>Ga0209581_1000272_pt1 | contig 144494 bp, 141 predicted proteins | sample Coa_R2_FD_187160 | JGI IMG/M metagenome (GOLD analysis project Ga0209581, IMG submission 187160) | Surface soil microbial communities from Centralia Pennsylvania, which are recovering from an underground coalmine fire - Coalmine... | ecosystem: Environmental > Terrestrial > Soil > Unclassified...
CGCTGCCGAACTTGCCTGCCGACGATGTGCCCGTCGGGCCGGATGAAAATCACAATGTCGAGGTGAAGGAACGCGCCTTTGGCCGCGCGCCGGCCTTCAACTTCAAGCCAAAAGAACATTTCGAGCTCGGCGAAGCGCTGGGGATGATGGATTTCGAGGCTGCTGCGAAAGTCTCCGGCGCGCGGTTTGTCTATCTGAAAGGTGCGCTGGCAAAACTGGAACGCGCGCTCGGCGCCTTCATGCTCGATCTGCACACGGAGCGCTTTGGCTACACCGAAATGCAAACGCCGTTGATTGTTCGCTCACGAGCGGCGTTTGGGACGGGGCAACTGCCAAAATTCGCTGAAGACCTTTTCAGAATCGAGCCACGAGAATCCGTATTTAGTGATCTGGAAAAGTCGCAACTGGAAAGTGATGTGTTGCTCCAACCCGGCACAAAGCGCGTTTCCCTTCAAGACCACATCCTTGCGATGAGTGAGGATCAATGGCTCATACCGACCGCCGAAGTGTCGCTCACAAATTATGTCCGCGAGGAAATTCTAGACGAAGAGAAACTACCGATGCGGCTGACGGCCTGGACGCCGTGTTTCCGCGCCGAAGCGGGTGCTGCGGGAAAAGACACGCGCGGCATGATCCGCCAGCACCAGTTCTCGAAGGTCGAGCTTGTTTCGATCACCACGCCCGAGCAATCCGACGCCGAGCACGAACGCATGACCGACTGCGCACAGGAGGTGCTGAAACGCCTCAACCTGCACCATCGCGTGGTCACGCTGTGCACCGGCGACATGGGCTTCACCGCCAGGAAGACCTATGACATCGAGGTCTGGCTGCCGGGGCAGAACCGGTTCCGCGAAATTTCCTCATGCTCGAACTGCGGCGATTTCCAGGCCCGCCGCATGAGCGCGCGCTACAAGCCGAAGGACGGGAAGAGCACGCGCTTCGTGCACACGCTGAACGGATCCGGGCTTGCGGTCGGCCGCACGCTGATCGCCATTCTGGAGAACTATCAGGAAGCCGACGGCTCCATTCGCATTCCTGACGCGTTGCGCCTCTATATGGGCGGCATGGAAAAAATCGCGCGATAGGACATGGGCAAGTTGCGTATCCTTGTGACCAACGACGACGGGATTCACGGCCCGGGACTTGGCGTGGCGGAAAAGATCGCCCGCACGCTGACCGACGATGTGTGGGTGGTGGCGCCGGAGACCGAGCAATCGGGCGCCTCCCATTCGCTGACGCTCACGCTGCCTCTGCGCCTGCGCCAGATCAGCGAGCGGCGCTTTGCGGTTACCGGCACGCCGACCGATTGCGTCATGATGGGGGTGGCAGAAATCCTGAAAGATAAGCCGCCCACGCTGCTGATTTCCGGCGTGAACCGCGGTTCCAATCTGGCCGACGACGTGACCTATTCAGGCACCATCGCCGGCGCCATGGAAGGCACGGCCCTTGGCATCCCGTCCATCGCGCTTAGCCAGAGCTACAATTTCGCGGCAAAGAAGGATTTCAACTGGGGTTGCGGCGAAAAGCATGGGCCCCAGGTCGTGAAGCGGCTGATCGAGGTGGGATGGCCCGAAGACGTGTTGATCAATGTCAATTTCCCCGATTGCGCGGCGGAGGAAGTTGGCGGCATTGAAGTGACATCGCAGGGCAAGCGCGATCTCAACATGGCAACGCTGGACCGCCGCGTGGACATGCGCGGCATTCCCTATTACTGGATCGGATTCAAGCGCACGCGCAGCGAGGCGCTGGAAGGCACGGATTTGCGCGCCGTCCAGAAGAAAAACATCTCCGTCACGCCGCTGCACCTGAATCTCACCGAATACAAGGTGATGGAAAAACTCCGTCAGCAGCTGCAATCCGCGCAGGCTGCGCCGGCAAGGCCCGGAAAGCGCGGCGGCGGAAAGGAAGGCGAAATTCTCCCGCTCAGCGCCGACCCGATCCCGCCCAAACCGGCGACCGAAGGCTACGAGAGCTGACGTCATGACGAGCGAGCGCCAGATCGAACTGGTGATGGCGTTGCGGGGACAGGGGATCACCGACGAACGCGTGCTTTCCGCCATCGAGCGGACGCCGCGCGAGGAATTCGTGGAGGAAGCGTTCGGACACAGCGCCTACGAAAATGTGGCGCTGCCCATTGCCTGCGGCCAGACGATCAGCCAGCCCTACATTGTGGCCTATATGACGCAGGCGCTGGACGTGCACGCCAGGCACCGCGTTCTGGAGATCGGAACCGGCTCCGGTTACCAGGCGGCGGTGCTGAGCCGGCTCTGCCGCATGGTCTATACGATCGAGCGGCACAAGCCGCTTCTCAAGCAGGCCGAAGCGCGCTTCAGGAAGCTGAAGCTCGAAAACATCGTGACCCGGCTGGGCGACGGCTTTCAGGGCTGGCCGGAACAGGCCCCGTTCGACCGCATCCTGCTTACGGCCGCAACGCCCGAAGTGCCCCAAATTCTTATCGAAGAGTTAAAGCCCGGGGGAATCATGATCGCGCCAATCGGACGCCCCGTGCCGGAAAGTTTTTCGCAACTTTTGGTGAAGATGATCAAAACGGAACAGGGTGTGAAGCGGGAAGACCTGCTTCCCGTCGTCTTCGTTCCGATGGTTCCCGGCGTCCCCGGAGGCGCGAGAAAACCGAATGCAGAAGGCAGCGAGACATGAGTGCGGGCGCGGAATCATCGCCGCGATCGCTCTTGCCGTGCCGCTTGCGCTGGGCGCCTGCGCGCAAACTCCGCAAACCACCTTCGACTGGAACGTCAACACGCATTATCGCGTGAGCGCCAGCACGCCGGCGGTCGCCCGTCATCCGGCGCCGCGCCGCGTCGCGCGACGCGCGCACCCCGCATCCCACCGCTCCGCCGTCACGGCGCGCGTTGCGCCACGTCCGCGCCCGGCCTGGTATGAGGCTGCGCCGCAGGATGTGACGCCGGCGCAGGCGGTCGGCAGCGCCCATTTCGTCTGGCCGGTGGAAGGCCGCATCATCCTGCCCTTCGGCGAGACGGCGGGCGGCGAGCGCAACGACGGCATCAACATCGCGGCGCAGATGGACGAGCCGATCCGCGCGGCCGATTCCGGGACCGTCGTCTATGCCGACATGGGGCCCAAGGGCTACGGCCAGCTTGTTCTGATCCGGCATGACAACGGCTACATCACGGCCTATGCCCATGCCGACCGGCTGACCGTGGAAAAGGGCGAGCGTGTCGCACAGGGCCAGATCATCGGTTATGCCGGCGAAACCGGCGGGGTGTCGGCGCCGCAGCTGCATTTCGAGATCCGCCGCGAGGGCAAGCCGCTCGATCCCCAGTCGCTGCTCACCGTTTCCGGCTAGGCGCGTTTGGCCGCAGAAATCGCCGGCAATCCTTCGGTTGCAATAGGGCTTTTCGAGGCTATATTCCGCGCGCGAAAGAACCCCTGCCCGGTAGCCGATGGACTCCACAACGCTGATGCAGATCGTGCCGCTGATCGCGGTCTTCGCGATCATGTACTTCCTGCTCATCCGCCCCCAGCAGCAGCGGATGAAGGAACACAAGAAGATGGTCGAAGCCGTCCGCCGCGGCGATACGGTGGTGACGGCCGGCGGCATCGTGGGCAAGGTCGCCAAGGTCCGCGAGGACGGCGAATTGCTGGTTGAGATTGCCGACAACGTTCAGGTCCGCGTGCTGAAGAGCACGCTGAGCGAGGTACGGGCCAAGTCCGGCGGGGAAAAGGCGGACAAGGACTGAACGCCGCCCATGCTGCAGATTCCCACATGGACCAAGGTTCTTGTCGGCATCGTCCTGCTGATGGGAATCCTGATTGCGCTGCCGAACGCGCTTCCCGAAAGCGTGATCCGGAAAATGCCGGGCTGGCTTCCGACCAGCACGGTGTCGCTGGGCCTTGACCTTCAGGGCGGCTCGTACCTGCTGCTCGAAGTGGAGCTTGAACAGGTGCAGAAGGAGCGCCTGGAAACGCTGGTCGGCGACGTGCGCGTGGCGCTGCGCAAGGCGCACATCGCCTACACCGATCTTTCCGCCAAGGGCGACACGCTTTCGCTGCGCATCAAGGATCTGGCGCGCTACGACGAAGCCAAGAGCCTCATCGAAAAGCTCAACCCCACCGTTCAGGCTTCCGTGCTGTCCGTCAGCCAGCGCGCATATGACATGACCGAAACGCCCGACGGCCGCATCACCATGAAGATGACGGACGCCTACAAGCAGAACACGCAGGTGGACATCGTGGGCCAGTCGATCGAGGTGGTGCGCCGGCGCATTGATGCGATGGGCACCAAGGAACCCACGATCGAACGCCAGGGCGAGGATCGCATCCTGGTTCAGGTGCCGGGGCTCCAGGATCCGGAACGGCTGAAAACCTATCTCGGCAAAACCGCCAAGATGACGTTCCAGCTGGTGGACGAGAGCGCCGATCCTGCGCAAGTGGCCAAGGGGATCATACCGATCGGCGACGAGGTTCTGCCGCAGGATTCCCAGCACGGGCAGCCGCAACCGCCGCTTGTGGTGGAAAAGCGCGTGATGGTGTCCGGCGACCGGCTGACCGATGCGGGCGTGGGCTTCGACCAGAGCCGTGGCAATCAGCCCGCTGTGACCTTCCGCTTCGATTCGGTGGGCGCGCGCGAGTTCGGCAACGTCACAAAGGAAAACGTCGGGCGCCGTTTTGCCATCGTGCTCGACAATCGGATCATCGAGGCGCCGGTCATCCAGGAAGCGATCCTCGGCGGCAGCGGCCAGATCACCGGCGATTTCACGGTGCAGGCGGCCACCGATCTTGCAAACCTGCTGAAAGCCGGCGCCCTGCCCGCGCCGCTCAAGATCATCGAAGAACGGACCGTGGGCGCGGAACTTGGCGCGGATTCGATCAAGGCCGGCCAGTATTCGGCCATTGCGGGGCTGATCCTTGTGGCGATTTTCATGGTGCTGCGTTACGGCCTGTTCGGGATTTTTGCCGACGTCGCGCTGACCCTGAACATCGTGCTTTTGCTGGCGGCGCTCACCCTGTTTGGCGCCACGCTGACCCTGCCGGGCATCGCGGGCATCGTGCTCACCATGGGCATGGCGGTCGATGCGAATGTGCTGATCTATGAGCGCATTCGCGAGGAAATCCGCAACGGGCGCACAATCATCGCCTCCATCGACACGGGCTTCCGGCGCGCCATGGCGACCATCGTGGACGCCAACGCCACCCACCTGATCGCCTCGCTGATCCTGTTCCAGCTTGGCAGCGGCCCGGTGCGCGGATTTGCGGTGACCCTGGGCGTGGGCATTGTCACCTCGTTCTTCACCGCGGTGATGGTGACGCGGCTCATCGTGGTGACCTGGTTCCGCGCGGTGCGTCCCAAGCAATTGGCCATATAGAATTTGGGGCCAAAAGCCGCTTAACGCCCGCCCAAATGTCGTTAAACTCCCGGCCGGAGCGACTCGCAGGGGGAAGCCGCCATGGCTGCATTTCTGTCCAATCTTCGCGCTGTTGTGATTGCGGGCTTCGTGCTCGCGTTGATCGTGCTTTGCATTCACTGGGGCCAGGTCGGCGTCACGATCAGGGAACAGACGTTCTGGATGTTCATCGTGCGCTGGCTGCACATCATCTCCGGAGTGATGTGGATCGGCCTGCTCTGGTATTTCAATTTCGTCTCGACGCCGACCACACCGCAGATCCCGCAGGAGCTGCGCCCGGCGCTTGGCAAATACATCACGCCCGCCGCGCTGTGGTGGTTCCGTTGGGGCGCGATGAGCACGATCTTCTTCGGCATCATTCTGGCCGCCCTGAACGGCTATCTGGCGCAGGCCTATACGCTGGATGCCATCGAAGGCTTCGGCAATCCGGCCGTGCTCATGATCGGCATCGGCATGTGGCTGGGCACGATCATGTGGTTCAATGTGTGGTTCATCATCTGGCCCGGGCAGCAGAAGGCGCTGAGCATTGGCGGCAAATACACCGACCTTTCGGCCGATCAGAAAGCGGCGGCGGGCAAGACCGCAGGCCAGTTCAGCCGCATCAACACGCTGCTTTCGATACCCATGCTGTTCTGCATGGCGGCGGCGTCCCATCTGCCTTGACGGGTTGATCGTTGCGATCGCGACCAGGAGCCGCCCGGGCCTTTCGGGCGGCTCTTTCGTTTTGAGACAATGAGCGTCGAAGAAGCGTTTGCATCCTGCGAGTCGGCCGTGCGCCGCCACGACCCCGACCGCTATTATGCCGCGCTGTTCGTCCCGGCGGACCGGCGGCCGCTTCTGTTTGCGCTTTATGCCTTCAACTACGAGATCGCGCGCGTGGCCGAACATGCGCGCGAACCGATGCTGGGCGAAATCCGCCTGCAATGGTGGCGCGAAGCGGTGGAAAGCGCGCGCGCGCAGGCGCCCATCGCGCATGATGTGGCCCGCGCGATGGCCGCGCTGTTCGCACAGGCCCGTCTGCCGCAAGGCGAATTCGAGGCCATGCTGGAGGCGCGAAGCCTGACCGGAGCCGAGCCCTTCGCCGACATGGCGGCCCTTGAGGATTACGCCGACAAGACCTCCGCTGCGGTGATGAGGCTGGCCCTGCGCATCATGGGCGCGGGCGACGCCCATGATGCGCTGGCGCGCGAGGCCGGGATCGCCTACGCGCTGACGGGCCTTCTGCGCGCCCTGCCCTTTCATGCCGCGCAGCACCGGCTTTATCTGCCGGCCGATCTTCTGGCGCGCGAGCATCTTTCCCGTGAGGAGATTTTTGCCGGCCACGCCTCGCCCAAGCTGGCATCGGTGCGGCGCGGCATTGCCGAGCGCGCGGCTGCGCGGCTTGCCTCCGCACGCAGGCGCCCGAGGCCCGGAAAATTCATCGCGGCGGTTCTGCCGGCGGCGCTTGTGCCGCTTTACCTCAAGCGCATGACCAAGCCCGGTTTCAACCCGTTCCGCGACACCGCCGATGTGCCGCTTCCCCGCCGCCAGTGGCGGCTGCTCCATTCGGCGCTGCGGGGAACAATCTAGGTCAGCGCACTCCATCTGTAACGTCATTCGCCGCGAACGCGCGGACCCAGCTGGATTCTGCCCAATCTTTCAGACTTCAACCGCCACATTCGCGGGCGATGACAATCCAATTACTCCGCCGCAAGGCGCGCGGTCCCCAGCCAATGATCCAGATCGCGCAATGCGCGATGCGCCATGGCTTTCTTTCGGTCGCGGCCTTTGGCTTTTTCCTGCGGCGCGAGATCGGGAAACAATCCGAAATTCACGTTCATGGGCTGAAAGGTCTTCGCATCTGCGCCGCCGGTGATGTGATTGAGCAGCGCGCCGAAGGCGGTTGTGGGCGGCGGCGGCACGACGGTTTGGCCCCGCAGCTCGGCGGCGGCGAAACGGCCGGCAAGCAGGCCGATGGCCGCGCTTTCCACATAGCCTTCGACGCCCGTGATCTGGCCCGCAAAACGCAGCGCAGGCCGCGCCTTCAGACGCAACGCCGGGTCCAGAAGCTTCGGCGAATTGATGAAGGTGTTGCGGTGCAGGCCGCCCAGCCGCGCGAAGCTTGCGTTCTCCAGTCCGGGGATCATCCGGAAGATCTGCGTCTGCTCGCCATGTTTCAGCTTGGTCTGAAAGCCGACCATGTTCCACAGGGTGCCAAGCGCATTGTCCTGACGAAGCTGCACGACGGCATGCGGCCTTTTTCCCGAGCGCGGATCGCAAAGCCCGACCGGCTTCATCGGGCCGAAGCGCAAGGTATCGATTCCGCGCGCGGCCATCACCTCAATGGGCAGACAGCCCTCGAAATAGGGCGTCGAGGTTTCCCATTGCTTGAATTCTGTTTTCTCGCCGGAAAGCAGCGCATCCACGAAGGCGCGATACTGCGGTTCATCGAGCGGGCAATTGATGTAATCGGCGCCATCGCCCTTGTCGTAGCGCGACTGGAGCCAGCAGACATCCATGTCGATGGATTCGCGATAGACAATCGGCGCAATCGCGTCGAAGAACGAAAGCGATTCTTCGCCCGTGAGCGCGCGGATCGCTTCGGCAAGCGCCGGCGATGTGAGCGGCCCCGTGGCGAGGATGACGGGGCGCCAGTCCTCCGGCGGAAGCCCGGCGATCTCTTCGCGGCGCAGGTCAATCAGGGGATGACTTGCGATTGCGCGCGTAATGTCGCCGGAAAAGCCGTGCCGGTCCACCGCCAGCGCGCCCCCGGCGGGCAGCCGGTGCGCATCGGCCGCGCGCATGACCAGCGACCCGGCCCGGCGCATTTCTTCGTGCAGCAGACCGACGGCGTTGTTTTCCCAGTCGTCGGAACGGAGCGAGTTGGAGCAAACAAGCTCCGCCAGGCCATCGGTTTGATGCGCATCCGTCTTGCGCACCGGGCGCATTTCATGCAGCACGACGCGGCAGCCGGCGGAAGCGGCGGCCCAAGCCGCTTCCGATCCGGCAAGTCCGCCGCCTATGACATGAACTGCGTGTTCCATCGGCTCACTTTCGCGCGGCCAGAATGGCATCGAGGCTGCGCGGCCCCGTGCCGGCCGGCTGGAGATGGGGATAGCGCAGGCCGTCGTAATAGGGAATGGTCAGCGTGCGGAATTTCTTGTTGTCCTCCACCAGAAGCTGGATGGGCTTTCTGGTTTTCTGCGCCCATTTGATGGCGTCTTTCAGCGTGTCGGCATCGTATTCGTCGCCGTTCACGGCCAGAAGCTTCATGCCGACATTGGCGCCGGCCTTGAACGCCGGGCTGTCCCAGAGCACCTCGCCGAGCATTCCGTCCTTTTCCACCGTGAAGCCGAGGGAGAAGGCGAAATCGGTGAACTTGCGCACCCTTTCCGAGCTCTTCTCGAAATCGGATTCGGTGGCGGTATAGACGAGGCGATAGCCGCCGCGCGAAATGCCGTCGAGCGGCGCGCCTTTGGCATGTTCGTCGAGCCGTTGGCGCAGGAATTTCGCCCAGTCGTAAGGCTGCACCGCGTTCAGCGCCTTCACCACGTCGTCGAAGGTGTAGGTGACGGTGACATAGCTTCCGTTGTTGATCCCGAAGAACGCTTTGGCGAAATCATCCAGCGATTTCCGGCCGCCCGAGAGCTGGCGGATCAGCGTGTCGGCATCGAGCCACACGAGCTGGCCTTCGGAATAATAATCCTCGCTGCGCTGCCAGCTGCGCCAGGGGATCGGCCGGCGCTCCGCCCCAATGGGATCGTTGGTCGTGTCCTGCAACGATTTCCAGGCGCGGCCGGCGCGATGATCGTATGTCGCGGCGACGATGGCCAGATCGTCCAGCGCCTGCTGATGCGTCCAGAGGCCGGAACGCGCGGCCAGCACCTGGCCCCAGTACTGCGTTTGCCCCTCATAGACCCAGAGCAGGGAATCGCGCATCGGCACGTTGAAATTCGGCGTCCACAGATCGGCGGGGCGGCGGAACTTGCCGTTCCAGGAGTGGGTGTATTCGTGGCTCAAGAGATCGCGCGACGCTTCGCCCATATCCCAATCCATGAAGTATTTCGGGATCGTGCCGTCTTCGCTGGACTGATGATGCTCAAGCCCGTTGCCGCCCATCTTGTCGCTGAGCGAGAAGAGGAATTCGTAATGCGCGTAATGGTGCGAGCCAAACAGCTTGTACGCCTGCTGCACCAGCGCGCGATGCGCGGCAAGCTGCTGCGGCGTGATCGCAAGTTCGTCCGGCCGGTCGGCAATGACATCCAGATGGACGGGCGCCGGGCCGTTCGGATCGAGATCCAGCTGCTCGAAATAGCGCCCCGCGATCATGGGGGAATCGATCAGCGTGTTGTAGGTCACATTCCTGAATGTCGTCGTCGTGCCGCTGGTGGAGGCGGGTTCGAGCGCGCTCGCATAATGGAAGCCCGGCGGAAATTTCACCGACGGCGAAACCGTGATGTCGCGCGCGAAATAGCCGGCGGGATAGAGCGTGTTCGCCGTCCATTGCAGGCTCAGCATGTCGGGCGTCATGACGATGCGGCCCTGCCTGCCATCCGTGGCCGACAGGAACTGAAAATCCACGTCAATCACCTTCGCGCCGGCGGGCACGTTTACATGGAAGGCGTAAACCTGGACGGGATCGCGAACCCATTCGAGCCGCTGGTTGCCGGCGTGAATGACGAGGCCCGCAACCATGTCGATCTGTCCCACCGGCGAATGGGCGCCGGGCAGCCATTGCGGATAAAGCAGCGTGAGCGGGCCGGGCCCACCCACCGGAATCGTTTCGTGGATGCGAAAGATGTGATGCGTGAGATCGGTGGCATCCACAGCGATCTTCACCACTCCCGGATAGGGTGTGTCCTTCGGGGCGGGGATGGGTGGCTGCGCGGGCAAGGGCTGCGGGCCGGGGGTTGCCGCGGACAGGCCCGGGACAACGGCCGCGCCCAAAAGCAGCGCAGCCGCAATCGCAGAAATTTTCATGCTGTGTCTCCCTGATCAGATGGTGCGGCACCCCGGGCGCGAGAACACCTGCCGGCTTTGCGCGAGTCAAACCACGCTTGCGTGGGTGCGGCGGTGCAACGCGGGCGATTTTTCCAGGGAATCCCTGGGCAATTGTTTTCAGGAATCCGGTACCCCCTCCCCCCTTCTCTCTCCCCCCCTTTCGTCCTTCGGGGCGGGGCAATTTCGGGGCAGGGATTTGCGGTTGATGACCCTCCAAGCGCTTCGGAACAAACCATAAACGACCGGTTTAGGAATGTCAAGCAAAATTTGTGATTTCGTTCTAGCCCTAGTCATTCAACCATCCGGTTGACTATTCTGCCGCCAGCGTCCATATTCAACCACATGGTTGAACAACAGGCCGCCCGGCTCGACCGCGTCTTTCATGCGCTATCCGATTCCACGCGGCGCGCGATGCTGGCTTCGCTTGTCTTGCGCGAGCACAACATCGGCGAGCTGGCCGAACCGTTCGACATGTCGTTCGCCGCCGCGTCCAAGCATGTGAAGGTGCTGGAGCGGGCGGGCCTTGTGCGCCGCCACGTGCGGGGACGCACGCACATCTGCCGGATCGAACCTGCGATGCTGAAGACTGTGGATGAATGGTTGCAGGAATACCGCAAGCTTTGGGAAGCGCGTTTCGACCGGCTGGACGAATATCTGCGCAAGCTTCAAGGGAAGGAGAAAAACGATGGCCGAAGGAAAAAGTGGACCGGCCCGCGCCGTTGAGCACGGCCATTTCACCATCGAGCGTGTCTTCGACGCGCCGGTCCCGCTGGTGTTCCGGGCATGGGCCGACAAGGCCGCCAAGGCGCGCTGGTTTGCCGGCCCGGACGGCTGGAAAGAGGAAATCCGCGAGCAGGATTTCCGCGTGGGCGGCCACGACCGGCTGAAAGGTGTCCATCCGAACGGCATGACATCGGATTTTCGCGCCGAATATCGCGACATCGTGCCGGACGAACGGATCATCTATGTCTATGACATGCACGTGAATGGACGGAAGATTTCCGTATCGCTGGCGACGGTGACATTCCGGCCCGCGCCGGGCGGCACGCGCATGACCGTGACCGAACAGGGCTGCTACCTCGACGGATATGACGACGCCGGCAGCCGCGAGCGCGGCACGAACCTGCTGATGGACCGGCTTGGCGCAAGCCTGAGGGCTGGATCATGAACACCAACCCGATCCGTACCATGACATTGACGCGCATCTTCGATGCGCCGCGCGCCCTTGTGTTCAGGGCGTGGACCGATCCCGGGATGGTGCAGCAATGGTGGGGCCCGCGCGGCTTCGACAATCCCGTCTGCGAATGGCCGGCCAGGCCGGGCGCGAAGATCCATGTCACGATGCGCGCCTCCGACGAGATCGCAAAAGTCATCGGCATGAAGGATCATCCGATGGGCGGCGAATTCGTGGAGATCGTGCCCGGGCGCAAGCTTGTGTTCGTGACCACCGCCTTCGAGGACGAGCACGGCAACGCCAAGTTGCGCAATCTCAATACCGTCACGTTCGAAGACCATGATGGCAAGACGAAAGTGACGCTGTTCGTGGAAGTGCAACACGCCGCGCCGGAAATGGCGCCGGCGCTGGGCGGCATGAATCAGGGCTGGAGCGAAAGCCTGGACAAGCTCGCGGAACTTCTGGCGAAAGCGTGATTTCCAATCATCCGGCGGCGGAGGCAGGATGCGCGGGCGGCGTGTGACAGGGTGCGGCACAAGGAGAAGACGATGCAGATCAACCCCTATCTGAATTTCAACGGCAACTGCGGCGAAGCCTTCCAGTTCTATGCGAAGGTGCTGAACGGCAAGAACCTGATGATCATGACATTCGCCGACGCGCCGGCCGGGATGCCGGTGCCGCCCGAGTCCAAAAACCAGGTGATGCATGCGCGCTTCAGCGTGGGCAATTTCACCATCATGGGATCGGATGCGCCGGGCGGCCGCTACAACAAACCGCAAGGCTATGCCGTGAGCATCAGCGTGGACACGCCCGAAGAGGCCGACCGCATCTTCAAGGCGCTTTCGGACGGCGGCAACATCGGCATGCCGATCGCCGAGACCTTCTGGGCCAAGCGCTTCGGCATGGTGACCGACCGCTTCGGCACGCACTGGATGGTGAATTGCGAAAAGCCGATGGGCGGAGACCATCAGCATTGAGAACGGCAGGTCTGCTGCTGATGCCGGCGTGCGTGCTGGCGGGGGCTTCGGCCCTTGCCGGCACAACGCTCACGCCGGCGATGGTTCCGCACGGCACGCCCGACTATCGCAAGGCCGATGCGGGCGTCTATCGCCTTGATCCCAACCACACCGCGGTTCTGGCGCGGGTTTCGCACATGGGATTTTCCATAAGCGTGTTCCGCTTCGGAAAATCGCAGGCGACGCTGCAGTGGAATCCGGATGACCCCGCAAAATGCCATCTGACGGCGGCGGTGGAGACGGCATCCATTGCCACGCCGGTCAAAGGATTCGCCCGGCTGCTTTCGGGCAACGGATATCTGAAGTCTGCGCGGTTTCCGGAAGCGACCTTCGTTTCGACCGCCTTTCACAAGACCGATGCGATGCATGGCACGGTGGACGGCAATTTCACGCTGAAGGGCGTGACAAGGCCTGTCACATTCCGCGTGACGCTGATCGGCGCCGGGCCCGGCTTCGCCGGCGGGCCGGTGATGGGCCATGTCATCGGCATCCACGCCGAAACCTTGATCGATCCGCAGGATTATTCGCTGGGCCCGTTCTTCACCGCGCCGATCGAAATATCGGTGGATACGGAATTCGACAAGCCGGGTTCAAAGCGCGGCTAGTTCCACGCCTAGTTCCACAGCTTGGGCTTGCGGCCGATCCAGGGTTGCACCTGTTCGAGCTGCGCGGCGAGGCGGAAGAGTGTCGCCTCATCGCCGTAGCGGCCAGTGAACATCATGCCGATGGGAAGCCCCGTTTTCGACTGGCCAAGCGGCAGCGACATCGAAGGCTGGCCCGTCATGTTGAACGTGGGCGTGAAGCCGAAGACGCGGCCCTGACGGCGGTTGAATTCCTTCGAATCCAGATTGATCGGATCCAGGAACCCGATTTCCGGCGCAGGCGTGATGGTGACGGGCGACAGGAGCACGTCGAATTCGCGCCAGTGCGCGAGAATTTTGCGCGTGAGAAGCCGCAGCGTCTGAAGCCCCCAGCCCACCTGTTCGCCGGTCAGGGCCTTGCTCGCGCGATAGCTTGCCCAGGCCAGCGGTTCCAGATCGTCTTCCGCCGGTTCGCGGCCCAGCACGGCGGCCCAGTCGCTCATCGAGGCCGCCATCATGGCGCCCGACACGCAGGCCTGCGCGCGATAAAGCGCCCGCCAGTCGATGCCGAACGGCTTCATCGGGAACACATGATGGCCGAGATTTTCCAGAAGCTTCGCCGTGGCATCGAAGGTGGCCTGCACGTCCGGATGCAGGGTGTAGTTGAGCGGATTTTCCGTCGAGATGGCAATGCGAAGCCTGCCGGGCGGCGTTTCGATCTCCTCGAGATAGGGCCGCGCCTTGGCAAGCGGCGCATAGGGCGCATCGTCTTCCGGATAGCCGGTGCAATCGAGCATGGCCGCGCTGTCGCGCACCGTGCGGGTGAGCACATGATCCAGAATGAAGCCATGCGCGCGGCCGCGATCGTCGGGCCCGCCGGGATTTCGGTATTGCGTGGGCTTCAGGCCCACCAACCCGCATTGCGCGGAGGGAATGCGGATGGAGCCAAGGCCATCGGAGCCGTGCGCCATCGGCACCATGCCGCTCGCCACCGCGGCCGCCGCGCCGCCGGAGGATCCGCCGGAGGAATGATCGGGATTCCACGGGTTGCGGCAGATGCCCAGATGCCGGCCTTCGGTCGTGCCCGGAATGCCGAATTCCGGCGTGTTGGTCTTGCCCACAAGCACCACGCCGCTCGCGCGATAGCGCCGCGTGAGCTCACCGTCTTCCGGCGACACATAATTCCTGAGATAGGCCGAGCCGTTCGTCATCGGCCAGCCCTTCACCGGCATGGAAATGTCCTTGATGAGGAACGGCACGCCCTTGAACGGGCCTTCGGGCAGTTTCGACAGGGCGGTCTTCCTTGCCTCGTCATAGGCCTTGTAAACGACCGCATTGAGCTTCGGGTTGTGCCGTTCGATGCGCGCGATGGCCTCTTCCAGAAGCTCAAGCGGGCTGATCTGCCTGCGGCGAACCAGATGGGCGAGCCCCAGCGCATCGTAGCTCGCATAGTCGAAAGCCATCACTGCACCTTTATCTTCGCATAGCGGCCGTACCAGGGTGCCGCCTTTTCAAGCTGTGCCGCCAGCCTGAGCAGGGTTTCCTCGTCGCCATAGCGGCCCACGAACTGCACGCCGATCGGCAGACCGTCCCTGTTCCAGTGAAGCGGAAGGTTGATGGCCGGCTGGCCCGTCGCATTCTGCATGGCCGTGAACGGAACATAGTCGATGATGGGCGCGAAGGATTTTGCGGGATCGCGCTCTTCCATGTCGAATGTGCCGAGCTTCACCGGCGGCGCGCCCAGCGTGGCCGTGATCCAGGCGTCGTATTTTTCATGAAAGCGCGCGGTTTCGCGCCCCGCCATCTGAAGCGCGCTCTTGGCCTGGAGATACTCGCTCGCCGTGACCTTCTTGCCGGCTTCGTAAATCCCCCAGGTGAGGCCTTCGAATTTGTCGGGCGTAGGCTTTTGGCCCGTGAGCCGCGCGATGAAATCGATGCCTGCGGCGAGATTTCCGCCCCATAACGCCATGAATGCCGGCAACAGCACCTGCTGGTCGAGATGGGGCGAGGCTTCCTCAACCTCATGTCCCAGCGCGCGGCAAAGCCTGGCTGCGTTCTTGACGGCGGCTTCGCAATCGGGATGGAGCTCGCGCCCGTCCAGCTTGATGATGGAAAAGGCGATGCGCAGCGTTTTCGGCTTGCGCCGGATGGATTCCAGATAGGAACCGGGCGCCGGCGGCGACCAGTAAGGGTCGCCGGAAATATTGCCCTTCGTCACGTCGAGCGCAGCCGCCGTATCGCGCACGCTGCGCGAAACAACAAGATCGTTCGCAAGGCCGTCGATGATGTCGGGGAAGTCGGGCGCGAAAGTGATGCGCCCGCGGGTGGGCTTGAGCCCGACAAGTCCGCAACAGGATGCCGGGATGCGGATCGAGCCGCCGCCGTCATTGGCGTGGGCCAGCGGCACAATTCCCGCCGCCACCGCGGCGGCCGACCCGCCGGAGGATCCGCCTGTCGAATGATCGAGGTTCCAGGGATTGTGCGCCGGCCCGTACAGCTTGGATTCGGTGGTGGGAACCAGCCCGAATTCCGGCACATTGGTCTTGCCGAGAAAAATCAGCCCGGCGGCGCGAAACCGCGCCGTCAGGACGCAATCGTGATCGAACGGGATGGGCGGAATGAAGCGCGCGGCCTGGCGCGTGGGCATGCCGCGCGCATCGGCGAAAATGTCCTTGAGATAGAACGGCACGCCGGCGAACGGCCCCTTCGGCAGCTTCGCCTTCGCCGCCTCGCGCGCGCGCTCGTAATCCCGGAACACGACGAAATTGAGTCGGGGGTGCAACGCTTCGGAGCGCGCAATCGCCTCGTCCACCAGCTCGATGGGTTTGACCTGCTTTTTCGCGACAAGCTGGGCCAGGCCGAGCCCGTCATAATCCGCATAGTCCCTGATCGGCATTTTCACCCCCGCGATGGCGTTTGCGCGACCTTAGCGAGGCGGTCCGGCGCTGTCACGGGAGCCCGATTGTGCCGCACGAAAGCGCTCTCTAGACTGTGCCTTCGCGTCTTGCCGGGGGGACGACATGGCCAAGATTCCAGTCGAGCATACCATTTCCAGCGCTTATTCGTTTGCGTTCAGGAACATCCTGACGGTCATCGGCATCGCATGGTTTCCGTTTGCGCTGGTGATTGCGATCGGGGCAGGCCTTGTCCTGCTCATGGTGCCGGGCCTTGCGGCGCCCGGCGGCCCAAGCCCCGCGGCCATCGCAGGCCTGATCGCGGTGGCGCCGCTCATCATCGTGGCCTATGTCGTGGCCAATGCCATGGTGGTGGTGGGCATCATGCGCCGCGCGCTGGGTTTGGCCGAGGGGCCGGTCTTTGCGTATTTCTCGCTGGCAGCGCCCGTGTGGCGGCTGATCGGCGCAACCATTCTTGTCGGCCTTCTGGTGTTCGTGGTGGTTGCGGTGGAGGTGGGCGTGATCGCCGCGATCATTGCCGCCGCCTCGAACGGCAACAACGGCGCGCTGGGATTTCTCGCGGCCATCCTGATCATCGCGGCCTGCGTGTGGACGATCTATTTCGTGGTGCGGCTGAGCTTCTTTCTTCCCGCAGTGGTGGTGGCCGAGGGCCGGATCGGCATCGGCCGTTCGTGGGAATTGGGCAAGGGCAATTTCTGGCGGATTTTCGTCGTGTGGCTTGCGGTCGCCATTCCCGTGAGCATGGCGGCTTCGGTGCTGATGCAGGCGATTTACGGCAATGCCATGATGGGCCTTGTTCTGGCAAATCAGGGCGAGAACGCCGATCCCATGGCGCTGTTGAACGGCATGGTGCAGATCTTCGTCGCCTATGCGCCGTATCTGATCGTGATCCAGCTGTTGCAGATCATCATCATGAGCGGGCTCACGAATGGCGCGATCGCCGCGGCCTATCGCGGCGTCACCGGCGCGGGCCAGGCGCCGGCGGCGCCGGCGCACGCCACGGCATGAATCCGGTGCAGGGCCGATGAGCAAGATTCCCGTATTGCAGACGATCCGCTACGCCTATGGCTTCACCTTCGGCCATCTGGGGACGATCATCGGCCTTGTCTGGATTCCCATGGTGCTTGTCACCGCGATGGGCTTTTTCGTGACGAACCGCTATGTGGAAACCTTCTCCGCCGCCATTGCCCAGGACGACGCGGCGATGGCGGGACAGGCGGGACTCCTCGTCATCGGCTACAGCATCATCGGCCTTCTGCTCTACTCGATGATGTATGTCGCGGTCACGCGGCAGGCGCTGGGCCTGCGCAACGCGGCGGCGGTGGCGCATTTCGAACTCGGCTCGCCGGTGTGGCGCATGTTCGGCGCGCTGCTGGCGGTGATTTTCATCGTCGGCATCTTCTATCTGGTGATTTTCCTGACGACATTCGGCGGCTTTGCGGCCATCAAGGGCATGGAGAAGACGCCGGCAACGGCGGGGCTTGCGCTGGGCCTTCTGCTGTTTCTGCTGGCGGGGCTGTGCGCGCTTCTGTTCGTGGCGGTGCGGCTTGTTTTTCTTCTGCCGCCGGTCGTGGTGGCGGAAGGGCGCATGAGCGTGACCCGCGGGTGGGAGCTTTCCCGGGGCAATTTCTGGCGTATCATCCTGATCTGGGCGGCAACGCTTTTGCCCGTGCTGCTGGTCGTGTTCGGCGCGGAGTTGGCGATCATGGGCCCGGATTACTTCTTTTCGGGCCTCAATCCCGCGGCCTCGCTGACCGAGCAGGCAGGCCGGATGCAGGAGATGGGCAGGCATCTGCCGCTGCTTTACGGCGTGAGCTTCCTGCTGTCGCCGTTCATGACGGGTCTGACGCTGGGCGCGTCGGCGTTTGCCTATCGCGCGCTGGTGCCGGCCGCGGGGGGCGGCCCGATGGCAGGCTGAAGGGGGAATGCGGACATGAACAAGGTGCCGGTGATGGCCACCATCGAGGCGGCCTATGGTTTTGCCTTCGGGAGATTCCTGACCGTCCTGGGCGTGGTGTGGCTGCCCTATCTTCTGCTTTACGGATTCATTTTCGGCGTGCCGGCCGCGCTCGGAACCGATTTCCTGGATCTGATGTTTTCCCCGTTTGGCGGGAACCCCAATCCCTTCGCGCCGTGGTACATGCTCGGCGTACGCTTTCTGCCGTGGATCGCCGCCGCCATCATCCAGGTGGGCGTGCTGGAGCGGGCGCTGGGGATCAAGACCGGGCCGGCCCTGGCCTATCTCTCGCTCGGCAAGCCGGTGTGGCGGATGCTGGGCGCATGGATCCTGGCGGCGATCTTTTTCATCATCGCAATCATCGTGATCGCCGTGATCGGTGGAATCCTGATTGCGATTGCGGCGCTGGCCGCTTCGTCGAACAAGCTCGTCATGGGCCTTGCCATTGCGGTGCTGGTGGCGGCGATTGTGGTGACGGTGTTCTATTTCGCGCTGCGGCTGTTCTTCCTGCTGGGCGCGGTGGTGGTGGCGGAACAGCGCATCGGAATCGAGCGCACGGTGGAATTGAGCAAGGGAAATGTGGGCCGGCTGTTTGTGATTGCGCTGGCGATTTTCATCCCGGTGCTGATCGCCGAGATGATCCTTGCCGCCATATTCCTTGCCTCCGCCTTTCCGGCGCTGTCGCATCTGGCGCACACGCTTCCGGCCATTCAGGCCGGCGAAGGCCAAAATCCGTTCCCGCAGGTGATGGCCCATATGAGCATCATGATGCACGCGCTTCTTCGGGAAACCGGCCCTTATTTCTACGTGCTGGTGGCCGTCGGATTCCTGTTCCGGGTGCTGGTGATCGGCCTTTTGGCCGGCGCCGCGGCGCATGCCTATCGCGCGCTCGTGCCGCCCGGCGCGCCGGAAGCGCGCACCGGGCCTACGCCACCGGCGGAGCCGCCGCCGATGCAGGCCGCGCCGGCCTGAAGGGCTTACGCGCTTTCGAAATAGAAATGATGGTGGCCGCGGCAGCCGGGATTGAAGCCTGCGCCGCAGGCGGGGCAGCGGTTATCGCTGTCCAGATACTGGTTGATCGTCAATTCCGTGCCGCAGGCGCCGCAGAGGACGGCCTTTTCGTTCCATTCGCCGCGCGGCCAGGTCTGGATTGGATGATCCGCCAGCGCCTCATGACAATCCTTGCAGGCGTAAAAGACGCCGCAGCATTTCATCCTGATCGCGACGATATCCAGCGCCGAATGCCAATGGGCGCAGCGCGTCTGCGCATCCAGATCGAGGCCGAAGATTCTTGAACGTTCCTTTTCCATACTCAAAACGGGGACTGGCGAGACGTGTGACGGATATGGAGGACTTCGATACGCCCGCCGGCAATACGATAGAAAATCCGGAACGGAAAACGGATAAGGGGCATCATGCGGACGCCAGGCGCATTGTCGACCGGTCGCCCGCTATGCGGAAAGGCCATGATTTGACTTGAAACCGTGTCAATCCGCTTCCAAAGCGCCTTCAGCGATGCCGGGTGATGTTCTTCCGTGTACGCAAAAATCTCATCGAGCTCGGCAAGCGCCGGCGACGTAAAGATCAGCTTCATGAACGGCGGTATTTTGCCAAAACCGCTCCGACTTCTGCGTCGCTTGCAAACTGGCCTTTTTCCGCGGCCTTCACACCGCGTTCGATGCCGGCAAGTTCTTCGGGAGTCGCATGATAAAGACTCTGACCGAGCTCCGCCTCGATTTCGAGTGCAATTCGCTCAAGCTCGCCCTGGGCATCTTCCGGCCACGATTTGGCGCGATCGAGGACTTCGGTGAGCGTCTTGTTCATGGGTCAAATATATCACTTGCCGCTGGCTAAACCAATTCACTCCGCCGCCTTCATGCGGGCAGCCGCCTTCGGGCTGCCGCGGCCCTTGAGCAGCGGCTTGAGATATTGCCCGGTGTAGGAGCGCGCGGCTTTCGCCACATCTTCCGGCGTGCCGGCGGCCACGATCTCGCCGCCGCCATCGCCGCCTTCGGGCCCCAGGTCGATGATCCAGTCGGCCGTCTTGATGACTTCCAGATTGTGCTCGATCACGACCACCGTGTTGCCGTTGTCCACCAGCTCGTGCAGCACCTCCAGCAGCTTCTTCACATCGTGGAAATGCAGGCCGGTCGTGGGCTCGTCCAGAATGTAGAGCGTGCGGCCGGTGGCGCGGCGCGACAGCTCCTTCGACAGCTTCACGCGCTGGGCTTCGCCGCCGGACAGCGTGGTCGCCTGCTGGCCGATCTTGATGTAATCGAGCCCCACGCGCGCCAGCGTGTCGAGCTTTTCGCGGATGGAAGGCACGGCCTTGAACAGCTCGGCGCCGGCTTCCACCGTCATGTCCAGGACGTCGGCGATGGAATAATCGCGGTATTTCACCTCCAGCGTTTCGCGGTTGTAGCGCTTGCCCTTGCAGACATCGCACTGCACATAGACATCGGGCAGGAAGTGCATCTCGATCTTGATGACGCCGTCGCCCTGGCAGGCTTCGCAGCGGCCGCCCTTCACGTTGAACGAGAACCGGCCCGGCTGATAGCCGCGCGCTTTCGATTCCGGCAATTCGGCAAACCAGTCGCGGATGGGGGTGAAGGCGCCGGTATAGGTTGCGGGATTGGAACGCGGCGTGCGGCCGATCGGCGACTGATCGATGTCGATCACCTTGTCGAGGAATTCCAGGCCCTCGATCCTGTCGTGCGCCGCCGGATGCTCGCGCGCCTGCAAGAGCTTGCGCGCGGCCGCCTTGTAGAGCGTTTCGATGATGAGCGTGGACTTGCCCCCGCCCGAGACGCCCGTGATGCAGGTGAAGGTGCCGAGCGGAATTTCGGCCGTGACATTCTTCAGGTTGTTGCCCTTGGCGCCGACGACCTTCACCCAGCGGTTGTGAACGGCCTTGCGGCGGGCGGCCGGTATGGCGATCTGTTCCAGCCCCACGAGATATTTGCCGGTGAGGCTTTTCGGATTGGCCATGATCGCTTCGGGCGGGCCTTCGGCCACGATATGGCCGCCGTGAATGCCCGCGCCCGGCCCCATGTCGATCACATGGTCGGCGGTGCGGATGGCTTCTTCGTCATGCTCGACGACGACCACCGTGTTGCCCATGTCGCGCAGGCCCTTGAGGGATTCGAGCAGCTTGGCGTTGTCGCGCTGGTGCAGGCCGATGCTCGGCTCATCCAGCACATACAGCACGCCGGTGAGGCCGGATCCGATCTGCGATGCAAGGCGGATGCGCTGGCTTTCGCCGCCGGACAATGTGCCCGACGACCGCGCCAGCGTGAGATAATCCAGCCCCACATTGTTCAGGAATTTCAGGCGCGCGCGGATTTCCTTCAGGATACGCGCGGCGATTTCGTTCTGCTGCCGGTTCAGCTTCCTGTCCACGTCGCGAAACCAGGCATCGGCATCGCGGATGGACTGCTCGCACACCTGGCCGATATGCAGGCCCGCGATCTTCACCGCCAGCGCTTCCGGCTTCAGGCGATAGCCCTGGCAGGCCTCGCAGGGGCTTGTGTCCTGATAGCGTTCGAATTCCTCGCGAATCCAGGAGGAGTCGGTTTCCTTGTAGCGCCGCTCCATGTTCGGGATGACGCCTTCGAAGGTTTTCTTCGTCTCGTAGCGGCGCAGGCCGTCGTCATAAATGAACCGGATTTCCTCGTCGCCCGACCCATAGAGGATGATGTCCTTCACCTTCTTCGGCAGGTCTTCCCACGGATCGTTGAGCGAGAATTTGTAATGCTTCGCCAGCGCTTCCAGCGTCTGCAGGTAGTAGGGCGAGGAGGATTTCGACCACGGCGCAATGGCGCCCTTGCGCAGGGTCAGGCTTTCGTCCGGCACGACCAGCGCCGGATCGAAATAGAGCATGGTGCCGAGCCCGTCGCAGGCAGGGCAGGCCCCATGCGGATTGTTGAACGAGAACAGCCGCGGCTCGATTTCCGGAATGGTGAAGCCCGACACCGGGCAGGCGAATTTCGACGACATCAGAAGCCGCTTCGCCTCGCCATTCTTGTCCTTTTCGTCCGCGAATTCCGCAATCACCAGTCCGTCGGCCAGATTGAGCGCGGTTTCGATGGAATCGGGGAGCCGGTTGCCGATGTCTTTCTTCACCACGATCCGGTCCACCACCACCTCCAGATCGTGTTTGAGCTTCTTGTCGAGCGCGGGCACCTGCCCCAGCTCGTAGAATTTCCCGTCCACCTTGATGCGCTGGAAACCTTTTTTCTGAAGCTCGGCCATCTCCTTGCGGTATTCGCCCTTGCGGCCGCGCACGATGGGCGCCAGCAGGAACAGCCGCGTGCCTTCGGGCAGCGCAAGAACCCGGTCGGCCATCTGGCTGACCGTCTGGCTTTCGATGGGAAGGCCCGTTGCCGGCGAATAGGGCACGCCCACGCGCGCGAACAGCAGGCGCAGGTAATCGTAGATTTCCGTGACGGTGCCCACCGTGGAGCGCGGATTGCGCGAGGTGGTTTTCTGTTCGATGGAAATGGCCGGCGAAAGCCCTTCGATGTGGTCCACATCCGGCTTCTGCATCATCTCCAGGAACTGGCGCGCATAGGCCGACAGCGACTCCACATAGCGCCGCTGGCCTTCCGCATAGATCGTGTCGAAGGCAAGGCTGGATTTGCCCGAGCCCGAAAGCCCGGTCATCACCGTGAGCCTGTCGCGCGGGATTTCGACGTCGATGTTCTTCAGGTTGTGCTCGCGCGCGCCGCGAATGGAGATGTTCTTGAGCATGGACTTTCCGAAAATGGCAAACGCCTAGCTTGTCCGCCCCCTGTCACAGGGGCAAGCGGCACGCCCACCACCCCTTGGAACAAAGCACGAACAATGCTATGTCATGACTCGGCCCCGCCTGTCCACAAGCCTTTCAGATTCGATTCGTGGCGCGGGCGTGGTGTGGGGGCTAACGTGACGGGAGCTCACCGAAGAAGGAGATATGGGAATGGCTGGCAGCGTGAACAAGGTGATTCTGGTGGGCAACCTGGGCCGCGACCCAGAGGTGCGGCGCATGACCAGCGGCGATCCGGTCGTGAATCTTTCGGTCGCCACCAGCGAATCATGGAAGGACAAGGCGTCCGGCGAGCGCAAGGAAAAGACGGAATGGCACCGTGTGGTGATCTTCAATCCGAACCTTGCCGACGTGGCGGAGAAATACCTGAAGAAGGGCTCGAAGGTTTATCTGGAGGGCCAGCTTGCCACCCGCAAATACACCGACAAGGACGGGCAAGAGCGGTATACCACCGAAGTGGTCCTGAACCGTTTCCGCGGCGAGCTTGTCCTGCTGGATTCGCGCGGCAGCGGGGGCGAAGGCGGCGAACGCGCGCTGCCGAGGACCGGCACGAGCGACGCGCCGGCCAGTTTCTCCCGCGATGAGATGGAAGACGAAATTCCGTTCTGACTGTCTAGGGGCCGTGCGTTATTTTTATCCAGCGCTGTCCTTCGACGATGCCAAGCCTTTCAGCGTTCAACCCCGCCATTTGCGCGAATTTCCGTAAGGTGCGAAAACGGTAATGTGCGATGCCTGCCACGTCCGATTTGTGCGACCGGCCGATCCAGCCCGAGCCCTTATACTCGGGAATGATTGGCAACCGCGGTTCCAGGATCGACGTGAGAAAACAGCCGGACGTGTTCGAACACTGCTTGAAGGATTGCAGCATGTCCTGGATCTGGCTCTTTGACGCATGCGTCCAGATGGACCGGCCGATAACGAAATCGAACTTCTGGCCGAAGACCGAAAAATCGAAATTGTCATTGTTTGAAAAATTCGGCTTTTTCTCCGCCAGAAGCTCTTCGCCAAGCATGACCTCCTTGCCCGCATCCAGCATGGTCCGATTGGGCTCAATCCCGAAATAGCGACCAGGCCGGAGAAAATTGATGACCCACCACCCGCCGCGCAGCGCCCCGCAGCCCACGTCGAGCACGAAGTCGTCAGGGGTGAGACCATGGGCGAGGAGTATTTCCAGCTGGCACCGGCCAGCTGCTATGAATCTCTTCCGCGGGCCGCCCAGAAAAATCGAGCGGCGCTCCAGCTCGTCCGCTTTGAGCAATAGAGAATCTTGCATTACTTGGCGGTTTTCTGCGCGTCTCTGTATTTGATGTGACTGTATAGGGATGTACGGGATTTCTGTTCATTAAACCTGTTTAATCTCCAAGAACCGGCAAATAGAACACGGTTCGAGAATGCAATCTGGGACTGGCGATGCAAAAATATTGGCTGTTGGTTCTGGCGCTTGGGCTTTCGGCATGCACACAGTCTGCCGGTGAACCGGCGGATCATTTCACGGATCCCGTTATCGAATCCGCCTATATCCCCCTGTCCGGTTCGGCGTACCTGATCCTGGAAGGCCACGGCGCGGCCATGACGATCGCCCCGAACGTGGCGGTGACCAACGCGCACAACGACAATCTGGTGGACAAGAAAAAGATCATCGGCCGGTCCGCGGATTACGACCTTCTGTATTTCCGCACCGACAGGACAGATGTCCCGGCGTCGGCCCCGCCCTTCGTGCACGAAAAGGTGCTGGCCTATGGACAGGGGGTGGATGGCTCCCTGCGCGTGGCGCAGGGCGTGGTGAAATGGCTGGATCAAGAGGTAGTGGCGCGCTGTCCCAAATGCCCCGTGCAGCACGCCTTCATTTTCGAAGGCAACGCCGGACCGGGCTTTTCCGGCGGCCCCGTGGTGGACGCGGCGACCGGCAAACTGGTCGGCATCGTTTTCGGCTTCCGGGATGAAGACAAGGCCGGCATCGAGAAGCTCATGTATGCCTACGATATGAACCGTGTGATGGTGGAATGGAACAATATCCGTGCACATTCCGCGGCATCCGCGCAATGAGGCGCAGGGCCCGAAAGCCATTGTTTTTCTGGCCGAATCGGCGCCGGAAATGCTAGGTTTCTGAGACCTTTTCGGGACCCTGTCCCGCCCCTTTCCGAGGACCGTTTTTGAGCGACAAGCCTGCCGAAATGACCCCGCCGCCGGGCGGCGGAAACATCAATCCGATCGCCATCGAGGAGGAGCTCAAACGCTCCTATCTCGACTATGCGATGAGCGTGATCGTCTCGCGCGCGCTGCCCGACGCGCGCGACGGGCTGAAGCCCGTGCACCGGCGCATCCTTTATTCGATGCACGAAAACGGCAACGACTGGAACAAGCCTTATCGCAAATCCGCCCGCATCGTAGGCGACGTGATCGGCAAATATCACCCCCATGGCGACCAGGCGGTTTATGACGCGCTGGTGCGCATGGCGCAGGATTTTTCCATGCGCGCCCCGCTGGTGGACGGCCAGGGCAATTTCGGCTCGGTGGACGGCGATGAACCGGCGGCCATGCGCTACACCGAAGTGCGGCGGTCCAAGATCGCGCACGCGCTGACCGAAGATATCGACAAGGACACGGTTGACTTCCAGGACAATTATGACGGCAGCGAGCGGGAACCTGTCGTTCTGCCGGCCCGTTTCCCCAATCTCCTGGTCAATGGCGCAAGCGGCATCGCCGTCGGCATGGCGACCAATGTGCCGCCGCACAATCTGGGCGAAGTGATCGACGCGTGCCTGGCCTACATCGAAGACCCGTCGATCAACCTGGAGCGGCTGACCGAGATCGTGCCGGGACCGGATTTTCCCACCCGCGGCATCATCATCGGCAAGCAGGCGGCGCGCGGCGCGCTGGCCCGCGGGCGCGGCAGCATCCTGATGCGCGCGCGCTGCCATGTGGAGGAAATCCGCAAGGACCGCGAAGCCATCATCGTGACCGAGCTTCCCTATCAGGTGAACAAGGCCAAGCTCCAGGAAAAGATCGGCGAGATGGTGCGCGACAAGCGCATCGAGGGCATTTCCGACGTGCGCGACGAAAGCGACCGCCACGGCATGCGCGTGGTGATCGAACTGAAGCGGGACGCCTCGTCCGAAGTGGTGCTCAACCAGCTTTACCGGTTTTCCGAGCTGCAGACGACGTTCGGCGTGAACATGCTGGCCATCAACGGCGGCCGCCCGCAGCAGATGAATCTGAAAGAGCTGATCGCCACATTCGTCACCTTCCGCGAAGACGTCGTGACCCGGCGCACGCGCTTCGAGCTCGGCAAGGCGCGCGAGCGCGGCCATGTGCTTGTCGGCCTTGCCGTTGCGGTGGCCAACATCGATGCGGTGATCCAGCTGATCCGCAAGGCGCCGGACACCGCCGCCGCCAAGGAACAGCTGATGGCGCGCGCCTGGCCCGCAAAGGACGTGGCGCCGCTGGTGGCGCTGATCGCCGATCCGCGCCACAGGATGGAAGACGACGGCACCATCAGGCTTTCGGAAGAACAGGCCAAGGCCATTCTGGAAATCCGGCTGGCGCGGCTGACCGCGCTTGGCCGCGACGAGCTGGCCGACGAGGTGAAAAAGCTGGCGGAGGCGATCGCCGATTATCTGGACATCCTGCGCTCGCGGGGGCGGGTGCTGTCGATCGTGAAAAAGGAACTGGCGGAAATCAGGAGTGAATTCGCCACGCCGCGCCTGACCGAGCTTGTGGATGCCGAGGTCGAGATCGAGGACGAAGCGCTGATCGAGCGCGAGGACATGGCGATTACCGTGACGCATGCCGGCTACATCAAGCGCGTGCCGCTGGACGAATACCGCGTGCAGGGCCGCGGCGGAAAAGGCCGCATCGGCATGGTGACGCGCGAGGAAGATTTCGTCACCTCCATCTTCGTGGCCAACACGCATGCCCCGCTGGTGTTCTTTTCCTCCACCGGCATGGCCTACAAGCTGAAGGTGTGGAAGCTGCCGGAATCGCGCATCGCCGGAAAGGGCAAGGCGATGGTGAACCTTCTGCCGCTGTCGGAAGGCGAGCGCATCACCACGATTCTGCCGCTGCCGGAAGACGAATCGCAGTGGGAAAAGCTGCACGTGGTATTCGCCACCAAGTCGGGCGATGTGCGGCGCAACGAGCTTTCCGATTTCGTGAACATCAACCGCAACGGCAAGATCGCCATGAAGCTTTCGCCCGGCGACGGAATCGTGGGCGTGCAGATCTGCACCGAGAAGGACGACGTGTTTCTGACCACGCGGGCCGGCAAATGCATCCGCTTCGCGGTGACGGACGTGCGCGTGTTCAAGGGCCGCGATTCCACGGGCGTGCGCGGCATCAAGCTGGCGGCGGGCGACGAAGTCGTGAGCCTTTCGCTGCTCGGCCACACCGACGCCACAACCGCCGAGGCGCGCGCCTATCTGAAGCAGGCGAGCGCGGCGCGAAGAGCCTCCGGCCTTGAAGGCGAGGCGCAGGACGAAGTGGCCGACGACGCCGAGGAGACCACGGAGGAAGCAACCCTTTCGCCCGAGCGCTATGCCGAACTTGGCGCGAAGGAGCAGTTCGTGCTGGCGGTCTCCGAGCAGGGCTTCGGCAAGCGCACGAGCTCCTACGAATATCGCCTCACCGGCCGCGGCGGATCGGGCATCGTGGCGATGGACATGGGCAGGAAAAACAGCGCCATCATTGCCGCCTTTCCGGTGGAGGATTCCGATCACCTGGTGCTGATCAGCGATTCCGGGCAGACCATCCGCGTGCCGGCCGCGAGCGTGAGCATTCAGCGCCGCGCCTCCGGGGGCGTCACCATCTTCCGCGTGGAACAGGGCGAGCGCGTGGTGGCCGTGGAGCGCGTGGAAGAAGAGACCGGGGAAGGCTGAAGAGGGGCACATGGCAAAAACGCGCGTCGGGCTTTATCCCGGCACCTTTGACCCGCTCACGCACGGGCATCTCGACATCATTGCGCGCGCCGTGAAGCTGGTGGACAGGCTTGTGATCGGCGTCTCGACCAATCCGTCGAAATCGCCGCTCTTCACGCTGGAGGAACGTGTGGAAATGGTGCGCCATGAAACCGCGCCCATGGCCGGCGACGGGCGCGCGGCCATCGACGTGCAGACTTTCGATTCGCTTCTGATGCATTTCGCCGAGAAGGTCGGCGCGCAGATGATCGTGCGCGGGCTGCGCGCGGTGTCCGACTTCGAATATGAATTCCAGATGGTGGCGATGAACCAGCGCCTGAACCCGGACATCGAGACGGTGTTCCTGATGGCCGATCCGCGCCACCAGGCGATTGCGTCGCGGCTGGTGAAGGAGATCGGCCTTCTGGGCGGCAATGTTTCGCCCTTCACCACGCCCTATATCGCCGAGCGCCTGGTGAAGCGCTGCAACGAAAAGCGAAAGAAACACTGATGGCGCGCGATCCCGAAAACACGATTGTGATGGAGCTGAAGGACGGGCCGGTCACGATTGCGCTCAGGCCCGATCTTGCGCCCAACCATGTGGCGCGCATCAAGGAACTGGCGCGCGCGGGATTTTACGACGGCGTGCCGTTCCACCGCGTGATCCCCGGCTTCATGGCGCAGACGGGCGATCCGACGGGAACGGGAACCGGCGGTTCCGAGCTTCCCGACCTGCAGGCGGAATTTTCGGACGCAAGGCACAGGCGCGGCACCGTTTCGATGGCGCGGACATCCGACCCGGACAGCGCCAACAGCCAGTTCTTCATCTGCTTTGCGGACGCGCCCTGGCTTGACCGGCAATACACGGTGTGGGGCGAGATCGTGGACGGCATGGAGCATGTGGACGCCATCAAGAAAGGCGGCGAGCACAACAATGGCGCGATCTCCGGCGTTCCCGACAGGATTGTGCGCATGCGCGTCGCTGCAAATCGTTAATTTGCTGACGCATTCGGAAACATTAGTTGTCGCAGGCGCGGTTGCCGCGCGCGGGGGCTCCCACTAGAACGCCAACATCCCTGCAACGTCGGAGCACCGCGTGAGTTCACCCATCGCCTTCATCGACCTGCAAGCCCAGCGCCGCCGCCTTGGCGAAAGCCTGAACAGGGCGATTGCCGCCGCGGTCGAAAGCGGGCAATGGATCATGGGCCCGCAGGTCGGCGAATTCGAGAAGCGCCTTGCGGAATTCACCGGCGTGAAACATGTGGTGGCCTGCGCAAACGGCACCGATGCGCTGATGATCGTGCTGCGCGCCTGGAATATCGGTCCGGGCGATGCCGTGTTCGTGCCGGCTTTCACGTTTGCGGCAAGCGCCGAGGTTGCGGCGCTGGTGGGCGCGACGCCGGTCTTCGTGGATGTGCTGGAAGACACCTACAACATGGATCCCGCAAGCCTGGAAGCCGCCATCGCGATGGTGAAGCGCGAAGGCAGGCTGCGTCCGCGCGTGGTGATGCCTGTGGACCTGTTCGGCCAGCCGGCCGATTACGCAAAGATCGGGCCGATCGTGCGCCGCGAAAAGCTCTTGATGCTGTGCGACGCCGCGCAAGGGTTCGGCGCGCCCTACAACGGCACGCGCGCGGGCGCGATGGGCGATGCGGCGGCCACCAGCTTTTTTCCGGCCAAGCCGCTCGGCTGCTATGGCGATGGCGGGGCGAGCTTCACCAACGATGACGGCCTGGCCGAATTGCTGCGCTCGATCCGCATTCACGGCCAGGGCGCGGACAAATATGAAAATGTGCGCATCGGCGTGAATTCGCGGCTCGATACCATTCAGGCTGCGATCCTGATCGAAAAACTCAAGGTGTTTCCGCAAGAAATCGAAATGCGCGAGGCCGTGGCGCGGCGCTACAACGAAAAGCTCGGCCGCTCCAACCGCATCCGCGTGCCGCGCGTGATCGAGGGGGCGGGCTCGACCTGGGCGCAATACACGATCCAGGTGCCCGACCGCGACAAGCTCGCGGCCGACCTGAAAGCCAGGGGCATACCGACGGCCATCTATTATCCCACGCCGCTTTCGAAACAGAAGGGCTATGCCCATTTTCCGGGCGCGGAGACACCGGTGAGCGAACGAATCTCAAAGCACGTGATCAGCCTGCCCATGCACCCCGATCTGGACGAAGCCACGCAGGATCGCATCGTGGATGCCGTGCTGGAGAGCGTTGGCAGCGCCTGAGCCGGCGCTAGTATCCTGCGCGATGGATGTTTCCCTTTTCGACTTCGAGCTGCCCGACGAGCGGATTGCGCTGAGGCCCGCATCTCCGCGCGACAGCGCGCGCATGCTGGTCGTCCATGCAGACGGAAGCCTGGAGCATGCCCATGTGCGGGATCTCCCCGCGTTTCTGAAATCGGGCGATGCGCTGGTGGTGAACGATACCAGGGTGATTCCGGCCAGGCTCGCCGGGCGGCGCGCGCCCAGGCCCGGCGTTGCGGGAGACGGCCCGAAAATCGAGGTGATGCTGCACAAGCGCGTGGCGCCGGACCGCTTTCTTGCCTTTGCGCGCCCGGCGCGGAAACTGGGCGAAGGCGACCGGCTGCATCTGGGAAAAACCCTGCAGGCGACCGTGATGCGCCGCGGCGACGGCGGCGAGATCGCCGTGGAATTTGCGCTTTCCGGCGCGGCGCTGGATCAGGCCATCGCGCGCGAAGGGGAAATGCCGCTGCCGCCTTACATTGCGGGCAAGCGCAGGCCCGACGCGAAAGACCGCAGCGATTATCAGACGACTTATGCAAAACGCGAAGGTTCGGTCGCCGCGCCGACCGCCGGGCTGCACTTCACGCCGGAGCTGTTTGCGCGGCTGACGGATGCGGGCGTAACACGGGAGACCGTGACGCTGCACGTGGGCGCAGGAACATTCCTGCCGGTCAGCGCAAGCGACACCACCGGACACAGGATGCATTCCGAATGGGCAAGCCTTGACGGGAAAACGGCCGCGCGGCTCAACGAGGCGCGCGCGAAAGGCGGGCGCATCGCGGCCGTGGGCACAACCTCCCTGCGCACGCTGGAAAGTGCCGCGGACGACGCAGGCCGCATTCACGCCTTCGAGGGCGAGACGGACATCTTCATCACGCCCGGTTACCGCTTCCGGACGGCGCAGCTGCTGCTGACCAATTTTCACCTGCCGCGCTCAACCCTTTTCATGCTGGTCTGCGCCTTCAGCGGGCTTGAAACCATGAAGCGCGCCTATGCCGAAGCCATCGCGAAGGATTATCGCTTCTATTCCTATGGCGACGCCTGTCTGCTATTCCGGCCGCGATGAGCCTTGCCTTCGACATCGGAGCGACGGATGGCGCCGCGCGCACCGGCGTGATCCGCACGCCGCGCGGCGACATTCGCACGCCTGCCTTCATGCCGCTCGGCACGGCGGGCAGCGTGAAGGCGATGCTGCCGGAAAGCGTGCGCGAAACCGGCGCCGACATCATCCTGGGCAACACCTATCACCTGATGCTCAGGCCCGGCGCAGAACGCGTGGCCAGGCTTGGCGGCCTGCACAAGTTCATGCACTGGGAGCGGCCGATCCTGACCGACAGCGGCGGCTATCAGGTGATGTCGCTGTCGGACCTGCGCAAGATCACCGAAGAGGGCGTGACCTTCCGCTCGCATATTGACGGCAGCGAACATTTCCTTTCGCCGGAGCGTGCGATGGAAATTCAGCGGCTGCTCGGTTCCGACATCCAGATGGTGCTGGACGAATGTCCGGCCTATCCCGCGGCGGAAGGCGACATCGAAAAATCGCTTTCGCTGTCCATGCGCTGGGCGAAGCGTTCGAAAGCCGCCTTTGGCGGCCAGCCGGGACGCGCCTGCTTCGGCATCGTACAGGGTGGGACCTTTGCGCATCTGCGCAGGCGTTCGGCCGAAGACCTGCTGGCGATCGGGTTTGACGGCTATGCGGTGGGCGGGCTCGCGGTGGGCGAAAGCCAGGACGCGATGTTCGACACGCTCGCGGCCACAACACCGCACATGCCGCAAGACAGGCCGCGCTATCTGATGGGCGTGGGCAAGCCCGACGACATTGCCGGCGCGGTGCTGCGCGGCATCGACATGTTCGATTGCGTGCTGCCCACGCGCTCGGGCCGCAACGGGCAGGCCTTCACGCGACAGGGCGCGCTCAACCTGCGCAACGCGCGCTTTGCCGAAGACCCGGAGCCGCTCGACGCCCGGTGCCGCTGCCCCGCCTGCACGCATTATTCGCGCGCCTATCTGCACCATGTGGTCAAGGCGGGCGAAATCATCGCCGCCATGCTGCTGACCTGGCACAACCTCACCTACTATCAGGACCTGATGGCGGACCTGCGCGCAGCAATCGCGGCCGGACGGACGGCGGCCGTTGCGGCCGGCATCGCGGCAGCCTATGCCCGCGAGACCGCAGGGAACTGATCATTGCGCGGGGCCTTTGTTGACCTGGTGGGGTGCTGTCCCTATGGTCCGCCCGCTTTCGAGCCCGTAGCTCAGTGGTAGAGCATCTGACTTTTAATCAGAGGGTCGATGGTTCAATCCCATCCGGGCTCGCCAATTCCGGCTTCTAGAGATACCAGGCGTATTCCGCGGCGGTGATGATGCGGCGGAAGCGCTGTGTTTCGATGCGTTTTGTCTCGCGATAGAGCGCCAGCGTCTGCTCGCCGAGATAATGCGGCAGCACCTTCGCCTGCTCGAGCCGCGCGAGCGCATCTTCAATCGCAAACGGCAGCGACAGATCGGGATCGCGCGAGACGTTTCCTTCCGCCGGCGCGCCGGGATCGAGCGTGTGCGTCACGCCATGATGCACGCCGGCCAGAACGGCCGCCAGCGCGAAATAGGGATTGGCGTCGGCGCCCGCCACGCGATGCTCCACGCGGCGCGCTTCGCCGGGCCCGACGGGAATGCGCAGCCCGGCCGAGCGATTGTTCACGCCCCAGCGGCGGTTGACGGGCGCAAACATGTCCGGCTGAAACCGGCGATAGGAATTCACCGAGGGCGCAAACAGGGCCATCGACTCCGCCATCAGCGCCTGCAGCCCGCCGATGGCATGGCGAAGCATTTCGGATCCCGCCTGGCTTCCGTCATCGAAAACATTCCGGCCGTTCGCGTCCACAAGGCTCAGGTGGATGTGCAGGCCCGTGCCCGCGCGGTCGGCATAAGGCTTGGCCATGAAGGTGGCTTCGAATCCGCAGGCGCGCGCGGCGGCCTTGACGATCTGCTTGAGAAAAATCGCGTGGTCGGCGGCTGCGCGCGCGTCATTCTGATGCCTGAGATTCGCCTCGAACTGGCCGGGCGCATATTCCTTGCTGGCGGCGCTTACCGGCACGCCCTGCGCCCGGGCGGCCTTGTCGAGCGTGGCGAGAAATTCGCGGTAGCGGTCCAGATCGTCGATGCCATAGACGGATGCAATGCTTTCGCGCGCGCCCGACCGCGGATCGAGCGGCGGCTGCGGCAGACCTTCGACCGTGCGCTCGGGATCGATGAGATAGAATTCAAGCTCCAGCGCGCAGACCGGCGTCAGTTTCAGCGCGCCGAATTTTTCCAGCGTGCGTTCCAGCGCCGCGCGCGGTTCGGCCGGATCGGGCACGCCGGCATTGTCGCGCAGGGTCATCAGCATCTGCGCGCGTGGCGCGCCTTCGTCCCACACGGTCGAAAGCGTGCCCGGAATGGGCCAGGCCGTGCCGTCGGGATCGCCGTCGCCGAAGCCCCGGCCGAACGGGTTGGCCATCTCGCCATGCACATCCATCAGATAGACGGAATGCGGAAGCTGCATGCCGGATTCGAACAGCTTGCCCGCTTCGGCGACCGGCATGCGCTTGCCGCGCAGAACGCCGTTCAGATCGGTCACCACCGCGTCAACATGCTGGAGATCGGGGCGCGATTTCCTGAGCGCATCGAATTCACGCTTTGCGGCAGCGACAAACGCGGGCGGCGCAAAGCCGGAGGGTCTTTCAGGCTTGTTCATGCTGGAACCGGTGGATTGACGGCTTATTCTAAAGAAGCGGTGTCGGCGCGAAAAGCCCCGCGCGTTAACGTTTTCCCCTGCCGAGAACGGCGTCGATTTTCCTGAGAAGAATCGCCTGTTGCGCGGATGTCGAGGCGGGCAGCCGCACGAAATCGCCGGCCAGTCTCACGTCGGCAAAGAGCTGCGCGCCATCTTCGTGAAAATGCAGAAAGGCGCGGCTGCCGCGATAAAATATGCCGCGCGATTTTTCGCTCAGTCCGCTCCGCCTGCGCAGCTGCCCGAGCAGCCGTTCAAGGGCATCGAGCGCGTCGGGGCCGGCGTGCTTCATGGCGGGATCTGACCGGAGTCCGGAAGAAACGGCAACTCGGTGCCGCGCCCGGGAACGGGACCGGCGGGCGAGACCAGCGTGAATTCCGTTCCGGGTTCTGCGAAACCGGCGTGCACCTGCGCGAGCGCAACGGTTCGCCGGAGCGCAGGAGAAAATCCGCAAGCCAGCGTGTGGCCCGCGGCTTGACCGCCCGCGAGCAGAATGGCGTTGGGCAAGTCGTCCTGGCTCTCGAGCGCAAGGCCGATGAGCCGCTGCGTTTCCCTTTCGCGCGCGGCAAGCCAAGCCGCGCGTCCGTTGAACGGCATATGGCCGGCATCGATGAGGCGTTCGAGGCCGAGCGAGGCGGGCGTGGGGCCGGCGGCAAATCCGGTTCGCGCCGGTTCGTAGTCGCGCACCGGACGGACGATTCCTTTTTCGAGATCGAGCACGTCCATTGCCGCAAGCCCCGCCGGTTGCAGCGCGAACGGAACACCGGCGCGCATCATCCGGTCCCACACGACGGTTGCCTCTTCGGCCTGACACCACAGCTCGTAGCCGCCATGTTCGCCAAAACGCGAGAGCAGGATGTCCAGCCCGCGCCAGGACATCCTGCGGAATGACAGCGGCTCGAGCGCGGGATCAAGGCCGGCCGCCTTCAGGATTTGCGCGGCGTAAGGGCCGATCAGCGCGATGCCGCCGTCTTCATCCGACACGTCGCGAACGGCGACGCCAACGCGCGCGGCTGCGCTGCCGATCCATTCCCGATCGGGCGCCGATGCATAGAGCGTGAAGGCTGCAGGGCCCAGCCGCGCCACGGCACCCGCGCCCCGCACGCCGCCGCCATCGGAAAGCCACAGCGCCTTGAGCGCCACGCCAGGCGACAGCGCGGCGACATTCTTCGTGCACAGCCGCGAGAGAAATTCGCCCGCCCGCTCCCCCTCCAGGCGCAAGCGCCAGCGCCACGATATGTCGGCCATGGCCGCCGTCGTGCGCGCCGCCAGCGCTTCGGCATCTCTGTCGCCATAGGCTGTCGCGAGCGTGAAGCCGTTGCGGCTGGTCCAGGCATTGCCCGGATTCAGGACAGCCGTGCGGGCATGAAAGGGCGTAGCGCGGACGTCCATCATCGTTCCTGCTCCGCGACCAGCGTGACCGCCGCGATGCGCCCGGCCCGGCCCGAGATCGCCCCCAAGGGCTCGGCCGAGGCGCCGCACAGATAGAGCCCGGCAATGGCGCATTTCACACGGGAAGCCCAGGGCGCGAGCATGCGGGCGGCGGTTGCCGCGCCGCCCAGCTCATCGTCCGCGCCATAGGCATATTCGATGTCGGAAGGGGTAAGCGCTTCCGCCGCCGTGATGTGCCGCGCGAGCCCGGCCGCATGCCGCTCGAGCGCAAGGATCACGCGTTCGACAAGCTTGGGCTTCAGCGCCGGCCAGCCTTGCACCGGCACGAGCGGAACGGGCCTTACCAGCACCGACAGGACATGCTGGCCCGGCGGCGCGAAGCCCGGATCGGCGGCGGACGGAAGCACCATCTCCATGGCCGGGTCCTCGGGCAATTCGCCGGCCCGCGCGCAGGCGTGGGCGGCAGCCAGACCGCCAGGCTGATCGCAGACCACAAAGCGGCCCGCGAGCGGCACGCTGACGCCCGCGAAGGGCGGCGCGGCGCTGAGCGCAAGCAGCACCTTGGCAGCGCCCACGCGCGGCCTTGCGCGCGCAAGCGCCGCCGCTTCGGCAAAGCCGGTCGAGACGCCGCCGGCAAGATCGAGCAAGGTCTTGCGCCGCGACAGCGACGAAAGGACCGCGCGGCAGGCAAGTGTCTCGCCAGACGCAAGTTCAACCGCCGCGACGGCGCCGTTGGCATGGATGCGCTTTGCTGGCGCGCCGGTACGAATCTCCGCCCCGGCTGCCTGCGCCGATGCCAGAAGCGCCTCCGCGAGCGCCCCCGGGCCCCCCTTGGGAAAGGCGGCCGCGCCCTGAAGGCCGCACATCTCCTGCGCCGCGCGCCAGACGAGCTGAAGCGCCGAACCGGGTTCCTGCGGCGTGGCGCCGCCGGCTGTGGCATCGAACGCCAGCATCGCCTTCAGCGCATCGCTTTCGAACCAGGAGTCGAGCCAGGCCGACGCGCTGCGATATCCGAGCCGCGCAAGCATTTCCCGTGTGCGTTCGCCGCCTGCGGACTGCTCCCACCAAAGCGTCCGCGCGGCGCGCGCCAGTGCGAACAGATCGCGCCAGAAGGCGCCATAGGCGTCTGCGTCGGCGCGGCTGTGGATGGAGATGCTGCGGGTGCCGGCGGCCAGGTTGCGCGGCAGGACGATGTGCTTTCCATCGCTGCGCAGCCCGACGGACGGCATGTCGCGAACGGCAAACGCCAGCCCGTGCCGGGTGAGCGCCAGATCCTTCACCACGCGCGGGTCAAGCGCATAGAGCGCATGCGCGGCCACCGGCGCCCGGAAGTGCTCGCCGAAGCGCGCCGTTTCACACAGGCCGCCCACTTTGTTGCGCGCCTCCACGACCATCACCCGCTTGCCGGCGCGCGCGGCATAGGCCGCCGCCGCCAGCCCGCTGACGCCGGCGCCGATGACGATGGCATCGTAAGGCGCGGAACTCATTTCAGCCGGCCCGCCCCAATGTCGGCGATGACCGCGGTTGCAGCCACCGCACCGGAAACGCAAGCGCCAAGCGGGCCCGCCGCGGACGAGGGGCCTGCGAGATACAGCCCATCCACAGGCGTGCGCGGCGGCGGCGGCCCGCCCGGCTCGACGAAGGGGCGCATGGCAAACATCTGGTCAGGCGTAATGTCCCCGCCGGCCAGATCGCCCTCGCTTCTGCCGAGAGCATCTTCGAAATCCGGCGGCGCGATCACCTGCGCGGCAAGTACGCGCGTGCCCACGCCTGGCATGACGGCATCCGCCGCCACCAGCGCGCGTGCCTGCAGGACATCGCGCTTCTCCTTCGTCCAGGCCCCGTCGAACAGGCGGAACGGAATGCAGCCCAGCGTGACGGTGAGCGTGGCAGCCCCGATCGGCGCAAGCCGCGGGTCGCCGGCCGACACAAGCCGGACAGCGGCTGGCGGCGCTTCGGGGATCGTGCCAGCCTGGCAGGCCGACAGCGCCGCCGAAGATTCGGCCTGCCCGCCCGAGACGAAATACACAAACCGTTCCGGCCCGGGCGCCTGCGCCGGAGGCGACTGCAGCGCGATCAGCACCCGCGCCGTGCCGCCGCCCATGCGGAAGCCGGCCGCCTGTTTCGCCACGGCGGGCGCCAGCTCGTTCCACTGAAACAGGGACAGAAAGGTGCGTTTCATATCGAGCGTGGAGACGACGGCCCGGGCTTCGATCTGGGTCCCGTCGGCCAGCCCGACGCCGGCGATGCGGCCGCCGTTGCGGCGCATGTCTGTCACCTCCAGCCCGCAGGAGATTTCCGCGCCTGCGCCGCGCGCGGCCCCCTCCAGCGCCGCTGCCAGCGCGGCCAGGCCACCCATGGGGACGCCGGAACCATCCATGGCGGGCGCCAGCAGGTTGAGAGCGCTTCCGGCCAGAGACGAATCAGCCGCGCGGCCGCAAAGCGCCACCGCCGATACGAGCGCCGCCGCGCGCGAATCGGCCACGCGCTCGCCGAGAAGATCGGACAGAGCGCGTTCGCTCCACGCTTCTCCGGGCCATGGCCTGGCGGGCGCAGGCCGCGAAAAAAAACTTCGCCGTGCCGGCGGCTTCGCCGCTTCGGCAGCGGCACGTGCGAGCGCAGCCTGCCGCAACTGCGCCGCCTCGGCGAGAAGCCTGCGCGCATCGCCGGACAGCCGAATCGCGATCCCGTCGCGATCCACGAGCATGGCCGGCGCCGGAACGAACAGGACGCCGCGCTGCGCAAGACCGAGTGACCAGTACAGCGGCGGCGGAATCGATGGAAGTTCGTCGCAGAAAGGCGATGCGCGAAAGCCGGGATGAAATTCGCGCGTCGAGCATCGCCCGCCAACCTGGCTGTTGCGTTCAATGACGATGGTCTTCAGTCCGGCGCGGGCGAGCGCGACGGCCGCGGTCAGGCCATCGGCACCTGCGCCGATTACGCAAGCGTCATAGCGCAAGCCCGGGCCCTCACCTTCACCCCTTCAGCCGCACATTCTGCAAGTCCCGTGCGACACGCGAAGAGCGCCAAAGGATACCGGTCGAAAAGAAACGCGGAAATGGCCTGTTTCCGGCCATTTCCGCGCGTGGTTAATTCCTGCGGTTTCTGGCGCTTAAAGGACGCCGCGCTTGTGCTCGCCGACCACGATGCGGCCCGGATTGAAGGCCGCCTTGAACACCGACAGGGCCTTCCGGGGCTCGGCTTCGCCGCACATGAAGACGTCGAAGGCCGCATAGCCTTTCTCGGGCCAGGTGTGGACGCTGATATGGCTTTCCGCCAGCACCGCCACGCCGGACACGCCGCCGCCATCCGAAAATGTGTGCAAATGGATGTGCAGGAGCGTTGCGCCGGCCGCGCTCACCGCGTCGATCAGCGCCTTTTCGATCCGGTCGCGATCATCGAGCCCTTCGGCTTCCCAAAGATCGATGATCAGATGGCTGCCCGCATAGGTCAGGCCATTGCGCGTGATGAAATGATCCTTCGGCTCCTCGATCTTCGGCTTGACGGCCACAGCCGTGCGCGCCGCGCGAATTCGGGGAGCTCTCGCAACCTTGTTGTTGGAAACCAGTTCCAGTCGAGCCATCGGGGCACCTACCCGTCTTAGAGTTGACACCTCGCGCCTTGGCCTCACGACTTCCGGACGCGCCTTAAGAAGAAAGCGGCCGGAGGAAGTGGAAACTTCCGCCGCGCCGCCCTGTTCCGCTGCCGGAACATCGCGAAATATAGGAGCGTTGCCCCTGCATGCAAGAAATTTTGTCACCCAAGCGTCAATTTTTTTCTAACGCCGTGGCGCGCATGGCGCGCTCGCCACGCCGCGCGATGCGTCCTTTGGCTGTCACAAACCGACGCGCTTCGTGACCCTGAGGCTGCCGTGAGTCGTCCGCGCCGGCCCGAAAGCGCTTCGCCTCGCACGCTTGCCAGCAAGCGGCTCGCGACCTAAAACGCGCCGCCTTCCGCCGCTTTCCGCCGCAAAACAGGAGTCGCAGATGCCATCATCGAGCTTCACCGAGCGCCTTCACAAGGGTTACGCCCAGGTCATGGAGCTCGCGGGCGCGCCCCTCGCCGACGAGAAGAGCCGTTATCAGCGCATTAAGATTTTCGACACCGTGGCCAACGGGCGCGTAATGACGCTGGACGACATCGTCCAGATCACCACGCGCGACGAGAGCGCCTATGCCGAGATGCTGACCCATCTGCCGATGCTGGAGCATGGCCGGGCCGAACGGGTGATGATCGTGGGCGGCGGCGACCTTTCCATCGCCGACGAGGCGCTCAAGCACAAGGGCGTCAGGGAGGTCGTGCTTGTGGACATCGACGGCCGCGTGGTGGAGCTCTGCCGCGAGCATTTCGCCGAAATCAACGCCAAGGCCTTCCGGGATCGACGGCTGAAAATCGAGATTGCGGACGCCTTCGAATTTCTCGGAAGGCCCGAAAACAAAGGCCGATTCGATCTCATCGTCGCCGACCGGCCCGATCCGGTCGGCCCCGGCAAGGCGCTGTTTGGCGAGACGTTCTACGACCGGGTGAAAAGGGCGCTGAAACCCGGCGGCTTTGCCACGTTCCAGACGGGCGTGCCCTTCTATCAGCCCTGGGAAATCACCGACGCGCTGAAGGAGCTGGCCGAATTCTTCCCGCAATCGGGCCTCTATCTGACGGTCGTGCCGACATATATCGGCGGCTTCATGGCGCTATCCTGGGCCGGCAAGGGCCGGCGGCTCGGCACGCCAGCCGGACTCCGCAAGGCCGCGGCCGCCTTTCGGGCCGCGAAGCTGAAAACCGACTATTACAACCCGGCAGTCCACGCCGCGGCCTTTGCGTTGCCGGAGTGGATCAGGCGCTTGGTGCCCTGAGCAGGCGGTCGAAGATCGCGCGCACGCGGGCCTGCGCATCGGCGAGGCTTGCCTCAAGCGACTCAAAATCCCGCGCACCGGCCGCCCTGGCCAGGAGCGCCTTGAGCCCGCGGGTTGCCGATCGCGGCTGGAGCGTGCCCTCCACCGCAATCCGCAGCACCTGAAGCAGCGACTGCTCGATGCGCGCGGTGGAGATCAGGGTCTGCGCATCCGACGGGTCGAGCAGCCCGGCCTGCGAAAGCCTTTCGAGCGCCGCAACCGTGTTGCCGGCCTTCTCCGGCTCGCGCGCGCCGGCACAAAGCTGAAGCGCCTGGGCGATGAATTCGATGTCAACCAGGCCGCCGGGCGCGAATTTGAGGTCCCATCCGTTGGCGGCCGGAAACTGCGCGGCAATCCTGTCGCGCATGTCGCGCGCATCCCGCACCACGCGGGAAGCATCATCGGGCCGGCAAAGCGCCGCCCCGATCGCAGCCTCGATGTTGCGCCGAAGAGCATCCGGCGCATGAACGACGCGCGCACGCGTGAGCGCCATCCGTTCCCATGTCCAGGCCTCGCCCTCGTGATAGCGGGCGAAGGTTTCGAGGCTGACCGCAACCGGCCCCTTGTTGCCCGAGGGCCTGAGCCGCATGTCCACCTCGTAGAGCGTGCCTTCGACCGTGGGCGTCGTGAGCGCCGAAATGAGCCGCTGCGCGAGGCGCACGTAATAAAGCGAAGCCGGCAGCTTTTTTTCGCCCCGGGACAGGGCCGGGGGATCCGGCGTTGCGTATACGAAGACAAGATCAAGGTCGGAGCCCGCGGTCATTTCGCGCGCGCCGAGCCTGCCCAACGCGATAACGGCGAACTGGCCGCCCGCAATCCGCCCGTGATTGCGCGCAAACTCCTCCTCGACGACGGGCAGCAAGCCGGCAATGACCGTTTCGGCGATGTTCGAGAAGGCGGCGCCGGCACCTTCGGCGCTCACCGCGCCCTCGATCACCTGCGCGCCCACCCGGAAAATCTGTTCGCGCGCGAAGCGGCGCGCGGCATCCAGCCTGGCTTCGTAGGTTTCCGCGCCCGCCAACAGGGCCGCAAAACTTTCGTTCAACGCCGCAGCCGAAGGCAGCTCCGTGAGAAACCCCGGATCGAGCAGCGCATCGAGAATGGCCGGCGCGCGGGCGAGATAATCGGCAAGCCTTGGCGCCGAGCCGCAAATCCGCGCAATGAGCTTCAGCAGCTCCGGACGCGCCTGAAGCAGGGACAGAATCTGCACGCCTGACGACAACCGGGAAAAGAAACGGTCGAACTGGTTGAACGCGGCATCGGGATCGGCGGTTGACGCGAGCGCTTCGAGCAGCAGCGGGATCAGGACCGTGAGCAGCTCGCGCGCCCGCGCACTGCGCGTGGCGCGGATACGCCCGTGATGCCAGGCGCGAATGGCGCCCGAGACATGAGGGGCGTCGCGATAGCCCATGCCCTCAAGCGTTGCGAGCGTTTCGGGATCGTCCTCGACGCCGGTGAAGACGAGGCTGCCCTGCCCGGCCGACAGCGGCAGCGATCTTTCGAACAGATGCGCATAATGGCGCTGAACCGTCTCCAGTTGCCGCCGCAACTCGGCGGAAAACGATTCCAGATCGTCGAATCCGGCGAACATGGCCACATGCCGGAGCTCGCCATCCGACGACGGAAGCGTATGCGTCTGCTGGTCGTCGATCATCTGCAAGCGGTGTTCGACATGGCGAAGAAAGCGGTATGCGCCCGTCAATTCGGCGGACGTCTGGCCGGAGATCAGGCCGCGGACGCGCAGGGCTTCGAGCGCGGCCAGCGTTCCCGCGGGCCGCAACGCCGGATTGCGCCCGCCCGCGATGAGCTGCTGCGTCTGCACGAAAAATTCGATCTCGCGGATGCCGCCGCGCCCGAGCTTGATGTTGTGCCCGGCAATCGCGATGACGCCGTGGCCCGCATGGGCGTGAATCTGGCGCTTGATCGAATGAATGTCCTCGATCGCGGCATAATCCAGATGCTTGCGCCAGACGAACGGCTGGATGGCTTTCAGGAAGCGCGCCGCAGCCCTGCCGTCGCCGGCGCAGGCGCGCGCCTTGATCATCGCGGCGCGTTCCCAGTTCTGGCCCATCCCTTCGTAGTAATTTTCCGCAGCCTCGGTGGAGATCGCAACCTGGGTTGCGCCCGCATCGGGGCGCAGACGCAGATCGGTGCGAAAGACATATCCGTCGGCGGTGGTTTCGCTCAGCAGCTTCACAAGCCCCTTCACAAGGTCGATCGCGGCCGCACGCGCTTCGCCTTTTTTCCGGAAGGGAAATGTTTCCGCGTCGTAGAACACGACCAGGTCAATGTCGCTGGAGTAATTGAGCTCGAAGGCTCCGAACTTTCCCATCGCCAGCACGATGAGGCCGGTTTCTTCCTCGAGCGTTTCGGGACTGCCGCCGATGCCGGCCGCGGCCGCAGCCTCTTTCAGAAGAAACCGCAGGGCCCCGCGCACGCACGCGTCGGCAAACCGGGTAAGCGCCGCAGTGACCTCATCGACCGTCCACACGCCGCCAATGTCGGCCAGCCCGATCACGAGCGCGGCCTGGCGTTTGGCGCGGCGCAAAATCCGCATGGCGCTGTCCATGTCCGGTGCGCCGGCGGCCCCAAGCGCATCCGCCCCGATCTGCGCCATGACTTCCCCCGGCGAAAGGGAAAGAAGCGCAGCAAGGGCATCGCGTTCCCGCAACGCAACCCTGCCGAGAAAGGGGCTGTTGCCGAAGGCCGAGATCAGCAACGGGCGCACCGATCCGTCCGGGACAACGGGCGGATCGCTTTCGGCAAGCGACGCCAGGACGCGCGCAGCCCTTTCGGGATCGAATGGCTTGGGGAACGGGCGCGCGGGCGCCGTGATGTCGGCCATGGCACATTCTAGATTTCGCGCGGACGGACTCAAGAATTGGACGCGAAAGTCCCCGGCGCCTTCGATGCGGCCTCGGCCGCATGGCGCGGCGCATTTGTGCGCGATCCGCCGCTCGAAAACAGCAGCGACGCCCTGAGCCCGGGATGATTGTCGCCCAGCGTGAACTTTGCCCCGTGCAGCCTGGCTACGGCGGCCACCAGACTGAGGCCCAGGCCGGTGCCGGGCGGATTGCGGCTTTCCTCCAGCCGGACGAATCGCCCAAGCACGCGCTCGCGATCCTTTTCGGGAATGCCGGGGCCTGTGTCGGCGACCGCAAGCTCGATGCCGTTCGCGGTTTCCGCAACCGAGACGGTGATGCGCCCGCCCGATGGCGTATATTTGATCGCGTTGTCGATCAGGTTGGCCAGCGCCTGCGACAGAAGATTCTGGTTGCCCTCGATCACCGCGCCGCGCCCGAGACTGGTGGAAAGCGTCAGGTTCTTCTCTTCGGCGAGCGGCGCATAGAGCTCCGCGACGCCATCGGCAACCGCCGTCAGGTCCACAAGCGTCATGGTTTCGCGCACCACGCCGGCTTCCGTTTCGGCGATCAGGAGCAGCGAATTGAAGGTCGCAATCAGACGGTCTGTTTCGGCGACGGCCGCATCGATGCCGGCCGTTTCCTGCGAATTGGGGTCAAGCTGCTTGAGCGTTCCTTCCAGCCGGTTGCGCAGACGGTTGAGCGGGGTCCTGAGATCGTGCGCGACCGCTTCGGTGACTTCGCGCATGCCCTTCATCAGCCGTTCGATGCGGTCGAGCATGCGGTTGAGATTGCCGGCCAGTTCGTCGAATTCGTCGCCCCGCCGCGTCACGGGCACCCGGCGCGAAAGATCGCCGGCGATGATTTCGCTGCTGGTGCGGTTGATCGAATCCAGGCGCGCAAGAATGTTCCGGCTGATGAGCGCCCCGCCGACAAGGCCAAGCATCAGCATCAGGGCAAAGGTCCACGGCAGCGTCGTGGTAAAAAGGTGCTCGGTCTCGTAGCGTTCGTGAATGTCGCGCGCGACGAGAAGCTGGAATCCGCCGGCAAGGCCGAAAACGCGCCCGCGCGCGCGGCGAATTTCCATCGTATCGCCGTTGCGGCGCTGGTAATTGAACTCGACGAAATCGTCGTCGTGCGAACGGACCGCGGGCCATCCGTCGAGATTGCCGGCGATCGCCCGCTTGCGGGAATCGGTCAGGAGGTAGAGATCCGGGCCGCCCCGCACCGAGCGGCCGATGATCACTTCGGTCAGGCCCTGAAGCCCCTGGCGCTGATACTGCTCGGAAAGCCCCGTGATTTCCGCTTCGATGATCTGGTTTGTCTGCGCGTCGAGCGCGCGCTTGGTGTTCCAGTAGGTGAACGCGACCGTCGCCGCCGCCGAGACGGCGAACAGCATGACGTAAAGGAGGACAATCCGGAACGCCTGGCTGCGAAGAAGACTAGGCGCGCGCACGGATCATGTAGCCTGCGCCACGCACCGTATGCAGAAGCGGCAGATCGAAGCCCTTGTCGATCTTGGCGCGCAGCCGCGAGATATGCACGTCGATCACGTTGGTTTGCGGATCGAAGTGATATTCCCACACGCTTTCCAGAAGCATGGTGCGCGTCACCACCTGGCCCGCGTGGCGCATGAGATATTCGAGCAGGCGGAATTCGCGGGGCTGAAGATCGATGGCGGTCCCGTTGCGGCGGGCCGTGCGCGTGAGAAGGTCGAGCTCCAGATCGCCGACCTGGAGCCGCGTCTTAACGGCGGAAGGCTGGCGCCGCCGCATGAGCGCATCGAGCCGCGCCAGAAGCTCCACAAATGCGTAAGGCTTGGGCAGATAGTCGTCGCCGCCGGCTTTCAGGCCCTTGACGCGATCGTCCACGTCCGAAAGCGCGCTCAGGAAAAGGACGGGAATGCTGTTGCCCTGCTCCCGCATTTCGCTGACAAGCGACAACCCGTCCATTTTCGGCAGCATGCGGTCGATGATCGCAACGTCGTAAGGCCGCGACAGCGCAAGCGTCAGGCCGGTTTCACCATCGGCGGCATCGTCGACGACGTGCCCGGCTTCCTTCAGGCCGTTGACGAGATAATGCTGCGCTTCAAGATCATCTTCGACAACAAGGATGCGCATGACGTGCTCCTTAAAGGAAGGCCTTCAAACATTCGGCACTGGGTCCGCACCGGCAGCAGCAACGGGGGGATGGGGCTGCCGCCGCCGGCGCGGGGGCCCGGACAACGCGGTCGCCCGCGCTGGCCGGAACGCTGAAAAGACTCAACCAAACTTGAGGGCCACGAAATGCTGGCCGCCTGAACCATCGACAAGCAGCAGAATGCTCTTGCGGCCGGCCTTATGCGCCGCCGCCAGGGTTTCCTGCACATCCTTTGGCGTGCTCACCTTGCGGTTGCCTACGGACAGCAGGATGTCGCCCGGCTGGATGCCCTTGTCGGCCGCATCGCTGTCGGGATCGACCTTGGTCACGACAACGCCGTGGGCGTTGTCGTCCAGATTGTAGAGACGACGCGTTTCGGTGTTGACGGAGGCAAGCCCCATGCCGAGTGCCTGCGTGGGCGTTTCCATGCTGGCGTTCGCCGACGGTACGTCGTTGGAGGCGACCTGCTCCTGCCGCTTGCCGATCGTGACATTGAGCGTCTGCGCCTTGCCGTCGCGCTCAACGGTGAAGGCGGCCTTCGTGCCCGCCGGAATGGCCGCCACGCGGCGCGTGAGATCGCGCGAATCCTCGATCGCGATGCCATTGAGCGCGGTGACAACGTCGCCCGGAAGGAAGCCGCCCTTCGCCGCGGGACTGCCCGGCACCACAGTGGCGACAATCGCGCCCTTGGGCGATTTCAGGCCGAGGCTGCCGGCGATGTCCGGAGTCATGCTCTGAATCTGCACGCCCAGCCAGCCGCGGTTGACGTGGCCGTGATCCTTCAGCTGCGCAACCACCTGGTGAATCGTGGAAGCCGGAATGGCAAAGCCGATGCCGACGCTGCCGCCGGAGGGCGAGAAGATCATCGTGTTCATGCCGATGACCTTCCCCTGGATGTCGAAGGTCGGGCCGCCCGAATTGCCGCGGTTGATGGGCGCGTCAATCTGGATGAAGTCCGTGTAGGGGCCGTTGCCGATGTCGCGGCCGAGCGAAGAGACAATGCCGGCGGTGACCGTGTTGCTGAGGCCGAAGGGATTTCCCACCGCGATCACCCAGTCGCCCACGCGCACCTGCCGGTCGTCGGCGAATTCCACGGTCGGAAGCGGCTTGTCGCTCTTGACCTTCAGCAGCGCAATGTCGGTCGCCGGATCGGTGCCGATAAGCCTTGCGTCGAACTCACGCCCGTCGGACAGCTTCACGGTGATCTTCTTGCTGTGATCGATCACGTGATTGTTGGTCACGATGTAACCCGCCCGGTCGATGATGAAGCCGGAACCCATCGCCACCGACTTGTGCGGAATCGCGCGATTGGGAAGCTGATTGCCGAACTGGCGGAAGAATTTCTTGAAGGGCTCGGGCAGATCGTCGGGAATTTCGGCCGAAGCATCCTGATCCGGCGCGGCACTTTCCTCCACCGTCACCGTCACGACGGCGGGGCTCACGCGCTCCACAAGATCGGCGAAGCTGAACGGCGCACCGGATTCGATCATGCGGGGCGTGCTGGGGGCGGCCGCCGCCTCGGCGGAGACCGGGATGAAGCGCGCCTGCGGGACGCTTTCGCCGGAATTCTGTTGCGGCAGAAGCGAGAAGGCGCCAAGGCCCAGCAGCACGATGGCCGCGGCCGAACCGGCCGCCATGAGACGAACCCTCAACTTCTGCGGTTGGGGATGGGACGCGTTACTTTCTGGTTGCATTTTTTCTCCCTTCGAGGCGCAAAGGCCCACCCGCACTCACGCCCCAAGTTTTCTCATCATTCTGGAAGATAAGAGGCATACGCCCATTAGCTTGCCTGTTTCTAACCTAATCATTAACTAGCGGACATCGAAATTAAAAATGATAAGCGCCGCGCATTAAATATCTGAAAGGCTGGAACATTTCGGCCTTCGGCGGCAGCCTCAGGATTTCGCGGGCCGGGCGCGGAGAACCACAACGGCCACCGCGGCTGCCCCGGCGAGGATCACGAGCAGCGGCCCGAACCATAGCCAAACGGTCGCGGGCTCGAGCGGCGGCTTCATCAATATGAAGTCACCGTAGCGCGAGACCAGATAGGTCTTGATCTGGGCATCGCTCTGCCCCGCCAGTATGCGCGCCCGGATGAGGCGGCGAAGATCAATCGCCAGCGGCGCGCTGGATTCATCGAGCGACTCTCCCTGGCACTGCAGGCAGCGCAGCTGTTTCTGGAGCGCGACGGCACGCGCTTCCTGCTGCGGATTGGAAAGTCTGTCCGGCCCCGTCGCGCCCGGCGCCACCGACGCCGAGGCCAGGAGAATGAGAAGCGCGAGGATGGCCCGCCTCATTCCGCCAACGCCGCATTCGGCGAAGCCGCCGCAACGCTCCGCCGCAACCGGCCGAACAGGCTGGCAAGCCCGCCCAGCGCCATGAACGCGCCGCCGAACCAGATGAATGGCGCGAGCGGATTGACATAGGCGCGGATCACCCACGCGCCGCCGCCGCGATCATCGCCTAGGGCGACATAGAGGTCTTCATAACCGGTCGTGCGGATCGCGGTATCGGAGACAGCCTGTCCTTCGACGGGATAGCTGCGCTTTTCGGGCGCGATTGTGGCGATGGTCCGGCCGTGGGTTTGCACGGAGATGTCGGCGCGATCGGCAAAATAGTTCGGACCCTGCACGCGCTCCACGTTGTCGAGCCGCAAGGCATATTGTGCAACCTGCATGGTTTGGCCCGGCTTGAGCACATCGAGCGCTTCGCTTTTCCACGCGGTGGCGCCCACGATGCCGAGCAGCGTGACGCCAAGCCCCGCATGAGCCAGCGCCGATGCACAGGCGCCGAACGACATCGTTCGCGCGCGCCAGCGCCCGGAAATCTGGATTATGCCGGCGGCGATCACCCATGTGGCAAGGGCACAGGCGCAAGCCGCCTGAAGCGCAGGCGCAGCCGCAAACGCAAGCACCAGGAGGCCGGCAACCGCGGCAACGCCGAGCGCCGGCGAAAGCGCACGAAACGCAGCCCCCAAATCCGCCTTGCGCCACGACAGCTGCGGCCCCAGCGGCACGAGCAAAAGCAGCGCCGCAAACACCGGCGCAAAAGTGATCGCGAAATAGGGCGGGCCCACGGAAATCCTGATGCCCCAGAGCGAGTCCAGCACGAGCGGGTAAAGCGTGCCGATGAACACCGTGGCCGCGGCGGCCGCAAGAAGGAGGTTGTTCAGCAGCAGCGCCGTTTCGCGGCTGACCGGTTCAAACGCTGCCCCGCCCTGGAGTTTGGGCGCGCGCCAGGCGAAGAGCGCAAGCGCTCCCCCGATCGCGGCAAAAATCAGCGCGAGGATATAAACGCCGCGTTCGGGATCGTTCGCAAAGGAATGAACCGACGTCAGCACACCCGACCGCACCAGGAACGTTCCGATCAGGCTGAGCGAAAAGCCGGCGATCGCCAGCAGAAGCGTCCAGGCGCGAAAGGCGCCCGTGCGTTCGGTGGCCAGCGCCGAATGCAGCAGGGCGGTCGCCACAAGCCACGGCATGAGCGAAGCATTTTCCACCGGGTCCCAGAACCAGAAACCGCCCCAACCCAGGTCGTAATAGGCCCACCAGCTGCCCAGCGTGATGCCGAGCGTGAGCGCAATCCAGGCGGCCAGCATGAAGGGCCGCGCGGCGCGCGCCCAACTGGCATCGGCCCGGCCGGTGATGAGCGCCGCCGCCGCATAGGCAAACGCCGCCGAAAGCCCGACATAGCCGGCGTAGAGCATCGGCGGATGCATCGCCAGCCCCGGATCCTGCAACAGCGGATTGAGCCCGGCCCCTTCGAAGGGCGGCGGATCGAGCCTGAGAAACGGGTCGGACGTGAAAAGAATGAACAGCAGAAAGGCCGCCGCCAGCAGCCCCTGCACGCCGAGCGCCGCGGAGGTGAGCTGCGCGCCGCCGCGCCGGGCGAAGGCGATTGCCGCGGTATAAACCGCCAGCACGAATACCCAAAGCAGCATCGAACCTTCGTGGTTTCCCCACGCGCCGGTGATCTTGTAGATGAGCGGCTTTGCGGTGTGCGAATTCTGCGCCACATCCAGCACGCTGAAATCGGATGTGACGAACGCAAACACCAGCGCGCCGAACGCCAGCGCAACGAACGCAAACAGGCCCATCGCCGCATGCAGCGCGACATCGCGGGCAAGACCGGAATTGGCGCGCGCGCCGGCAAGGCCGGCAATCGCCATGACGAGCGACAATGCAAGCGACAGGCACAGGGCGAGTTGACCGATTTCGCCTGTCACCGCGCGGTTCCTTCGCCTTCCTTCCAGCGGCCCGCGCGTTTGAGCGCATCCACCACTTCCGGCGGCATGTAGCGCTCGTCATGCTTGGCGAGCACTTCCGTGGCATTGAATTCGCCCGATCCGTCAAGCGATCCCGCGGCGACCACGCCCCGCCCTTCGTGAAACAGATCCGGCAGCACGCCCGTATATTCGACAGGCACGCGCGACTTTCCGTCGGTCACGACAAACCGGACCGTCGCGCCGGGCCCATGCGCGACGCTGCCCTGCTGAACAAGGCCGCCGATGCGAAACGCAACACCGGGCTCGATATGTCTGGCCGCCACGTCGGAGGGACTGTAGAAATAAAGAACGTTGTCCCGCAGCGCGGTCAGCACGAGCGCTGCGCCGCCCGCGGCGGCGATGAAGAGGGCCGCAGCGAATGCCAGGCGGCGGCGCTTTCTTTGATTCATCAAGGGCTTCTGCTTCCGGCCGACGCCGGACTATAAAGAACGGGTTTGCGCAATCCAACACAGTCGCGACGCTCTGACGCCCCGCTTTGGCCCCAATGGGCTATGATTGTTGAATCGGATCGAAGGGGAGCGCCATGACCCGAATTCGCGCCGCCGCGGCGGCCGCCATCTGCCTGTTTCTCGCATCGTGCCTGCCGGTGACGACGTCGGTGCCGGTGGGCTCGACCGCCGGCTTCAGGCCGGACCCATCGCTGATCGGAACCTGGATCGCGCGCAGCGCCGACAAGTCGGACAAGAACGCCGACGCGGCCTATTTCCACTTCCTGCCGCAGCCGGACGGCAGCTTCACGCTCGTCATGACGCCATACAAGCCCGCAAAGGATTCCGGCGAATGGAGCGTTTACCGGCTGCAGACGGCAACGCTTGGAACGAACCGCTTCATCAATGCGCAGGAAGTTTCCAACAACGGCAAGGCGCCCGACGATTCCCTGACGCGGATATTTCCGCTGCTTTACCGCGCGGGCAAAGGCGGGCAGATCACGCTCTATCTGGTGGACGAAGATGCCGCCAAGGCCGCAATCCAGTCGGGCAAGATCAAGGGCGAAATCGAGCAGGGCTCATACGGCGATGTGCACATCACGGCGGATGCCCAGGCGCTCGACGCCTTCTTCCAGAGCCCCGACGGATTGAAGCTGTTCGTCAAGCCGCTTCTGGTAATGACGCGCGCCAAATAGCTAGTGCTGCACGCGGCGGAAGATTTCGTCCGCAAGCCCGGTGTCGTAGCCAAGACCCGACGGCGTGAGCACGATCTGGTGCGGCCACTGGCTGCGCGCCAGCCCCTTGCGCTCGAGCGCGTTCCAGACCTTTTCGTTGTAAAGGCCCGTTGCGTCCTTTCCCGCCACCACCGCGTCGCCCAGATGAAAATGATCGCCATGCGCCTGCGGAAATTGCGAGAGAGTCACCTCGCCGGGCCCCGGCCCGGCGGTCGCGGCGCCGCGCAGGCGCACGAGCGCCTGCATGATGGTCAGCGTGCGCAACTGAAGCGGATTGAGCTTCAGCGGATTGCTTTTCGGCGGCATTCAGACACCCCTCAAGCGGCCAGCCACTTCACCTCGTCGGCGGCGGGCATGGGCGGCGGGCGACGCCAGACCGGCGGCGTCTCCGACATCCGCACGACCGGCCCCAGAAATTGCAGCCGCCCGCGCGCGGTGTCGCATGACTGCATGTAGGCGTCCAGCCCCGCGGGCGCCCAGTTTTCGGGAACGGCGGCCGCGTCGGCCTTCCCCAGCGATTGCAGCCACATGCCGGTGGCCGACAGGGACACCTCCACAAGCCAGCTTCCGCCCTCGCGAATGCGGCGCAGCAGGGCGGCGATGGCGCCGGCAGCGGCGAGATAGCCCGTGATGTAATCGCAGGCGGCGGCCGGGATGATCTGCGGGATGACCTCGCGCCGGCCCTGGCGCTGCGCGACGAAGGCGCCCTGTTCATGGGCGATTCCGGTTGCGGCCTGCGCGAGCTGTTCCCATCCGCGCCGTTTCGCCCACGGCCCGTCATGCCCGTAGCAGGAGACGGCAACATAGATCATGCCCGGATTGGAATGGGCGAGCGCATGCGGCGTGAAGCCCAGCTTGGCAAGGGCGCCCGGCCGGTACGAATCGATGAACACATGGGCGCCGCGCGAAAGCTGCCGCAAGGTTTCCGCATCGCCCGGTTTCAGCAGATCCAGACTGATGGCGCGTTTTCCATGGCCGGTATCGAGATCGAAGGTTTCGATCGTTGGAAGCCGCTCGCTGCGCACCAACAGGATGTCCGCACCATAGGAGGCGAGCGTGCGTCCGGCCGTGGGGCCGGCCAGCACGCGCGTCAGATCCAGCACGTGAACATCGGCCAGGGGTTCGGAACTCTGCAAAAGCCTTAGCGGCGGCGCCGAGCCGATTTTCTTCAGAACGATGGGCGGCGTGCCGGCAATCGCGGCACCCTGCGGGCTGTCCCGCCATTCCAGCGGATCGCGCACCACCGCGCCGCAAAGCCCCATGAAAGCAAGCGATTCCTCCAGCGCAAAGGCATTCCACTTTTCCGCGCCCTGCGCGATGGCTTCGGGCGTGCCATCGGCATTGAGCAGATCGAGCGTGCGGGCCGCCAAATAGGGAAACCCGCCGTGCAGATGGATGAAGCGGCCGTCGCCGCAGCGGTAAATCCCCGTCACCGGGTGCTGCTCGCGCGGCAGGCTCTTGCCGTCGAGGGTCTGCAGCGCAAAGGACAGCAGCGAGGCGCCCGCGGCGCCCAGATCAAGCGAGACCTGCTGCTGTTTGCCGCCGCGCAGCCGCCAGATTTCGCCCGCGGCGGCCGCGCCGAAGCCAAGCGCGGCAGCCGCCGCAGACGCGGCGCGAAACGGCGTGGCCAGAACAGGATCGTCGCCTTCGAAAACAGGCGGGCGCAGGGGTGCAATGCCGGCAGCCCGGTTCAGGACCTCGAACGCACCACGCGCAACGGACATTGCTTTCTCCGTGCACAGATATATTCCGGCACGGATTGGCCCGCAATCACAATCATGTGGAATCAGGCGGCCAGCGCGGCGCGCGCCCTGCGGTGCAGAAGATCGGCTTCCTGCTCGCTGAAGAGGATTGCCGTGAGCGAGGCGGCCAGCTCGAAATGCTGTTCCACACGGGCACGGCGTTCGCTGTCGCACTCCCGAAGCTCGCGCACGATTTCCTCGATATAGAGCTTGAGTTCGCCGGAAACCTTGTCGAAGGCGTCCTTCTGCGCCGCGGCGAAGGACCCGGCGGCGGCCGATGAACGGCAGCCGACGATGAGCCTTGCATAGTTGATGGCGCGCGCGGCCTTTTCAGGGTCCACCGGGCGCGATACGTCCGGCACGCGCGCGCTGCGGCCGAAGCTTCCCTTCTGCATGGCCAGCACCGCCAGAATCTCCTTCACGCCGCGCTCCATGAATCCTTCCATCACTTCGGCGATCGCCGCCCGGTCGCTGAGCAGGCGCTGGCCCCATTTGCCGTCGCGCCGCACGCCCACTTCCTTGACGAGCCCGTTGGATAGCTCGGCAAAACGGTCCACGTGATGCGCCAGTTCCGCGCCGTCGAAGGCCGGCGCGCGCGCGGCGCGAATGGCTGCGGCATGTTCTTCGATGTCGGCGAACAGGATTTCGCCCACGAGCCCCATGTCGGTGCGGCTGATGAGGATATCCTGCGTCTGACGCGAAATCATGAGCGGCAGGCGCAGCGCTTCCCACGGCTTTTCCAGCCGGTTCATCGCCATCACGGCCACAAATGGCGCGGCATCGGGAATGGCTGCGGCCAGCTCGTCGTAAAGCGCGCGGTACATCCAGAGGAATTCGTCTGTCATGGCCTGCAGCCGGAGCGGCAGCTTGTCCTGAAGCGCGCAGATTTGCGGGCCCGCCGAAATGACCAGCGCCATTTCGCCGGCATCGGCGAGGATCATGTCATTTCCGAGAAGCTGGCGGACGGCCTTGCGCTCCGGTTCGGATTCAAGGGCGGCGCGCATGGCCGGCGCGGCTTCCGCCCAGAACAGCGCGGTGCGCTCCATCGCTTCGTTCATGCGGCCGGTCAGGATCAATGTGCGCGTCTCGGCGGCGAAAGCGCCGGCCGACTGGGGCAGGAGCTTGCCGGCAATCCATTGCCAGATGGGCACGATGCTGGCGCGCGCGATGCGGCCCTTCTGCTTCTGCGTGCGCGGACGGTTGGTCAGAAGATCCTCGAACGGCCGGCTGAAGAGACGCAGCGGCCCGGGAATGCGCCCGGAATGGGCATCGCGAAGCATCGGCCGCAGGCCCTCGAGAATGAGATCATGCGGCAGCGCGCCATGTTCGCTGAGCCGGTCAGCTTCCACGGCCTTGGCCAGCCGGGCCGCCAAAGGGGCGGGCAGCTTTCCCAGGAAGCCAAGCAGGACATTCAGTTTCTCAGGCGTCATGCGGAGCATCGCCCCCCGGGCGGCGTGTCCAAAAAATGCTTTCAGACCAACATTCTAGGGGGGACAATCTTAATAGGGGCTTGCGCCAATCAGAGACTCGCCGGCAGCGTCAGGCGGGCCTCGAGCCCCCCCATGTCCGAGGCCCCAAGGGCCAAAGCCCCCCCATAAAGCTTGGAAATGTCACGGGTTATGGCCAGGCCAAGCCCCGTGCCCGGAACATTCTCGTCCAGCCGCTCGCCCCGTTCGCCCACCCGGGAGCGTTCTTCGGGCGAGAGGCCGGGCCCATCGTCTTCGACGCGGATGTCGAGCATGCCGCCGGTCCGGGTTGCCGCGACCCTGACGCGGCCGTGCGCCCATTTGCAGGCGTTGTCGATGAGGTTGCCCGCCATCTCCTCGAGGTCCTGCTTGTCGCCGCGGAAGACAAGGTTCGGCGGACAATCGACCGTGAAGTTCAGGCCGCGGCCGGCATGGATGCGCTTCAGCGTGCGCAACAGGTCATCCAGCACGGGCCGCACCATCGTCCGGCTTCCGATGACATCGAGAGCGCCCGCCGCGCGCGCGCGCATGAGATAATGATCCACCTGCCGGCGCATGATCTCCACCTGGCGGAACACGGCATCGGCCAGCGGGCCGGGCTGGGCGGCCGCTTCGCTCGACAGGACCGTGAGCGGCGTCTTGAGGAAGTGCGCGAGATTGGAGACATGGGTGCGCGCGCGCGCCACGACTTCCGCATTGTGGTCGATGAGGCTGTTGAGCTCGGCCGCAAGCGGGGTGATCTCCACCGGAAAATCGCCTTCGAGCCTGCGCGCCTTGCCGTCGCGGATGCGGGCAAGCGCATCGCTGACGCGGCGCAGGGGCCGCAGGCCGATGCGCACCTGGATGAAGATCGCCAGGATCAGCCCGGCGCCGAGCACGGCAAAGGACCACATCAGCGTGCTGTTGAAATCGCTGACATCGTTGTCCACTTCCGAAAGGTCGCCGGCCACGGCGAACGTATAGCCGCGCATGCCCTGCGTCTTGCCGTTGCGGATGACCGGAAAGTCGATATGGCGCTCCAGCACGCGCAGATGCTGGCCCTCGGGCCCCACGGCATAACCCCAGATGAGGCCGTGGCTGTCGTGCGGGCCGGTTTGCACGATGTTCTTGTCCCACAGCGAGCGCGAGACCTGTATGTCCGGCGCGCCCGGCTTGCCGGCATTGTCCGGCGTGATCTGCCAGTACCAGCCGGAATAGATCCGCTGGAACCTCGGTTCGGCGAATTCGCCCTGAAGCGTAATTCCCCCTTCCGGCGCAGGCGTTGCCGCCGCGATGAGGCCATCGAGATAGAAATCGAGCCTGGCATCGAAGCTGTCTTCGGCCGAGCCGCGGAAGACGCCCGACAGGAGAAATCCGCCGCCGACAAGGCCGAGCACGATCAGCACAGCCGCCGCCGCGATCAGCCGCGCCGAAAGCGACTCACGCCTTCGCGCGGTCTTTTTCTTCTTCAGGCGCGTCGGGATTTGCAAGGCAATAGCCAAGGCCGCGTACCGTTTGGATGAGATTGGGGTCGAGTTTCTTGCGCAACCGGCCCACGAATACCTCGATCGTGTTGGAGTCGCGGTCGAAATCCTGATCGTAAAGATGCTCCACCAGTTCGCCGCGGGACACCACGCGCCCCTGATGATGCGCCAGATAGGCCAGCAGCCGGTATTCGAGCGATGTCAGCTTCACCGGGCTTCCGTTCAGCGTGACGCGGCTTGCACGCGTGTCGATGCGCAGCGGGCCGATTTCGATTTCGGACTTGGCGATGCCGGCCGCGCGCCGCAGAAGCGCGCGCAGGCGCGCAAGCAACTCTTCGGTGTAGAACGGCTTGGCCAGATAATCGTCGGCGCCGGCATCGAAGCCCGTGACCTTGTCGCTCCAGCGGTCGCGCGCGGTGAGGATGAGCACGGGCATGGTCTTTCCGGCCTTGCGCCACCGTTCCAGCACCGTCACGCCGTCGAGCTTGGGCAGGCCAAGATCCAGAATGACCGCATCATAGGGTTCGGTATCGCCGAGAAAATGGCCTTCCTCGCCGTCGCTTGCGGTATCCACGACGTAACCGGCGTCAACCAGCGCGCGCTTCAGAAGGCGCTGCAGATCACGATCATCTTCCACCAGAAGTATGCGCATGTCTCACCTGCCGCGGCGTCCGCGCCCGCCGCGCGGGCCGCCGCGGGGTCCGCCGCCCCATCCGCGCCAGAAGCGGAAGGGACCGCGCGGCCCGCCGCGAAATGCCCCGGGCGGACGCCCGTAGAATCGTGGCGCACCTTCTATACCGATAATCCGGCCCGTGCGCGCATCGGCATTGAACCAGACAATATGGCCATCCGGTGTCAACCATTTGATCCGGTAATGCGGGCGGCCGTCGGGGCCGGGAAACGGGCCCTGCGCGTCGTAGAAGGCGCCGGGATATCCTTCGCGGATCTGCGGCAGGATCTGATCCAGCGGCTGCACTTCGCCGGAACGCACGCGCTCGCGCACCTGTGACTGGGCGAGCGCAGACGATATTCCCATCAACACCAGCAGGGCGGCCGCCAAAGTCGCAATGCCACGCATGGGCGGTTTCTATCCCTTTTGCGATGAACGCGGGATGAATGGGCCGTCAAGGCCACATTCAGCCCGCATGCACAATATTACGGCCCAAGATGTATGGCTTCGAAAGAAGAATTACAGCGTCAGCAACCTGGGGCAAGCAAGGAGAGAGGATCATGAATATCCGCAAACTTCTGATGCCGGCCCTTGCCGCCGGTCTTGTATTCGCCGGCGCAACGGCGAGCGATGCAGCAGTCGTGCACAAACGCGTGGTGCATCGCACATGGGTCACCCACAACAACGGCCAGCGCGTGGTGCATCGCACGACCGTGACGACGACGCGCGTCGTGCGCCGCCCGTTCCGGCCGTTCATCACGCGCGAACGCGCCTTTGTGTTCTTCCGCGCGCGGCCGGGCATCCGCTACGTCGGCACACCGTATATCTACGGCAATTACTATGTGCAGCGTTGCTATGACCCGGTGACCGGGCGCCTCGCGTTCTGCGAGATCGACCCCTACACCGGCGCGTGGCTGGGCATCCGGTTCACGCTCTGACGGTCTTGAGGCCGCACGGCCAGCGGCAAGCCCCTCCCCGCGAGCCGCGCGATATCAAGCGGGAACCCGCATTGGCGTTGAGCCAATGCGGGTTTCTCTTTCTGCAGGTTCTTTTTGCGCCGAAAGGAAAATCTCACGCCGAGACGCGGAAAACGCGGAGCGCGAATTTCTCCGCGGCGCCGCGTGACTCATTCCCTGAATACGGCGAACTCATCAAGCGCCGCGCGTTCGCTGACGAGCGAATTGACGGGCGCGCTTTCATCGGCGTAGCCGAGGCTCATGCCGCAGAACACCATTTCGCTTTCCGGCACCGAAAGATATTCGCGGATGACCCTGTGCCACACCGCCCAGGCTTCCTGCGGACAGCTGTGAAGACCATGTTCGCGCGCCAGCAACATGATGTTCTCCATGAACATGCCGAGATCGGCCCATTGCCCCTGCTGCATCTGGCGGGCGATCGTGAAGATCATGCCCACCGGCGCGCCGAAGAATTCCCAGTTGCGCGCGAAGGCCCGCAGACGCGCCGGCTTGTCTTCGCGCGGAATTCCGTATTTCGCATACATCTGCTCGCCCACGCGGAAGCGGCGCGTGCGGTAGGGTTCGGTCAGATGCGGCGGATAGATGTGATATTCCGGCGGCTCGCCCATCGGATGGGTCTTGCGCGCCTCGGCCACGCGGCGGACGAGCTCATCGCGCGCGCCGCCCATCAGCACATAAACCTTCCACGGCTGCAGATTGCCGCCCGAGGGCGCGCGCGCGGCGCGCGACAGAATATCCTCCACCGTTTCGCGCGGCACGGGATCGGGCCTGAAGGCGCGAACGGACTTGCGCGTGGCGATGGCGTCGGAGACGTTCATGCACATTCCTCTCCGGCCTGCGCGTTGACCGCCTCCAGAAATGCGGCCTGCAAAGCCTCGAGCTCGGATTGATAGGGCTTTCGCCCGTGGAGCGCCATACGGGCCAGCGTCCTGAAGATTGTCCAATAGACTTCATCACGAGAACGGACCTCACCGATCTGCCTTCACGCCAAATTTGGAAACGATTTATCGGGTAAAGAGCGCTTTTCTCTGAAGAAATCACTTGTATCTGAAATACCTTTACTTCTTCTGCGATGAGTGAGGAGAGAGAGGTCCAGCCATCGGAGAGATTTGTCATCACTGGAGTTGTGCGTTTTCAACCGGGGAGAATAAAGCGCCACCTTAAATAGATGCGCGCGCCCTTTCTGCGGAGAAATACCGTAAAGGTGCGTTGCATCAAAAAATTTGCTTGAACGCCCGAACCTAGCGGGAGCAACTCGGGACAGAATCTCCTTTGTGGCACAATCAACTCTCAAAAGTGGAGCATTTATCGCCGTGAACGACAGGAGCCGCGATGGGCAGGCTAACATAATGTAGTTCCATCATTTGATGATATATAGCTGCACGATGGCGCTTGGGTCATTCTGTTCCCCGGGCTGAACACTCCGAGCCAATTCGACATGGACAACTGCTCGCTTATGCCACGGCTCGATGCGAACAATGACGACTTTGGCGGTCGTCGGCGGAGTCGATTTGATCGACCAAATCTGTCCGGGAGCGAAGTGCGGCGCCGCCGCCATCGCTGTGGAACTGCACAAGCAGAAGCCCACAGCGAACACCACGGCTGCACAAAGCGCGAGGAGATTTCGGCGCAGATACATCTTCAATCGCCTGAGTGGGTGACGCTATCTCACCGTCGTCTCCGACATGTGAACGACGGTGCCTTTGCTCTCAATGTGCCCGCGAATGTAGCTTTTCACAGCATTCCAGCAGGAACGTTTGACGCGCCCCACCGTCTCAACATACGCCCTACCGTTGGTATTATGGAGGTGCAATTGCAGCACCCCCGACGTGGATTCTCGATCATGGAATCGCATTTCGATGTCGTCGACCTGCGTCCAATCGGGAGCATAAAACTGCGGAGGAAGCCGCACTGTGACCCCTGCGGGATCGAACTGAACGTTGTATTTTGATGAAGGATGCCGTTCAGCTTCAGATGCTTCATCCACCGCTATTACAGCGTAGTCGGACTCATTGTTGATCTGGCACGCCACCTGAACGTAGTCCGCGCGGACAAACGAAGGCATGGCAAAAATGCCGATCACAACGACCGCCGCGACAATAGCGATGACGCTAATTCTTGTCATTCAGTGTCCGCCCTGTAGCGCATTATATAGCTCGTTCGGCGTGCTGTACGGAACGAAGAATGTATCGGCGACACCAGCCTGGTTGAGCGTCTGAAGGGCCGCTGTCTCGCAGTTATTGACCGCACGCGAGGCAGCAGGCCCGCGAAACGTCACACACATCATGGAATGGCGCACCAGAGGCGATAAACCGAGAACTGGGAGTCGCGGTTTTGCGGAGCGAACCCAAGACTTAACAACCGGTGGGGGAGACCCGTCCCCCACAAGCAGCCAACAAAAGGATGACCCCGGTCTCAGCTGCGGGGGGCCAATTGGCGAATAGTGCTGCTGTTACCGAATTCTCGGTTGGGAATTCACGCGGTGAATGCCCCGGGATTCTGGTTCAAAACACTGCCGCTTATCCGTTGTGACACACATACCAATGAGGCATTTCGATCACCTTACATGGCTCGATTTCGATGTTGTACGTTCCGATTTTTTTCCGTCCGCAACCCATTCTACATCAATAGCCTCAGTTCTGCCGCCCAGCCCGCGACCAAATATGTTGAACACGACAAGTACCACGGGGGCATTTGGCAAAGCCGCGTCGCGCACGATGTTTATATTTTTCACCGAAATAGCGTTTATTTCGTTGGCTAGCTTACCGTAAGTTGCGCGACCGGACCGTGTGAGCTGGCTGTACAACGTCTCGCCGACTCGGAGAGTTTCCGGCCTTGTGACTGGATCGATATAGCGCAAACTCCCTTCATCCCTTATCTGTTCAATCATTCGATTGAAGATAGGTTTGTTGCGAAAATACAGAGTTTCTGCCTGTTTGACAGTTCCCCAATGGGTTGTACTGACAAAGAGTCCAAACCCTTTGAGGATACTATCCGCCAGTCCGAGTAAAAGGACGCTAGTGGCCAGAAGCAGCAAGATAACCTCTCATAATCCAATACGGGTCACCCGGATTGTTGCCCCATGTAAATCCGCTCGCAGTCAATATACGTGCGATCGTATTGGTGAATCCCTGATTTTCGAGAGCAAGACCTGCGCCGACCGCAAATTCGAATTGCGATCCGCCTCCTTGGAAAAAAAAGACTGGTATGCGCCCGCTCCTAACAAAGCGACATCAAGCGCAAGATTAAAACCACGTGCCACGACGCCGAAGTTCCAGTTGCCAAACTCGTCGAGCAAGCTGGTGCTGTAATAACCATTCTTCGCCGCCGCCACCAAGGACCGATTGTGTTTATAGTCCCACTTGCCACCCGTCCTGACTGCAGCGATGAACTCACTAAGCGACATCTTCTGGGCTTCCCTGTAGTTGGCGTCTGGATTTATATCGATTCCGCCATACCGCGATCGCGCGCGCAGACCATTGCGCGGGCGAAAGACCGCCCGCCGAGCGGTCGGCCAGCACAAATCCCTCGCCAAGACCGTCGCAGCCGGCAACGACAATGCCACATTCGTCGCCGGCAATTCCGGCCGGCGGATCAACCCCCACGACAATGCGCTGCAGGGGCGGCGCTTCGCGCCGGCGGGGCCTTTCGATCCAGTCGCGGCGCCAGAGCGCGGCATCGTTGTCTTCGATCAGCTCGCCTTCCAGTTCCTGCCGGCCAAGGCGCGTGCCGGCGTAGCGGGATTCCAGCATCTCCAGAAATCCCGGCGCGAGATTTTCGGCGTTCCCGGCGGTCGAAGCCCTGGAAACGACAACGTCCTTCAGCCCGAGCACATTCTTCAGCGCCGCGATGTTGCGCGGCGTGGTGGTGATGAGCATGCGCGGATCCTTTCCCAGCCGCAGCGCCATGAGCGCCATGTCGAGCGCGCCCTGCGGATCGGACCATTTGCAGAATTCATCGGCCCAGCAGGCATCGAACTGGAATCCCCTGATCGAATCCGGCTCGTCGGCGGACAGCACGCGCGCCACCGCCCCGCACGGCCAGATGACGCGCCGGTTTGACGGTTCGTAAACGGCGGCCTGCGATGCGGCCAACAGACCGGACGGGCCTTCGATCATCACCGCGCGCGCTTCATCATGGGTGGCCGCGATGAGGGCGGGGCGCATCAGCCGGCCCCGGCGAATTCCCCTGGCGATCCATTCGCTGCCGGCGCGCGTCTTGCCCGCGCCGCGGCCGCCCATGAAAAGCCAGATGCGCCAGCGGCCTTCGGGCGCAAGCTGTTCGGGCCGCGCCCAGAACTGCCAATCCGACAGCAGGAAGCGCAGCTGATCTTCATCCAGCGCGTCGAGAAACGCCTTTCGTCTTGCGGGCGGCAGCGCCCTTATTGAGGCGGCGTTCAATTTCAGCGCGGATGTTGTCATAGGTTCTTGCCTTCTTCTTTTCGTGCATTTCCAGGCGCTGCTTTTCCATACGGGCAAGCCGTTCCAGCGTGTGTTCGAGAATCGCCAGCACGCGCGCATTCTTCTCGCGCTCCGGCGGTGGCGGCTGATTTGTGTTCCTGTCGTATTTGACGCTTTCCACTGCCGCGAGCTGGCGGCTCAGTTCCTTGAAAAGCCGTTTGACCATGACGTCCATCCATCCTGATTTGATGTCCTGCAGAGTGATGTTCCAAAACCGTTCGACGGCGCGCTCGATGTCGTCGGCGCTCGCCTTGCCATAGGCGCCGGCAATGGCCATGCGTGAAAAACTCCTGATTTTGCGGGGAATGCCGCGGCCCCGAAGGGGCCGGGCGGGCTGCCGAAAAATGTTCCTTGCACAGGATTTCGCGTTCGGTTGCGAAAAACCGCTGTTTTCAGGGCATATTTCGGGAGATGGGGCGAATGTAACGCTGGACGGGCCCCATGTCAAGAACAAAAAGGAAAAAATCTATCGTCCGAAGGCGATTTTGTACATGCCATCCTAGGTCATGGGATAAGACACTGAATACGCTTGCAGATTATCAAAGGCAGAGACCGGAAGATTCGCGCAGGCGCTGGCCCCAGCGCCGGCGGCGGCAGGCCGGAATCCGGCCAAGCTCCTGTTAAGAAAAGATATTTTTGAGAAAAATTTAGTCCTTCTGCGGAACCATGGGCCAAGAGCGGGCTTTTTCTCTGGCAGCCGGGGGTTTGAGATGCCAGCCGCACAGGTTCAGCCGCACCCCGAGAGGTGCGCGCCGGCCATTCTGGTGGTCGAGGACGAGGTGCTGATACGCGCCGCCGTCAGCGAATTTCTGCGCGGCTGCGGCTACAGCGTGCTGGAAGCGGGCCACGCCCGCGAAGCCATGGCCATTCTGGGCTCGGGCGCGGCGGTGGATCTTGTCTTCACCGACATCTGCATGCCCGGCGAAATGGACGGCATCGCGCTCGGCCGCTGGATTGATTCGACGCGGCCGGGACTTCCGGTGTTTCTGACATCGGGCGATCCGCATTGCCGGAAGGCAGCGGAAGATTTCGCAATCGGCGGAACCTTCTTCGCCAAGCCCTATGATCTGGACGAGCTGTCACGCCGAATCGCAAGCGCGCTCAGCGCGCCCCAACTCCGTGCCCTGTGACAATCCGGCGGCAAAATCCGCGTCGCGTTCCGGAAAGTTGGCCCTGTCAAAGGATCATCGGCCTTGCCGAAAAACCGGCACTGCCAGATTTCGCGCGATTTCTTGGTGAACAAGCCAAGACTTGCCTGCCCTGAACATTTGACCGATGCTTGCCGCCTTCGGGGCATTGCTGACGGGGCAGCACATGACGACCTTCACCGGGACCAGCCACAAGGACACGTTCAGCGGAACATCCGGGAACGACACCTTCAACATGGGCCAGGGGGGCAACGACACCGTTGGTGGCGGCGCCGGCAGCGACACCTTCAACTTCGGCGCAGCCTTCACGGCGCTGGACCACATCAGCGGCGGCAGCGGCAACGACGTGCTGAACCTCAACGGCGATTACACCGGCACGCATGCCGTGAAATTCGGCGCCGCAACGATGACGGGCGTGGAAACCATCCATCTGGGCAAGGGCCACAGCTATACGCTCACCACCAACGACGCCACGGTCGGTAACGGCAAGACGCTGACGGTGAAGCATCGTCCGACGAGCTGAACGTGAACGCTTCGGCGCTCGCGGCGGCCCACGGCGTCGAAGTGCTGTACGGCGATCCGAGCGTTCTGGAGAGCTCGACCTTCACCGGCGGGGCGGGCAACGACACGCTGGTGCTGAACGGCGACTACTTCCCCACCAACGTCGACCTCAACATGCTGACGAGCGTGGAGACGATCACGCTGGAGGGCGGCCACAGCTACCGCCTCACGCTGCCCGCCGCCAATGTGTCGGAAAAATCACCGGCGGCCAGGGCGGCGACACGCTGACCAGCGGCGCGGGCGACGACACGCTCAGCGGCGGCGCGGGCAACGACGTGCTGACCGGCGGAGGCGGACAGGATACGCTGACGGGCAATGCCGGCGCGGACACCTTTGTCATAGCCAGCGCGAGCGATTCCACCAGCACACACTACGACATCGTGACCGATTTCGACGCGACGGCGGACAGCTTCGACCTCGGCCTTTCGATAGGCGATGTTATCGGCACCGCATCGGGCAACATAAACAGCGGCACCTTCGACACCGACCTGGGCGCGGCGATCAACGATGCGCTCGCAGGCGGCAATGCCGCGCTCATCACCGCAAGCGGCGGCAACCTGGCTTCGGAAGTGTTCCTGGTGGTGGATGTGGACGGCAACCACCAGTACGACATGGGCACCGATTTCGTGATCGACGTGAAGAATTACACCGGAACGATCAGCAGCTCGAATTTCATCTGAATCGCCGCCTTCTCCGGCCCTGGCAAGGCCGGGTTGACGACGCCCAAGGCGGATGCGAACATGAATACGAATTCTTATTCGCATATGGACATGGCGGGCAATGCCAGGCGGTCCCGGACCGGGATCCATAAGTGGGAGGCCTTGCCCGCGGGGGACTGGTCTCGCCCCGCCCATCAGTCACGCTCGCGCCATATGCGCGACCATCTGCTCGCCGCGGCGCAGGACGTGTTCGCCGCCAGGGGCTACGAAGGCGCGCGCATTGCCGACATTGCCGCCGCGGCCGGCTGTTCGGTGGGCGCGATTTACCAGCGCTTCAAGGACAAGGAATCGCTTTTCAACGCGATCGTGACCGCGTTCATCGCCGAGGCGCGCGACGGCGTGGCCCGCGTGGTTGAAAGAAGCGATCTGCCGGCGGCGGAGCTGATGCGGCGGTTCATCCACGAAACCGCCGCGCATCTTTCCGGCTACCGGGGGCTTGTGCGGGCGATCCTCGAACGGGGCTTCGGCGACCCGCATCTGCTCGCGCCCATGACCGCCATGCGGGCGGACATCCAGAAAAGCCTCGCCTCCATCGTGTATGGCAGCGGCGAACGGCCCGCGGACGAGACGTTCGTCATGGCGGTGGTGTCGCAAATGATTTACGGGTTCATCCTGAACAGCGTCGTCAATCCGATGGCGCTATCCAATGTGGACGGCCGCCAGGCGCTCGACAGGCTTGCCGATGCCGTTATCGGCCATCTTCGTCTGATGTGAAAGGAACCGCAGTCGTGAAATTCACCGGCACAAAACACAATGACAGCTTCACCGGTACATCGGGCAACGACACTTTCGACATGAGCCAGGGCGGCGCCGATACCGTCAAGGGCGCGGGCGGCAACGACACCTTCAGCTTTGGCGCGGCGTTTTCGGCGAACGACTCGATCGATGGCGGCACCGGCAACGATGTGCTCAAGCTCGATGGCAACTATACGGGCACGCACAAGGTCGTTTTCGGCGCGAGCACGATGGTCAACGTCGAAACCATCCGCCTGGCGGCGGGCAACAGCTACACGCTGACCACGAACGACGCCAATGTCGGCAACAACAAGACGCTGACCGTCGATGCAAGCCAGCTTGGCGCAGGCGACACGCTTTCCTTCAACGGAAGCGCGGAAACGAATGGCAGATTCGACATCCTCTTTGCCGGCACGGCGCATCTGACCGGCGGCGCGCGCGCCGACACATTTCATTTCACCGGCACCGAATCGGATCTTTCCGCAAGCTCGGTTCACGGGGGCGCGGGCAGCGACACGCTTACGCTCGACGGAAGCTTCAAGACAGCCTTCCTGCTCGACATGCTCAACAGCATCGAAACGGTCAAGGTCACGAGCGGCCACAACTACAATCTCCAGATCAACAACGGTTCGTTCCTGGCGGGCACGCACCTGAAACTCGACGGCAGCGGACTGGGCATGAACAACAGCCTGATGCTCAACGCCAGCCAGCTTTCCCATGACGGCATCAATTTCACCGGCGGGCAAGGCAACGACAGCGTGACCTTCGATTCCGCGGCAGTTCTTGGCGCAAGCACGATCAACGGCGGCGGCGGCGGCCACGACACGGTCAATCTGGACGGAGCGGATTTCACGCTGACGTTTGGCGCCAACGGGCTCAGGAACGTCGATCAACTGAATCTGAAGGGCGGCCACAATTTCGACCTGACCACGGCCGACGCAAACGTGGCCTCCGGTGCGACGCTTACGGTGAACGCATCCGCCGCAGCTCAGCTCATTTTCGACGGCAGCGCCGAGACCAACGGCAAATTCGACATCATCGGAAGCCATGGCGCCGACACGCTGACGGGCGGCGCAGGCGACGACACCTTCGAAATGGGCGCCAACCTGACATCGGCCGACTCCATCACGGGCGGCGGCGGCAGCGATGTGGTGCAGATCAGCGGCGACTATACGGCCGGCAACGCGCTGACGGTCACGACCGCGATGTTCTCCAACATCGGCGAGCTCGGCCTTGCGGGCGGCAACAGCTATGACATCACGGTCAACGACGGCGATTTCAACGGCAGTCACACGCTTGTCGTCGGCGATTTCGGCAGCGTGACAAGCCTTGTGTTCGACGGTTCGGCCAACGCCACCGACAGCTTCGTCGTGGACGGAAGCCAGGGCAACGATACGATGACCGGCGGCCAGCAGGGCGACGTGTTCGTATTCGCCTTCAGCGCCAACGCCAGCACCTTCGATTCGAGCGACACCATCGACGGCCAGGGCGGAACCGACACGCTGCAGCTGAACGGCGATTATTCCGGCGGGCTCGTGCTTTCCGGCGGCAATATCACCAGCGTGGAAGGCATCCAGGTGATGGACGGCCACACCTACAACCTGACGACCGACGATGCGCTGGTGGGAAACGGCCAAACGCTGACGGTGAACGCGACCGGCATCATCACAAGCGGGGGACTCATCTTTGACGGGTCGGCGGAGACCGACGGGTTCTTCACCATTGAGGGCAGCTTCCTGAGCGACACGATCACCGGCGGCCAGCAGGGCGACCTTCTGGAAGGCTCGGGCGGCGGCGAAGACACGATCGACGGCCAGGGCGGCAACGACAGCATCAACATGTCCAATGGCTTCGATGCCGGAGACCAGGTCAACGGCGGATCGGGCAACGATACGCTCGAGATCGACGGCAACTATACCGGCGCCAACGCGCTTGTATTCAACGCCGGCACGATGACCAATGTGGAGACCCTGCAGCTCGGCTCCTTCAATGCCTCCGACAGCTATGACATCACGACGGCGGACGGCAATGTCGGAAGCGGCCAGACGCTGACCGTGGATACGAGCGGCTTTGGCGCCAGCCAGACATTGACGCTCGATGCGACCGCGGAGACCGACGGCTTCTACCATGTGACGGGCGGCGCGGGCGACGACACGTTCAAGGTGGGCGGCCCCAGCGTTCTGGTCAGCAGCAATTACGACGGCGGCGCAGGCAACGACACGCTCGTCCTGAGCGGCAACTATAGCGGCGGATTTTCCCTCAGCATGGTCTCGAACATCGAGACTCTCGCGGTCGCGGCGGGCAACAGCTACTCGATCAGCGCAGCCGACGCCAATGTGGCGGCGGGCCAGACGCTGACGGTGGATGCCACCGCGCTCGGCAGCGGCAATTTCATGTCGTTCGACGCGACCAGCGAGACGGACGGAAATGTCGTCTTCAACGGCGGCGCGGGCGACGACGTCGTCTCATTCGGCGGCCCCGCGCAGCTGGCCAACGACGTGGCCAACGGCGGCGCCGGAAACGACACGCTTTATCTGAGCGGCAACTATTCGGGCGGATTTACGATTACCGGCTCGATCATCAACAGCATCGAGACCATCCATCTCAACGACACGGGCGACTATTCGCTCACGACCGCAAATTCCGCCGTTGCGGCCGGTGCAACCTTGGCCATCGACGGCGGCAACCTTTCCGACACGATCCTGACCTTCAACGGAGCGGCCGAAACAAACGGCAGCTTCACCATCACCGGCGGGGCTTCGAACGACGTGTTGACCGGCGGCGCCGGCAACGACACCTTCCACCTGGAAAACGGCGGCAACGATACGGCCAATGGCCATGGCGGGGACGATATCTTCGAGATGGGCTCGGCATTCACCGCCGGGGATACGATTGACGGCGGCACCGGCAGCAACACGATCGAGTTCAATCAGACCAACGTCGGCCTGGACTTCAACAGCAGCAATCTTGCGAACATCCAGAACATCCAGTTCGACGAGAGCGGCACAGCCGTCAGCGATACCGGAAGCATCACCGGCGACTTTTCCGGCGGTCAGACCGTGACCGTGGATACGAGCGGATTTTCACACGCCGGTTCCTCGCTGACCCTGAACGCCTCCGGCTCCAGCAACGCCATTTCGCTGGTCACCGGCTTCGGCTTCGGCACCTTCCAGATCACAGGCACGGCCCAGGACGACACGTTCCACCTCGGGTTTTTCTCGCAGATCGATTCCGATGTCATCGACGGCTTCGGCGGCAACGACACGCTGATCATAGATTCGCATGGCAACGATACGACGTTCACGTTGTCGGGCATTTCGGGCATCAGGACGGTGCAGCTTGAGGACGGTTCCAACAGCTACACGATCAATCTGACCGATTCCACGGTCGCATCCGGCCAAACGATGACAGTGGACGCCTCCGCGCTGGTTTCGACGGGCGTTGTGCTGAATTTCGACGGCAGCGCCGAGACGGACGGCCAATTGGACATCATCGGCGGGGCAAACGCCGACGCGCTCAAGGGCGGCGCAGGTGACGATACCATTTCCGGCGGCGGGAAAGGGGACACAATCCGCGGCAACGGCGGAGCCGACACGCTGACGGGCGGCGCCGGGGTGGACAAGTTCGTCTATTTCGACGCCAGCGATTCCACCAGCACGCAATACGACACGATCACAGACATCAATTTCGGACAGGACCGCCTGTCGCTGAACGGTACGCTGGGGGACGTGACCCACATCGACGCGGCGATCAACAGCGGGACGCTGAACAGCGCGTCGTTCGACACGGATCTTGCAAATGCAGTCGGAAGCCTGCAGGGCCATCATGCATTGCTGTTCACGGCATCGGCGGGCGACCTTGCCAGCCACACGTTCCTCGTCATCGATGAAGACGGCACCGCGGGTTACAGCGGCGGCAGCGACATCGTCATCGATGTGACAGGCTTTACGGGCACGCTGACGCTGGATTCGTTTCTCTGACGAGACCGTCCCGCAGCAGTCCGAAGCTGATCGCAAGTAATGGCGGCGGCAAATGTTTTCGCACATTGCCGCGAAGCGCGGCGTGACCGATCGGCAACATCAAAATACTTGACCTTATTTTTCATCCGCGAGTAAATATTTCACGGAGCGCCCTGCCGTGATGAAAACGTGCGAGGGCAAAAATGAAAATAAACGGAACCAAGGGGAACGACGTTCTGACGGGAACGTCCGGGGATGACATCTTCAATATGGTCCAGGGCGGTGAGGACCGCGCGAGCGGCCTGGACGGCAACGACAGATTCTGGCTCGGCGCAAATTTCGACACGGGCGACCGCATCAACGGCGGCAATGGCAGCGACCTGGCCGTGCTCAGGGGCGATTATTCCGCGGGTCTTGCAATTTCAGCAAATATGCTCTCCGGGGTCGAGCACATCCGGCTTCGCGACGGTCACACTTACGACCTGACGACGGCCGACGGCGTGGTCGCGGCAGGACAGACGCTTTTCGTAAATGCCGCCGAACTTTCCTCGGCCTGCAGTCTGATCTTTGACGGCTCCCACGAGACCGACGGCGCCTTCTCGATTGCCGGCGGCGCCGGCGATGACACCGTGACCGGCGGTGCCAATGCGGACAGCTTCCACCTCGGAACGGGCGGCAACGACAGCGCAAGCGGCGGCGCGGGCGACGACATTTTCCTGCTGGGGGCAAAGCTGAACGCCGCCGACCGCATCAGCGGCGGCACAGGCGAGGATCTGGCCGTGCTGAGGGGCGATTACACCGGCGCCAACGCCGTTGCCCTGGACGACGGAACGTTGACCGGCATCGAAATCCTGCGACTGGGCGGGCAGCACAGCTATGACATCGCGACGGCAGACGGCAACGTCGCCGCCGGCGAGCTGCTGGTCGTGCAGGGTGGCCGGCTCGGGCCGGGCGACAGCCTGACCTTCGACGGATCGGCGGAAACGGACGGGGCGTTCGACATCAGGGCCGGGCATGGCGCAAACACGCTGGCCGGCGGCACGGGCAACGACAGCTTCAGGTTCCACGGCGATTTCGGCGCAAACGACAGCATCAACGGGGGCGGCGGCGGCGACACGCTTTACCTCAACGGCGACTATTCGGGCGGGCTTTCGATCACGAGCGCCATGTTGCAGAACGTTCATCAGATATTCCTGAACGACGGCAACGATTATCGCTTCACGATCGACGCAGGCGTGAATGCCGGCGGCATGCAGATCAACGGCAGCTATCTCATCTCCAATTCGCTCTATGTGGATGCCAGCGCCGAGACCACCAACGGCTTTGTGCTGCTGGGCGGTTCGGCGGCCGACACGCTGATCGGCGGCGATGGAAGCGACACCTTCTTCGGCAACGGCGGGGGCGACACGCTGGCGGGCAATGGCGGCGACGACACCTTCGAAGTCGGCGCGCCCGTCTTTTTGAGCGGCACAACCATCGACGGCGGCGCCGGAAACGACACGGTGGAGTTGACCGGCGGCGACTGGTCGGGCGGCGTCTCGCTTGCCGGCATCACCGGCGTTGAAAGGCTCGTGCTGGTGGATGCGGGCCACAGCTTCGACCTGACAACGGTGGACGCCAACGTGGCAAGCGGCGGCTATTTCCGTGTAGAGGCCACGGCCCTCGGCCCGGGGGAAACGCTCACCTTCGACGGCAGCGCGGAAACCGACGGCAATTTCGTCTTCGATTTCAACGGCAATTTCTCGGCCGCGGACCGGCTGACCGGCGGCGCCGGCAACGATGATATCAATCTTTCCGGCGATTACACGGGCGCAAACGCGCTGGTGCTCAACGCCAACACGATTTCCGACATCGAGGAGCTGTTCCTTGGAGGCCTCACGAATTATTCGATCACCACCGCGGACGGCAACGTCGCGGCCGGCCACACGCTGGAGATCAACGGAACCGATGCGAATGCGTTTTCGTTCGACGGCTCGGCGGAAACGGACGGGTTTTTCGACGTACTCGGCAGCATCGGCGACGACACGGTCGTGATCGGCAGCGCGGCCACGCTGCGCGGCACGACCTTCAACGGCGGCGGCGGCACGGACACGCTGGAGCTGAACGGGGATTTCAGCGGCGGCAACGCCGTGACCTTCGGCGCATCCACGATAACGGGCGTCGCCAGGATCACGCTCGATGCCGGGCACAGCTACGACCTGACCGTGAACGACGGCAATGTGGGATCAGCCCAAACGCTGACAGTGGACGCCAGCGCGCTGGGCGCGGCCGATACGCTCATCTTCGACGGATCCGCAGAGGTCGACGGAAGTTTCAGCATCACGGGTGGCGCGGGCAACGATACGCTAACGGGCGGCTCGCAGAGCGACACCTTTGATCTGAGCGCCGGCGGTACCGATACCGCCCACGGCGGCGGCGGCGGCGATACCTTCAACATGGGAGCATCTCTCGATCCCATCGATGTGATCGATGGCGGCGCGGGCAGCGACACGATCAATCTCGACGGGGATTATTCCGGGGGGCTTGTGCTTTCCGGCGCCAGCATCACCAGCATCGAAACGATCTCGCTGGCGGACGGCAATACCTATGACCTGACGACCGACGATGCGCTGGTGGCAAGCGGCCAGTCGCTGACTGTGGACGCAACCGGCATCGTCACCGCCGGCGGGCTCATCTTCGACGGCTCTGCGGAGACCGATGGGTCCTTCACCGTGAACGGCAGCTCCCGGGACGACACGATCACCGGCGGCCAGAATGGGGACACGCTGGAAGGCGGAGCCGGCGGAGAAGACACGATCGACGGCCAGGGCGGCAACGACACCATCAACATGGCCAACGCATTCGATGCCGCAGACCAGATCAACGGCGGATCGGGCAGCAACGACATCCTTGAACTTCAGGGCAACTATACCGGCGCCTCCGCCCTCACGTTCAACGCCAGCACGATTTCCAATATCGAAAGAATCGATCTGAACGGATCGTCGAACCACTATTCCATCACGACGGCCGACGGAAACATCGCCGCCGGCGAGACGCTGACCGTGGACGCGACGGCAGCCGCCGGACTTGTGCTGGACGGATCGGCGGAAACCGACGGATTGTTCGACGTTCTTGGCAGCAGCGGCAACGACACGCTCAAGATCGGCGGGCCCGAAGCTCTGGACGGCGGCAATTACGACGGCGGCGCAGGCACCGACACGCTGGCCCTGGACGGCGACTACAGCGGCGGCTTTGTCTTCAACACGGTCTCGAACATCGAGGACCTGACGGTTGCGGCGGGCAACAGCTATAACCTCACCGAAGCGGACAATACCGTGGCAACGGGACAAACGCTGACGGTGGATGGCACGGCGCTCGGCGCGGGCGACACGCTTTCCTTCGACGGCTCGGCCGAAACCGACGGCAACTTCATTTTCACCTTCGGCTCCACATTCTCCAACAGCGACATTCTCACGGGCGGCAGCGGCAACGACACGCTGCATCTCAACGGCGACTTTTCGGGCGGATTCTCGTTCGGCCCTGCCGAGCTCGCCAGCATCGAGACGATTCAGGTGGCTGCCGGCCACGATTACGCCCTAAGCATCACGGATGCCGATATTTCGGGCGTGACGGCGCTGACCGTGGACGGAAGCCAGCTTGGCGTGAGCGACACATTGAGTTTCGACGCGACGACCCTGACCGAAGCGACAATAGATTTCACCGGCGGCGGCGGCGACGACAGGCTTTCGATCGGCGGACCAACCCAGTTCAGCGGCCTCATCTATGACGGCGGCGGCGGCTTCAACAATGCCCTGGACCTGAGCGGCGACTATTCGGCGGGCTACGAGCTGGACGGCTCGATTCTTCAACACCTGCAAGTCGTCAACCTGGCGGCCGGCAACAGCTACAATCTGACGACGACCGACAACCTTGTCGCTTCAGACGGCCAGCTGACCATTGGCTATACCGGCGCCGGCACACTGACGTTCGACGGAAGTTCCGAAACGGATGGGGCGTTTCGCGTGCATGGCGGCTCGGGCAATGACCTCCTGACCGGCGGAAGCGGCGCCCAGGGCGGCCAAGGCGACACGTTCTTCCTCAATGCCGGGGGCAGCGACACGGTCATTTACACGGCGCTCAATCAGTCCATCGGCAGCGATATCGACACGATCACCAATTTCGACTTCGACAACGACAAAATCTCGATTTCCGGCTTCGATGCCACCGGCGTAACCGGAATCGACACAGAGATCACAACCGGCACGGTGAACAGCGGGAGTCTGGACAGCGATCTGGAGACCGCAATCGGCGCCGCGCAGCTTGCGGCCCACCATGCCGTTCTGTTCGTGCCGGATGCCGGCAACGACAGCGGCGCGAACTTCCACAGCTTCCTGATCGTGGATGTGAACGGCGTGGCAGGTTACCAGGCCGGCGCCGATCTGGTGATCGACCTCAACAACTCCCAGACCGGAACGCTGACCACCGCCGATTTCATCTGAGCCGCCGATGAAAGGCGCGAAGCGGCGCTCCTCGTCAAAACCGGCGCCGCATTCCGCCCCGGACCGTTTTCCGGTCACGTCATTTCCATTGCCTGGCGTTAACGTTTGCAGCACGGTGACGAGCCTTGAATCCGCCCCAAAGAGCGGGCAGGAAACACGCCCATGGCCCGCGGTCACCTCACGGAAAATCTCCAGGCGCTGGGCGGCTGGCTGGCCGGCCGCGCGGGCAAATGGATCGCCATTCTGGCGCTCATCGCCGCGGTGCCGGTTGCGCTCGTCATGCTGGCGCCGATCGTGCTTTCCTGGTTCGCCCCGCCGCTCGACAACACCAAGGACCTTTATGCCGTCAACCGGCCGGTGGCCTTCACCTTCCTCGACGCCAAAGGGAAGGTGGTGGGGCACCGCGGCGCGATCGTGGGCGACCGGCTTTCGCTCGATGAAATGCCGCCATACCTTCCGGCCGCCTTCATCGCGATGGAGGACCGCCGCTTCTATGAGCACAACGGCATAGACCCGCGCGGGCTTCTTCGCGCGATGATCGAGAATATCGAGGCGGGCCATGTGGTGGCCGGCGGCTCCACGATCACCCAGCAAACGGCCAAGATCGTCTTCACCTCGCAGGAGCGCACGCTCAACCGCAAGCTCACCGAATTCATGGATGCGCTCAGCCTCGAGAAATCGCTTTCCAAAAAACAGATTCTCGAACTTTACCTGAACCGGCTCTATCTCGGCTCCGGCGCCTATGGCGTGGACGGCGCCGCGCGCATCTATTTCGGCGTCAGCGCGCGCCATGTGACGCTGGCGCAGGCGGCCATGCTGGCCACGCTCACGCGCGCGCCATCGGTGTTCTCGCCCCGGCGCGATCTGGCCGCCGCCCAGGCGCGCGCCGCCACCGTGCTGGATGCGATGGTGGATACCGGCGCGATCACGCAGGAACAGGCCGATAACGCCAAGGCCCATCCCGCCGTCGTCGCCAACCGCACGATTGTGGACGCGCGCAACTATTTCCTCGATACCGCCGCCGATGAGGCGACGAAACTTGTGGGCGAAGACGGCGCCCCGCCCGAAAGCGATCTGGTGGTGCACACCACGCTGGATCCCCGGATCAACGAGGCCGCGCGCGCGAGCCTCGATCGGGTGCTCGCCAGCCGCGGCGGCAAGGTGCACGCCAGCGAAGGCGCCGTTGTCGTGATGAAGCCCGACGGAGCGGTGGCGGCCCTGATCGGCGGGCGGGACTATGACGAAAGCGTCTTCAACCGCGCCACGCAGGCCAAACGCCAGCCGGGATCGGCATTCAAGCCTTTTGTCTATCTGGCGGCGCTCGAACAGGGCGCAACGCCGTGGGACACGCGCGACGGCGGCGCGGTGGACATTGACGGCTGGACGCCCACCAATTTCGGCGGCCGCGAATACGGCACGCTGACGCTGGCCGACGCGCTGGCCCATTCGGTGAATACGATCACCGCATCTCTGGCGCAGGAAGTGGGCATCACCACCGTGATCGAGGCGGCCAAGCGCTGCGGCATCACCTCGCCGCTCGAGGCCAATGCGTCGCTGGCGCTGGGCACATCGGAAGTGACGCCGCTGGAGCTGACCGACGCATATGCCACCTTCGCCAACGGCGGCTATCGCGTGCCGCCCTATCTCGTGACCGAGGTGGACGATTCCCGCGGCCATGTCCTCTACAGGCGCAAGACCCCGCCCGCCAATCGCGTGATCGCAAGCCATGTGAACCGCGACCTGCTTGCGATGATGTATGACGTGATGACCGAAGGCACCGGCCGCGGCGCCGCCCTTCCCGGCCGCGAGGCGGCGGGCAAGACCGGCACCACCCAGGATTCGCACGATGCCTGGTTTGTGGGCTTCACCACAGACTATGTGGCGGGCGTGTGGGTGGGCAACGACGACTCCTCGCCGATGAAGAACGTGACCGGCGGAAGCCTGCCCGCCGCGATCTGGAAATCGGTGATGACGGCCGCGGAAAAGGGGCTGCCCGCAAAGCCGCTGGACATGAGCCCGCAGGAACCGCCCACGGACGAAATGGACGATACCACGGTTTTCGCCAGCGGCCCGACCGGCGCCTATGCCGACGACGAAGCGGCCAACGGCGGCAACACATCCGGCGAAGATTCCACGCAAGGCCAGCAGCAGCGCCCGCGCCGTTCGTTCTGGGACTGGCTGTTCGGGAGCGGCGGAGACAGTTCCGCAGAGCAGCAGCAGTCCCCGCCGCCGCAGCCCGCTGTCCCGCAATCCTATGCGCCGAACCAGGCCTATCAGCCCTACAACCAGTATCCGCCCCGAACGGCCGCGCCGCGCAACCCGCCGCCTCCGCAAAACGGCGACGATGAGAGCAACACGGACGACAATCCCCAGTAACGCGCGCCGCACGCCGCCGCCGCATTGCGATGCCTCAATGACTTTGCGCGGGCGCGGCCGCAGACAGCCGGCATGCTGAACAAGGCCCTGCTCTTCGGCGCGCGCGTTCCACGCTACACGAGCTATCCGACGGCGCCGCATTTCCATGCCGGAATCGACGAGGGCGTCTATCGCCGCTGGCTTGACGATCTGCCGTCCGGGCAGCCGCTGTCGCTTTATGTCCACATCCCCTTCTGCGACACGCTGTGCTGGTTTTGCGGGTGCCACACCACCGTTGTGAATCGGTACGCCCCGGTTGCCGCCTATTGCGGCCTGCTGCTCGACGAGATGGGCCTGCTGGCCGCAGCTTCCAACCGTCCGCAGATCACGCATATTCACTGGGGCGGCGGCTCGCCTACCATGCTGACGCCCGGCGACATCGCGCGCCTGGCGCACGCCACGGCCTCACATTTCCCGATCGCGCCCGGCGCGGAATTCGCGGTGGAAATCGACCCGCGCGGGTTCACCCCGCAGCTTGCCGATGCGCTGGCACAAGCGGGCCTGACGCGCGCAAGCATCGGCGTTCAGGATTGCGACCCCGCCGTGCAGCGCGCGATCAACCGCATCCAGCCCATGGAAACCACGCGCGCGGCGGTTGATCTTTTGCGCGCGCGCGGCGTGAAGAGCCTGAATATTGACCTGATCTACGGCCTTCCCTACCAGACGGTGGCGGCCCTGCGCAGAACGATCGAATTTGCGCTCTCGCTCGATCCCGACCGCCTTGCCATTTTCGGCTATGCGCATGTGCCGCATTTCCGCAAACACCAGAAGCTGATCCCCGAAGAGGCGCTGCCCGGCGTCGAGGAACGGTTCGCGCAGGCGCAGGCGGCCGATGCCATGCTGTCGTCGCGCGGTTATGTCGCCATCGGGATCGATCATTTCGCCAGGCCTTCCGACGCGCTCGCCATTGCGCAGCGCCAAGGCCGCCTGAGGCGGAATTTCCAGGGCTACACCGCCGACACTGCGCCTGCGCTGATCGGAATTGGCGCGTCCTCCATCGGAGCGCTCCCGGCGGGTTATGTGCAGAACCACGCCGACGTGCCCGCCTATCGCGCCGTGCTTTCGGCCGGCCGGTTGCCGATTGCGCGCGGCATCGCGCTTTCCGGCGAGGATCGCCTGCGCCGGCATGTGATCGAACGGCTGATGTGCGACCTCAGCGTGGATCTTGCCGCAGCAGCCTCAAGCTTCGGCCGCGCCGCCGACATGTTTGCGCCGGAGATTTCCGCGCTGTCCGGGCTTGCCGATGCCGGCATCGTCAGAATCGAAGGCACCACGATCACCGTGCCGCCCCAATGGCGTTCGCTGACGCGCGTGATATGCGCGCGGTTCGATGCCTATCTGGATCCGGCGACGGCACGTCATGCGCTGGCCGTCTAGACCGGGCGCAAAACGGACGTGTTGCCCGGGAGTTATTGGGGTTATAGTTCGCGCCGGGTAAATCGGTTGGGGACAGGATGCATTTCACCGGAAAGGTGGCCCTGGCGGTTGCGGCCGGCGCAATGGCCGGGGTGTTTGCCGCTTTTGCAGTGCTTCACTTCGACACGCTGCCCGGCGCCATCAAGAACGGGCCCTGGCGCACCGGCCTTGACTTCGGCAACCGGGACGCAGGGCTTGCCGCCCGCGCGGCCGTGGCCCTGCACGGGCTTTTTGCGCTGAACCGCAAGGAGACGCTCTATTTCACCGCGACCACCGACAGCGACGGAAGCCCGCTGAACGGCGCCTGCGCCTATCGCATTTATGGCCGCGATCCCGATGCGCGCTGGTGGAGCATCACGGCCTATGGCGCCGACGATTACCTGATCGCCAATCCGGACAACCGCTATTCCATTTCCCGATCCACGCTGGTGCGCAAGCCCGACGGCGCCTTCGAGGCGGAGATTTCGCCCAAGCCGGGCGATCTGAACTGGATTGCGGTCGTGCCGGGGCCGTTTTCGCTGACCTTGCGTCTCTACAATCCGAGCGAAGACGTCGCGGCCGATCCGGCGCGCGCGCATCTGCCGCAAATTCACCGCTGGGCCTGCACATGAGCGGGCGGATGTGGGCCATTCTGTCCGCGATCGCGCTTGGCGCAGGCGTGGTGGCATATGTCATCACGCTGGCCTGCGTGCCGCATCTGGTGATGGACGCCGCAATGGCGCGCATGGGAAGCGTCAATGCGATGCATCATGCGCCGCGGGCCACGGCCGCCTCACACGGGGTCGTGCGGCCTTCGCCGGACCTGCTTTATTCGGCCTGCCCGTTCGATCTCTCGGCCGGCCCCTTGCGCGTGCGCTCGCCCGTGCCGGACGGCACCTACTGGTCGGTTTCGGCCTATGACAGCGCGACGAACAACTTCTTTACGCTGAACGACAGGCAGGCGGGCAACGGCGTGGTGGATTTCCTGATCGTCGCCGATGACGGCAAGGTTCCTTCGAGGATCGAGAATTTCCGGACAGTCAGGGCGCCGACGCGGACCGGCGTGGTCCTGATCCGCACGCTCATCAACAGCGAGAAACGCCGCGCCTATCTTGACGCCATCAGGCGCGAAGCCTCCTGCGGAACCTTCCACGCCTCGCCGTCGGACATATCGAGCAAGGGCGGCTGATTGAATTCGCGCACGACCTCGTCCATCTTGCGGTAAAGCCGCGTGGGTTCGACCGGCTTTTCGAACAGGCCGGCAAAGCCCGCCTCGCGGAAATCCTCTTCGCTCCAGCCGCATTCATTGCCGGTGACGGCAAGCACGGGCACCTTCCGTCCGCGGAACGAGGAATGGATGCGCTCGAAGGCCGAAAGCTCGTCGGCCACGTGCAGGTCGATGTCCATGACCACGAGATCGACGGGGTGATGCAGGAAGATCTCGACAGCCTCATGGGCATAGGAGGCGTAAAATCCCTCCGCCCCCAGCCCGTCGAGACAGGCCTTGAACAGCTTGCGCTGAATCGCATCCTCTTCGACACAGAGGACTCTCAGCGGCCGGGGGCGAAGGGCAAGCGGAAGCATGCGCGTAAAAATCGCATCGCATGCAAATCGTTCCTTGTGCGCGGAAGTTGCGGTAAACAGGCGGTTGACGGATCACGCGGCATTTGAAGGAGTGTCATGCAAAGGATTCTCGCGGCGGTGTTGGGGGCGTTCGCCTGCCTTGGCGCGGCGCAGGCGCAAAATCTTACGCCCGTCCGCTTTGTGACCGACTGGAAGGCGCAGGCCGAACATGGCGGATTCTATGAAGCCGCGGCCGAGGGGCTTTACCGCCGCGCGGGCCTTGAGGTGACCATCATCGAAGGCGGCCCCAGCGTGAACGTTCCCCAGATGCTGGCGGGCGGGGCCGCCGATTTCGGCATCGGCTCCAACGGCTTTGTTCCGCTCAACCTGGTGCGCGAAGGCATTCCCATTCGTGCGGTGATGGCCGTGTTCCAGAAGGACCCGCAGGTCTTGATCACCCATCCGCGCGCGGATGTGAAATCGCTGGCGCAGATGAAGGGCAAGCCCATCATGATCGCCGATGCAAGCACGGTGGCCTTCTGGCCGTGGCTGAAGGCGAAGTACGGCTATAGCGACACGCAGATCCGCAAATATACGTTCAATCTGGCGCCGTTTCTTGTCGATCCGTCGGCCATCCAGGAAGGATATCTGACCAGCGAGCCTTACACGATCGCGCGCGAAGGCCATTTCAAGCCGCAGGTGTTTCTGCTCGCCGACAACGGCTATCCCGGCTATGCCAATATGGTGCTGGTGCCGCAAAGCTGGATCGACAAAAGCCCCGCAGACGTGCAGGCATTCGTGGATGCCACGCGCGCCGGCTGGCGCGACTATCTGTTCGGCAATTCCGCGCCCGCCAATGCGCTCATCAGGCGCGACAATCCGGAAATGACCGGCGACATCATCGCCCAGGCGATCGCAAAAATGAAATCATACGGCATTGTGGTCAGCGGCGACGTGATATCGCCGGCGCAGATCGGCCTGATGACCGATGCGCGCTGGAAGACGTTTTTCGACACGATGGCCGGCGAAGGGCTTTACGCGAAAACGCTGGATTACCGGAAGGCATACGATCTGCGGTTTGTGTTGAAGTAATACCTCCCCCTTTGTGGGGAGGTCGGACCGCGAGCGCGGCACGCGCGAGACGGTCCGGGTGGGGGGCGATGTTCAAGCGGGCGACACCGGAAGCCATTAAGCGAGCGCGAGCTTTGCGCCGGACCGCAACCGAAGCCGAAAAGCGGCTCTGGTGGAAGCTGCGCGAATTGAATGCGCGCTTCGGTTATCATTTTCGCCGCCAGGCCCCTTTCCGATCATATACCCTGGATTTTGTGGAGCACTCTCCACAAAGGGGGAGGTAAAACATGGGCGTCCTTGTTACCTTGTCCCACCTCTCCAAAACCTTCGACAGCGGCTTGCAGGCGCTGGCGAATGTGGATTTGCAGATCGGGGATGGCGAGTTCGTGTCGCTGGTGGGGCCTTCCGGCTGCGGCAAATCCACCGCGCTCAGGCTGATCGCCGGCCTGACAAAGCCGACGGCTGGAACGATTTCGTTTCCCGCGGGCAAGCCCGAGATGGGCTTTGTGTTCCAGGAACCCACGCTGATGCCCTGGGCCACGGCGCTGTCCAACGCGCGGCTACCGCTGGACCTGAAAGGTGTTGCGCGGGGCGAAGCGAACGGCCGTGCCCGCGCGGCGCTGGAAGAAACGGGATTGAGGGGATTTGAAGCCGCCTATCCGCGCGAACTTTCCGGCGGCATGAAGATGCGCGTATCCATCGCGCGCGCTTTCGTGGGGCGTCCCAAACTTCTGTTGATGGATGAGCCGTTCGCGGCGCTGGATGAAATGACGCGGGCTGAGCTGAACGACGATTTCCTGAAATTGTGGAAGGCGGCCGGGCTGACGGTGGTGTTCGTGACCCATTCGGTGGCGGAAGCCGCCTATCTTTCCACCCGCGTGGCGGTGATGAGCCCAAGGCCCGGACGCATCGTGGCCGACATTGCGCTTGGGCGCGCGCCAACGCCCGATCCATCGCGCCGCTTCTCGCCGGAGCTCGCGGCCGACGCCAGGCGAATCTCCGATGCGCTGCACGGCGCGATGAAGGCTGCGGCATGAAAGAGCTGGCAAAGATTTTCGTGCCGCTGCTGCTCGGCGTTGCCGTCTTCGGGTTGTGGCAATTCCTGGTGCGGCGTTACCAGGTGCCGGTTTATGTGCTGCCTGCGCCGGGCGATATCGCGCAGGCGTTCGTGGACAATTTTGCGGCGCTGATGGCGGCGGCAGCGACGACGCTGAAGATCGTGGCGATCGCCTTCCTGCTGGCGCTGGCAAGCGGCGTGTTACTGGCGGTGCTGTTTTCGCTCAGCCGCGTGGTGGAGCTTGCGCTTTATCCCTATGCCGTAATCCTGCAGGTGACGCCGGTGGTGGCGATTGCGCCTTTGATCGTGATCTGGGTGCACTATGAGCGCATCGAGCTGGCGCTTCTGATTCTGGCCTGGATCGTGGCGTTCTTCCCCATTCTCGCCAACACGACCATCGGTCTGCGCTCGGCCGACCGCAACCTGATCGATCTGCTCAGGCTTTATGGCGCAGGACGCTTTGGGATCCTGTGGCGCGTGCAGCTGCCCGGCGCCCTGCCCTATCTTCTGGGCGCGATGAAGGTTTCCGGCGGGTTGGCGCTGATCGGCACCATCGTCGCGGAGTTCGCCGCCGGCACCGGCAACGACACCGGCATCGGCTGGACGATCATCGAGGCCGGCCGCAATCTGCATATCGCCACGATGTTTGCGGCGCTGGCGCTGCTGGCGGCGATGGGGATTGCGATCTTCTTTGCGCTCTCGGCGCTGGAATGGCTGCTTTTGCGCCGCTGGCATGAAAGCGCGCTTGCGGCGCAGGGTTGACAATATGGCAAAATTGACATATCCAGAAATCAAGCCGCTGGTCTGGATATCGAACAGCAGAAAGGAGATTGCCGAACTGCCCAAGCCGGTCCGTGCGTCGTTTGGGCATCGATTGTGGCAGGTTCAGCAAGGCCAGGCGCCACGCGACATGAAGATGCTGCCGGAAATCGGACGCGGCGTCTGCGAATTGAGAGAAAGCTTCGACCGGAACTCCTTTAGGGTCGTATATATCGTGAGCCTGCCGTCAGCCATTTATGTGCTGCATGCGTTCATGAAAAAATCGAAGTCTGGCATCGGCATTCCGAAGCCCAATCTGGAACGGATTCAAGCGCGCCTGAAAAAGGCCTTGACCATGGATGCGGAGGAAAGAAAATGAAAGCGGAGCGCGGAAGCGGAAACGTTTTTCTCGATATCGGATTTGGCGAAGCCGAAGCGCAGGAGCTTAAGGCCAAGAGCCAGCTGATTTCGGCGATCGATGACACCATCCGGCGACGCAAGCTGACTCAGGCTCAGGCCGCGAAAATCTGCCATACCGATCAGCCCACGCTCTCGAAAGTTCTGCGTGGGCGCATGGAAAGCGTGACGCTGGATAGGCTGACGGGGTGGCTCACAGCATTGGGGCGCTCCGTGGAGATACGGGTGAAGCCATATCGTGCGCCATCAAGACAGGGTTACCTTCGCGCGGTGGCTTGACGGTTCTGTCTGGCCGAAATTACCGGTGCCGTCTCACGCACCGTCAGCATGGCGGCCACGCCGATCGCCAGGGCAATGGCCATATACCACGCCGGCGTCAGCGGATTGCCGGTGAGCGAAATGATCCAGGCAACCATGAGCTGCGTGGTGCCGCCGAAGACCGCGATGGCGACCGAGTAGATCACGCCGATCCCGCCCGAACGCAGGGATGGCGGCAGCGATTCGGTGATCCATGTCGTCATCGGGCCGCCGCCCAGGCTTTGCAGGAAGGCAAGGCCGGCGCTGGCGGCAAACAGGACCGCAGCGGTGCGGAAATGCGCGATGGCAAGGTATGCCGGCAGCGCCAGAAGCATCATGGCGGCGTAAGGAACGATCATCACCGGTTTTCGGCCCAACCGGTCCGACAACCAGCCGCTCAGGAGGTCGGCCATCACCATGAAGCTGCCGATCACCAGCGTGGCGCCGAACGCAATGGTTGTCTGCATGTGGAGCGTGTGGTTGGCATAAGTCGTCATGTAATCGAGCGCGTAGTTGCTGATGGTGGCGCTGGCCAGCATCACGATGCCGAAGACGGCAACCGGCAGATGGGGACCGAGCGGCGTGCGCCCTTGCGGCCGGTCGCGCTCCTGCATGGGAAGCGTCTCGGCAAGCGTGCGCCGCACAAGAAGGCCGAAAGGAACGATCGCCGCGCCCAGCAGAAACGCGATGCGCCAGCCATAGTCATTGAGCGCCTGCGGCGAAAGCATGCCCGAAAGCGCCACGCCGACAAGGCCGGCCGCAACAACGGAGGCATCCTGGGTGGCCGCGCCAAGGCCGTTGTAGAAACCGCGATGTTCAGGCAGCGCCGCTTCAATCAGATAAACCGTTGTCGGGCCGATTTCCCCGCCCAGCGCAAAGCCTTGAAGCATGCGGAAGAGCACGGCGAGAATGGGCGCGGCAATTCCGATGGCGGCATAGGACGGTGTGAGCGCAAGCCCCAACAGCGCAAAGCCCATGAGCGAGAACGACAGGATCATTGCCGGCTTGCGGCCCAGACGGTCGCCCATGCTGCCGATCACGAGCCCACCCAGCGGCCGCGTGGAGAAGCCCACGCCAAAGGTGGCCAGCGACAGCAAGAGCTTCGTCGTGTCGTCTTTGCCGGGAAAGAACGTGTTGCCAATCTGGACGGCGAAAAACGTGAAGGTGATGAAGTCGTAGAACGACAGCGCATTGCCGGCGGCCACGGCGGCAATCTGGCGGGCGGGAAGCCCGCGCGAGCGCACATCTGCCTGCGCGGCCGCCTCAGCCATGCGCCGGCTTCAGATGCTTGTCGTACCAGTCGAGATAGCGCTGATAGCGGTCCTTGATGTAGCTCGGCACCGTGATGCCGTGAAACTGGTTGGGATAGATCACCAGCTCCGTGTCGATGCCCATGCTTCGCAGGGCCTGATACATCTGCTCGCCATTGTGCAGCGGCACGTTCATGTCCTTGTCGCCGCCCAGAAACAGCGTGGGCGTCTTGATGCGGTCGGCGTGCAGGAACGGGTATGAAATTTTCAGCCACGTGGCCGTGGTCTTCCACGGCTGGCCGAGCTCGACTTCGTAATCGCGGACATACTGATCGTTGCCGTAGCCGCCCAGGATGTCAGCGATGCTGGCGCCGCTTGTGGCCGCCCTGAAACGCGTGTCGCTGGCGATGACATAGTTGGTGAGCATGCCGCCATAGGACCAGCCGCCAACGCCCAGCCGGCCCGGATCGGCCACGCCGATTTTCACCGCGTAATCGACAGCCGCCAGTTCGTCCTGCACGTCCGGCCCGCCCCAGTTGGCATAGATCGCCGCGCAATAGGCCTGGCCGCGCCCCGTGCTGCCGCGCGGATTGGCGGCGACCACGGCGTATCCATGGGCTGCGATGATCTGCCATTCGAAATTGAACGCGAGCGGATATTGCGATTGCGGCCCGCCATGAATGCGCAGGATCGTGGGAAGATGCCCGCCCGCAACGCCCGGCGGCTTGAGCAGAAAACCGTGGACGTCGGTGCCGTCGCGGCTCTTGAAGCTGATCTCCTGCGTCGGCGCGAGCGTGACATCCTTCAGCCAGCCATTGCTGTGGGTGATCTGGCGCGGGCTGCCCCTGCCGTCGAAGGCAAAGACTTCGGAGGGCATGTTCGGGTTGGAGATGAGCAGCGCAGCCTTGCCGCCCGCGGAATCGAACGCCGAGATGGAATCGCGGCCCCCTGCGATATGCGCGATCATTCCGCCGGCCAGCGCGATGCGGGCGAGATATTCCGTGCGGTCATCTTCCACGAGGAACTGGATGGATTTACCGTCGCCGGACCACTTCGGATAGCCGACGTTGCGGTCCAGCGACGCGGTGAGCACGCGCGGCGCGCCGCCGCCGGCCGGGACGATCGCCAGATGATGCGTGGCGTATTCGATCAGCTTCGGATCGCCGCCCTGGATATAGGCGATGAATTTTCCGTCGGGGCTCCAGGCGGGATAGCTGCCGGTGTCGAGCCGTTCGGGCGCGTTGTCGGCGCCGATGAAGGTGGTGATCTGCTTCGGCACGGCGCCCTTCTGCGCGGCGATGGTGAAAATGTCCCAGTTGTCGCTGCGGTCGGGATCGCCGCTGCGCTTGCTGACGAAGGCGATGGTCCGGCTGTCGGGCGACCAGGCCGGCAGCACATCGTCGTAGGGTCCGGACGTCAGCTGATCGGCGCGGCGCGAAGCGACATCGAAGAGATAGAGATGATCGTGCAGGTTGCGCAGATAGCCGGTGATGTCTTCCATGAAATAGAAGCGGTCGATCACGATGGGCTTGGGCGTTTTGTCCTTGTCTTTCGGATCGGGCGCATCGGGATCGGCGTCATGGGCGACGATCGCGATCTTCCGGCCATCGGGCGACCAGGCATAGTCCACGGCGCCGCCGGGTAAATCGGTGACCTTCACGGCCTCGCCGCCGGCGCGGTTCAGCAGCCAGAGCTGGGCGAGCTTCCGGTCGTCGGTGCGGGAGGAAAGAAATGCGAGCCACTTGCCATCGGGGCTGAAGCGCGGGCTGGTTTCGCTTTCACCGGGACGGTTGGTGAGCTGGACGGACTGGCTGCCATCGAAGCGCACCATCCAGATATGGGTCTGGTTCTTGTCCTTCTTCGCATCGGCCTGGCCCACCGTGTAGGCCACCCAATCGCCCGCGGGCGCAACTTGCGGATTGCCGACGTTATGCAGGTTGTAAATGTCGTCCACGCTCAAAAGCCGCGCCGAGGCCGGGCCAGCGGCAAGCAAAAAGGCGAGCGCCAGATACGCCATGCGCATGTGCAGGTTCCCCAACGGTCAAATCCCCCGGCAACCTTGTAGCCGAAAAACGGCGCAAATACAGCGTCAACCGGCGAGCGTCGACCGGGCGCGACGCGCGCCGAGCCCATAACAGACAAGGCCGACCACAAGCATCGTGCCCGACGCGATCACGATCTTGAGAAAGCTTGCGAGCGGATGCTCGTCGTTGCTGCTGGGGATCAGCGTGCAAGCTGTGGCGATGGCGGTCGACACAAGGCCTATGAAGCCGAGGAATAGCCCCATGCGCGCGCCGCCCGGCGGAAGCCAGGCGTGGGCCGCATGCGGCCAGCGCTTGCGCGCCAGATACACCGCAAAGACGAAAATGTAGGGGATGCAGGTGGTGAGCACGCTCATCGCCACGAGAAAATCATAGGCTGCGGCCGCGCCTTCGCCCGCCTGACCCAGAACGATCATCACAATGGTGAGAGCCGCCTGGAACAGGATGGCAAATGTCGGCGCGCCGGTTCGGGCGTTGCGCCGCGCGAAGACGGGCGGCAGGAAATTGTCTATCCCCGCCTGCTCGGGCAGGCGCGTGGCGATCGTGAACCATGCGGTGAGGCCGCCCGCGTTGGACAGCGCAAACAGCGCAAGCGCGATCGTTGCAAGAGACGGGTACCCCACATGCGCGAACGCGGCCGTAAGCGCGTCGGGCAAACCGGACAGCCGCGTGAGCTGCGCCTTGGGCAGGATCACAAGCATGGTGGCGGTGCCGGCCATGTAGATCAGCATCACGGCCACGCCGAGCCAGGCGAGCGCACGGATGATGGTGGCAAGGCCGCCTTCGATCTCATCCCGCAGGAAGGCCAGCGTTTCCGAGCCGCAGATCGCAAATACGATCGTTCCCCACAGGATTGCTGTGTCGAAATTGAACGGCGCGACATAGGAGCTGGCGGCAAAATCCGTGGCGCTGGCACCGCGCGCGACAAGAACGATGGCAGCGGCGACAAGAAAGCCGAACACAAGCCAGGTGCCGGCGCCGCCGAGATTGGTGAACCATTTGCCGAACCTGAGGCCCAGAAGCTGCAGCGCGCTGACCGCCGCGATGATGGCCACCGAGAGGCCGAGGAAGAGCATGGGCGGCGGCTTGGCTACGCCGAAGGCGGAGAGTACCACCCCGCTCAGGAAGTAAACGATGCCGGCGAAATAGGGGAACAGGCTGATCCAGTAGAACCAGCCGCAGACAAAGCCCGCAAGCGGGCCGAAGGTGCCGCGCGTCCAGCCATAAAGGCTGCCGCCGCCGGCAAAGCGCGAGGTGAGCTCGACGGTCGCCACCGACAGCGGAATATAGAAAGTGAAGAACGCCAGCACCCAAAGCGGCAGCGAGGCCGGGCCCACGGCGGCGGCCACCGGCAGCCAGCGGAAGCCGATGGCCGCAACCACCGCATAGAGCGTGGTGTCGAGGAATTTCAGCCGCGGCGCCGCGGATGCGGTGCTCATGAAATCTTCTGTTCCGTTGGCAAGGTTTGCGCGCGGCCCATCAGCCGCAGGACAATGAGAATCGCCACGCCAACGGCAAGCCAGCAGGAGCCCGCAATCTTGGCATTTGATTCCGCGTTCCACAGGACATAGGCAATGATGACAAGACCGATCGCCGGCGAAACAAGGTGTTTCAGCCAGTCGCGGCTCTGCTTGCGCCAGATGAAATGCGCCACCACCGAAATGTGCAGCATGAGAAAGCCGACCAGCGCGCCGAAGCTGACGAGCGAGGTGATGAGCTCGAACCGGCCGGCGAAGAAAAAGCCCATCGCCAGCGTGACCAGGGCGACGAAGAAAATCGCGCGGTCGGGGATCTTGCGGTCCGAATGCACATGGGCGAGTGCCCGCGGCAGCTTGCCGTCGCGCGCCATGCCATAGATGAGGCGCGCCGTCGCCGCCTGCGCCACCATCGCGCAGGCAATGGAGGAAAGCGCCACCCCCGGTATGGCAACCAGAAACTTGAGCCACGGGCCGCCAAGCAGGCTTGCGATGGCATAGAGCGCATCGTTGGTGGCATCGCCCGGCGGGAAATGGGTGCGGCCGAGCGCAAACAGGCTGACAAGCCAGGTTTGCGCAATGAAGAGAAGCGCGCAAAGGATCAGAGAAAGAACGGTTGCATGGCCCACCATCTTCGGCCCGCCCTTGACCTCTTCCGACAACGTGGAAATTGCATCGAATCCGATGAAGCTCAGCACAGCGAGCGACAGCGCGCCGAAGATGATGCCCGGCGAGAACTCGGCCGGGTTGAAGAAGGGCTGAAGCGACAGATGCGCGCCGGCGGTTCCACGCGCGAGGCCCACCACGCACATCGCCATCAGGGCGATCAGCACCCCGGCCTGGATTCCAAGCAGGATGAAGTTGGCGCGGTTGGTGGATTCGATTCCGAGATAATTGACGGTGGTGATGAACGCGATCATCGCGACGATCCAGGCCGGCTTGGGGATTTCCGGCACCAGCGCGTTGAAGGCGATCGCCGCCGCAACGAGCGCGAGCGTCGGCAGCAGCAGATAATCGAGCAGAAGTGCCCAGCCCGCGATGAAGCCGGCAGACGGCCCGATGCTGCGCGCGGCATAGGCATAGACGGAACCGGCGATGGGAAACGCCTCGCTCAGCGATTGATAGCTGAAGGCGGTGAACAGCATGGCCACGAGCCCCACCGCATAGATGAGCGGCACCATGCCGTGGCCGGCATTGAAGACGATGCCATAGACCGAAAAGGGCGCCGTCGGCACAATGAAGACGAGGCCATAAATGAGAAGATCAAGGAGGCCGAGCGAACGCTTCAACTCCTGCCTGTAGCCGAATTTCTCAAGGGTCGCCGGATCGGCGCCGCCTTCGGATACGGTCATCGGGTGAGCGCCGCCAGCTGCGATTTCTCCGAGGCAGTCAAGTCCAGCCGCGCGGCAATGGCAAACTGTTTCTTGGCGCCCGCCCTGTCGCCCGCGTAGAGAAGCGCCTCGCCCCATTTCAGATGGAGGCGGCCCCAGTGGGGGGCATTTTTGTCCGCTTCCTCGAATTTCGCGAGCGCCAGATCAGAGCGGTTCTTCTGCATCAGCGCTTCGCCCCAATATTCCAGCGGGTCGGCGAAATGCGGGCCTTTCTGGTTGGCGAGCGCGAACTTGGCGATGGCGGCATCATATTGCCCGCGCGCAAGAAGCACCCGACCCAAATCGGCGTAAGCGAACGGGATCGAGGGAGCGTTTCCAATCGCCCGGTTGAACCAGAACGCGGCGCGATCGGATGCCCCCGCCTCTTCGGCAATCCTGCCCCGCATCTCAAGACACAATGTGCAGTTTTCGGAGCTTCGTCCGATCAACGCCTGCGCCGCCTTAAGCCTGCCGTCCCGCGACCATGCGTAAGCCAGCAGCGGCCAGATCAGGGTGTGGCGAACATCGTCAACATTGCCGCGCCCGAGCGCCACGCGATCGGTGGCCAGAAGCGATGTGGAGGCGGATGCCCAATCGCCGCGTTCGGCATAAAGATAGAACTCCGGAAGGTCCGGGCCGGTGGTTATGACATATTCCGGCTGCATGAGTGCCGCGTCTTTGGCCAGGCGATAATGTTCGAGGACCGCACGGGCCGATTTCAGGTCGTGGTCGCGCGCAAGATCGTTTGCCAGGGCGCCAGGACCGGAAATGCTGAAATCGAACTGCCCCGTTTTCGATTCCGCAATATCTGCCCTGACCGCATCGCCAAAAGCGCCCGTAAGATCGTCGGCAAAGGAATTCGCATTGGCGAGCAAGAAGGGCACAGCATCGGGCCGGAAATCCGCCGGAACGGCGCCCATGAACAGGCGGCGGGCGCGTTCGATATTGTCGAGCGCCTGTTCCATATGGCCCATCGCCCACTGAACAGCGCTCATATCCATAAATCCGGACGGATTTTCCGGCGCAAGCGCAATTGTCTCATTGCAGATCCTGGCAGCTTCGCGGAAGTCGCCGCCGAATTCGATCTGGGTTTCCAGCGCCGCGAGAAGCCAGGGCCGTTCGCGGTCTGAGGCTTCTGTTGCCAGCCGGCGGGCAACGGGCGCCACGCTCTTGGCGGAATGGCCTTGCGCGTAAAGCAACAGGATATATCTGTAGGGTTGAGTCTGCGCGAGCAGGGACTGCGCGGCGCGCGACAGAAGTGCTTCGACACCCTGTGTGCGGCCGTTGAACGTCTCTCCGGCATTTGCACCGACCCGCACGGTCAGCGCAATGCCGGACGCGGTATGATAAAGCTCGCCGCTCATGGTTGTCTGATGTCCGAGCCACTGGCGCAGGAAGCGCTGGAGTTCGAAGACCGAAACGCCCGTTTCCGGAATCTCGACTTTGCTGTCATCGCCCCAGTTGCCGCTGATGCTGTCGGCGGACCGGAATGACCATTTGTCGGCCTCGCGAACCAGACTGTTCAATTTGTCCAGAAGCTTCTGCGCAAGAACTTTGCCGTCCAGTCCCTGTGCGGCGAAATCGGGGGGCGCATCGAGCGGCTGGACAACGAGGCCGGACGCTTCATGCGCGTCCCAGATGAACGCGCCCAAGCCGACGGCCAGCAGCAGAACGACAAATGCGCCGCCCAGGCCGAACGCCAGCTTCAAGACATCGTTGATATGGCGCACGCGCAGCGACCGATGGCGCAACCTGTCTTCGCGACGAAGATCCTCGATTTGGAGCCGCGTAAGCCTGGTCTGCTCTTCGAGATATTCTCGCGCCTGCGGGTCGAGATGTCCGCCAACAGGGTCAAATGCTGGGGGCACCGGCTTGACGCCCGGCGTTTCAGCACCCGCTTGAATGCCGTCAGCCATTGAATGCCCCTGCAGAACATAGTTTATACGGAGCGCACGGCCGGGTGTAGGGCCGCGCTGCCAAGCCGGCGACTTGACCCCGCGGCCTCCCATGCCCCAAACAGCGGCGGCTGACCGTTTCATGGGCGCTTCGTGAACGCACCTTTCATCACCCAATCCATCCCCCGCTATGCCAGCGCCGAGGACCTGATCGCGCGCGAGCAACCGGCCGAGCCCACCTATATCCTGTGGCCGGAGAAATTCCGCGTGGCGGCCCGGCGCTTTCTCGACGCTTTTCCCGGCGACACGCTCTATGCCATCAAATCCAACCCGCACCCCTACATTCTGGAGCTGGTGTGGAGCGCCGGCATCCGCCATTTCGACACCGCATCGCTGGCCGAAATCGAGCTGGTGCGCGGCCGCTTCCCCGAAGCCCACTGCCATTTCATGGCGCCGGTCCGCCAGGTCGGCACCGCGAAGACGGCCTTCGAGAAATTCGGCATCACCGACTATGTGGTGGATTGCGATTTCGAGCTGGACAAGCTGATTTCGGAAACCGGCGGCGGAAAGAAACTTCGCATCTTCGTGCGCATTGCAACGCCGTTGGGCGGAGCGCTGCTGGAGCTTTCCTCGAAATTCGGCACGACACAGGAAGACGCCGCGCGTCTTCTGAAGCGCGTGGCGGAGGCGGGCGCCGTGCCCGGCCTGACATTCCACGTGGGCTCACAATGCCTGTCGCCCTTTTCCTATGCCCAGGCTGTCGAGATGGCGCGGCGCACGGCGCAAATGGCGGGCGTTGAAATCACCGCCCTCGATATCGGCGGCGGATTCCCTGCCGCCTATTCCAACAACGACGTGCCGCCCTATCACTGGTATTTCGACACGATCCGCGAATCGGTGAACACGCTTCCCAATCCGAAAAAGGTGAAGCTGATGTGCGAGCCGGGCCGCGCGCTGATCGCCGAAGGCGTTTCGCTGGTGACGCAGATCATCCTGCGCAAGGGCGACAAGCTATACATGAATGACGGCGTCTATGGCAGCTTCGACGAACTGACGCTGCCGGGCTGGAACGCGGACTATCCCGTGCGCGTGTTCGGCGTGAATGCAAAAGGCGAAGCGGTTTCGAAAGCGGGAGGCCCGCGGCCCTTCCATGTCTATGGGCCGACCTGCGATTCCCTCGACATGCTGCCAAGGCCGCTCATGCTGCCGGAGAATATCGGACCGGGCGATTTCCTGCTGTTCGAGAATATCGGCGCCTATTCGATCGCGCTGCGCACCAATTTCAACGGATTCCTGCCCGACCGCTGGGCCATCGCGGGCAACTGAGCCGGGTCCGCAGAGTAGCAAGTTCTTTACCAACGCCCGCCCGCGCCACCTTGAAAAATCCTTAACAGCTTTCCCGCATCATTGCGGCCATGGCGGCGCGCGAAAAACTCACCCGGCTCATCGAACTGGCGTCACGGGAGGCGCCGGACGCCCGCCGCGCGCTTGCGCAGGAATTGTGCGATCTGCTGCTCGACTGGCCGCCAACCTACCCCGACAGCATGCGCGAGCCGTTCGAGGCGCTGCTGGAAAAGACATTGCGCGTGATCGATGCGCAGACGCGCAACGCGCTGGCCTGGCGCGTGGCCGAACGCAGGGACGCGCCGCTCTCGCTGCTGAACGAATTCTATTTCGGCGCAGGCGCCGAACTGCGCAAAGCCATCCTGATGCACAACGCCTATGCCAATGGCGAAAGCGCGCACGATCCCGAACCAGCCGACCTGGAGCAGGCCACGCTTGGCGCGAGCCTGGTGCAGGCCGCGCGCACCACACCGCAGGAGCAGCTGCCATCGCGGCTTGCGGCGCTGTGTGGGCTGGACGACGAGATCGCAACCCGCATCCTGCATGATGCAAGCGGCGAGGGTCTGGCGGTTCTGGCGCGCGGCGCCCGCCTTGGCCGGGCGGCGTTTTCCGCGCTGGCGCTGCTGACGGAAAGCGCGGGCGATCCCGAGCGCAAGCTGGGCATCTTCGATTCCGTCCCGCAGGCCGGCGCCGAAGCGCTGTTCCGGTTCTGGCGGCAACGGGCCGCTTCGGCCATGCAGGGGCATCCCTTCGATCAACCCGCTCATGCCGCGCTGGCAAATGCCTAACGCTGTGGCCAACAGGAAACATGGGGCCAAAATCGGCCATCGGCCAGTATTCATCCGTGGCTGGCAGGCCTTCCCGCGATAAATTGCAGTCCGGGGCGTGCGTCGCGGGCGGGGGTGGAAGTGCCTGGCCGGTTCTTTATTTCCGGACTATTGGCCGTTTGCATTGCCTCGCTGGCGCAGGCGCAGACATTTCAGTCCGGGAATGGCGCGCCGGTCGAAATCGTAAAGCAGCACGACGATATTGATGTCCAGGCCGACGGAACGTTCGCGCGCGCCGCCGAGGTTGCCTACCGGGCGCTCGACCAGCAGGGCGTGCAGCTTCTTCAGAAGCTCCAGCTGTCCTACATGGACGGTTTTCAAAGCCTTGAGGTCGAAGCCGCCTATACGTTGAAGGCCGACGGCAAGCGCATCGATGTAACGCCCGACGGCATGGTTTATGGCCGCGGCAACGGCGCGCTGCAGAGCCTGAAACTCCTGACAATCGTGTTTCCCGATCTGGAGCCCGGCGACGAGATCGTACTCGTCACCCTTTCGAAGCAGCTCATTCCCTGGTTCAAGTACCAGTATTACCAGCAATACAGCTTCAGCCATCTCGTCGTGGCGCGCGATGTCCAGATCGATATGACCGCGCCCGCGAATTTCCCCCTGAACGTGGACGCGTATGGCGTGGAAGGCGGCGAGGTGAATGCCAACTCGGCGGGCAAGCAGCATTGGCAATGGCGCTATCACAACGATGTGGCGCTGACGAGGAATCCCGAAGACGTGGCGGAAATCGACGACGGGCCGCATATTTTCGTCAGCTCGTTCCAGAATTATGCCGCCGTCGCGCATGTTTTTGCCGGTCCGTTTGACGACAATTCGAAAGTGAACCCGGCCATCCAGGCGCTGGCCGATCAGCTGACGGCCGGAATTTCAGACCGCCGCGAGCAGGCCCGTGCGCTCTATGAATGGACCTCGTCGCATATCGGATATGTGAACATCGTGCTTGGCGCCGGCGGCTATATCCCCGACAGCGCCGGGGATGTGCTCAACATGAAGTATGGCGATTGCAAGGACCACGTCATGCTTCTCAAGGCGTTGCTGGCGGCCAAACAGATCCAGAGCTCGGCTGTTCTGATCAGCGCCGGAAACGCCTATCGCCTGCCTGCCGTGGCGTCGCCGATGGCATTCAACCATCTGATCACCTATATCCCCGAATTCCACACCTTCCTCGATTCCACTGCGCGATATGCGCCCTTCGGCGTGCTGCCATGGGAGGACGCCGGCAAATCCGTGCTCGTCGTCAGCACGGGCGAAACCATGCAGACGCCACCGGCCTCCGCAGATGACACAAGGCTGCGCATCGATCAGACCGTCACATTTGCCGCGGATGGAAGCGCGACCGGCGATGCCCATGTCGAGGCAACCGGCGCGATCGCCACGGCACTGCGCGGCCTGATCAGCGCCATTTCGGCCGCCGCCAGCAACGACTATCTGCGCGCCGTCATGGGGCCGGGCGCCGAAGGCACAATCGACAGGGCCGACGTGGCGCAGCTGACGCCGACGCTGTCCTACGCCGTTCATTATCGCCTGCGCGCGGCGGCCGATTTCCACGGCCCGGGCGCATTCGGCACGGGGATCGGCTACCGGCCTTTCAGTTTCACTTCGATGCTGGCGGGCACGTTCCCGCCATCGAGGACGCGCGCCTATTTCTGCCCGTCAGTGACGATGGATGAAAACGAGACCATTGTGCTTCCGCCCGGCGTTGATGTGCCCTCCTTGCCCAAAGACGGCAATTTCGAGCGGCCCGGCCTCAAGCTGACAATCAGTTACGACAAGCCCGCGCCAAACACGGTGCACGGACACGCTTTCATGAGAATTGACCATCCGCAGCCGGTTTGCGCAGCAGACGACTACAACCGGATGCGCAAGGATCTGGATCCCATGATTGCCGCGCTGCGCGCACAAATCGTTTACCGCTGAGCGCGGCGCGCCAATGTGGCGGCTTCTCGCATTTCCAGCTCTTCTGCTTCTGCTCGCGCCGCCGGGTTTGGCGCAGGACGCAGCCGGCCTGCCCTCCTGCAGGGCCGCCGGGATCACGCCGCCGACGCCATCGAACAACCACGCGGCCACCAGTGACGACTATCCGCTGCTCTCCGTATCGCTCGGAGAACAGGGCGATGCCGTGATTTCCCTGACCGTGGGCGCGGATGGCGCCGTGTCCGACGCGCACATTCTCCGCAGCAGCGGATTTGCGCGACTGGACGATGCATCCATCAGCCTGGCGCAGCAGCGCTGGCGCTACAACCCGGCTACGAAAAACGGGGCGCCGATCGCCTGCCGCATGGAAGCAGAAATAAGGTGGCGGCTTGAGTTCTCTCCCGAGCAGCTTGAAAAGTCGCCCGTGATCGTCAAGCGCGCCGATTTGTCCGATTATCCGGCCGATGCGATCGCAAAGCATGAAGAGGGGATTGCTGTCGTGACGATCGCGATAACCCCGGGCGGCAGCGTATCGAGCGTGAACGTCGTTCGTTCCAGCGGTTACAGCGATCTTGACGGCAAGTCGCTCGACATCGCGAAGACCCGCTGGCGATTTCGCCCGGCAACGATGGATGGCGAACCGGTGAAAACGGTCGTGTTGGTGGCAATTGTCTGGGAATTGCCGCAGACAGGCCACTAACCGGATGCGTGCACTTCGTGGCGCTCACGGGTCTTGGCGAAAGTGAGCTTCGGCAGCCTTTCGCTCACGTAACCGAGTTCCCACGCCGATTTGGCAAGGAAGACCGGCGCCCCATCGCGGTCGGTCGCCATCTGGTTGCGGTAGGTGCCGATGAGCCGTTCCATGTCGGCCGGATCGCCCGAAACCCAGCGCGCCGTATCATAGGGCGAGGTCTCGAGCTCCACCTCCAGGTCGTATTCGCTCGCCATGCGGCTTTTCAGGACATCAAGCTGAAGCTGCCCCACCACACCCACGATCCAGTTCGCGCCCAGCATGGGTTTGAACACCTGCGTCACGCCTTCTTCGGCCAGGCTTTCGAGCGCGCGGGTGAGATGTTTCTGCTTCATCGGATCGGCAAGCCGCACGCGGCGAAGGATTTCGGGGGCGAAGTTGGGAATGCCCGTGAACACGACGCTGCCCGATTCCGACAGCGTGTCGCCCACGCGCAGCACGCCGTGATTGGGAATGCCGATGATGTCGCCGGGCCAGGCTTCGTCCACCGTCTCGCGCTGCTGCGCGAAAAACAGAATCGGATTGTGCACGCTGACAGTCTTGCCCGTGCCCGATTGCTTCAGCTTCATGCCGCGGCGGAAGCGGCCGGAGCACAGGCGCAGAAACGCCACGCGGTCGCGATGGTTGGGGTCCATGTTCGCCTGAACCTTGAATACAAAGCCGGTGACCTCGTTTTCCGACGGCTCGACAACGCGGCCTTGCGCATCCTGCGCGCGCGGGCTTGGCGCGTTTTCGGCGAGCGAAGAGATCAGCTCCTTCACGCCGAAATTCCGGAGTGCGGATCCGAAAAATACCGGCGTCAGGTGCCCTTCGCGGTAGGCGGCCCGGTCGAACCGGGATAGGCCCGCGCGCACGAGCTCGATCTCATCTTCGAGCTTGGATTTTTCCGCCGGATCGATCATGCCGGAAAATGCGTTATTGCCGATGCGCTCGCCCGTTCCGAACACGGCAAATTCATCGGCATAAAGATCGTAAAGCCCGCGAAAATTCAGGCCCATGCCGACCGGCCATACCATCGGCGCGCATTCCAGCTGAAGCTGATCGGCGATTTCGTCGATCAGCGAAAGCGCATCGCGGGCCTCGCGGTCCATCTTGTTGATGAAGGTCATGATCGGAATGTCGCGCAGGCGGCAGACCTCGAACAGCTTCCTGGTCTGCGCCTCGATTCCCTTGGCGGCGTCGATCACCATGACCGCGCTGTCGGCGGCGGTGAGCGTGCGATAGGTGTCCTCGGAGAAATCCTCATGCCCCGGCGTGTCCAGCAGATTGAAGACGGCGCCGCCATATTCAAAGGTCATGACCGCCGATGTGACGGAGATGCCGCGTTCCTGCTCGATCTTCATCCAGTCCGAGCGCGCGCGCCTGGCCTCGCCACGGGCCTTCACCGCGCCGGCCGCGCGGATGGCGCCGCCCAAGAGCAGGAGATGCTCGGTCAGCGTGGTCTTGCCGGCGTCCGGATGGGAAATGATCGCAAAAGTCCGGCGCCGCGCGGCTTCGCTGGCAGGAGTGGAGGTCATTGGCGCGTGGGATTAGCAGGATGACCGGCGCTTCTCAACTCAAACGACCGGTTCATCCACGAAGCTGCGGCCTTCGCGGTCTTCGATCTCCACGATCCACAGATCGGGATCGAAGCGGACCTGCTTTTCGAAATAGCCGCGCGCCTTGTCTTCGACGGTCGGGCCGCCCAGCGGCTTCACCCACACGAGTTCGCCATCGCCGCGGCGCGCCTGGGAGAGCACCGTGCAGGTGCCGTCAAGCGGATTGAGCTTGAGCAATATCGCGCCGGCTTCCTCTGCTCCCTTGCGAACGACGAAGGCCTGGGCGCCAGCCACTTCCGCGCGGCGCACAAGCGCGCGCACAAAGATGCCGGCCTTGAGGCGGGGAACGGTCACGCCGCAGCGTTGCGGACGGCGGGGTGTTCGTCAAGGCGCGGCGCAAGCCGCGCGCCATCTTCGGCGACAGCGGCATAGGGCAACCGCACGCGCACGGCCGTCCCCTCCCCAAGCTTCGATTCCACGATCACCTCGCCGCCGTGCATGGCCGCGAACGCCTTCACCAGCGCCAGGCCCAGCCCTGTGCCTTCCTTGGAGCGGACATGTTCGCCTTCCACCTGCTCGAAGGGCTGGCCGAGACGCTTCAGATCGCGCTGACTGATGCCCACGCCGGTGTCGCGCACGGCGATTTCGATGCCTTGCGCGTCCCTTGTCGCAGTGACGCACACCTCTCCGCCGCGCGGGGTAAATTTCACGCCATTGGACAGGAGATTGACCACCATCTGCTTCAAGGCGCGCCGATCCGCGAAAATCGTTCCGGCTTCACGCGCAACCGACATCTTGAGAATAACTCCGGCGCGTTCGGCCTGGAGTTTCACGAAGCGCACGCTCTGGGCGATCAGCTCATTCAGGTCGAAGATCTCTTCCGAAAGTTCAAACTTGCCCGCCTCGATCTTCGACATGTCGAGAATGCCGTTGATCAGCTCCAGAAGATGGCTGCCGCTCTCATGGATATGGCGGGAATATTCGAGGTAGCGCGGCACGCCCAGCGGACCGAACATTTCGTGCGTCATCACTTCGGAAAAGCCGATAATCGCGTTGAGCGGCGTTCTGAGCTCGTGACTCATGTTGGCGAGGAAGCGCGACTTGGCGCGGTTGGCCTCTTCCGCCTGGTCGCGCGCTTCGATGAGCGCGGCTTCATGGCGTTTGCGCTCGGTGATGTCGCGGGTGACCGCCACAATGTCGGCGGGCTTGCCCTCGGCCGGGGCCGCCGGCCGGCAGCGCATTTCGGTCCATACAAAGGTCCGGTCTTGGCGCTTCAGCCGCACTTCGGCCGATGCCGCGCGGCCGAAATAGCTCGCTTCCATGAAGGCCGACTGCATGGCCTTGAGATCGGCGGCATGCACGAGCGCGGAGGGCGCAAGGCCTTCGAGCTTTTCGGGCGGAACGCCAAGAAGGCTCTGCGAGGCGGGGCTTGCGAACCGGATCCGCCCATCGGCCGAATGGCGCGTGATCAAGTCCATCGCGTTATCGGCCAGAAAGCGATACATGGCCGCGCCCTCGGCCGCGGCGCGATCGGCGGCCCGCTGGCGATCCTGGGCGGCAGCGGCCACAAGCGCCGCCTGCATGACGGCTGTGAGCGCTGACAGGGCATAGATCTGCCAGATGGCGGTTCCGAGGCGCGACGGCGGAAGCCAGTCGAGCGCGCTGCAAAGCGCAACCGCCATCAGCGCCAGGGCGGCCGCTGCGCCTGCCCGCAACACGGCCGGCCGGCCGCCGGACAGCGCAGCTTCGGCGGGGACCAGCGCAAACCAGACGACGAGCGGAGACGTGAGTCCCCCGGTGAGAACGGCCAGATAGGCGATCAGGCTTGCGAAGACCGAAAGGGCCGCGGTTTCAAGGACGGCCAGTGGCAGGCTGGTCAGGGCCAGCAGCGCAAATCCCGCCGGCGCGATCAGCCCTAAGATCGCTATGCCTTCGGGAAGCCCCGGCGGCCCGGCAAACCAGACAAAAGCGCCCGACAAAAGGGCCCCGACGGCGGCCTTGGCGGACTGGACGGCGACGAAGTGGCGACGTTCGCTTACGTTGCGGTCTTGCGCCTCCAACGGTCCGCTCATCCCAGCGCCTCGCCATTGCCGAAGCCCGCAACAGTGAGGAGTTTCGCTTAACGAAAATTGAACGGACACGAACTTCGTTCGTTAATTTGCAAGATTTGAGGGGTATGCCGTTCACCGTTTCTTAACTCCGGTGACGAAATCCCGAACGACTCCGCTTTTCGTGCAAGATTTCAGAAAAGTTTCGTGCACAGACTCGCGAACTGTCCGCGAAGAGGGCGTTGGGGAACCGGGACATGCAACCATCCGCCGCCGCGGCGCGAAGCGCCGCACATGCGCACACCGGCGCTCCCGCGGTGCTGGAAGCCTTCGACGCGCTTCGCGTTGCGGTTACGGTGTTCGATGCGGCCGACCGGCTGATCTATTGCAACCGTCATTTCCACTATCTCTTCCCCAGCCTGCCCGATCATTCGGCGCTTCTTGGAAAGACCTATAGCGATCTCGTCAGGCTGGAGGTCGCCTGTGGCGCGATCGCGGCAAGCGAAACGCTGGAAGGCCTCGAAGGATTTGTGGCGCGCCGTTATGCGCAACTGCACGGCGGCGAATACAAGCCGCTCGACGTGAAGCTGGCCAATGGCCACATCGTGGAAATCAAGGCGCGGCGCGCGGCGAACGGCGGCTTTGTCGCACTCTGGACCGACGTCACGGACCTGCGGCGGCTGGCCCATTCCTCCGCGCAGACCGCCGCCCAGCGCAGCGCCTTCCTGGCCGAGTTGATGGGAAGGCTGAGCGTGGGGGCCGATGAGGGAACCTCCGCCGATTTCCTGCGAACCATGAGCCACGAGCTCAAGACGCCGCTGAACGCGATCATTGGCTTTGCCGACCTTTTGCGGGCCGATCCCAGCCGTTTCACCAGCCAGCAGATCACCGATTATGCCGAGCTGATCCATGCCGGCGGACAGAATCTGCTGCGGCTGATCAACCAGATCATGGACCTGACCAAAATCGCCGCAGGCAAATTCCGCCTGGAACGGGCCGGCGTCGATGCGGGCCTTGCCCTGTCGGATGCGCGCGATGCGGCCCTGCCGCGTGCGAGCGAAAAATCCATCGCGCTGCTTATGGAGGATCTTGCCGGCCCGTACATGGTCCACGCCGACGCGATGGCGTTGCGCACGATGATCCGGCATCTGGTGGAAAACGCCGTAACTTTCACCCAGCCCAGGGGCGAAGTGCGCCTTTCGCTGAAGCAGGTCGGCGGCCGCGTTCATATTACGGTCGCCGACAACGGCCCGGGGGTGGACGAGGCCGAATTGCGGCGGATCCTTCTGCCGTTCGAACAGGGCGGCGCGCGCCATCATGGCCACGGCGCGGGACTAGGGCTTACGCTGGTCAAGGCGCTGGCCGAACTGCATGGGGGGGCGCTTTCCATCGAAAGCGTGCTCGGCGAAGGTTTCACCGCGACGCTGGAACTTCCCGTGGGCTGAGGCGGCCGCAATCGCCCGATTCAGTTTCCGTTTACGGACAATTTGAATCAACTTCGCATCTGTTTTGAATCGAGACAGCGCCGACGGGTTGCCGGAATTTTTCCGCTGTTTTCCTTGAGCGGCCAAATTAAGACGATTGCATCGAACTTTACCGAATCGTTTCAGCCTAACGAAAACCGGCACGACATAGTCTTCTGCGCGTTAGCAGCGAGGTATGATCATGCTGTTTCGTGCGCTGTTCTGGATTTCGCTGATGGCCGTGTTGATGCCCCATGAGCCGGACCTGGGACTCGGTCGCCCCGGTTTTGGCGGTATGCTCGCCAGCGATTTCCCGATGCCGCAAACACTCGCCAACCCTTCGCAGGTCTGCAATGGTCATGAACAGGCCTGCGGCAGCGCGCTGTCCGCGCTGGACTGGTTGCAGGTCAACGCTGTTCGCAGCCTCGACATGGTGAAAACCGAGATCGAGGAACAGAAGCGCGAGCGCGCCCACGCGATAAACTAGGCGGAACCACTCAGAGCCTCCTCCTCCTGCCGCCAGCTTCGCGTGCGTGCGCGTTCGCGCGGCGCAGATGAGAGCCCGTAGTGGGCGGCCAGCCGGTCGAGCCCGAGTTTCAGCACGACAAAAGCCGAGTGCCGCGGCCAGTCCTTTTCGCGCTCCGCCAGCGACAGCCCCTTCAGATGGCAGCACACGTCGAACAGGACATCGGAAAGGCCCGGCCCCACGGCGCGCATCGCCCGGTTGAAGCGCTGCTTGGCGGCAAGCACCGTGTCCGGAATTTGCGCTGCGCGCGCGGCGCCACGGCGGTCACCGATCGCGGGCGCCGTGAGGTCGGCGCACAGCCGCGGCATGAGCTGCGCCAGGGTGAAATCGCGCCGCAGACGCTCGCCGGCAGCAAACTGCGCGGCGTCCAGCAATCCGCGCGAACGCAGCCGGGCAAGCGGCGATTCCGCGTCGTCCATGGCCACGATGTGCTCCCGGCCGGCCTCGTCGCGGATCCTGCGTTCGACAAGAAGCTGGTGCTGGGCCGCAAACGGCGTATCCGGATTGAGCGCGCGCGAAAGCCAGCCCGTCCCCACGTCGCTGAGCACGAAAATCTCCGATTGCGGATCGCGTCGCGCAATCCAGCCACGGCGGAAGAATTCGGCAAACATCGGCTTGCGCAGCATCGCAACGCCATTGCGTTTGCCGGTTGTGCGCACGGCATAATCGCCATTCCGGCCCGGAACCAGGACGGCTTCCTTTTCGGACAGCAGTCGCAAGACACGGCGGCCTTCGCGGGCAACTTCGGCTTCGGAGATTCTCTTCATATTTGTTCCCTTTATGTTCCATATCCGCCTAAATACTCCTAGATTTAGGAATGTCAAGCCCAAAGCGATGGCGCCGCGAATTTCTGCTAAGCTGCCGGAATGAAAAAGACATTCGGACTTGTGACTCTTGCACTGAGCGTTGCCCTGGCCGGCTGCGCCATATTCGATACGCCGCGCGACCGGGCGATTCGGCGCACGCCCAGCTACCGGCAGGGCTATGAAGACGGCTGCGCCTCGGCCAACAATGAGGCCTCGGGCTATCGCTATCAGGGAACGGTGCGCGATCCCTTGCTGGCCAAGTCGGACAGCGTTTACCGCGCCGGCTGGAGCAATGGTTTCAATACCTGCCGGATCGCGCGCTCGCCCGGCATGGGAACGCTGCGGAACCCGGTGCCCAGCGTTTCGCCGGGCTATCCCGAGGCCCCGAACAGCTCACAATGATCCGGTGGCTTGCGACAATGGTCCTTCTGATTGCGGCTGTCGCCGTGTGTGCCGTCTTTCTTGCCTATTCCACGATCGACCCCTGCCGCGCGCTGGCCATCGAGCGGGCGCGCCGAAGCCCGCTTCCCGCCGGATTTGCGCGGCCCTTGACCGAACTTTCGGTCAGCGGGCTGTCGGAGACCGCCTGCACGGCCGACCTGCTCAGATCCTGGCGCGAGCGGCTGGATGCGGCGCTTCCCTAGGCGGGCAGCCGCAGCAGCATTGTTAATGGCGCGCCAGCCTGGAGCGCCAGGTTCATCAGCATACAGATTTTCTGTCCGCAAACCGTCATACGGGCGTAAAATTGTCCGTGCACGGTTGAATCGCCGTGCTTTGCGCCAAAGGGCCCCCATGCTGGGACACCTTGTTTACAGCCGCCATGCCCTCGACGAAGCCCTGCCCGCACCGCTGCCCGCCGGGTGGCTTGCGCGTTTTTTTCGCATGCTGTTCCGCGGGCGCTAGAACGGAACAGGCCGGGTTGACAGAACGACGACCCTGATGTCGTCGGCCGGCGCGAAATTTTCACGCGTGACTTCGAAGGTTGTGGGCCCCGTTTTCCGGATGTCGTCGAAGTGGCAAAGCGACAACGTGTTGCCGGGCGAAAGCTTGTCGATCGTCAGGTGAAAATGGCCGATGCCGCCCTTCCAGTTGTTGGCGGTTCTCAGGATGAAATCGGTGGACGACGCCGACATCATCCCGTCCATGGTGTTGCTCTTCTTCTGCGCCGCGAGCTGGCGGGCGAGCTGGGCCAGCGTGCCCTGATCCATGCAGTAGGTCTTTTTCCAATAGTCGTCCTGCGTGCCCGGCGTGGCGTTTAGGTCTGTCTCGGTGAAGAACGCCTGGCCGGTGACCGGCTTGTAGCTGTGCTCGATGATGACCGTCTTCCCCGCCGGGAAATCCTGCGTCCACCAGAATTTCGTGCGCACCAGCCACTTGGCGGCATAGGAGTGGTCGCCCTCGGCGCCTTCATCCTCGATGAGGTCGGCCTTGATCAGGGCTGCAATCCTGTCTTTCGGCAGCCTGGCGATGAGATCGGAATTGCCGGCCAGCAGCACATTGACGGGCAGACCTGCGGCCTTCACCTGCGCGGTGACATCGCGGCCCTTGTAAAAGGCGCGCTGCTCCACCTGCACCGGCACGGGCTTGCCATCCACAATCGCCCTGAAGCCCACGAAATTCACAGGATCGCTCTGCACCGTGCCGATGCCTTCCCCGTAGAATTCATAGGAGTCGATGTCGGGGAGCGGAAAGGCGACGATGGTCTTCACGTCATTCGGACCGTCATTGACGAACCCGTAGCGGATGCGCACCGCCTTGGGGCTGAGATACAGATCCTCGCTCGCCATGCGGATGCTGTCCGCTTTTGTGAACAGCAGCCCGCCCGCGCCCAGCTGCGCGGTGGAATCGTCAGCCGACGTCGGCGCTGCGAACAGTCCGCCACAAGCCAGCGCGAAAAAGGACGCGCGCCAGACGCGATGCAAAACGAGTAACCCCGACATGATATCTCCCCTCCGCTCAGGACCGCCCGGCGCGTTCCCGCGACTCGCCGGGTGTCAATCCATAGCGCCGGCGGAACATGCGGTTGAAATAAGACAGATCGCCGAAGCCGGCTTCAAGCGCAATATCGCTGATCTTGCGGCCATTGAGCTGCGGATTGGAAAGCATGGCCCGTGCGCGTTCAAGCCTATGATCGCGAAGATATTCCGTAAAGGTGACACCGTCGTCCTGGAAAAGCATCTGCACGTAACGCGGTGAAAGACGGAAACGGGCTGCAACGGCGCCGATTGTATGATCGCGGGCGGGATCCAAGGCGAGATATTTCTTGATTGCGCGCAGGCGCGCGCTGCGCAGTCCGCGGTTTTTTGCAACTTCCGATGCGTCGCGCGCGGCGCCCAACGCCAGGGCAACAAGGTCGCAAATCTGGCTGGAGATGACCCGATCAAATTCCGGGTCGAGCGGTACGGGGTTGTCGTTCAGCCAGCTGAGATAGATCTTCAGAAGTCGCAAGACCTGGGAGCCTGCCGGCACTGGCCGCGCGAAGCACCGATCGGCATCCCGGAGCAGGGGCGCAAGGCGTTCTCGCCGGATTACGAGCGCAAATCCCGTGCAGGGCCCGGGGACAGTGATATCGCCGACCTCGCCGCTGGAACAGGCAACGGCATCACCCGGGGACAGCGCTACCTCATGCCCGAATTGCCGCTCGACGGCGCCGGTGCTGAAAGATTGCACCACGATGCTGTCGTCGCTATCAGAAAGGAGTTCCTTCGTCCGCCCGATGCGAAACGGAGAGTGCCTTTCGGCGACGAATGTAAGCCCCGGCAGCGACCGGATCTGCATTTCGGCGTTGAATTCGAACCTGGGCAGCGGTTCAGCCTGCACGCGCAACAGTTTGCGCCCCAGGACTTCGCAAAATACCGGCACACGCTCATGCGCCGGCAACGCGTGAGTCGAAAACCGGAAGAGCCCGGGCGTCCCTTCCGGATTGTCCACCGGTGTCTGTGGCATCGCTCCGCCCCTGACGGCGAGAATCTAGCAAGAGATTTCGTTTTTGTCCCTATCGACTTCGCCAGCGCCCAAGACCGGCCAAACCTGCGCCGCCTAGAAGGCGCCCTAATCCTGAAAGCAATCCAGGGATTTTGCCATGAAGCAGCATTCGACGGATTTCGCCGGTCCCTCGATTTCCCATTTTGGCCCGCCGCTCTCGCCTGACACGGTCTATAGCGGCACCCCGGGCAACGACACGATCATCGGAACCGAAACCAACGATTTCTTCAACATGACCGATGGCGGAAGCGATTGGGTTTACGGGTTGAAGGGGAACGACGTATTCGCTTTCGGCGCCACCTTGAACCCGGGCGACCGGATCGATGGAGGCGAGGGGTATGATTCCGTGCTGATTGGAGGCACCTATCCGCTGGGAATCCACCCGGGTGCCACGACTCTGATTAATGTAGAAGAGCTCGACTTCGACAGCCAATACAGTTACGCGATAACGATGAACGACGGGAATGTCGGGCCGAAAGACACGCTGGTCGTCAACGCAATCCTTGATGCGCCCAACAGCTTCCAATTCGACGGATCGGCCGAGAAAGACGGGTCATTCGAAATAACATCCGGTACCGGCGATGATGTCCTGACCGGCGGAGCACAGGCAGACACATTTCATCTCGAGCACGGTGGAAACGACACGGTCAAGGGCGGTCCGGGAATGGACAGCTTCTATTTCGGCGGCAGCTTCACGGCAAACGATCGCGTAGATGGCGGGATAGACAGCGACGAGATCATTCTTGACGGAAACTATACTGGCGCCCACGCGATCACTTTTCAGGCCGCCACGATGAAGAGCGTAGAGATCATGGATCTTGCCGGTGGCCACAACTATTCGCTGACCTTGAACGATGGAAATATTGCGGCGGGCCAGACGCTCTCTATCGCCAGGCTGTCCCCGCAGCCGGGCGATACGCTGACAGTGGACGCGTCCGCCGAAACGAACGGAAGCGTGATTTTCGTCGGGGGTCCGGGCAAGGACATTTTCACCGGGGCTTCCGGAAGCAACACGACGGATGGCTTTGTTTTCAAAACTGGCGATCTTCAAGCCAGCGACCGCATAAACGGAGGCAGCGCAGGGTGGGAGGATCAGGTCAATATCGACGGCGACTATTCGTCGGGCATCACATTGGCCGATGCGACGATCAGGAATATCAGCTGGCTCAACCTCGACGGCGACTACAATTACAAGATAACAATGGCGGATGGAAATGTCGCCGCAGGTGCGACAATGACTGTCTACGGCTGGGAGACCGTGGGCCATAAAGTAACATTCGATGCCTCGGCGGAATCCGACGGGCAGTACGAGTATTGCGGCCACGACGGGCGCGACATCGTTACCGGCGGCCAATTGAACGATCACCTGATCGGCGGCGGCGGCGCCGATCATCTGACAGGCGGCTCGGGAGACGATCTGTATGACTATTTTGGCGCATCGGATTCCACCGGCACCCATTACGACACGATCACAGGCTTCGATTTCCTGACGGCCGACCTGTTCGTCATTCAGAATGTTGCCGTGCAGGGCATCAACAAGGCGGTTAAGGGCGGCCCGCTTTCAACGGCCACCTTCAACACGGACTTGGCCGCCGCGGTCAACGCTGCACATCTGGGCAACAACGACGCGGTGCTTTTCATTCCGAACGGCGGCACGCTGAAGGGCGACATTTTCCTGGTCGTCGACGGAAATCACACCGCGGGCTATCAGGCCGGAAAGGATTTCGTTTTCCTTCTCGACAACCCGCTGCATCTGACATCGCTGGATAAAGCCGACTTCATCACCTGACTCCGCTTCAGCCGAATTTCCGATCCTGCCACCACGGAAAATAGGGCGGCATGTCTTGCGAAACGGTTTGCGGAAATTTCGCAGGCCGCTTTTCGAGGAAGCTCATCACGCCTTCCTTCACATCCGCCGACTGGCCCCTGGAATAGATACCGCGCGAGTCGATCCTGTGCGCCTCCATGGGATGATCGAGCGCCGACAGCCGCCACATCATCTGCCGCGTCAGCGCCACAGCCACCGGCGCCGTGTTATCGCGGATTTCACAGGCAAGCCTGTGTGCCTGCGGCATGAGCTGATCGTGCTTGTGGATGGCGCTGATCAACCGTCCGCGAAGCGCTTCCTCGGCGTCGAACACCCGCCCCGTGTAGCACCATTCCAGTGCCTGGCTGATACCCACGATCCGCGGCAGGAACCAGCTCGAGCAGGCCTCCGGCACGATTCCGCGGCGCGTGAAAACAAACCCGAAGCGCGCCTGTTCACTGGCGATGCGGATATCGGCCGCCAATTGCATGGTGACGCCAACGCCCACCGCCGGTCCGTTAACCGCGCAAATGATGGGCTTGAGGCACTCAAACATGGTGAGCGTGAGGCGGCCGCCGCCATCACGGATGCGCTCGTCGCTCCAGTTGATCGCTTCGCCCTCGCCCGCCGCGCGTTCGGGCGTATCGGCGCGCTTGTTGTAGTCGAACGTTTTGGCGCCCTGGCTGAGGTCGGCGCCCGCGCAGAAAGCGCGGCCGGCGCCTGTCATGATGATGACGCGCACTTCGTCGTCAGTGTTCGCCTTCGTGAACACATCCATCATCTCGCGCATCATTTTGGCGGTGAAAGCGTTGAGCTTTTCCGGGCGGTTCAGCGTGAGCGTGAGGATGCCATCGTTCACATGGACGGCGATCTGCTCATAGGGGCCGTAGGTCATGGCTCATGCAGCCTGCTTCTGCGGCGCGAAGCGGCCGTAGAAGGTTTCGCCCTTCGCCGCCATGTCGCGCAGAAGCTGGTTGGGCTTGAAGCGATCGCCGAACTTCTTCTGGAACGCTTCGCAGCGTTCGACGAATTTCTTCGCGCCGATCGTGTCGATATAGCTCACCGTGCCGCCGGTGAAGGGCGCAAAGCCCCAGCCCAGAATGGAGCCCACATCGGCATCGCGCGGATCGGTGATGACGCCCTCCTCGAAACAGCGCGCGGCTTCCAGCGCCTGAATGGTGAGGAAGCGTTCTTCCATTTCCTTCACGTCGGCCAGATGCCATTTGTCCTTGTACTTGAAGAGATCGGGCCAGATGCGCAGACGTTTCGAGCCGTCGTAATCGTAGAACCCCTTGTTGTTCTTGCGGCCCAGCCGCCCGTTCTTTTCCACGATCCAAGAGAGCAACTGCTCGCCCGGATCGTTTCCCGTCTGGCCGAGATCCTTGCGGGTCTGCCGCGTGACCTTGAGCGCAGTGTCGATGCCGACCGAATCCGTCACTTCCAGCGGGCCCATCGGCATGCCGGACATGCGGCCGACATTTTCGATCATGGCGGGATTTATGCCTTCCAGCAGCATTGCCATGCCTTCGCGCGTGTACGTGCCGAAGCAGCGCGATGTATAGAAGCCGCGTGAATCGTTCACCACGATCGGTGTTTTCCTGATCTTCTTTGCGAAATCGATGGCGACCGCCAGCGCATGATCCTTCGTCTGCTTGCCCATGATGATTTCGACGAGCGGCATGCGCTCCACCGGCGAGAAGAAATGGATGCCGATAAAGGCGGCCGGCCGGTCGCTGGCTTCCGCCAGCCCCGTGATCGGCAAGGTGGACGTGTTGGAGGCGAATACCGCCTCCTTCTTCAACACCGCACAAGCCTTTTTTGTGGCTTCCGCTTTCACCGCGCGGTCCTCGAACACCGCTTCGATGACAAGGTCCACATTCTTCAGATCGCCGAAATCGGCCGTGGGATGGATGCGCGCCAGCACTTCGGCTTTTTTCTCCGGCGTGGAACGCCCGCGCGAGATTGCCTTGTCGAGGATGCCGGCCACGTGATCCCTGCCGGCGTTGGCCTTGCCGATGGTTGTATCCACCAGCACAACATCCACGCCGGAAAGCGCTGAGACATAGGCGATGCCGCTACCCATCACGCCCGCGCCCAAAATTCCGAGCGTCTTCACATCGGTCGGGGCCTCGGTGTGCGGGCGGCGCGCGCCCTTGCCGAGATCCTGCATCGAAAGGAACAGCGTGCGGATCATGTTGCGGCTTTCGGGCCGGCCGAGCAGCTTCACGAAATAGGTGGCTTCGATCCTGAGCGCCTGATCGATCGGCACCTGCAGGCCCTCATAAACGCAATCCATGATGTAGATCTGCGCGGGATAGTTGCCGTAGCTCTCCTTTCGCAGCATGGCGTTGCCCATGGTGAACACCTGGCCGCCGCCGGGCGAATAGGGTCCGCCGCCGGGAATCTTGAAATCCTTCTGATCCCAGGGCTGCACCGCGACGGGCGACGACTTGATCCACCGTTTGCACTCCGCAACCGGATCGGCAACCACCGCATGAACCATCTTCATGCCGAGCGCCGCCTGGGGGTTGACCGTCTGTCCCTGAAGGATGAGCGGAAGCGCCGCCATAGCGCCCATCAGACGCGGCAGACGCTGCGTGCCGCCGCCGCCGGGAAGCAATCCCACTTTCACTTCCGGAAGGCCGAGCTGGATTTTCGGATTGTCCTGAACCGCGCGGTAATGGCACGACAGCGTGATTTCCAGGCCGCCGCCCAGCGCCAGACCATTGATCGCAGCGGCCACCGGCTTGCCGCAGGTTTCCAGCGCGCGCTGCGCTTTATGAAACTGCATCACGCCGTTGAAGCGCGCGGCCAGCGCCTCCTGCGGCGACAGCTTCTGCCCGCCGCCGCCGGCTGCGCCTTCCATTTCGTCCAGCGCCGCGCCGGCGCAGAAGCCGTTGGGCTTTCCGCTGGTGATGACGAGGCCCTTGATGGATGCATCGCTTGCGACCTTGGCGCTGATCGCCGCCAGATCGGCAATCACCCCGCCGGTCAGCACATTCATGCTGCGGCCGGGCACATCCAGCGCCACCGTGACGATGCCGTCTGCATCCTGATCCCATTTGAAGTTCTTGAGGTCCATTTTGGTCTCCTAGTTCTTTTCCCTCGCCCCCACGGACGTGGGGGAGAGGGTCAGGGCGAGGGGGGTGACGTCTGTGCGATTCACGAAGTGGGTGGCATCTTTCTCGGCCCCCTCACCCACGCCCTCTCCACCGCAACCGGGGGAGAGGGATTCCTCTCACACCCTCTCGATGATGGTCGCCGTGCCCATGCCGGCGCCGACGCAGAGCGTGACAAGCCCCGTCTCCAGGTCGCGGCGCTCGAGCTCGTCGAGCAGCGTGCCCAAAATCATCGCGCCGGTGGCGCCAAGCGGATGGCCCATGGCGATGGCGCCCCCGTTCACGTTGACCTTGTCATGCGGAATATCGAGCACCTTCATGTAGCGCAGGACGACAGAGGCGAACGCCTCGTTCAGCTCATAAAGATCGATGTCGGTGGCTTTCATGCCGCAGCGTTTGAGAACCTTTTCGGTTACCAGCGCGGGGCCCGTGAGCATGATGCAGGGCTCCGACCCGATGGAGGCAAAGCCGCGAATGCGCGCGCGCGGCTTCAGGCCCTGCGCCGCGCCGGCTTCCTTCGTTCCCAGCAGCACGGCGGCGGCGCCATCGACGATTCCGCTGGAATTGCCGGCGTGATGCACATGGTTGAGCGCCTCAACTTGCGGGTAACGCTGGATCGCCACGGAGTCGAAACCCATCGCGCCCATCTGGGTGAACGACGGATTGAGGGATGCCAGGGACTGCATGGTGGTATCGGGCCGCATGTGCTCGTCGTGATCTAGCACGGTCTGGCCGATCACATCTTTCACCGGCACGATGGACTTCCTGAAGTAGCCGTTCTTCCAGGCATTGGCCGCGCGCTTCTGGCTTTCCACCGCGAATGCGTCCACGTCGTCGCGCGAAAAGCCGTCGAGCGTGGCAATCAGATCGGCCCCGATGCCCTGCGGCACGAAATAGGCCTTGAGCGCAACGGACGGATCCACGGGCCAGGCGCCGCCGGAGGCGCCCATGCCCACGCGGCTCATGCTTTCCACGCCGCCGCCGATGGTGAGATCGGACTGGCCGCTCATCACCTGTCCGGCGGCCATGTTGCAGGCTTCAAGGCCGGAAGAGCAGAAGCGGTTGATCTGCACGCCGGGAACGTTCTCGGCGTAATCGGCCTTCAGCACCGCCGTGCGCGCGATGTTCGCGCCCTGCTCACCCACCGGATCCACACAACCCAGGATCACATCGTCGAGTTCCGAGGTGTCCAGATGATTGCGGTCGCGGATGGCCCTGAGCGCCTGCGTGGCAAGCTCCAGCGCGGTGGTGGCATGAAGGCTGCCATCCTTCTTGCCTTTTCCGCGCGGCGTGCGCACGGCATCGAAAATGTAGCAGTCGGTCATCGGAGCATTCTCCTCGCTGATTATTTCACGCGGAGCCGCGTGAGACGTTCATTCTTCGGCCGGCATCAGGCCGTATCCGGTCAGGCGCACGCGTTGCGGCGCGCGCTCCTTGGCATCGCGTTCGTTCAGTTTGGTCTCGATCATTTCCAGTCCGAGCTTCAGCTCGGCGATGGACTCGTCGATATCCTTTTTCTGCCGTTCGAGCGCTGCAATCCGCTCGGCGAATTTCCGTTTCGCATACTGCATCTGGGCGATGGCACCGTCGCCGTGATTGTAGAGATCGAGGATTTCCCCGATTTCGGCGAGGCTGAAGCCGACGCGGCGGCCGCGCAGAATGAGGGTGAGCCGCGCGCGGTCGCGCTGCGAATAGATGCGGGTCTGGCCCCGGCGCTCCGGCGCGATGAGCCCTTCGTCTTCGTAATGGCGAAGCGTGCGGGCGGTGACGCCCAGCTCTTTCGTCAGTTCACGGATGGAATAGGTCCGGCCCATGATGGGCCGGACTCCTAGGGGAAGTTTACGTTTACGTCAACGTCAGGCGGCAGCTCTGATTGGATGGTCTTCTTTCTCGAGATTTTCCGCGGCGAAGTCCCAGTTGAGCAGCTCGCCCAAGACCTGTTCCAGGTATTTGGCCCGGGCATTCTGGTAATCGAGGTAGTAGGCATGCTCCCAGACATCGACGGCCAAGAGGCAGTTGATGCCGTCGGTCATCGGATTTTCGGCATTGGGCGTCCGGCGCACCGAAAGCTTGCCGCCGTGCGAGACGAGCCAGGCCCAGCCCGAGCCAAACTGTGTCTTGCCGGCTTCGGCGAGCTCGCTCACGAGTTTTTCGAGCCCGCCAAAATCGCGCTCGATCGCGGATTTGAGATGACCTGACGGCCTGCCCCCCTTGGGTGCGAGGCTGCGCCAGTAGAAATCATGGTTCCACACCTGCCCCGCGTTGTTGAAGATTTTCTTCTCTTTCCCGTCGGATGCCTTGAACGTGGCGCGCACGATCTGCTCCAGCTTCATATCGGCAAAGCGCGTGCCTTCCACGAGCCTGTTGAGCATATCCACATAGGCCTTGTGGTGCTTGCCATAATGGAAGCCGATGGTTTTGGCGCTGATCACCGGCACCAGCGCGTCTTCGGAATAAGGCAGGGGTGCGAGTTCGAACGGACCGGCCATCGCGTGCAACTCCTTTTCATTTGAGATTTTGGGTACGCCGCGGCGCACATCGGCAACCTTCGATCTTTTCAGATCACTTTGCCGCCTTTTCGGCAGCTTATTGGCCGGACGATGTGCGCCAGGAGATTCAATGAGCGGGCGCCAGATCGGTTCCGCAAGAAGATTGCGAAAGGGCCCGCGCCGCAGCCCGGATTCAGCCGAAAAGGCCTTCGCGTTTCAGCCAGTCGAGGCCCTGCTGCAGCCCGCGTTCGAAGCGATCGAACAGCTCGTTGATCTCGCTTTCGGTAATGATCAGTGGCGGGCAAAGCGCGATGCGGTCGCCCAGCAGCGGACGGGAAATCACCCCTTCGGCTTCCGCGAATTTCGCAAAGACCGCCGCAACCGAGCGCGCGTGATCGAACTGCGCGCGTGTCTTCTTGTCCTTCACGATCTCGAACCCGCCGATCAGGCCCACCCCCTGCGCATCGGCGATGACCGGATATTCTTCGAGCTTCTTCAGGCGCTTCAGGAAATGCGGGCTCATTCTGCGTACGTGCCCGACGATGTCGCGCTGCTGGTAGAGTTCGATGGTCTTGAGCGCGACGGCGGCGGCCACCGGGTGGCCGGTGTAGGTGTAGCCGTGGCCGAAGGTGCCGATCTTGCCGGACTCGCTTTCGATGACACCACACAGGTCCGGCGATACCAGCACCGCGGAAATCGGCAGATAGGCCGACGACAGGGCCTTGGCCACCGTCATGGTGGCTGGCGTCATGCCATAGGTTTCCGCGCCGAACATGTTGCCGGTGCGCGCAAAGCCCGAGATCACCTCATCGTCGATCAGCCGGATCCCGTATCTGGCAAGCACGCGCTGAATTGCGGGGAAATAGCCTTTTGGCGGGAGGATGACGCCGCCAGCGCCCTGCAACGGCTCGGCAATCATTGCGGCAATGGTTTCGGGCCCTTCCTCTTCGATCAGGGTCTGCAGATCGCCCGCCAGGCGCTCGGAAAACTGTTGTTCGGTCTCGCCGGGAAGGGCATTTCGGTAGAAATGCGGACATTCCGCAAACACCACGAAAGGCAGGGGAAGCCCGAAGCTCTTGTGCACCGCCGGAAGGCCGGTAAGGCTTCCTGCGGCGACGGTGACGCCATGATAGGCCTTCATCCGGCTGATGATCTTTTTCCGTCCGGCGCGGCCTAGCGCGTGATTGACGTACCAGAACAGCTTGACCTGCGTATCGTTGGCCTCCGAACCGGAATTCGCAAAGAATACCTTGCCGACAGGAAATGGCGCGATCTCCTTCAGCTTTTCGGCGAGCGCGATGGCCGGTTCGTTGCTGCGGCCGGCGAAGAGATGCTCGTAGGCGAGCTTTCGCATTTGCGATGTGGCAGCTTCGACCAGGGCCTCTTCGCCCCAGCCCAGGCCCGTGCACCACAGGCCGCTCATCGCCTCGATGTAATCCTTGCCTCTGTCGTCATAGACAAAAATGCCTTTGCCGCGCTCGAACACCACAGGGCCGCTCTCCCGGTGTTTCACCAGATTAGTGAAAGGATGCAGGACGGCTTCGACATCGCGGGTGTGGCTGTTGGAGAGCATGGGGAGAACCTTCGCAAATCCGGCCGATTACAGGCCTCGCGTGAAGGATCGTCAACAACGGCCGTCAAACAGCCGCAATGCGAAATCGGCAATCCGGACGGTCAGGCCGATTCCTGCGGCTGCGGCACAGCCACCGTGCCGGTGCGCTCCAGCTTGCCCCATCCGACGAACGCGCCGCGGACGGCTGTCGTGATGGAACGGACAACGACGTAATACATAAGCTGACGATAGCCGAAGCGCTGCAGCGGAAGCCACCAGAGGAGCTTCCAGTCTTCGCCTTTTTCCATCAGGAAGCCGAAGAGGGCGGCCAGAAAATCCACCGCCAGGAACACGCCGTAATAGATTGCGACGGTGACAAGATCGGAGTTGCTGAACTCTGCGCCATGTTCCTGCCAGGCGATGAATTGCCAGATGAGCTGCCAGAGCAGAAGGAGATCCGCCACCGGCGCAAGCGCCGTGAGCAGAATCTGGAACAGCCACACCTGCGGAATGGCGAACATGCCCAGCGCGCCATACCGCGGATTGAAGGTAGCCCGACGGTGCTTCCACAGGCACTGCAGGGTGCCATAGGCCCAGCGGAATCGCTGCTTGGCGAGGCCGCGGAATGTGACGGGGGCCTCCGTCCAGGCAACCGCACTGTCATCGAACAGCACCCGATAGCCTGCTTTCTGCAATTCGATGGTGAGGTCCTGATCTTCGGCGACCGTATCGCCGCGGAAGCCGCCCAGACCGGTCAGCGCGCTCTTCCGCCACGCCCCTACGGCGCCCGGAACCACGGTGAAGGTATCGAGCGCGGAGAGCGCACGCCGCTCCAGGTTCTGCGCCACGATATATTCCAGCGCCTGCCAGCGGGTGATCATGTTGATGCGATTGCCGACCTTGGCATTGCCGGCCACCGCGCCGACCCTGGGATCGGCGAACCAGCGCACCAGCCGCGCGATGGTTTTCCGCGCGAAATGCGTGTCGGCATCCAGCGCCACCACCACATCGCCCTTCGCATGCGCAAGGCCCGCGTTGAGCGCGGCCGCCTTGCCGCCGTTGGGAATGCGGATCAGATTCACGCGCGCATCCGTCCCGAATTTCTGCTGAACCACGTCGGCTGTCCGGTCCTGTGAGCCGTCGTCCACCACGATCACTTCCAGATCGCGGAAGGTACTGGCCAGAATGCCCCGCACGGTGCGGGCGATGACCTTTTCCTCATTGAACGCCGGAATGACGACCGAAACAGAATGCGGGGCGCCCTGTCTCCGGGCGCGGTCGCCGCTCCAGCGCTTCCACAAGCTCAGACCCATGAGGAACAGCAGCCGCGCGACGCCGAGCCAGATCGCGGCCAGGAAACACAGATAGAGCGCGTGTCCCATGGCGCTCATCGCAAGAAACACGATGCGGTCGGTCATGAGCGCCATGGTGGGCGAAAGCGGCGGCATCGCCTGGGTGGGCGTCAGACCCGCGAGCTGCGACACCGGCACGAAGCGATAGCCCTCGGCCCGCAGGCGATCGATGATGACGGGGAGAGCGGCCACGGTCTGCGAGCGGTCACCACCCGCATCATGCAGCAGGATGATGTCGCGCGGCTGGTCGGCCGGGATGGGATGATTCACGAGCGCCAGCGTGCGTGCGACGATCTTCCTGACGCCCGGCAACTCCCAGTCTACTGGATCCACATGCTCGCCGACCGCGATGTAGCCCATGTCCTGCGCGATCTCGACAGGGACGATTTCATCATTGTCGGTCGGCTCGGCATCGCCCAGATAAGGCGGGCGGAAAAGACGCAGCGAGCGGCCGGTCAGCGCTTCGAACAGCCGTTGCGTTGCATTCAGTTCCAGACGGACGGTTTCATCCGACGTGTCCGAGAGATTCGGATGCGTGAAGGTGTGGTTGCCCACTTCATGGCCTTCATCGACCATGCGCTGCACAAGACCGGGATTGGCCTCGGCATTGGCGCCGATGATGAAAAACGTGGCGTGCACATGCTTGGCCTTGAGGATGTCGAGAATCTGCGGCGTCCACTGCGGATCAGGCCCGTCGTCGAAGGTGAGCGCGATCTCCTTCTTCGCCGCGCCGAACTGGTGGATCACATAGCCCGTGGGCAATGACGTGTAGTTCTCGTCATCGATATCGCCGGTCTTCAGATCGATCTCGAAATTGCGGCTGCCGGACGTGGGCGCGGCATCCACACGCAGCAGCTCCCCCTGGCCTTCGAAATCGATATCTTCGACGACGGGGATATGCCTGAGCGCGGCCGGCGCCCCCGTGCCGTAGGGCTTGCCCATCACCGTCCAGACGGACGGATCTTCGCTTCCCAGCCGCCACAGGGCGTAACCCGCCGGCTCATAGGCATCGGCGGCGTGAATTTCATTATAGGTCGTAACGCCGTCGAGGAACCACACGTCGTGGCGCGTGCCGTCGTCTTCCAGATAGGAGAAATGCGGGTTGTTCGTCGCATCGTCGAATACGATGGTGGCGCCGGAATCATGCGCCGCCACGACCGCATCCTGGAACGGCATGCTATCGACATCATCGCCGTTCCAGTCGTAGGCGTAATTGCCGAGCGCGATGATAGTGCGCGCCGGATCTAGTACCTTCATGCGCTTGTCGAGCGTCGTTTCGTACCACAACTGGCCAGCGATGCTGCCCGGCGCATGCGGCGTAAGATGTTCGTCATACGCCATTAGCAGCGTGTAATCGACATAGCGCGCATATTCGGCAAACGGCCATTTGTCGTTGCCGAACGGCGTTGCCATTACGACGATCCAGCCGCGCGGCGAGAACGCAGCCGAAAGCTGATGCAGGAAAAGACCGAGGTTGCCGTAGGCTTCGGGCGGCAGCGCTTCAAAGTCCACGGTGATGCCCTGAAGCTTGTGCTGGCCGACGAAAGCCACAAGGTCGCCGACAAGCTCACCGCGGCGTTTCGGATCGGCGAGCAGTTTCGCAAGCCCCGGGCCATCCCACTGACCCAGCGTCGCATTCTGGATCACCGGAATGATCGCGACATTGTGTGCCTGATGCCGGATGAGCGAATAGACCTGCGCATTGAAGCTGTTCTTGAACGCCAGGCCAGGCCCGTTGAGATTGAGCCAGGTGGGGATCACCCAATCGAGCCCCGGAAGGGCACTCTTGAGCGAATCGTAGGCTGTGGGTTCCCAGTTCGGATAAAAAGCGATGGAAAGCGGCCGGCCCTTGGGAGGCAAAAGGTTCGGCGCGTGGCGGTTTCTGCGAATTGCTTCGTTGCGGAGCCAGCGGTCATGGGCGCGTATCTGCTTCTTCGCGCGGGCGGCTTCGGCGAGATCGGCGGCCAGCCGCAGCAGGCCAGGCGCCTTGGCCCTGTTTTCGAGTTCGGGGGTGTGAATGGCCGTGATGTGCCCCGGCAACTTTACGGTTTCAAGCTGCGTCACGCCCACCAGGTTGGCGACGAACACGATCCCCACGGCAAGGCTGATCGCAGCCGCAATCCAGCCGATGAGCGAGATGCGTGCCGCGCGTTTGCCCGTGGCATCGAAAAAAACCGGTTTGCTGGCCATGATTTTATGCCCGGCCCCTCGCCGAAGCTTCTAGGATATTAATTCAACCCGTTCGCCTGCGCCAACGACCGATGCGCCTTCGCACCAACTTTTCGCCCAGTGCGGCAATTTCGGCAGCCGTTCTGCTGGCCGGTTTTGTCTTTTCTTTGGCGGCCAACTGGCCAGGCCATCTTTCTTACGATTCCGTAATCCAGCTGCTGGAAGGCCGCACCGGGGCATATGCCGACTGGCACCCGCCCGTCATGTCGTGGCTTCTGGGCGTGGGCGACGCAATTGTTCCCGGCGCGGCGCTGTTTGTCCTGTTTGACACGCTCCTTGTCTTTGCCAGCCTTCTGTCGCTTCTGTTGATTAACGCGAAGCCTTCCTGGTGGGCGGCCCCGGTGGCGCTGCTTTGCGTGCTGATGCCGCAGTTTCTGCTCTATCCGGGAATCGTGTGGAAAGACGTGCTGTTTGCCTGCGCCGGGGTTGCGGGCTTTGCCTGCCTTGCGCAGGCCGCGAACCGCTGGACGAACCCACCGCTTCGACTTGCGCTGATTGCCGGCATGCTTGTCCTGCTGGTGCTGGCGGCCCTCGCACGGCAAAACGGAGTCATCGTCCTGATTTCAGGCGTGGCGGCGCTGACCTGGATCGCCGCGCGAAAAGGGAAAGAAGGACATGTGCTTCGCGAGGCCGCAGTTCATGGCGGCGGGGCCCTGATCGGCGCGGCGGCCCTCATCGGCGCGGCCTATGCGGGACTTAGCATGCACTTCGTCGGTAACTCCGGCCCCGCCAAGCAGATACAGCTTCTCGAAGAGTACGACATCATCGGCGCGGTTGCGGCCGAACCCGGGCTATCCCTGCCGGTCATCGCCAGATCCGACCCCATGCTGGAAAAGCTCATTCGCACGATCGGCGTACGCGTCTATTCGCCGGAACGCAACGACACGCTGACGAATTCGCATGTGTTGACCGCCGCACTGAACAATGACGACCCCGCCATGATCGGCGCGCAATGGCGCGCGCTGATTGCACGGCATCCCTGGCTTTATCTCCGGGTGCGGGCCGATGTGTTCCGCTGGGTTTTTCTGACGCCGGATCTGAAGATGTGCTTGCCCTATCTGGTGGGCGTGTCGGGGGCGCCGCAAGAGATGGCCGAACTCGGGCTGAAGCCGCGCTGGGACGATCGCGACGACGCGCTCGATGCCTATGCCGGCGCGCTGGTCGGCACGCCTGCACTCTCGCATGCCATGTTCGGGCTGCTGGCGGCGCTGCTGCTGGTCTTTCTGCTGCGGCGCCGGCGGCCGCCCGATATCGCGGTTGCGTTTCTCCTGATCGGTGCAACCGGCTTTGCGCTCTCGTTTTTCGTTATCTCGATAGCCTGCGATTACCGCTATCTTTATTTTCTCGATCTGTCCGCGCTTGCCGCGGCTTTTTACGTTTCGCTGGAACCGCGGCTGTGAACGTTACTTGACCCCGGCCGGCGCGCTGACGTGATCGTAGCTGATCGTCATGTCAATCGTCTGGCTGTTCGGGCCGTTGACGATGTTTGCCACGCTTCTGAGCGGAAGATTGCGGCTGTTGGAAATCCAGGTCTTGGTATCGACTGTATTTCCCTGTTGGACGCCGTGTGTCGCGTAGATGGTCGCGGCTTCGCCGCCAACCTGGTCCGGGCCGATCTTCCTGCAGGAAACGCCGCCGTTCTTGATGCTTGTTTCGATCTGCTGCGACATCTCCTGGGCGCTGACCGGAACCGCGTTCCATTTGCCGTCCATTTGCGTATAGAGCCTGGTGACCATGTACACGGCCTGTGCCTTTTGCGGCGGTTGGCCCGGCGTCGTGATCGTCATCTCGGAGCGGTAGGGCACACCGGTTTGCTTGAGCGAGGCGGAAGCGACTGCATCGCAGTCATTGGCAAAAGCCGGGCCAACCGCCATCGCACCGCCTGCCGCCAGAAGAGCAAAAACGACCTTTTGTGAAGCTTTCATGGAAAATCTTGCGCCTTTCAACCGCCATCCGGGCGCGAAGCTAATCGGCCCGGCAGCCCAAATCCACCCCCCCTAAAGCCCGCAAAGCTCGCGTTGCCGCAGAAGCCCGCGTTTTTTATGATGATGCAAAACCACAAGGGCGGGAGCCGTCATGCGGGGGCTGATGCAGGGCTGGCCGTTGCTGGTCCACAAGATCATCGATCATGCTGCGCTTTATCATGGTGAACGACAGATCGTGTCGCGCAGCATCGAGGGGCCTGTCGAGCGCACGAATTACAGGGATGTCCGTCTTCGTGCGCTGCGCGTGGCGCAGGCGCTGGATCGCGCGGGCGTCAAGGCCGGCGATCGTGTGGCGACGCTTGCCTGGAATACGGCACGCCATCTTGAAGCGTGGTACGGCATTGCCGGAATTGGCGCCATCTATCATACGCTGAACCCGCGCCTTTTCCCCGATCAGCTCGCGTGGATTGCCAATCATGCCGAAGATCGCGTCCTGTTCTTCGATACGACCTTTACCAGGCTCGTCGAAGACATTGCGCCGAAGATTCCTTCCATCGGCCTTTATGTCGCCCTGACCGATCGCGCGCACCTGCCCGCAGCAAACCTTCCCAATCTGGTCGCCTATGAGGATCTCATTGCGGCGTGCGACGGCGATTTTGCGTGGCGGGAATTCCCCGAAGATACCGCCTGCGGCCTTTGCTACACCTCCGGCACAACCGGCAATCCCAAGGGCGTGCTCTACAGTCACCGTTCCAACGTGCTTCTGTCACTCATGGCCGCAAGCGGCGGCGCGATGGGCCTGAAGGCCAGCGATTGCATCCTGCCGGTCGTGCCGATGTTCCATGCGAACGCCTGGGGTCTTGCCTTTGCCGCGCCGATGGTCGGCGCCAAGATCGTCATGCCCGGCGCGAAGCTCGACGGTGCGTCGGTCTGCGAGCTTCTGACAAACGAAAAAGTGACGGTGACTGCCGCCGTGCCGACGGTCTGGCTGATGGCGCTGCAATATCTGGAGCAGACGGGCCGGACCCTGCCCGATCTCAAACGGGTCCTGATCGGCGGTTCGGCATGCCCGCGCTCCATGATCGAGGCATTCGAAACCAAATACGATGTCGAAGTCGTGCATGCGTGGGGCATGACGGAGATGAGCCCCCTGGGTACGATGAGCGTTCTGAAACCCGGCATGCGGGATCTGCCCTACGAAAAGCAGCTTGACTACAAGTGCAAACAGGGCGTGCCGATGTTCGGCGTGGAGGCCAAGATCACCGACGATGAAAACCGCGAGTTGCCGCGCGACGGCAAGGCGTTCGGCCGGCTGAAGGTGAAGGGACTCGCCGTCGCGAGCGGCTATTTCAAGGGCGAAGGCGCCGAGGCTTTCGACGCGGACGGCTGGTTCGATACCGGCGACGTGGCCACGCTGGATGCGGACGGCTACATGACCATCGTTGACCGCTCGAAGGACGTGATCAAATCGGGCGGCGAATGGATTTCTTCCATCGACATCGAAAATCTGGCCGTTGGACACCCGGCGGTCGCAGAAGCCGCCGTGATCGGCGTGCGCCATCCCAAATGGGACGAGCGGCCGCTCTTGATCGTCGTGCTGAAAAAGGGCGCCAAAGCCGGCAGGGACGACATCCTGCAATTCCTCAGCGGCAAGATCGCCAAGTGGTGGATGCCGGACGATGTGGTTTTTGTGGATGAGATTCCGCACACCGCCACCGGCAAAATCCAGAAAACGGCGTTGCGCGAACGCTTTGGCCAATACCGCTGGCCGCAGGCCGCGGAGTGAGCGGAATGCGATACATCCCGCTGCTCGGAAAAGCAGGCTTTGCGCTGTTCGCGCTGGCCCTCGGACTTGGGCTGGTCGCTGCGTTCGGTACCCGTTTCGGCCTGTGGAACTATCATGTTGGACTGTTCGGCATTTATCCGTGGAGCGTTTATGCCGCCATCGCAGGGGCCGTCTTGGGCCTTGCCTGGGCCGTAGGGGCATTGATCGCCAAGAGCGGCGCGGGCGCGCGATATGGCGCCGTGGCGTTGGCCGGATCTTTGGTCCTGATCGGTCCGCCGGTCTATTACATGCTGGTGGCGCCCACTCTTCCGCCCATCCACGACGTCACAACCGATATCGAATATCCGCCCAGATTCGAGGCGGTGCTGCCGCTGCGGGGAAGTGCGGAAAATTCCGCGCGCTATGAGGGCACGCGCCGCGTATTCTTCAAGAAAAGATGGCACACCGTTTCATGGCTGCAACGGCGCTATTATGGCGATATTCATCCGATTGGAGTGCTCGTGCCGCCGGCCAAGCTGTTCTGGCGCGCATTCGATACGGCGAAGGCCATGGGCTGGACCATCGTTGCCTTCGACGCCAGGCGCGGCCGCATCGAGGCGACCGACACGAGCTTTTTCTTCGGCTTCACGGACGACATTGTCATCCGCGTTCAGCCTTCGGGCGAAGGCGCCAGGCTGGATATCCGCTCCGCGAGCCGTGACGGCACCACGGATGTCGGCGAAAACGCGGCCCGCATCCGAAGTTTTGTGAAAAAGCTTGCGTCACGCGGCTAAAGCGCTTCGCCCACATATGTCTGACCGCCCTTCATCACCAGCCGCACGCGCGAGACGGCCGATATGTCCTGCGTGGGATCGCCATCCACCGCCACAAGATCGGCGAGCAGCCCCGGGGCAATGCGGCCCAGATCGTCCTCACGGTCAAGAATTCTCGCGTTCACTGCCGTCGCCGCAAGCAGCGCTTCGGGCGCGCTCATGCCGTGCCGCACCATCCATTGAAGCTCACGGGCGTTGGTTCCGTGCGCAAAAACGCCTACGTCGCTACCGCAACCGATAATGACGCCAGCTTCGCGCGCGCGCTTGAACCCCTGTTCGGCGAGCTGCATCTGCGGGGTCGGTTCGCCGCCAGGCTTATAGCCCAGGAAGTATTCGCCATAGGCTTCCGGCGCGGTAAGGGTCGGCAGGAGTGCGATGTTGTTCTTCGCCATCAGCTCATATGTCGAAGGCGAACCGCCATAACCGTGTTCGATCGTATCAACGCCGGCCACAGCGGCACGCCGCATGCCTTCGTCACACGCGGCATGGGCGGAAACAGGACGGGCGAGCGAATGGGACACATCCACGAGGGCCTTCAATTCCTCGATGGAGAAGGTCGGCACCGTTTCACCATCGGGCCCCACGCGGTAATCGGCGTACACCTTGATCCAGTCTGCCCCATGGGCCGCCTGATGGCGGACCGCGCGCATGATTTCATCAACGCCGCTAGCTTCTTCCGCCCCCTGCGGCACGCAGCAGTCGGGGCGGAATTTCCTGCGCAATGGGCCATAGCCGCCGGTCGCCACGATGGCGCGCGTGGTCGTGAACAGCCTGGGGCCGTGGATCAGCCCTTCTTCAATGCTGCGCTTGATCGCGACATCGGCATAGCATGCGCCTTCCGTGCCGAGGTCGCGCAGCACCGTGAAGCCTGCCCGCAATGTGGCCTCGGCGTGCAACGCCGCACGCACGGTGCGATAGGCCTCCGATTCCTTCAAAACCTGATCGTCCCAGGATCTGATGTTGTAGGGATAAAGAAAAAGATGCGAATGCAGGTCCATCAGCCCCGGAATAAGAGTCGTTCCCGGCAGTTCGACGATCTTGGCCTGCGGCGGCACGTCGATGCGGCTTGCGGGCGCGGCCATTTTTATGCGCTCGCCTTCCACAAGCACCGCCCAGCCGGGATAGGCCTCTTCGCCGTCGCCCGTCCACACGCGCGCGGGTTTGAGAAGGATGGGAGATTCGTTCGTCATCACGCGAGAGTATAGCGGCCTTCATGGATTTTCACCCGGCCTTCCTGCTCCAGCTGGATCAGGTGCGCCAGCACTGAGCGCGCGGCAGCAGGATGCAGGCGCTTGTCCACATCGGCATAAATGCGTGCGACCATCTCGGGAATTGTGCAAAGCCCATCGCGGATTGCCGCAACGATCTGCGCCTCGCGTTCCTGCCTGTGGGCGATGTAGGACCGAACGAAAGGCGCCGGGTCGGTCACCGGACCGCCATGCGTCGGATAAAGGATGCCGTCGTCGCGCGCCAGCAGCTTGCGCAGGCTCTGCATGTAAGCGGCCATATCGCCATCGGGCGGAGCGACGACAGTCGTGGACCAGCCCATCACATGATCGCCGGTGAAAAGCGCCTTTTCTTCCCGGAGGCCAAAACACATGTGGTTGGAGGTATGGCCCGGCGTATGCACGCAATCGAAAGTGAACCCCTTGCCGCCGACAACGTCGCCATCCTTCACCCGGATGTCCGGCTCGAATTCGCGATCGCCGCCCTCTTCCACCCTGATGCCGTTATCATTCCTGCCGGAACCGTGCGGGCTATAGGCATATGTCGGCGCGCCGGACCATTTCTTCAGCGGCCTGGCGGCAGGCGAGTGATCGGCATGGGTGTGTGTGATCAGAATATGCGTGATGCTTTCGCCCTGCAGTGCGTGCTTCAAAGCCTCAATGTGTTCGGGAATATCGGGGCCCGGGTCGATGACCGCGACGTCGCCATTGCCCACGATGTACACGCCCGTGCCCTTGAAGGTGAAGGGGCCAGGATTGGGCGCAAGCACGCGGCGGATCAGCGGCGAAAGGCGGACGGCCTCTCCATAGGGCGCATCGAAATCGCGTTTGAAGGAAATGGGCATGAGCCGAGGTCCGGACGAGACCGCAGCGTTAGCAGAGTGCACATCCCCTCTCAAATCCGGCGGGCGACGGGCGCCTCACCGGGCGGGCGTCATCGCTATTCGGCGGCGCCGCAGGGATGGTGTGTGCCGCCCTGCCCGTTGGCATGCAGCCGGCGATAGCGGCCAACCGCCATCGGCTGGGTGCGCGCGACCATGGCCCTGACGCTTCTGGGCGACCGCCGGCCAAAATATTCCACGCTTCGGTCAAGCCAGCCGTAACGATGCCGGGCGACCTGCACAACGCGCCGGAAAGGCTTTGAGTGCGTGGTCAGAACGGTCGCGCCCACAAGCACCAGCACGGGACCCACCGGAAAGGGCAGGGGAAGCGGAACGAACAGAATCATCGTTCCGGTCGCCAGCACGACCCAGCCTGCAGAAATGAAAAGAGCCTTGCGCATCGCGTTCCGGTTTCCGGCCGTTGACACGGCACCCCTGCAATATGGCGCAGATTTGACGGTTTACCAGCCTCCACCTAACGTTCCGTTGAGCGAAACAAAAGGGCCGATTTCTCATGAAATTTTACAACTCCATCGGGCCGAACCCCCGCGTTGTGCGGATGTTCATGGCCGAAAAAGGCATTTCGATTCCCGTCCAGGAAGTGGACCTCATGAAGGGCGAAAACCGGCAGCCTGACCACCTGAAGCGCAATCCCCACGGGCAGATGCCGGCGCTGGAGCTGGACAATGGCCACTATCTCTCTGAAATCACGGCCATCTGCGAATACCTCGAAGACGTCCACCCAAAGCCCGCGCTGATCGGCGCGAACCCGGAACAGAAGGCCGAATGCCGAATGTGGACGCGGCGGGTGGATCTCAACATCTGCGAGCCCATGGCGAACGGCTTCCGCTTCAGCGAAGGCCTGCCGCTGTTCAAGAGCCGTGTCGTGACGGTGCCGGAAGCCGCCCCGGGCCTGAAGAAAATCGCGCAGGACCGGCTCAAATGGCTGGACGGTCAGATCGCCGGCAAACAGTGGTTGTGCGGCGACCGCTTCACCCTAGCCGACATTCTGCTCTTCTGTTTTCTGGATTTCGGCGCGCAGGTGGGCCAGCCGGTCAATGTTGAAAACGCCAATATCGCGGCCTGGTTCGGACAGGTGAAAGCGCGCCCCAGCGCGAAGACCTGACCTGAAGAGTTCCCGGCGTTAAGGATGAACGGAGCAATTCTGCACGATTCCCCGAAGAATGTGCTTAAAATTCTCTTATGCATACGTTCGAAGGGGATCGGGCGGAGGAACCGAAGCCCAGGCGCCGCGCGCTTTTGGCCTGGATTTTATGCACAGTCGTACTGATCGGGCCTTCGCTCCTCGTATGGCTGGTGCGCGGGGTGGCCTACGCCTACCAGTGTTCGCCCGGGCCGGAACCCTGCCACGGCATGACCCTGGGCGGGGGTTTGCGCGACACGCTGGAGCTTGCGTGGTTTGCCGGCAGCAATACCACGCTTTCGCTTGCAATTGCGCTGATAGCGGCGATTGCCGGATTGATGGAGCGGCGTCCGATATTGGGCGCGCTCAGCATGTTGGCATTGCCGCTGGCTGCGCTTTGGCTTCCGACGCTTGCAGTCTCGAGCGCCGCCTACAACGGCTGCCATATCAACGAGGCAGGCGTGGGCGATTGCGCGCTGTGGGGCGCGAACATGGGCATGGCCTTTCACCAGGCCGCGCAAACCCCATGGCTGATAGACGATTTCATGCCGTATGCGGTCTCGCTGGCGCTGATGCTGGGCGTTCTCGGCTTCCTGTTCTTTCGCAGGAAACACGCCTGATCACGTATAGGCCCGCGCATCGATCGCGCGCACAAGGCCCTTGATCGCGCGATAAAGGTAAAACGCGAACGCGCCAACAAAGGCCAGAATCCCGATGCCGATCCAGATGGTCAGGGCGCCCAGGATGCAAAGGCCGAGCGTGATCCAGAATGTCTCGATCGCGTTCGTGAAATGGCTTTCGTAGATCGTGCCGCGCGCTTCACCACGCTTCACATAGGCCAGTATGACGCCGATCAACGCCGTGATGCCGTTCACAAAGGCCGCAAGATAAAGCGCATAAACAAGAATTGCGATCGTGCGGGTGCTGTCGGTGGCCGGAGCTATCTGCGCGTCGGTCATTGCCGTTTCCCTTACCAGGGCCGGCCGTCAAGCGCGCGGACAAGCCCGACGACCGTTCGATAGACATACCAGATGAGGAGCGCCAGTCCGCCGAATGAGAGCAACAGGATGAAAACGAATCCCAGAGGATTGAAGTGCCCCCACAGATGCGATCCGCCGTGGACGGCAACCGCGCCCAGAACCGACAACGCAAAACTGCCCGCCAGCCCGACGAGAACCAGCATGGCGGCAAAACTCACCCAGAAAACGGTGATGGCATTCGAAAAATGGCTTTCGTACACCGTGCCCCGCGCGTCGCTGCGCCCTACATAGGCCAGCACCACGCCAATTATTGCGGTGATGCCGTTGACGAAAGCGGCCAGATAAAGGCCATACACCAGAACCGCCAGAAGCCGCCCGCGATCGGAATCCGGCATTGCCCCTGCGGGCGCCTGTGCTCCCACCATATCCCTCGCTCCCTTGCGGTCCTGCAACATGTGGGAGGGCGACGGGCCGGTGTCAACGGCGTGACAGGCTCAAATTCCACCCCACCAGTCGTAGCCCTGGTCTTCCCAGTAGCCGCCGTTGCCGCCCTGGATGTGGTTGAAACTCTCTACCAGCTCGATCCTTTCGACATACTTGGCCTGCTTGTAGCCGAGCTGTCGCTCGGCACGCAGACGCAAGGGCGCACCATTGGCAACGGGAAGCGGTTTGCCATTCAGCTCATAGGCCAGGATAGTCTGCGGATGCGTCGCCTCGATAAGATCGAGGCTTTCGTAATAGAACGGGACCTGGCGGATATCATCGCCATAGTCGGAATCGCCCATCGGGTCCATGCAATAGAACATCACATAGCGCGCATTGTCCTTCGGACCGGCCAGCGCAAGAATGCGGGCCAGCTGCACACCTTTCCATTGGCCGATGCAGGACCAGCCTTCCACGCAATCGTGCCGCGTGATCTGCGTACGCGCAGGCATCTTTCGCAGATCGGCCAGCGACAGTTTCAGCGGACGGTCAACCAGCCCCGTCACTTCCAGACGAAAATCGCGAAAGGCGTTCGCCGCCAACGCGTTGTAAAAGTCGGTGCCGGGATTGAGCGTGCCGTTGGGGCGGAAAACCGGCGCGATATCGGCCTTTGAATATTCCGGAGCGAGCGTATGCCGGCCCGCAATGGCGCGCTGCGTTGCGCGCGTGAGATTCTCTGCGCTCACAAGCGTTTTCCGGACCCATCCTTTTTGTGTCAGGTCGTAGCAGCCGGAAAGCAGAAGAGCGCTTGCCGCGGCCAACCCGCGGCCCAGAAACCTGCGGCGCCGCGGATCGAACTTGCTACTCATGCCGGTCGCCTTCGATGGCGTAGTTGCCTGTGATCATCGAGCGAAGGTTGTTCCATGTACCCGACAGAAAAACCATCGCGATGTGAATGATGAAGAAGCCCAGGAATGAAAACGCGCAGGCGAAATGGATGGTGCGCGCAGTCTGCCGGCCGCCGAAAATCCACGGCAGGAACGGAAACGCCGAATCCAGCGTCGGCGACATCGTGAGCCCGGTCAGCAGCACAAGCGGCCCCAGCACAAAAAGAACGATGAAATAGGCAAGTTTCTGAAGACTGTTGTAGCGTTTTGCGTCCTCACCATGCGCGAATTTGAGTTTCGCATGATCCACGATTTCGCGCGGCAGATGCCGGAGGTCTTCGGCGGTGGGCAGGAGATCACGGCGGAAATGCCGGCTTGCGAATGCGTAGGCCGCAAAGGCAAGCCCATTGATCGCAAACAGCCATGCAAAGAAGAAATGCCACCGGCGCCCCATTGCGAGCCATTGAACGCCCGGCAGAGTCGCCCATTCGGGAAAGCCACGGATGGTGGGCTGACCATCCACGTTCGACAGGCCCAGGATCCCCGTCGTGTCGAAGTGCCAGGGGCCAAGCTGGGCGATACCGTGCATTGTTCCATCGGCCGCGCGGGCGGCATAAAGCGAAAGCAGCGGATGGGCGAAATCGCTCGTATTGCCGAGATAGAGCGCGGGATGGGCGTTGAAAATCTGCAAACCGCTCATCAGCATGACGGTGATGACCACGAAGTTGATCCAGTGCGTGGTACGCACCATTCCGCTGTGGCGGCGGAAAAAATAGTGCGGCTTTCGCGGATCGCTGTTCGCACCGTATTTCAGGAACCGGAGTATCCAAGACCAAAGCGTGGCAGCGCGCGCGGCGAATCCGTGGGAGGATTCGCTGCGGCGCGCGCCTGCTGCGGTGTCATCTGAAATAGTCAATGCTGCGGCTCCGCCGTAGTCCTGCGGTAAGTATAGCGTGGCTTGCGCCAGAGCCGAACATTGGCCCGATGTCAGTGCGGATTGTTGCCGCCCTGGGCCTGACTCTGCCCGGAACCGCTCGATGAACCCTGCATGGAGCCGTTGTGCATGCAGCCGTTCGTGCCGCCTTGCATGTTGCTGCCCTGCATCGAATTGCTACCCATCATTGTGTTGCCCTGCATGGAGCCGCCGTTCATCGTACCATTCTGCATGCATCCGCCGCTTGCGTGGTGCTTCTTGTGATGCACACCGGATGCCGTGTTGCCCTGCATGGCATTGCTGCCCTGCATGGTGTCGCCCTGCGACATGGTATTGCTGCCGGACATGGTTGAGTTCGTCTGCGTGGTGCCTGTCGGATCGGCCAGCGCCGTGCCTGCAAATGTCATTGCGCCCGCAATGGCCATGGCGGCCAGCGCAATTTTCGTACCCTTCATGATCGTCTCCTCGAGGTTTGGATCGGATGCCCTGGAATTCGGCCAGAGCCGGAATTGGGTTACACTCATCCCGCAAAAGGGCGTCCATTTTCGCGGGAAACATCTGTAACCCCAAGCGGTTCCTGCGCGAATTCCAACAAAAGGTGCCGGCGTGATCGCCGATGAAACCGAGCTCAGGGCGTGGATGATGGCGGGGATGGCCGGCGACGCCACGGCCTATCGCCGCCTGCTCGATGCGCTCTCCCGGCATCTGCGCGCCTTCTACAGCCGCAGGTTGGGGCCTGCGCTGCGAAGCGATGCGGAGGATCTCGTGCAGGAGACACTGATCGCCATGCACGCCCGGCGCGGCACTTATGATTCCGCCCAGCCCCTGACAGCCTGGGTCTATGCCATCGCGCGCTACAAACTGATCGATTTTCTCCGGCGCAAGCGCCTGCGTCAGACCCTTCCCCTGGAAGAAGCGGGCGCGATTTTCGCCGCCGACGAAAGCGAAAGCGCAGGCGCCAGGCACGACGTGGAGAAGCTGCTGGCGACATTGCCCGCCAGATCGCGCGCCGTGCTGCGCTCAGTGAAACTTGACGGTCTGTCCGTGGCCGAGACTGCGGCGCAAACGGGCATGTCGGAGTCGGCGGTGAAGGTGAGCGTGCACCGGGCCATGAAGAATCTCGCGGCAAAGGCGGATGGAGCCGGCGATGAAAACTGACGAGCTGGTTGTCCGGCTTTCTGCAGATACCGCGCCTGCGCCGCTGTCACGGCCGGTGCCGACGCTTCTGATGGGGTTGGGCGCGGGCATGCTGGTGTCGCTTGTCATCATGGCTGTCTGGCTCGGCATCCGGCCGGACCTGGCGGATGCGATCCACACGGCGTCGTACTGGATGAAATTTTTCTACACCGCGCTGCTTGCCGCAGCAGCGTTCTGGCTGACGGAGCGGCTCTCGCGGCCCGGAGCGCGAGCCGATCGGCCGGAACTGGGTTTGCTGGCGCTTCTGGCGGCGATTGCGGTGGCGGCGGCATTCCACCTGGGCGTAGCGCCCCCTGGCGAGCGCATGCATCTTGTGGTTGGGTCATCGGCGGACGTTTGCCCGGTTCGCATCCTCATTCTGTCGTTACCGGTCTTCGTTTGCCTGTTCTGGGCTCTGAGGAATCTTGCACCTACACGCCTGATTGCCGCGGGTTTTGCAGCCGGCCTGCTGGCGGGCGCCACTGGTGCCTGGGTTTACGCATTCCACTGCGACGAAAGCGCGACGCCTTTCGTCGCGGTTTTTTATACACTTGGAATTGCGGCGGTGGGTGCGCTGGGTGGCGCGGCCGGACGATTTTTGCTGCGTTGGTAATTTCCGGCGGAACAAAATCGCCGTGATAAAGAGTATAAGAATTTGTCATTCGACTTTAGCGCGCCGGCGGAACAATGAATAGGGATGGCGGGGGCATAAACGCTTTTTGAGGAGAGCGCTATGCCTGCTTACGAAATCTGCTACTTGCGCAACGACGGCACATTTGCAGCGGCTCTGGCAGCCAATTGCCAGAATGACAAACAGGCAAAGATTCTGGCGCACGCCATGAAGCTGGAATCGGCCAAGCGCATCGAGGTGTGGTCGGGCGAACGGCTGGTCTACGCGCGGCCGCAAACGGCCGAACGGCCGCGCGCGGCCTGATCTCTCTCGCGCGAAAGTTGCGGCTCGCTGCGGGTTGCAAGTCCGTCCATTCCCGAAACGGGCGGTGCTCGACAAACCGGTCAAAACAGCGGACAAATTGGCCGGCGCGGGGGCATAGGGCTTCTTTGGGAGAAACACTATGCCGACTTACGACATCCGTTACATGAATCGCGACGGCACAGTAGCAGCGCGTTTTTTCGCGCATTGCAGCGGCGATGATGAAGCCAAGGCTTTGATGCGGGCCATTCAGATGGAAGGCGTGCGTCAGGTCTCTGTGTGGCACGGCAATCGACTGATTTACACAGGCCTGCACAATTTCGCGATTCCGGCCGACCCCGTGGCAGCTGATGCACAGGCGAGGGCGGCTGCATTTTCGCCGGAAGCCGGCGAAGATGTGGGGAATCAGTTTGTGAAACTGGCCGTAACGTAGACATGCGCCGGCGGCGACGGCAACCGCACAATCAGCGCGCGATGAATTGCTTTCGGCACGGCAGCGGCAAGTCCGTCGTAGGATACCCACAGGGCGTCAGCCTTGCGTTCCGCAGTAAAGCCTCCAACAGCGCCTTGAAGCAGAATGCCACGCACGAGATACGCCTTGAGCGTTGGCGCCGCCAATGATGGCGCCATCGCCGGCTGCGCGCCCGGGACGGTTTGTGCGGCCGTTGGCCCGGCAGAAGCGTCGCCTGGCGCGGTCGCGGGCGGAGCGGCCATATTGTTTGCAGGCGCATCGGTCGATGCCGCTGGCGCGCTCGGCGGGGCGCTTGCCGCTGGCGGCCCGGCATCCGCAGGGCCCATGAATTTTGCGGCCTGCGCGGGCGTGAGCGCCACAATCGCCTTCTTGCGCAGAAGCTTTTGCGCGGTGGCCTGCAAATCATCGGCGATCACGATGAGGTCCTGCGAGAGAACAGCCTGCGACGTCGCTTCCCAATCCGGATCGGGCGGTGCCCCCGTGGACCAGCTGTCGGGCACATTTCCGGCGAAAGCCGGTGCTGCAATAAGCCCCGCCGCGCACAGCGCTGTAAAAAATCCCTTCATGTGAGCCGCCCCTTCGTCACCCGCTGAGAATCTAGACGGATGCTAACGCCCAGCCAACCGGAACGGTCTTAGAACTTCTCTTCGCCCTCATGGCGAACAGCGTCGGGAAAATCGCGGTAGAGCGCGATCTTGAGGTTTTGGACCTTGCTGTTCACGCCGAAATGCACGCTTTCCACGGGCTCGCGGCGCGCGGCAACATGATTGAAGGCGGCGTCGAGCTGCGCAAGATCCTTCGTTTCCATCACGATGTGGAATTCGCCGAGCTCGCGCGGCCCGAAACCGAGCTTGCGCCGCGTCAGGCGCCAGCCTTCGATCAGCCCCTTCTGCTTGAGATAATCCATATAACGCGCCATGGCGCGCGCGAATTCCGCGTCTTTCGTGCCAGGCTTCAGATCGAACCACGTGTGATAATGGTCCATCGGGCTCTCCTTGGTGCGGCGACAGGATAATCGCGCTTGGCCAACCCGGTAGTGCCGTTAGCCGCATGGGTGATGTGCAAGCCGGCGCGCGTTTGCCGGACTTGAAACAATGCCCGTCATCCCAGCGCCTTGACGATCTCTTCGGTCATTTTCTTGGCGTCACCGAACAGCATCATGGTGTTGTCGCGGAAGAAGAGCTCGTTTTCGATGCCGGCATAGCCTGAGCCCATGCCGCGCTTTACGAACAGCACCGTCCTGGCCTTTTCCACGTCCAGCACCGGCATGCCGAAAATGGGCGATTGCGGATTGGATTTGGCGGCCGGGTTCGTGACATCGTTGGCGCCGATCACATAGGCCACATCGGCCTGCGCGAATTCGTGATTGATATCCTCCAGCTCGAACACTTCGTCGTAAGGCACGTTGGCTTCGGCGAGCAGCACATTCATGTGGCCGGGCATGCGGCCCGCCACCGGATGAATGGCGTAGGAGACCTTCACGCCTTCTTTCTTCAGAAGATCGGCCATTTCGCGCAACGCATGCTGCGCCTGGGCCACGGCCATGCCGTAGCCCGGCACGATGATCACGCTGCCGGCATTCTTCATGATAAAGGCGGCATCGTCCGCCGAGCCCTGCTTGACCGGCCGTGTTTCGGTGTTGCCCGCAGCGGCCGCCACCTCGCCGCCGAAGCCTCCCGCAATGACGGAGATGAAGCTGCGGTTCATGCCCGCGCACATGATGTAGGAAAGGATCGCGCCCGAGGAGCCGACCAGCGCGCCGGTGATGATGAGCGCGGTGTTCTCCAGCGTGAAGCCGATGCCGGCCGCCGCCCACCCCGAATAGGAATTGAGCATGGAGATGACCACCGGCATGTCCGCCCCGCCGATGGGAATGATGAGCGTGATGCCGAAGACAAACGCCAGCACCGCGATGGCCCAGAACGCCCAGGCTGGCTGATGCAAAACGAACCACACGATGAGCGCCACCATGGCGGCGGCAATCAGAAGATTGACGAAATGCCGGGCCGGCAGGAGGATGGGCGCGCCGCTCATGTTGCCGTTGAGCTTGGCGAAGGCGATGATGGAGCCGGCGAAAGTGATGGCGCCGATGGCCGTGCCCAGGCTCATTTCGATCAGGCTTTGGGTGCGGATCGCGCCTTCCACGCCAATGCCATAGGCTTGCGGCGAGTAGAATGCGGCCGCGGCCACCAGCACGGCCGCCAGACCGACGAGCGAATGGAACGCGGCGACAAGCTGCGGCATGGCGGTCATGGCGATGCGCCGCGCGACGATGGCGCCAATACCGCCGCCCATGATGACGGCGGCCACAATCATGCCCCAGGTGAGCGGATCGCGAACGCCCGCGAGCCAAAGGGTCGTGGCGATGGCAAGCGCCATGCCGATCATGCCGAAGCGGTTGCCGGCGCGCGAAGATTCCGGCGAGGAGAGCCCCCGCAGCGCGAGAATGAACAGCACGCCCGCGATCAGATAGAGAATGGCAGCGAGATCGGCGTTCATGGCCTCGCCTCACCCTTCGACAAGCTCAGGATGAGGATTTGCACAAGGCCCCCCTGCCGAGCCTGCCGAAGCATGTCCCTCACCGCCTCACCCTTCGACAAGCTCAGGGTGACGATTTGCGCAAGGCCCTCATGCTGAGCCAACTCCTCACGCTGAGCTTGTCGAAGCATGAGGACCGCTTTTGTCGCCCCGCTCATTTCTTTTCCTTCTTCTTGTACATGGCGAGCATGCGCTGTGTGACGAGGAAGCCGCCGAAGATGTTCACGCAGGCCAAAATCAGCGCGAAGAAGCCGAGGACTTTGGAGGTCCACGAATTGCTGCCAAGCGCCACAACAGACACCGCGATCAGCGCGCCGACCACAATCACCGATGAGATTGCATTGGTCACGCTCATCAGCGGCGTATGCAGCGCGGGCGTGACGCTCCACACCACGTAATAGCCCACGAAGATCGCCAGCACGAAAATCGAAAGCCGGAAGACGAACGGATCGATCAGTTCCATCTTCTATCCTTTCAGGCCCGGATGGACGACCTGGCCATCGCGCGTAAGCCCCGCGCCCTTGATGATTTCATCGTCCCAGTTGAGCGAAAGCGCGCCGGTCTTCTTGTCCACGAACAGCGATGCGAAATTGAACAGGTTGCGCGCGTAGAGGTTGGAAGAGTCCACCGCCAGCCGCGAGGGCAGATTGGTGTAGCCCATGATGGTGACACCATGCGCGTCCACAACCTGATCGGCTTTGGTGAGCGGGCAATTGCCGCCCTGCTCCGCCGCCAGATCTACGATCACCGAGCCCGGCTTCATCGTCTTGACCATCTCTTCCGTCACCAGCACCGGCGCCTTGCGGCCGGGGATGAGCGCGGTCGTGATCACAATGTCCTGCTTCCTGATGTGCTCGGCCACGAGCGCGGCCTGCTTGGCCTGATATTCGGCGCTCATCGGCTTGGCATAGCCGCTCGCGGTTTCCGCCTGCCTGAATTCATCGTCAATCACGGCAACGAAGGTGGCGCCGAGCGATTCGACCTGTTCCTTCGTGGCAGGCCGGACATCGGTGGCGGACACGATGGCGCCGAGCCGGCGCGCGGTGGCGATGGCCTGCAGACCGGCCACGCCCACACCCATGATGAAGGCGCGCGCTGGCGCGATGGTGCCGGCCGCCGTCATCATCATCGGAAACGCGCGGCCGAATTGGGCGGCGGCGTCTATCACCGCCTTGTATCCGGCGAGATTGGCCTGACTTGACAGCACGTCCATGGATTGCGCGCGGGAGATGCGCGGGATGAATTCCATCGCGAAGGCAATGACACCCTGGGAAGCTAGCTTCTCGATCGTGTCCTTCTCAGAATAGGGTGCGAGGAGTGCCGCCAGCACCGCGTCTTTCTTCATTTGGGCGATTGTGGCCCCATCGGGCGCCCGCACAGCAAAGACAATATCGGCGTCCTGCACCGCGCCGCCGGCTTCCGGAGCGATCGCGGCGCCCGCCGCTGCATATTCGGCATCGGCCATTCGCGCGCCCGCGCCGGCGCCGGTCTCGACGATGACGTCCAGCCCCAGGCCCTTCAATTTCCTGACAGTCTCAGGCGTAGCCGCGACGCGGGCTTCGCCTGCGCGCCGCTCCTTCAGGATCGCCAGTTTCATCGCCTAGTTATGGGTGCGGAAGATGGCGAGGAAGATCAGAAGTGCGACATTGCCGACGATGAGCCATTTGAAGAAGGTTAGAAAACCGCGCCAGGTTCTCAGGTGTTCCTTGAGATCCGAGGCACTCATGCTGCCGCCGGAATCGTGCAGGACTTCTTCGTCTGTATCGGAAACCATTCTAATCCCCAGGAAGCATTCGGAATAAAGCCGGCCGGACTATAGCAAAGCGGACCCGGTGGGCAACGCCGAAAAAGGCCTGTTCACAGGCGCGAATCGGCCCAATCAAGCCACCGGCCGTGCGGATGGCATGTGGCGAGCCGCCGCGCAGTCCGTCCGCCATCGTGATAACGGCCCAGAATCATGGGCGCCTCTCCCGCGCGCTCCAGCGTGCCTTCGCAGCTCAAGCGGAAGACCGGCCGGCGCAGCCCTGCCACGACAAGGATGTCGTCCAGCGTTTGCCGCATGGCCTCGCTGAATTGGTAGGTCACATAGGTGTGATAGATGCAGACCGGCTGGTTTTCCGGAATTTCGGCAATGGCGTCCGGCAGAAGCGAAAGTGCATCGCCCCTGCGAATCTCCACCTTCTCATCGAGAAAAATCCGGATGGCTTTCTCCAGGCGCGCAAAGCGCTCGACCTGATCGGGCCAGACCAGTGCCTTCAGCCAGGTGCGCCAATGGGGTTCGTCAAGATTGACCGGATTGAGTTCGAGCCCCAACCGTCTTGCGACCGCAGGCGTGGGTTCGAGCGGCGGGAGATTGGGCCCGCGCAGAGTGCAACCGATCACAAGAGGCGCGCCGGCCGGCCCGGCAAAAAAGGTTTCTCCGTCACGCACATAGTTCACGCCATATCTGTCCCATATCATGTTGAGGCCGGCGCTCGGGCCGATCTCGATAAGGTTGAGCGGGGCGCCCGCCAGCCTTGCCACCGCGCGAAACCCGGCGTGGAGGGCGGAGCATCGCGCGACTTCGTTGGTATTGGTCACGCCGCTTGCGATCAACGGCTCGATTTCGGATCTGTGCGCTTCAACGAAGTCCTTGAACGGCGGAAAGGCGTCTTCGCCAAGCTGTCTGCCACCGTTCAGATTGGGATAGTGACGGCGCAGCGGATGATCGGCACCCTGCAACAGAAGGTAGTGAACCGCCGCAAGCAGAACATTGGCCGGGGGCTGACCCTGTTTCACATGCAGCGCAAGAGTCTTCAGCGCATCATCGTCTTTCACCCCGCGGATGATGCTGGCGTAAAGCGGCGCATGCGCGCGCTCGCATTCGGCAAGGAAAAAGTCCCAGTAGTCGAAGCACTTGGACTTGGCCACGTTACTGCTCTGCCCTTGCCATTCGTCACAAACGTCACGCCAAAGCCATAGCGGAATCCCTGTCAAAGGATAGATCCCTTATTTCGGCAAGGGCACGCCCGCTTCCATGAACGCCGCGCGCTGGCGTCTGACAAGCGCGGCCGGTTCGAAATCCGCGATTTCTTCCTCAAACAGCTTATGGAAATTCAACCGAGCTCCGAGCCTGATGAGCGCGCCGCCGAGGCCGATGGCCGCACGGTCCATGAATACGAATTCACGCGGCGGGCGGATGCCGCCCATCTCTTTCAACTTGGCGTGGACCTCGTTGGCCTGCTTCAGGCCGTATTCCGCAGCGGGCACACCGTCATCTACCAGCCGAACGCGGTCATCGAGCAGGGGCGTGAAGATGAACCGCGCCCAAAGGTTGAGCACCTTCACCATCTCCGGCGTGATCTTCGAAAAACCCCATGCACGATAGGATTTGGCGGCGAGTCCATCGTCTTTTTTCTGCAACGCGCGGTAAAGACCGACAACGCCTTCGACAAAACTGGGCGTGAACGTGCGCACGCAGCCGTAATCGAGCAGGTTTATGCCATGGTCTCCGCGCACCGTGTAATTGCCAAGATGCGGATCACCGTGAATGACACCAAATCGGGCAAATGGCCGCCACCACGCCTTGAACAAGGCCGCCGATATCCGGTTGCGGGATTTGAGATCGGCCCCTGCAAAGTCGAGAATCGGCTTTCCCTCAAGCCAGGTCATGGTGAGAAGCCGCCCGGTGCACAATGAATCAACCGGCTCAGGCACCGAAATGTCATCGCGATCCGCCAGCATCAGGCGATAAAGCCGCATGTGCGCGGCTTCGCGCGCATAATCCAGCTCCTCGCGCAGGCGTTCTTCTATCTCATGTCCGAATTCGCGCGTGTCGATGGTGCCGTCAAATCCCCGCTGGATCCGCAGCGCCGCCCTGAGTTGGCGGATATCGGCATCCACGGCTGCGGCCATGTCCGGATATTGCAGCTTGCAGGCGAGCAGGCGCCCGTCCTTTGCAGCTGCCTTGTGCACCTGCCCGAGCGAAGCGGCGGCCGCGGCTTCGCGGTCGAAGCTCCGGAACTTCTTTTCCCAGTCGGAGCCGAGCTCCGCCGCCATGCGCCGGCGCACGAAGGAGGCGCCCATCGGCGGTGCGTTGGTCTGAAGCGACAATAACGGCGCGGCCACATCTGGCGGCAGCACGCCCGGCACGGTCGCAACAAACTGTGCGACCTTCATCACCGGCCCCCGCAAATTGCCCAGGACGCGCGTGAGGTCGGCGGCGTTTCTGGCGCTGAAGAGGTCCGTACCGGCTGCCGCCCGGACTGCGCCGCGCGCCGCCACGCCGCCAAGCCCCGCGGAAACCCGCGCAAACCGCGCCAGCCTGCGCGCAACTCCGTTTTCGCGCTCCCGCTTTTTCACCACTTGTTCACCATGAGAAGCAAGGCATCCGGACAACGATATTTGTACGGAACCGCTCTTCGATACCTTAATCGCGCCTTTACCGCGAGCCCCGCACACTTGCGCCATCCGGAGACACGCTCATGGCGCAGACAGTTCTCATTGTCGACGACGATCCCGTTCAACGCAGGCTTCTCGAAGCCGCGATCAGCCGGGCCGGAATGACAGTGGTCACGGCGCCTGGTGGTCAACCTGCCCTCGAGATGATCTCGGGCCCGCGCGGGGAGCAGATCGCCGTCATGCTGCTCGACCTTGTGATGCCGGACATGGACGGCCTGACCGTGCTGCGCAAACTTCGCGCGTCGCATCCCGACCTGCCGGTGATCGTGCTCACGGCCAAGGGCGGCATTGACTCAGCGGTCGAAGCCATGCGCGCCGGCGCCAACGATTTTCTGGTAAAGCCGGCAAGTCCCGAACGCATTACGGTTTCCATCCGCAACGCACTGAAGATCGGCACGTTGTCGGGCGAAGTCACGCGGCTGAAGAAGAAGACCGAAAACCGCCTGATGTTCGAAGATCTGATCGCCCGGTCGGGCGAGATGAAACAGGTGATCCGGCTCGGCCAACGCGCGGCGCAATCCAACATTCCGATCCTGATCGAAGGCGAATCCGGCGTCGGCAAGGAACTGATCGCGCGCGCGATTCAGGGCTCCTCCGACCGCGCGGGCAAGCCGTTTGTCACGGTGAACTGCGGCGCCATTCCGGAGAACCTTGTCGAAAGCATCCTGTTCGGCCATGAGAAGGGCTCGTTCACCGGCGCCACCGACAAGCATCTGGGCAAGTTCCAGGAAGCCGACGGCGGCACGCTCTTTCTCGACGAAATCGGCGAGCTTCGCATGGACATGCAGGTGAAGCTGCTGCGCGCCCTGCAGGAAGGCGAAGTTGATCCCGTCGGTTCCAAGCGGCCGGTAAAGGTGGATGTCCGGATCATTTCGGCCACCAACCGCGATCTGGCGGAGCTCACGCGCGAAGGGCTCTTCCGGGAAGACCTTTACTATCGCCTGAACGTATTTCCCATCCACGTGCCGCCGCTTAGGCAGCGGCGCGACGATATCGCGGCATTGGCACGCCATTTCATCTCGCGATTTTCCGCCGAAGAGAACAAGACCGTTGCCGGCATGACGCCGGAAGCCGATGACCTGATCGAATCGTATGCCTGGCCCGGCAATGTGCGCCAGCTCGAGAACACGATCTTTCGCGCGGTCGTGCTTTGCGACGGGCCGATGCTCGACGTCTGCGATTTTCCGCAGATCGCGGGCGCCATGGGCATTGAAGCACGCGCGCGCAAGCCAGTGGCGCAAGCCGAACCGGCCTATTTCGCCGCTCAAACCCAGGAGCCTCGCGGAGGCTTCGCCTCGGTCGCTTCTCCTTATGCCGTTTCGGCGACCGATGCCGTGGGCCACATGCGCAAGCTCGAGGAACTCGAGGCGGAGATCATTCGCATGGCGATTTCCCGCTACGACGGACACATGTCGGAAGTGGCGCGAAGGCTTGGCATCGGCCGTTCCACGCTCTATCGCAAGCTCAAGGAACTTGGGCTGGAGCAGCATGACGCTGGCCGGGCCGATGAGGACCAGCGCCAGGCCACAGGATGAGGCTCAGCGCATGCCGAGCGCGGACAGATAGAGTTCAAGCAGTGCGTCCTGTTCCTGCCGGTCGGCGGTATCGAGCTTTCGCAGGGTCACCACCTTGCGCATGATCTTGGTATCAAAGCCCTGACTTTTTGCTTCGGAATAGACTTCGCGAATGTCGGCGGAAAGCGCCGCCTTTTCTTCCTCGAGCCGTTCGATCCGCTCGACCAGAGACTTCAGATGTTCCTTCGCAAAGCCAGACTTCGCCATGGGACGCCGCGCACCGATTTTGAAGGCGCGGAACCTAGCGAACGACGTCGCGATCATCAACGCCGCCATCTTCACTTACTTGTGCATTTTTGACGCGCGTTCGAACGCCGCCCGCTGCTCGGCCGTTGCTTCTTTCTGGTAGCGCCGTTTCCATTCCGCCGGCGGCATCCCGTAAACGATCGCGCGTGCTTCATCCTTTTCCAGAATGACGCCCCTCTCGGCCGCAGCCTCGCGATACCAATCGCCCAGGCAGTTGCGGCAAAAACCCGCCAGGTTCATGAGGTCGATATTCTGCACATCCGTGCGCGCGCGCAGATGTGCCACGAGCCTGCGGAAGACCGCGGCTTCGATGTCGGTTCCTGTTCTATCGTCCATGAGCGGCCTCGTTCGTCAGGCGACCACTATAAAGCGCGCCCGGTCGCCGGTCAGGCCCTGCCAAAATGCCCGGCGACAGGGTATGGTGCTGCCAGAATACCAAGAGGGGCTTTCATGCGTGTTCTTTGGGCCGGTGTGGCTGTTGTCTGTGCGCTGATTCTGGCGCTCGCTTATCATTTTTCGAATCGCTACACGATTGCATCGGGGGGCGCGCTGACCGTCTGGCGCGTGGACGGAAACACAGGCCAGGTATCCTATTGCGGCGTGATCAGCCATGGCACCGCCAAGTCCCTGGAATGCGCGCCAGTCAAGGAAGCCGCGCCTTCCGAAGGGGCGAAGTAGCTCTCGTCGCGTTGACAGCGGCGCAAGCTTGCGCGACTGCTATTCGTCCATGCGCCGCTTCGCCGTTGCCCTGATTCTTCTTGCCTGCACCGCAGCGCCGGCGCAGGCCGATTTTGCCGTGTGCAACAAGAGCGCCCATATCGCCAGGCTCGCCTTCGGCCACTTCAACGGCACCGACTGGATGAGCCAGGGCTGGTGGACGGTCCAGCCCGGAAAATGCGAGACGCTACTGAGCGGTGCGCTGAAGGCACGTTACTATTATCTTTACGCCACGGACGGCGGCGCCGGAACCTGGGACGGATCCAAAAGTTTCTGTGTGGGCACGGGCGCGAAGTTCGCAATTGTGGGCCGCGCGCATTGTGCGGCGCGCGGCTTTGACCGCAAGGGATTTTTCGAAGTGGATACCGGGCAGAAGGCCGGCTGGGTCCACAATCTTTCGGATTGACAATGCGGCGGCGGCGCAAGACCAAGATCGTAGCAACGGTGGGTCCTGCATCTTCCGCACCCGAAAAGCTGAAGGCTCTGTTCGAGGCCGGTGTTGACGTTTTCCGGATCAACATGAGCCACACGCCGCACGATCTGCTGGCGGAACTGCACCGGCGCATTCGCGATCTCGAAGTGACCGAAGGACGACCGATCGGGATCCTTGCCGATTTGCAGGGGCCAAAGATCCGGCTTGGCATGCTTCCCGGCGGACAGCTGGAACTGAAGGAAGGCGACCGGCTGAAGCTTGTGCGCGAAGCCGCCTCGAACGACCCCAAGGTGTTGCCGATCCCGCACGCGGAAGTATTCAGCGAGCTCAAGCAGAAGCATTGCCTGCTGATCGATGACGGGAAGGTCCGTCTGCGCACCTTCGCCTCGAAACCGGACTCGGCGGAAGCGATCGTGGAAGTTGGCGGCATCCTGAAGGATCGCAAGGGCATCAACCTTCCCGACACGCTGCTGCCCATTTCGGCGATGACAGACAAGGACAGGGCCGATCTGGATATGGCGCTGAAGCTTGGCGTGGACTGGATCGCGCTTTCTTTCGTGCAGCGGCCGGACGACGTGGCCGAGTTGAGAAAGCTTGTCCAGGGCCGCGCAGGCGTGCTGGCCAAAATCGAAAAGCCGAAAGCGCTTGAAACGCTTTCCCAAATCCTTGAACTGTCCGATGCCCTGATGGTGGCGCGCGGCGATCTGGGCGTCGAATTGCCGCTGGAGGAGGTTCCGGGGCGGCAGAAGGAAATCACGCGCGCGGCACGCCGGGCAGGAAAGCCGGTGGTGGTCGCCACGCAGATGCTGGAATCGATGATCACCGCGCCGGTCCCCACGCGCGCGGAAGTTTCCGACGTCGCCACAGCGGTGTTCGATGGCGCCGATGCCGTGATGCTTTCGGCAGAAACCGCGGTCGGTGCGCACGCCATCGAATCGGTGCAGATGATGGATCGGATTGCCATGGCCGTGGAATCCGATCCGCTCTACCAATCGATCATCGACGCGCAGAGAAGCCCGCCGGAGGAGACGACGCCGGATGCCATCATGGCGGCCGTGCACGAGGTGACGCACACGATCCGGGCGCGCGCCATCGTGTGCTGGACGAAATCGGGTTCGACCGCGCAGCGCGCCGCCCGCGAGCGTTCCGAAGCGCCCATTCTTGCCCTGACGCCGAGCCTTGAGACCGCGCGCAGGCTTTCGATTGTCTGGGGCCTGCACTGCGTTCACACCGAGGACGCGCATGATCTGGACGACGTGGTGGATCGTGCGAGCGCCATGGCGCTGAAGGAAGGCTTTGCCGCCAAGGGCGATCGCATTGTCATCACGGCCGGCGTGCCGCTGCGCACTTCCGGATCGACCAACCTTCTTCGCGTGGCATTCGTCTAGCGGCCGGACAGTCAGATTCCCTGCCCTTCCACTTCTTTTGTCAGCTCGCGAACCCGACGATCCACGTTTTCATAGGTGGGATCCAGCGCCTGAACCTTGCGAAGCACGCCGAGCGCGGCTTTCTTGTCGCCATAATCGTCGAGCATGTCCGCAAGTTCCGACATTGCCGCAAAATGGCGAGGATTCAGCGTGACGGCCTTCTGCAGGGCGAGCATTGCGCCGGTGTCGTCATTTGAAAGGGCCTCCAGCTCGCCGAGCCTCCGCCAGCCCTCGGCATAGCCGGGCGCAATCTGAACGATGTCGTTCAGAATTTTGCGTGCGGTATCCAGATCCTGAGTCTTTTCCGCGGCCGCGGCCCGGGTCATCAGAAGATCGACCGTGGCGCTTCCCGACTGCTGAAAAATGGCCTCGATCTGGTCCTCGATCGGCTTGGCTTCCTCGGGCGAACGCGCCTGGGCGAGCTCGGCGAAGAGGGCATCTACCGGCTTCTGGGCGTGCGCCGGCTTCTGTGTCGCGGCCGCGTGGACGGCCAACGGCAACAGGAGCAAGGCAATGGCGATGGCAAGCCGGGACATCGCACCCATGCTATCCCAACGGGCGCGGCAAAAAAGCGGCAGCTGCCGCCTTAACCCTGGCGCGCCTTGAAGCGGGGGTTCTTCTTGTTGATGACATAGGTCCGGCCGCGCCGGCGAATGATGCGGCAGTCCTTGTCGCGCTTCTTGAGCGAGCGCAGGGAATTGCGGACTTTCATGACACTCTGCTTGCGAAAAAGAGGCGCGGAACCTATTCGGGCGGGTTCATCCTGTCAACGCCGCGGGGAACCCGTGATAAATTTTCGCAGGAAAGGCGGGGCCGGAGATTTCGTGACGATGAGGCGCGCCGGATCGTGGGTTTTCTGGCTCGGACTGGCCGCCGCTGGCGCGGCCGGGGCACAGCCTGCTGTACCGGCCGGCACGACGGCACCCCAGGCGGCCTCTCCATCCCCCGATGCTCAGTTCGCGGGCTTTGTGCAAGCCTTCCGCGCCACCGCGATCGCAGCCGGCGTCGATCCCGGCACCTATGACCGCTCGATGGCCGGCGTCATGCGCGATCCCGATGTGGAGAAGGCCAACCTTCAGCAGCCGGAGTTCAACAAGCCGATCTGGTCCTATCTCGACATGGCGGTCTCGCCCCAGCATGTGGCAAACGGCATTGCCGGATTGCGGGCCAACGAAACGGCGCTGCTCAACATCGAATCGCGCACTGGCGTGCCCAAGGAGATTCTCGTCGCCATCTGGGGCATGGAATCGAACTACGGCCAGCTGATGGGCGGGTACAGCATGTTCAATGCGCTTGCGACACTGGCCTACGCAGGGCCGCGCGCCGGTTATGCACGCCGCGAACTGATCGATGCGATGAAAATGGAGGAAAAGGAAGGCTATCAGCCCGTTTACATGACCTCATCCTGGGCGGGCGCCTTCGGGCACACCCAGTTCATCCCGTCAGCTTTTCTGCAATACGCGATGGACGGGGATGGCGACGGGAAGATCAATCTCTGGACGTCGGTGCCCGATGCGCTAGCGTCAACCGCCAACCTTCTCGACAGCGAGGGCTGGCAGCAGGGCCGGCCTTGGGGTTACGAGGTGAAGCTGCCCGCGAACTTTCCCTACGAGCAGGCCGAGCTCGATCAGGCCAGACCGGTCGGCGATTGGAGCAGGCTTGGCGTGACGCTGCCAGACGGCGCGCCGCTGCCATCGGGTAATCTTGCGGGCGCGATCATCGTTCCGGCGGGCGCGCGGGGACCGGCGTTTCTGGTGTTCGACAATTTCCGCGTGGTGATGAAATACAACAATTCGCTGAGTTATGCGCTGGCGGTCTGCTATCTTGCCGACCAGATCAGGGGCGGCCCGCAAATCGTGGGCACATGGCCCCGCGACGAGGCGCCCCTCAGCCGCGATCAGCGTATCCAACTTCAGACGGACTTGAAAACGCTCGGCTACGATCCGGGCGATATTGACGGGCTTATCGGCAAAAGGGTCCGCGCGGCGATCCGGCAATATCAGAAGGCCAAGGGGATGGTTGCCGACGGTTTCGCCACGCAGGCCCTGCTGATACGACTCGATGCGGACGTGAAGGCAAAGGGTCTTTAGCCCGCTGTCATGCGCCGCAAATGCGGCGGACCCAGTTGCAGCACGTAGGAAGCGTCAACCGGGTGGCCCGCAATCGCGGGCCATGACATGATGCTAAGCATTCGGCACCTGGGTTTCGGGGATTTCCTCGCTCACTTCCGGCGTCACCAATCCAGCGTAGCGAAGGTTTGGCGAGAAGCGCGCGTAGAGAAACAAAGCCGCCATCAGAACCGCGCCAAGCGCATAGGGCGCGAGCGGCGAGACTTCGTATAACGCCCCGATCACGGGCCCTACGATGAAGCCGGTGGCGCTTGTGGCGCCGACCACGCCGGCCACCGCCCCCTGCTCTTCCGGCGAAACCGAAAGCGAGGCCGCCGCCGCATAGCCCGGCCGCGCCATGCCGAAGCCCAATCCCGAAAGCGCCATCGCGAAGACAAGCGGCCCGAAACTGTGGGAGATGAGAAAGATCGCGTTGGAGGCAACGGCAATCGCGGTGCCCACGCGCATCAACGTGCGCGCAGACGGATTGAACTGCTGCACCAGAACAAGTTGCGCGAACAGCGCCGACATGGAAGACGCCATCAATCCGATGCCGACGTTTTGCGCGGCGGCGCTTTCCTTCAGATGCAGCACGTCCATGAAGAAAAACGCCACCGTCTGAATGGGGATGGCGCCCGCCGTGCTGAGAATGAACCCGAACAGCACGAACGGCCGCATGCGCCGGTCGTGCCATTTCAGCCGCTGCTCGATGGGATGTTTGGAACGCGGGCGCGAACGTTCGGGCAGGAAATACCAGATGGCGGCGGCACTGAGCACCGCAACGGCAGAGATGAAATAGAATGGCGCGAACAGGCCGAATACCACCAGCGCCGAGCCGATGCCGGGCCC
>Ga0209581_1000274_pt1 | contig 143664 bp, 116 predicted proteins | sample Coa_R2_FD_187160 | JGI IMG/M metagenome (GOLD analysis project Ga0209581, IMG submission 187160) | Surface soil microbial communities from Centralia Pennsylvania, which are recovering from an underground coalmine fire - Coalmine... | ecosystem: Environmental > Terrestrial > Soil > Unclassified...
CGAAAAACTGACTTTTCCACCTCACTTGGAAATCCCGCAAACCGCGCGGGATTCCCACTTTCCAACAACTTCCACGACGGCGGCCTTATAAACCATACCGGACATTTCATCTGCTACCAAAAACCGGGCATTTCACTTGCTACGAACAGGAACCGGAAGCATTTCCAGCAACAGATGAGGTCACGATTCGTCGTGCTACGCCTGAATAAAAGCATTTATTACGATTCTGTAAAACCAAAATAGAGGGAGATGGGGAAGATCTAAAAGAGAGCGCCGGTGTTTGACCGGGAAATTCCGACAGAACAGGTCGTTTTTCCCTCGTGGTTACATGGAATCTGAAGCGCTGAGATAAGAGACACCTTGCTGAAGACATGTAACTGGCAGAAGCTGACGCGCCGCAGTGTGTTTGCAACACTGCTTCTTTTTGCTGCAACGAAGTGTATTTTTGCGCAGGACAATTACGAGATCCAGGTTTACGGTTCGGAAACGGTTGCTCCGAAAACGACGATGGTGGAACTGCACAGCAATTTCACCGTAAACGGATCGAAGCCAATGCCCGGCTCTCGGTATACGGCCGATGGAACATATCCGACGAACCATGCCGAACATGAAACCGTAGAAATCACGCAGGGTTTGACCAGTTGGTCTGAGGTTGGGTTCTATATCTTCACCAGCGCGCGCAGTGGACAGGGCATTCAGTGGGTGGGCGACCATATTCGCCCTCGCGTGCGCGTGCCGGACAGCTGGCACTGGCCTGTGGGCGTGAGCCTGTCTATGGAACTTGGGTATGCGCGGCCGCGCTTTGCAGGAGACACGTGGACCTGGGAGATACGCCCGATCGTGGATAAGCAGATTGGCCGGTGGTATTTCGCAGTGAACCCTGCGCTGGAGCGGTCTTTTCATGGACCGAGCGTTTCCCAGGGGGTGGCATTTTCCCCGAATGTGAAGGTGAGTTACGACTTTACACGCGTGATCACCGGCGGTCTGGAATACTACGCGGCGTACGGAAGGCTGGGCGAGTTCTACGACTTTCACGATCAGCAACAGCAATTTTTTCCTACGATTGACCTGAACGTTTCGCCAAACTGGGAGATCAACTTCGGCGTTGGCGTCGGCCCCACTGCGAGTACCGACCACCTCATCGTGAAGGCCATTGTTGGCCGCAGATTTGACTGGTCTGGGCACCACGAACCCGGCAGTTCTGCGAACACACAATGAACAGACGCAGCATTTTTTAAGTCGTAAGCCTGAATGGCACTCCCGTCAGCGGGCTGAAGAAAGACATGATCAATAGTAAGGGGGGCAGCGCTGCGGAAGTGGACTTTGTTGCATCTAATCCTGGGTTGATGCTGTTTCATTGTCATCAGCAGAGCCACATGGATTTCGGTTTCATGATGCTGTTTCGCTACGTTTGATTCGGATGACCCAGAAACTTGAGATTGGACCACAGGAGCGCATCTTTGTTTTGACCGGCGCTGGCATCAGCGCAGAGAGCGGTTTACTCACCTTCCGCGACAGCGATGGCCTGTGGAGCGGGTATCGCATTGAAGAAGTGGCCACGCCGGAAGCATGGGAGGCGAATCCGGAACTGGTGTGGAAGTTCTACTCCATGCGCCGCCGCGATGCGATCAAGGCTGCGCCGAATCCAGCGCATCACGCTCTTGCTCGGCTTGAATCTCACATGGGCGACCGCCTTTTTCTCTGTACTCAGAACGTGGACGATCTTCATGAGAGGGCAGGGTCGAGGAATCTTGTGCACATGCACGGCGAGCTGTTCTCTTCGCGCTGCGAGGCAGGATGCGGCGAGCCGGTTTTTACTGACCGCAATCTCTATGAGTCGGCAGAGTAGATTCCGCATTGCAGATGCGGAGCAAGGATCCGCCCGCATATTGTGTGGTTTGGCGAGTATCCTCTGGGCATGGACCGCATCATGCGCGAGATTGATCGCTGTGACGTGATGATTGTGGTTGGCACATCGGGCAATGTACATCCTGCAGCTGGTTTTGTGCAGTGGGCACGGCAGCGAGGCCCGCAGGTGCGCACATATTATGTCGGCCCCGAGGCGCCGCTGAACGCTGCAGCTTTTACCGAGGTGATCCTGGGGAAGGCAGGCGAGGTACTGCCCGGACTATAGGTGAAAGATAATGCCCAAACGCGCGAAAAAAGAGCTTTCTCCTGCAAAAGCCGTAGACGAGCAGCTTGCCCGGTATCGCGCCATGCGCGATTTTTCCATGACTGCCGAGCCCAGTGGGGGGGCGCCAAACTCCAGCGCAGAGGAGTTGCCTTTTGTGGTGCAGAAGCACGCGGCGACTCGCCTGCACTACGACTTCCGTCTAGGATGGCGTGGCGTGCTGAAGAGCTGGGCCGTCGCCAAAGGCCCAAGCTACTTTACGGCAGACAAACGCCTTGCGGTTGAAGTGGAAGATCACCCCATAGATTATGGCGGTTTTGAAGGGGCAATTCCCAAAGGCCAGTACGGCGGTGGCACTGTGATGGTGTGGGACCAGGGCACGTGGGAACCGCAGCAGGGAGAGGACGTTGATGAGGGCTTGAGGAAAGGGCGGCTGAAATTTCTGCTGCACGGGAAGAAGCTGAAAGGGAAATGGACGCTCGTTCGCATGGGCGGACGCGCCGCGCGCGAATCGAAGCCAAACTGGCTGCTGATTAAAGAGCACGACGAATATGAGGCTTCAGATGGGGATGCACCAATTACGGAAACCGCACCTGACAGCGTCGTGACTGGCCGCAGTATGGAAGAGATTGCAGCGCAGGAAGACCACATCTGGCAGAGCAAGCCTTCTGAAAAGAAGCAAAACCGTTCGCGGCTGACTCGCGCGCGGACCAAAACGACAGAGGCCCCGGACCGCGAGAGCGCTCTCGCGGATTTCCCTAAAGAGAAGCTGCCGAAGTTTGTTTCGCCGGAGCTGGCAACGCCGGTGGGCGAGCCTCCAAAAGGTGACGATTGGCTGCATGAACTTAAGCTGGATGGATATCGCATCCAGCTCCGGATCGAGCAGCAAGCGAACGGCAAGCGCAGCGTAAACGTACTTACTCGCAAAGGGCTGGACTGGACACACCGCATGCCCAACATCGCGCAGGCGGCATCACAATTGCCCGTCAAAGCTGCATTGCTTGACGGAGAGGTGGTCGTGCTGGATGAGTCCGGCAAGACGAGCTTTGCAGAGTTACAGGCTGCTTTTGAAGAGAAGAAACAGGCACATCTTCTCTACTTCGCGTTTGACCTGTTACATCTGGACGGGCACAATCTGCGCGGACTTCCGCTGGAGCAGCGAAAGTCCATTCTGGAAGGGCTTCTGGGTGAACTGGACGAAGGAGAAACACTCCGTTACAGCGAACATATTCGCGGGCATGGCGATGAGACTTTTCGCAACGCGTGCAAGCTTGGCGCGGAAGGAGTTGTTTCCAAGCTGGCCGATTCAAAATATGAATCGGCGCGCAGTAAGAGCTGGCTCAAGGCAAAATGCGTGCATCAGCAAGAATTTGTGATTGGCGGTTTTACGCCGCCCTCGGATGGCAGCCATGGAATCGGCTCTCTGCTGCTGGGCTATTATGATGGCGGCAAGTTTATCTATGCGGGCCGAACTGGGACCGGGTTCACGCAGGCGACGAGGCGAGCGCTCCGGAAGCGTCTGGAGGGGCTGCGGCAGGCCAGGCCTTCTTTCAAAGAAATCAATCGCGAAGAGAGCAAAGACGCAATCTGGGTGAAGCCAGAGCTGGTGGCAGCCGTACAGTTTGCTACCTGGACCGGGGACCACCGCGTGAGGCAGGCATCTTTTCAGGGCCTGAGGGAAGACAAGCCGGCAAAGGAAGTACGCCGCGAAGAACCGGTGCCAGTGCCGAAACCAGCGCGCACGGCGGGCAAATCGCATTCCGGGAAAGAGGACGCGGGGAGTCTTCCGGCAGAGAAGGCTAAGTCTGTAAAAGCGCCTGCCATTGCGGGTGTCCGGCTCACCCATCCCGGTAAAGTGCTCGATGAGCAAAGCGGCATGACCAAGCAGCAGCTTGCCGAGTACTATGACGCGGTAGCTGAGCATATCCTGCCCCACATTGAAGGCCGCCCCCTGAGCATCGTGCGCTGCCCGGAAGGAAGCGGAAAGCCATGCTTTTTCCAGAAACATACCAGTTCTGGTCTTCCCAAGGGAATTGAGAGCGTGGACGTGCCGGAAAAAGACGGTAAGGTACAGCAATATGTCACGGTCCCAGGCAGAGAAGGGCTGGTGGGACTGGCGCAGATGGGCGTGCTCGAGATCCACCCCTGGGGGTCGAAAAACAATTCGCTGGAAACGCCCGACCGGCTTATCTTTGATCTCGATCCTGACCCTGCTGTTGACTGGAAAATCCTTGCTGAAAGTGCGCGCGAAGTCCGCGATGTCCTCAAGGAAATGGGGCTGACTTCGTTTGTGAAATCCACGGGAGGCAAAGGACTGCATGTGGTGGTCCCCATTACGCCGAAGCATAAATGGCCGGAGATCAAAGAATTCACCCACAACGTAGTGCTGGCGCTTGAGCATTGGCGTCCGGAGCGCTATCTGACCAAAATGACAAGGTCCGCGCGCAAGGGCCGCATCTTTCTCGATTATCTGCGGAATGATCGTGGTTCTACGGCTGTTGCTCCGTGGTCGCCCCGCGCCAGAAAAGGAGTGCGAGTGGCGATTCCTATGCGCTGGGAGGAGATCGACAAAGGCAATCCGGAAGACATTACCGTTGCCACTTTTGGGCAATGGAAGAAGCGCCTGACGCATGATCCATGGGGAAGGCTTGCAGCGGTGAAACAATCTCTGACGGAAAGGGCCATGCGAGCCGCGGCTGCACTGGTTCCAAAGTCAAGATAGAAATGCGAGCAACAGGGCGGGAAAAAGAAGCGCTGACTTTATAATGAGAGAATCATCTCTCATGGTTCGTGACGGTTATTATTACGGTGTTGCTCTGATTGCGGTGGCGATCATTGTTTATGCGCTCACTGGCGGATGGGGCTGGGCCATTCTTCCATTACTGCTTGCGGCGTTTTTTCTTTGGTTTTTTCGCGACCCGGAGCGGGCTGTACCGGATGGTGAGGGTCTGGTTGTTTCTCCCGCAGATGGCAAGCTCACTTCGATTGAAAAGGTCATTACGCCTGCGGGAGAGCGCATCCGCCTCAGCATCTTTCTCAGCGTTTTTGATGTGCATGTGAACCGTTCGCCTGTGGCAGGTGTTCTGCGTGAAGTGCGATACCAGAAGGGCCTTTTTTTAAATGCACTTGACCCTGCCTGCGCTGACAAGAATGAGCAGAACCTCGCGATTGTGGAAAGTCCGGATGGTTATGAAGTGGCCTTTAAACAGATCGCGGGGCTGCTGGCACGGCGCATTGTTTTCCGCCCCAAGGCAGGAGACTATCTGGAGCGCGGCCAGCGCATCGGCATGATCAAGTTTGGCTCGCGCGTAGATGTGCTGCTGCCAGATCATGCCATGCTGCGCGTCAAACTCGGTGATCGTGTTCAGGGTGCTGCAACCGTCCTGGCACAGATACCTGGCCTCATCGCAGAGCCAATGCTGGCCGAGCTGGAAGTGGAGACGCTGGCTTGATGGCCAGAGGCACACGCCGACGTCGCGGTATGTATATTCTGCCCTCGCTATTTACGGCAGGAAATATCGCGGCTGGTTATTTCGCCATCATGCAGAGCCTTCAGGGCTCCGTGCAGGAGCCGCACCACTTTGACTGGGCAGCCCTTGCCATCGGTTTTGCCATCCCGTTTGACGCGCTCGACGGCCGCATTGCCCGAATGACGAACACAACAAGCGAATTTGGCAAAGAGCTTGATTCGCTTGCGGACGTGATCACGTTTGGAGTGGCGCCAAGCCTGCTCGCCTTTACCTGGGGTTTCCGGATGCTGCCCATGACGGGTGATCTGGTATTTCGTCAGAAGCTGGTGCAATTTGGCGCGTTTGTCTGCTTTTTATTTCTTATCTGCGGGGCCAGCCGATTGGCGCGCTTCAATATAAGCATCAATCCTGTACCTAAGAATCCAGGCCGGCCCGGCAGGAAATACTTTGTAGGAATGCCCATTCCAGCGGCTGCTGGCATCATCGCTGCTGTGATCCACTTTTTTCATGGAATTCCGATTTCCATTACGTGGGTCGCGCTGATCTGGATGGCCCTCGTGGGTCTTATCGGCTTTCTTATGGTCAGTACCTGGCGCTTTTGGAGCGGCAAGGAGATCAACCTTTCCAACCGCCATCCATTTCAGTGGATGGTGCTGATCGGGCTTATTCTCTATGCGCTTGTCTTCTTTTCGCAGTACGTCCTGATTATCATGGCGCTGATGTATATGTTTTCCGGCATTCTGGCGCGGGTGGCATATTCGTGGCAGCGAGCGCGACGGATGCTGCCCCCCAAGGCCAGCGCTGATTAGGCGGAGACCAGCTTTTCACCCTGCGAAAGGACTGCCCTTACCAGGGCATCAAAGTCTTCCATCCGGCTGCGGTGGTTTGTGTTTGCTATCCGGACAGCATAGTCGCCGCTCAGCATCGTGCCTGAAACAACGAATTCGCCGGACTCCTGCAAACGCAGAACAATCTCGCGGTTGATTGAGTTCAGGCGCTGCTGATTTGCTTCTCCGGCAGGGTGGAATCGGAAGCAAACTACATTCATCACCCGTGGCGCGAGCAGTTCCAGATCCTTATGCCTGCGCACGAGCGATTCCAGATACGCGGCCTGTTCTACGTTCTGCGTGATGAGCTGGCCGTGCATCTCTGTGCCGTATGCCTTGAGCGACATCCATACTTTCAGTGCTTTGAAGCCGCGCGAAAGCTCAATACCGCGATCAGAAAAAGGCAGGCCATTGGCCAACATGCCTCGCGTGTCCTTTCCAAGATAGCTGGCCTGTGCGGCAAATGCATCCGCGTGCGCCGCAGCCTCGCGTACCAGCACGCAGCCAATCTCGAACGGCAGATACATCCACTTGTGTAGGTCAAAGGCGAGTGAATCCGCGAGTTCGATACCAGCAACGAGATGTCTGTATTCCGGTGAGAACTTGAGCAACGCGCCGAAGGCGCCGTCTATGTGCAGCCAGAGGTCTTCCTGTTTACAGATTTCGTAGAGAGCTGCGACATCATCTATGGCTCCAGTGTTTACCGTTCCCGCATTTGCGATGACGGTAATCGGACGCAGCCCGGCAGCTCGGTCGGCGCGAATCTGCTGTTGAAGCAGATCTGGACGTATCTGGAAATTCTCATCCACTGCAACCTGGCGAAGCGCGCTGCGGCCCAGCCCAAGGAGCTCCACGCTTTTCTGTGCCCACATATGCGTTTCAGTTGAGCCGTAGATCACCAGCTTCTGATGCGAGCTTTGCAGCCCCTCCTTGCGAAGATCGAATCCAGCCTTTGCATGGCGCGCCACGGCGAGGCCAAGCAAATTCGCCATCGTTCCGCCGCTGACAAAGATGCCGCTTGCGTTCGCGGGCATATTCATGATCTCGGCAAGCCAGGCAAGGGTCTGCTGTTCCACATAGGTTGCTGCCTGTTGTCCTCCGGCGGCGTGGGTGTTCATGCCTGCGGCGAGCATCTCAGCCAGCATGGCAAATGGAGTGCCGCTGCCCCGGACCCATCCCCACGCGCGTGGATGGCGGTTGCCGGTGGAGTAAGGCAGGACATAGTTCAGGAAATCGAGATAGGCACGCTCTTCGCCTTGTGGTGTTCGCGGCAAGGGCCCGCGCAGGGATTCGCGGACGTGCTCAGGCAGCGGCTGCCATGCAGGCTGATCGCGCAGAGTTTCAAGGTGGTTGAAGATGTCATCCAGCATGCGGTGCGCAAGCTGCCGCTGCTTATTCCAGTCAGAAGGGTCTAACGTCAGCTCTGCTGCTGCCGCCCCGGTAAGATGTGCCATAGGGACCTCGGCTGCCTCCTCGTCGAAGCGAGTAAAGCGCCGTGATTCATTTTACTCCTGCTAACGAATCCATTCGTAACGGTACTCGGCTGCGGTGAGTGCGTCGGCGAGCTGTTGCACGTGGTCGCTGCCGCGTGTCTCCAGCGTAAAGTCAATGACGGTATCACCGAGGTTCACGCCGTAGTAGGCGCGGTCGTAGGCGGTCTGGACGATGTTGGCGCGCGCGTTGGCAATGATCTTCGTAAGCTGATGAAGCGAGCCGGGACGGTCTGTCAGATGGATGCGCAGCCGTGTCCAGCGGTAGTCCTTTACCAGGCCGCGCTCGATGATCTTGGCCAGCAGGCTTACGTCAATGTTGCCGCCGCCAACTACGACTGCAGTGTGCTGGCCATTAAGCGAGGTCTTCTTTTGCAGCAATGCCGCAAGGCCGACAGCCCCCGCGCCTTCAGCCAGCGTTTTTTCGCGCTCCAGAAGAACGAGGATGGCCTTGGCAATTTCCTCTTCATCCACGGTGACGATTTCATCTACGTAGCGCTGGACATGCGCCAGCGTCACATCTCCTGCGCGGCGAACGGCGATGCCATCGGCAATGGTTGCCTCTGCCGGGATCGTTACTGGCCGGTTCGCTTCGGTTGCGCGCAGCATGGAGGGCAGCCGCTCTGTCTGTACGCCTACGACGCGAATCTTTGGATTGGTTTCCTTAATGGCGCAGGCGACTCCACTGATGAGACCGCCGCCGCCGATGGGCACCACAACAGCCTCAAGCTCCGGCACTTGTTCGAGCAACTCGATGCCGATTGTGCCTTGACCTGCAATCACCTCCGGATCATCGAATGGATGCAGAAATGTCATGCCTCCTGCATCCGCCTGACGGAGCGCTTCAGCACAGGCTTCGTCATAATTCGCGCCATGAAGGACAACTTCGGCCCCATATCCGACGGTAGAGGAGACCTTTACCAGCGGAGTCATCAGGGGCATCACAATCCGCGCCTTGATGCCGCGTTGCGTTGCGTGGAAGGCGACGGCCTGCGCGTGGTTTCCGGCGCTGGCGGCAATCACACCACGCTGCTTCTCGTCATCCGTCAGCGTGAGGATCTTGTTGAGTGCGCCGCGTTCCTTGAAGGCGCCGGTGCGCTGCAGGTTGTCCAGCTTGAGATATACCTGCTGGCCGGTCATCTGCGAGAGCGCGGCCGAATGCTGCGCCGGAGAGAAATAGATAAAGTCACGGATGCGGTTGCGTGCTGCCTGTACATCCTGAAGTGAAACGTCCTTCATTCTCGCTTCCTTTGACAAAAAATAGGAAAGCCACCAGCCCGGCTGCGGGTGGTGGCTTTTTGTTCCTCGAATCTCTGTTCGCCTTTACGCACCCGCATGCTGTTCGAAGGTAATTCGAATGATGTTGGTGCAAATGGAATTCTGTGGCGCAAATGTGTTTGCAACGCGGCGCTCAGTCAGATATTCCATGGCGATTGAATTAATGAGTATCAGAGTAGCTGGCCGAGGTCAACTTCCTGGCCGGCTGCAAAGACTGCCGCGGTCCGCGGTATCCCAAAGAAATATGCCAGCTCGCGGTAATCTTCAGCATCATAAAGCACGAAATCCGCGATCTTTCCTGGCTCAAGGCTTCCAATCTCATGACCGCGATTGAGGCTGTAAGCGGCGTTGATGGTTGCTGCCGTCAATGCCTCTGACGGGAGCATTTTCATCTGCGTGCAGGCGAGGGAAAGCACCATGGTCATGGAGGTAGTTGGCGAAGAGCCGGGGTTGAAGTCTGTGGCGATGACCACTGGAAGACCAGCTTCCATCATGGCGCGTGCCGGAGCGTATTTCTGTGAGCCAATCGCATAGACGGATGCGGGCAACAGCACAGGCTGCACACCTGCCTGCTTCATCTTGTTCATGGATTCCTGCGTGGTCTGTTCGAGATGGTCTGCGGTTTTTGCGCCCAACCTTGCAGCAAGTTCGACTGCGCCGCCAGAGGTGAACTGGTCGGCGTGGATGCGGAGACCTAGCCCATGTTGCTTTGCAGCAGTAAGCACGTGTTCCGCCTGCGGTACGCTGAAGACCTTCGCTTCGCAGAAACAATCGCAGAACTCAACGAGATTTTCTTTTACCAGGCGCGGCAGCATCTCGTTCACGACAAGGTCCACATAGTCGTCCGGACGCGACTTAAATTCCTCCGGAATTTCGTGGGCCCCGAGGAATGTAGGAACGCAACGCAGCGGAGTTGCTTCTGAAACACGCCAGATGGCCCGAAGTATTTTCGATTCATCGTCCACGGTGAGGCCATAGCCGGACTTCGCTTCCACGGTTGTGGTCCCTCCTGACAGGAACCAGCGCGCGTGCTTTCGCCCGGTCGCGACGAGGTCATCTTCAGAAGCGGCGCGTGTCCTGCGCACGGTGGAACGAATGCCACCACCGCGTTCAGAAATCTGCTGGTAAGTTGCTCCGGCGCAGCGCATCTCAAACTCGTCAGAGCGATTGCCGGCAAAGATGAGGTGCGTGTGCGCATCCACGAAACCGGGCATGACAACGCGGCCTTGTGCTTCGACAACTTGCGTGTCCTGAGGGGCCAAAGGCTCGATTTCCGCGCGCGTGCCGACTGCTGCAATGCGGTCATTACGCACCAGCATGGCGCCGTCAGGAATGATGGCGAGCTCGCGCATTTCGGCACCGATACGAGGCCGAGGAGGTCCCGCAAGCGTGACGAGCTGCGAGCAATTTGTAACCAAAAGTGATCTGTTATGGCTCATGAGAGGCGTTCCAGCAGGCCCGAGGCGAAAGACAGCAGACAGGCTGCGGCCGCAAGCGAGGTCACATCATTGATGTCACGAGGAGGGGCTATTTCGACCAGGTCCATTACGTGTACTTTTGGATGCGCACCGCACACATACGCGGCACGCCGCACATCGAGTGGGGTAAGTCCGCCTGGACGAGCTCCCGGCGTGGCCGGGGCAAAGGCGCGATCCATTACATCAAGGTCAAGGTCTACATAGATGGCCTCTGCTTTTTGGGAGAGGTGTTGCAAAGCCGCATTCACTGCCTTTTCCATGCCTTGTGATTGCGCTTCTTCTACGGGCAGGACATGGATTCCGGCATGCAGCGCGATGCGAAAATACTCTGAAGAGTTGGCAAAGGACTGGATGCCAATCTGCACGATGTTTTCACCGGGAAGGCCATCCTCAAGTAGTGCGCGTACGGGATTTCCATTGCGCAGGCCGCCTTCGAGGGTGCGGAGATCAAAATGCGCGTCCAGAGTAAGTAATGCACACTGTTGCAAATTCTTTCCCATGCCACGCAGTGCCGGGCGCGTGATGGAATTGTCCCCGCCGAGAAGCACGACCGCATCCGCTCCTTCGAGGGCGCGATGCACGGCCTGCTCGATCGGCTGCTGCGCGTCTTCCACGGAGAGAGCGCCAATGGGCAGGTCGCCGAGGTCTTCCGCGCGCAGGTCGCGAAGATCGTGGCCATGGACGATGTCACAAGTGCTGTAGCGCACGAGGGCATCACGGATGGTCTTCGGAGCGAGATCGCAGCGGCCCGGTGTGATGGAGCCGAGCGTCAGCGGGAGGCCGAGCACACGCAGCAGTCCACGCGCGGTGTTTGTACATTCGCCTGCAAGCCAGCGATGGGCGCGAGGCCAGTACGGATCTTCGTAGAGTTGGCTCATGCGTGGTCCTCATCCATGGGAATGCGGACGCCCTTCTCCTTCGCAAAGGCAATGGCCTGCGGGTAGCCTGCATCTACATGGCGCAAAACACCCATACCCGGGTCGGTGGTCAGCACGCGTTCCAGTCTCTGGGCGGCAAGTTCGGAGCCATCGGCAACTACTACCATCCCAGCATGGTGTGAATAGCCGATGCCTACGCCTCCGCCATTGTGAATGCTGACCCATGATGCTCCGGCGGCGGTGTTGACCAGCGCATTCAGCAACGGCCAGTCGGCTACGGTGTCTGAACCGTCGCGCATACCCTCGGTTTCCCGATAGGGCGAGGCGACCGAGCCGGCATCCAGATGATCGCGCCCTATCACGATTGGCGCGGAGATTTCGCCGCTGCGTACAAGCTCGTTCATGGCAACGCCGAACTTTGCGCGCTGTCCAAAACCGAGCCAGCAGATGCGTGCAGGCAGACCTTGAAAGTGGATGCGCTTCTGCGCCAGCTCAATCCAGCGCCGCAGGGAGGCGTCCTCCGGGAACAGTTCGAGGACGAGGCGGTCTGTCCGGTAGATATCTTCAGGGTCGCCGGAGAGCGCTACCCAGCGAAATGGCCCCTTGCCTTCGCAGAAGAGGGGACGGATGTATTCGGGCACAAAGCCGGGAATCTCGTATGCATCTTCCACGCCAGCCAATTTTGCCTGCGTGCGCAGATTGTTTCCATAGTCGAAGGTGATGGCGCCTTTGCGCTTTAGCTCGAGCATGGCGCGCACGTGGTCGGCCATGGTCCGCATGGAGCGGCGCTTATACTCTTCAGGATCGCGCTGCCGCATAGCGAGTGCCTGTGGCAGGCCCATGCCGTTGGGCACGTAGCCGTTCAGCGGATCATGCGCGCTGGTCTGGTCGGTCAGGACGTCGGGCACGATATTGCGCCGGGCGAGCTCTTGCAGCACGTCGGCGGCATTGGCCACCAGGCCCACAGAAACAGCCTTGCCGTCGCGCTTTGCCTCTTCAAGGATGGAAAGCGCTTCATCCAGGTTCCATGCAAGATGGTCACAGTATCCGCTGGCCAAACGCTTTTCGATGCGGGTTGGGTCTACGTCTATTCCGAGAAAACGTGCGCCGTTCATTGTGGCGGCAAGGGGCTGGGCGCCGCCCATTCCGCCCATTCCGCCGGAGACGACGAATTTGCCATCCAGGGTGCCGAAGTGCCTGCGGCCTGCTTCCGCAAAGGTTTCGTATGTGCCCTGCACGATGCCCTGACTGCCGATGTAAATCCACGAGCCTGCGGTCATCTGGCCATACATCATGAGGCCCTTGCGCTCAAGCTCGCGGAAGTGTTCCCAGTCGGACCATTTGCCGACCAGATTGGAGTTGGCGATCAGTACGCGGGGTGCGGCTTCGTGGGTGCGGAAGATGCCGACCGGCTTGCCGGACTGCACCAGCAAGGTCTCATCCTTCTCAAGGGACTTCAGGGCCTGGACGAGCGCATGAAAGCAATCCCAATTGCGCGCTGCTTTGCCCGTCCCGCCATAGACGACCAGCTCGTCTGGACGCTCGGCGACCTCGGGGTCGAGGTTGTTCATCAACATGCGCAGGGCGGCTTCCTGCTGCCAGCCTTTGGTGTTCAGAGTGGTGCCGCGAGGGGCGCGGATGGTTTCCGTAGTGGTTGTTGGCATGTCAGCTCTCCTGAGTGTCCGACTGATGATTCTACAGGCGAGAGCAGATGAAAAGGGCATGGGTTCAGACCCATGCCCTTCATTTTTTACAATAGCAGACCTGTCAAGAGGGTCAGGCGGCGGCAATGCGGCGGATGAGGTCTTCCTGCTCCGGAATATTTTCTGCGCCGATGGTGAAGGCGTCGAGTACTCCGGTGCCGAGTGCAAAGCGGAGGGCCTTGTCCTGCTGGTCGCGCATTTTGCCCTGACCCAGGATTTTCATGCCGACGATGCCTTTGCCCTGAGCGCGCATCTCCTTGATGACGCCGATGACGGTCTGGGGGTCGGCGTCCATGTAGGCGCCGATGGGGTTCAGGCGGACAAGATCAATTTCTACCCATGGCGATTTTGCCGCGGCGCGGAGCGCTCCAATGGAGTGGCAGGAGACGCCGTGATGACGGATGATGCCTTTTTCCTTTGCTTCAGAGAAGACGTCCATGACACCGCGATAGCGCTCGGTCCAGTCGGCTTCGGTGACGCAGTGGATGAGGCAAATGTCAATGTAGTCGGTTTTCAGCTCTTTGAGGAAGCGGTAGAGATCGGCCTTGGCTGCCTGTGGTTCGCGCGAGTCGCACTTGGTCATGACGGTGACCTTTTCGCGCGGAATGTGTTGCAGAGCCTCGGCGACATTGGGATGACTTCCATAAGAGTCAGAGGTATCGAAGAAGCGCAGTCCTTTGTCATACCCGTTCAGCAGAAGCCGGGTGGCGTGTCCGGCACGGGTCTGGTTGGAAGAGCCACCATAGCCGATGGTTCCTGTGCCCATGGCGAGGCGACTGGTGCGGATGCCGGTATTGCCGAGGACGACGGTGTCTGTAGCTTTGTATTTTTGCGTGAGCGGCGGAATCTCGATGGGTTCGGGAAGGGCGGAGGTGGGGTACAGGCAGGCTGTGCCTAATCCCGCGGCTGCTCCGGTGAGGAAATGTCTGCGATCCATGCGGCTTCCTCCAGACGTTTTGGCTATTTTATGCCGATTTGCGGGATGATGTCTGATATTTAGAGGCCGGGAGCCAAGCATGAGTTTGTCTGTCCGGGCCTGGGGCAGTTCGGATTCAGAAGGAGGTCCGGGAAACGAGAGAGCAACTGGAGACCGAATGTGTGCCGGCGTACTTTGATTTTGTGACGTGGAACCGGTGCAGGCGCATATAGCGAACGCGGAAACCGCCGATGACGGCAGGCAGATTCTGGGGTGCCCTGTCCATGTCCACGAGAACCAGCAGGGCAGCTTCGCGCGGATCATCGTGGCTTTGCGCGACTCCCACGCCAAAGATGGCCGGATCGGACATGAGCTGCGGAGCGTAGCGTGCCGCTACGGCAGACGCCGCAGTGAGGACGTTTGCCGGGAGGTGGATTCCGGGTGTGACGGCAGGGAGTTTGGGGGCGGAATCGCTGACAAAAGCTGCTGCGTCCATGGGAACGACCACGGTACGTACATCGGCAATGGTTCTTGGCACTTCAGTGTATGGATGGCTTTTGTCTATGTAAACAATGACTGCCGGATCTCCGAGGGCATCTGCGCTTTGGCCGGGGGAAATGCCAAGGACACCTTTTTCGTGATTGATGAGCGCAGCGGAGGCAATCTGTGCAGCATTGCTGGCCTTGACTCGGGCCACACCCGGGAGTGCGGGCAGGGATGGAGATGTGGCGATGTTTTTGTCGTAGTTGAGGCAGGCAATGGTATGCGGGGTATGCGTGCCGACGATGCTCATTCTGGATCCTGCCGTGGTGCCGAGCGCGTTGAGGACATCGCTGATGGGATTGGCAACGCTGAGGCCGTTGCCGTCGCCGTCTGTTCCGCCGGCGTAAAAGAGGCCGATGGGCTGCGCGTTGCTCGCGTCCACGATGAGGGAGCCGGAGTCGCCACTGTCAGAAAAATTGTCCCCGCCGATGCCGATTTGTCCGGTGAAGGTTTTGGTGTAGTACGGCTGGGTTTCGGCGCAGTCCTTGTAATAGTCCACCTTTACGTTGAGGTCCACGGTTTCTACCGTGGAACAGGTAAGTCCGGTGGTGCGTCCGCTTTTGACGACGCGCAGTTCATTGAGATTGTCTGCTGTCAGGGCTTCTCCGGTACCAGCCATGGGCGGGGCTGCGCCCAGCGAGCCGTTTGGCCCTGCGCCCTGAGCGCCGAATTGCAGAATGCTGCCATCGGAACTGATCGCACCGGGGGTGACAGCGGCAAGGGCCGCGTCCACATTGGTCTGCGACGACGCCAGAGGCACGTAGTAGCGAAGTGTTCCCACGGAACGTGCGCTTAACGGACGGCAGGCATTATCAATCAGACCGGGCTGGTCAATGGTGTCTCCAGGCTTTGCCTGGTCAGACTCGGCGAGTACGTGGTTGTTGCTCAGAATGTATAGGTTGTGGGCGGAGTCTTCGACCAGCGCGCCGAGAGTGCCGCCGCAGCAGTCGGCGATGTAGCTGTTGCCGGAGGCGTCCTTATATACATCGTAATCGTTGTCGTTACTGCCGGACGCGCCGAGAACGACAGGGCCGGTCTGGGTGGACTGGTTCGCCAGGGCGTTGGAATTGATTCCGGTGTTGTTGAGCAGCAAATGGAGGCGTGACTGTGTGGCCGTGTTATTGACCGAGGCGATCAGGGTGACCGGCTGCTGTGCCGCGACAAACGAAGGCGCGGTATAGGTGACGTGGCAAACGGTATATTGATGCTCGGCATGGGTGCACGTGGATGCTCCCAACGTTCCGGCGCTGTTGTCACTCAGCGTCCAGTGAACGGAGCCTGCGCCTACTTCGGCGATCTGTGCGGAGACTTCCAGGGACGTTCCGGCGGAGAGGGCGGCATTTTCCGGAAGGAGAGACTGCAGGAAGCCTGGGGTTACGGTAATCGTGCTGGTGGCAATCTGGGAAGGATCACTTTTAAGGCGTGCTGTTATCTGTATGGAAATACTATCACTTGTAAGGGCGCTTGGAGGGGTATAGAGTCCGGTAGCATCTATGGAGCCGATGCCCATGGAACCATTGTTCTGTGAAGATGCAAGCGACCAGGTGACGGCTGCCGGGGACACGTCCGGGAGGGATGCGGTGAAGCGCAGCTGGCCTGTTGTGCTGACGCTCGTTGCATGCGAGGAGATCTGAAGGCCGGAGCTGTTCATGCCGTTTAACTGGACGCCGCAGCCTGCGATCAGCAGGAGCAGTGGCGCAAGCGCCAGAGGCACACGGAATCTGCGAAATGACGGCATGGATGACAAACAGGAGGCCAAGGTCTATTAGACATGCTGGCCTTTCGGTTTGTCACTGTACTGGAGGGGGAAGTAGTGTCTCAGTTTGAATTTCCAAATCCTTCCGGGGGCCGTGCCCCTTCAAAGCAAACCCAAACTGCGACACAACCGAGAAGGATTCAGGCGGCGATGCGAGGCTCGTGATCGCTCGTGAGAGCGGCGCCCGAAGCCGCGGCGGGAATGACCTTGAGCTCACCCACGCGGGCTGCCTCGAGGCGGCGCACTTCGCGCGCGCTGAGCGGCATCATGGTGACGGGGGAATAGAAGATTTGTTTGCCGCAATCGAGGCAGACTTTATAGGTTTCGTTCTGAATAGTGAAGGGGCGCGTCAGACGAGAGTGGCGGCATCCAAGAAAAATTTCATAAAAGAAGTCCAGAATTAACTGAATGAATTTCATTGCTGGCCCTTTCTTCCTGCTTCATAGTGCTCATGAAGCAATCATCGTTTCGGTCCAACAGCCATGGCCTGTACGCACTCTTTAAGATGCAGGTTCTTGAGAAAAGTCGCCCTAATTTACGCGGACGACGAGTTTTCCGAAATGCGCCCCGGATTCCATACGGCGGAGTGCCTCTGGCAGGTCACTGAAGCTAAATACCTCATCCACAACTGGTTGGAGATGGTTGAGGGTGATGGCCCGATTCATTTCAAGAAAATGGGCGCGGGAGCCCACGTAGATGCCCTGGATATGGACCTGGCGGTGCAGGATGGGTGCGATCTGCAAAGGCTCACTGGACTGCGTGAGGACGCCAATTTGCGCTACGGTTCCGCCGATATTCACGGCCTGGAGGGATTGCGCGAAGGTGCCAGCCCCGCCGACTTCGACGACAAGATCGGCGCCTTCGCCTGCGGTCTGTTCGAGGACCCATTGGACCCAGTCGGGATGCTGCTTGTAATTGATGCCTGCATCGAGGCCGAGTTTTTTGGCGCGGGCGAGCTTTTCATCGCTGCTGGATGTGCCGAGCACACGCGCGCCGAGCAGCTTTGCAAACTGGAGAGCAAAGACAGAGACGCCACCGGTTCCCTGAATGACCACTGTATCTCCGGCCTTGATGCGGCCGGCATGGACCACTGCATTCCATGCTGTGACTCCGGCGCAGGGGAGCGTGGCGGCCTCCTCCCAGGAGAGATGTTCGGGCAGGGGAACGACGCCGCTTTCGGGCAGGACCACATATTCGGTGAGCATTCCGTCTATGTCGCCTCCGAGGGCGCCGCGGAGTTTTGATGGAGAAGGAGGGCCGTCCAGCCAGTTCTGCATAAAGATGCCGGCGACGCGGTCGCCGGGTTTGGACCGAGTCACTTCGTCTCCGATGGCAACCACCTCGCCTGCCCCGTCCGAGGCCGGGACCCGAGGCAGGTGCATGCGGGGGTTGTACTTGCCGAGTGTGATCATGAGATCACGGTAGTTGAGGGAGACGGCGCGTACTTTGATGAGGACCTGATGGGGTCCGGGCTGCGGAACGGGTTTTTCAGCCAGTTGCAGATGGTTTATGCCGAAAGCTGGAATTTGCCAGAATTTCATTCTGCTTCTCCCTTTTGCTGGTAACAAATGAGATGAGCGAGCACACTTTAACGATGCGCCTGTACAGCGATACCATAAAGATATGGCGAGAGGATGGGAAAGCAAATCGGTGGAGGAACAGGTGGCTGAAAAAGAGAGCGCACTCAGGGCAGATGGCAAGCCAGACGCCGCGAAAGAAGCGGCCAGGGCACGGCAGCGCCAGGCGCTTGAATTGCAGCGAGAACGAATTCTGGACGAACGCACCTCAAACCCGAACCGGCGCGCTGCACTGGAAGCAGCACTTGCAGATATCGAGTCAAAACTGGCAGAGATTTAACGCGGTGTGAAGCCCAGCGTCTGTTTAAAGATGCCGGGCATTCACCTACTGTTTGCGGTTGAAGAGCAGGGAATTGGCCTGGTCAATGCTGGTCATGAGCACGCGGGCGATGTTTACGTGCACGGGGCGGGAGACGGCCCAGACGATGGCATCTGCAACGTCTGCAGGCGTGAGCGGCGTGAGGCCCTGATAGACTTTTGCGGCGCGCTCCTTGTCGCCGTGGAAGCGCACTTCGCTGAATTCTGTTTCGACCATTCCAGGATCAATGCTGGTGACGCGGACGGGTGTGCCGAGGAGGTCCTGCCGCAGGCCATCATTGATAGAGTGTTCGGCGGCCTTGGTTCCGCAGTACACGGATCCGCCCGGATAGGTGATTTCTCCGGCAGTTGAGCCAAGGTTTACGACGTGACCACGGCCTCGGGCGACCATTCCGGGGACCACGGCACGAATGACATAGAGCAGACCCTTGATATTGGTGTCAATCATCTCCTCCCAGTCCTGATGCTTCCCCTCATGGAGTTTTTCAAGCCCGCGGCTGAGGCCGGCGTTATTGACGAGGACGTCTATGGCTTTCCATGTCTCGGGGAGACCGGAGAGCTGTTTTTCGACCTCGGCCTTGTTGCGCACGTCAAGCGCGAAAGCATGGACCGCTGCTGCGCCTTTTTCCTGAAGCTTTGGCTGCAGGGCCTGCAGGCGTTCGATACGGCGCGCGGCGAGAAGAAGGCGAGCACCTTGGGCGGCAAAGGCATAGGCGGTGGCTTCGCCAATGCCTGAGCTTGCTCCGGTGATGAAGACGATTTTGTCTTTCAGATTTCCCATGTGGTCATCGTAGCTGAGGGGCGCGGTCATTTGTAGCGGTGGCAGTGCCTATTCAGATTTGTGCGAAACACTGCGAACGAATTGGTAGTATCCGGCGGCCCAGTCGCGGTCGCGCAAGCCGGCCTCTGCAGCTTCGTGCAGTTGTTCGGCGAAGTGGTCGGCCAGCGGTGTGCGCGTGCTTGTGGCTTGAGCGGATTCGCGGAAGAGGCGCACGTCCTTTTGCCCGAGAGCGACGGTAGCTCCGGGGACATCGGGAGGGTGGAGCATCACGCCGGAGTAGGCCTCGTAAAAGGGTGAGCGGAAGAGGGCGGAGTTTACGACTTCAGCATACTGGGCGGGGTCAATGCTTTGGGATTCGGCGTAGACGAAGCCCTCACTGAGAGAGGCAATCATGGCGGTGATGAGGAAATTTCCTCCGATTTTCATGGCGTGTGCCTTGTACGGCTTGTCGCCCAGCATAGTGATTCCGCGGCTGAAGGTTTCGAGCAAGGGGCGTACTTTTTCAACGGCATCGGGCCTGCCTGCTACGACCGTCCAGAGCTTGCCTTCAGCTGCAACGTTGGGGCGCCCGAAGACAGGCGCGGCCACAAAGGTGCGCTTGCGCACGGAGTGCTCGATGGTAAGCTGCTGCGACAACTGCACGCTGAGGGTGCTGAGGGAGACGTGGACCGCGCCGTTGGGTAAGGATTCAATCAGGTCCCCGTTCAGGACCACTTCCACTACGGCGTGGTCGTCCATGAGCATGGTGAAGACGACTTCGCTTTCACGAACTGCTTCCGATGGAGAAGCTGCAGAGGCAGCGCCTTTTTCAACGAGCGGCTTTACTTTGGAGGCGGTCCGATTCCAGACGGTGAGGCTGTGTCCACTCTCGATGAGGCGCGAAGTGATGGCGCTCCCCATCAGGCCTGTTCCTAAAAATGCAATCCGCATGGTGATATTAGATTCGCAAAGTCATAGAGCGGAGGCAAAAAGAAGGCTTGTGACACGAGTCCCCGGGCGGGCCGCGGCTTTTACTGGTGCGGAGCAGACTGCGGCAGCATGTGGTTGCAGACGGAGCAACCCTGGCTTCTGCTGATTTTGAGCAGTTAGGGTCCCCGTGCATTTACCTGTTGTTTACAGAGCATTTAAAAGCTGTTTTCATTGGGGCGCTAAGGTAAGCGCATGCAATCCAACAGGTTTGGCCAGTTTTGCCTGCTCCTGGCGGGCTTTGTTCTTTTGATTCCCTGTGCTGCCCGTGCGCAGTTTGATAATGGAAGTCTGGTGGGCACGATCCACGATTCAACGGGCGCGAATGTTGCCGGTGCAACGATTGTTGTTACCAATACGGCTACAGGAATCGAAAACAAGACGACGACGGATGGCAGTGGGAACTGGGAAATTCCGTCGCTGCGCGTAGGGGTGTATCGGGTAGTGGCTTCGATGCCGGGATTTTCTGATGCTGTGGCAGAGAAGATTACGCTTTCTGTTGGCAGCCGCCAGCGCATTGATCTGAAGCTGCAACCAGGGCAGGCGCAGGAAACGGTAGAAGTGAGTGATGTTGCGCTGCAGCTTGAAACTGAATCCAGCCAGCGCGGGCAAGTGATTACGCAGTACCAGAGCGCGGCGCTGCCGCTGGTGAGCCGGAATTATTCTGATCTGCTTGCGCTGGTTACCGGATCACGACAGGCACCGACTGCGGCGCTCACCAGTTCTGTGAACAGCCTGACGCGCGCCGGATCTTATAACATCAACGGACAGCGCAGTGTTTTCAATAACTTTTTGCTGGATGGCCTGGACAACAATGCTTACGGCGAAAGCAATCAGGGATTTGATAACCAGATCATCGCGATTCCGCCAGACTCGGTTTCGCAGTGGCAGATTGTTACGAACAACGAAAATGCGGAATATGGGCGTTCTTCCGGAGCGACCATCAATGTGGCATCGCAGTCGGGCACGAACAATTTTCATGCCATGCTGTATGAGTTCATTCGTAATACGGACCTGAATGCGGCTGGATTTTTTAAGCCCACACTGACGGGGACGCTGGGACCGGTGCCGTTCCAGAAGCCCACATTTAACCGCAACCAGTTCGGAATGAATTTTGGCGGGCCTATTCTGTGGAACCGGCTCTTCTTTTTCCTGGACTATGAGGGCTTTCGCCAGACGCTGAAGCCTCTCGGCGCATTTACACTGCCTACGCAGAATGAGCTGAACGGAATTCTGGTGGTTCCGGTGAAGAATCCGATTACAGGAAAAATCTACGGTAAAGGCCAGCAGATTCCAGACAGCGACTTTAATCCGATCTCATTGCAGGTGGTCAAGTTTTTCCGGCAGATTCCTCTGCCAGTCGCGGGATCTCCGTCCACCGGTGTAGCGTCGAACGATTATTCCCGTCTGGTGCCATTTACGGACAATTCCGACAAAGGCGACCTTCGCCTGGACTGGCAGCAGAGCGCATCGAGTTCCTGGTTTTTGCGTATCAGCGACAGGAAAGAGACGGGCGTGAATTATCCTGCATTGCCGCTGCCTCTGGACGGGCAGACGAACGGAACGATCCGGATTCTGGACCAGCAGGTTGCGCTTGGATATACACATCTTTTTGGCTCGAACAAAGTGCTGGAGGCACGGTTGGGAGTTTCGCGCACAAAAGCAGGGAAGTACACGCTTTCAATCGGGGACCACTCCATCACCATTCCCGGTCTGCCTTCCAACCCTGTGGTGGCTGGCGGACTGCCTTCGACCAGCATTACGAATTTCAGCGCGTTCGGACGCCAGAGCACGAATCCGCAGTGGCAGAACCCGGCGCTGCTTGATCCAAAGGTCAACTTCACATGGGTGAAAGGCAAGCACTCGATGAAGTTCGGCTACGAATATGAGCACATCTGGATGGCGGTGAATGACAACAATCCGCTGTATGGCGCATTCGGCTTCACGTCAGACTACACAAACACCGGCTCCGGCCCTCCAGTTGCCGACAATTACTGGGCCGATTTCCTTTTTGGGACGCCGTCTTCTTATGCGCTGGCCAATTATTTTGTAGCGCACCTGCGCACGACGATGGACAACGTGTATGCGCAGGACGACTGGAAGATTACGCCGCAGCTTACGCTGAATTATGGGTTGCGTTGGGAATATGGCGCGCCCTACTCAGAACAGCACAACTATATTTCCAACTTCGATCCGGTTTCGCAGACTGTGCTTACGATCAATCCGAACGCGGTTGCCGGCAATGGGATTACTCCGGTGAAAGCGGGTGGAGTGTATGGCAGCACGCTGGTGAATCCTGATCTGAACGACTTTGGGCCACGCATTGGTTTTGCCTGGTCGCCCGATGCAAAGACGGTGGTACATGGTGGTTTTGGCGTGAGCTTTGTTCACTACACGCGCGCGGGGTCTGGAGACATCCTGGGCATCAATGCGCCGCAGGCGCAGTTTGCCGCTGTTGGATCGCAGGCGGTGAAGCCTTCGAGCGCAACGCATTGCCCGGCTGGCGCACCTGCCACTTCGTGCTTTGTGACGATTGATCAGGGCTTTCCCTCGTCTTTGATGGTGTTCAATGCGGCGACTGACAATATTACGTGGATCCCGAAAAATACCAGCGACAGCTACGTTGAGAGCTACTTTGTGAGCGTGCAACGGCAACTTGCAAAGAACATCGTTTTTGACGTGGCTTACGTTGGGAACCATGGCGTAAAGCTACAGGGTTTCCTGAATGCCAATCAGAAAATTCCTTCCACCAACTTTACGACGCGACCATTTGCGAACTGGCCTTCGGATATTACCGAAGCGTTGAACGCTTTCTATTCGCACTTTGATTCGCTGCAATCGCGCTATGAGCAGCGCTTTACCGGAGGATTGACGCTGCTGAATTCATTTACCTCGGAGCATTCGCTGGACAACGCCAGCGCCTCACTCGAAGGCAATACGCCATCTCCACAGGATGGAACGCACCTCAGCGCGGATTATTCACAGTCGGACTACAACCTGCCGATTGCGAACATTACCAGCCTGGTTTACGAACTGCCCTTCGGGCGCGGCCGTGCGTTTTTGTCTGATGCGAACGGCTTTGTGAATGCTGTTCTCGGTGGATGGCAGATCAGCGGGATCAATACGATGCAGGCGGGCACTCCGTTTAACATTACGTACTCGCCGAGCTCGTCGAACCAGGTTTCGCAGCAGATCACGGCCAGCTATCGCGGCGCGAACCTTTATCGCCCGAACCGTGTGCCGGGCCAGCCGCTGGTCAAGAAATCAAGGCTGCCGGGTACTGGATACGTGCAGTATGTGAACTATGCGGCATTTGTGCTGCCACCCACAAAGGACGCGGCTGGAAACCTGTTGAGCCCTTTTGGAAATTCTTCCAGAAATCCAGGAAGGACCCCGGCGTTTTACCAGACCGACCTGGCGGCGAACAAGACATTCAGCCTGCCGATTGAAGGCATGAAGCTGGAGTTTCGGTCAGAGTTCTACAACATCTTCAACCACACGAACTATTACCTGCCCAGCAGTGGTCTGGGCGGTACGCTGGGTACCGTCTCAGGTACGTTCGCGCCGGGAGCGACTGTTCCTGTGGGCGCAATCCATGGCGGTACTCCGAGCACGGGTGGCCAGGTGACCAGCACCTTCCAGCCGCGCATCATCCAGTTCGGATTGAAACTTACCTACTAATTAGACTTGGTGTGGAGACAGGGGCCGAATTTTTGGCCCCTGTTTTCGTTTCATGCGATACATTGAACGGGATGGCTGATGAACTTGAAGCTCTGAGCCGGCAGGTACAGGAATTAACGGCACGTGTATGGCGTCTGGAACAGGTTGTAGGACAGCAGACAGCGGAAGTGAAACCTGCTCCAGTGGCCGAGGTACAGGCAGGGGCGCTCCCGGAGCAGACGGAAACGGTGAGTGAGCCTTCCTTTGCTGTGGCAGAACCTGTGCGCAACGCCAGGCTTATGGACGGTTCGCTGGAAAGCCGCATTGGCTCGCAATGGTTCAATCGCATTGGGATTCTCGCTGTTCTGATTGGGATGGCGTGGTTTCTGAAATTTGCCATTGATAATCACTGGATTGGGCCGCTCGGGCGCATTCTGATTGGGTTGATTGCCGGGGTCGGAGCTATTGTCTGGTCTGAGCGTTTCCGCAGCAAGGGCTATCCGGCTTTTTCCTATTCATTGAAAGCGATTGGCAGCGGCATTCTGTACCTGGATCTTTGGGCAGCGTATGAGCTTTACCATCTGATTTCTTCCGGCGTGGCATTTGCAGGCATGGTGCTGGTGACAGCGTGGAACGGCTTCATGTGCTGGGTGCAGGGTGCTGAACTTCTGGCGCTGTATGCCATTGTGGGCGGCTTTGGTACTCCGCTGCTTCTTTCTACGGGAGAGAACCACGAGATGGTGCTCTTCAGCTATTTGTTACTGCTGGACATTGCGGTGTTGGTGCTGGTTGCACTGCGTCCGTGGTCGCGCCTGCTGCTGGGGGCCTTTGTAGGCACAGTATTTTGTTTTGTGGCGTGGTCCGTCCGTTTTTATAGTGATTCGCAATTCGCGATTACTGCATTTTTTACAGCAGCATTTTTTCTGCTGTTTGCGGTAGCTCCGAAACTGCTGCGCGGTATGCAGGCGACAAATGCGACGCATCTTTCAACCCGTGACAATATTGTTCTGGTGTTGTTGCCGCTGGCGAATGCAGCGCTTGGGTTTCTTGAGTTTTACCTGCTGCTGGATGTGGCTGGCCGCCGCTGGGCGCAGCCGTGGACGGCGGTCTTTTTTGCGGCGTTTTATTTGCTGCTGCTGAAGCTTCCTGCAAGGACCGAAGCAACGGCAAAGCCTGTTGTGCTGTCGTCGCTGCACCTGGCGATTGCAGTCATTTTCCTGACCATTGCGATTCCAATGGAAGCGCATGGCCGCTGGATCACGATAGGGTGGCTGGGCGAAGGAGTCGTGCTGCTGTGGCTGTCGCGCAGGCTGGGATTGTTGCTGCTGCGAGTGTTGTCGCTGGGGGCACTGGCGCTCGGTCTCTGCTCGCTAATTGGGCTGAATACTTCTGCGTCCACAACTGTTATTTTCAATGCGCGGTTTGCCACCTATCTTGTGGGTATTGCGGCCTTCGCTTTTTCTGCATGGATTGCTGCCAAGGCTGTGCCGGAGAAGCAGGCAGAGAGTGTGCCCTGGAGCGGGATTGCGGCTGGCGCGGTGATTGTTATGAATGTGCTGATTATGATTGCGGTTTGCCTGGAAATTCACTCCTACTGGTGGAACCAGGTCCCAGGCGGCCAGGGGTGGAGGGATTTTCATCAGCACGGAATGTATGCGCAATTTACCTACTCGGCGTGGACGATGCTGTTTGGAGCGGTGCTGCTCGCCAGCGGATTCTGGAGGAAGTCAGCCTTTCTGCGGTGGCAGGCGCTGGCGTTGATTGCCGGAAGCATTGGCAAGGTGTTTCTGGTGGACACGAGCCAGTTGAGCCAGGGATATCGCATCCTCAGCTTTCTGGGGCTGGGAGCGCTGCTGCTCGCAGTTAGTTTTGCGTATCAGCGTGACTGGCTGAACCTGCGCAGGCATGGAGAGGCGAAAGAATGAGCGCCCGTTTGCTGGCGCTGCTGCTGCTGTTTGTGCAGCCAGAGCAGCGCTTTCTCCGTTACATGCGTCCGGTAAACGGCGGCCCCGTGTCCGGGCAAAAGCAGACTTGCGCGGCTTTGGATGTGACGGCCTTTGCGCATGCTGCTCCTGGTTTGGCCGACTTGCGCCTCTACCGTGATGGCCAGGAGATTCCTTATGCTCTGCGCGTTTATGCGCAGGGGCTGGCGGAGCATGCAAGTCTTGAGGTATTGAACCTGGGCATCAACCGGAGTGGCGAGATTGTGTTTGACGCAGAAATGCCGCAGCAAAGCTACAGCGCGCTCCAGCTTGAGGTCTCGCGCAAGGACTTTATCGCAACTGTGAATGTAACAGGGAGCCAGACGCAGCAGGCTTCTGATGGAACGGACCTCGGTTCCTACACAATTTTTGATCTCACGGGGCAAAAGCTGGGCCGCAGCATGGTGTTGCATCTGCCGGTTTCTGATTTTCGTTTTCTGCACTTTCGCATCAGTGCTCCAGTCAAGCCAGCGGATGTGTCCGGCCTCTCGATTGAGCGGGAGGCATTGCAGGGTGCCGCGTATGCGATGGTCGCTGAATCAAAACAGATGAAGCAGCAGGACCGCGACACGGTGATCGAATTTTCAGTTCCGCCTCATGTTCCTGTAGACAGAGTGGAGTTCGTGCCGGCGGAGGGTGTGGCCAACTTCAGCCGCTATGTGAGCATCGAGGTTGTGCCGGAGCAGGAGAAGAAGGCGAATCCTGCCGCGATCTATTCGGGCGAAATTCGGCGTGTCCATATTTTGCGGGCGGGCCGTCGAATTGATGATGAGCGCCTTGCCATAGATGTGGGTAATGCAGGCGAAAAATTCACTTCCCGATGGACGGTGAGGATTGAAAATGGCGATGACCTTCCGCTGGCGCTGAATACAGTTCGGCTTGAGATGCAAAAGCAGGGGATATGCTTTGACGCTGAACCGGGGGCGAGTTACACGGTCTATTATGGCGATGCGGCGCTGAGCCCTCCGCAGTATGATTACGCCCGGCTTTTTCAGCCGGACAAAAACCCCGCAGAGGCGACGCTGGGACCGGAAGAAGAAAACCAGAAATATGAGCCGCGCCCGGACACGCGCCCATTCACAGAAAAGCACCCTGCGCTGCTGTGGGTAGCTCTGGTGGCAGCTGTGGCAATCCTGGGAGGTATCGCACTGCGTTCAGCAAAGGCAGCCAAAACGCAGTGAACAAAGACGCACGTCTGGTGGGTCAGAGTCTTTTTGCTGCGCCGACTGGCTCTTTCGGGCCGTCATTCCCGCGAATAGCAGACTGAATATTTTCCCATACCTTTGGACTCGGGTCATGGATGGGAAGCAGGAGCTTTGCCTGGGATGCGATATATTCAAGGTCGCGCACCAGGGCAGCGCAGTTTTCGCAGCTTTTTACGTGCGGATCGTTACTTACATCTACACCCGATTCAAACAGCTCGGGTAGTTTCGCCTGAAATTCCGCGCAGTTCATGGTTTCCTTGTCTTGCTGATGATTGCGGCTGCTCATACCAACGACTCCTTGCGTTCGCCGGAGCGGAGAAGGTCGCGCAATTTCATTCGCGCTTTGTGCAATTGAGACTTGCTATTGCCAATGGAGCAATCCAGCATTTCAGCAATTTCATTATGCTCGTAGCCTTCCACATCGTGCAGCACAAAAACGAGCCTGTATCCCGGGGGCAGATTTTCGACGGCGCGCTCGAGGGCGACACGGTCAATGGAGCCAGAGAGCATCAGGTCCCGCTCGCCGATGTCCTTGCGCGGTCCATCGTCCTGCGAAGGCTCCAGGGCCTCTTCGAGAGAAACCTGCGGCAGTCCTTTTTTGCGCAGGTGCATGAGCACGACGTTGACGGCGAGACGGTGCAGCCATGTGGAGAAGGCGGAATCACCGCGGAAGGTGCCAATCTTGCGATAGAGCTGAAGGAAGGCCTCCTGTGTAAGGTCCTCTGCTTCGGCTACATTGCCCAGCATGCGCAGGCACAAGGAATACACACGCCGCTTGTGCAGGGCGTACAGTGTCTCAAAGGCCTTTGAGTCGCCGGCCTGGGCGCGGGAGATGGCTTCTGCTTCTCCTTCAATGGGGGGATTGCGGCGCATATGTTGAACTATTTTTGCATGGTGAGGTTCTGCGTTCATTCGCACTCTGCCTGTCGTAAAAGTTCCATACTTTGCGGCCTCCGTCAATCCACTGCAGGTTCCTGATGGCGTAACAAGATTCATGACGCTTGTTTTTGGAAATCTGGTTTGGAAACTATGAGTTGGACGCCAGTCAGGACAGCAAGGGTTGCCTTCAGGATCCGATGAAGCGCGCGTACAGGCTACGGGCCTGTGCCACATCTGTTGTGCCCTGAACAATTGCGCGTCCGTCGGCAAAGATGGTGAGGACATACTCGTTGTATTCAAACCGCAGAAGCATATTGTTATGCCGCACGGTGCCGTGAGGGCGAAGGCGCTGCTCCATCTCTACAAAGTCTACCGGGCGGTGGCGTTCGTGTATCTGTACGGAATTGCGTCCGCAGAGTGTGATGTGAGGCCGGCCCTCTCCCCGGAGATGGGCGAAATTGCGCTGTTGGCAGACTTCGCAGTCCTGACGGGGGTGCTGAGTGGGGACTTCAGAGCGGTCGTTTGTCCAGAGATCAAATGAGAGAAGGCTGCGGCGGACTTTTTCCCGCGCGCCGACGATGAGTTTGATGGCCTCGGTGGCTTCCACGGAGGCGGCGAGATTGACGGCAGTATTCAGGATGCCTGCAGTATCACAGGTCTCTACCGTGCCGCCCGGCGGTTTAGGAAAGATGCAGGCGAGGCACGCGGTTTCGCCTGGAAGCACATTCATTGTGACGGCATAAGCACCAATGGCGGCGGCGTAAATCCACGGCTTGTTCTGTTCCACCGCGTAGTCATTTAACAGATAACGCGTCTCAAAATTGTCGGTTGCATCCAGAACAATCGCTGCATCATACAGCAGGTTGTGAATGTTTCCTGGCACCAGGTCAGCGACATGGGCATGTACGGTGATTTCGCTGTTAAAGCTAGAGATTTTCCGGCGGGCAGCTTCTGCTTTGGCAAGAGACTGGGCCGCATCGGCTTCATCAAACAGCACCTGCCTCTGGAGGTTGCTTTCCTCGACGAAGTCGCGGTCTATCAGCGTGAGAGTGCCCACTCCGGCGCGGGCCAGAAGACTGGCGGCGGCCGCCCCGGTGGCCCCGCAGCCGATGATAGCGACGTGCGAGCGGGCCAGTTTTGCCTGGCCTTCTTCCCCAATTCCGGGGTAGAGAACCTGGCGGGAATAACGTTCGGTAAACTGCGCCAAAAGCATCGGATGATTTCCCGTCTCCTAATTAGTATAAGAGTGGATGGCGTGCTCGGGTTGTGAATGGGCCTTTAGCGATGCCGCAAGACTGAGTGAAGAGAGGCTGATTGGACGTTAGCTGCAAATCCTGGTGGAGAATTTGCTGGATTGGCCTTCTGGTCCTGACGTTGTTTGATGCAACCTGGGCAGGAGGGCAGAGTGACGCACAGGCGGGCGATACGCTGCGCACGTGGAAAGGGCTCCAGATAGACGGCATCCAGTTCAAGGGAATTGATGCAGACCGTCTGGGACCGCTGGTCCAGAAGCTCGCCCAGCAGCCCCATCAGCCGCTGGACCCTGACAAGGTGAGGGAGAGCCTGCGCCGCCTGTATGAGACCGGCCTGTACAAGACGATCGAAGTTGAAGGAATTCGCCGTGGGAACGCCGTCACGATTATTTTTGATGGGACGCCCAACCTCTTCATCGGCCGCATTACGGTGGAAGGCGTAAAAAGCGAACGGCTTTCCGGCGTGCTGGAGCGCTCGACGCGCATGAATCCGGGAACAGTCTTTTCCGACGACAAGCTGCAACAGGCCGAATTGCAGTTGCGGCAGACGCTGGAAGAAAACGGCTACTATGCTGCGCGGATCTTTGCCAGCACCAGCATTGACCAGCCCAATTCTCAGGTAAATGTGGCTTTCCAGATTGAACTGGGAAAACAGGCGCGTGTGGGCGATGTGACCGTGCAGGGTGACAGCGGCATGAGCGTTGAGAAGTTCCGCAAAACGGGCAAGCTGAAAGAAGGCTCGAAGGTCACGCGCAATACGGTAAGCAATGCGCTGACCCGCCTGCGGAAGAACTACCAGAAGAACGACCGTCTGGAAGCGACCATCAAGCTGGATTCGCGGGACTACCAGCCTCCTGTGAACCATTTAAATTACGGCTTTACATCCAATCGTGGACCGTTGGTGAAGATCCAGGTGCAGGGAGCATCGCTCAGCCGGAGCAAGATCAAGAATCTGGTCCCTATCTATGAAGAAGGCACGGTGGATGAGGACCTGCTGAATGAGGCAGACCGCCGCATCCGCGATTACTTCCAGCGCCAGAGCTACTTTGACGCAAAGGTCACACATTCCGAGCAGCAGGTGGATCCGCGGCACGCTGTGATTACCTTCCATGTTTCGCTGGGAAGCAAGCATCGCGTGGATGCGGTACACGTTACGGGCAATAAGTACTTTGACAGCGACCTGATTCGGCAACGGCTGAGTGTTGTTCCTGCAAACATAGTGAACCGGCATGGCATGTACAGCTACGCGCTGGCACAGGCGGATGCCAGTAGTATTGAGGCCCTGTACCAGAGCAATGGTTTTACTGACGTGAAAGTCACGCCGGAGATCAAGGACGTGGATACGGCACCAAACGGACAGCCCCTGAAGACAGACCTGATGACGGTGACTTACCGAATTGAAGAAGGGGCACAGATGCGGCTGGGGAACTATGAGATCCAGGGCGCACAGCAAATCCCGCGGGACCAGTTGACTCCCTTGCTGAATACACAATCCGGGCAGCCCTACTCGGCAGCGAACGTCAATAACGATCGCGACACAATCCTGAGCTATTACCTGAGCCATGGCTTTGATAAGGCCCAGGTGCAGGTGACGCAGCACCGCTCTACGACGAAGCCGAACACCATGGATGTAACCATGGATGTGACAGAAGGCGAGCAGGTGTTTGTGAATCGCGTGCTGATTTCAGGACTGCATTACACGCGTCCGAGCACGGTGGAAGACCGCGTCCTGCTGCATCCTGGTGATCCGCTGGACCAGTCAGCACTGCTGGATACGCAACGGCGCCTGTATGACCTGACGCTCTTTAATCAGGTCAATACGGCGGTGCAGAATCCGGGCGGTGATGAGCTGCGCAAGAATGTGCTGGTGCAATTTACTGAGGCGCGGCGATGGGACGTGAGCTATGGGTTTGGTTTCCAGGCGCAGACGGGGAACCCGCAAACGAACTGCAAGAGCATCACACCGCAGGAACTGATTCAGCTTGGCATCAACCCGTCCACATATACGTGCAGTCCGAATGGCAAGACAGGCGTAAGTCCGGCATTTCTGTTCAATGTGTCACGCATCAATCTTCGTGGAACAGATAAATCCATCTCGTTGAACACCACCTATGGCACGTTGGAGCAGCGGGTGCAGACGATATTCTCGAATCCGCATCTTTTCGACAATCCAAAATTCGATGCTATCCTCTCCGGCGGCTACACCAACGCGCAGGACCTGACAACCTATGCGGCATCCCGCCTGGAAGCCTCGATGCGCGTGACGCACCACGTGAACAAGCCGAACACGCTGATTTATCTATGGAGCTATCGCCGCGTGAAGGTGGACCCGAACAGCGTGCAGGTGGCTCCGAATGAGATTCCGTTGGTATCGCAGCCGGTACGCGTTGGCGGGCCGGGCATTACATGGCTGAGGGACACGCGCGTGCCCACGCCACTGGATGCGACGCGGGGCACCTACAACACGGTCCAAGACACGTGGGCCGATTCACACTTTGGTTCGCAGGCGAACTTTAATCGCATTGATGCAACGAACTCCAGTTACTACTCCTTTGGGAAGCAGAACAAATGGGTAGTGGCGCGGAGCACCCGGATTGGGGTTGAGCGATCGTATGGAGCCGACAAGTATGAGCTGATTCCTCTTCCGGAGCGCCTGTATGCTGGCGGCGCACAGTCGCATCGTGGCTTTGGTATTAATTCGGCGGGGCCGCGAGATTCGCTGACGGGCTATCCCATTGGAGGAGCGGGCGCGTTTGTAAACAGCACCGAGCTTCGCATGCCGAATCCAACGCTGCCGTATGTTGGCAATGCTCTCGGGTTTGTGCTGTTCCACGATATGGGCAATGTCTTTGAGAATTCCTCTGACATATGGCCGAGCATGTTTCGCATTAAGCAGCCGCACAGTTATACCTGCAAAGACACGAGCGAAGCAGACCAGTCTGTGCCGCATCAGCACTCCAGCACGGGCGGAGCGGGCACGTGCAGCTTTAATGATTTTTCACATGCTCTCGGGCTGGGGGTAAGGTATCACACGCCTGTGGGGCCGTTGCGCCTGGATTTCAGCTACAACCTGAATCCGCCGATCTACCCCATCATTATTGATTATTCCGGTGGCCCCGTTCCGCGAATCGGACAGGCGCCACACTTTAATTTCTTCTTCAGCATTGGGCAGGCATTCTGATGGCGTGGCGTAAACATTGCGGAGTTGTGATGGCGGGGATCGTGCTCTCCGGCTGCATGGGCGCCCCTGCTTTTTCGCAGATAGCCACTCAGCCGGTTGTGCTGGACCGCGTGATTGCCATTATTAACGGAGATGTGTTGCTGGAAAGCGATGTGCGGGAAGAGATGCGCTTCTCTGTCCTTCAGCCTATTTCAGTGCCAGCAAGCCAGAACACGGAGGAGCGCGCCGCGCAGCGGCTGATTACGAGGACGCTTATTCTGCGGCAGATGAAGGAACAGAATGGCATCAACTACTCTGTGAGCGATGAGGAGGTGCGGAAGAGCCTGGACGAGTTGCGCCACCAGATTCCGGCATGCGGCCCGATGCACTGCACGACGGAAGCCGGATGGCAGGCGTTTTTGCGGAAGAGTGGCCTGACCGAACAGGAAGTGGACGACAGATGGAAAGAGCGGCTTGAAATACTGAAATTTATTGATCAGCGTTTTGGCGTTAGCATCCACATCGGCCGCCAGGACATTGAAAATTACTACAAGAACAATTTTCTTCCCGCTTTTGCAAAGTCCAAACAGCCTGCCCCGAAGCTGGAGAGTGTTGCTCCGCGCATTCGCGAGATTCTGCTCCAGCAGCAGGTCAATTCGCAGTTGAGAGACTGGCTCCAGAGCCTGCGCGAACAGGGCAGTGTGCAGGTCCTCGATCCAAAATATGGCAAGAGCACGGGCACTGATGACGACACGGGAGGAGGAGCATGAGCACCGAACCCGTTGCTTCTCCGGCGCGCCGCCGCATCTGGCTGCGTGTGGTGCTTATCATTGCTGCGGTGCTGCTGGCGATCGTCGGCGCCGCGGTCTGGTACGCATCCACTCCGCAATTTGAGGACCTTGTGCGGGAAAAGCTGGTGGCAGTTCTGGAGCAATCCACTGGCGGACGGGTTGAGTTGCAGGCGTTTCGCTGGTCGCTGCGTCATCTTGCCTTTGAGGCTGATGGATTGACGATCCACGGCCTGGAAGCTGCCAACGAAGCACCCTATGTGCATGTGAACCGAATTTACGTGCGGGTGAAGATACTGTCTTTCTTCGGCACAAAAAAGATAGACCTGAACTACCTTGAAGCGGATAAACCGGCTATCCATCTGATTGTTTATCCGGATGGATTAACGAACCAGCCGCGGCCCAAGACGCAGCACACCGGCAAACCCATCAAAGATGAGATTTTTGATCTTCAGGTGGGGCGAATAGAAATTCATGATGGTGTTGCACTGATCAATCAACGCGTGCTGCCCTTTGACCTTTCCGCGAATAATTTAGGTGCGGTAGTGACGTACTCGCCTGCCAATGACCATTATCTGGCTGCGCTGCACGCGGGGGACATCGTGGCGCAGCGGGGCATTCGGCCTCCGGTGCGCTCTCAGCTAGATCTTTCTGCCGATGCAGGACGGAACACGCTGGACGTGACGCAGTTTCGTTTACAGACTGGCCGTCAGGCGCTCCAGGCCACGGCTTCAGTGAAAGATTTTGCGGCCCCGCATTGGACGTTCACCGCCCAGGGCAACGTAGACGTGCGCGAAGTGATGGCGCTGGAGCCTGTGCCGGGAGTAGACAGCGGCATTGCAGCGCTGGACATAAAAGGGCAGGGGATCGGAAAGCAGTTCCTGATGAATGGGCTTGTTCGCGTGGCCGGGGCCGCGTACCACACCGGTTCGGTCCACGTCAGCGGCGCAAATGCTGATATGTCGCTGCATATGACGGAAGATGACCTGGCACTGACGAACATTCGTGTAAAGCTGGATCGCGGTGGTGTAGTGAATGCAGAGATGCGGATCGCCCACTGGATGGATGGACGGGTGCGGCAAGGAAGTATTCGGGCAAAGATTGCCGGATTTTCGTTGCAGCCCGTCATGGCGATGGTTGCTCCTCCACATTACGAGGACCTTGGGTTCGATACATGGGTAGCCGGTGACACATTCGTAGACTGGACAGGAGATGCCTCTGATTTGCGGGGAAGGGCGAACGTGACACTTACGCCTTCCAGGCAGACTCCAGCAGGCGAGGTGCCACTCTCCGGAATCGTAGACGCAACGTACTTCCAGAGCAATGGCACGGTCCAGGTAAAGCAATTACAGGCACATACGCCGGCGTCGCGCTTTGACGTCAGCGGCGGCCTTGGCGTGTATCCGCTCAGCCGCACTTCTACGCTTTTGGTGAATGTTGAAACCACGAACCTGGGCGAGTTTGATAAGGCGCTTTCCACGCTGGGAGTAGCAGCGCAGGGCAAGCGAGGCGTCCAGGCGCTGCCCGTGCGTCTGGATGGGCAGGCGCAATTCCATGGCACGGTTTCCGGAACACTGAGTCATCCGGATGCAAAGGGGCATTTGACCGCCAGCAATTTTGACCTTTTGCTCGCTGACCAGACGCTGCACTGGGATTCACTGGTGACGGATGCCGAATATTCACAGTGGTTGATTGCGGTCCAGCAGGCGACACTTACGCGTGGAACTACAATCATCCACGCCTCAGGCCAGCTGCATGCGCATCACTTCAGCGGTCACAGGCCGTCTTTTGATGAGGAGTCAGCGATTGAGGCAGATGTTACAGTCAAGGACGCTCAGCTTGCAGACGTAATCGTAATGTCGGGCCGTAACATACCCAACACGACGGGAACAGTAAACCTGAGTGCGCATGCTGCGGGCAGGCTGGACGATTTGAATGGAGGCGGACATCTTTCAGTTGCCGGAGGCAAGATTTATGGCGAGCCATACCGCAGCCTGACCGCCGATCTACGCTTTGCCGGAGATGAGGTGAGTGCCACAAAGCTGACGCTGCTTGAAAATGGCGGGCAGCTGACGGCGCAAGGCGGATACCACATCCGCACAAAGCAATTCCAGTTTGCAGCGCAAGGGAAAGGGTTCGACCTTTCGCACATGGAGCGGTTGCAGAACACGCGTGTGCCGGTGACGGGGCAGCTTGTATTCACGGCCAATGGGTCAGGCACGGTGGCTGCGCCGAATTTGCAGGTGAATGCGCACCTGACCCACGTCGTGGTCGGAAACCAGTTGAATGGGGCGGTGGACCTGACGGCGCACACCAGCAATGGCCAACTGATCTACACCACGACCGGACATCTGGCGCAGGCACAACTGGAGATCAGCGGGCAGACGGCCCTCTCGGGCGACTACCTGACCCACGCGCAGGCGCAGCTCTCCAATGTGGACATAGATCCGTTCCTTGAGATGTTTCACGTGGACAGTGTGCGTGGGCACTCCTCCATTGCAGGAATGCTCACGGTTTCAGGGCCGCTGCGTATGCCGCGCCAGATGCAGGGAGATGCCCAGATCAGCCAGCTTGCCGTTTCTCTTGCTGGCGTCCCACTGCGAAGCGAGGGACCGCTGCATGCGCAGCTTCGCAACGGTAATCTGCATCTCGATCCCATTCACATTACAGGAGACAACACGGACCTGCGGGCGCAGGGCGAGGCTGGAATTTTCGAGGACAGCCATCCAATGAACTTTCAGGCGCAGGGTTCCATGAATCTGGCGTTGCTGCAGACCCTACGCTCCGATATCTCCTCGTCTGGAGAGGTCACGTTCTCGATGAACGCTGGCGGTACGTTCAAAAATCCAGATCTGACCGGGCAGGTAAAGCTGACGAATGTTGCGATGAGCGTGGAGGGTTTTCCGAACGGCATCAACCAGCTGAACGGGACCCTTCAATTTACGCAAGGCAGGCTCCAGGTGCAGAACCTGACGGGGACCACGGGCGGTGGGCAGGTAAAAGTAGCCGGATATGTTACATATCAGCAGGGAATTTATACGGACCTGACGGCCACGGGGAAAGACATTCGTATTCGATACCCGGCTGGCATCAGTTCGATGATTGATACAAAGTTGCGTTTGCAGGGAACGCAGAGCGCATTGGTGGTAAGCGGCAATGTTCAGCTGACACGTTTTACCATCAACCCGAACCTGGATTTTGCCAGCTTCAGTAGCCTTTCGTCCAATACAGCGCCTCCTCCTGATCCAAATGCGTTCTCCAATCATGTCCGGTTGAACATACACATCACCTCGTCTCCGGAGCTTGATTTCCAGAACTCCTACGCGAAGCTGGCAGGAGACGTGGATTTGCATGTTCGAGGGACCGTAGCGCAGCCCTCTATGCTGGGGCGCATTACCATCACTGAAGGCAGCGCTACCTTTGCCGGAACAAAATACCAGCTCCAGCACGGCGAGATTTTCTTCAGCAATCCGGTCCGCATTGAGCCGGTGATTGACATTGACGCCACCACCCGTGTAGAAGACTACGACATTACGATCGGGGTGCATGGCACACCCAGCAATCTGAGTCCTACCTTCCGCTCTGAGCCGCCGCTTACGCAGCAGGACATCTTTTCGCTCCTGGCCATGGGGCGTACCCAGGAAGAGCAGCAAATTTATTCCATGCAGGCACAGCAGGCGGGAGTCAACACCACGGCAGACGCGATTCTGGGCGGCGCGCTGAACGCAACCCTGAGCAGCCGTATCCAGAAGTTGTTTGGCGGTGGCAGCGTGAAGATTGATCCCTCATGGGTGGGCTCGATAGGGAATTCTACGGCCCGTATCACGGTTTCGCAGCAGGTCTCAAAGAATGCGACCCTGACCTATGCCACGAACATCAATTCAACCGCACAGCAGCTTATCCAGGCCGAGGTCAATGTGACTCCAACGGTGTCCATCCTTGCGGTGCGCGACGAGTCAGGCGTCTTCAGCCTTCTGTTCAAGGTGCATCGGCGTTATCGTTGAGTGCGCCCAGGGCAAAAAATAGGCCGCTGCTGCATCGAATGTAGTTACAATGTGTGCGTAGTTCATCTCAGGCTGCCTTTGATTCGGCTTTGGTCCCTAGTCGTGCCAGAAGGTAAAAGCGCAGCCAGCCAGGAGAAAGATTGACATGAATAAAGTATCACGCAGTCTTGTCCCAGCTTTGGCCGCGGCTTTGCTCGTGGCCGTCCCTTCAGCAATGGCGCCCCACTCTGCCGTTGCTGTTGCGCAAAACTCACAGGACACACAGATTAAAGCGGATGTCCTGAACAATGCGCTCAACAAATCCAAGTTCAAAAACGTTCAGGTCAACGTGCAGAATGGTATTGTGACCCTCACCGGCACGGTGGATGTATACGACACCAAGGCGGATGCGGACCGGCGTGTGCATCGCATCAAGAACGTGAAGGGCGTTGAAAATGACATCGAAGTTGCCGGCCCTGAGGTTTCAGATCAGGAGCTCCAACAGAAACTGCTGAAAGCGATTCAGTATGATCGCGTGGGCTATGGCACGACGGCGTTCAATGCCATTTCTGTGAATGTACAGAATGGCGTTGTTACGCTGGGCGGACATGCCTATGGCCCGGTGGATGCAGATTCCGCAGTCGCAGTAGCGGCCAACACCAAAGGCGTGAAAGACGTGATCAATGACATTCAGGTGGACCCGGTTTCGCCCATGGATGATCGTATCCGCATTGCGGTCTTCCGTGCTGTGTATGGCTTCCCGAGCCTGAATAAATACGCCATTGATCCTGGCAAGCCGATTCGCATCTCTGTGCAGAATGGGCATGTGACGCTATATGGTGAGGTAGACAATCAGGCAGACAAAGATGCCGCCGGAATCCGTGCCAACTCCGTCCCTGGTGTCTTCAGCGTCACCAACAACCTGCAAGTGGCCAACCAGCCGGAAAAGAAATAGCTTTCTCGGAAGAGCAGACATAGAGCGGACCCCGCGTTTGTGCGGGGCCGTTTTATTTTGTGCCTTAAACTAGGAATGAGGAGCATTGCACCGAACAATGGCTTTTTTGCGTAGCGTTGGCACAACGCTTGAAATGATCAAATGGGAACACTCTGTTTTTGCGCTGCCTTTTGCGCTTACCGGAGCCATGCTCGCGGCCCATGGCTGGCCCCGCCCGGTACAGCTGCTTTGGATCATCGTCTGCATGGTCACGGCGCGTTCTGCGGCGATGGCCTTTAACCGCTGGGCCGATGCTGATCTGGACGCGGTAAATCCGCGCACCGCCAGCCGCGCTATACCTGCCGGGCTCCTCTCGCGCAGTTTTGCAGGAGTATTTGCGGCGGTGATGGCGGGCCTGTTTGTGCTGTCTGCTGCGCAACTAAACCGGCTGGCCCTTCTGCTTTCGCCTGTAGCACTCGCGATTGTGCTTTCCTATTCGTACACCAAGCGATTTACGCGCTGGTCACATCTTGTACTTGGACTATCTCTGGGGATTGCTCCGTCGGCGGCATGGATTGCCATTCGCGGGACTTTGGACCTGCGGATCCTTATTCTTACTGTGGCGGTGCTCTTCTGGGTTGCGGGGTTCGATATTCTTTATGCCTGTCAGGATGCGGAGCATGACAGGGCGCATCGTTTATACAGCCTGCCCGCTGCGATGGGGATTTCCAAGGCTTTCTGGGTAACACGCGTTCTGCACGCCATTACGCTGGGCCTCCTGCTACTGTTGGTGAAACTGTTCTCGCTGGGAGCGATTGCGCTTGCCGGCATCATAGTGGTTGCAGTGCTTCTGCTTTATGAACACCTCATCGTCTCGCCGAAAGACCTGCGCAGGCTCAATGCCGCCTTCTTCACAATGAACGGCATTATTTCTATTGTCTTTTTTATCTTTGTTGCGGCAGACATTCTTGCCAGGCGCTAAAAAGGCGCCGGGGGCCCCTTAGGGAGAGGCCCGCGCCCTGTGGTTACGGAATCGGGAATCAGGCGGACTTTTTAAACTCGTCAATTTTACGGTTCGCCTGGTCTTTTACTTCGTCTGTTTTGTCCATGATGCGCTGCCGTGTCTCGGCGGATTCGCGATGATGCTTCTCCTCTTTGTCTCTGGCCGCATCTCTGGCTGCGTCCTTTACGTTGCCCCATACCTCTTTTGCTGCGCCCTTCACCTGGTCAGCAACACCGCTGTTTGCCATGCGTTCGTCATTCAGCGCTGTGCCAACCTTTTCCTTCACTTTGCCCTTCGCCTGATCAATTTTTCCGCTGACCCGGTCCTTGTTCATGACGTTCTCCTTTCATTCAGACGGCCCTTCTGCCGCTAATGAGCTGGATGAGCAACACTACGAGTGCAATCACCAGCAGAATGTGGATATACCACCCAATAGCGTGAAAACTTACCAGCCCTACCAGCCAGAGCACCAGAAGAATTACAAAAATCGTCCAGAGCATAAGCTTTGTTCTCCTATGGTGTGGTATGGTGCGCTTGACGGCATCCGGGTTGCCGCAAAACTTCAAGCAGTCGCAAGGAGAACTCAAAAATGAAAGTGGCCATCCAGGGAGAGCCGGGATCATTCAGCCATGAAGCCGCAGGAAAAATGCTGCATGAGGCAACCATTCTGCCCTGTGCACTTTCTGCCGATGTCTTCCGCGCGCTGGTTGAGCGCGAAGTGGAAGCCGCGGTCATTCCGATTGAAAACAGTCTTGCCGGGCCGGTGACCGAACATTACGATCTCCTGCTGCAGCATCCGGTCGCCATTGAACGCGAAGGTCTTTTGCGTATACGCCACAATTTGATTGCTGCTCCCGGGGCAAAAATGGAAGAGCTCCGGCGGGTCTATTCACACCCTGTGGCGCTCGCGCAATGTCGCGCTTTTTTTTTGAAGCATCCGGAGATGCAGGCTACGCCCTTCTATGACACGGCGGGAAGCGTGAAACACCTGATGGAACTGGGGGACACTCAGTCCGGGGCCATCGCCAGTTCGCGGGCCGCGGAGCATTATGGCGCGCAGATTCTGGCGCCGGGAATAGAGGACAATCAGGAAAACTACACCCGCTTTTTTCTGGTGCGCCGCAGGGAGGAAGTTCAGACGGGGCCGGGAGCAGACAAAGTAAGCCTGGCTTTTACCGTGGAGAACAGGCCCGGAACGCTGGTAGCTGCACTTCAGGTTTTTGCCGGGCAAGGGACGAACCTGACCAAGATCGAGTCCCGTCCGGTCCAGGGCAGGCCGTGGGAGTACGTCTTCTATGTGGATTATCAGTTGACGCCAGAGACCCGCATGGATGCAATCATCCATCGGCTTTCAGATTACTGCTCCATGGTCAAGGAATTAGGGAAATACTGCTCCGGCATTCATCTGGGATGAGCCGATTGATTTGGACCACATCTGCCGATACCCAGAGGGGGAACCAAAAGGACGGCAAGAGCGTGCATCCAACGGAGAAAGGGCGTAGGGTGGCTCAATTTGAGCTAGCGCCTGCAACTTTTTCCAAGAGAATGAATCAAATTCATCATAATCAGATCATATAATCTGATAAGAAGACACTCATGGCTAGCGATTTTCTCAGCGTAATCCATCCCAGCGACCCCAAGCAGCGCGAGGGCCGCGATGAAGGCAGGGTGCTGCCTGTCCTTCCGGTACGGGACACAGTCCTGTTTCCCCATGCCGTGCTGCCGCTCACAGTGGGCCGCGAAAGCTCCATCCAACTGATCCAGTCGTTGGGCGAGGAAAAGACCATCGTTGTGGTGGCGCAGCGAGACGCGCACCAGGACAGGCCCCAGCCTGCTGATCTGCATGTGTTCGGGACCATGGCTACCGTGCATAAGGTGGTCAAGATGCCCAACCAGAGCCTCTTTGTCTTTACCGAAGGCACGGAACGCGTTAAGCTGGGCGAATTTACACAAGTTGAGCCGTTTATGACGGCGCATGTTGACCCTGTGCGCGATGTTCCTGCGCAGCCTGGGCCAGAGCTTGAGGCGCTGCAGCGCAATATTCTGGAGCAGTTTCAGCAGATTGTGGCCGCGTCGCCCACGCTCTCTGACGAGCTTTCCACGATTGCAGCGCAGATGGATGATCCCGGAAGGCTCAGCGATTTTGTGACGGCAAATCTGCCGTTTCTGGCCACGCCGGACCGGCAGGAGCTTCTGGAAACCTCGGATGTTCACGCCCGTCTGGACAAGCTGCACAAGCACCTGGTGAAGGAGATCGAAGTCCAGCAGCTTCGCAATAAGATCCAGTCTGAAGTGCAGGACCAGGTGCAGCAGTCGCAGCGCGACTACTATCTGCGTGAACAGCTCAAGGCCATCCAGAAGGAATTAGGCGAACAGGACGAGAGCCAGAAGGACATTGAGGAACTGCGTCAGAAAATTGAGTCCGCAGGTATGCCGGAGGAGACAAAGAAGGAAGCCCTGAAGGAATTGAACCGGCTTTCGCGCATGTCTCCCATGGCGGCGGACTATTCGCTGACGCGTAACTACATTGAGTGGCTGGCGGCGTTACCGTGGGCCAAGTCGTCAGGCGGCGAAGTGGACATCGCCAAGGCCAAGGAGATCCTTGATGAGGACCACTACGATCTGAAGAAGGTGAAAGACCGCATTCTGGACTACCTGGCCGTGCGGCGCCTGAAACCGGACATGAAGGGGCCGATTCTTTGCTTTGTAGGACCTCCGGGAGTGGGAAAGACCTCACTCGGCCGCAGCATCGCGCGCGCTCTGGACCGCAAGTTCCAGCGGATTTCGCTGGGCGGAATGCATGATGAAGCCGAGCTGCGCGGGCATCGTCGCACTTACATTGGCGCGTTGCCTGGCCAGATCATTCAGAACCTGCGCCGGGCGGGGGCAAACGACCCGGTTTTCATGCTGGATGAGGTAGACAAGCTGGGGCGCGACTTCCGTGGCGATCCGGCATCGGCGCTGCTTGAAGTTCTGGACCCGGAACAGAACAACACATTCCGCGACAACTATCTAGACCAGCCGTTCGATCTGTCAAAGGTGCTTTTTATCTGCACTGCAAACATGCTGGACACGATGCCCGCTCCTTTGCTCGACCGCATGGAGATCATTGAGCTGCAGGGTTATACGGAAGAAGAGAAGCGGCACATTGCATTCCGCTATCTGATTCCGCGGCAGATCAAGGAAAATGGCATTCAGCCGGAAAACATTGAATTTCCGGAAGAATCTGTTTCCTACATCGTGCGTCATTACACGCGTGAAGCCGGTGTGCGCAAGCTGGAGCAGCTGATCGGGACAATCTGCCGCAAGCAGGCGCGCCGCATTGCGGAAGGGAAGATGGAAAAGCTGGTCGTCACCCAGGAAATCATTCACGAGTTTCTAGGCGGCATCAAGGTCCGCGTGGACACCGAGATTGCCGAGCGCACCAAACGTGCCGGTGTGGCCGTAGGACTGGCCTGGACCCCGTCTGGTGGTGATGTGCTCTTTATTGAAGCCAACAAGATGAAGGGCAAAGGTGGATTTACGATGACAGGCCAGTTGGGCCAGGTCATGCAGGAGTCCATGCAGGCTGCGTTGACCTGGGTACGGTCGAATGCAAAATCTCTGGGTCTGGAAGATGACCTGATGAAGGAGATTGATCTGCACATCCACGTTCCGGCGGGAGCGATCCCGAAAGACGGCCCTTCGGCGGGCGTAACCATGGCAACCGCACTGGTCTCTCTGCTGACCGACACGCGGGTGCATCCGCTGACGGCGATGACGGGCGAGATCACCCTGAGCGGAAACGTGCTCCCCGTTGGCGGCATTAAGGAGAAGTTTCTGGCGGCAAAACGGGCGGGTGTGAAAGACGTGATTCTTCCTGCAGAAAACAAGCTGAATGTGGAAGAAGACCTGACCCCCGACCAGATTGACGGCGTGACCATCCACTATGCCAAGCGCATTGAGGACGTGCTGGCCGTGGCGTTGCCCAGGTCCAGAGCTGAAGAAAAGAAAGATGAAGAGGTAAGGGAAGAGGTCTTGCAGGAAGCAGCTGCACAAGCGTAAGTGAATAAATGTAGAAGCGACCGGTGAAGAACTCATCGGCCGCTTTTAAATCTGCTCAACGTAGTCGCACACAATCACCGTCAGGTCATCTTCCTGCGCAACCGCCCAATTTTGTACAGCAGTGATGATGTGGTCAGCCGCGGTTCGATGAGAACTGGCCAGAGTTTCCTGTAAGAGTGCTGCGAGCCTCTCCTGGCCAAATTGTTCTGCATTTCGATCCGTTGCTTCAATCACTCCATCGGTATAAAGCACAATCCGGTCTCTATGCTGGAGGGGGAGAGTGGCCGAAGCATAGGTGGCGGCAGGAAAAAGCGCGAGTATCAGGCCATTTTCTTCAATCTGTCGTATTTGCCCGTCGCGCAGAAGCAGCATGGGAGGATGCCCTGCAGCGGCGTAGCGAAGCTCACGGCGTTCCGCATCGAGGTGCACAAAGGCCGCGGTCACAAACTGGTTCTGCGTATTGCCGCACAGCGTCGTATTGATGGCGGAAAGAAATTGCGGCGGGTCACTGGCGCTCTCCTTATGAGAGGAAGCCGCAACCTTCACCATGGAAGCGATCAGAGCGGCGGGTACGCCGTGACCAGAGACATCCGCAATCAGAAGACCAGTTTGCTTCTCGCCGGCCACTACAAAATCATAGAAATCGCCGGCAACAGAGCGCATGGGCACATATCGCGCCGCAACGCGGAAGTACCGGGAGGGTGGGTACTCGCCAGGCAGAATGGGAAGTTGAATGCGGGTGGCGATTTCCAGCTCTTTCTGGATTTCATTGAGCTGCTGATCGCGCTCCTGTGCGCGTCGAGCGGCAACGTAACCGAGGCAGGCCAGAAAGATGGCAAATCCATATTTTTCTGTATCGGGATACAGGCCGAAGAGATTCCCGATATTGTTCCACAAAGCAAAAGCGACAAATGCCAGAAGGCCATTGCGGGCGACTACGAGTTCCTTCCCGGGAGATGCTGTAAGAAAAGATTGAAAGAGCAGTAGAAAAAGGGCGGCAATGACGACAATGTTATTGACGAGATAAAGGGCGTTCAGCGGTGCGCCAAAGAAGGTGGCCAGAAGAAGCACCGAAAGAACAAAGGCTGAAATATAGGCGATGTAATCGCTCAAGCGGCCAAGGAAGCGCGTCGCCTGAAAGAAGAAGAACCCAGGAATGGCCACAAGAAAATTCGTGGCGGCCTTGAGCCTGTCAAACCACTCCGACGGCGGCACCATCAGAGACATCAGCTGGGCCTGCATCCAGAGCCGTCCGCCATATAGCAAGGCAAAGAGGCCCAGCCAGAAGAGCAGAGCATCAAACCTGCGCCGGACCAGCAGAAAACCAAAGGAAATCAGCCCCACTGTGGCGAAGGTCGCGCCCAGGAAGAGCGATATTTCGTCACGATGGAAGGTATGCAGGACTTCGCTTGCCGAGAGTTGCATTCGAGGAAATGGTACAGCACCTGGCAGTCACTCCGGCCCAGGTGTTCTCCTTTACGGCATCTTCAGCCCCAGCGCCTTGACTACTTCAGGATCAGGCACGGCCTTGCCGTTCTTCTTTGTTACCACACCAAAGTTTGCCTGGTAGTCCCACATGGCCCATCCGATGTGGTGCTTCTCCATTGCCGTACGCATGTCATGCAACCATTGCGCGCGCATGGCAGGGTCTGCATAATCGCGCAGCACTCCAAATTCGCCGCAATACACGGGAGCGTGGTGCAACTCGGACCACTTCTGCGCGAAGGCCAGCGTCACGTCTATGCGCTGTGCATTCCACTGGTCGAGTCCATACAGGGCGACCCAGTATTGCGCGGCCAGTGTCGCTTCCTGGTCAACATTTTGCTGTACGTTCCGTGGCGTGGAAGGATAGGGAACATTGCGCAGCGAGCGCACCTGGGATGAGGTCCATGTTGCTCCCTGATGCGTGAAGGGAAATGGCTCATAGTCGTGGAAGGTGTAGATCACATTGGGATCGGCGATGGGCTCCAGTGTGAGCAGGTCGCTCAATCCGGACCAGTGCGCGCCAGCTGCGATAATGGTGTGCTTTGGCGCTACCTGGCGAATCTGTTCTGCAATGTAGCTTTCAATTCCTTGCCAGCGATAGGGATCGTCCTGTTCCGGCTCATTCAGAATTTCAAAGAAGACCAGTTCCGGATCAGTAGAAGTGAAGTGCGTTGCCAGTGCCCGCCACAGACGCGCAAAATCTTCAACACTCTCACTGCCGTGGAGCAGCCGCTGCTTGAAATCATCTTCCGGGTGAACGTCAACGATGACGGCAAGCTGCTGGCCCGTCATCTCGCGTATAACGCGGTCCAACTCGGTCACAAATGCGGTGTTGGTCTGCGGATTTCTCAGCCAGTCTTCGAGCGGCTGCACGTCAATGCTCAGGCGGACATGGTCAAAGCCGAGCTGGTGCATCAGCGCAATATCATCGGCGGTGGTGAAGGAGCGCAGACGCTCCACGGAATAGTTTCCCGGCGACTGGGCGAACCACATGCTCGCGTTAATGCCGTGCTGCAGATGTTGGGCGCGGCGGGAAGCAATCTGGTCATCTGCAGACTGCGCCATGGCAGAAAGCAATGAGCAAGCGAGCGCTACTGACAGCAAAAAGCTACTTCTTTTCATCGAGGGCAGCCCCATTTTTTTAGATAGAAATCCGCGTGGTCTTTCGTAGATTGAGTATCTGCATGGCAGAATACAGTTTGAATCTCATGAGCATCAAAACACTGAACACTCGCGAAGTTTACCGCAATCCCTGGCTGCGTCTCCGGGAAGATGAAATCGAGCGCGACGATGGGGCGCGCGGCATCTATGGCGTTGTAGATAAGGACGATTGTGCCGTCATTATTCCGGTGGAAGGTGACCGTGTTTATCTCGTCGGGCAGTTTCGTTATACGATCCAGCAACACTGTCTGGAATTGCCGCAGGGCGGGTGGGAGACCGCGGACGTACAGCCAGAAGAGCTGGCACGCGGAGAGCTGCGCGAAGAAACTGGTTTCGACGCTGAGGAGATGACTTACCTCGGCACTCTCTATATTGCCTATGGCTTCGCCAACCAGAAGCAGCACGTCTTTCTGGCGCGTGGACTCAAGCATGTCGGCACTGACTTTGATCCGGAAGAGCACGACCTGACACTGCACTCATACACCATCGCGGAATTTGAGCGGATGCTGCTGGACGGCACCATTCGGGACTGCAGCACTGTGGCCGCGTGGGGACTGTATAAGCTGTGGCAGCAGTCCGGTTTAGCGGCCAAAGAGGAAGTGGATCGCTGATCCTACGTATCCGACCACATCCTGTGGGTGCCTGCGGACTTTTACTTTGAGCGGAACCACCGGCTGAATGGGGGCAGGCTCAGCCACCGTATTCACGGGTGCGGGCTTCTGCACCTCTGTAGGCTGTGCGCCGGAAGAGGGTGGCGCTTCTTCGGCAACTGTCGTGACGGGAGGAGATGATGCGCTCACCGGAGCAGTTTCGCAGCTGCACGGTGATGGATCTTTGCGGAATACACCATTCAAAAAGTGTGCTCCGCCCGAACCTTCCATGTTGAAGTCGGCAGTGCCGCTCAACTGACTGATGTGGAAATGCGATTCTTGTGGCGCGTCGGAGTGGAAGCAAAGACCGCCATTTTCATTCATGCTCATGCTCAGTTGTCCGCGCGATGCTTCCGGACCCTGAAATTCGATTCGCCAGTCGGGAGTCATGGCCACATCACCCGGGCGCATCTCAAAAGGCACAACGGCGCCACCGCTTTGAAAGGCAAGCAGAACCGGAGCATGTTCGGAGGAGCGTATGACCTGCACTTCAGAACGGGGACAGAGCTGAATGGTTCCGCCGCGTTGCAAGTTCATATCCACGCTGCTGTTGAGCGCGCGAATGCGGGCGCCGCTGTAGACGGTAAAGTCCGCGCCCTTCATGTGTACCACGCCGCTCAGGAGCGCATCCTGGGCCACAAGGTCGCCGACGGGGATGCTGGGTTCATTCCATGCTCCGGAGGCGAGTGTTCCGGCAAACAGCAAGCCGAGTGCAATACCACCCCCGGCGATGTAGAGTGGACGCGTTCGTAATGAAAATCCAGATGGACGATCAGCGTTCATCGTTCCGGGCTTATCCTACCTTCACGTTCTTTTCCAGCTGGTTTACAGGTGGAGCGTTTTCGAGCCAGCGACCCATCTCGTGAACAATCTGCTGGATCCTCGCCCACTCGGCATCCACATTTTGTATTCTTGCTTCGACAAAATTGCCATCCAGCATTTCTGCCGTTTCGTTCCCTGGTGCGCGCCGCTCCAGATGTGCCACCACCCGCTGCTGCTGCTGGCGGAACCACCGCTCAATTTCCTTGCTGGAACCTTCAATGGATTGCCAGCTTGCATTTAGCGCGGACAACTGCTCGCGGAAACCTGGCCTTGCAGTCATGGGACGGTACTCCTCTGTTTTCACAATGGGAGACTTCACAGGTTGCGGCTGTAAGGGCTTCTCAAGCTGAGTGCCCGGTTCGGCTGTTGGCCGGCTCTCGAGTCCAAAAATGCTGGAGGATCTGTGGTTATCTTCCACGCGCCATTGTTTCCACACCACGAAGGGAAGTGCGAGGACAACCGCTATACCAAGCACGTCTGAAATCGTCACCGAAGATGGAGCTTTTCTAGCAATCACGCCGTTGGTACCTAACCCGTATAAAAGTGTGCAGGCAAAGAGCATGCCTTCCAGATATGCCATTCGCAGCGCCGCCTGCCAGGTCCACGCCATCTGCTGCCGCCAGTGTTCTATAAGGACCCAGAGGAACCCAGCTATTCCCAAGGACGCAAATACTGCGACAAAAATCCAGGTATTGTGCAGCTCGTCGCGCAGCGTTGCAGGATGAAACAGGCTCAGCCCAGTGCCGGGCCTAAAAGAAGGCGCTGTGAGGAAACAGAATCCCCCAAAAAGCAGAGCGCCTGCAAGCCACACAAAAATGCAGCACAGGGCAAGGGACGCGGGCTTTCTCTTCGTCGTCAATGCGAGCAGCTTCAATGCGAATGGATTTTAGGGTCCTAGTTATCCTGCATCTTATCTACTCTTCCCCAGAAAAGAAGAAAAATCCTCCAATTCTGGTGCGCAAAATAGTTTTCTGTTTCCAGGCAAAGATGATGACTTTGGAGTATTACCGCGTTTACATGGCTGGCAAGAGTGACTGCAGCAGCAGAAAGAGCAGAACTCCAGCAAAGAAAATCAGCGCCATCCGTATCCCGGGTTCGCGATTGACCTCCGGGACCAGATCCGTGGCCGCAACATAAATGGCCACTCCGGCAGAGAGCGGCAGTCCCGCTTCGACCCACGCAGGAAGGACATTGATGACGACGACTCCCAGCAGAGTGGCGGTGGCCAGGATCGCAGCGGCAAAGATGGCGGCTGTGCGCCCGCGTCCTGAGGCCATCATGATGGAAGCGACGGTAAACCCTTCCGGCACCTTGTGCAGGAAAATGGCGATAAAGATCAGCCATCCCAGCCGGCCCGAAAGCACAAAGCCTGAGGCGATCGCGATGCCGTCAAACAGAGCATGCACTGCCAGCCCGGCCAGTACGGAGTAGCTGGTGTGCGCCGAAATGAACTCGTCGTGGTGGGTTTCTTCGCCGAAGTGGAAGTGGGGAACAATCGTGTGTTCCAGCAGATGGACGATGCAATATCCACCCAGGACGAGTACGGGCGCCCATTTTGCGGAAAAGTGCATGCTCTCTGGCAGCATCTCCAGAAACGCCACGGCGAGCATGAATCCGGCGCCCATCGCCACAAAGTAACGCAGATAGCGCTTCTCCCAGTTGGAGCGCACGAGGACGAGGCCACCGAATATATCAGCGAAGGCGGCCACAGATCCGAGAATGAACGAGAGCAGCATCATGTTCGTCAAAAGGCAATCCTTCATCATAACTGCTGCGTGGAAATGAGAAGAAAAACTCATACCTTGCAATGGCCCCATCGTATAGCATTCCATGCGAATTGAAACCGGGATCCAGTTGTCATCTCGAGCCAGAGGACACACTTTTATGCCCGCCCTTTCACGGTTCCTGAAGAATGAGAGAAAGCACCTGCTGCATGCCACCTTTGAGCTGGGCCAGCGCTGTAAACTCGACATTCTGCCGCGGCACTTCTACTCAGAAATACCTGACCTGCATGACCTGAGGAAGTCCCACCACTGGCGAGCACCGCGGAGTTTCCAGTCCATCGCCTCAGATATGGATGCGCAGGTGGCATGGGTTGATGAATGTACCCGCAAATACCGCGACCAGCTGAAGCATTTTGGAGTCCACAAAAATGCTCTGCAATGGAATGGGATGGACAAAGGATTTGGCGAAGTGGAGGCCGACCTGCTCTACTGTTTTGTGCGCTCCATGCGGCCCAGCCACATCGTGCAGATCGGTTGCGGGGTTTCCACCGCAGTTTGTCTTATGGCTGCCCGTGACGAGGGCTATGCGCCAAAAATCACATGCATTGAGCCATATCCGGATGAGTTCCTCAAAACGGAGGCGAGATCAGGCCACATTCAGCTCATAGGCAAAAAGCTCCAGGAAGTCGGAGCGGAATGCGCCCATTGGGTAAACAGCGGCGACTTCTTCTTTGTGGACTCGAGTCATACGCTGGCCCCAGCTGGCGAAGTCAATTTGATTATTCTGGAAATTCTGCCGCGTCTGGCCAAAGATGTTTACGTGCATTTCCATGACATCTATTTCCCGTATGACTACTCGCCCGTGACCCTTTCCGATGCGTTGTTCTTCCCCCATGAAACAGCGCTGCTCTATGCATTCCTGGTGATGAACCAGCAGTATGAAATTGCCGCATCCTTGTCCATGCTGCACCATCAACGACTGGATGATCTGCTGCAATTTTTTCCAGAGATGCAGCCCAGGAAATTCAACGACGGCCTGGGTGTCAGCGACGGTCATTTCCCGTGTTCCGTTTATCTGCGGCGATACGCTTAAGGGTGCAGTTTTTTTCGCGGGCAGCCATTGGGCCAGCGCTTCCGGGAATGGTGTTCTGTACCAGAATCGTCTGCGCGCTGGAACTGGAAGCCATCAAAACGGCAAGGCAGAATACGAATGTCTTCAACAGGTCTCAGCGAGTGTATCCCGTCCCGTATGTTCCTGATATTACAACGAAGCATCTGACAGAAAGTACGATTGGCCGGGTGGGGAAGAACCTGAACTGCCTGTCTTTGGTGCACGGAACATGTTGACGATTGGACATTCCACACTGCCCATTAAGATTTTCGTCGCCATCCTGAAAGAGAATGGCGTGCGCTGGTTGGTGGACATCCGCACGATTCCGAAGTCGCGGCACAATCCGCAGTTCGCGCAGGAGGACCTCGAACCATCCTTACAGGACGCGGGTATTGCGTATCGCTGGCAGAAGTCACTGGGCGGGTTGCGCCACGCGCGGAAAGATACGATCAACACCGGCTGGCGCAATGCCAGTTTTCGCGGATATGCCGATTACATGCAGACAGCGGAATTCAAGGCAGCGATGGATGAGCTTTTGCAGGCCAGTCCGCAGGAGCATACGGCGATCATGTGCGCCGAGGCCGTGCCCTGGCGCTGTCATCGCTCGCTTGTGGCGGATGCGCTTTTGGTCCGCGGAATCGAAGTCGAAGACATCTACTACACCGCCAAGGGTCACAGCCGCCGCGAGCCGCACAAGCTTACGCGGTTTGCGCGAGTGAAGGGGAAGAAGCTGTGGTATCCGGCGGAAGACGATCTGTTTGCTTCCGGGATAGAATCGGAAGCATGAAATCGCGCCGCGCACTGTGGTACTGGCTTCTGGTGGTCCCTGCCCTGGCCCTGATGTTTCCGGGGATCTATGCGCGCCGCACTCCTGAACTGTGGGGTTTTCCCTTTTTCTACTGGTACCAGATGGCGTGGATTGTGCTGACCAGCATTCTTTCAGGAATTGTGTACGTGGCCACCACGGGACGGGAATAGCGATACCCCTCCCCCTCCCCTCTTCTTTTTGAGATTCCTTTGTTTTCAATAACTTAGCGGGGGATCATCCCCTGCTAAGCTACTGATTCTGATAGGGTTAGGTTCGACCTAGTGTTTTCAATAACTTATGAGGGGGTCTCGGTGAAGATGTCCGGCTATCGCGCGGGCGGCGATGGAAATCGGCTGTTAAGTTCAGGATACCAAATGAGACGAAAATAACCGGCAGATGGCTGAAAAAATAAACATCTTATTTTGTTGGACTTAGATGAGAATGGGAGCAAGGAGAGCTTGACAGCAATTTTTCCACAAACCCCTGGCTGCGGATAGGCTTGGGAAGTCAGGAGGAGAGTGGGTATCGTCCCCCTGACTTTAGGCTTTACTGGTTCGGGCCGTCTTCCTGTTCTACTTCAGGACCCTCACCGGGGAAGGGCCATTTGCGGAGGAGCGGCTGGGTTTCTTCGCGGATCGCTTTGGGCACTTTGTTCACCTTCAGGTTTTCCAGAACGTGGACGCCGAGTTTTCCGGCGCTGGCGATATCTATATCGCCGTCCTTGTCCAGGTCAGCTGCGATGAACTGGGTTCCAGCGCTGGCTGTGCCATTCACGGACAGAGCATAGCGGGTGAAGAGCGGATCCGCTTCCGGGACGGAGACACGCATGGTGTCGCCGATACCCTGAGCGTGTTGTGCCTGAACGGTCTTGCCGGAGTAGGGCTTGACCTTTGCGAGCTCGGCCCGCGTGGGAAGCTTGTAGGCATAGACGACCACCGGATCGTAGGAGCCGGGATCGTTTCCGGAGTGTCCACGATAGCGCTTTCCGGTAATCAGCTCAGGCTGGCCGTCGCCATCTATGTCTGTGAGCAGGAGCGCATGAGATTGCGAGAATGACTCATCAATCGTGTGCCGAATCCACAACGGGTGCGATGAGGTGCCCGCCTGTTCCAGCCAGTAGAGGCCGTAGCTGTGGCCCTGTCCAAAGATGAGGTCGAGCTTGCCGTCGTGGTTTACGTCGTAGCCGATGATGGGGAAGCCGGTGTCGCCGAGGTCCCAGTCGCCATGCCACTTCCACTGGTCTTTATCGGCATCCATCTGCTCGAACCAGCCATGGGTGGTCAGCACATCGGCCTTTCCGTCGCCGTTGATGTCGGCCACGCCAATGCCGTGGCCGTCCTGCTCACGCCCGCCCAGATGATGGACCACGGGCTTGCTTTTTGAGAAGTCCACCCAGATGACGCCCGCGCGGTTGTAGTGCGCGAGTACCACGTCAGGCTTGCCATCGCCATTAATATCGGCGAAGGCGCCGCCCTCGGTATCGTAGCTGTCGGTGATTTTTTCGGCCTTCCACATCTGTCCGGATTTGGTGGCAGCGGGGCCGGGGTTTTTGTACCACCACAGGCCGTTGGTGATCCATCCAGTGGTGACGAGGTCAGGCAGGCCATCGTGGTCCACGTCCACGATCCATTCGCCGCAGTCGGAGACGAATTCGTTATGGATGCCGACGGTGCGGAACTGGTGCTGCTTCCATTCGCCGCCGTCGGGGCCTGGATTTTCATACCAGTAGGCGCCGCTGAGCAGGTCAGGATAGCCATCGCCGTTCATGTCGAGCAGGGAAATGCCCTCGGCATGGTCGTTGCCGAGACGGTGCGAGAGAAATGCAATGCGCTGCTGCCCGCCGGGGCCATTGCCCGGATCAGGTTTGCGGAATTCAGTGGCCTTGCCCGGCTCCTGTGCGTACGCGGGGAGCAGCAGAGGCAGGGCCAGCAAGGGCAGAAGAAGATGGAAACGATTTTTCATCTTATGCCTTCTCCAGTTTCATGGCTTCGGGGTTCCAGTGGACGGCGTTGCCGTGTTCCACGCTGAGATTGGACAGAAGGGCTGCGCCGGCAGCGCGGAAGCCGAAGACGGGGTCTTCGACGACGGCCGTGCGGTTGCGGACAGCATTGAAGAAATTGTGGAAGTGGTCGTAGCTGTCAGAGTAGCCTTCAGGTGCGGCAAATCTCTGCGTAGCGGCGGGGACCTCACCGGAGAAATGCTGGATGGGATATTTTTCGCGATATTGCTTCAGGTATTCCTGCTGCATCGCATCTGCAAACGTGGAAACTGTGTAGCCGGGTTCGGTGGCCGGAGGGACGCGGGTCACGGTCACGGCGTTTCCGGCGATAGCCATCTGCCCTTCTGAGCCGGTGAAGAGGAAGCCTTCGCTCTCCTCGCCGCCGTCTACGAAGTTGACGCGCAGGGCCAGGTTGAATTCCTGCGGATAGTCAAAGAGCGCGAGGAGCACGTCGTATGCGTCGCGCCCGTCTTTCCAGTAACGCAGGCCGCCGGTAGCATAGGCGCGCGTGGGGCCATTTGCGCCGGTGATGAAGTGCGTTCCGCTGAAGAGATGCACGAAGAGGTCGCCCGCCACGCCGGAGCCGTAGGCCTTCCATTTGCGCCATTGGAAGAAGTGCTCGGCGTTCCAGGGAATTTTGGGTGCGGTGCCCAGGAAACGCGGCCAGTCGCAGGTCTGAGTGGAAGCGTCCAGAGGGATGGAGTAGTTCCAGGCGCCGATGGAGGAATTGCGGTCCCAGTAGGCGCTGACCATGTTGAGCTTGCCGATGGTCCCGGCGGCGAGAAGCTCTTTTGCCTTGGCGTATACCACCGAGCTGACGCGCTGGCTGCCGACCTGAAGGATGCGGTTGGTTTTGCGGGCCGTAGCGATGATCTCCGGGCCATCGGAATAGATGTGGATCATCGGCTTTTCAAGATAAACATCCTTGCCGGCGTTCATCGCATCTACCGCGGCCTGCTTGTGCCAGTGGTCCGGTGTGGCGATGAGGACCGCATCCACATCGGGGCGGGCGAGGATCTCGCGATAATCGCGAGTGGTGAAGACGTCCTGCCCCCACATTTCTTTCGCGTGGGTCAGGCGACCGTCATAACAGTCGGCCACGGCGACCAGTTTGACGCCGGGCACCTGGAGGGCAGTGTGGGTGTCTCCCTGGCCCTGAATGCCTGCGCCGATGAGCGCGAGATGAATGTTGTCATTGGGCGAGCGCCGTGCTGGAGACTGGGCCTGCGCGAAGAGAGGCTTCAGATAAGTTGTGGTGGCAGTGGCGGCAGTAAACTTCATGAACGTCCTGCGGTCCAGCATCGTAGAAAGGTCTCACTTTCTGTTGTGATGTTGATTGCGGCCATTCTACCTACTTATGGAAACGGTTGCATAGCGGAATTGTTACACTGGTCGGTGAGCCTTTTTCGCATTGCTGCCATTCAATTTCTGAATCCTGCGCCTCTGATGTGGGACTTTGAACATGAGCCCGCGAAGAGTGAACTGGCGCAGCGATATGTGATTCACCAGACCACGCCCGCAAGCTGCGCGGATGAGCTGGCGCGGGGGACCTCTGATATCGGGCTTGTTCCGGTTGCAGCTTATGCCTCATCGCCAACGTGGAAGATCATTCCCGGGTGCGCGATTGCTTCGCTCGGCGATATCCGCTCGATTGTGCTGGTGGTGAGGGACCCGGGCGGGGTACGCGCCGCGCGCAAGGTTGCCCTCGATACTTCATCGCGCACATCGGCCACCTACACGCGCATTCTCTTCCATAAATTCTGGAACCCACAGGCGGAGTTCGTGCCGCATGTGCCGGATCTGGACGCAATGCTGAAGGTGGCCGATGCCGCGCTGCTGATTGGTGATCCGGCATTGTTTGCACTGGAAGATCGCGAGCAGCGTGAGCGCCGCACAGGCGAACGATTGCAGTACCTTGACCTGGGGCGTGAGTGGCGCAAGCTGACGGGAACGGCCTGGGTCTCGGCCTTCTGGGCGGTACGCGACATGGAGATCCCCCGCGAGCAGGTTGTGCGGGACTTTCAGCAATCACGCGACCACGGTATTGCCCATACAGAAGACCTGGTGGCGGAATGGTCAGCACGAATGCCGGTCCCAGCGGAGACGATCCGCGCCTATCTGACGCGCAATATTCACTACCATCTGGATGAGGACTGCCTGGAGGGCCTGCGGCTCTTCTATCACTACGGAGCTGAGTGCGGACATCTGCCGGGCGTTCCTGAGCTGCGCTTCCTGTGACGGGTTTCTGTCCCTGTAAACTGATTGCTGCGAATGGCTCCCACTGTCCAGATTGAAGATGTCTCCCGCCTGTACGGCAGATTTGCCGCGCTGCGAAAGATCTCGCTCACGCTGGAGGCGGGGCGCTGCTATGTTCTGCTGGGCGAAAACGGAGCGGGGAAGTCTACGCTGCTGCGCGTGATGGCTGGATTGCTGCGGCCTTCGTATGGGACGGTGAAGGTATTTGGCGTTGCCCCGGAAGAGGCGCGCGACCGCATCGGGTATATGAGCCATGCTCCAATGCTGTATGACGAATACACAGCGATGGAGAACCTGCGATATTTTGCTGATCTGTACCGCACGCGGCCTTGCCTGAGCGGGGAAGATGTGTTGCGGTCTGTCGGACTGGATCCGGCGCTGGAGCGGCCGGTGGGTCAGTACTCACAGGGCATGCGACAGCGGACATCGCTGGCCAGGGTGCTGCTGCCACAGCCAGACCTGCTGCTGCTCGATGAGCCTTTCTCAAACATGGACATGAGCAGCGCGCACCAGATGCTGGCGCTTTTGAAAAAGACGAAAGAACAGCAACGGACCATTGTGCTGACAACCCATCAGCGCGAACTGGCCGAGCCTCTGGCCGATGCTCTGATTACGCTGGTGGCCGGAAGCATTGCCACAATTGGCTAGCTGAGAAATTTTATGACGGAACACATGATTGATCTGCGCAGCGATACAGTGACTAAGCCCACCGCGGCGATGCGCGCAGCCATGGCTGCCGCTGAAGTGGGAGACGATGTTTACGGGGAAGACCCGACGGTCAACATGCTGGAAGCAAGCGCGGCCCGCATCTTTGGGCGGGAAGCGGCGCTGTTTGTCCCGACCGGAACGATGGGAAACCAGATTGCCATCAAGGTCCTCACGCAGCCAGGACAGGAAATTGTCTGCGAATCGCGCGCGCACATTGTGGACTGGGAGATGGCGATGGCGGCTTCATTTTCTGGCTGCCAGTTGCGGACAGTGTTTGCCGAGCGCGGCATTCTGACATGGGAACACATTGAACCGGCACTGAAGCGGGCCAGCGTGAACAATGCTCCCACTGGGTTGATTTCTCTTGAAAACACGCACAACATGGCTGGCGGTACGATCACACCGCTGACCGTATTTGGCGAGATATGGAACGGTGCGCGGGAATACGGGATCCCGCTGCATCTGGATGGCGCGCGCATCTTTCATGCTTCGGTGGCATTGCGTATTCCGGTTGCGGAGCTGACGAGCGGGTTCAGCACGGTCATGTTTTGCCTGTCGAAAGGGCTTTGTGCGCCGGCAGGCTCTGTGCTGGTGGGCAGCCGCAAGACCATTGAGCACGCACGGATGATCCGCAAGGCGCTGGGTGGAGGCATGCGGCAGGCGGGCGTTCTTGCCGCCGCGGGGCTGATTGCTCTCGAAGAGATGCCGAAGCGCCTGCACGAAGACCATGCGAATGCACGGTTCCTGGCGGAGCATCTGGCTGCGCTGCCGCAGGTGAAGCTTGATCTGGCGACGGTGCAGAGCAATATCGTGATCTTTACGCTCAAGGCCGAAGAAAAAGCTGGCGAGCTGGTGGGGCGATTGAAGCATCGCGGCGTGCTTACCGGAATCGTAAACAGAAACGCAGTGCGTATTGTGACACATCGTGATGTAGACCGCGCCGCCTGCGAATTGGCTGCGAAGATGATGGCGGAAGAAGTTGCGAAGTTGTAGCCAAGGACCATCCGACCTGATGTTTCGCAATGCGGTATGTCATTCTGCAAAATGCTCGTCGTACCACTGAGCGGTATGGGCTTTTGCCTGATTCATTGACAGTCATTTTTACGTCCCTGTACTTACTCCTATAGTCCGCAATCAGTAAACCTGCGGAAAAGATAAGAAAACGATTGTGTTTCGCGAGAGGGCGGTACAGTGAAGCAATGCATCAGGACATTTTTAAGGTACGCATGCGTGATAGTGGCGATTGCCGCTGCATGTCTGCCTGCGAATGCTTCCAATGCAAGCTTCGGAACGCTCTCGAGCGCGAACCCGCCGCGACAGGTGCAACTGAGTCTGAAGCTGAGCTTTTAAAACGGCAGCCCCCGCGTAAGGAAAGAGGCCATGAGAATGGTCTCTCCTTCTTCGTTATGCGCGGTCTCCGCAGCGCTGTACAAAGACATCTTCACGCAGACGCATGAGACAATGCCGCTGTGAGCGCAGCGCTAGAGTTCAGGCAGGCGACGAAGAATTTTGGCAGGCACCGGGCATTGGATGGGCTGACGCTTGCTCTGCATCCGGGAGAGATACTTGGGTTTCTGGGGCCGAACGGTGCGGGGAAGACCACGGCCATTCATCTTGCGCTTGGATTTCTCAGGCCCACGTCGGGCGGTGGCGCGATTCTCGGCAAGCCATTTGGAGATACTGCTGTCCGCTCACGCGTCGGATATTTGCCCGATGTTTCTTCCTTCTATGCTGAAGGGGCGCGCAGCGCGATCGAGTTTGCCGGAAAGCTGAATGGGATGCGAAACCCGCGCCTGCGCGAGAGGGCGCGCGAGCTGGTAGCGAGGATGAATTTGTCCTCTGCCGGGAAGGATGCGCGGAAGTTCTCGCGTGGAATGCAGCAGCGGCTCGGACTGGCACAGGCGCTGGTAAATGATCCGGAGGTGCTGATTCTGGATGAGCCTACTTCGGCGCTCGATCCGGCTGGGGTGATGGAGGTACGTGAGCTTTTGCGCGCGGCACGGGAGGAGGGCAAGAGCATTTTCTTCAGCTCGCACCAACTGTCTGAGGTCGAGCAGATTTGCGACCGCATTGCTTTTCTTCATCGAGGAAAACTGTTGCGGGAAGGCCAGATGGAGCAGTTTCTGGAAGAGAGCGGCCGGTCAGAAGTTGTGGTACGCGGTCCGATTTTGAGGGATTTTCAGCCCTATGCGAGTGAGGCGAAAGATGAGGTGGTCCGTTATGTTGTCCCTGTGCTGAGACAGCGGGAACTGATTGAGCATGCCTGGACGGCAGGCGCCGAGCTTATCAGCGTTACGCCGCTGCGCCGCACACTGGAAGAGCTGTTTCTTTCCTGGAGTGATGGAGGGAGCGGAGAAGCATGAGAAGCGTGGGGCCGATTGCGCGCCGTCTTCTGTGGCAGAACCGCTGGCTTTTTCTGCTGCTCGCGCTATGGCCTTTCATTATGGCCGCAATTCTGCTGGCGGCTGGAACACCCGATCCGGACGACGTCCTCTGGATGCTGCATCAGGAATGCTTTGCCGGACTGGCGCTCGTCGCTGTGACCGGAAGCACTCTGCTGGGCAATGAGCAGCGCTCGCGACGCATTGTCACAGTACTTTCGCGGGCGGTGAGCCGCCCAGTGTATTTATTTGCGCTGCTGGTGACGGCGTGGCTGCCGCTTGTTCTGTATGCCAGCGGGTTTCTGCTGGCCGGAGTGATGCTGGCGCGCTCCACACACCAGCCATGGAACGAGGTGTTCGAAATGGCCGTGCTGCAACTGCTGCTTGGCGCCTGGGCGGGAGCCGTGAGTATTTTATGGTCGGTGCTGCTGCCGCAATTGATCGCATCCCTGGTGTCTGTTCTTTGCGTGGCGCTGGCCACATATGCGGGTTCTTTCGGTTTTCCGGGAGCATCGAGGCTGTTTGCATCATTGATTTCCGGCCCAGCTGCGAAGCGGGCTGGAGCTGACGTGTGGCTTGATGCAGTACTGACGCTTATCGCTGCCGCGATCTGGTTTGGAGCGGCCTCGTGGGTCTTCACGCGGCGTGATCTGAACCTGGCGGCGGATTGATGGGCCCTTGCTTTTTTGTGCTTCGACTGTCTGATCCAGTGCTGGAATAACACAAAAGATGCGAGCAGGCAGAGGTATCTCCTCTGATTCCTTTGTGTATCCTCATCGGGGTCCCATTTACACTAATCCAAGGCATTATGGACAAGTTTGTTATTCGCGGCGGCAATCCTCTGATCGGTACTATTCGCGTGAGCGGGGCCAAGAACTCGGCCCTTCCTTGTATGGCGGCGGCCATTCTTACCGAGGACGAGGTGGTCCTTGAAAATATTCCGCAGGTGCGGGACATTGAGACGGAGCGCAAGCTGCTTGTCTCGATGGGGGCAGAGGTTGAGCTTGGGTATGGACGCGCGCAGCACCGCACGAGCATCAGTTGCCGGCTGCTTTCTGATCCTGTGGCCAAGTATGAGATTGTGAAGACCATGCGCGCTTCGGCGCTGGTGATGGGACCGCTGGTTGCCCGCACCGGTCTGGCGCGCGTGGCGATGCCCGGAGGCTGCGCCATTGGCGGACGCCCCATTGATCTGCACATCAAAGGGCTGGAAACGATGGGCGCGAAGATCAGCTACGAGCATGGATACATTGAGGCGCGCGCTGACCGGCTGAAGGGCGCAAACATTGTTTTTGACAAGATCACCGTTACGGGGACGGAAGACCTGCTGATGGCCGCTGTTCTGGCCGAAGGCGAAACGGTGATGGAGAACTGCGCGCGCGAGCCGGAGGTGACTGACCTTGCCGCACTGCTGAATGCGATGGGCGCGAAGATTGAAGGCGCGGGGACATCGAGGATTCGCGTGCAGGGCGTGGAGAAGCTGCACGGGGCGAAGCACCGCATCAACCCGGACCGCATTGAGGCAGGTACTTTTCTGATTGCGGGCGCGATTACCGGCGGTGACCTTTGTGTTTCGAACTGCAATCCCGCGCACCTGGGCGCTGTGATCAGCAAACTGGAAGAGGCCGGGGCGCGCATTGATGTGCTGAGTAAAGACCAGATCCGTGTACGCAGCGAAGGGAACCTGAAGGCTGCCGATATTTCTACGGAAGAGTATCCTGGCTTTCCGACGGACATGCAGGCGCAATATATGGCGCTGGCGACGCAGGCGGAAGGGACTTCGGTCATCACTGAGAACATTTTTGAGAACCGCTTTATGCATGTGCTGGAGCTGGTCCGCATGGGCGCGAACATCAAGGTAGATGGACGCAGTGCGACGGTGCGCGGCAAATCGCCGCTTTCGGCTGCTGCGGTGATGTGCTCTGACCTGCGCGCTTCGGCCTCGCTGGTGCTGGCTGCGCTGGTGGCCGATGGGGAGTCCATTCTGGACCGCGTGTATCACATAGACCGCGGATACGAGCATATTGAAGAGAAGCTGCGCGGTGTGGGGGCACAGGTCCGCAGGATGGGGAATGTTTTTGCGGACAAGCGCGAGCCAGTTGCTGTGGATGCTCATTGAGCGGAGCTCGGCGGGCTGACGGCAGTTGTGGTGCCCCCTCTCGCTTTGCGAAAGGATGGAGCACCTGGGATTTTCAGAAGCGCCAGCATCGCAAAAGCAGGTCCTTCGGCTTCGTCCGAGGATGACAGATTAAGGCTGTGTTGATGTGTCTGCATAAATATTTTCTATGCTGTTTATTACTTTTTCTGATACTAAAGATTTCTTATAAGGACGGCGTTACCCTGTTGCCATACACACAACCGAACCAATGACAAAGATGGACTTCGGTCAGACCCATCCAGAGGAGAAGCATGTCCAACGAACTTCGTAGTTTCCTTTCGCTCTCATACGCTGAGCTGGAAGAAAAAAACCTGCAGGCCAAAGAGCAGCGCAAAAAGCGCGTTGATGCTGGAAAGATCCAGGAAGAGCGCCTTAAGTACCTCACCGATACGAAGGAAATCAAAGCAGTCACAGTGCTGTTCAGCGACCTTGAAGGGCGCCTGCACATGCTGGACTATGACAAGAAGTTCCTGATCAAGAGCTTCGACAATCTGACCTTTGACGGCTCCTCGATTCGCGGATTTACCGCGCAGCGCGAGAGCGACCTGCGGCTCGGCATTGACTGGGGGTCATTTTATTGGGCGCCCGCGGATGTTTTTGGTCCTGGCAAGGTGCTGGTCTTTGGCGATGTGATTGATAAGGGCGGTTCGCCGTATGCTGCCGATGTTCGCGGCCTGCTCAAGAGCTTTGCGGAAGGGCTGCATAAAAAAGAGGGCTATACGCTCAATGCAGCCAATGAAATTGAAGGCTTTATCTTTGCCGGGACCGATGCGGAGCGCCGTTTTCCTGAGACGGGCAAGTTTGAATATGTAAACACTGGTGGCTACTACCATTCGCTGCCTGGTGATCCGCTGCGCACCTTTATTGACACGACAGCTGAAGTGCTGCGCGCGATGGGCTTTGAGAACGAGAAGGACCATCCGGAAGTTGCACCTTCACAGTTTGAGATCAATTACGGCTATGGTGAAGTGCTGGGTGCTGCTGACCAGATCCAGATCTACAAGCTGGTCTGTCGCCAGGTTGCAACCCGGCTCGGGCTGACTGCCTCCTTCCTGCCGAAGCCGGTTGTTGGCGTGAACGGAAGCGGCATGCACACGAACGTTTCGATCAGCAAAAATGGCAAGAACCTTTTCTGGGACCCGAAGGGCGAGGAAAACCTCTCCCGCTTTGGATGGGACTTTGTGGACCGCATTCTGACGCACGGCAATGATATCTGCCTGCTGCTGAATTCGAGCGTCAATGCGTATCGCCGTCTTGATCCGCACTTTGAAGCGCCGAACCAGATCAAGGCGTCGGCCACGGACCGCGGCTCCATGGTCCGCATCCCCATTGGCAATGAAAAGAGCATGCGCGTGGAAGTGCGCTCGGTTGCTCCGGATGCGAATCCGTACCTGGTGCTCTACTCAATCTTCAAGTCGGGACTGGAAGGCGAGACTGCAAACATTGCCAACCTGCGCCAGGCGGAACGCTACCTGCCTGACAACATCTATACGGCGATAGAGAACTTCCGCAATGCCACCTGGACAACGAAGCTGCTGGGCGAGGATGTAAAGGCACGCTTTGCCGATCTGAAGCAGGCTTCAGCTGATCGCTGCCCGCGGCTGCTGGGCACCTACGTCAAGGCGCCGGAAGTCCAGTTCCACCATGAGGTCTACAACCAGTTCCTGTGGAACCAGTTCTAACAAGACACATATCATGCGTTGTTGCTTATGCCCCGGTCGAAACCGGGGCATACTTTTTGTATGAAGAGACAGCGTTCCCGTCCGCAAAAGTTTGCCAGAGTGCCGGAAGAGATGCGCCAATTGGCAGCATTACTGGAAAAAGAGGCCCTGCGCTGGTCGGAATGACTGCGGCCGCAACGAACTGCGGAACCGGTGCTGCTGCATGTCTTGTTATCAATGTTGCTGGAACAATCCGTTATGTTCCATATTGTTAGGCATGCCCATTTTCAGATATATGTTAGGCTCCGTGCATTCCTGCATTGCGCACTCAAAAACTGGTCTCAAAATAATCGAAAAATTACACAATCAGTGTGAGGCTGTGATTGCGCGGGCCCATGGAATAGATAATCCGACAATGGAAAGGACAGGTGAAGCGGAACTGATTTGTTCCTTAAATAAGGAGATTCACCGCTTTATAGATGTAGGCGCCAATCAGGGCGAATGGTCGGCATCTCTCCTGGCGCAGTCGCCTGGCGCGCATGGTCTTCTGTTTGATCCATCAGGTTCAGCGGTCTCCGCATTAACGAAGCGCTTTGCTTCCAATGGATGCCTGAAGATCATCGGGAAGGCTGTCAGCGACAGCATTGGAGAGATGGAATTCTATGAAGAGCCGGCAGCCGGAGAGACTTCATCCCTAATTAGGGCCGTATCAAACAACGCTTTAGCGCGAAAGGTTGAGATCACAACCCTTGATGCTGAATTGGCACAGGCAGGATGGGATGAGATAGATTACCTGAAAATTGATGCCGAAGGATTCGATTTCTATGTCTTGCGAGGAGCCAAAGATTTATTCAACAATCGCCGGATTCGCTTTGGCCAATTTGAATATGGAGAGGGCTGGCGCTATGCCGGATCGACTTTAAGACACGCTCATGATTGGTTGGGGAATTTAGGATACAGTACCTATCTCATTAACAAAACCGGCATCAGCGCAGCCAATCCGGACAGGTTTCGAGAATACTTTCGATACTCAAATTATGTGTTTGTAAGAAGCGACTTGAAGGGACAATTTGAGTCCATGGTATCGGCTGCTTTCAACAGTGTACCAGCAAGATTGTTAGTGTAGCGCAACGGGGAGAGGGAGATATCTGCCGGTCGCAGTAGTCTACTAAAACAGTAACGGGTTCGTTGCGACAGTCCACTAGAATAAGAGAAGGAATGAAAAGCCGCTTTCTCGCCCTGCTGTTTCTGTTGTGCCTGCCTTTGCATCTCCACGCGGTTGAATTGAAGATCTCAGCGCAGGCCCTGGAGCATACGCTGAAGGTGCAGCTTTTTAACGGGCCGAACGGGCGCTATTACATCAAGGGTGGCAGCAACTCTGCCTGTTATGTCTATGCTGATTCGCCGAAGGTCTCATTTTCCGGGGACCGCATCGTTGTTCATGTCCATACCAGCGCGAGGTTGGGGACACATCTGCGGGGCGCGTGCATTGGCTTCGGGCTTTCTCCTGATGCGGATGTTTCGCTGCTGCCGGATGCGGAGGGGGAGACGATTGGCTTTCGTGATGCGCGGATTGAGCGCCTGAGTGAGTCGCGTGAATTGAATTTTGTGCTCATGCCATTTCTCAGCCACAAAGTGCCATCGAGTATGAAGGTGAACGCTGCGGACTTACTGCGAAAAGTCCTGGCGCAGTCCTTGCAAAGCACGGGATACGACCTGAAGCTCGACCGTCTGAAGATCCACTCCATGCAGGTAGAAGGAGATGCGCTGGTGGTGGATGTGGATGGTGACCTGAGTGTGAATTGATTCGCTCCAATGAATGGCCCTGATAGGCCTTCTTGCTACCTGCTATTAAATGTGACATTGTTGCCTGCCGTGGAACAGCTAGAGCTGTTGCGCGAGAAGAAGATATCGGCACCTGGGCTTGCTGAAGAACATATTCGCCAGATTGAACGGCACAATCCTGCTCTGAATGCTTTTGCGGAGCTGAGCGGCCCTAGCGCTCCGGTGCGCTATCTGGATGCGATGCGGTGCTGGCGGCTGCGGTGGAACGCGAGTTTGGGTAAGAGGTCTCTGCGATGCGCAGGTGACAGGGAGTCGCGAACATTTCAGAGGAGGAACCCCACCCTTCACTTGTTGAAAGGGTGGGTATGGTGGAAAGGCGTCCGTTATTCCGCGGATGGCCCTGAAGCGGCTGCTTCATCCTTCGGGTTTACAAGGTCGCGCAATTCTTTGCTGGGTTTGAAATAAGGGACACGTTTGGCGGGGACTTCCACTTTGGCCCCGGTTTTGGGGTTGCGCCCGGTACGCGGCTTGCGCTGGCGGATGCGGAAACTGCCAAATCCGCGTATTTCGATTTTGTCTCCCGCTCTGAGCGCCTGAATCACGGACTCAAAAATTGTGTCTACAATGACCTCACCGTCCCGCCGCGTCAGATCGCCTAGCTGGGTCACTTCCTCCACCAAATCTGCTTTCGTCATGGCCAGTCTCGCTCCAAAGAAATAGAGTACGCCTGTTAACTATAATAGATGCAACAAATTTACCCCTATTTCCAAAGAAAATAGAAGCCTGCATTTTTTTCAAGCAACTTTTCCGGGTTGGGCCAGAGGTCGCTTGCATCCGTAGTGATCAGGTCGAGCAGAGAAGGGCCTCTTTTCGGGGGTTTTACCACATTTGGCTCGCCGGAAATGCCCACCTGCCTAGCTGTATCGAGCAAGGCGTCGCGAAAGCCACCTTGTTTATCAATCAGATGCAGGGGGAGGGCCTGCTGGCCGGTCCACACCTGTCCGGTAGCGAGGGGGGTAAGAGTGGCTTCAGGAATGCCACGTCCCTGGGAGACATCGTGGATGAACTGGGCATGCATATTGTCGAGCAAACCCTGGAAATAAGCGCGTTCTTCCGGGGTCATTTCACGGACAGGGGAGCCGGCGTCTTTGAGTGATCCGGCCTTCATGATGACGGGCCTCATTTTGGCCCATTTCAGCAGGTCGCCGTAGTTGGTCCATTCCATGATGACGCCGATGGAACCGACGATGCTGGCGTCATTCGCATAGATTTTGTTTGCGCCGGAGGCGATGTAGTAGGCCCCGCTGGCGCCCATGCTTTCAATGGAAGCGACGACGGGCTTCTTCTTTTCATTGCGAATGTGGAGGACCTCGTTGTAAATCTCCTGCGATGCGGCGGCGCCTCCGCCGGGGGAATTGATGTGCAGGATGATGGCCTTGATGGAGTCGTCTTGATCGAACTTGCGCAACTGGTCCACAGTTTTGTCGGCAGAGACGATGACCCCATTAATATCAATGACACCGATGCTGTTATCGGAAAAGCTGGTGTCTCCTCCGACTGCTTTCACGGCAGCATAGCCGAGCAGCCCGACCACAATGATAAAGGCAACAAACAGTCCGCCACCAACGAGAAACCAGAACCAACCGGAACGGCGTTTATCTTCGCTCATAGGGGCGAGTGTAGCACTTACTGGCAGTCGCGGCAGTCTAAGAAAGATTTCTCAAATAATTTATGATTTCGGGGCTGGTCCAATCCTGGGGGCCGATGAACTTCCGGCGGATTATGCCATGGGAATCAATGATGTACGTCTCGGGCGGGCGGGTCGTACCAAAGGCGAGATTGCTGCGCTGCGATTCGTCGTGGATGGTCTGAAACTGTACGTGGTGGTCGGTGAGGAACTGATGGTAGGAAGCGAGGTCGTCGTTGAAGTTTACGCCGAGGACCACGATCTGGGGCATCTGCTTTTGCAGAGCATTCAATGAGGGCAGTTCTTCAATACAAGGCGCGCACCAGGAGGCCCAGAAATTGAGGACGACGATTTTGCCGCGGTAATCGCTGAGATGGATGGTTTGCGGGCCGTCGGTGATGGTGAAGTCGGGAGCGCTGGTTGCGAGCTGAGAAGGATGGGAGCCGCGGTCGCAGCCAGTCGGGATCGTCAGGAGCAGACACAGAAATATCCATGTGCGAGGACTGTTCAAGGCATGGAGCATCTGCTGAAAACGTGACTGGCTTTGCACATTTCTATAATAAATACGGGAGCGTACTTGGAACTTACGGTTATTGTCCCTGCGCGAAATGAAGAAGATTGTCTGGGCGCGTGCCTGGATTCGCTGGTGCCGCAATCTGAAGAAGGCTGGATGCTGGGCCGCGACTGGGAGCTTCTGGTGGTGGACGACCACTCGACTGACAGGACACGGGAGATTGCGACAGGTCATAGCGGCGTTACGGTGCTGAGTGCTCCCACACCGGAAAAGGGGTGGACGGGCAAGGCGAACGCCGTCTGGGCGGCGGCGAGAGAAGCGCAAGGGAAGTGGCTGCTGTTTACGGATGCTGATACGGTCCACGAGCCGGGCGACCTGCGACGCGCTCTGCATGAGGCGGAAAAGCATGAAGTGGCGATGCTTTCCTATTCGCCACGGCAGATTGTTACCGGCTTCTGGCAGAGGGCGCTGATGCCGCTGGTCTTCAGTGAGCTGGCGCTGGCATATCCTCCGGCGAAGGTGTCTGATCCGGAATCGAGAGTGGCGGCGGCGAATGGGCAGTTTCTACTGGTGCGGCGCGACGCTTATTTCCAGATTGGCGGTCATGAGGCAGTGGCGAAGTCCATTCTGGAAGACGTGGACCTTGCCTATACGGTGAAACGGCGCAAGCTGGGGCTGCGCTTCCGCTATGCTCCTGACGCGTTGAGCACGCGAATGTACCGCAGCTTTGGGCAGATGTGCGAGGGCTGGAGGAAAAATCTGGCGCTGCTGTTCAGCAACACGCTAACGACGGCGGCCTGGAAGGTGCTGGATGTGCTGTTGCTGTGTGGACTACCGGTGCTGGCGTGGTATTTCCGCTGGCCACTGAGTCCTGCAATGCCGTGGTTGACCGCGCGATTGCTGATTCTGTTGATATGGCTACGGACGCTGGTGCGCTTTTACCGGCGTGTGATGAAGTCGAATTTTCCACTGGGCGATTGTCTGCTGAGTGTGTTTGCGCTGCCGTTGTTTATCTGGCTGCTGTGGCGGAGCTGGTTCGACCATTATGTAACGAAACGCGTAGTCTGGAAGGGCAGAGAGTATGCGGGCGGAACCTGGTAAGAAGCGATGTCTGGCCTTGGACTCTGCTGTGGACGACAGATTTGGGATGCTGAATCAACGATGATTTTACTGACCAGAAAAGCTGAATTTTCCGCATCGCATTACTACTGGAACGACGCGTGGTCTGCGGAAGAGAATGAGCGCGTATTTGGAAAGTGCGCCAACAGGAACGGCCATGGGCATAACTACACACTGGAGGTCACGGTGGCCGGAGATGTGGACGGGAGCACGGGCTTTGTTGTGGACCTGAAGCAGCTGAAGGACGTGATGGAGCGCGAAGTGGTGAGCGTTTATGACCATCGGCACCTGAACAAAGAAGTTCCCGAGTTTGCCAGGGCCATTCCTACGACCGAGAACATTGCCATTGCAGTGTGGAAGCGGCTGGAGGGGAAGATTCCCGGGGCGAGGCTGCACAGGGTGCGCGTGTATGAGATGCCGGACCTTTTTGCCGACTACTATGGTGAGCCATGAGGGCGTATTTTTCACGGCGCTACCGATTGAGCGCATCGCATCGGCTGCATTCTAATGGATTGAGCGCGGAAGAGAACCAGGCCATCTACGGCAAGTGCAATAACCCGCATGGGCATGGGCACAATTATGTGATTGAAGTGACGGTAGGCGGGCAGGTAGCAGCGGAAACAGGGATGGTGTGCAATCTAGTGGACCTGGATGAGTGCGTGAAGAGGGAAGTAGTCGGGCGCTTTGACCATGCCAATCTGAATTTCGACCCTCTTTTTCAGGAGCGCGTGCCAACTACGGAGAATCTATGTATGGAGGTATACCGCTTGCTGAAGGCCGCGTTCGATGAAGCAGAGGTGGTGCGCGTTCGGATTGAGGAAACCAGCAATAACTTCTTTGAGTATCCAGTGGACGGGCGCAGAGCGAGACAAGGAAGAGAACAGACATGGCAAAACCGGCAGTGATTCGCAAGTCGATGGAAGCGGGCCTTGAAAACATATCTACACGGGACATATACCGGGAAATTCTGCGCCGTTTTGATGAAGACCCCACTCGCGACGGGCTGCTGCGCACGCCGGAGCGCGTAGAGCGGGCACTGACGTTTCTGACGAAGGGTTACCGGGAGAACCCTACGGAGATCCTGCGCGGAGCGCTTTTCGATGTGGATTACGACGAGATGGTGATCGTGAAGGACATTGAGATGTTCTCCCTCTGCGAGCACCATATGCTTCCGTTCTTCGGGAAGGTCCATGTTGCTTATATTCCGAATGGCAAGGTCATCGGGTTGAGCAAGATCCCACGTCTTGTCGAGGTGTTTGGCCGGCGTTTGCAGGTGCAGGAACGCATGACACGCCAGATTGCTGATGCCATTCAGGAAACCATTCAACCGCAGGGTGTGGGCGTGGTGATTGAGGCGCGGCATCTTTGCATGATGATGCGCGGAGTGGAGAAGCAGCACTCCTCGACGGTGACCTCGGCCATGGTTGGAGTCTTCCAGAAGCAGAATACGCGCAATGAGTTTCTGACGCTGGTGCGCGAGCGCACGCAGAACGGGTTCTGAATTCCACAGGGCGCGGACAGCTGGACAGCTATAGTAATCAGGTGAACGGGCTGTTGATTGTAGACAAGTCTACGGGTATGACATCGCATGATGTTGTGGCCCGCGTGCGCCGCGCTACGGGTGAACGCTCGATTGGCCATCTGGGGACGCTGGATCCGATGGCCACGGGGGTGCTTCCGCTTCTGCTGGGGAAATTTACCCGGCTGGCGCAATTCTTTGGCCCTTTAAAAAAGACTTATACCGGCACGATTCGGTTTGGATTTGCGACAGACACCTATGACGCAGAAGGTCAGCCGGCTGGCGGTGCCGTTGATGTTTTCCTCACGCTCGATCAGGTGCGGTCTGCTGCTTCGCGTTTCCAGGGGGAAGTCGAACAGATGCCGCCTCCGTTTTCGGCCAAAAAGATTGCGGGAAAGCCTGCGTACAAACTGGCGCGCGCCGGAGAAGAGCCAAAGCTCAAGCCGGTCCCGATTACGATCCACAGATTTGAAATCACTTCGTTCGAAGGGGACATTGCGGCATTTCTCATGACGGTTTCTTCAGGCGGATACGTGCGGAGTGTGGCCCACGAACTTGGGCGGGCGCTGGGCTGCGGGGGGCATCTGGCCAGTCTGCGCCGCATTGCGGCAGGGCCGTTCGAGATAGAGAATGCCATCGGGCTTGCAGAAGCAGAGGCACTGGCGGCCAAGGGGGCGCTGAGCGAAAGAATGCCTCATCCGAGGACGCTTCTGCCAGATTTACCCTCCGTTACGGCTGATGTTTTTTCCGCGAGCAGGATTCGGAATGGGGTAGCGGTGAATCTTCCTGAGTTTTCACAATCCGCACTGGTGAAGGTATTTGAGGGACAGACGAGGCTGATTGCGATCGGGCGCCGGATTGCGGGAACGCTGTTTCAGCCGATTGTCGTGCTGGGGTGATGATCTTTACCCATGGCCGTCTTCTGCGCTGCCAAGTCACGCCAGATTACAGCTGTCTGAAAGGCGTTGTTCGTCTTACAAAATCAGAGTGGCCTGAAACTCACGTGGATGGTTGACGTGAATGGTATTATGCTCTCCGAACAAGGAAAGGACTGCGAGACAGTCGCATAAATTAAATCCTGAATTCAGAAGGCCACTGGCAGTGTCTCCTGGATTGGATGGCGCTGTCTGCACACTCCCTCGGCTGCTCTCAAAAGTCCTGGAAGGGGCGTTGGGCCATGCGGTTTCATCTATGCGTCCGGGCGTTTGTCACGCTTTTTGTGTCCCTGTGCTGCTACGCGTCCGCGCAGCAGGTTTCCACCACACCTAATCCTGAGACGGAGCCGGCGAGCAAAACGTTAGCGGCCCCTCCGGGCGATGTGATTACCATTCCCGGGCCATTGCGCTCGTTCCTGCGAATGGCAGGCATCAGCCAGAAGATACAGCCTGAGGATGTAGTGCCGCTGCTGGCGCGAAATGTATACCTGCGGGGCCATGAAGATGGCGCGGAAACGGAGTTTCTGCGCCTGCTTGACCGTTATGTGCACCAGGCAAGGGAACTGGAGGCGATGGCAGGGCCGGATGGCACGATCCATATGGCGAACTGCGACCAGGCAAGAGAGTTGCTGCAGGTGCTTGGGTATCAGCTCCATGGCAGTTGCGGCCAGAAGAGCGCGTACCTGATGACGGCGAATCCGGAGCGCGCGTTTCTTACGATTGATTCCGGCTTTCCATTGACGCAACTGGAGCAGGACCTGCAGCAGGACAAGCCGTTTTTCTACGCGTATCCGGTAAGTCGAGTGCCGGTACTTTTCCATGAGAGCGACTGGGCGGGCATCAGTGCGTGGCGAAAGAAGGGCATGACGGACCTGCTGGATGTGCTGATTCATGATCCGGACGTGGCGCGACTCTATTCGGCACTGGCGAAGAATGACGCTGAGACACGGGAGGCACTGCGGCATTCGCCGGGATTGAAGCGGCTGCTTCCTTACGCGGCAGTGCTTGATTTTTATGGCAGCCAGATTGCGATCCGCGGTGGGCGCGTGTTGGTCCCCGGAGGCACCAGCGCGGAACAGGGATGGAAAGAGCTGGTGGGTGCAAGTCCGCATTCGCCGGGAGATTTCGTCAGCCATCTGGTAGCGCGTGATAAGGGCTGGCTGGCGGTTTACTTTGATGTTCTGTCGCGTGTGGATGCAGGGCAGCAGGCGCGGCTTACAGAGCCTGCGCGGCTGAAACACCTGTATGAAGCCTATCGTTCACTTGGTCCTGACCCTGCGGCCACGAGAGGTGTTTTCAGAAAAGGCCCAGAGTTGCTGATTCTGTATAGCCAACTGAGGTGGGACCAGAATGGACAGCCGTATGTTCCGGGAAATTTGCAGATCTGGCAGGAGATTCTGAACCAGCGAGACGAAACGAAGTTTGTCCGTGACTGGGCGCACCGGTCGCGCGGCTGGAACAGCCCGGAGCAACTGCTGGAAGGGCTGGTTGCTTTTTCGCGTGTGGAAACGGACAGAGGACCGGTGCAGATTTATCTGACGCTGTCGCAGATTGATGCGGGACGGGGACAGGACAAGCGTCTCTCGGACGGCGCGGTGCGGCTGATTGCGAACAAGTATTCGCAGTTCAAGAGCTGGTACCCGGTTTTCTCGGAATTTCCGGAACTGGATGATACCTCTATTTTCAACTTCGTGAATGTAGCAGAGACGATTGATAAGATATCGAATCCCTCGCTGCGTGCGAATACGCTGGGCGCGTTCCAGGCCAATGTAGGGCTCTGGCAGATCATGGCACGGCAGGGAGAGATTCCTGCGGCGAAGATGAGCGCGTCGTGGCAGAGCGTGGTCGGGCCGTTTGCGAAGATATCCAGCTCACCGCAGCTTTTTGATGCGGCGCGTAATTCGCTGAACGGGCTGATGCTGGCGGCCACGGGAAATGCGGAGTACTCGCAGAACGATGTGATTGCGTTGCTGGCAGGTCCGCAGCAAGAGACGCCGGATGCTCGGCGTGTGCGCGACGACATGGCGGCGAAGGTGAATGCCGTGCTGGATGACCAGCGTCTGGCTTCACTGGACACCCTGTTCGCGCTGGGCGATGGCCTGCACCAGATGGCGCAGGGGAAGGGCGACAGCGAGCGGATGCTGGCGCTGGCGAACCAGCTGAAAGATTTTGAACTGCCGCGACCTATCTTTACCAAGAGTGAAAAGGTGGAGTGGTCTCCGGTGGTGTACAGCAGCCGTCACGCGGAGCTGCAGGCCAAGACAGACCTGGCGAAACTGATCAAGGCGTCACCTTCTCCGGCGCAACTGGAAGCGGCGCGGGGACAGCTTGCTCCATTCCTGCGAGACACGCTGGTGGGCCTGAACTATGCCTACTATGAGCCGCCGGGCGCGCAGATCCTGCACAATAACCCTCTGTTCGTGCGGTCGCATGATTTTGCCGGAATCACGATTATTGGCGCAGACCAGCTGTGGGGACCTCCGGACCTGATTGGCGTAGGGACGCCTGCGGGCGGAGGGGCCTATCTGATGGGGTCGCTGGCTGACCTGCCTTATGCGCTGGCGACGGTGGAAGAAGACTTTATCTCGCCGGAAAATGTGCAGGCGCTGATCTGGAAGGAAATGGTGCCGAATCTGCTGGTGGATGCAACATTGTCGCGCTGGTGGAGAGTGAGTCCGCGTGAGCTGCATGCGGTTGCGCTTTACCAGGAAGCGGGCGAAGAGATCCTGCGGGCTGCGGCATCGAATCCATCGCTTCGCGCCAAGGTGGTCGAGGTGCTGTCGGAGAGGATGTCGCCACAGCGTGTATGGCAGGTAGAGCAGGCATTACAGCGTCCCGAAGCTCTGGACGCGTTGCGGCCTCCGATACTGCCGGCAGATGATTTTTACCTGGCTGCCGGATTTATGAAGAAATTTCCCGCAGACGGGGCCGCTACAGGGCCGGTCAGCCAGGAGCTGGCTGCGCTTTGCCAGAAAGACCCGGCAGATACGAACCTCGAGAAGATTTCAAAAGACTTCGGAGTGCCTCACCCTACACTGACAGGGAATTACAGGCGCGAACTGCTGAATGAAAAACCGTTTCCAGTGTTCGGAGGCTATTCTTACCGCCTGTTTGGAGAGTCGTGGGAGTCAAGCAATTTGTACTGGGCACGGCTCGCAGATGAGGCGGGTTACTCTCCGGCAATGCTGAATGAACTAGTGCCCGATCTGACGAGCCATATGGTGGCAAAGATATTTGCCACAGATCTGGACGACTGGCCGGCAGTGGCGCGTGCGATGCAGGAAGCTGGCGCTGAGTTCAGGCTGAAGAAAAACAATGCGGTGCAAGTAGCGAACGTGAATTCTACCCACTAGGAATGCGGCGACAGGTGCTCTATGAAAATGAAAGGACTTCTCTCTCTGGGTTTGCTTTCAGTCCTCTTTCTGGGCAGCAGAACGAGCGGAAACTTTGTTGCTGCACAGGAAGACCCGTCACACATTCTGGTAAATGTTGTGCTGGTGCAGCTGAATGTGGCGGTAACGGACCGCAAGGGGCACTACGTTACCGGGCTGCGTCCGGAAAATTTTCAGGTGCTTGAAGACAAGATTCCTGAACGGATTGCGACATTTGAAGAAGGTAACGGGCCGGTGGTGAAGGTGAACAATGCTCCTCCGCCAGCGAACAGCCTTGTGGCGCAAAGCAACCATGCTGATCCTTCCGCTGGAACGACGGCGATGAAGTTTACTGACAGCGCAATCAGCGGCGCTCCTGTGAGTTCTCTGGCGGGGGCGAATGTCTTTATTCTTTTCGATACCAGCAACTACATGTACCGCGGGTTTGTATTTGCGCAGGATGCGATTGCCAACTTTATCCGGTCGCTTGAGGGCGTGGACAAGGTAGCGTTTTACTCCTACAGCCGCGACCTGTCGCGGTCGACGATGCTTACGTCGGACCGCGGGGCCATCATGCAGGGGGTGCGCAGTACGGTGGCTGGAGATGATGCCGCGCTTTATAACTCTCTGCTGCTGACGGTGAAGGACACGGTCCCGCTGCGCGGGAGAAAGGCGATCGTGGTCTTTTCCAATGGGCCGGACAATGCCAGCTCAGTTCCTCCGGAGGACGTGGCGGAACTGGCGCAGTCCACGGGAACGATCATCTACATGGTCAGCACAGCGCAGGCACAGAATGATCCTGTTTCGACAGCCGTCTTTGAACGGATGAGCAAGGCGACGGGTGGCAAGGCCTACTTTGCCAGGAACTGGGAAGATGAGAAGCGGGCGTTTGGCTCCATTCGCGAAGACCTGGCGCATCTGTATTCGATCAGCTACTATCCGCAGCCGAATTCCAATCGGGGGTGGCGTTCGATTTCAGTGAAACTGGTGGGCAAAGGGATGGACAAGTACCGCGTTCGAACCCGTGACGGATATCGACTGCGGCAACAGGTTCAGTGATTCGCGCTCTTTCTTGATTTTGTAAAGTTTACTGCTTCTGGAACGAATCTTTTCGCTGGCGGTTGAAGGGGATGGGCTTGCCTTCTTCTGCACCGGGGCCAAGGCGGGCTTCGCTGTCGCGGGCTGGCTGAAGCCCGTTGGCGCCAGCGGCGGTGGGTGAGCCGGGGACGGGAGGCTGTCCTGTGGCAGGAGCGGCATTCGCCATCTGCGGTTTTCCGGTGGTGGTCTCATCCGATACGGCCTGCCATGTGGCATGGAACTTGTGGGTACGTCCTGTTTCGCAGCCTGTGACGAAGAGAAGCGTTGCGGCGGCCAGCATGGTTGCGTGGGCGAGAGAGAACTTCATCAGATGTCCTTTCCTGCGTTCATTTTTTTCGGCGCAAACAGTGTACCCGTTCAAATCGTTTCTGTGGAGTGCCTATCTCAACGCTTCTCGAAGCGGAACGGCATATTTTTCGGGCAGGGGACGCTTCTGCATTGTTCCATCCACGACGACGTGGGTCGTTTCGGCCTCAGCCAGGAGTTGCTTGCCGCCCGGTGAATCGCGGAGCAGGCGGTAGGCGAATTTCACAACGCTGGAGCGAAAGGCCGAGAGGCGCGTTTCAATTGTGAGCAGCTCATCGTAACGGGCCGGGGCCTTGTAGCGGCAGGTGGCTTCGATGACTGGCAGATGGCAGTCGTCCGCGATTTCCATTTGCTTGTATTCGAAGCCGAGCTGGCGCAGGAACTCGACGCGGCCCATCTCAAACCAGACGAAATAATTTGCGTGATAGACGACGCCCATCTGGTCGGTTTCGGCATAACGCACACGGACAGTGATGGTGGTTTGTGGCATGAGTGTTCTGCAATGGTGCGCGACATCCGGGGCCGAAGCCCCTGTTTTATGGTTCTGTTTCCACCGGCCTAAAGGCCGATGCTTCTACCGAATTTAGAGTTTTTCCGTTTAACTGCGCCTTCCGGCCACTTCTTTGTAGACTTCGATGTATTCCTGCGCGGGCCTGGTCCAGGAGAAATCCTGCTTCATACCGTTGCGCATGAGGTCGAGCCACGCGTCCTTGTCCTGGAAGGTGGTGAGGGCGCGCTGGACGGCATTGAAGTAATCGTCTGCGTAGTAATTCTGGAATTTGAAGCCTGTTCCAGTGTGCCTTTCCGGGTCCCACTCTTCGATGGTGTCGTCGAGTCCGCCGGTGGCGCGGACGACGGGGACGGTACCGTATTTCAGGCTGTAAATCTGATTGAGGCCGCAGGGTTCGTAGCGCGAGGGCATGAGGTAGATGTCCGATCCGGCCTCGATTTTGTGTGCAAGGATTTCGTCGTAAGTGATGCGGACGGAGACCTTTTCCGGGAAGCGCTCGTGCAGGGTGCGGAAGAGATTTTCGTAATATGGTTCTCCGGTGCCGAGTACGACGAGGAAGATGTTTTCAAAGGTCAGGCGTTCGATGATCTGCGCTGTGAGGTCAAAGCCTTTCTGCGTAGCGAGGCGGGAGACGATACCGAGCACGGCCGTGTCTTCATGCAGTTGGGGTGCGCCGAAGGCGTGGAGCAGGTCGCGCCTGCACTCGGCCTTGCCGCTCAGGTCGTCTGCTGAGTAGTGCGCGGCGATTTTGCCGTCGGTGGCCGGGTCCCACTTGGTGTAGTCCACTCCGTTGAGGATGCCGCGCAGGTCAGAGGCGCGGCGGCTGAGAAGGCCTTCAAGACCGTGGCCAAATTCCGGGGTCTGGATTTCCTCAGCGTACTTGTGGCTCACGGTGGTGATCATGTCGGCGTAGGCGATTCCGCCTTTGAGGAAATTGAAAGAGTCAAAGAATTCGACCTTCTCTGGAGTGAAGATGTCCCACGGCAGGAGGAGGCGCTCGACGGTGACGGGCGGAAAGAGACCGTGATAACCCGCGTTGTGGATGGTGAGCACGGTCCCGATGTTGCGCAGGACCGGGTCGAAGTAATACACAGTGCGCAGATACACGGGAAGCAGGGACGTCTGCCAGTCGTGCACGTGGAAGATGTCTGGCACGCCGAGTTGCTTGCTGGCCTCAAGCACAGCGCGGCAGAAGAGGCCGAAGCGCTCCCAGTTGTCAGCGTAGTCGCCGGCGGGAGTGGCGTAGGGCGCTTCGCGGTCGAACAGCTCAGGACAATCTATGAAATAGAACTGCACGCCATCGCGTTCTCCGCCGTCCACCACGGCGGCAAAACGGTTGTAATACTGAAATGGAATAGTGATGCTGGAGATGACGATTTTCTTTTCAGGAACGTGGTCGCGCACCTGGCGGTAAAAAGGCAGATAGACGGTGACCTGGTGGTCCTGTTTTGCGATTTCGCGCGGTAGGGAGCCGATGACGTCGGCAAGCCCTCCGGTCTTGATGAAGGGCAGGCATTCTGACGCGGCAAAGACGATGTGCATGGGTGCGGCGGTCTCCTTCTTTGTATGAAAGAAGTCTAAACTCATCGATACAGCAACTTAGATAAGATGCCTCAGAAAGCAAAATTAGGACAGAATTTTCTCGCTGACGCCAACGCCAGAAGACGCATTGTGGAGGCGCTGGGCGATATCTCTGCAACGACCGTAGCAGAGATTGGGCCTGGCAAAGCAGCCATTACGGAGATCCTGGCGCAGCGGGCAGGCGAGCTGGTTGCGGTGGAACTGGATCCCGAGCTGGCAGCGGCCCTGCGGGAGCGCTTTTCTACCCAGGCGAATGTGCGCATTGTGGAGCAGGACATTCTCACTGTGGATTTGTCTGCACTGCGCAGCGGCGAGAGCAAGCTCATGGTGGTGGGAAACCTGCCGTATTACATCACGTCTGACATTCTGCTGCATCTGTTTCGGCATCACGAGGCGATTTCACGTGCGGTGGTGATGATGCAGCGGGAGGTGGCGGAGCGTGTAGCGGCCGCTCCTGGAATGCGCGACTATGGGTTGCTTTCTGCCACGACGCAGATGTATGCGCAGGTGGAGCGGCTGATGACGCTGCCGCCCGGGGCCTTCTCGCCGCCTCCGCAGGTGCATTCGAGCGTATTGCGGCTGACGTTTGCTCCGCGATTTAAAGAGCTTGGCGTGGAAGCGGAGGGGTTCATTGCGTTTTTGCGGAAGGCCTTTGCACAGAAGCGCAAGACGCTGCTGAACAATCTTCGGGCCGCGGGGTACGGTGTGGCAGAGATTGCCGGTGCTGCTGACGGAGCAGGAGTTTCTGTTCAGGCGCGGGCCGAGGCAGTTTCGCTGGAGCAGATGGCGAGTTTGTATCGGGGACTGACTCTTAGCGTTTAATGTGGCGCGAGGTTACTGCCTCCGCTACGGCGGAGTGGATGGCCGCCCAGAGCTCCTTGAGGCCTGCGCCGGTTTTGGAGGAGCACAGAAGCAGGTCTTCAACGTGCAATCCTGCGCGTAAAGCTGAGATGGCTTTGACGCGGCCGTTTCCTGAGAGGCGGTCGGATTTGGTCCCGACGATGAGGGGCCGGCGGCCGGTGTTTTTTAAGAAGGCGATGAGCTGGGCATCGCTGCTCTGTGGAGGGATGTTGCTGTCCACCAGGCAGAGGCATAGCGAGAGGGTGGGGCGCTCGGCGAGATAAGGCTCGATGAAGCTGGGCCATTCGGCGGAGACAGATTTGGAAATTTTCGCGTAGCCGTAGCCAGGCAGATCAGCAAAATACATCTGCGGCTGCTGCCGCTGGGGCGAGTCGGTGATGGAAAAGAAGTTGATGGCGCGTGTGCGTCCGGGCGTGGATGAAACGTGGGCCAGCCTGGCCCCGAGCAGAGCATTCAGCAGGCTCGATTTGCCGACATTGGAGCGCCCGAGGAAAGCGATCTCAGGAACAGTGGGTTGAGGAAAGTGCTCAGGAGCAGTGGCCGAGAGCACGAATCTGGCATGGATGCGGTTCATGGGCAAAAGAAAAGTATAGAGGACAGGCCCAGGCCCGGGCGCAGGGGCAGGCTTCAGGGCCCGGCGTTTCTTCCCTCTGCTTCGCCTGGGTCGCAAGCGATCATTGGGGAGCGAAACAGGCCGCGAGATTTCTCGCATGCGCAGGAAGGCACGCAAAGCGCAGATGTGGCTGGACGGCGAGTCTCCCCTGATATCTTGGTGAGAGATGAATTATCAGAAGCGTTTACGCGCATTGCGCCGGAAAATGCGGGAACAGAAGATTGAGGCTGTTCTGGTGACACATCTGCCGGATGTGCGCTATCTGTGCGGCTTTACCGGATCCAACGCCGCGCTTGCAGTGACGGGAAAGCGTGCGGCCATGTTTACCGATGGGCGCTACACGGCGCAGGCGCGGCTGGAGACGCAGGGCGCACGCGTGGTAGTTCAAAAAAAATCTGCGCTGCGCGAGGCGTGTACGTGGCTGCAATCCTCCGGGATGAAGAAGGCGTGGTTTGATCCTGCCTCCACTACGGTCTCATCGCTGGATCTTATGCGCAAAGCGATTGTCCGGCGCCGGCAACAGACATTCTTTCAGCCGTTGGAGAGGCGGCCGATCGCAGAGCTGCGCATGGTAAAAGATGCGGACGAGCTGGCGCTGATGGAAAAAGCTGCGCTGCTGGGATGCCAGCTTTTTGAGTCGGTCCTGCCGCACATGGAGCCGGGCGTGCCAGAGGTGGAGATTGCCGCGACGCTCGAGTTCTTTGCGCGCAATCTGGGGGCGGAGGGCATGTCATTCGAGACGATCGTTGCTTCAGGCAAGCGGTCGGCACTGCCGCATGGACGCGCAACGAGTGAGAAGCTACCCCGCAATGGCTTCATAATGTTGGACTTCGGTGTTATTCACAATGGTTATTGCTCGGACATGACGCGGACCGTGTATCTGGGCAAGCCGGGAAGAAAAGAGCTGGAAGCCTATGAGGCCGTGCTTGCGGCGCAAGAGGCGGCAGTAGCTGCTGTGGCCCCAGGCGCGACCTGCGGCCAGGTTGATGAGGCTGCGCGGAAGGTGCTGCGCAAAGCAGGGCTGGCGAAGTACTTTACCCACTCGACAGGGCACGGCGTTGGGATTGAGATCCATGAGTCTCCGCGGGTGGCAGCAAAGCAGGAGCAGGTGCTGGAGCCGGGCATGGTGATTACCATCGAGCCGGGTATTTATATTGAAGGAGAGTTCGGCATTCGCATTGAGGACATGGTGGCCGTGACAGAAAACGGCGCGAGAGTCCTGACACCCACTCCGAAGGCGATGATTCGTTTATGATGCACTGAGGCAAGTGAGAAGAACAAAGATGAATGCAGACGAGATGAAAGAGCTGAAGGAACTGATTGAGTTCCTGAAGGAAAGTAAGATCGGCGAATTTGATCTGGAGCGCGGTGACCTGAAGGTGCGCATCAAGTTCGCTCAGGAAGGCGCTCCTGCCAACCTGGCAGGACTGGTTGCGGCACCTGCTGTGGTCCCGACCACGCTGCCTACAGTCCACGCGGCAGCGTCTGCTGCTCCCACACCGGCGCCGACGGCCACAGAGAGCGAAGATGCTTCGCTGCACATTGTGAAGTCGCCCATTGTGGGCACGTTCTACGAATCGCCATCGCCGGGAGCTTCTGCCTTTGCCAAGGTCGGCGACGTGGTTGAGAAAGGGCAGGTGCTCTGCATTATCGAAGCCATGAAGCTGATGAATGAGATTGAATCCGATGCCGCGGGCGAAATTGTAAAGCGCCTGGTAGAAAACGGACAGCCCGTGGAGTATGGACAGCCGTTATTTGCTCTGAAGCCGCGGTAACTATCGAACAACAATCTAATACGAGCACGGATTCTTTATGTTTCGGAAAGTTCTTATCGCCAATCGAGGCGAGATTGCGCTGCGAGTGATTTGTGCCTGCAAGGAGCTGGGCATTCGCACCGTTGCCATCTATAGCGAAGCCGACCGCAATTCTCTACACGTGCGTTTTGCCGATGAGGCCATCTGCATTGGGCCGCCGCGCTCGGCAGAGAGCTACCTTCACGTTCCGGCGGTCATCAGCGCAGCAGAAATTGCGGACGTGGATGCGATCCATCCGGGCTATGGGCTTTTGAGCGAGAATGCGAATTTTGCCGAGGTATGCCGCGCGTCGAACATCAAATTCATCGGGCCTCCGCCGGAGGTGACCCGCCTGATGGGCGAGAAGGAGAAAGCCCGCCAGGCGATGAAGAGGGCCAAGGTGCCCATTCTTCCCGGATCGGATGGTGTGATTCAAACGGCAGAAGAGGCGCTGGAATGGGCGAAGTCGGTAGGCTTTCCGGTGATTCTGAAGGCTTCGGCTGGCGGCGGTGGGCGCGGAATGCGTGTGGTGCGCTCGGCGGAAGAACTACCGGGACTCTTTCATGCCGCACACACCGAGGCGACGAATGCGTTTGGCAACGGCGACCTCTACATGGAGAAGTTCATCGAGCGCCCGCGCCACATTGAGTTCCAGGTGCTGGCCGATGAGCATGGCAATGTGATGTCGCTGGGCGAGCGTGAATGTTCGATTCAGCGCCGCCATCAGAAGCTGATAGAAGAAGCTCCTTCTTTGCAGGTGAACCAGAAGCTGCGCGAGGAGATTGGCAAGACACTGAAGAGATCGCTTGAAGCTGTCGGCTACCAGAATGCGGGGACGATCGAGTTTCTGATGGATGAGGATGGGAAACTTTACTTCATCGAAATGAACACGCGCATCCAGGTGGAGCATCCGGTGACGGAGATGATCACCGGCATTGATCTGGTGAAGGCGCAGTTGCGCATCGCATCGGGCGAAAAGCTGGCAAGCATTGTTCCTGATCCGGTCACAATCCGTGGGCATGCGATTGAGTGCCGCATCAATGCCGAGCATCCTGAGAAGTTCACGCCTTCTGCAGGCAAGATTACGGCCTTCAACGTGCCGGGTGGCAATGGTGTCCGGGTGGACACGGCGCAGTATTCTGAGGGATTTGTGCCTCCGTATTACGACTCGCTGATCGCCAAGCTGATTACGTATGGCACGGACCGCGAAGAAGCGATGGCAAGGATGCGCCGCGCTCTCGATATGTTCGTGGTTGAAGGTATCCACACCACAATTCCGCTGCATCGGGGAATTTTTCAGGACGAGGAATTTCAGCAAGGGAAATTCGACACGAAGTTCATGGAACGGTACTTCGAGCGCGAGAAAGCGCGTCGAGAAGCTGCGTTGGCGGAAAGTTAACTTTTCAGGGCCACAGGGACACTTGGTTACAATAACATCAACGGTCTGAATCAGGCCCACCACCCAGGCCCGAATTGATTATGTCAGAACCCTCCACCTTGTCTTCTCTGGGCGCTCCTGTTTCGCATGAACGGACTAAACGCACCCGGCGCCTTTTTGAAGCAGTAGGTTCGGCCGCATTGAGCAAGGGCGTTCTGGTACTGGTCAATGCTTTGGCCATCCCGATCGCGATTCGTTATCTCGGGGCCGAAAATTTTGGCATCTGGACCACAATCACACTGGCACTTACAATGCTGCTGGTCCTGGATCTCGGCATTGCGAACTCTCTCACAAATTTCATTTCAGAAGCATATGCACGGAATGACCAGGAGCATGCGAGCCGGTACACCACAACAGCATTAGCTGTCATGACTTGCGTGGCAGGACTGCTGGGCCTGATTGGCTGGGGACTGTGGCCGCATCTCCACTGGGGGGCGTTCTTTCATATCTCTTCTGCCATTCAGCCGGAAACAGTGTCGCATGCGGTAGCTGCAGCATTTGTGATATTTCTGATCGATTTGCCGTCGCGTTTGGCAACGAAGATACTTGGCGGATATCAGGAACTGCGCACTGCAAATCTGTTTTCCATGATCGGGGGCGTTGCCAACCTAGGTATTCTTGTTCTGCTGGTGAAAATTCACGCAGGCCTCACGGCCATGGTCGCTGGTTCAGTGGGGGCCTTGGTGGGAGCCGATCTGCTTTGTTTGCTATGGCTGATCAGCATTCATAAACCGTGGCTGCGCCCCCGCATAGAGCATCTGGACCGTACCGCTGCTCGCCGCATGATGCAACTGGGCACGGAATTTTTTCTCCTCCAGATAGCAGGGCTGGTTGTTTTTAACAGCGATAATCTTGTGATTACTCATTATCTTGGTCCGGCGGAGGTGGCCCCATACAGCGTGGCCTGGCGTCTGGTAGGATACGCCGCGGTCGTGCAGACTTTCCTGATTCCTGCATTATGGCCGGCTTTCAGTGAAGCCTTTGAGCGCGGAGACATCGCCTGGGTGCGCCAGACCTTTCGTCGCACGATGTGGATCACAATGGGAACAGCATTCGGATTTTCTGTTGTCTTTGTTTTCGCTGGACGCTGGATCATTCGAGTGTGGGCCACCAACGCTGCGGTTCCAAGTGAGATGCTGATGGTCTTGATGTGTGTGTGGATATTGATCAGCACATTTATGAACAATACAGCCACAGTGCTGGTTGCAAAAGGAAAGACCCGAATGCAGGCCTGGTGTTCGCTTGCATCTGCTGCTGTCAATCTTGTGCTCTCAATCTGGCTTGTACAGCGGATTGGTTCCACGGGTGTCATTTTAGGGACGATTGTGTCGTATATAGTCATTCTCATTTTCCCGCAGACCATCGCGGCCTTGAGGCTCTTGAACCAAATGGAAGCCTAGTGCGGAATGCGAAATGCAATGAAGTTCCTTTATCTTCTCATCCGACGTTTTGCAAAAAAGCTTGTATATTCTCCTATTTCGCCGCGTGTATTTGCTTTTCAGGTAAGTGCGTTGCGTACGTTGGGACTGCTCCGGCAACCTAAACATCGGCATTCGGGCAGGCTTGAAAGAATATTTATATCGCATCCCTATTCAAGCGTCGGGGACATGGTATTGCTTTTGCCTCTGCTGGAGCAGATCCATAAAACGTGGCCACAGGCGAGTATAGACATAGCGTGCGGCAGTGGCGCTTGTGATCTGCTAAGCGGCGTTCCTGGGATTAAGAATGTCTTTATCTGTGGTTCCCACAGATCAAAATTTGCAATTCCTGGTGTATACAAGCGCATATTCAGAAATCTTCTTTTGTACCGTCGAGAGATCATGCAGTACGAATATGATCTTGCAATTGCGCCACGCTGGGGATCAATACTGACGTCTGAAGCAGTATATTTGGCATATCTGACAGGGGCGCGAGAGCGGATTGGATATTCCGGCTCAGTGGATGGGGGAGACGAAGCCGTTAATGTTCTCCTGACTCGAGTTGCTACAGGTGGCCAGCATGAGCACGAAACAGTGCGAAATGTCAGATTGCTGGAGAGGGCAAACCTTACACCCCTGGAGACTGATGCCGAAGCAATCTCATGCCGCCCAATGCAGTCTCTGATCGGACTTGCAAAGGAAAGACCTGCCGCGGAACTGTTCAAGAAATTGAATCTAGAAAATAGGCAAGGCAACCAGCCATATGCGGTGATTGCTCCTGGTGCGACCAATCCATACAACGTATGGCCAAACAGTTCTTTAGCTGAGGTGATCAAAAAACTATATCAGCAGACTGGATTGTTTTTCTATATCGTGGGTAGCCCTGGGGATGCGCGCAGATGTGAAGAACTAGCGCAACTTACGCCAGGATGTGCGCAATCTATTGCAGGACAAACCAATCTTCAAGAGCTTGCTGGGCTGCTTTTCACCGCCAAATTGTTCATCGGAATGGACTCGGGGACAGCGCATGTCGCCGGGGCGCTTGGAGTACCAACGATTGTAATCAGCCCATTCCCGTCCACATTTGCTGAAGACCATCCTCATTCGCCGGAACGGTTCAGACCATGCGGTCCAAATGTAAGAGTGCTTCAACCTGAGAAGCCTGTTCCCCCGTGTGATCCAATTTGTTCCTTTCCGGGACCGCACTGTATTCAGCAGATTCTGCCTGCTCAGGTTGTTACAGTCTCTGCCAGCCTGCTCCAAAGCAACTCTCATGCGGTCACGTTGGGGCCCGAGTTCGAGGGTTGAGTTGACACCCATGCTTGAGTTTCGAAGTCGTAACGAAGGACAATGGAGGCTGGATTTCCAGCTGCAACACAAAAGTCAGGCACATCATGTCTGACGGTGCTATTTGCGCCGATAATACAATTCCTGCCGATCCGGACGTTGGGGAGAATGATAGAGCCAAATCCTATCAATGAATTTTCTCCTATTATGATAGGTCTCGATCCGGGTTCAATTCGATCTCCGAGTTTGGTCTGGTCGGTAACATCCTTGAATGGATGTTTTGTATCAAGGACTGCGCAGTTGGGAGCAACACTTACGTTGTCTTCGATGATGATGCCCTTGCCGCAGATGAGGTGAGCATTTTGCTCGATATTTACATTGTTGCCAATCTTCAATGATGGCGGATCACTCTCGTTGAGAACGATGGTTTCAATCCTTGCTCCTGCACGAATGAGTGTATTGTTTCCGATAAAAACAAATCTCGGGTTTGAAAGCAGCAGTGGTTTGTATATTTTGCATTGACGTCCAATGTGGCCAAACACGAGCGAGTAATACAGACTTGTCTTTAACTGCACACACATACCATGAAGAGCGTTCAACCTGTCATGCCAGGGAAGGTGAAGCAGATGAAGTGCTTTTCTCATGATGTTTGTGCTTCTTATTGTACGGAGTGATGCCGAGGGTGGGGAGAAGGCTCCACGCGTCATGAATTTTGATAATATACGACAAGACTGCCAATGAATATCTTAATAACGGGCGGGGCCGGTTTCATCGGCACACACCTGACACGGGCCCTCCTTAAACAAGGTCACTCAATCACTATACTGGACAATTTTCTTCCGCAGATTCACGGCGGAGTTCAAGATCTGTCTCCGGATTTGCGCCCCCATGTACGACTGGTGCGGGGGGACGTTGCGGACATGACGGCCTTAAAAACTGCGCTTACGGATGCGCAGGGCATAGTGCATCTGGCGGCGGAGACAGGTACGGGGCAGTCCATGTATGAGGTCGCGCGGTATGAGCGTACGAATCTGACTGGAACTGCAATGATGTTTGACCTGTTGGTGCGTGGTGCCGGCCCCAAGGTGGAACGAATTGTTGTGGCTTCTTCGCGTGCCATCTACGGAGAAGGAGCGTACCGCTGTCCAGACCATGGTCTTGTCTACCCGTCATCGCGCCCCGCTAAAGACAAAGAAATGGGGCTTTTCGACCCAGTGTGTCCAGTTTGCTCCGGTCCTTGTGATTCGATTGCGACGCCAGAAACTGCTCCTTTTCAGCCATCGTCGTTTTATGGGCTGACGAAGCAGGTGCAGGAGCAAATGGTCTTCATGTTTGGCCAGGTGCTTGGAATCCCTTCTATAGCTTTGCGCTACCAAAATGTATTTGGGCCGGGTCAATCGTTGCAAAACCCCTACACCGGCATTCTGGCTATTTTCTCCAACCTGGCCCGCGAGGGCAGGACCATACAGGTTTTTGAAGATGGGCTGGAGAGCCGCGATTTTGTGTACATTGAAGATGTAGTAGACGCAACAGTAAGAAGCGTCATATCGGACTTAAATGGCTGCCACTCTTTAAATGTGGGTTCGGGCCAACGAACAACGGTGTTAGAGGCGGCAAAACAGATCAATGCATTTTATGGTGGTCGATCGGAGATTCGTGTTACGGGGGCCTTCCGGGATGGTGACATACGGCATGGCCTTGCAGACTCGTCGAAAGCGTGGGCGACATTACAGTATGAAGCAAAGTGGGACTTTTCAAAGGGCCTGGTGGCATTCCTGGAATGGGCAATGGAATCTGCTCCAGGCCACTCTGGTTATGATCAATCATTGCTAGAGATGAAAGAAAGAGGGCTTTTGCGTGGGTAACAAAGACATATCCATGGCGAATTCCTTCTCCAAGATGGGGCCGGGGAAAATTGGCGTTGTTACTGTAACTTATAATAGCGCTGACGTTTTGCCGGAGTTCTTAGATTCAATTGCAGTGCAGACCTATTCTGATTTTGTTGTCTATGTTATAGACAATGCGTCTAAAGACGATACTATTGCTATCTGCAAACAGCGGAGCGATCTTCCTCTGGTATTGGTTCCCAACGAAACGAATATAGGTGTGGCTGAAGGGAACAATCAGGGAATTCGAAAAGCGCTGGAAGCAGGTTGCGAGTATGTTCTTTTGCTGAATAATGACACTGTATTTGATGGAAATTTAATTGCCCAGCTGCAATCGGGGCTGGTCGAGCACCAGTGTGCAATGATTACTCCGAAAATCCTGTACCATGATAACCCACAACAGATTTGGGCAGCTGGAGGGTACTTTCAACGGTGGCTGGGATATAGAGTGAAGCACTATGGATCTGACCAGAGGGACAGCGGCAGGTTTGAAGAAGTCCGCACAATTACGTATGCGCCGACCTGTTGCGTCCTCGTCAGAAGCAGTGTTTTTGATCAGATCGGCTTGATGGATCCGGCCTACTTTGTGTATTCAGACGACACGGATTTTATGTACAGGGCGGGTAACGCGGGCCTTGAGATTAAGTATTTGCCCGGCGCTAAAGTGTTTCATAAGGTCAGCTCGTTAACGGGAGGGGCTGCTTCGCCATTTACAATGCGGTATTGTACCCGCAACCGGATATATTTTATCCGCAAACATCTTCCTGCTATACCCGCCGCCTTTTGGGCTGCCACCTACTATGGCTATCTGTTAAGCAGATATTTAATGAGGATGGATAAAAAGAGCGCCTGGACGCTTAAGCGCGCGGCCATTCTAGAGGGATTAAAAATGCCTTTGTGAAGGCCGCCGCTAGCCAATTACATGGGGCAATATTCAGTGAACACCAGCCTGAGCCGAATCTGATCATGCAGCTTTATATAGACAATGCGAGTCACCTGGTGCCGTACGCTGTATTGTTACTTGTTTATTTAGTACTCGCATATCATGATGACCTGCTTAAAGTCAGATCATTGACTACAGGGATGATCCTTTTGTTGTTAATTGGCTTTGCGGGCTTCAGGGAGATCATGACTCCCGACATGGAACGATACAGGGCCATGTATGAATATATAGGCTCTGAAAATTCTCTAGCAATTGAGCCGTCATTCGTTTATTTGTCGCAATTATTTAATCGCCTTAACTTCGGTTATCACGCCATATTTTTTATTTATTCGTTTATTACCATAACATTTGTTTATTCAGGCATAGTAAATTACACGATTAAGCATAAGCTGTCGTTGTTATTGTATGTGCTTATTCCATCATGTTTTTTGAATCTTTTTGTAGAAATGAGGGAAGTCAGTGCTGTAGCAATTGCATTTTATGCTACGAGCCTGATAATAAATCGAGAAACAAAGTTTAAGGTTGTGAAGGTCTTATTTTTTGCAATTCTGTCTATTACGTTTCACTATTCAGCAATCATATACTGGGTCGTTTTTGCTGTATTCTACAAGTTTATAAAGATACGCCATTCTACCTGGTACCACTTGTTCCTGGTTTCAATTAGTCTTTTGATCCCTACATCGGTAGTGATAGCGGGTATTCATGCTTTGGCCTATCCATTTCTGCCGGGAAAATATCAAGGCTATTTCAATATGTTCCTGGAAATGGAAAACCAGCTTACGGAATCCGGCCAATTATTAAAATCGCTTATTTACACCTTGATGGCTGGCCTGTTCTCTTTTTGGGGCAGCAGGTTTGAAAAGGAAGATGATGCCCACATTTTCGTAAATCTATTTGTGGTGGGTGTAATAGTCCTTAATTTGACCCGCTCATTTGCGGACATATCGAGAATAGCTTATTTTTTTCTGATTTTTCAGATTGTCATCTTTCCGCTTATCGTCCAAAGGCAAAGACACACGATGCGAGCGCTTTGGTGTGCATGTTTAATTGTCGGCTTTTATTTTACCCAATTTATCTGGGGCCTTTTTTACTATTCCGAGGAAGCAGGCAGCTATGTTTTCCTGCACTATCAAAACGCCTTGTTTTCAATGATGCGGTGAAGGCCTGCTGATAGAGTTTTTGTGGATGTAGTGAATGTTATGAATCTGTTTTCTTACCGTTACCGTCTGATACATGCACTTGTTGAAAAGATGGTAGCTTTTATAGCCAAGATGCTTCCGGAAAGAGGTAGTTTGCCAGTTGGCTGCAGTCCTCGACGGATTCTGGTACTCAAATTCGGTGGGATGGGAGAAGCGGTGCTTGCGCGCTCTCTGATGGATCGCCTTAAAGAACGCAACCCGCAAATTTCAGTTGACTTTCTCGTGGAAGAGCGGACTGCGGAAACAATGACATGTGGTAGTAGGCAGAATGTATTCAGATATTCGCCGAAATCTGATGGTCTTCTGAAAGCGATAAAGGTCCTTATAGCAGTACGGCGGCAGCGCTACGACGCAGTCCTTGATTTTGAGCAGCATTCGTTGCTGACGGCCTTATTTACGCGCGCCACATCTGCTCCGATTCGTTTAGGGTTCGTTCCTTCGGAGCAGAACAACAGAGAAAAGATGTTTACGCAGCCGGTCCAACTAAATGAAAACGAATCGATGTGGGCTGCATTCGTCAGGATGGGAAGAATATTAGACCCTGGATTGCCTCAACCACTTATGACGGTGCCCTTACCTGTGTCCCGTTCCACAGAAGAGTGGCTCCATGAGTGGTGGAAATCTCGAGTCAGGACGAGTGCTCCAGTTGTAGCCATGCATCTTGGAGTAGGGCCAAGCGCCCAATATCGCCGCTGGCCGGTTGCTCGTTTTGTCGAACTGGCATCTGCCATGGTCGCTCGACAACCGAACCTGACAATTTTGTTGACGGGAGGGAAAAGCGAGCGATCATTCATAGAAGAATTCAAAGGCCGATTTTCAGGAGAAATGGTAGAAGCCATTGAATTGGGTGGAATCGAGCGCACCTGTGCTGTCCTCAGGCGGTGCGATTTGCTTGTTAGTGCAGACACAGGTATTATGCATCTGGCGGCTGCGATGGCTACTCCAACCGTGGGCCTGTTTGGCCCCAATACTCCTGATTGCTGGGCACCTGTCGGCGTGCGTTCAACATATGTATACGCCAGGAAACAGCTTTGCAGTCCGTGCATAAATAGCTACAAGAGGCAGATACCTGATCAATGCACCGCTGAACGGGAAGGTGCATGTATGTGGGACATAGAGGTTGATGACGTTCTTATGGCCGCTAAACAAGTCATCCATGGTGAATGGCTTGGTTAAGAACAATAACAAAACCAAGTACTGCATGGGATGATCCGGCGGCACAAAAGCTGGGTTCTTGTTGGCTGGAGAATTGCTTTGAGCCGGAAGAAAGCACTTATCGTAAGAATGGGACAGATCGGGGATGTTGTCATGACAATTCCCGCTGCCCGTCAACTTTTTGATCGTGGATATGACATCCATTGGGTCAGTGGAAAGGCAGTCCAGTCACTGCTCAACTGTTATTCGTGGATCACAACGATTCCAGTAGATGACAAAGCGATACTCGTTGGAACACCTACACAGCGGCTGCTCAATATCGCCCGGCTATGGGGCCGGCTTGCGTTTAAGAAATATGATCTTTGCGCAACCCTTTATTATGACCGACGGTATTCTGTACTGACACTCCCAGTTCACGCCAAGCGCAAAGTTGCTTTGTCAAAACAGTCAAGGCAGACGACACTGATACCGGGACGTAGTTATACGGATGAATTTGCTCGCATTTTGCTGGAGAGCGAAGATGGGTGCAGACCCCAGAGTCTTCAACCTTGCAGGCCAGATCGCTTGCCTGTTTCTTCATTGCCTGCAAAGCTGCTACAACGACGAGTAGCCATTGTTCCGGGAGGCGCATCAAATTTTCATTTTCAGCAAACACTGCGCCGTTGGCCAGTAGAGTCTTATGCGACGTTGTCACAAAAGCTGTGTGAAAGAGGGTGGGAAGTGGTTCTGCTCGGAGGACCGGAGGACAGTTGGGTATTGCCGCATTTTGAACATGTCCAGGTAATAAACTGCATTGGCAATTCCATACCGGAAGTGATCAGTGTTTGCGATACATGTGATGCAGTCATTTCACATGACACGGGGCCGATGCATCTGGCGGGCATCAGCCACGCTCCATTGATTGCTCTTTTTGGCCCCACTAATCCAGGTAACTTTCTTCCCCGGAGAGCAAACGCAATGGCAATCTGGGGAGGAGAAAGCTATTCCTGCCGTCCTTGTTATGATGGCCGTCATTATGCCTCTTGTCAGAGTGTGGGATGTATGCGGGAGATCACACCGGAGATGGTTATCAGCCAATTAGACCGCATGTTTGGAATGCTTCCGGAGCCAGTCCGTAAAGCGCCGTAGGTATATTCAGATCAGGAACCTGTCTACTGCATCCCAAAGGGAAGCAGCAGTGGAATCGGCCATGAGCATGGCCTGGTCTGCCCCTGGTTTTTGTGTTGCCGGATCTCCTGCGATAAAAATGGAAGGCATGCCGCAAGCACGCGCGGCCTGGATGTCCGAGATGGAGTCGCCAATCATGATGCTGTTTGCAGGCGATGCTTCAGGGAAATCGTGAAATGCCTGTTCCAGCATGCCAGTCCTGGGCTTTCGGCAGTTGCACTGGTTTTTGTCGTGGGGGCAAAAATAAAACGCATCAATGTGAGCGTTATGTCTCCGGAGGTGCTCCTGAAGCCGATTGTGGATTGCCTCGACATCGAGCGCCGTGTACAGGCCGAGAGCAATACCACGTTGATTTGTCACCACGATCGCTTGGCGGCCAGAGCGGTTCAGGCCAGCAATGGCTGATTCAACGCCGGGAAGTATCTGAAATTTGTCCCATCGGTCAATGTATTCTCCTTCTTGCGGCTTGCGATTGATGACACCATCACGATCGAGAAAAACATACCGAAGTTGCATTGTGGGAAGTGGAGTGTGATTCACGCGACCTGAACCATAGTCATGAAGAAGACCCACACAGTATGATAGCAAAAGCGACCATTCGCAGTTCTTCGCTGGAGTCAAACAGTCATGAAACCTGATTCAACTTCGATTTTTAGCCATGCCATTGCGGAGCACCTCTCCGTGATTGAACAGCTGCGGGGGCAGCAGCCGATTCTGGAGCGAATTGCGGAAGTGATGACGAACGCTATTCTGGCGGGGAAAAAGGTTTTATGGTGTGGGAATGGAGGCAGTGCGGCTGATTCGCAACACCTGGCCGCAGAGTTAGTAGGACGTTTTCGACGCGAACGCAGAGGTCTGCCATCCATTGCGCTGACGACCGATACCTCAGTACTGACTTCGATCGGCAATGATTATGGCTACGAGCAGGTGTTCAGCAGGCAAGTAGAGGCCTTGTGCAGGGAAGGTGATGTATTGGTTGGAATTTCCACTTCCGGCAACAGCGGAAATGTATGTGCCGCTCTGAAGGCGGCCCGTCATTCCGGAGCTTTTACGGTTGCCTTTACCGGCACCGGTGGCGGAATTATGGCAGGGTTAGCGGACGCCGCCCTTTGTATCCCAGCCAGGAATACTGCGCGCATTCAGGAGGCGCACATTCTTTGTGGCCACATGCTTTGTGATTGGATTGAAGCCAGCATTTGTGAGAACTATCCAGCAAAAGAGGAAGTTGTTTCAAGATGATTCAGGACCTGCACCGTGTTGTTCAGCTGATTGAAAATAACTGGTTTGGATCTCACGTGTTTGTGATTGGTGATCTGATGCTGGATCGCTATGTATGGGGCGATGTTGAACGTATCTCCCCCGAAGCCCCGGTCCCTGTAGTGCGGGCATCAAGACGCAGCGAACAGCCAGGAGGGGCCGGCAACGTCGCGATGAATGTTGCGAGCCTGGGTGCGCAAGCTACTCTGTTCGGATTCGTCGGCGATGATGCAGATGGCCAAGGGCTTCAGCAATTACTGCAGAAGGCCGGAATCCAATCCGAGGCAATCACGGTGCCAGGACACCCCACAACTTCGAAGCTGCGAATTCTGGGAGGCAGCCAGCAAATGTTGCGGCTGGATACAGAGAGGACAGATCAGTATCCGGGTCAGGTGTATACCGAACTGCTGGAGAAACTGGAGCACGCCATATCGGCAGCCGACGCGGTTGTGCTTTCAGATTATGCCAAGGGAGTGCTCACGGAAGAAGTTTGCCAAAGGACGATCCAAATCGCGAGGCAGCACCGAATTCCCGTATTGGCAGACCCCAAGCAGCGGGATTTCTCTAGGTATCGTGGCGCAACAACAATCTGTCCTAATCTCAATGAGCTATCCATTGCTACAGGCATTTCACGGCAAAGCACGGATGAGCTTTTGACTGCTGGCCAGAAACTCGTCTCCACATTTGATCTTGAATACCTGATTGCGACCCTGAGTGAAAAAGGAATAGCCCTGCTGCGAAAAGACTCAAGATCGGTTGCGCCGGCGATGGCTCGACAAGTTTTTGACGTTTCTGGCGCGGGGGACACGGTGGTTGCCACACTGGCCTTGGGACTGTCGCGAGGACTCGATATGGAAATCGCTGTCCAACTGGCTAATATTGCGGCGGGAATTGTCGTCAGCAAAGTAGGAACGGTGCCGGTGAATCGTAATGAGTTACTTAACAGCCTTATGCCTGAAATTGAATTACAAGCTGAAGAAAAAGTATTAACTCTCGATGCCTTGCAGACGCGGGTTTTAGCGTGGAGGTCTGCCGGGCAGAAGGTCGTCTTTACAAATGGATGCTTTGACCTGCTACATATTGGTCACATCACGTTGTTGGAGGACGCTCACCGTGAAGGCGACAGGCTTATTGTTGCAATAAACAGTGATGCCTCCGTATCGAATCTGAAAGGGCCGACCCGGCCGATTGTTGGAGAACGGGAGCGAGCGCGGATACTTGCTGCCCTATCAGCTGTAGATGCGGTCATTTGTTTCGAGGAACCCACACCCTTGCGCTTGATTGAAGCATTGCGGCCAGACGTGATTGTAAAGGGCGGGGATTACGACGAAGATACTGTAGTGGGAGCAAGAGAAGTGCGCTCCTGGGGAGGACGGGTCAAAATTGTCCCAACCGTCGAGGGGTTCAGCACTACCAAGCTGATTGCGAAGGCAATGACTCCGGCCGATTGATGGATTGGAGTTTCCCGCATGAATGTGCCTTAAAGGATGTTTTTTCTGCTGGGCCAATCGGGTTTGCGCTTTTCCAGGAATGCGCGGATGCCTTCCTTGAAGTCTTCGGTGGCGCGTGCGTCCACGTTGGCGGCTATGGCTGCTTTGAGTTCTGCGTCGAAGCGGTCTTTTGAATAGCTGTTCAGCAGGCGCTTGGTAGCCTGCATGGCCTGGGGGCTGTTGCGAGTAAGGCACTGCGCGAGCAAATGGGCCTCGGGTAGAAGGTCCTGTTCGCTGACCACACGGTTCACCAGCCCAAGGCGATGCGCTTCTTCGGCCTTGAACAAGCGGCCTGAAAGCAACAGATCCCGAGCAATCTTGTCTCCTACCTGGCGGACGAGAAATGCGGAAACAATCGCGGGAATGAAACCGATTTTCACCTCGGTGTATCCGAATTTTGCTTCAGGAACAGCAAAGGTGAAGTCGCAAACCGTGGCGAGACCCATGCCTCCGGCAATAGCGGCCCCATTGACGGCAGCGATGGTTGGTTTGCTGAGGTCATACAGCACTTTCAGCAGCCGGGCGATGTTTTCTGAGTCCACACGGTGCTCCTCGACGGTGCGGGCGTGAAGGGTCTGCAGGTGGTCGAGGTCAAGGCCGGCGCAAAAGGCCGTCCCGGCACCGGTGAGGATGATGGCGCCTACATGCGAACGATCGGCGGATTCAAGCGCGTGCGTCAGTTCCGAGATCATCTCCGGATTGAGCGCGTTGCGGCGCTCAGGACGATGCAGGGTGATGGTGAGGACGGCTTCTTCTGTGTGCGTGCGGAGCGTGCTGTAGTGGCCCATGATTTCCCTTCAAAAACAAAGCAGTGTACACGCAGGAGGGGAAGAGAGGCCAGCGGTTGGCACTTTTCTTTTGATGTCCCCGCCCCTCACTTTTCTTCGTGGTATTCCTGCTCGGTGTTGATCTTCCAGAGGACGGACTTGTCTATCTGCCCGGCGAGAATCTGGTCTACGGCTGTCATGGCCGTGAGCATGGAATGGTCCTGGTTGTTGTACTTGTGCATTCCATTGCGGCCGACGAGAAAGAGATTTTGGTAGCGTTCCATATACCTGACGATCTCATCGAAGCGGTCATAGGTGCCGAAGTAGGCTGGATAGGTCTTGGGAACGCGCACAACATGGCCGTCGAGAACGTCGGAAGCCTTCAGGATACCGATTTTTTCCACCTCAGAAATGGCGAATTGCTTCATGGCTTCGTCGGGCATTTGCCAGAGTTCATCCGTGTCGTAACAGAAGTATTCGAGGCCGATCCAGACCTTGCTCGGATCAGCCACCAGGTAGGGGCTCCAGTTATTAAAGATTTGCAGGCGCCCTACGAGAACGTCTGGTTCCTGGATGTAGATCCAGGTGTCTTTTAAGGGAGAGCCATCCGGCTCAGTGACTGTGAGCTTATTGACCAACAGTCCCACGGTGATGAAGTCGCGGTAGACCAGGCCATCACTGATGGCGCGAATTTCATCTGGAACAGGTGCGTCCAATGCGCGGACCAGTTCGCGCACAGGCATGGTAGAGAAGACATAGTCGGCATCAATGGTGCGGATTTCGCCTGCATCGCTGACCGCCTCGACGGCCGTGATGCGGTTGCCGGAGGTGTAAAGTTTATTTGCGCGCCAGCCCAGTTCTACGGAACCGCCTTTTTCTGCCACTAATTCGGCCACGTATTCCCACAGTTGCCCTGGACCAAATTTGGGATAGAGGAATTTTTCAATAAGCGAGGTTTCGGTCTGCTTCTGCGTAATGTCTGACGGCTTTTTTTGCGCAAAAGTTTTCTTCAGGAAATGTGTGATGGCGGAGCGCAGAGAGAGGCCCTTGATGCGCTGCGCACCCCAGGCCGCGCTGATATGGCCGCAGGGAACACCCCATACTTTTTCTGTGTACGACTGGAAGAAGGTCTTGTAAAGCTCGGTTCCAAAGCGGTTTATAAGGAAGTCTTCCAGTGTTTCTTCCGGCTTAATGGGAGCGAGGCGAGCATACAGATATCCCGCGCCGATCCTAAACATGCGCCGCATGCCTAACTGGCGTATGGTTCGCAGATTCAGGCTGAGCGGATAGTCAAAAAAGCTGCGCAGAAAATAGATGCGGCTTTTGCGCGGGCGCACCAGCATGACGCGGTCGGGATCAGGGGCAGCGGTGGCGGCGGTAATGGTGCGCTCCTTGTTCTGATAGCGGACGGAATGCTCGCCATCTTCTTCTGCGCAGACAGGCAGCAGTTCGGTCCACCAATTCATCACGCGGTCGGACTTGGAGAAGAAGCGGTGGCCGCCGATATCCATGCGGTTGCCCTTGAACCGAATGGTGCGGGAGATGCCGCCGATTTCGTGGCTGGCTTCAAGCACAACAGGGCGCACGTCGGAGCGGCGAACGAATTCGAGCGCAGCTGTGAGGCCAGCAGGGCCTGCGCCGATGATTACGGCTACCGGTTGGCGGCTCATGCGCTTGCTCCGTCAAAAAGGGCAGGGCGCAGAACGGCGCGATTTAAAGAACGGTCCAGGAACCGCAAGATGCGGAAAAAGCTCCAAATTTGCATGAATATTCTGCTTACAGACGCCTGTTTCAGGCTGTCCTAACTTTTATTGTATAGACGCGGACTGCCTGCACATCGTGATAAATGGTGCGATGTGAGACCTGCAGCTTCTCAACAAGATGGCGTGCGGCCTGCCCCCTGGGTCGCGTATTTCCCAGAATGGTTTTGTAAACGCGGGCAGCGCGCGCAAAATCGGACGCTGGAATTCCAAACCAGTGGATGTGAGGGGTTTCTTTATATGGCTTGTCTCCTCTATGGGGGAAGATATGCGGCGGCTGCTGACTGCGTAGTGTCAGCAGAAAATTTCCTTGCTTATTTTCATTCGTGCGATTATTGTTCCCATTCAGCAGGAAATCTAGTCATCTATAACAGTTTCTGATTCGACGAATAAAGCACAAAAATGAGCAGGCAAATTTGGAGGAGGCCATGCAAGAAAAAAGTTTACGGAGTTTGAGTGTATTCGCGGTCATTTTGGCATGTTCGCTTCTGCTTTCAGCCCAGAACACTACCGGAGATATTCGGGGCATCGTCCATGACCCATCTGGCGCGGTCGTGCCGAACGCAACCGTGCAGATCAGGAACATGGGGCAGGATGCGGTAGTGCGCGTACTGACGACTGGTGCAGATGGTTCTTATGCTGCCGCGCTGCTGCCGGTGGGGCGGTACGAAATTACCGTATCGGCGCCTGGCTTTGAGACGTTGACCGCCAGCGACATCGCCCTGAATGTGAATGACCGCCGCGTGGTGGACCTGCAATTGAAGGTAGGTACGGCCCAACAAACAGTCAATGTGCAGGAGAGTACGGCGCAAATCAATCTGGAAGGTCCACAGGCTGAGGGACTCATCAGCGGGACGCAGATACGCGAGCTCTCGGTGCTGTCGCGGAACTTTGTGCAACTTGTGCCCCTGCAGCCGGGCGTTACGACGGATATGGCCACCGACCAACTTTATGTTGGGGCGAGCAACCCGACAGGGTTTTCCAATCAGATCAACATTTCCATTAATGGAAACCGGCCCACCCAGAACAACTGGCTTATTGATGGTGCAGACGATTTCGACCGCGGTGCCAACCTCACGCTGTTGAACTATCCGAGTATAGATTCCATTGCCCAGTTTAAGGTCCTGCGAGCAAATTACCTGCCAGAGCATGGGCGCACTTCCTCGGGAGAAATCAGCGTGATTACACGAGGCGGCACGAACCAATTTCATGGAGATGCCTATGAATTTTTCCGGAATGATGTACTGAACGCCAACGAATACTTTTACAAGCAGTCTGAATTGGCGCAGGGACTGCCCAACAAACGCGCTCCCTTGCGTTGGAACGATTTTGGCTTTACGCTGGGCGGCCCTATTGTGAAGCAGAAGACATTCTTCTTTTACTCGCAGGAATGGCGCCGGTTTTATGTTTATCCAACTTTTCACAGCGCGATTATTCCTACTGCTGCTGAACAGCAGGGCACGATGCCCGTACCTGTCTGCGTAGCGTTTGATTCTGCGGGCAACTGTACTGCGACCGGTACGCAGGTCACCAACATTAATCCAATTGCTGCGGCCTATGTGAAAGACATCTTTTCGAAACTGCCAGCACCGAACCAGCCAGACCAGACACTGGTCACTGCGAGCCGGTCCCAGTACAACTTCCGCGAGGAAGCGGTACGCATAGACCAGAACTTTGGCGACAGGTTCACAATTTTTGGCCGCTATACAGATGATTCCATTCCGACGTATGAGCCTTCTGGCCTGTATACAGGAGTGCCTCTTCCCGACGTGGCGTCTACGAGCACGAATGCTCCCGGACGGAACCTTTCGCTGCACGCTACATGGACAATTTCTCCAACATTTCTGAATGAAACAGGGTATGCGTTTGCCTGGGGCGCGGTATTAAGCGATCCGGTCGGTACGATGGCGAGCAAGAATTCACCAGACATCAATCCGACATTGCCCTATAAATCCTCGGCTGCTACTGTGCCGTTTATTGATTTGTCTGATGGCAGCGGGCAGAGTTTATATGGATTTGGTTCGTATCGCGACTACAACAAGAACCACACCATTTTCGACAATCTTTCAAAAGAGACCGGCCTGCACGCCCTGAAATTTGGTGGAACTTACAACTATTACACCAAGGACGAGAACTCAAATAACTCGGCGACTTTCAGCATTACGGCCAATACCAGCCCTACGAATGACCCGGGCACCTTTGAGCAGGAATGGGCCAACTTCCTGCTGGGGCGCGTCTACAACTATAGCCAGGCGCAGAATGAGTTCCACTACATCATTCACCAACACCAGCTTGAGTTCTATGGCCAGGATGAATGGCGCATTCGTCCCAACCTGACGATTGACTACGGGGTACGGTATTCGTTGTTCATGTCGCCGACGTATGGAAATAATCTGCTCAGTACGTTTGACGCCCGGTTATACAACGCAAGCAGCGCGCCTGCTGTCGGAACGGACGGGCTGTACACAGGCGTGGTGGATATATCGAAGCTGCCCGGGCTGATTCAGGGCGGACACAATTCTCCTTACGGAGATGCGGTTGTGCCTACACCCCATCTTGGCTTTGCCCCGCGGATCGGATTTGCCTGGGACCCTTATGGCAAAGGAAAAACGAGTGTGCGGGCAGGATATGGAATTTTCTACGACTCGCTGGCAGTGAACAATCATGAGAACGCGCAGGAGTCGAATCCTTCGGTCTCAAACACGGCGAACATTTACAACACGAACCTTTCCAACCCGGCGGGCGGTACTACCTTTGTTAACTACAATCCGCCAGCGGTATGGGGCCCCAATCCGCTGGAATGGAAGCTGCCATACTCCCAGATGTTCAATCTGGATGTTCAGCAGCAACTGACACCAAGCACGGTGTTTGACATCGGATATTACGGAAACCTCGGAAGACATTTGATTGGGGTAGTAGACGTGAATATGCCCCACGCGCTTGATTTCACAAAGATTCCTGGCTATTGCGCAGGCCGTCCAGCGCCCTGCACCTTTAATGGACTGGATTATCAGCAACTCAATTATGTTCGGCCCTACAGGGGGTTTGACGCGATCAACCTCTTCTCGACCGTATTTACATCGAATTACAACGGGTTGCAAATGCAATTTCAAAAGCAGTTCAGCGCCAGTTCACTGGTGGTGCTGAACTACACCTGGTCGCATGACCTCACCACGGCGTCTGGCGATTACCGTTCGGCGCAGAACACATATAATCTGCGGGGAGATTACGGTAATTCAGACTTTGACCGACGGCACGTCTTCACCGGCAGCTATGTGTATGATCTGCCGTTTTATAAGCACCAGACAGGATTTGCTGGTCATGTGCTTGGTGGATGGGAGCTTTCCGGCATCGTTTATCTAAACTCTGGCCGCCACTATACGGCAACGGCCTCGAGTTGCAGCCAGGACCGGGCCGGTCTGGGGCTTTGCGGCAATACCAACTCCGGCGCGCGGCCAGACATTGTTGGTAATCCGCAGATGAATGCTCCGCACCAGATATCCAAATGGTTTAATACGTCTGCGTTTAAGCTTGTGCCGGCGACCGAAGCGCGCGTCGGGAACGAGGGGCGCGGAACCATTGTAGGCCCGGGAAATGAGCGATGGGACGCTTCTATCTTTAAGAATACAAACATTACCGAACGGGTCACGACGCAGTTCCGTGCCGAGTTCTTCAATGCGCTGAACCATACGAATCTTGGTCAAGGTTCCCCGGCAAGCGCGTTTTCCAGCCTCCGCCTGGGAAGTTCGCTTTTTGGCAGGATCGCGAATGCGCGCGACCCAAGGCAGATCCAGCTGGCACTGAAAATCATGTTCTAAGAACAGTGCCTGGCCTGGCCGGAGATGGGAGTGACGGATTTCTCCTGCCAGAAGTCTATAATGATATGGATATGCCAAAGTATTCCATTGTCGTGCCTTTCCACAACGAGGAAGACAACATCACCGCCCTTTACGACCGGCTCAAGGCTGTTATGGAGCAGGTAGGCGACAGCTTTGAACTTGTGTTTGTGGATGACGGCTCCAGTGATCGCACCTACAAGCTGCTGGAAGAGATCGCGGCAGTGGACAGCCGCGTTCTGGTGGTCAAGCTGCGCCGTAACTTTGGCCAGACCTCGGCATTGGCGGCTGGTTTTGACCATGCCCAGGGTGAGTTTATTCTGGCCATGGATGGGGACCTTCAGCATGATCCCTATGAGATTCCGAAATTTCTGGGAAAGCTTGCCGAGGGTTACGACGTGGTCAGCGGATGGCGCAAGGAACGGATTGATAATTTCATAATGCGCCGCATTCCTTCGCGCTGTGCTAACTGGCTGATGGCGAAGCTTTCTGGTGTGGACATTCATGACTTTGGCACGACTTTCAAGGCCTATCGCCGGGAAGTGATTCACAATGTGCCGCTCTATGGCGAGATGCACCGCTTTATCCCAGCACTGGCATCGTGGTACGGGGCGAGCATTTGCGAAATTCCTATTAGGAATGTTCATCGTGAAAAAGGGAAGTCGCACTACGGCATTGGCCGGACCTTCCGGGTCTTCTTTGACCTGCTCACCATCCGCTTTCTGCTCAAGTACATGACTCGTCCGCTGCACTTCTTTGGCGGTTTTGGCGCTTTGAGCATGCTGGCGGGCGGAGCTGTGGCGTTCTTCCTTCTACTGCTTAAGCTCTTCACCAACCAACATGTGATGGACCAGCATGGACCGCTCTTTGTCATTTCCGGGGTACTGATCCTGGCCGGAATCCAGGTGCTGGCTATTGGTCTGCTGGGCGAGCTGCAGGTGCGGCATTACCATACCAACCACCGTGCTCCTTATACGATTGATCGCGTCGTGCGGTTGCGTGCTCCCGAGGAGCCGAGTTTGCTGCGGGAAGACTAAGAGTCTACAAGGCCCTGGCCGCCGGGGCCTGCTCTCGTCTGGATCGGAAGAAATCCTTCAGGAGTTGGCCACATTCTGCTGACAGAATGCCGGGGGTTACGGCCATTTTGTGGTTCAGCTTCGGGTGGTTGAGGACCTGAAGCACGGATTCAACGGCCCCCGCCTTGGGGTCTGAGGCACCGTAAATAAGCCGCGAGAGCCGGGCATGGGTCATGGCTCCGGCGCACATGGCGCAGGGTTCGAGCGTCACATACAGTTCACAATGCAGAAGGCGGTAGTTTCCGACGGCATAAGCTGCTGCGCGCATGGCTACTATCTCGGCGTGCGCGGTGGGATCCACGTCGCGGAGAACACGATTTTGTCCGTGGGCGATGATCTCGCCATTGAGGACGACAACAGCACCAATGGGAACTTCTCCGGCGGTGGTCGCCAGGTGGGCTTCCTGAAGTGCAGCCTGCATGAAGGTCTGGTCGCTGACAGACACCCCCTTCCCCTGTTTTGTACGGAGATCGTTTAGTTTCAATCGCTTACAGGGATTATTCCGTACGGGGATTGTTTATTTTCCATCGTTTAGGCGATTAGCAGGAAAGTTTTACTTTCATGCTCTTGTTTATCTTATTGAAACAAATAAGTTAGACAGCATGATTTTGCGCCCGAAAAATATATGGCATCCCAAGCGCCCTGTTATGCTGCAAAATGTTGAGGTATTCCGTAAAGATTTGAGGCTACCCAGCATTGCAACAGCAACAGTTGCGCGGGGAGGAAGCCGTGAGCGCACACCTAAATCCCAGTTTATCAGCAGTGTCAATAGCCTTGAGGGCCGGTGCCGTTCTTGCCTGCCTGGTCTTTGTGTTCGATGAAGTACTTCTCCTGTTCATTCTGGATCTGTTTGATCTGGTCCACGGCGCTTGTGGCGGCTTCGATGGCGGACTTGCGGTCGAAGTCATAGATGGGGCTGGTTTCCGGCAGGTGCAGAGCCGGTTCCCATTTTGGACTTGCTTCGGCCAGGGACTTCAGGGCTTTGCGGATGTCGGCGTGATCATGGTCGTAGGTGTCGAGGTTGTCCTGTAATTCATCTACGAGGGAGGTGAATTCTTCCATACGGGCGCGGATCTCGGCGGTGCGGTTTGGTGCTTTCTTATCACTGCTCAGCCGGGTGATGGCTTCGATTCTCTGATCAATGAACTTCTGATAAAGCTTGAGCCGTTCGTTAGGCTGATTTGCGTATTCGCGGACCTGCTCTATTTCATCATCGTTCAGGGGGTCTTTGGGGGATTGCGCAGCCAGATGGGCGAAAAACAGGAGAGGAGAGAAAGCAAGCACGAGCGTGAAAAGACGGCGGAGCATGGCGGCCCTCCTTCGATGCCAAGTGTAGACCTTTGCGTGAAGGTTTGCACAAGACGGGTAGAATAAAGTGGCAATGCGCCAAACCTTTTCCGTGGTAAAAGATTCGGCGACAAGACCTGGCATCGCGATGAAAACTTCAGGACGAAATGCGAGGCGTTTCGCAGCTTTGCTGGCAGGACTTGCCTGTCTTGCGCTGTTTTTTGGCGCTCTTCCATTCCAAGCCCAGGCAGTGAAAGACCTGCCCCCGGCGACCGACTACGTAAGCGATTTTGCCAATGTAATTTCGCCTGAAACGAGGCAGCAACTGAGCGCTCTGTGCGGGCAGGTGGACCACCAGGCGAATGCGCAGATTGCCGTGGTTACGATCAAGTCCCTGGAAGGTGAGGCGATTCAGGATTATGCGGTTGAACTCTGGGACAAGTGGAAGATCGGGCAGAAAGACCGCGGTGTGCTGGTGCTCTTATCTGTTGAGGACCACAAGTACTGGATCGCTACGGGGTATGGCCTGGAAGGGATCCTGCCGGATTCCCGCGCGGGCGTGATTGGCCGGCAGATGGTGCCGTATCTTCGGCAGGGGGACTATGACGATGCGGTTTCTCTGGCGGTGGACCAGATTGCGCAGATTATCGCCAAAGATGCGGGTGTGGCGCTGCAGCCGATGCAACGGCCCGCGGCGCGTGAGCAACACGCGCAACAGCTTACCCTGGGGCAGTTGATTTTCTTTGGCGTCATCGTCTTTCTCGTGATCCTGTTTCTGGCCAGGGCGGGTGGTTCGGGGCTGCTTGGGTTTTTGCTGGGAATGTTTCTGGGTGGAGGTGGACGTGGCGGCTGGGGCGGAGGTGGCAGTGGCTGGGGCGGCGGCGGAGGCGGCGATAGCGGTGGTGGCTTTGGTGGATGGGGCGGTGGCAGCACGGGAGGGGGCGGCGCCGGTGGGAGCTGGTGACGGTGCGAAGAGTGGACGTTTGGTGATGCCCCTTCTTTTCGCTGCGCGAAAGCAAGGGACACCGGTTGGTGATCGCGTTTGCAAAGAAAAGCTGAATTTCACCTGGATGGAAACGTTGGATTTGTGGACTTCTAACCTTTTGTTGACGTAAAAGGTTGGAAGTCCGGGATCTTAATTCTGCGAAGGAAAGCGGTCCTTCGCTTGCTCCCGGATCACACAGGAGAGAGCGGGAGTGGCGTGGTACTCTCTCAATGGAACAACGGTTTTAGCAAGGAGAGATTTTCCCGATGATGAGACGCGGGTTGTGGGTTGCGATTGCGATTGTTGTTGTGATTGTGCTGGCCGGCCTACTGGTGTTTGGCAGCTATGTAAGCGCCAAGAACCAGATGGTGGCCAAGCAGGAAGCGATCCATGCGCAATGGTCGCAGGTAGATGTGGTGCTGCAGCGGCGGGCCGATCTGATTCCTAACCTGGTGGAGACAGTGAAGGGGTACGCGAAGCACGAAGAAACGGTGTTTTCAGACATTGCCAATGCGCGTGCGGCGCTGCTGAATGCGCATGATCCTAAGGACAAGATTGCGGCGAACGGCCAACTGGATTCAGCGATTGGGCGGCTGCTTGCGCTGTCTGAAAACTATCCGAACCTGAAGGCGGACCAGAATTTTCTGGCTTTGCAGGACCAGCTTGAAGGGACAGAAAACCGCATTGCGGTAGAACGCCGGCGCTACAACCAGACACTTCAGGACTACAACACATTTATCCGGCAGTTTCCGAACAGCATTTGGGCGGGAATGGCCGGGTTCCAGCCGGACAATGATTACTTCCAGGCCAGCGAGGCTTCTCGCCAAGCGCCTCAAGTGAAGTTCTGAGTTCAGGGGCTGATCCTGCTTGACTGAGACCAGCCCCGCTTAACTACAGTAGTGCTCGTCAACGCTGTTTTTATTTCGCGTCTTCTAATTGTTTGCGCAGCTGGATGAGCTGTCCCAGATGGTAGCTGGTGTGATCACCAGCCAGAAGGATTTCGCGCAGCAGAGTCTGGCCTTCGCCCCATGGTATCTGCGCATAGAGGTTCGATGTGGGGTCACCTGCCAGTTTTTCAAAGGCGGCGAGGTCTTCCTGAATCGCTTTGAGGGATGCCTTCCATTGGCTCGGGAACCCAGGAGCGTGGGCTTCCGGCCAGTATTCTTTAGGCCATTCCGGCGCAACGTATTCGGCGACTGTGCAGAAATCGAGCAGGTCGTGCAGGGTGATCCGGATGTGCTCCAGGAGCTGCCATGCGGTGTGCGGCGCTCCTTTGGGTTTTGCACCATACAAGGCGGGCGGAAAATCTTTGAGCGCTGTGGTGATGTCCATATGTGCGCTGCCGCCACGCAGGAACTCGATCAGATTGTCGCGAACGATGCGGTCTTCTCCAGCCATGCTGGTCTCCTCTTCATTGGGATGCGCAGGATCGGTGAAAGCTGCAGGATGTTTCCTGATCAGGCGCTGGCGACGTTTTCCGTCTCCTCCCCGGGGACAGGAAAGCCAGAAAGCCAGCCGTGGGCAGCGAGGTCGTGACGAAGGTGCTCGATGTTCCTGAACTGGAGCGCTTGCAGACCGACTTTGCGTGCGGCTTCGACGTTTTCCAATTTGTCATCGAAGAAGAGAGCCTCTGCCGGGGGAACGCCGAGCTTTTCGCAGGTGTAAATGTAGATGGCTGGATCGGGCTTGGCGATGCCGAGTTCGCACGACCAGGTGTGGTGGTGGAAGTCGCCGAGCCAGGCGAATTCCTGCCGCATATAGCTGAGTATTTCTTCACCCATGTTGGAGAGGATACCGATGCGGAGGCCGGCATCGGCGAGTGATTTGGCCCAGGCGATCATCGGCTCATTGATGGTGCACCACATGAGCACGTCGTTTTCTACGAGCCGCTCGATGTCAGTTGGGGTGAGCTCGATGCCTGTGTCTTTGGCGAACTGTTGCCAGTAGGTGCGGCCGCTGAGCTTGCCCAAGTCGTAGGTATGGCGGTGCGTCCAGTAGTGCTGGTCGAAGGTTTCGCGGTCAAGTCCGGTAATGACAAGAATGTTATTGAGTGCGGTGGGGTCCTGGGGCTGGCTTAAGACCATTCCGTAATCGAAAATAACAGCGCGAATCGCCATGCAATGTCCTCTGTCTCTATTATGCGGTATATGAAGATGCGTTTTTCCACGCGTACGGCGTGGGAGACAACAGAGAGCGATCTGGCGCGTGCTCTGCGGGAACGCCAGCAGGCGGGGTTGGCGCTGATAGACCTGACGGTGTCCAATCCGACGCATTGCGGATTTGCATATGATGCCGCAGCGATTCTAAGTGCGCTGAGCGCGCCGGAGGCACTGGAGTATGAACCGAATCCGCGCGGGATGCCGATGGCGCGAGAGGCGGTCTGCAGATATTACCGTGAGCACGGGGCAGAAGTGGGACCGGAGCAGGTATTTCTGACGACCAGCACGAGCGAAGCCTACAGCTATGTGTTTCGCCTGCTGTGTGATGCGGGAGACGAAGTGCTTATCGCGCAGCCGAGTTATCCGCTTTTTGATTTTCTGGCGGCGCTGGATGATGTGCGGCTTGTGCCATATTCGCTGTTCTATGACTACGGATGGCACCTGGATGTAGAAGATGTGTGCCGGCGGATGACTGCACGCACGCGGGCGATTGTGCTGGTGCACCCGAACAATCCGACGGGGCACTTTACCAAGCTGCATGAGCGCAGGCAGTTGGAAGAAGTGTGTGTGGAGCATGGTCTGGCACTGATTGTGGATGAGGTGTTTCTGGACTATCCGCTGGCGGATGCAGGGGGGCAGAGCTTTGCTGTGGGGCCGCATTCGGCACTTACGTTTGTGCTGAGCGGGATGAGCAAGATTGCTGGGCTGCCGCAGATGAAGGCGGCGTGGATTGCCGCTTCGGGGCCGCAGCAGGAATTGGTGGAGGCGCTGGTGCGACTGGAGGTGATTGCGGACACGTTTCTGTCCATGAACGCTCCAGTGCAGTGCGCGCTGCCGCATTGGATGCAGTTGCGACATGGGATTCAGCGGCATATTTCGGAGCGGACTACAGGAAATCTGCGGGTGCTGGACGAGTTGCTGGCGAAACAGAGGATGGTTTCCCGGCTGGATGTAGATGCGGGATGGTATGTGGTGCTACGCGTTCCTGCGACGCGACGCGATGAAGAGTTTGCGATGGAACTGGTCCGCGAGCGTGGTGTGTCTGTGCATCCGGGGTCGTTTTTTGGATTTGAGGAGGCTGGATATCTGGTGGTGAGTTTGCTGACTCCTCCGGTGGAGTTCCGCGCGGGGGTTGTGAAGATTTTGAGGGCGTTTGAGTGATCTTTCATTCGGGAAGACAACTCTACGAAGCACAGCCTCTGGGAGATATTTGTGGTCTGCTCCCCTTTGCTGCGTGAAGGACGGGGCAGATGTGAGGTTTCAAGAAGGTACCCATTCGAAGGGGATCGGAGAAGCTGATTAATCCAGTTTCAAGGAGACCTCGAATGGACTGTCGCCAGAATGCCCGACTCACCGTGCACAATCGAGAGCAATCCAGCCAAATTTGTTGTTGAACCAAGCCAGAGCCGGAAGGCGGCTGCAACCGCCTTCCGGCTCAGCGAAAAGACCGCAGCTAAATGGGTCCGCCGCTATCAAGCCCAGGCCCCCAATCAGCCGCTACTTCCCAGGTACAACCTCCTGACCTTTTACAGGCTCCCGGCGGATGTATTTTGTCAAAACAAGGCGCATCTTCGTCTAAGATTGCAGACGGATGATGTTTTTTCGCTCATGTTCCTTATGGAAGGCAGCTGTCTGCCTTTTTCTTTTATGCGGGACGGTTTCCGTTTACGCCGATGCGGTAGATACATATCCGTTGAATCGAGATCCGCAGGTGCGAGAGGCGTTTGACCGCTTCTACATTATGGATTACGACGGGGCAATTTCGCGTTTTGAAAAAATACAGCGGGAGCACCCGAATGATCCCATTGCGACGGACTACCTGCTTTACGCGACCCTGTTCAAAGAGCTCTTCCGGCTGGACCTGCTGGACACGACCTTTTATGCGAATGATGGTTTTCTGACGGGAAAGCATACGGTTGTTGAAGACCCGAAGGTGCGTGACCAGATCAAGTCACTGGCGAATGAGGCCATTGGACAGGCAAACGCGCAGCTTAAATCCAACCAGAACGATGCAAATGCGCTGTTTGCGCGGGGATGGGCGAAGAGCCTGGAGGCCACGTATATGGCCATGGTGGAGCGCAGCTTCGGGCCGGCGCTGCATCTGGCGCTTTCCGGCCGCAACGACCATAACCGGGTGCTGCAGCTTGATCCGAACTATGTGGACGCCAAGCTGGTGGTGGGCGTGTATGAGTACGTGGTTGGAGCGCTGCCCCTTCCGTTTAAGATTCTGATTGGCTTTGCGGGGATCTACGGGTCAAAAGCTACGGGGATGGAGATGCTGCACGATGCGGCGGCGCGGGGCGTGATCAGCACAGTGGAAGCGCGCACGTGCATGATGCTCTTTCTGCGGCGCGAGGCGAAGTATCAGGCGGCGACGCAGATTGCTCAGTCGCTGGTGACGCAATATCCGAGGGACTTTCTGTTTCGGCTGGAGGTCGCGAACCTGCAGAAGGATGCGGGGCAGGGACTGACGGCGATTGCCAGCTATCGCGAAATTGTGGACCTCTCGAAAAAGAACGGGTACTTTCCGGCGACGCATCTGGAGCTGGTGTATTTCGGGCTTGGCGACAGCCTGCGTGGGCAAAAGATGTATGCCGATGCGGTGGATGCCTACCGGAACGGGGCTTTTCAGCCGACGACGAGTCCGGAGCTGAAGCGCCGCTGCCTGCTGGCTGCCGGGGAGGTGTATGACCTGATGCATGACCGCGCGAAAGCGAAGGAGCAGTATCAGGCGGTGATGGCCCTGGGAAGCGACACGGTGCAGGGGCAGCAGGCGCAGAAATACATGAAGACCGCGTACGCGGGGCACTGAGGGTCCCGCTTATCTGCACGCTCTGGGGCCGGCGGCGCGGACATTCTCTGGCGCGTCAAACTTTGCGAAGTTCTCTTCAAATTTTGCGGCGAGCATTCGCGCCTGCTTGTCATAGGCCTGCTTGTCGGCCCAGACATTGCGCGGGTTCAGGACTTCGCTGGGCACGTTAGGGCAGGAGGTCGGAATGGTCAGGCCGAAGGCATCTTCGGTGACGTAGCCGGCCTTTGCCAAGGTGCCATCGAGGACGGCGTGGACCATGGCGCGAGTGTACTTGAGGCTCATGCGCTTGCCTGTGCCGAAGGCGCCGCCTGTCCAGCCGGTGTTGACCAGCCAGCATTGTGCGTTGTGCTCGCGAAGGCGGCGGCCCAGCATTTCTGCGTAAACGCGAGGGGCGAGCGGAAGGAACGGCGCTCCAAAGCAGGTAGAAAATTCGGGGACCGGTTCGCTGCCGAGTCCGGCTTCCGTTCCGGCAAGTTTGGCGGTATATCCGGAGAGGAAGTGATACATGGCCTGGTCAGGCGTGAGCCTGGCGATGGGCGGGAGAACTCCGAAGGCATCGGCGGCGAGAAAGAGGACGTTCCTGGGGTGTCCGCCCATGCCGGGAATGACGGCGTTTTCAATGAACTCGATGGGATAGGCGGCGCGAGTATTTTCGGTATAGCGAATGTCAGAGTAGTCGGGCATCCGTGTCGTTGGGTCAATCACGACGTTTTCAAGAACGGTGCCGAAGCGGATGGCGTGGTAGATCTGCGGCTCTTTTTCTTCTGAGAGGTCTATGCACTTTGCGTAACAGCCGCCTTCAAAATTGAAAACACCGGTAGGGCTCCAGCCATGCTCGTCATCTCCGATGAGGCGGCGTGCGGGGTCGGCGGAGAGTGTAGTTTTGCCTGTGCCGGAGAGTCCGAAGAAAAGGGCCGTGTCGCCGTTTGCGCCAATATTTGCCGAGCAGTGCATGGGGAAGACGTCGCGCTGCGGCAGCAGGAAGTTCATGACGCCGAAGATGGATTTCTTCATCTCGCCGGCGTACTTTGTGCCTCCGATGAGGACAATTTTGCGGGTAAAGTCGGCGAGGATGAAGGTGCTGGATTTTGTGCCATCGCGCTCAGGGACGGCTTCAAATTCAGGCGCGGCGATGACGGTGAATTCGGCGGCGTGGTTTTCAAGTTCAGAAGGTTGCGGGCGGACGAAGAGCTGCTTTACGAAGAGTGCGTGCCAGGCGTATTCGGCAATGACGGTAATGGGCAGGCGATAGGTGGGGTCGGCTCCGGCATAGAGATCCATTAGGTAAAGATCGCGCTCTGCCATATGGCGGATGACGCGCTCGAGCAGGGCATCGAATTTTTCCGAGTTGAAACGCTGGTTGACTTTGCCCCAGTGGATGCGGTCGCGGGTGATGTCGTCTTCTACGATGAACTTGTCTTTGGGCGAGCGTCCGGTGCGCGCTCCGGTGAGGGCGACGAGTGCGCCATTGGCGGCGAGGCTGGCTTCTCCGCGAGCGATGGAGGTTTCTACCAGTTGCGGGGTGGAAAGGTTGCGGTGGACGTGAGGGCCTTCGATAAGAATCCGAAGATCAGTGGCCACTGTGGCAGCTCCCATGAACTCTCCTTCAGGCAAACCGTTTATTGTGCCACCTGAGGTGGTGAGATGGCAAAGGCGCAGGTGTTTGTACTATGAAGGAACCATGAAAAACAGGTTTATGGTTTTGATGCTGCTGGTGTGTGCTTTTTCACTGCGTGTGTTTGCGCAGACTGCTCCGGAGAAGGTCATTATTGACACGGACATCGGAGACGATATTGATGATGCTTTTGCGGTGACGCTCGCGCTGGCGAGTCCGGAGATGAAGGTCCTCGGCATTACATCGGCATGGGGCGATACTGAGCTGCGCAGTCGTATGCTGGACCGCCTGTTATGTGACGCCGGTCGAAGCGATGTTCCTGTTTTGACAGGAGTGAAGACCGCGAGCAAAACGGCCTTCTCGCAGGAAGTGTGGGCGCGGGTGGGTGTCTCGCATGCGCATGGCGATGCCGTGGATTTTCTGCTGGATGCGATCCGGAAGAACCCTGGAGAGATTACGTTGATTGCGATAGCTCCGCTGACGAACATAGGCGCGGCAATTAAGCGTGACCCCGCCACTTTTAAAAAACTGAAGCGAGTGGTGATGATGGGTGGGGCCATCCGGCGCGGATATGGACCGCCTGGAACAGCACCGGATGCCGAGTACAACATTGCCATGGATGTTGCAGCAGCGCAGAAACTGTTCCAGTCTGGTGTGCCGATTTACATGATGCCGCTCGATTCGACCCAACTGAAGTTTGATGAAACGAAGCGCGAGATGCTGACGACGGTGAGCACTCCTCTGACGGATGCGCTTCAGGTGCTTACGGCGGAGTGGCAGAGGGTTACGCACCAGACTACACCGACGCTGTTTGATGTGATGGCGGCTGCTTATACGATCAAGCCGGAGTTGTGTCCGGTGACGAAGATGCATGTTGATGTAGATGGGCAAGGGTTTACGCGGGAGCGTCCGGGGAAGACGAATGTCCAAGTGTGTCTCAGCTCGGATTCGGACACGTTTTTTCAGTTTTTGATGCCGAGATTGTTAGGGCAGGATTTGCGAGGAAGTTCGTCGTGTGTGAAGTGAGTGGTGAAAGAAGCCCACATCCTTTCAGGATGTGGGGCATTCGCATTGGTCATCGCATTTGAAATTCGGGAGAGCCGAGAATCAGTGCGGTCATTGCATCGAGTTGCTGGGCCGAGTCCTGCTGCTGGGCCTGGGCGAGCTGGTCCTTGATGACTGAGTTTGTTTTGGCTGAGACGTCTCCTGCAATCAGTAGTTGTTCCATGAGGGCGAGGGCCTCGTCCTGTCCGTTTGCGTGCGTGCCGGATTGCGTGAGAGAAACGGATTCTGTGTGCGGAAGCCCAGGTGAGGCAACAGGATGGGCAAGCAATCCGGCGGCGAGAAGGTGAGGCGCGTCAAACTTCATTCCACCGAGTTTGCTGTTGGCCAAAGCCATGGAGAAATTCAGGCGGTCTACGAGCGCGGCGGAGTTCATCCAGTGGTCAGCGGTCATTGGGTATCCGGTGGGCGGTTGCATCTGGTAGAGAGGCTCGCCCATGCGCGCGATGGTACTAACCAGAACGCCTGGGTTGGACGGGTCCGTGTCTGTGGCGCGGAAGGCAGAGGCGACAAACTCAAGCGGTGTCTTGATCTTGTTGCGATAGTTGGCCCGCGACCAGAACTCTGGCGAGTGGACCATAGTGCGCAGTACCTGCTTGATGTCTCCGTCAGAAGAGAGATAGGTCCTGGCCATGCGGTCTACCAGCGTTGACGGAGGGACGTCGGCGACAAAACGCTGCGCTAGTTTGTAGCTGATGAAGTGTGCAGTCTGCGGCTGTGCGGCAAGCCATGTCAATGCCTGCACGCCTTCGTTAAAGCCATCTTCCTTGACGGTATGGCCGAACCATTTCTTGGATCCTGGTTCGTGTTTGCGCTCGTCGAAGACAAACGGACCGCCTTGCTGCGGGTGATCAATGGTCCAGCCGGTAAGGATTTTGGCGAGGCTGATGACGTCGGCCTGAGTATATCCGCCATTGACGCTGACGGTGTGCAGTTCCATGACTTCGCGGCCATAGTTTTCATTCAGGCCCTGATCATTTTTCTTCTGGTTCGGGCGCTGCTTTTGTTTTTGGGCGACAAGAGAGTCAGGGCCGATGCTGGTCCAGTTGTCGAGGTAGTCAAGCATGGCCGGATGCTCGGCTGTGGCGAGCAGAAGGTCTTTGAATTTGCCCAAAGCGTGTGCGCGGATGGCGCTGCGCTCGTAGTCGGGCAGGTAGTACACCTCAAAGCCGTTCTTGTGCATGAAGACGTTGAAGTGGTTAAACCAGAAATCGGTCATAACTTCCTGGAGCTGGCGCTCGCTGAGGATGGCACGCAGGATTTTTGCCTGCTGCAGCTCGTTCTGGACGACGCCGATGCCGCCACCGCCCGCCATCATGTAGAAGATTTCACGCTCGCGCGGAGTGAAGTCATTGAGTAGAAGACTGCGCTGTGGCCCAGCGGCGTCGCGGCACAAGGTGATGCGCTGCTCGACGGGCAGCTTCATGATGGCCTGCATGCGCATGTTTTTGGGGTAGCCCAGGACCTGGCTGGCGAGCATCTGCGCTGAAGCAAGCTGTTCCTGCTTGTTCTGCTGCGGCATGTCTATGGGCGGCGGCGCCTGAGTGTCATTCTTTTTTGCCTGCTGCTGGTCGTACCTGGCGAGTGCGACTTCAAAGGCGCCGGCGAGAATCGGATCTTTCGGCATGGGCTGCTTGCCCATTTTAATCTGGCGCAGCATTTGTCCATCGGGCATGGTTGCGGCAATCGTAGCCGGCGGCATGGTGAGCGCAGGGTAGGCGGCGAGGCGATTGTTGAGTTCCGTGTCGGGAATGCTTTCCGGATCCAGTTGCCGCTCAAACCATGCTTCCCATCCTTCTTTGGTGACGGCAGCTACTTCACCAGGACGCGGGCCAAAAGTAAAGCGATTGAGGACCTGCTGCGCTTTTTCTTCGTTTGTGAGCGGGCGCGTGGACTGGGGCCTTGCAGCGGCCTTATGTGGCGCGCTTTGTGCCGCAAGCATCGGGCAGGGAAGAAGTGCAATGGCAAAGATCCGCAAAAAGGCAGAGATACGCGTCATGAAGTACTCCTGACATTTCTGTAGACCGCAGTTTACGCCTTATAGTTGCGCTGGCTGGACGGCGCGGGATTTGTTTTGAGGAATGAACCGAAACGCCAGCCGGGCCAGAAGCAGGACCGCGAGCACGATGGTGATTTCCAGCGGAGTGCGGACGCCGCTCTTGACGCCCCACCAGTAATGTACAACTCCGGCAATGGCAGCAAGATAAACGAGCGTGTGGAGCCTGCGCCAGCGTTTGCCACCCAGCTTGCGAATGGCCCAGGCTGTGGAGGTGAGCGCAAGGGGCAGCAGCAGGAGCCAGGCGGTGAGTCCGGCAGTGATGAAGCGGCGCTGGCTGATGTCATTCAGCATGGCGCTGAGGCTGAAATTGGAGTAGAGCCAGATGTAGGTGGCGAGATGAAGGCAGGCATAGAAGAAAGCATAGAGGCCAAGCATCCGGCGGAAGCGTATGATCCACCCGAGCTTTGGGATGAGCCTGCGGACGGGAGTGATGGCGAGCGTAAGGACGAGCAGACGAAGCGTGCCTTTTCCGGTGAAGAACGTGACGGCGGCGATGGGGTCAGGGCCGAGTGCGTCCGGAGCGGTGGTGCTGGCGCGCCAGAATTGAAAAACGAGCCACGCGACAGGAGCAAGGCAGGCGATGTGCGCAAGGGCTTTCAGGAAGATGATGGCGCGGTTGGGCATATGGAAAAGCAGGTCCTTCGCTTTGTTCTGATTGACAAATTATTTCTTCGCTGAGTGGACTGTCGCAGAGATGATGTTACCTGCAGGGCCCACGTCTCAAGATCGAGACGTGGGGGTTCTCCACTACTATTGCGGAAGTCCACTAGTAATACTTTCTCAGGTCCATGCCGTTGTAGAGGCTGGCTACCTGGTCGGCGTATCCGTTGAACATGAGGGTGGCACGGCGCTGCTTAAAGATTGGCTCTCCGATGCGGCGTTCATATTTCTGGCTCCAGCGCGGGTGGTCTACGTTGGGATTGACATTGGAGTAGAAGCCATATTCGTTGGGGGCCTCGTCGTTCCAGGCGGTGTGCGGCTGCTTATCTACGAAGCGGATTTTGACGATGGACTTGGCGGACTTGAAACCGTATTTCCACGGGACAACGATGCGGACGGGCGCGCCGTCCTGATTGGGTAGCACCTGACCATAGAGGCCGACGCAGAGGAGCGTGAGGGGGTGCATGGCTTCGTCCATGCGAAGGCCCTCAGAGTACGGCCAGTTGATGGAAGACTGGCTGAGACCAGGCATCTGTTTGCGATCGGCGAGGGAGAGGAACTGAACATACTTTGCTTTACCCAGCGGCTCGCATTGCTTGATGAATTCTGAGAGTGAATAGCCGACCCAAGGGATGACCATGCTCCACGCCTCGACACAACGCATGCGGTAGACGCGTTCTTCGAGGGGGCGGAGCTTGAGCAGGTCGTCAATATCAAATGTTTTTGGTTTGCTGACGAGGCCTTCGACGGTGATGGTCCATGGGCGTGTCTGCAAACGCCATGCGTTTTTTGCTGGATCGCCCTTCTCGACGCCAAACTCGTAGAAGTTGTTGTAGTGCGTGATGTAGTCGAAGGGGGTGAGGTCTTCGCCAGTGGTGGAAAGCGGGCCCTTGATTGTAGAGAGCTTTGTGGTTTCAGTGCTGGCCTTTGCGAAGGCTGTTCCTGCTGCTGCGGCCGTGGCGGCAGCGATGAATTGCCGTCTGTTCAGATAGGCCGATCTGGGTGTGATTTCTGAGGAGGGAATGTCGTCGGGCTTGAGGATGAGCATCGCTTGACCTGCTTTTCTTGTACCAGATTAGAGTATCGCCTTCAGCCATGGTGCACGATGTTTCGATGTGCTGAAAGAAGGCAGTTTCTACCTGATGAGACCGGAGTACGAGGGGAAAGGTCACAAAAAGGGCCACTCCTTGCGCCGATAGGCTCGCGCGAAGTAGAGAATGCTGCCTGTGAGGGCGATGATGGCGGCGTAGATGAATTCGCGTGCGGCTTGTTTTCGGGAAAAAAGAATGAACAGAAAGCCAGCCAACGCGAAGAGCGGCGGCAGAGGATAGAGCCAGAGGCGGAAAGGCCGCTGCATGTCTGGCCGGCGAAGTCGCAGGAAAATGACTCCCGTTTGCTGTAATACATACTGCAGAAGGATGCGGATGGCCACCAGGGCGGCGATGACGCGCGAGAGATCGAAAAAGCAAAAGACAGCGGCGACGATTCCGAGTGCAAGCAGGGAGATGTTTGGGAATCCGTGACGGGTATGCAGCCTGGCGAAAGAGCGGAAGTAGTTGCCGTCGAGCGCGGCAGCATAGGGCGCGCGCGAGTAGGCCAGCAGCAGCGAAAAGACAGAGGCAAAGGCCGTCCACATAACCAGGGCCGCAAAAATACGCGCGGCTGTGGGGCCAAAGGTCCGCTGCATGAGCGCGGCAACGACTGCGTAACGGCCATCGCCCTGCTTTACGAGTTCCTGCCATGGAATGACGCCGAGGACGCTGATGTTCATGGCGAGATAAAGCGCAGCGACAATGGCGATGGAAAGCAATACGGCGCGTGGAATTGTGCGTCCAGGGTCGCGGGTTTCTCCACCGAGAAAGCAGACGGTGTAATAGCCCCAGTAGTCGTAAGTTGCGATGAGTGTGGCGGCGCCCAGCCCTTGAAAGAAGGCGGGGCCGAGATGAAACGCGCTTTGCGGCATGGCGATTTGCGATGCGTGAAAGTGTGTAAGTCCTGCCAGAATGATGGAGCCGATGGTGAAGAGCACTCCGGCCCAGAGCACCCACGCAAGACGCGCAACGGTACTGATGTTGCGGTAGAGAAGAGCCAGCACAAAGAGACAAGTGGCTGCTGCGGCCACGCTTGACCAGCGCAGATGCGGAAGTACAGGAACAGATGTGTTCAGCACAGGCCATAGATATGCTGCATATTGCGCAAGGCCGATGCATCCGGAAGCGATGGAAAGCGGCGCGCTGAAACCGAGTTGCCAGATGTAGAGGAATGAGACCCAGCGGCCTGCGCCGTCGCGCCCGTATATTTCGCGCAGGAAGGCATAGGAGCCACCAGCCTCGGGCATGGCCGCGCCCAGCTCGGCCCACACCAGACCATCGCAAACGGCGATGAGTGCGCCGAGTATCCAACCGAGCATGGCCTGTGGGCCGCCCATGGCGGCGACGACCAGCGGCAGCGTAATGAAGGGGCCTACGCCGATCATGTTGATCATGTTCAGCGAAATGGCGTTGCCGAGGCCGATCTGGCGTTTCAATTGCGACGTCATCGTTCGATCTTCATCTAAAAGTCAACGCGGTGGATGGATTGTACACTGGAAACACTAGCCGATTCGATGCAGACACTCAGCCGACGACTCAAGCAGATTGCTACTGTTGCGCTTGCTGCGACCATTGCTGCGCAGGCGCAGACTGTTCCGTGGGCCACTCAGATTGCGGCCACGCCTGATGCACAAACCCTACCGGGAGACCGCGGAGCAGACGGGCTGTGGCAAACGCTGCGTAAGCTCCAGACATGGGCCAGCGTGATGATGATCGTTGCGCATCCTGATGATGAAGATGGCGGGATGCTCACGCTGGAATCGCGCGGAGCAGGCGCGCGTGTGGCCATGCTGACGCTGACGCGAGGCGAGGGCGGCCAGAATGCCATGTCCGGTGAAACATATGATGCGCTGGGCCTGATTCGTACCAACGAACTACTGCTGGCTGATGAATACAGCGGAACGGAGCAGTACTGGAGCCGCGTTGCTGACTATGGCTTTTCCAAAACCATAGATGACGCCTTTCAGCAGTGGGGGCATGATCGCGTTCTGTATGACGTGGTGCGCGCTGTGCGCCTGAACCGGCCGCTCGTGGTTACTTCTGTTTTCACCGGAAATGTGACGGATGGGCACGGGCACCATCAGGTAGCGGGAGAGATGGCGCAGGAGGTCTTTAAGGCCGCGGGTGATCCGAATGTCTTTCCTGACCAGATTGCTGAAGGGCTGCGGCCGTGGTCACCGCTGAAGGTGTATGAGCGTGTGCCAGGATTTTTCATCAGCGGAGAAGGCGCAAACAAACGCATGTTTGACTATGCGACGGGGAAGTCCTCGCCGCTCCACCTGCGCGATTATGTGAACGACACGTGGATGGATGATGTGCCGGAGACAAATGTTGAGATTCCTGAGGGGGCGTTCGATCCGGTGCTGGGGCGCTCATACGTGCAAATGGCACGTGAGGGTTGGGCGCTGCAGAAATCTCAGAACGGGGGCGGAAATCCGCCACTGCCCGGGCCTTTCAATGTTGCGTATCACCGCTACGGCTCGCGGGTGCAGACGAGCGAGCATGAGTCTTCTTTTTTTGATGGGATTGATGTTTCGCTCATGGGCATTGCTTCCCTAGCACATGGTGATACGCAGTTTCTGAAAGATGGCCTGCGAGAGATCAACAGTGCCGTGACGCGCGCGCTGTACTCGTATATTCCTTCTGATCCGTCAAAAATATTGCCTGCTTTGCATGATGGCTACCTGAAGACGCAGCAGCTGATGGATGCAGTGAATGCGAGCGCATTGAGCGCAGACGATAAAGCTAATGTCAACCACGAGCTTGAGATCAAGCTGGCGCAGTTCAATACGGCCCTGGCGCAGGCGCTTGGGTTGCAGGCAAAAGCCCTGGTTACGCCGAGCATGGAGGCCGACCGCAATCCCTTCTTCGGGTCGGCTGCGCAGATGACCTTTCTGCACGCAACACCGGGCATGGATTTCAACGTGCGGCTGCATGTAGCCAGTGCTGAACCATGGACGCCTGCGGGCAAGCTGCGACTGGCTAAGACGTGGCTTGTGACTCCGGAAGGAGAGAAGTGGCCTGTCGAGCGCGTGACTGGACCCAATACGCCAAGTTCGTCTGAGGCGGACATGCTTTTTAAAGTGCATGTACCGCGCAGTGCTTTTGTCACGCGGCCATACTTCTACAGACCTTCTATTGAGCAGCCTTATTACAACATCAGCGACAAGCGCTGGCTGAACCGCTCGTTTGCGCCATATCCGGTGGAGGGATGGGCGGAGTTTGATTACGACGGCGTGCCTGTGCGCGTTGGGCAGGTAGTGCAGACGGTGCACTGGGAGCATGGGCCGGGTGCGGTGTATCAGCCGCTGGTTGTGTTGCCGCAGATTTCAGTAAATTTTTCTGCTCCGGCGGGAGCGATTCCGCTTGGCGAGAGGTCCTTTCCGTTGCACGTGACGCTGACCAATGAGCAGCAGGATTCCGCGGATGGCGAGCTGCATCTGGAGCTTCCCACAGGTTGGGCTGCTGAACCGACGACGGAGAAGTTTCATCTTCCGGCAAATGATCCTGTGACGGTTACATTTACGCTGCATCCGGCAGCGCTCAGCGGAGATGCGGTATACAACATCAAAGCTGTGGCGCGAAGCGGAAATTACGAGTTCAGCGAGGGTGTACAGCAGGTGGGCTACCCTGGGCTGCGGCCCTATTACTATTACCGTCCAGCAACGTATCGCGCGCGTGCCGTGGATGTGAAAGTGGCGCCGGGGCTGAAGGTGGGCTACATCATGGGCACGGGTGACGATGTTCCGCAGGCACTGGAACAGATCGGGATTCATCCGCATCTACTGAATGCGGATGAAGTATTGCACGGAGATTTGAGCCAGTACAACGTGATTGTGCTTGGCATCCGCACGTATGCGGCACGACCGGAACTGGCTTTGGCTACTGGACGCCTGCTGGATTATGTAAAGAACGGCGGCACAGTGATTGTGCAATACAACAGCCCGGAGTATGACCATGACTTTGGGCCGTTTCCATACAAAATGGGACGATCACCGGAGAAGGTGGTGGATGAGAAATCGCCGGTCACGATTCTTGATCCAAGCGATCCATTGATGTCCTGGCCGAATCGCATTACCGAAGCTGACTTCAACGGATGGGTGGAGGAGCGTGGCCATGATTTTATGGAGTCGTGGGACCCGCGCTACACGGCGCTGACGGAGACGCATGATCCGGGCCAGGACCCGCAGAAGGGCGGTCTGCTTTATGCGAAATATGGCAAAGGCGAGTATATCTATGTTGCTTATGCGCTCTATCGGCAGATGACTGAGGCCGTTCCGGGGGCTTACCGGATTTTTGCGAATCTGGTGAGCGCGGGTGCGGAGCGACGTTGATCTGCTATAGCGAAAGTCAGCATCGCTATCCAATCACACTGGCACTCAAGGAACGGAACTTTCATTCAGGAAACTGCGTAGCGTGAGGCGCGTTATCTGATGGAGTTTTATCCCAGGTCTTTTCAAGACATGGGGCAGGTGTGAGATTTCAGATTCTTCCTCCCTGTGCTCGTCAGAATGTCGAGCACGGGGAGAGAACTGTCGTCTGATTTACCAGTCAATTTTTTCCGGGAAGTACTCGGCGATCAGGTCGTCGTAGTAGGGCTTCAGTTCCTTCAGATTGGGTTTAGCGTGGCCCTTGGAGTAGAGGTCGTATGGATTGAACTTGCGCACCCACTCGAACATTTCCTCATCCTGCGCGTTCATCAGGTGCTTGTACGCCCCGTGCCTGTGCGCCGGATAAAAGGAGTGGTAACGGAGCATGTAAAGCGCGGGTTCCGGCAGGTATGGCTTGGCAACGTGGTAGATGTACTCGTCGTGTCCCCAGGAGAGATGAACGTTGTCGAGTCCGCAGTGCGGTTCATAGATGCCGTATTTGGTCTGGTATTCGGGGACTTTGCTGTCGGGATTGGCGCTGAAATATTCGGGGAAGACAATTTCATCGGCCCAGGCGCAGCCTACTGGAAAAGTATCGCCGACGACGGCCCATTGCGGCTCGCCATACAGACAGAGGACTTTGCCAAGATCGTGGATGAAACCGGTCAGCACCATCCAGCGCGGGTGGCCATCGCGGCGGATGGCCTCGGAGGTCTGGAGAAGGTGTTCGATCTGTGTCAGATCGGTGTCGGGGTCGCTGTCATCTACTAGCGTATTGAGGTACTCAGCGGCTTCCCAGATGCTCTTTTTGCCGCGATTCAGGGCCAGAAATTCTTTCTTCTTGTTCAGAACAAAGTCGAGCGTCTGGTTGGTGTGGTTCAGGCGGTAGAATTCGGCCACTCCGGGATTTGCTTCGGCGTCATAGTTGCGGAACTGTTCCTGCGACTTGCCTTCCTTGTAGCGGCTGGCGACGAAGTCGTCCCAGTCATCGAGATGCTCAAGCGGCCTTTCCGGAGAAATGGTGTGCATGGCGAAGCGCTCCTCCCACTATGGGATGCATTATATAAGAGCGCGAAGCATGGGCTGTCATGCTGGTTTTGACAGTGTGGTTGCGATGCCATTAGGCTCAGTATCCAAATGCTGAAAGCGATTTTGACCGACGTGCAGTTCTGGGTGCCGGCGTGTGTGCTGGCGCTGGGAATAGTGCTGCTGGCGTGGCTGCATTGACAGGGATCAGGGCACAATTTCAGGGCGGCAGTGGCTTCCATGAAGAATGATTTATTAACAGCGAAACCTCAAACGGCAGCCGCTTCCATGCACGGCTTAGGTGTGGTTTGCGGACTGGCTGCCGGTGTTTGGCTGGGCGGGGCAGAAGCGCCGACAAAGCTGGTGAATATCGGGATCTCTCCGTTTGCGATATCGCTGGCCATGGTGCTGGGCGTGTTTGTGGCGCGCTGGACGCTCCCAACGCTACTGAAGGGCACGGACTATGTTTTCCGTGATCTGTTTACGCGGCCTCATCTGATTGTCTGGGCCGTGTTCGCAGGCGCATTGTGGGCAGTAGCGAACACACTGACGGTTTTTGCCATCCGCGACGTGGGGCTTTCTATTGCCTTTCCGCTGTGGAACACAAACAGCCTGATCGGGATTTTCTGGGGGTGGCTGCTCTTTCAGGAAATGCGGGGTGCCGGGTTTCGCACCGTGTCTCGTGTGCTGGGCGGTGCGCTGACGATTGTGGTAGCGGCAGTGCTGCTGGGCTATGTCACCGTGCAACACACCGGAGCGCTGCATGCGCAGGCGGTGCATGGGATCGTAGCCGCGTTCGGCGCCAGCCTGCTGTGGGGGACGATGTATGTTCCGTACCGGAAGGCCTATATCAGCGGGATGAACCCGTTGTCGTTTGTAACGGTGTTTACCGTTGGGGAACTGGGTACCATGGCGCTGCTGGCTGCGACCTTTGGCGGCGGTGTTTCGCAACTGCACGCAGAATTGAGCGCGGCGCGACATGTGGTCTTCTGGATCTTTCTGGGGGGCTTCTGCTGGGTGGTTGGCGACCTGTTTCAGCAGTACGCGACGAAGTATATCGGCATTGGGCGGGGAATTCCGCTTTCCAATACAAACCAGCTTTGGGGCCTGGCGTGGGGAGCGCTGGTGTTTGGGGAACTGGCGCATGTGGGAGGCACCAGCCGCTGGCTGGTTGTGCTTGGCTCTGCACTGATGATTCTGGGGGCGATGTTCATCAGCACCGCGGCCGCTCCGGCGTGCGAGCAGGCTTCCGGACGGGATGCGATTTCCCGCGAGTGCGAGAAGTACGGCCTGAGCTTTGAAGAGTGCGTGGCCGCGCAACTTGGCTCTCTGCACGGTGAAGAAAAATCTCGTCGGCCCTGGTGGGACGTTTTGATTGTGGCCGGAGCGGTTGCAGTGTTTTTGTGGCTTGGTCTACAGGTGCGCGTGCCGGGGCTGGCCATAAACTTTGCCTGGGTGGCGGCGCTGTGCGCAGTGCTGTTGGTGGCAGCGGCGGGATGTGGCTGGCTGCTTTGGCGGCGAACGCGGTTTTCTTAAATAAAAGCCCCGCTGGTTTGCGGGGCTTTTTACCTAAGTAAGAAGAACGGCTTAGTTGCTGTAGAGCAATGCGCCTTCGGTCTTCAGCTCGCCTTCTTTCCCCACAGGGCGATAGAAGAGCTGATTGTTGTCGAGGTAGACCTCGATGAAAGCCGGACGGTCGGTAATCTGTCCGGCGATCAGGGCCTCGGAGAGCGGGTCTTCTACGTAGCGCTGGATGGCGCGGCGCAGCGGACGTGCTCCGTAGGTGCGGTCCACGACGGTCTTTTCGAGGATCCACTTCTTGGCCTCGTCGGTGACCGAGATGGTGATGGCCTTCTGGGCCAGGTTCGTATTGAGCTGCTGGACGAGCAACTCGAGAATCTGGATGAGGTCTGCATCCGTAAGTGCCTGGAAAATAATGATTTCGTCCAAGCGGTTCAGGAACTCGGGGTTGAAGGTGCGCTTGACCTCGTTCCTGACGAGCTCTTCGACCTTTTCCATGACCAGCTCTTCGCGATCGCTCTGGAAGCCAAGCCCCTGCTTACGCTGGAGATGGCGCGCGCCGATGTTCGAGGTCATGATGAGGATGGTGTTCTTGAAGTCCACGGTATTGCCGAGGCCATCGGTGAGCTGACCATCTTCGAAGACCTGCAAAAGGATATTGAAGACATCCGGATGCGCCTTCTCGATTTCGTCGAGCAGGACGACCGAGTACGGCGAACGCTTGACACGCTCGGTGAGCTGACCACCCTCCTCGTAGCCCACGTATCCCGGAGGCGAGCCGATGAGTTTGGAGACCGAATGCTTCTCCATAAACTCCGACATATCGAAGCGGATGAGCGATTTCTCTGAGCCGAAGAGGAACTGGGCCAGAGTACGCGCCATTTCAGTTTTGCCAACGCCGGTCGGTCCGAGGAAGAGGAAGGAGCCTATAGGGCGATGCGGCGATTTGAGTCCGGCACGCGAGCGGCGGATGGCGCGGGCCAGGGCCGAGATGGCCTTGTCCTGCGAGATGACGCGCTTGTGCAGTTCTTCTTCAACGCGCAGCAGCTTCTGGGTTTCTTCTTCCTTAATGGAGGTGACAGGGACGCCGGTCCAGCGGCTGACGACCTCTTCGATGTCCTCGCGGGTGACGATGCCGGCGGCCGAGTCATCGAGGTGGTATTTGTCGCGCAGGGCGCGCAGGTTCTCGCGCTCCTTGCGTTCTTCGTCGGAGTAGAAGCGGGCCTTCTCAAACTCGTGGTTGGCGATGGCCGAGTCCATGCGGTGGACGATGAACTTGATCCGCTTGTGGACTTCGGTGATTTCTTCGGGCAGGGAAGTCTGCCGCAGCTTGACGCGCGCACCTGCCTCGTCAATCAGGTCAATGGCCTTGTCGGGCAGGAAGCGATCAGAGATGTAGCGGTTTGAGTGCGAGACCGCGAACTGGATCGAGTCATCGGTATAGCTGACGGCGTGGAACTTCTCGTACCGGTCCTTAATGCCCATGATGATCTTGACGGCGTCCTCTTCGTTGGGCGGCGGAACCTTGACGGCCTGGAAGCGCCGTTCGAGCGAGCGGTCTTTCTCGATGGATTTGCGGTATTCGCTGGGCGTGGTGGCTCCGATGCACTGGATTTCGCCACGCGAGAGGGCGGGCTTGAGAATGTTGGCCGCGTCGAGCGAGCCTTCGGCAGAGCCGGCACCGACCAGAGTATGCAGCTCATCGATGAAGATGATGCAGTTCTGGTTTTCCATCAGCTCTTTCATGATGGTCTTGAGGCGCTCCTCAAACTGACCGCGGTATTTTGTGCCAGCGACGATGAGCGACAGGTCGAGAGCGAGCACGCGCTTGTCGGCGAGGAAACTGGGTACATCACCGTCGGCGATGCGCTGGGCCAGTCCTTCGACGATCGCGGTCTTGCCAACGCCGGGTTCGCCGATGAGCACCGGGTTGTTCTTGGTGCGGCGGCAGAGGATCTGGACGACGCGCTCGAGCTCAGCATCGCGGCCTACGAGCGGATCGAGCTGGGTGTCGAGGGCGGCCTGAGTGAGGTCGCGCGAGAACTCGGCCAATAGGCTGGATTCGCGATTGCGCTGCTGCTGCGGGGCCTTTTCCTGAGTAGTGCGGGCCAGCTCTTCGCGGATGGCAACGAGCTTGAGGCCGCGCTCGTGCAGGATCTCTGCGGCAAAGCTCTTTTCCTCGCGCAGAAGGCCGAGCAGGAGGTGTTCGGTGCCAATGTGCTTGTGCGAGAGGCGCTCTGCTTCCTCAGCAGCGTAGGCCAGCACGCGCTTGCATTCATTGGAGAGAGGCAGATCGACGGAAGTGGATACTTTCTCGCGGATGGTGGTGTGGCCCTCGATCTGCTTACGAATCGAGTCCACGGAAGCGTGCGAGCGGAGAAAGCGGTTGGTCAGCGCCTTGTCCTCACGCAACAGGCCGAGCAGCAGGTGCTCGGTCTCAATATAGGGCGAGCCAAACTGGCTGGCCTCGTATCTTGCAAAGAAGATGACGCGACGTGCCTTTTCTGTATAGCGTTCGAACATATTTCCCCTGAGAAGACATTTGTGTTTGTCGAAGCCCGGATATTCCGGCGTCCTTCTGCTAAGAGGACTTAATCGCAAAACGCAAGTGCCTTCGGCCCTTCTCGCCGCTTTCACCTATCGAAAACTGGCCCCGGTGAAGACGGCCTTTGGGAAGGATGCCAGTTGACCTCCTTCCCACTGCGGTACTACTCAACTCTCCGCTAAACCTGCTGCGGAGACAGTTCTTCCATGCGGCCCTTTTCCAGCCGCAAAATCCTGTGACATCGCCGTGCCAGAGTCATGTTGTGGGTCACGATCACCGATGTCAGATGCTCCCTTTCATGCAACTGCTGGAGGAGTGAAAATACAGTATCAGCAGTTTGACTGTCCAGATCCCCAGTTGGTTCATCAGCAAGAAGTAATCTGGGCTGCGTTACCAGCGCGCGCGCAAGGGAGACCCTTTGCTGTTCGCCACCGGAAAGCTCTCCCGCCTGGTGGTTGGCCCGGTCCCCGAGTTCCACATCGCGCAGGCACTTTGCCGCGATCTCAAAGGCATCGGCCTTCGATATTCCCCGGGCGAGGAGGGGCATGGCGACATTCTCAAGCGCGGTAAACTCCGGCAGAAGATAGTGAAACTGCCATACATAGCCGACTTCCCGGTTACGGAAAGCTGCGGCTTGTCCTGGTGACAGACTTCTCAATGGAGTTGAGGCGCAGTATACGTCACCGCTAGTAGGAACATCAAGAGCGCCGAGGATGTGCAAAAGTGTGCTTTTTCCTGCACCGGACTGGCCCACAATGGCCAGGAACTCTCCGTGCCGGACTTCAAAGCTCAGGCCATCAAACAAAACCAGCCGACCGCGGCCGGTTGCGTATTCCTTACGCAGATTTTCTACTTTAACTAAAGGATGTGCCGAAGCGGCCAGAGGACTCAGACCCATCGCGGCGGTCGCTGCGCTGAAGCTCTGCGGGCTGGCGAATGGAGTTCCCATAACTACCTCTATCATTGTTGGACACCAAAAAGAAAGACTTGACACTGTAGATTTTTCTCTCTGTGTATTTAGATTCAACAGCTGAGTGGGGGTATCGCTTCGTTCACCGGGAAATAGTTGCAGTTGATGGGCCAAAACATCGCCGTAATTTTTTGAATCTTTTTGAATCTTCCGGGTGGCCCTATTTCAGCGGGACCACCGGCATGGTCTGGAGCTGGGTGAGTTCCTGCTGGACGCGCTGCCATGCCTTGCGGTCTTTTTTGGTAGTGATGGGCGATTCGGGGTTGGAATAGTAGGCGAGGACATCGTGCTTCAGGCCCGAGGGGACAGGGCGGTCGGGATGCCGGGAGATCGTATTGAGCAGCTGGGCGTAGGTTTTATCGGTGCGGGGATAGCCACCGGGCTGGACCACGTAGCCCGTATCGAGATCACGATTTTCAAGGTCCAGAGTGGCCTCCGGGGTCTGCGCCGGATTTGTTCGAAGATTGTTGAGGTGCTTTTCAAAGGTATCCAGCGTGCGGTTTACGCTGACGACGTACTTATTTTCCGTTTCCTGTGTGGGAATCTTGATGGCCAGGTCCTGCGCCGGGCCGATTTTGGGCACCAGAATGATGACCCATGCCAGCAGATGTGTTTTTATTCCAGGGGTACGGCGCATGGGCTCCCAGCTATTCTGCCTGCTGGCTTCAGCGATGCGCTGATTCAGTTCCTGAAATTCGGGTGTGTCCAGGCCGGCAGGGAAGGCATGGCGGTGGACCACTGCCTCAGCTTCTGCGAAAGCGGGAAGAAAGTTGCGGACGGAGTGGCGATACGACGAGATTGTCGCGCTTCGGCGCTTGTTGCCCAGCACTTCGCTCAGGTGCAGGCCATAGGTTTCATAGAACGCGCGTTCAAGGAGCGCCCCGGAGACGCGCAAGCCGATGCGGTCCAGATACGCGGTGGGTGCAAAATGGTGTTTCGTCAGCTGGTCCACATCTAAGGCAAACTCGGTCCGAACATGAGCGTGTGGGCTTTCATCGTAGGTAATGGAGTGGCCGTATTGCAGCGCGAGCCTGGGAAAGGCGATGGCCGTTGCGGGGTTGACTGCGTATTGGTGGCCGATGTTGTCTCCGATGTAATGGCAGAGCGCGCCAAGAGCAAAAGACAACTCATTTACGTTTCTGGCATTGCGGATGAGGCTCGCGACAAAGTCTCCTGCGCGGACGTAATGGGTGAGGTTGCTGAAGAAGACATGCCCGAAAGGATAGTAGCCAGCATCCTGAATTTCGCATCCGCCATAGGCGTAGGACTGTGCCAGGCGCAATTGCGCCGGAGTGGTATTAGGGTAGCGGACCAGCAGAAGCGGCTTGATAGCCGGTTCCCAGGCGAGGTCAATGATCTGCTGATGTGTGAGGACGGAGTAGGCGGAGATCGGCTGTGTGAAGAGGAGCAGGCCCAGGAGGAAAACCAGAAAACGCTCGGCGAGAGCCGCACTTTCCCATCCTTTTGCGTAGAAGAGGCGCAAAAGGATGGGGCACCTGGCGAGCGAGTTCGGTTGCACGCCTTCGACGCTTCGCTCATGACGAGAGACTATGGGGGTAGTTTTAAGTCGAGCAAACATTCGCTTGTTCGAGTCGAAAAGATGATGGCTGGTTGCTTACTTATTCATAGCGTAGCGCCTCTGCTGGAAGCACGCGTGCGGCTGATGACGAAGGATATAGCGTTGCCAGCAACGAAACGCCCAGCGAAACCAGAGCAACGACGATGCCGTCGCGGATACGCGGGGCAAACGGCAGGTAGTCAATCGAGTAGATATCGGCGGAAAGATGGATGAAGCGGTAGTGTCCGCCCGCCCATGAGAGCGCATACCCCAGCACCAGGCCGATGATTGTACCAATCAGGCTGATGAGAAAACCCTGCATGAGGAAGATGCGGCGCACCTGTTCAGGCTTGACCCCGATGGACATAAGCACAGCGATGTCTTTGGTCTTCTCCATGACCATCATGGTGAGTGCGATGAGGATATTGAGCGCTGCAACGCAGACGATCAGCCCGATGACGATGAAGGTAACGATCTGTTCCAGCTTGAGCGCTCGGAAGAGCTCGCGGTTCTGCTCCATCCAGTTGGTGGTCTCAAAGCCGGGGCCTGCGGCGGCTTCGATTTCTTTGCCGATGCGGTCGGCGTGGTAGAGGTCGTCCACTTTGAAGGAGATGATGGAGACCAAGTCGGGCTCATCGAACAGGCGCTGCGCGTCGGTGAGGCGAACGAAGGCAAAACTGGAGTCGTACTGGTAGAAGCCGGAGTGGAAGATCCCTGTAATTCGGAAGCGCTGGTATTTGGGCACGAGTCCGTATGGTGTGAGTTCGCCCTGCGGACTGGTGACCATCACAGTGTCGCCTACCTTCGCATTCAACGAATCAGCGAGATCGTAGCCGACGACAATGGGCGGAGTGGGGCGATTGGCTTCATCTGTTGCAGGTGTCGAGGGATCCGGATTGGATAACGGCGCGGCGCTGCCCTGTGTGATGCGCGAGAGCAGGTCGCTGACGGTGCGCTCTTCGCTGGGGACAATGCCTTTGATCTCCGCTCCACCGGAAAGCGCCCCGCGCGAGATGAGCACAGGCTCATAGAGGCCGGGGGCGGCTGCGGTCACATGAGGTAGTTTGCGCAACTTGTCCGTCAGCGCGCGCCAGTTGCGGATGCCGTCGCTCTGGATGCGCATGAGCGAGACATGCGCGGTCGAGCTGAGCAGGCGTTCGCGCAGGTCACGGCTCATCCCATTAGTGATGGCAAGTGCGATGATGAGCGCGGCCACTCCCACGGCCACTCCGATGACAGAGATGGCGGTGATAACACCGATAACCGCCTGCCTGCGCTTGGCGCGCAGATATCGGGCGGCGACGAAAAGCTCAAACTTCACCGGACGACTGCCTTTGCTGCTGCCACGTTGTCATAGCGGTCATAGACGCGCACGGTCACCAGGTGCTCGGATGGGTTTTCGGGCGCGGCAGAACCGGGCTGACGTGGGGGAATTTGTGCGTCGAAATCATAGTGCTCAGTCAGGGAGTCGGAGAGCTTGCCGACTGGCTCGACATATTGCCATGGCCCTGCATCTACGGAGTACTCAGCGCGCGCAACGGGGCTTGTAGCATCGGTGGCGGAAAGTACTACGTGGATTTTCCCATTCACCAGATGAGCATCAATTGGAGAAAGCGATGGCGGTGTTGTGTCGATCACAAAGCGGTCGCTGACCTTTTCTGTTGTCAAGGCCTCACTCGGATTGTGTGATGGCGCATCACTGGCAACAACTTTCAGGCGATAGGCGCCATCGGGGAATGCTGAAGCGTCGAAGGTATAAAAACGCTCGTTGATCTTGTCTTTCAGCAGTTGCCAGTTGGTCTCTTTGTCCCCGTTACCGCGATAGTAAAGGGCATAGACCATTTCGTCGCCGTTATCGTCGTGGGAGGCCCATCGTACTGTGACAGCGGACTTGTCTCTGGTTCCTGTGAGCGGCTCCCGGCCAGATTCATTGAACTGAACGGCAGGGCGCGACGGCTCATTGAAGCTGATGGGCACAGTCTGGTTCTGCTGCGTCGGCTGTGGTGGTGCGTTGACCCGCGCACCGGGTACGACAGCAATCTCGTCTATGACGGGAGCAACGTTCACCGGCAAGTAGTTGATACCGACGGAACCAATCGAAGCACCGGGATGCAGTACCAGCTTCCATTGCAGAAACCGCGCCTGTTCGAGTCCAAGCGGGCCATTGTTTGGGGTGATCTTCTTCCAGTCGCTCCATGCGCGCTCCGGGTTCTCGATATTTCCGGCGCGAGCGTAAAGCTCGTAGTTAGCGGCGCTGGAATCTACTTCGGCACGACCCCATTGCGAGAAGACGCCTGCATCGAATACATCGCTCAGGTAGGAGCTTTCACCTGCCGGGCCATGGCTGAGCAGGTATACCTTTCCCGTATTGGCTGTGCCCACGTATAGACCTTGCGCGGAATCGGCAAAGCCTACGGCCTGAGACGCTTCAAGGTGCGCGATGTCGGCGTAGTCGCCGTTGTCCTGAATACGGTATATACGGCCCCGGTTTCCGGTCGCGGCGAGAAGGCCCTGCTGAGTCCAGTGCAGCGCGTAGACAATGTCATCGCGGTCGGTCCAGATTTTGCGCGGGGCTGAATGCTGCGGAATCGCGTAGACCTCAGAACCGTCAGGAATTACCGTGTTGCCGTTAAAGGCCTGGACTGAGCCGGGCTGTACAAATGTAATCGTGGTGGATACAGAAGGCTGTCCCTGAACAGGAAGCGGCGGAAGCGTGGTCTGCCCCTTGCCACCTACAGCTGAAGCATAGATGGTGCCGTTGTCGCTGATGGCGAGTGAGGTGATTTCGTGCTTCGGCGCGTCATAGAGCACATAGCCTTTGCCGTTTGGGTCTATGCGATAGACAAGGCCGCTGCCGTCTGAGCCTGCGATGAGGTTTCCAGAGGAATCGAAAGCCAGGGCGCGGACATGTTGCTCGTCGCTCTTGAAGAAAAGCTCTGGTTTTTCTGCTCCGGCAGGATGTACGCGATAGATTCCGGCAGGACCTCCGGTGGCGATGTAGAGGAGGCCTGTTTTGTCGAATGCGAGCGCCCAGATGTATTTTGGCTTGGCCTCAGTCTGTGCCGGGTCAAAGACAACGGCTGCTTTGGTTTCATCAAGATCAGTTACGCCAGCCGGAATTTTATACACCTTGCCTGAAGGCAGGGTGCCCGCGTAGACTGTGCCATCTTTGGCGACGGCGATAGCCTGCACGGTGAGATCTTTGCTCGAAAACAGCTTTGTGACTTTGCCATCGGGCGCGACGCGCAGCACCGTGGCAGGAGAGCCAGTTGCGGTGTAGGCGTTGCCTGCGGAGTCAGCCGCAATGGCCCAGATATACGTAGAAGGAGTAAGCGCAATCTGGCGGCCTTCCGGCCCGGGTTCAAGCAGGCCATTGCTGCGGATGGTCACACCTTTGGGCGTGCCTTTTTCAAATTCGTCGAAGCGCTGCTGGGTCCAGAGCTTCGTTCCCTGTGCGACAGCCACAGAAGTGGCAAGAGCTAGAAGTGCAGGCAGAAATTGGAGCTTCATGCTAGTAACAGGGTACAGGGCACAGGGCAGAGCGTACAGAGTGCAAGCTGATCAGGCGCTGCACCCTGAGCCTGAACGATGGGAACGTTTCCACTTGTGGGCCCTTAAGGGTTATAATCCATCCGTCTCTACCCGGCAGTTTTTCTCGCCCTTGCTGAGGAGAATACTGCGCGGAATCAAGAGCAAGGAGTTTGCAGGTGAAGATTGGAATAGGGCGGGGAGTGGCATTTGCTGCCATGTTTGTTTCCTCCGCGGTTTGGGCGCAGGACGTTCGACAGATTGTGAAGTCGCTGCCTTCGGATTCGCAGGCAGTGATTGAACGCCTTGGCGATCTGGACCATCTGGATGCGGGGGAATGGAAGTTCCATGCGGGCGATGTTCCGCACGGAGAAAGCCTGAATCTCGATGATTCGAGCTGGCAGACGGTGAGACCGGGATTTAAGGCCTCGGGAGAAGCGGCTTGGTTTCGGCGCTGGGTTGAAGTGCCGAAGACGTTGCATGGATATGACCTGACCGGAACGCGGATCTGGTTTCGCTTCCAGGCCTCGGCCAATGGCCCCATGCCGCAGATCATCTACTTCAATGGCAATCGTGTGGCTCTCGGTGATGATCTGGAGCCGATTGTTCTGGTGGACAAGGCGAAACCCGGAGACAAGATACTGATTGCGGTCAAGCTGATGCAGACCGTGGACCAGAAGACCTTCGGCAATGCCGAGTTCAAGATTGATTTTACTGAAGACCGGCCCAATCCCGACGACCTACGTAAGGAGTTCCTCTCAGCCGCGGTGCTGGTCCCGAGCCTTTCGACGAACCAGCAGGGCGATGAAGCGACGCTAGAGAAGGCCATCCACGCTGTGGACCTGAAAGCACTGGATTCCGCTGACCAGTCCAAATTCGATGCTTCACTGAAGGCAGCGGCGAGCGATCTGGAATCGCTGAAACAGTTGTTGAAGCAGGCCACTTTCCATCTGACCGGGAACTCGCACATTGATGCTGCATGGCTGTGGCCATGGACGGAAACAGTGGACGTGGTAAAGCGGACCTTTTCGACCGCGCTGCAGTTGATGAACGAATATCCGAACTATACATACACACAGTCTGCTGCCGCCTATAACTACTGGATGGCGACCAAGTATCCGAACATCAACAATGAGATCAAGAAGCGCATCAAGGAAGGCCGGTGGGAGATCGTGGGCGGCATGTGGGTCGAGCCTGACCTAAACATGCCATCCGGTGAAGCCACAGCCCGCTCGATCCTGCTGGGCAAGCGCTTCTACAAGCAGGAGTACGGAGTAGACGTTCGGATCGGCTGGAACCCGGACTCCTTTGGCTATAACTGGCAGTTGCCGCAGATTTACAAGAAGTCCGGCATTGACTATTTCGTCACACAGAAGATGACGTGGAACGACACCAACCAGCTTCCGTTCAAGCTCTTCTGGTGGGAGTCGCCGGACGGCAGTAAGGTGCTGACCTACTTCCCGCACGATTATGCCAATGGCAACCTCAACCCTGTTCGTCTTTCTGATGACATGGCCGTGGCCCGCAAGCGTTCGCCGGGGATGCTGAACATGATGGACCTTTACGGCATTGGCGATCACGGCGGCGGTCCGACCCGCGCCATTCTGGATGAGGGCGAGCACTGGGCGCAGCCGGACAAGATTGTCCCGAATTACCAGTTTGGAACAGCGCAGAGCTACTTCAGCACGGTTGAGAAGCAGATTGCTCCGGAATCACCGGAGTGGGACTACTTCAAGATGATGAAGGGCTACACGCCGCCTCCCACACCGGCCAATGGACAGATCGCGATCCCGACATGGAAGACCGAAATGTATTTTGAGTACCATCGCGGCGTGATGACTACCCAGGCCCAGCACAAGTGGAACATGCGCCACAGCGAAATGTGGGCATTGAACGCAGAAAAATATGCTTCGCTGGCGTGGCTGGATGGAAAAAGCTACCCCAACGATGAGCTGACGGATGCGTGGAGGACAATTACCTTCAACGACTTCCATGATCTGGCGGCCGGTTCGGGTATCGGCATCATTTACAAAGAAGCGCAGGAGCAGTTCGACAAGACGCATCTGGAGACGGACAAGATTTCTCAGGACTCGTTGAAGACGATTGCTGCGCGTATCAACACGAAGGCCGCGGGCGACGTTCCGGTGCTGGTGTTTAATCCGCTGGCATGGGAGCGCTCGGACTGGTTTGAAGTTTCAGTGCAGATGCCGAATGCTACACCAAACGGCGTTTCTGTTCTGGACACAAAGAACCAGGTGTTGCCATCGCTGGTGCTTTCGAGCGATAAGTCAACCAACACCTACAAGCTGCTGGTCCTGGCGAAGAACGTGCCTTCCATGGGTTATGCCGTGTTGCACGTGGTCCCGGGCGAGAAGGCCTTCACGAGCGATTTGAAGGTGAACGGCCTTACGCTTGAAAACTCACTGCTGCGCGTGACGGTGGACAAGACGACGGGGTGTATTACCAGCATCTTCGACAAGAAGACGAACTTCGAGTCGCTGGCCTCTGGCGCCTGCGGCAATGAACTCCAGGCGTTCAAAGACCTTCCGAAAGAGTACGACGCATGGAACATTGATCCGGGTACGCTGGATGTTCCTCCGGCAAAGCTGACCGAAGCAGATTCGGTCGAGTTGGTGGAGAAGGGGCCCGCGCGCGCCTCGGTCCGCGTGACACGGCACTGGCAGAACTCGAAGTTTGTGCAGGAGATCCAGCTCGCTGCATATTCGGACGAAGTCAATATCGTTAACGACATTGACTGGCACGAGACGCACATTCTGCTAAAGGCGGCCTTCCCGCTGGCGGCGTCGAGCGACAAGGCGACCTACGAGATTCCTTATGGAAGCATTGAGCGTCCGACTACGCGCAACAACAGTTGGGACAAGGCACAGTTTGAGGTTCCGGCGCTACGCTGGGCCGATCTTGGCGATGGGCAGCACGGTTTCAGCCTCATCAACGATTCCAAGTACGGGTATGACGATGCCGGAAATGTGCTGCGGCTCTCGCTGCTTCGCTCCCCGACATGGCCTGATCCGGATGCAGACCGCGGGCACCAGCATTTCAGCTTCGCGCTCTATCCTCATGGCGGAGACTGGAAGCAGGCGCTGACGGTACGTCATGGCTATGACTACAACTACAAGCTAAAGGCCGTGCAGGTGGAAGCACACGCTGGAACACTTCCGCTGGAGCACTCCTTTGTCACCGTGAAGCCAGAAAACGTGGTTCTGACGGCGATGAAGAAGGCCGAGGACTCGAACGCGCTGGTCCTGCATATGTACGAATGGGCAGGGAAGCAAGCGAATGTAGAGGTCACACTGCCTTCTGGCGCAACTTCGGCTACAGAGACCAACCTGCTGGAGCAGCCGGAGGGACCCGGTCTTTCTGTGGAAAACGGAAGGCTGACAGTTCCAATTCATCCGTATGAAATTCTGGCGCTAAAGGTGGATTATTCGCAAAAGTAACAAAACAAGAGAATTGCTGGGGGCCGGAGGCGCTGTCTTCGGCCTTTTTTATTGCTTCTTTAACATAGAAAGCTGCAGGGCCGAGGTTTTTGAGGTTGACCTGAGGCCACGCGGTTCATTATTGTGAAGGTGTGTGATCAGGGTGAGGTATTTGCCCCTATGACGGCCCACAGGTTGTGCGTCCTGCCACCCGGTCAGGTAGTTTTGTATCCAGCCTCACGTTTATGCGCACCTAAGACTGAACCTGTTGTTCTGTGTTTGCTGAAATATAACGTTGCACGCATCTGACATTTGGATAGAGTATAGGTGTCCCTAAGACAGGAGATTTTTATAAGGATTTCCTTAGGAACCATCGGAGAAATGACAGCCGCCCCCCAGGTTGGTCTCGGAGATGTGTTGAAAACTCTTTGGCTTACGTTCTGGGATGCTTGTCTCCCCTAGTTTCCATCCCGTCTATGGGAGCGCGCCAGCATGCAAACAGCAAGTTGACGAAGGAGTATGACCCGGAATGCAAGGGCAAGCTATTACACCGAAACATGAAATGCCTTCAGGGCTAATTGGAAATCTTCCTCCGGAACGATCTATCCTGACGCCAAGTGATTTACGCAAGATCGTCCTGAAGCGCAGATGGATATTCATTTCGTTCATTCTTCTTGGAACGATTCTGGGCCTGGCCGTCGCATTTTTATCTACCCCTCAGTATGAGGCTGCGGCCAATATAGACATTGATCTGAGCCGGTCTACGAACATTGGTATCAACAACCTGATCCAGCAACGCCTGATCGGCGAAGACTCTGCCTCTGAGAGATTACTAACTGAAATTCAGATCATGCGCAGCGATACGGTGCTATTGAATGTGATTCATTCTCTGGACCTGTATCATAAGAAACCCTTCTCAAATGTCTTCCGTAAGAACCCATACACCGGCACCCTGACCCCTGCACAACGCGCCGCCCTTCTTGAGGCCATGTCGGGCAATCTCAAAATTATGGTGTTGCCAGGGACAAACCTGGTCCAGGTCAAGTTCCGCAACCCTGATCCGAAAGTGGCTACCAGTGTTACGAATGCGATTGTGGACGCATATATGGAACGAGACCTGCGGGCCCGTTATGAAGGCACAAGCCGGATATCTAACTGGCTTTCCGGACAGTTGAGCGCATTAAAAACACAGGTGCAGGAAGCCCAACAAGCGGTCAGTAAATATCAGCGGGACAATAATCTTGTCGGAATGACAGTGGATGGAGACAGTCTGGTTGCTGAAAACCTGCGTACTGTCAGCCAGCAGTTAGCAGAAGCCGAAGCAGACCGCATCGTGAAGGAAGCCAGGTATAAACTGGCGCAGACGCGAAATCCAGAACTGCTCGCTTCCGTGGCGCCGGGCACTACATTGACATCGCTGCGCCAGCAGCAGAGCGAGCTGATGGTTGAGTATGCCCAACTAAAGGCCAAGTATGGTTCCGAATGGCCCAAGTTGAAAGAGGCAGAAAAACAACTCTCTACGGTCCAGTCAAACATAGACACGGAGATCAACAATCTCACCAATAAATTTCAAGAAGAATATAACGCTGCTGTAAGCACGGAAAACCTTCTGCGCTCACGACTCGACCAGATCAAGCAGGAGGCATATCGTACCAATGCTTCAGAAGCCGAGTTTGACATTCTGAAGCACGGGGCGGATTCAGCTTCTGACCTGTATGACGCATTGCAGACCAAATTGAAGGAAGCGGGCATTACTGCTGGATTGAATTCCAACAATATTGATGTGATTGACAGAGCCACAGAACCGGCAAGGCCTATTTCTCCAAAGAAAAGAGTAGACCTGGGAGTGGGGCTTGCCGGCGGCTTGCTACTCGGGATTCTGATCGCGCTGGTCATGGAGTCTCTGGATGACACTCTCAGGACATCGGAAGATGTCGAAGCGCTCTCGGGCTTACCCTCTCTGGCGGTCATTCCGCACTTTGGAGCACAGAGGAAAGCTGCAGTACTGTCGCCTGAGACTGCCGCGGCAGTCCACAAAAGCGGTCTTCCCGCTGAGATCGTTTCTTATAATGAGCCGCATTCAATAGGTGCAGAAGGATACAGGACGTTACGCTCTTCCATTTTGCTTTCCTCGGTCGACCGTGAACCAAGAATCATATTGATGACAAGCAGTTACGCTGCAGAAGGGAAATCTACCTGCGCCGCAAACCTGGCCATCTCTTTTGCGCGTCGTAATGCCCGCGTTCTTCTGGTGGATACAGACCTTCGCAAAGGAACACTCCACCTGAAATTCAAGACTTCTAACCGGGCGGGTTTATCTACATTGCTGGCGCGCGAATCAGGCGAAGAGGCGTACGAGCACCCGCTTCCAGACATGCCGAACCTGACGGTGCTTACTCGCGGCCCTATTGCACCAAACCCCGGAGAGATGCTTGCCTCGCGCAGCATGGAAGACTTGATGCTGCAATGGCGCATGGAATATGACCACATCATTCTCGATACTTCACCGGTCCTTCCGGTGGCAGACACGTTAAGCCTGGCGCCGCATGTGGACGTTGTATTTGTTCTGGTACGCGCAGGAGTGACGAGAAAGAAGGCACTCCTGAAAGTGCGTGATCAATTGCTCAGGGTTAATGCCCGGTTACTGGGTACAGTGGTGAACGATGTAGACCTTCGTCTTGAAAATTACTACACCTATTCCAAGCGCTACGATTATGGATATGAGGGATATGGAGCAGGTTACGGAGTACAGGATGTGGAGAAGAGTGAAAAATAAACCAGTAGTCCTGTTTCTTATTGTGATTGCACTTGCTTTACAGCACCAGGCCTTTTCCGGTCAAACGGCCGCGGAGGGGCAGAACGCTCAAGTCCCGAGCATCGCCATCGGCCCGGGCGATCTTTTAAGTATCGTAGTGTTTGACACCCCGGAACTAAGTTCCTCAGTGCGTGTCAGCCAGGACGGAGATGTAAACCTGCCGGTCCTGGGCCGTATTCATATTGCCGGGTTGAACACAATTGATGCGGCCAGAACCATTGAGCAGCAGTTGCGCACGCGCCACCTGATGCTTGATCCGCATGTGACAGTATTTATTGCCGAGTATGCTTCACAGGGAGCGACGGTCACGGGCGAGGTACGCACCCCTGGTGTGTATCCCACGCTTGGGACGCGCAGGCTGCTGGATATGATCTCCGTTGCTGGAGGATTGCAGCCCACAGCAGGAAAAGCAGTGTCCATCATTCACAGGAATGATCCGGACCATCCAGAAAATATCGTCCTGACACTAGGGCCAGGGAAGATCTCGGCACAGGAGAACCCGGTCATTCTCCCGGGCGATACAATCGTGGTGGCCAAGGCCGGCATTGTCTATGTAATTGGCGATGTTCTTAAACCTGGTGGTTTTCTGATTGACAACAATACGCCTATTTCTGTGATGCAGTCTCTCTCACTGGCTGGCGGATGGGACAAGACAGCTGCGATGAGCAAGGTCAAATTAATTCGCAAAACGCAGGATGGCCGTGAAGAGATTGACCTGGATTTGAAGCATGTAACGAACGGATCACAGGCTGATCTGAGAGTCACAGATGGAGACATAATTTTTGTTCCTTCGAGTGTAAGTAAAACCTTGACGTATCGTGGAATTGAGGCTGCTATCTCAACAGCCAGCGGGCTGGCCATCTATGGCCATAGCTTTTGATGAAGGTGGAGTGATGATAACCGCGTCCCAGCAGAGTGCTGCTAAATCCACCAAGGTAATAGCGATGGTATTGTCGGTGATCATGGCTGGCACTGCAATCGCGCAAATAGGGATCGGTGCGAACTTTTCCGTTCTTTTCTTAGCGCTCTTCGCGATGGCAACCGGCCTCGCGGGGTTTTATCTGCTTGGTGCGTACAATCTAGCGGGTTTGTGGTGTCTCCTATATGTTCTAGGGCATGTTGGCATAGCTCTCGTCGTCAAGACCCTTTATGGACAACCGGTGGATTCCTACTTGTATGCTCCATTGGATTCTTATCTGATAGAAGCAATCAGCTCCTTTATGATGCTGCTTGCGATCATTTTCTCGCTATGGACGAATGTAGGGAAGCCTATCTTCAGTCGAACAGAGGACACAGGAGCGCTGATGTTCTTGTCCTGGAGTTGTTTTCTTGTTGGCGCTTCCGTTTTACTGCTGCTCCGTATTGTCGCAGGTAAAGGATTAACATCTCGGGGCAGTTATGGAGCGATTGCCTTTCTCGGATCTCTGGCCTATATGGGAATTATTGCCAGAACAGCCTATCTGGCAATCACGAGTCACGGCAGAAAATTTTTAGACCTGACGCTATTTTTCATGCTGGTATTTACAACAATTCTGGGGATTCTAGCTGATGGAAAAGAAGCGACCGCTGTTCCCTGGCTGTGTTTTTTTTCGACTATTATTTTTTTCACGCGTAAGCTTCCGAGACGCTATGCTACTTTTCTAATTGTTAGCGGAATCTTTTTCACTCTGTTGGTAGCGCCTTTGATTCACATATTACGTGGACTACAATTACGAGAGGCGAGCTTGACCAAGGAAGTGGATCTGATGGAATACTATCTTCCACTTCTGCTCCAGCCAGACAGGTTTTCCTTCTTCGCCGCGAGAGCAGAGAGTTCCAATAACTATTACCACTATTTTGGCAGCCCTAAGGCGAATGTCTTACTACCACGTTTCACTTCAGTACAGCAAATTGATCCTGTAATTGCCGCCGCTGATGCTGGCGACAAAATAGACAAGAATTTGGCATTAGCTGCGGTTGAGGCCAACCTGCCAAAATTCTTGGCCCCCAACAAACCCACGGACACAATTGCTGACACGATTCTGGTCCGAGAAGGATATGTTCCCATTTACTCAAAGGGGAACTATCCTACTCTGCCTTTTAGCGGCGAAATGTACGCTATATTTGGATGGGGCGGCATCACCGCTGGTGTCTTCGGAGTGTTCTTCATATATCTTCTGGTATTGAAGAAGGTGGGCTGGAATTTGTATTGCAATATCTTTTCTATATTTCTGTTTGGCTCAAGTTTGTATCACAGCAACGAACAGTCTATGGAAGACTTTGTCGGTCATATCATCAGGGTTTTCCCTGCCTATGTTCTGATTATTATCGGTCTGATGCATGTATATCATGTATTCGTAAGAAGGGCGTTAAGGGCGCAGGAAAGCTACGCGAGAATCTGACACCTTCGGTGATGTAACAGGAGGGAGGGTCGTACGTGAATCCTATCGTTCGGAACATTGCGTTCAGCATTTCAGCTCTGGTGCTGCTATCGAGTCCTTGCCTTGCCCAGATTGATGTGACGTCCGTTTCGGGTCCTATTTCTCAGTCGCTCGGTACTAATTCGAATGGAAGCAACTCAGGGTTTGCTCCAATTACTTCCACTGAGGTGGAAGCCGGGGCCAGCGATCTAACAAACCCGAATGCACGTGAGATGGGGACAGATTCCATCGGCGCAGATATTACGTTGACCACAATGAGTCCCAACATGGACCGGACAGTGACCGTACCAGGTCTTTTTGATAATTCCCAGAGTGATGCAGCGAAAGACGTCCTGCAGATGACTGGAGCGCGTTCTTACTATCCGCCTTACATGTTCGCCGTGCGTGCTCCCACCCATGAAACAAGGCGGTCAGCATCCTTGCTCGTTCCGCATCCAGCTTCTACTAATACCAATTTTCAGCTTTCCGGGTTCAGTGTTTCCACAGAAAGGCTCATGAGCGTTTCGTTCCAACCCGAGATCAGCCCGTTGCAATCTTCTCAGGTGTCGCCCGGTGTACCATTTTTCAGGCAACAATCTTCTCCAAGCCTGCCCCAAATCATTCCAGGCCAGAGCCCCAATATTCCAGCTGGTTTCAGCAATAAAGACACTCTGAACTCACCTTATCTTTTTTCCTCGGATACGACGCAGAGAAGAACGCATACACGATTGGATGTTCCTTCAGAAACAAGCAGTCTACATCGTTTCTCTTTACCGATAGCGGAGACGATGAGCCAGGCCCAAGATACCCAAAACTGGACAAACTGGAACATCTGGGCGAAAAACTATTCAATTTCAGACGGAGCAGCACTGTTTGAGATCAAAACATTGGGGGCCGGGACCAAACTTTCTCCAGACATAGTGCATTCTGGAGTTGGGCGGAACAAAGCTAGTTTCAGAGGTAAAGGTACGATGGATAGGAAGCGAGAGGACCGCTTGTTGCGATTGGATCTGGAGGATCATCTGGATGCGCGGAAGTTATACAAACTAAGCAACAGGGGCAGATTGTCCACGGGTGAAACAGTAATGAAAGAATACAATGGTAGGCGTCCCCGCCACCACAATCCTTTACTTGATCAAGAAGGCGGCACGGAGAATGCAACCGAGCCGTAATAGCAGGGCGAACGCCATTCACCTTAAAATAACTTCGTTTTTCAAGCAAAAACAGCTACAATATAGTCCTGCCTGTTTGTTTGCACGAACTATATATCAAGTCATCTGATAAAGAATTCTCTTCCGTAGCTGCTTCACGAAATTTGTGGTAGCGAAGTTCTGTCCGAAAACAGTATCTGGTTTCTGAGAGTTTCAGCATATGAGAGAACAATTGACAATTGGCATTGTAGGCTCGGGATACGTAGGGTTGGTAACGGCAGTCTGCTTTGCCGAGCTGGGGCACCGCGTCATCTGCGTAGACAGCGACGAGAGCAAAATCGCTCTTCTTCGCCAGGGTATTCCACCCATACACGAAGAATATCTTCCGCAGCTGCTTCAGCGTCACGCCAATCACGCTGTTGAATTTACGACCGACCTGAAGGGTGCAACGCGGCAGGCGCACGCACTTTTCATCGCCGTTGGCACGCCGCAAAGCCAGACCGGCCACGCAGATATGTCCTATGTAGATGCGGTTGCCAGCGAAGTTGCTCGCGCAATCACTGACTACAAGCTGATCGTGGAAAAGAGCACGGTCCCGGTTTACACGAATGAGTGGATCAGCCGGATCATGATGCGCAATGGCGTTCCGCACGAATTGTTTGATGTGGCCTCCAACCCTGAATTCCTGCGCGAAGGAACAGCGGTGATGGACTTTCTCCATCCTGACCGCATTGTCATCGGAGTGGACAGCGGGCGCGCAGCTGAGATTCTTCAGGCCATTTATGAGCCGCTGATCTCAGGGAGTTACTACAAGAAAGCGGATGCGGTCCCAGGTCCGCGGATGACGTCAGAGCCTGCTCCTTTGCTTGAAACTTCCACTAAGGCAGCGGAAATCATTAAGCATGCATCTAATGCATTTCTGGCCATGAAAATCTCCTTCATCAATACTGTTTCGAATATCTGCGAAGCTGTAGGAGCAGACATTGAACAGGTGGCGAAAGGAATCGGTTCTGACGGCCGTATCGGGCACAAGTTCCTGAAAGCTGGCATTGGTTACGGTGGCTCCTGCTTTCCGAAGGATGTGGCTGCTTTTCGCTATGTTGCCGAACATCTGGGCGTTGATTTTGGTCTCCTCTCCGAAGTGGAAAAGGTCAATGCCGAGCAGAAAAAGCGCTTTTTCCAGAAAGTACGCTCTGCACTTTGGACGTTCCGCGGCAAGAAGCTAGGTGTCCTTGGTTTGGCATTCAAGGGAGGCACGGATGACATCCGCGAATCTCCTGCCATTGATCTCATCAGAATGTTTCTGCATGAGGGGTGCGTCGTCTCGGTCTATGATCCCGCTGCGGCAGAGAAGGCCCGTCAGGTGCTTCCGGCCTCAAAAGAACTTTCCTATGCCAAGGACTCTTATGAGGCAGCCCAGGATGCTGACGCGCTGTTGGTACTGACAGACTGGGCCGAGTTTGCCGAACTGGACCTAGACAGGCTTTCGCGCATATTGCGGTATCCAGTTGTTATAGATGGTCGGAACCTGTTTGATCCCGCAGTCATGAGGAAGTATGGGTTTACCTATTTAGGTGTAGGCAGGGCAGCCGGGATGCACGAAAAAGATCCAGTTTTTGCCAAGTTGCCATAACGGTTAGGCAGGAAATAGAAAAACAGTGTCATGGCTCGAGCAGAGCACATGGCCAAATCAAGGGAGCCAAGACAATGAAACTGACAAATGAAAAAGTTGTAGTTTGTGGGGCAGGTGGATTTATTGGGGGGCATTTGGTGAAGGCTCTCCAGAACAATGGCGTGAATGTTGTGCGCGCCGTTGACGTGAAGCCTCTGGAAGAGTGGTACCAGAAATCGAAGGACGTTGAGAATCTGGTCCTTGACCTCCGCGACAAAGAAAACTGCTACAAGGCCGCTAAGGGAACACAGGTGGTTTTCCAACTGGCTGCCGACATGGGCGGCATGGGCTTTATCGAAAACAACAAGGCCCTTTGCATGCTGAGCGTGCTGACCAATACACACATGTTGATGGCTGCGCGCGATTCCGGCGTGGAACGCTTCTTCTATTCTTCCTCGGCCTGTGTTTACAACGGTGACAAACAGAAGACGCCCGATGTAGTGCCACTCAAGGAAGAGGATGCATATCCGGCTTTGCCTGAAGATGGTTATGGGTGGGAAAAGCTGTTCAGCGAGCGCATGTGCCGCCACTTTGAAGAAGATTTTGGTCTGCAGACCCGCGTAGCCCGTTACCACAATGTCTACGGTCCCTTCGGAACATACGATGGGGGACGTGAAAAGGCACCGGCTGCCATTTGCCGCAAGGTCATCCAGGCAAAGATCTCCGGAAAGCATGAGATTGAAATCTGGGGCGATGGTCACCAGACGCGCAGCTTTATGTATGTGGATGACTGCACCAAAGGCACACAGGCCATTCTGGAAAGCGACATTCACGAGCCGATTAACCTGGGCAGCAATGAGCTGGTCACAATCAATCAGCTTGTGGACATCGTGGAAGAGATCGCAGGCGTCAAGCTGAAGAGGACTTACAAGCTCGATGCACCGAAGGGAGTAAACGGACGCAACAGTGACAACACCAAAATCCTCAAGTATCTCGGATGGGAGCCTTCTATCCGTCTGCGTGATGGTATGCGCAAGACATACGAGTGGATTGAAAGCCAGATGCTGGCAACTGTGGCCCGCTAAACCTTCATTCATGGCCTGAGATTTTCTCAGGCCATTTCACTGTAAGCCGGTGAATGGCCGCACAATTCTCTGCCCATGAAGGTCTTGCTCATCGCAAATTATTTACCTGATCAGCAGGAAAGCATGCTCCGCTATTCTGCAATGTTGGCCACAGCATTGCGTGCGCGCGGAATTTCAGTAGAAACAGAACACCCGCCTGTTGTCCTGGGCGGGTTCCGTTTTTTTCATGGCGCAGCAAACAAGTGGGCGGGCTACTTCGATAAATACATACTTGCTCCGTTCTCTTTACGCCGGAAAGCCAGGTCCGCCGACATCGTGCATATCTGCGATCATTCCAACTCGATGTATCTGAAATGTGCAGGGAAGAAGCCAGCACTGATTACCTGCCATGATCTTATCGCCATATTTTCCGCGCAGGGCAAGTATGCTGGTGTTCACGTGGGGCAAACAGGGCGCGTCCTGCAACGCTGGATTGCTGCGAATCTGGTGAAAGCCAGAAACATTGTATGCGTCTCTCAGAAAACACTTCACGATGTACAGTCCCTGGCCCCCACCGCCAAGCCCGAAACGCGGGTGATTCATCATCCTCTTAACTGGAACTACTCGCGGTGCTCTGCGGAAGCGGTAGCGGCTGAAAAGGCCAAGAGCGGAATCGCAGCCGAAGAAACATATCTGCTGCATGTTGGGGGTAATCTCTGGTACAAAAACCGGCTTGGTGTCATGCAGATCTTTGCTGAACTCAGGAAGTCCGCTGTATTCCAGAACACCAGACTCATCATGGCAGGCAAGTCGTGGACGCCAGAGATGCGTGCTTTTTGCCAGAATTACAATCTTCAGCACGCCATCGTAGAACGGGTTGATGTTTCCAATGAAGAGTTGCAGGCCCTGTACTCCGGCGCGCTGGCGCTGCTCTTTCCCTCGCTTGAGGAAGGTTTTGGCTGGCCACTTCTGGAGGCGCAGGCATGTGGCTGTCCTGTAATTACCAGCAACCGTCCGCCGATGCCGGAAATTGCGGGAGAGGCGGCCATTTATGTTGATCCTCTCCAGCCTGAAGAAGCTGCCAGAATTATCCTGGAAAACGCTTCGCGCTTCCCGGAGTTGCAGCAAAAAGGACGGGAAAACCTGAGCAGGTTTTCCCTGGACCGTGCCATTGACAGCTATCTTGAGCTGTATAAAGATATGCTGCTTTCATGCTCCTGAGTTCACTCGGCTTGTTTGCTACAATCAAAATATCTGCTTTCCAAACGGAGAGGTGGCAGAGCCCGGTTGAATGCACCTGACTCGAAATCAGGCATACCTTTACGGGTATCGGGGGTTCGAATCCCTCCCTCTCCGCCACTTTAGAATCAATCATTTACAGAAAAAACTATTCCTCCTGTGTGCAATCGTGGAACAGAGCTGAAGAGCAATCGAATCCTACCGGTTTCTTGTCGCAGAGATGGCGGTAGTGTCCAGGTAGTGTCCAGTAAGTTTCGCACTTTCGATCTTCCTTGGAACTTAGGAAGGTTGTTGGTTGACGTTGTTTTGCCAGTGGTCGCCATGGGGACCACTGGCAAAGCGGCTCAGGCGATGGCCCGGACTTCGGCCAGCCTGTTCATCTGCAAGTAGCGTTTCGTGC
>Ga0209581_1000275_pt1 | contig 143115 bp, 130 predicted proteins | sample Coa_R2_FD_187160 | JGI IMG/M metagenome (GOLD analysis project Ga0209581, IMG submission 187160) | Surface soil microbial communities from Centralia Pennsylvania, which are recovering from an underground coalmine fire - Coalmine... | ecosystem: Environmental > Terrestrial > Soil > Unclassified...
CCGCCTCGATTCGCTCGTATAGCTGGCGCATCGACGCGCTCGCGCCCACCAGCCCGTGAAAGTGATTGCGCGCCTCCCGCGGCAGCGCGCTTACCTCCCGCTCCAGTGCGTGAATCCGCGCGCTGGCGACGGCCGTCCGGGACCTGAAGTAGGCGTCCGCAAGCAGGATCATCCGGATGTGGCTCAGCTTGTCGAACGATTGGTAGATATGCGGCATCTGCGGCGGAAACGTGGGAAAGGCGGTGGAAGCACTTTCCTCGAACAGATGCATCGAAACGATCAGCTCCGCGAACGGGACGCTGCGGTCGGCGAGTATTTCACCCACCTGCCGGACATCGGCCGCGAATCGGTCGATATCTTTGTTCAGCAGATCTCTCAGCGAGCAATCGAGCTCGTTTCCGAAAATTTCCATGAATTCAGTACGGCTCAGACTTCGGCTGTCGCCGAAGTGCAGGACATAAAGGCCGTGCCAGCGTTCAAGCACCTGGTCGCGATGCTGATGGATGGATTCCAGAACCGGCTGGAGGTCCTCGATGTCCGCTTCCCACAGCAGATGAAAGTATCGCGGGGTGCCGGCGCGCGGAGGAAACGGGTGAGATGGAGGAGTTGGCTTTGGTTCCATCGCTACTCGTTCATTCGTGTTCGGCTGGCGGCCAGATGGCCCTCTTGAGACTGGTTCGAATGGAGTCAGGGGGCCCTTCAAGGTCCGTAGCCATAAGAATCAGAAAGGGTATTATACTCGTCGATCCGGTCGAAATCATCTATATAACTCGGGAGATTGCGGTCGGAAACCGGACTGGCATGCTTCCAGCATCAAAAATCCAAGTCGCCCCTTCCGGGCGGGCCAGGAGGAATGACGAGCATGGGCTGCTGCTTCGGTTTCAATCCCCGGTTTGCCGGCTAGCCGCTAAGCATGGTCTTCCCATGAAGTCAAAGTCCGTTCCGCTCAACGGGCAGGCTCGCGGCCAGTGAATCATAAGCCAACCTCTCGCCGCAGGTTTCCAATCGACGGTGCTTCCTCAGCATTCGGCCCGCAGCGTGTCGCGGTCGTTTTCTCTCAGGATGATTCGATTGTGCGTTTGATCGGGGACGGATTGGGTGAAGGCTGGCGAGTCGAGCGATGTTTCGATCCAACCCAGGCGAGAGCCTCGCTGATAAAGCGCGGCGTCGGGATCGTAGTGGTGGATGATGGCGGAATTGAGGAAACCACTCGTGGATGGCTGCTGGATCAGGTGCGAAAATGGGCTCCGCGCGCGCTGGCCGTCTATATCGCCTCCCATCACTCTCCGGATGTGGAGCGGCAAGCTCGATCTCACAGCGTTCAGTACTATGCCTCGAGGCCAATCGACCGCGAACGCACCGTGAGAATTCTTCGGTCTTTTGTCGGAGCCGTTCGTTAGCCGAACGCAGCGCGCATCGCCTCAGCGCAATCTTCCGTTACAAGCCGGCCAAACGCTTCAAGCTCGCGGTTTCTCCGATTACGACCAGAAAGTCGCCGACCTCTATGATCGTATCGGGGTCGGGAATCATGGAGATCGGTTTGTCGCGGCGCTTGAGCGCGACTACACGAAGGCGCGAGTTCGCTCTTTCGATCGCGGCGATCGTCATGCCACGCACCGGATTGGCGGAGTCGATCCGAATTTCTTCCAGATCGACTTCCGATTCGCGTCCCGGGATGGAAAGTTCCAGGAAATCGACGACCGACGGGCGCAGGATGCTGGCCGCGATTCGCATCCCGCCCCATTGATAAGCCGACAGAACCTGATCCGCGCCGGCAAGCCGCAGGCGCCGAAGCCCAGCCTCCGAATCTCCTCGCGCATGGATGAATGCCCTGGGGTTTTTCTCGCGCACCGAAAGCGTGATGTACACGTTGTCGGCATCCGATGCCGTCGCTACCACGACCGCCCGCGCCGCACGCACTCCCGCTTCGTCCATGACTGATTCTTCGAGGGCGGAGCCAATCACGTAGAGCAGATCGGCCGCCGCCAGCTCGGCTTCCTTGGCGGGATCGGACTCGACCACGACCAGCGGCACGTTGTGGCGTTTCAATTCCTCGACCACCGCTTTGCCGAGACGGCCGAAGCCGCACACGATCACATGATCGTGCAGATTATGAATCTTTCGATACATCGCCGTCTTTCCGAAGAAGTCGCGAAGGCTTCCCTCGATGACCATTTCCGCGGCCGCGGTCAAAAGGTAGAACACGCTGCCGACGCCGACAATGATGAGTCCGATCGTGAACAATCGGCCGCCGGGACTGAGCGGCTTGACCTCTCCGAATCCGACGGTCGAAACCGTGATGACCGACATGTAGAGGGCATCGACCGGCGACATCCCCTCGATCATGTAAAAGCCCGCCGCGCCAAACAGAACGATCGCGGCGATGCCGGCCAGCGCGTAGGCGAACCGATGACCGGGAGTGGTAGGCGCGGGCACCGGCGACTTCTGCGTACGCGCGGGTCCGGGAGGATCGAAAGTGGATGGCATGAGACGGCGATGAGGACGGCGCTCGCGCCCGATCGCTTACTGCAGGCGCCGGTCGTCGTCCGATATGCAGAGCGACGATTCCGTGATGACAATTGCCTTCTGCTCGTGGCGCGCGCTTTCGCCCGGGTTCACCACCATGTTGTGCGCGCCGGCGAGATGGATTTTCTTTTCGTATTCGCACGCCTCCTGCGTGGCGTAGCTGCCGGCCTTGAACCACGTCTTGAGGGGCGCATTCACGCCGCCATCGCCGGCAGGCACGAGCAGCAACCAGGCAAAAACCACAACCGCACCGAGCAACGATTCGATCGCGCCTTCTTGCTCCTTCCTTCCGACCAACCAGGACATCTCGAGCTCCCTTCCGCATCGGCTCCCGCGCCGCAAGCGCATATCACGACAGAATCGGACCATCCGGTCCAGTCCCTGTGTTTGAACTAGCTACTGCCATGCCAGAAAAAGGTGTTGGCCAGGCGGTGAAGTTGGCCGAAATTGACGGCCTCGAAATCGCCGCCGGCGGCGCAGATGTAACCGTTGGATACACAATCGCGCAAACCGGGGCCGAGAACCGGCCCAAAATTGTGGATGGCTTGGAGCTTGCTTTTACGCGTGCGCTCCGGCGCGCCGGGAGGAATCCACACATGAATCCCAGACACATTCGGATCTTGGCGGCGACTGTTCTGGCGATGGGCGGGCTGGCGTCATCCGCAATCGCGGCTCCCAACTATATGAAGACCCCGGCGGGCATTTCCGATACGTCGCGCGATGCTTCCAGCTACGGCGATTTCATGCGCGCGATCTGGGTCCAGTCGGGCACCCAGGTCAGCTACGTAGGCCGTCAAAACGTAAACTTGCGCGTGTTTTTCACGGCGACCAGCTTCATCAAGCCGGCCATCACCGTCGATCAGTATCTCACCCTGGTCGGCAACTATTATCCGTCCGGGCAGGATCTGGTGCTGATGCGATGCCGGCCTTCGGCGGATCAGCGCCAGAACGTCAATCCGATCCTGGCTACCTGGCCGAACGTATTTTCGGCGATCGTTTCGGATTTTCAGGGCAGCGGTTTTTCCTGTCCGCCGAATCCCGCCGATGGCAACAACGTGATGTACTGCGCGGCGGTGGCTTATCAGGATGCGCAACAGGCGGTGTTTGTCACCGGATTGTCGGCGGCGCTGACTTCCGCGACGCAAATATTTCAAAACTCAACTTCCTCCGCGGGCGCGAAGGCTCTGAAAACCGACTACGGAATATATCCCGAGTTTACCGGCCTGGGATATGTCGCAAGCGGAAGCGGATTCGTCAACACGATGTCAACCGCGCAAATCCTGCGCGAATCCGTAGTGCCGGAATATTTGCTCGAGAACGTCACTCTGGTGGATGCGGGATGCCGATGCATTCAGGTTCCACAGTACGGCAATACAAAGAATCCCGATCTGCGCCACACCAAGCCTGTCGATCCCAATTACATCTGGCAGAAGGGTAAACTCCAAAGCGGCGCCTGCCACGTCATCAAGAAGCTGGGAACCATGATGAGCACGGCCGCGGACCCCGGATCGTCATCCGGTGACGCAAGCGGCGGCGACTCGGCTGAAACTCCCTGAGGGCGCGATCGGCGCCGCGTCGGTCAGTGGCTCGGCAGCGGTCCTTTGCGCATATCGAGCAGATTCAGCAGATTGCCGAACGGATCGCGAACCACCGCGCACTTTCCAATCCTGACATCGAACGGCGGCGCAACAGTCTCGCATCCCCGCGCGCACAGCATCGCGACCGCCGCTTCGACGTCATCCACGAGATAGTGAACGCCGCATTCCCTGGGGATGCCTGGATCGTTGTGCAGCACTATTTCGGCCTCGCTCTCCGGCATCCCCAGCGCAATCGCATGACGATCGGACCATCGAAAGCGCAGCCCGAGAACGTCCTCGTAGAACCGGCGCGCCTCAGCCAAATCGTCAACCGGGATCATCACACAGTCGATTTTGCGAAGAAGCGCCATGATCCTTCCGGTTTCACCCGCCCCGATAGGAGTTCGACTACTCCGCGACGCCGCCCTGGGCTGCGTCCGGCGCGGCTTCAGAGCGAACCGATTCCCGGCGCGGGCGATGCGAGAACTCGATGACTATTCCGTCCGGATCGGCGAAGAACAGCGCGTAATAGTCCGGCTCGCAGCAAACCCCGGGCGGATACAGCACTCTCGCGCCGGTCTCTTTCAGAAACGCGTACAGACCATCGACGTCTTCACGACTCTCAGCATCGAACGCCAGATGATGCAGTCCGGGGGCATCGCGATCGTGCTCCCGTCCGCGATTCTCGGGACGAGACCAATGCAGCGCGAACGAAAACGGTGAGTCGCTGTCGGCAGGAGCGAACACGATGTCGCGCCGATTCTGAACAACGATTTCGTAGCCAAGGTATCGCATCACCGGTTCGTAGAACGCCTTTGAACGCGCCAAGTCGGTGATGGTTAAGTTGACCTGCTTGACGAGCCGCGCCATCGGAAGATTCCTCCTCGCCGCTCAGATTCAGGATAGGCGAAAAAATAGCGAAGTCTCCGGCGCGACGCAAGCTTCGCTATTCCTGTCAACGACTCCCAATCTCACCTCCCCTTCCCGCGGAGGATCCCTTCGGCAGCACCGCCGCTGATGAATTGGCGATCTGACAGCGTCTTCTTCCACACCGCGACCGCGCTGGGCCATCGCTCGATTCGCGCATCAGGCCATCCCTTGCCCGGCAGCGCCGGAGGGAGCCGGCGCCAATCGATCGAAGTCAGCACGACCGCCTGAATTTCCGGATGTTCCCGAATCAACGCGGCGAGTTTGCCATACCAGGCCGCGGCTTCCTGGTCTGACTTTGGCCCCCGCACGACGCCAGCCGCTGAGGTCTGAAAGACCGGTGACGCTTCGCAGATGACAACGGGTTTGCGATGCGTTCGCGCGCCGGCGAGGAATTCATTGAGCTGCGGTTTGTCAAAATCGCCGAAGAGGCTGATTCCCCACCAGTCCACCACATCATCGCCCGGGTACCATCGCATGAAGTGCGGCCCGCCGAAGCCCGCTGCCGCTGCGCTCCAGACCGTGGCGGCCCGGTCGAGATGGGCTTCGCGCAGCCGGTCGATGATCTTCCGGAACGCCATGATGTAGAGGCTTGGGTCATATGGCATCCGGGGATTGTTGAAGTCATATCCGATTCGGATTAGCGCGGGGTTGCCCGCGTCGCGAATCGTATCCATCAGCATCACGATTTCCGGATCGCGCATTCCTTGCGAAGTGTCGCGCTGGGTGGCCTGGAAGTTGACCCCGATCTGAGCGACAAAGAAGCCCTTCTTGCGCGCGAATCCCTCATAGCGCTGCGCAAATTCCGGCATCACATTCCGGTCGAGCGCGGTGTAGAAGGAGATCAGAGATGGAGCAAACGGCTTCATCGCGCGCTCGAAGGACTCCAGGTCCTTCGCGTCGCCGGCTCCGACAGCATCGCCCTTGTCCCATTCCAAAGAGAACTGGCCCCATCCGTTCAGGATACGTCCCGCCGGCGGCTCCATCGCCGCGTCGTAAAACGGAGGAGCATCAGCCGCTTGCGCGAGAGTTGCCGGCGCGGCGAGGTTGAGGATCAGGGTTGCGATCGCGAGCAGGAGGATCATGCGAGCCGGAGCGGCGTGAATTCGCGCGCGGCGACGTTTCGTTCGATCGTGATGCCGATTCCGGATCGTCAGACGCTCATTTTCCCGGGCGGCGCACGATCTTCACATTCCCCCATTTGCCGATCGCGCCCTGGCCGTGGCATGAGATGCTGCCCTTGCCCGGCTGGATGTCTTTTTCGCTCATCAGCCCCATCGCGAGCGTGCACGGGCCGAGCTTGAAGGGGACGTTCGAGTAGCGCCGCACCTCGGCTCCATCCATCAGGAACGTCACGCGATCCTGGGAGCCATCATAAACGATCTCGAAGTGGTGCTGCTGGCCGGGCTGGGTGGCGCCTCGAATTTCTTCGAACAGACAGAAATATTTGGGACCTTGCGCGGGTTCATTGTCGGGCACGCCGGGGAACGGAAGTTTGCCGTACACGGTGGCGACGATGTCGTTGCCGACGAAGAAATCCAGGGCCGCGCCGGTCGAGAAATCCAGCACATTGAACGACACGAAGCCGTCGTAGAGGTCGTTCGGCCGGCCGTTGACGATGGTCGCGGCGAGATCGAGCGAAAACGAGATCGTGCCGCCCTCAGGAGGAGCGAAGGTCCTGGTGCTGAAATACATGTGCTTGGCGTTGTCGAGGATCTGGACGGAATCGTGATGCCGCGTGTAGGGAACCGCCGCTACGCGCAGAAAGCCGTCCTGGATGATCACCACCGCCTGCGGTTCCTGGTATTTCCAGAAGCTTCCGTCCTCCAAGGGAAAGCCGGCGGCCATCCAATCGCCCTCGCCGGTGATCACCGACGCAAAGTTCGAACAGTCGATTATTTCTTCACGTGCTGCCGATTTGTCTGCCACGGTCTTTTTTCTTCACACTTTCTTCGATCTGGGGCCGCAAGATCCCGCGCGGGGAGCGCTGTCGCGGGGATGCGAACTCGGTTAGTAAATGCCACATGGCGCTGTATGACAAGATCGGCGTCGGCTACGACCATACACGCCGCGCCGATCCCTACATCCTGTCGCGCCTCCTGCATCATCTCGCGCCCCCTCCGGGATCGCTCTGCCTCGACGTGGGCTGCGGGACCGCAAACTACACGATTGCGGCGAACGAAGCTGGAGTGCGGGTGGCGGGAGTGGATTTTTCCCGCGGGATGCTGAATCGGGCGCGCGAAAAGAACCGGACGCTCTGGCTATGCCAGGCGCGTGCGGAAGCGCTGCCTTACCGATCGGCCGCTTTCGCTGGAGTGATTTCCACCTTCGTTCATCATCATCTCGATGATCCGGCGGCGGCCTTTCGCGAGACGCGACGGGTTCTCAGGCCGGGTGCGCGCCTGGTGCTGCTGAACGCAACCATATAGCAAACGCGCCATTGCTGGCTTGTTGAATACTTTCCCAAGACCATCGCGCAGGCGATGGAGCCATACGAGCGAATCGAGACGTCAAGCGCGCTTCGCGCGGCGGGGTTCACGATCGCAGCCAGGGAGCCGTACGCGGTGCGCGACGACCTGCGCGACTGGTTTCTGTATTGCGGGAAAAACCGCCCCGAGCTTTATCTCGATTCGCGCGTGCGCGCGGGCATTTCCGCCTTTGCCAAAGCGCGCGACCGCGATGAGATCGAGCGCGGCGTCGCCCGTCTCGGCTCCGACATCGCGTCAGGCCGGATCGCCGCCGTGCGGCGAAAGTACGCGTGGGACGGCGGCGATTACATGTTTACGGTGGCGGTTCGCCAGGCCGCCTGAGAAGCGCGCCGGGCGCAGGCAATGCGCGGTGATTCATGCCGCGGCGGCTGTGCGGCGATTTTTCGTTTTTTCACCCAAGTGGTACGATGAATTGGTGGAGCTCACGCTTTACACCGACTACTCGCTTCGGGTGCTGCTCTACCTGGGACTGCGCGAGGACCGGGTCTGCCAGCTCGCGGATATCGCGGAAGCCTACGGCGTTTCCCGCCATCATCTGCTCAAGGTCGTTCAGGGGCTCGCTCGCCACGGGTTCGTTCGCACGTTTCGCGGCAAGGGAGGAGGAATCACGCTGGCGCGCGCTCCGCGCGACATCAACATCGGCCGTGTTATCCGCCTGGCGGAAGGGCCGATTCAGCCGGTCGAATGCCTGCGCGGAGACGCCAATCACTGCGTGATAACCGGCGCCTGCCGCCTCACCCGGTTGTTCCAGGAAGCGGCGCAAAACTTTCTGTCAACTTTCGATCACGTAACCCTGGCCGATCTGCTCGCCCATCGCAAATCCCAAATCAGCGACCTGCTGATTCACTGACCTTCCGCGGCCGATGTCGCGCACGGTCTTGATCGCGCGGCTTAAAACAAGTATTACAAATGCCGCTTTAGACCGAAGACTCCCCGGCCGCGCGTCCAAAGAGGGGCCGGCCGGGGTTTAAAGCAGTATTTGCAATATGGCTTTCGAGCGGAAAGGAAGAAACTACCCCATGCCATTGCGTCCATCCACGATGAAACAAAGCGGCGCCGCGCTCGGCGCGGTCCTGATTGCAATTGCGATGCGGCCGGGGCTGGCGCGAGCAAAAGCCTACACATTCGAGCTCAACATCCAGGACACCGTGATCACCCTGGTCGAAGGCCAGAAGTTCCATACCTTTGCCTTCAACGGCCAGGTCCCCGGTCCGCTCATCCACGTGAAGGAGGGCGACGACGTCACCGTCAAGGTCACCAACCTCACCACCCTCAACCACACCATTCACTGGCACGGCCTGCTGCAGAAGGGGACCTGGCAGATGGACGGCGTTCCCGGCGTTACCCAGCCGGCAATCGATCCGGGGAATACCTTCACCTATCACTTCAAGGCGGAGCCCGCCGGCACTTACTGGTACCACTGTCACGTCAACGTGAACGAGCACGTCTCGATGCGCGGAATGTGGGGACCGTTCATCATCGACCCCGCGAGACCGACCCCGCTCGAAAAGAAGGTGACCCGCGACTACGTGCTGATGATGGGGGCGTGGCCGTCGAAGTGGGCGATGAAGCCCGGCTACGGCGGAATTCCGGGCGACGTCGAGGACTATTTCACCATCAACGGAAAATCCTATCCCGAGACCCAGCCAATCCGGGTCAAAAAGGGCGACGTCATCCGGCTGAGATTGTTCGCGACCGCCGACGTTCCCCATTCCCTGCACATTCACGGCCACGTGTTTCTCATTGCCTTCAAGGACGGGCATCCGCTTCCGCAGCCGATCGAGGCCGACACGGTCTTGCTCGGGCCGGGCGAACGCTACGACCTGATTCTTGTCGCGGACAACCCCGGGCGCTGGATGGTCCACGATCACATCGACACTCATACCACCAACGCCGGCAAGCCGATGGGCGGTGTCATGACGATCATCGAATACGACGGCGTCGAGCGCAGCGACGACTGGTACGACTGGAAAGACAAGAAATTTGTCCCCGATTTCTACTACGAGGAGTCGCTGAAGAAGCCCTACGGGATGTACGAGAGCGCGGCCTTCAAGGGCCAGCCTGCTCAATAAACCGCCGATCGCATCCAGGAGGCACCATCATGAGCAGGATTTCATTTTTCCTGTGCGCGTTGGCGACCGCGCTCTGCGCGCCGTCTCTCGGGCTGGCGGCGGACGCAAACGCCATCCTGAGCCGGCAATGCGCGCAGTGCCACGCGTTGAGCAAGCCCGCGGACGCATCAATTGACCGGTTGTGGACGCGAAAAGGGCCGGATCTCTACTACGCCGGCAGCAAATTCAACCAGCCCTGGCTGGTGGAATGGCTGCAGAATCCGCGCAGGATTCGGCCCGCCGGCGAGTTCTACTTCACGCACATCAAGGCTACTCCCGACGGCGACGTGATCGATGCCTCGACCCTGACCTCCCATCCCAGGCTGTCAAAGGGCGATGCCGACGCGGTTGCGGCCGCCCTGATGGCGCTCAAGGGTCCCGACGACCTAGTGCGGAAGGGCGCGTACAAGAAGCAGCCGGTGCCCGCGATGATCGGCGCGATGTTCTTCGAGAAGCTGCGCGGGTGCGCGGCCTGTCACATGGACAAGCCGGGACAAGGCGGGCAGTCGGGGCCCGAGCTTTATGACGCGGGCCTGCGCCTCCAGCCCGATTTCGTCTACGCCTACATCAAGCAGCCTCAACGCTTCGATCCGCATGTCTGGATGCCGCAACTCGATTTGTCCGATACCGACCTGCAGCGGCTGACCGGCTACCTGATGACGCTTCAGGATGGGTCGCCGAAGTGAAATCCGTTAGCGCGCGCCGCGCTTCATCCGGATCGAGGCGCGGCGTGCTTGCCGAAGAGAGGAGACCGCGATGCTGACAGTGCGTGTTCAACCGGTCCGCGTCTTTGCCCTAGCCGTGGCTGTCCTGCTGGCCTGCCCGAGAATATGCGCGCCTGCCCGCGCGGACGACGATGCCAGATGGGCCGCGACCGCGAAGACCTACAACACCTATTGCGCCCAATGCCACGGGCTCAACCGCAACGGCAAAGGGATCAACGCGAAATCAATGGCGGTCCAGCCCCGCGACCACTCGGATCCGAAGGGGATGGGTCCGATACCCGATGCCGAGATCGTCAAGGCGATCACCGACGGAGGGCTGTCGGTCAACAAATCGGTGCTGATGCCCGCGTGGGGCAAGGTGCTGAGTCCGCAACAAATCCAGGATCTGGCCGCTTACATCCGCCACGTCTGCAACTGCGGATCGGCCGCTAACCACTGATCGAAAGCAAAGGAGCCTTCAATGATCTCACACAAGCGCAACCTGCTCAGCGTCGGAGTTCTGGCGATGATTCTGGCGGCCGCTTCGGCCGCCGCCGCCAAAACCGTCACGGTCACGCTGCACGCAAAGGAAGTGGACCTGCCGATTGACAACAAGGGGACGATGTATCGGGCGTGGACCTTTGACGGCAAAGTACCGGGACCGCTGGTCAGAGTGACCGAAGGAGACACGATCGACTTTACCCTGGTGAACGATCCGGCGAACAAGAACTCGCACGCGATGGACTTTCACGCCGCGCAGCTCGACGTGGTTAAGGATTTCGGCGCGGTCAAACCGGGGGAGAGCAAGCACTACACCTTCACCGCGCATTATCCGGGCGTCTTCTACTACCACTGCGGCGCCGATCCGATGATCCAGCACATCGCGCACGGGATGTTTGGCGCGATTATCGTCGATCCCAGGGATCCGCGCGCGATGCCCAAGGCGGATCGCGAGTACGTTCTGATCCAGTCCGAAATCTATCCCAACCCCGACGATATCGAGAGCCTGATGGCGGACAAGTGGAAGAACGTGGCGTTCAATTTCGGCGTCTTCAAGTACGACCCGGTCCACGATTCCAACGCCACGCGCTGGCTGCAGGCGAAACCCGGGGAACGGGTGCGCATCTACTTCGTCAACGCGGGACCGAACGAATTCTCTTCGTTTCATCCGATCGCGGGAATCTGGGATCGAGTCTATCCAAGCGGTAATCCGCGCAACGCGATCTACGGACTTCAAAGCCTGACGGTCGGCCCGGGCGATGCGGCCACATTCGACCTGGTGTCGCCGGTCGAAGGCGCCAACGCAATCGTCACGCATTCGCTGCGCTCCGCGCTCTCGGGCGCGATCGCGGTGATCATGTTCACCAAGGATGCCGACCCGAGCATGGGGCACGGCGAACAAATCGTAGTCAGGTAACAAGCGGCGCGATGCGGGCCGCGCTCGCGGCGGCCCGCATCTCCGATGCTCAGCGCCCATCACCGTTCCGCCGAACCGCAATGCAAGTGAAAGACAATAGGACGTTTGCTGCTCTGCGTCGCGGCAAATTTACGATCGGAGCTTTGCTGTTGGCGTTGCTGAGCGCCGCCGCAGGCAACGCATCCGCGGAAGTCGACCTGCTCGAAATCCATGGGCAGCCGCTGGTTTTGACCGCCACCGGGCAGAATCGCGAAGAAGTATGGAACTGGTTCGATCCGCCGCCGGCCGCCAATGGCCATAGCTACGAGAACCAGTACCACTTTCTAGGAAGCTGGGTGCGCGTAGGCTTTGGCTACCGGCTCGAGAGGGTAAAAGGCTTTGTCGAGGTGATGAGCCCATACCTCATCAACCTGCCCGACAATGCGACTGCGCCGCCGCCTCAAGGACTCCTGGGCCTCGGCGCCAACTATTTTGATCCCAACCGAAGCGTCAACGACGCCAGCGTCTTTCTCAAGCAGGGCTACCTGGAGTTTCGCGACATCGGACTGGAAGGCTTGAGTTTCAAGGGCGGGCGCTTCGAATTCTTGGACGGTGCGGAATATCAGCCGCCGCAGCTCGATCCGGAACTCGGATGGCTGGTCCGCAATCGTATCGCCCAGAGGCTGGTTGCCAACTTCGGATTCAGCGACGTGATGCGATCGTTCGACGGAGCGGTAGCAGGCTATGGCAATGATAAATTCCAGGCGACCGCGATGTACTCGGTGCCGACCAAGGGCGTGTTCGATCTCGACGGGATGGAAGAGTTGAGCGGCATCGATCTCGCCTATGCGTCGCTCAATGCGGGGCCGCGCCTTTTTCGCTCCGGGCTGTGGGGCAACTCGATGCTCCGCGTGTTCTACATATTTTACAACGATGGCCGCGGCATCCCGCTGGTCGACAACCGAAGGCTTTCAGGTTCAAAAGCGGATACGCAGGCGGTCTCGATCGATACCATCGGCGCCGACTACCTTCGGGTTGTACCCGCCGGTCCTGGCACGGCTGACTTCCTGATATGGACCGCCGGCCAGTTGGGCAAGTGGGGAAACCAGAATCAGAGAGCCTATGCCATCGTCGCCGAGGCCGGATACCGGTTGAACGAGGTTGCCTGGAAACCGTGGCTGCGGCTTGGTTACACGGCAGGTTCGGGCGACGACAGCCGCGGCGGCTCGACGCACGGCACGTTTTTCCAGATCCTGCCGACGCCGCGGCTTTACGCCTTCTTCCCGTTTTTCAACATGATGAATGTGGATGACGCGATGGCGCAGATGGTGCTCAATCCGCGCGCCGATATGGAAATCCAGGCGTCGGCGCACGGGCTGTGGCTCGACTCGAAGAACGACCTTTGGTACTCGGGCGGCGGCGCCTTCGACAACCGTTCGTTCGGCTTTTCAGGCCGGCCCAGCAACGGGCATGGCTATCTGGCGACGCTGACTGACTGCCAGTTGACTTATCCGCTGAACCGCCATCTCACAATGCAGCTCTATTACGGCCACGCCTTCGGCGGGAGCGTAATCGCGGCGATATATCAGGCCGGCCGCGAAAGCGACTTCGGCTTCATCCAGATGACCTGGACCTTGTAGCCGGCGCTGAACGTTTCCGGCGATCGCGGGCAGGGTTCTTAAACGCGGCACATCAGGCCGCCATCGACCACGATCGCCTCGCCGGTGACGAAGCCGGCCGCCGGCGAAACCAGGTAGAGGAGGGCGCCCCCGAGTTCCTCCGGTTTGACGAGCCGGTTGGACGGCAGATACTTGAGCAGCGTCTTCTTGAAATCTTCATCCGCATTGACGGGGCTGGCCGCTTCTTCGATCCATCCCGCTTCGAGCGCATTCACGCGAATTCCCTTGCGCGCCCATTCCAGCGCCAGCGCGCGGGTCAGGTTCAGGACTCCGGCCTTGGCCGCGCAGTACAGGCTTGCGTTGGGAACGCCCCGATCCGCGAGGACCGACGTGATGTTCACGATGACGCCGCCGCCCTGCCGCAGCATCACGCGCCCGCCTTCCTGGCATGACGTCCACACCCGCTTGAGATTGCTCTCGATCACGCGCTCGAAGGCGGTGTCGTCCGCGGCTTCGGCGGGTCCAAACCATGGATCGTCGAGCGCGTTGACCAGGATGTCGAGGCGGCCCATCCGCTTTGCGGCCAGATCGGCGGTCGCGCTCAGGTCGGCGCGGACAGCGCTGTTCTGCACCTGAATTTCCGGTTTTTCGCCCGCGGCCTGCACCGCCTTGGCGACCTCCCTGAGCCTGGAATCCGTTCCCGGCTCCTGCGATGCGATCATAAGCTTGGCGCCGGCCTCGGCCAGCGCGATGGCAGCTGCCCGCCCGGTTACGTTTTCCGCGCCGACAACCAGGGCGCTTTTGCCTTCGAGTGAAAAGTCGTCGAGGAATTCCTTGGATGCCATGATGTCACCGTGATTCCGCGGGCAGGTTCGGGATCGCGCCGGTCGGGGTTACGCCGCCCGCCAGACCGCCGCCGTCGATGGCGATGAACTCGCCGTTGATGTGGTTCGATGCGTCGGAGGCGAGGAACACCGCGAGCGGGCCCAGCTCGGAGTCGTCCCCCGGCCGCCCGATCGGTATGAATTTCCCGCCCTTGAAAAACCGCATCATTTCCTCGTTGTGGGGGAAGATTCCCGGCACGATGCAGTTGGTCTGGATATTGTTCAGCGCGTAGGTGAGAGCCAACGACCGGGTGAGCTGAAGGACCCCGCCCTTCGAGCACGCGTACATATAGTTATGCTTGCCGCCGCGAAGCCCGTAACCGGATGCGACGTTGATGATTTTGCCGCGGTTCTGCTTCACCATCTGCGGAATCACCGCGCGCGCCGCGTAGAACTGGCTGCTCAGATTGGTGTCGAGGCCGCGCCGCCATTCCGCGTCGGTGATCTGTTCGATGGGCTTGCCGAGCGAATCATCGCCGCCGCCCGCGTTGTTGACGAGGATGTCTATTCTGCCGAACTCGCGCACCGCCGCGGCCGCCATCGCATTGACCTGGATGGAGTCGGTTACGTCGGTTTGCACGATCGCGCATTTGCGGCCGGTTTTGCGCACTTCCGCGGCCGTCTCCTCGAGCTGCGCGAGCGTGCGCGATGCCGCCACGATATCGGCGCCCGCCTGCGCGAACTTTATCGCCATCGCCCGGCCCAGTCCGCGCCCGGCCCCGGTGATTATCGCTACGCGGTCGTCGAGTTTGAGAGCGTCAAGAATCATTGGTGTCACCTCGATCGGACAACGCCATCAGCCGTGGCGTCGCAGGACAGCTACTAACATAGCAGCACTCATCGGCAAATAAGGCCACGCAAACCCAACGGTTCCGGGCCGGCGCTTTTGACGGCGGCTGCGGGCCGGTCCTATAGTGAAGCCGGAGGCTGCCATGGCGCTCAAGATCACGATGTTTTCCGACTTCGTTTGCCCGTTCTGCTACATCGGGTTCGAGGTGATGCTTAAGCTCAAGCCGGAGTTCAATATCGATCTGGAATGGCGTGGTTACCAGATTCATCCCGAATGGCCGGCCGAAGGCATCCCGGTCGAAAAAGCCAGATCCGCATCCGACATGGACACGCGCCAGGCCATATGGAAGCGAATCACCGCGATGGCGGAAGCGGAGGGGTTGGAGATCAAAGCGCCCAGCGTCTTCACGAATTCCCACGCGGCGTTGGCGGCATGCGAGTTCGCCCGTGAAAAGGGAAAAGCGGAAGAATTCGAAGCCCGCGTCTTTCGCGCGTATTTCGTGGAAGGCGGGAATATCGGCGATGCGACGCTGGTCGCGCGGCTGGGAGCTGAGGTTGGGCTCGACCAGACCGAAGTTGCCGAAGCCGTCAAATCGCCGCGTTACGCGATGCGGCTTAAGAACAACGCGCTTGCGGCTCATCAGCGCGGCGTGACCGGCGTCCCGACATTCTTTATCGGCGAGTATCCGCTGGTGGGCGCCCAAAGTTCCGACGTGGTGCGGCAGATTCTCCAGCGCGCCTCTGAACGGCTGATCGCAACCGCCTGATTTTCAACATCCCGATTCCTCTCCTTCCTGCGGAGCACTTGCGATGCGGCTGAAAGACAAGATTGCAATCATCACCGGCGCCGGCAGCGGCCAGGGACGTGCCGCGGCCATCCTGTTCGCCAAAGAGGGCGCGAAGATCGTCGTCTCGGACTGGAAACCGGAACTCGGCGAGGAGACCGTCACGCTGGTCAAAAGCGATGGCGGCCAGGCGATCTTTGTGCGCACCGACGTTTCCGAGTCCGCCGACGTTCAGAAACTCATCCGCACGGCCGTCGACACCTTCGGCCGCATCGACATTCTTTATAACAACGCCGGCGTCGGCTTCTCGTCGCCGCTGTCGATGTCCGACGTGATCAACACGCCCGAAGCCGACTGGGACCGCGTGATCGCGATCAATCTGCGCAGCATGTATCTGACCGCGAAATACGGCATTCCGGAGATGATCCGCACTGGCGGCGGCTCGATCATCAACACCGCATCGATCGCGGCGATGATCGGGTCGGAGGCGGCGCACGCTTACACTGCCGCGAAAGGCGGGATGGTCGCGCTGTCGCGGGCGCTGGCGGTCGAGTTCGGGCCCAGGAACATCCGCGTCAATTGCATATGCCCGGGCGCGATCGACACTCCGATGATTGCTCCGGTAGTCGATCCGCTGAAAAAATCCGGCCGACCTTTCATGACTTCTCCGATTCGCCGCCTGGGCACGCCCGACGACATCGCCTATTGCGCCCTCTACCTCGCATCGGACGAATCCAGTTTTGTCACCGGAGCAACCTTCGTCGTGGACGGCGGATACACGGCGCAATAGTGCCCGGTAACCCGCCCGGGTGATCCTTCGAGGATCGAGAAAATGCCGGAAACCGCTTCGCAGTCATCGCCGCCTCGCCACAACGCGCGTCCCGCACCCGACGCCACCACGATAATCATGGTTCGCGAGAGCGCAGCCCGCGACGCACCCGAGCTGTTCATGGTGAAAAGATCGGGCGGAGCGGATTTCTTTGGCGATGCGTACGTTTTTCCGGGCGGCGGCGTCGAGCCCGAAGACTCCGCGGCAAAGCTCGCGGCGCATGCCCGCCCGATTCCCGCGAACGATCTCGAACGACTCACCGCGGAAGGGTTGTCGCCGGAAGAAGCGGCGGGATGCTGGATCGCGGGGATTCGCGAGCTGTTCGAGGAAGCGGGCGTGATGCTGGCCTATCGCGATGGATCGATGCTGAGTTTCGCGGATGTAGCGACTCGCGATCGCTTCATGAAGTATCGCGAGGAGATGATCGCCGGCCATACTTCGTTTCGCGAAGTTGTCGAGCGCGAGAACCTTACCCTCGCCACCGATCGCATCCACTATTTCTCCCGCTTCGTTACGCCGCCCTACGCGCGCAAGCGCTACGATACCCGGTTTGTCGTGACGCGTGCGCCCGACAATCAGCTTGCCAGCCACGATCGCACGGAGGTCGTTTCCGGCGATTGGCTGACCGCGGCGGCCGCCGTCGCTCTTTATCATTCGCGCGCCCAGCAAATCGTGCCGCCGACCCTGCAGAACCTGCTCGAATTGGAACCGTGCCGCGCGTTTGACGAGATCGAATCGCTCGCGCGGTCGCGGGTGATTGCTCCGGTATGCCCCGGACTGGTGAGAATTGCCGGCCGGTACACCCTGATTTATCCGGGCGATGCCGACTTTGTGCCGCAGCTTGAACCCGCGTTCACCTCGATGTACAAGCGGCCCGCCGCGCTTGCGGTCCTGCGTTTCGTCCTCGAAGAAGGCGGCCGATGGGCGATTGCGCCGGGCACGCCCGCATCGCGAAAGGGAGAAAAGGTCATGGCCAAAACCATCGAACAACGGATCCAGGAACTGGAAGACCGCGATCAAATCAAGGAGCTGACCGCGCGCTATTGCTGGCACGTCGCACATGGCGAGGGCGAGAAAGTTGCCGGCCTGTTCACCGACGATGGAGTGCTTGAAGTAACCGACGGCAGCTTCAAGCCGGTGCATGGCAAGGAAGCCCTGCTGAAGTTTTACCGAACTTCAGTTAATCAACCGGAACTGGCGATCCCATTCATCCAGAACCACATAATCGAGGTCAAAGGCGACGAGGCGGAAGGCACCTGCGGAATCGAAGCTCGCTTCTCGCGCAACGGCGAGAGCGTGACGGCCGCCGGCTATTATGAAGATCGCTATCGGCGGGTGAACGGAAAGTGGCTTTTCGCGCAGCGACGAATCACCTTCCATCACGTCGTTCCCCTCAAGCAGGGATGGGCGGAAGCCAAGGCCGAGGCGCCTCGGCGCGGGTAACGCCGGAGGTGGCGCTGGTCTCGCGGCGCGCCCTGTCTTACAAGTCAGGGTGATGGCGGCGCGGCGGGACACAATCTTTCTGGACCTGCGTGGCATCAAGTGCCCGCTCAACTGGGCGCACGCGAAGGTGCGGCTTGAACAGATGTCGCGCGGACAAGTGCTCGAGATTTTGCTCGATGATCCGCGCGGCGCGCGCGACATCCCTCGCGCGGCGGAAGCGGAGGGTTACGTGATGCTCGAATCGGCGGCCAGGGACGGAGTGTTCACGCTGCGAATCGAGAAATAGCCGCTTCAGTCGCGCGGAGGGTCCGGTTCGGCAATTGCGGCACGCATCGAATCGGACTACAGAGTTGCGATTATGCGAGTTCAAGTCGGCGATGTCCGCCTGTTCTTCGATGTCGAAGGCGCAAAGTTGCGGGCTGACGGGCCGCGGATGCGCGAAGTTCCAACGCTCGTGCTGTTGCACGGCGGACCCGGTTTCGACCATTCTATCTTCAAGCCCGAGTTTTCGAGACTCGCCGACATAGTTCAAATCGTCTACCTGGACCATCGCGGCAACGGCCGCAGCGATCGCGGCGCTCCCGAGCATTGGAATCTTGAGCGATGGGGCGACGATGTGCGCGCGTTCTGCGACGCGCTCGAAATCGAGCGGCCGATCGTGATGGGCGAGTCGTTTGGCGGGATGGTCGCGATGGCCTATGCGATTCGCCATCCCGGCCATCCATCCAAGCTCATCCTGGCCAGTACCGCCGCGAAGATGCGCTTCGACCGCTCGCTCGAAGTGTTCGAGCGGCTCGGTGGCGGCGAGGTGCGGGAGATCGCGCGCCGGTTTTTTGAGAATCCAACGCAGCCGGTGATGGCCGAATATATCCGCAGTTGCCTTCCGCTTTACAATCAGCGCCCACAGAACCAGGAGTGGATCGCGCGGTCGGTTCAGCACATGGAGCTGACTTCGTTCTTCTTCAACGGCGAGATTCGCAGGTTCGACATGCTGGCCGAGCTTGCGAAGATCCGATGCCCGACATTGATAACCGCGGGAGATCTGGATCCGATTACGCCGATCCAGAACGCCGAAGACATTGCGGCGGCGATCGCGCCGGGCCTCGCCCGCCTCGAGCGTTTCAAAAACACAGGACATGGCTGCCAGCGGGATGATCCGGAGAAGTTCTTCCGCATTGTCCGCGAATTCCTGTTGTCGTGAGCATCTCCGCGCGACCACGCTATCGGCGGACTCGCGGCCCTATTGGGCTTCTGACCGAAGCTCAAGCATCGGCGACTGGTCGATCCTGATCAGGCCGCGGCGAGGCCGATCCAGATCGATGGTCACCAGGATCACCATGCTCAGGAGCACGCACAAGGTGGTCGTTGCCGCGAAATGGCGGCGGTTTCCAAGGCCACATCCGTATCCCGCGAGACCGACAGTCAGGATCGTAACCAGAAGCAGAAACACGAGGACCGGTTGAGGTACGTGGTTCGCTCGGGCGGCGTCGCGCTTCGCCGCAACGCCCATGAGGTCGTTCAAAGAGCTTACGAACATTCCAGCCGGAACCGGAACCGGATTTTTCGCGACGACCTCCACCGCCAGTGACCAGAGCTGGTTTAGGATGCGAGTGCAGCCAAGATTCGCGGTGGCGGCCTGTTGCTCGTCCTGTGCCATGAGGTAATTGTCCAAACGACACGCAACGTACTTGTCGAGCAGCGCCTTGATTTCACTCCGGGAAGGCTCCGGGAGCATTCGCGAACGCAGGGAAACCGTGCCGATCGCATCGGCTTCATCGATCAGCAACTGTTTTCGGGTTTCGTAGCGAGTCACCGACATCGAAAACGTGAAGGCGAGCAGAAGGGCAAGCAGGCCCATCGCTCCGCCTTGCAGCGTCCAGTAGTGCGATCTTGCGGATTCCTCAATTTTGTTCCGGATCGCGCGACCCCGCCGAAAGCCGATTTCCGCGGCGATTAGCAGCAGCACCAGCAGCATCGCGATGATCAGAAATTCGTTCTGTCGGTACAGGAATTCCTCTGACAGCAAATTCATTCTCCCCAATCAGCCAGCCAGGCGTTTTGACCGAAACTCTCCGGCAGCCGTGATTCCTAGCAAATTGGAAAGCTCCGCAGCGATGGCTCGCAGTTTTCGCGCGGTCCCCGCGGGAGCGCGCATGTGATAGTAAGTCTTCAGCCATGCGATGCGGCAGTTGCGGCACCGAAAATCCCGCCGGAATGAAGTTCTGCGGCAATTGCGCCGCGCCGTTGCGCAATCTCTGCCCAAAGTGCGGATTCGAAAATCCCGGCGGGTTCAAGTTCTGCGGGCAGTGCGCCGCACCGCTTGAATCGGGCGCATCCGCTTCGCCACGCGTCCGGGAGGAGCGGCGACACGATGCGGCAGCCGACAATGCCGGCACCTTGCCGGATGGCGAGCGCAAGATAGTCACCGCGCTGTTCGCCGATATCAAGGGTTCGATGGACTTGATGGAAGACCTCGATCCCGAGGAGGCCCGCGCCATCATCGATCCCGCGATCGCCCGGATGGTGGAGGCGGTGCACTACTACGGCGGACACATCGTTCAATCCACCGGCGACGGGATCTTCGCGCTGTTCGGCGCTCCGCGCGCCCAGGAAGATCATCCCCAGCGAGCCCTCTACGCCGCGCTCAAGATGCAGGATGAGATGCGGCGCTACGCCGCGCAGTTGCGGCAGGCGGGTCGGCCGCCCGTCGAAATCCGAATCGGCGTAAACACGGGAGAAGCGGTCGTTCGTTCGATCCGTACCGGCGACACCGCCGAATACACGCCGATCGGGCACGCGGTCAGCCTGGCCGCGCGGATGCAGACCTTGGCGCCTTCGGGCTCGGTCGTGATTGCGGCCGAAACGCAAAAGATTGTCGCCGGATATTTTGAGCTCAAACCGCTCGGTCCCGCGCGCATCAAAGGAGCAAGCGAGCCGATCGAAGTCTTCGAGGTGGCCGGTTTCGGACCGTTGCGCACGCGGCTGCATCGATCGGCCACCCGCGGACTGTCCAGGTTCGTCGGCCGCGGCGCCGAAATCGAGCAGATGAAGCGGGTTGCGGAACTTGCCCGTGCCGGCCACGGGCAAATTGTCGCCGCGGTCGCCGAGGCCGGAATCGGCAAATCGCGCCTCTTCTTCGAATTCAAGCAGATGCAACAGGCGGGATGGCTGGTGCTGGAGGCCTTTTCGGTCTCACATGGGAGGGCCAGCGCCTACCATCCGGTTATCGACCTGCTCAAAGGCTATTTTCGTATCGCGGACGGAGACGACGAGCGCGCGCGGCGCGAGAAAATCACCGGCCGCGTGCTCGCTCTCGATCGATCGCTCGAAGGCACGCTGCCGTATCTGGCGTCGCTGATGGGCGTTGAAAGCCTGCCATCAACCACGGCCCCGCGGAGCGCGGCGGAAGCGATGGAAGAATACGGGAGGTTCTGGGAGCAGAGTCTCGATCGGCTGCAGGCGCTGACGACGGGCGGGCAGATCGCCTCGCTCGAAGGCATGGATCAGTCGATCCATCGCGCGCGTACGCGCGACGCGATCAAACGCCTGTTGCTGCGCGAAAGCATGAATCAGCCGCTGATGGTCATCTTCGAGGACCTGCATTGGATCGATGACGACTCGCGCGCGGTGCTCGACGTGCTGGCGGATTCGATTGGGACCGCGCGAATCCTGCTGATGGTCAACTACCGTCCCGAATACCATCATCAGTGGAGCAACAAGACTTACTACACGCAGCTTCGCCTCGATCCTCTCGGTTCCCGGATCGCGTGCGAACTGCTCGATGGGCTTTTGGGCGGCGCGGCGGAACTCAAGCCGCTCGAAGAGATGATCATCCAGCGCACCGAAGGCAATCCCTTCTTTATGGAAGAGATGGTCCAGGTGCTGTTCGACGAGGGCGTTCTGGTGCGCGACGGATCGGTCAAGCTCGCCAAACCGCTTTCATCGATAAAAATTCCCGCCACCGTCAAAGGCATCATCGGCGCGCGAATCGACAGACTCGGCGCGCCTGAGAAGGAACTTCTCCAGACTCTGTCCGTGATCGGAAAAGAGTTTCCGCTGGGACTCGTGCGATACGCGTCGGGCAAATCGACGCAAACGCTGGTCCCGCTGCTTGCGAATCTCCAGTTGGGCGAATTCATCTACGAGCAGCCCGCGGCGCCCGAGCCCGAGTACACCTTCAAGCACGCCCTGACCCAGGAAGTCGCTTACGATTCGGTGCTGGCCGACCGCCGCAAGGCCATCCACGAACGGACCGCCGAGGGCATCGAGCATCTCTACGAGGGCCGGCTCGAGGAGCATATCGACGAGCTGGCCAATCATTATCGCCGCAGCGGCAATGTGGCGAAGGCGATCGACTACCTGACGCGAGCCGCTCAGCAAGCGCGATTGCGGTCGGCGTACGAAGAGGCGGTGCGCTATCTGAGCGCGGCGATCGACCTGGTTATGACCCTGCCCGACAGTCCGGAGCGAGCGCGGCGCGAGGTCGAACTTCGTGTCGCCTACGGGCAGGCATTCGTGACGATCCACGGATTTGCCGCGCCCGAGCTCGAATATCATACGCAGCGCTCGCGCGATCTGCTGCAGAAGGTTGGCGAGTCGCCGGAGGTTCTGCTGGTTCTTAACGGGGTGTGGGGCGTCGAATTTTCGCGCGGCCGTTTCAGGGAGGCCGCGGAAGTCGCCGAGCGGATGCTTGCGATTGGCGAGGCGACTCGCAGCGAAGCGGCGATCGCCGGCGGCCACGCGGCGGTCGGCGCAACCGAGATGTGGCGCGGCAATCTGGAGAAGTCGCGCGCTCATTTCGAACGCTCGCTTGAAATCTACGACTGCGACCTCGAAACCTACCTCCCGATGCCGTATGCGGCGGTTATTCCGGGGCGATGTCATTTTTCGTGGACGATGTGGGCGCTCGGCTATCCGGACCGGGCGAAGCGCCTCGTCGATGAGGTCCAGCAGTTCGCGCTACGGCTCAATCGCCCTTACAGCATGGCGTTCGCTCTACAATTCGCGATCGCGATGGGCGACTTGCGCGGAGAGATCGGCGACGTGCGCCGCCAATCCGAGGCGCTGATCGAACTGTCGCAGGAACACGGCTATCCGCATTGGCTTGCTTCGGGACGCATGTCGATGGGCGCGCTGATCGTCGAAACGGAGGATTTCGACCGAGGAATGACGCTGCTGCGCGAGGGCCTCGAGGGTACGCGAAAGTCGGGAACCCTGCCGGTTTTTCGCTACGGCGCTCTGCTGATGGCGGGAGCGATGCTCCGGGCCGGCATCATCGATGAAGGCTTGCGTCTGCTCGACGAATCAGCCGAGGGTATCGAGTCGGATGACCAGCACTTTCAAGAGGCGGAAATATGGCGGCTGCGCGGCGAATTCATGCTCGCCAAGCATCAGGAATCGGACGCGGCCGCGTACTTTCATCGCGCGATCGAAATCGCGCGGGCCCAGCGGGCCAAATCGTGGGAACTTCGCGCCGCAACCAGTTTGGCGCGGATGCTGGCGTCGCAGGACAAAATCGATCAGGCGCGCAGCGCGCTCGCTCCGGTCTATGATTGGTTCACCGAAGGTTTCACTACCGGAGATCTGACCCTCGCCAGGACTCTGCTCGACAAACTGGCTTGATTCTCGCGGCCGGCGCCTCGTGCTACTTCACGCGGCGAAAGTGATCGGCCAGGCGCTTGAAGAACCCGGCTCTTGCGACGGTGGCCTGGGTCACGACTGGAACGGCGTCGATCTGCTTGCCGTCCTCGGTGACGAGAAGTTGCCCCACTTCCGCGCCCTTGGTGACCGGAGCGCTCAGGAACCTTGCGGACGGATTCCACGCGACGCTGATCTTGCCTTCTTCTCCCTTGCCGACCGTTACAAACGTGTCATGCGCGGGCGCGATCGCGACCGAATCCGCGACTCCGTAAAAGACCGGAATAGTTGAAGGCATCACCTTGTGCGCGTCGGGCTTTGCGGTCACAAACGTGCGAAAGCCCCAGTCGAGAAGCTTCTCCGTTTCGACCCGCCGCTTCTCCGAACTCGGCGTTCCCATCACCGCCGACACCAGGCGCGTGCCATTCGATCTCGCCGTCGCGACGAGGTGATAGCCGGCTTCTTCGACATGGCCGGTTTTTATTCCATCGACCCGCGAATCGTAAAAGAGCAGCGAGTTGAAGTTGGGCTGCTTGATCTTGTCGAAGGTGAATTCCTTTGCGCCCGTGTAAGTCAGCGCTTCCGGATGATTGGTGACGAGCATCCGGCCGAGCCTGACCATGTCGAACGCGGTGGTGTATTCGTCTTCGGCCGGAAGTCCGTCGGGATTGGTGAAGTGCGTTTCCTCGAGCCCCAGCTCCTTGGCCTTCGCATTCATCTGCGCGGTAAATCCTTCGGCGCTGCCGCCGAGGTATTCGGCGAGCGCCACCGCGGCATCATTTCCCGATGACACCATCAGGCCGTACAGCAGGTCGCGTACCGCAACCTTCTGGCCGACTCCGAGGAACATCCGCGAGACGCTCTGGTCCATCGAAAGGCGCCAGGCTTGCTCGCTGATCGGCATCATGGTGTCGAGGGTGATGCGCTTCTGTTCGAGCGCGTCGAGCACCATGTAGAAGGTCATGATCTTCGCGAGGCTCGCCGGCTGCATCCGCTGATGCTCGTTGTAGGCGTAAAGGACGGCGCCGGTGTGCTCGTCGATCATCATCGCCGCCTTGGCATCCAGCGCGAACGGGGCCGGGCGATCGCCAAGCACGTGAATTCCGGAAAGCGGAAGTGCCGGCGGGGTTTCCCTGGGGTGCGGCTTCTGCCTTGCCGCCATAACGGGAACGGCGGCGATGAGGAAAGCGAGCGAGAAAATGCCGAAGGCCAGACTTCTATAGCCGATAAGCCGCGAACGCATTGCGATCCGCTCCACCTCCGCCCGGATCGAACCTACGGCGCGCCGCTCGCGACCGCAAGAGCGCCATCAACTATATTCCCTTGGCCCGGCTTTGCGAATAAATCAGGATAGTCGATTGCATGGACATTTCCGTAATCCTTCCGGTCGTCAACGAGCGGGAGAACCTCGAAGTTCTGATCCCGCGCCTGACGGCTCTGCTGAGCGGCGCGCGGCTTCAGTCGGAAATCATCGTCGTGGATGGCGGATCCACCGACGGCACGCGCGATGCCGCCGCATCGCTCGGAGCGCGGGTGGTCGCGGAGCGGGGCAAGGGCTATGCGGCGGCGCTCTCGACCGGGTTCGAAGAGGCCCGCGGCGACTGGGTGCTGACGCTCGATGCCGACCTGTCGCACGATCCTGATTTTGTCGCCAAGATGTGGCGGGCGCGGGAGCGCGGTGACATCGTGATCGCCTCGCGCTATGCGCGGGGCGGCGTCGCTTACACCGGCTTTTTCCGCCGGTTTCTGAGCCGTCTTCTGAACGTGTTTTTGCGCCGCCTTCTTTCCCTGCCGGTTCGCGATGTCTCCAGCGGCTACCGGCTTTACCGGCGGGCGGCGCTGGAAGGGCTCAAATTTCAATCGACCAATTTCGAGGTCCTTGGCGAAATTCTCGTGCGCCTCTACGCGAAGGGCTACAGCGTCGCCGAAGTTCCGTTCACCTATTTTCCGCGCGAGGCCGGCCGCTCGCACGTAAGGCTGTTTCGGTTCGGGATGGATCAACTGCGGTCGGCGGCCCGGATGTGGAAGCTGCGCAACTCGCTCGAATCGGCCGACTACGACGAACGCGCCTATTACAGCATCATCCCGATGCAGCGCTACTGGCAGCGCCGCCGGCATCACATCACCGTATCGTGGGCGCGCGGTGCCGGGCGCATCCTGGATGCGGGATGCGGTTCCAGCCTGATTATCCAAAGCCTCAACAACGCCGTTGGCATGGATTTCAACTTCGCCAAGCTGCGGTTTCTGCGCCGTTGCGGCATACCGCTGGCGCGCGGGTCCTCGTTCGCGCTGCCGTTCAAGGACGCGAGCTTCGATTGCGTCATCAGCTCTCAAGTCATCGAGCACATTCCCTACGATGAAGTCCTGTTTTCGGAGATGCGGCGGATTCTGCGGCCGGGCGGGATGCTGATACTTGGAACGCCCGACTACGCGACCATCGGATGGCGCGTCATCGAACCGGCATACGGGTTTCTGCTGCCCGGCGGGTACGCCGACGAGCACATCACGCACTACACGCGCGAGAAGCTCGGCGAGATTCTTCAGCGCCACGGCTTCGCGATCGAGCAGGTGGCTTACGTGGTGCGCAGCGAGCTTATCATGCGATGCCGCAAGCAGACTCTTCCCGCACCCGAGCGGGCAACCATACGGCAATCCAGCGCGGCTTGAGCCGGAGGCTCTTTATATGTGCACGCAAAAGCTGATCGCTGTTTACTGCACGATGCTGCTGATAGCGGGATGCGCCGGCCAGACCGCCGGCGTGTCGCGAAACTCGGCTCCCGCGGCGGGTGCGGCCGATTGCGCGGTGAATACTGTCAAAATTTGCGGTGACGCGCAGAACGGGGGAACGCTCGAGCCCCCGCCGGCGCCGATGGGTTACGTGGCGTCGCAATCGACCATGCCCGACACCGCGCGCATCGCGATACCGAACGGCCCCACCGTGCAGGTGATGTGCTATTACAATCCGCAGCATACGTCCCTTGCGAAAAGCGACTGGACGTCATCGACCGCGCTCGATCAGAGCGCGGTCGGATACTTGAAGAGCAAAGGCTACTGCTCGAATCCGTGATCTCATACGCACAGCGATGAAGTATCCGGCGGCGCTCGCCTGCGGTCTTGCCCTTGCTGTCGCGGCCTGCGCTTCGCTTGCGATGCGGCCTTCGGGCGCGCCTTCTGCCGCTCAGGCGCCCGCGGCGAAGCAGGAACCCGAGTGGCTGGCGACGATGAATCGCTACCGGCGCGCCGATGGTTTGCTGCCTGTGGTGGAAGATCCCGACCTTGGCGCGGCGGACCTGAACCACGCTCGCTACCTGGTCAAAAACCATGTCACCTTCAGCGCCGGCGCCGGAATGCACAGCGAAGACAAATCCAACCGGTGGTACACGAGCAGCGGATACTGGGCGGCGCAGACTGGGGATGTGGTGATCGCGACGAACGAGATATCGGAGTCCGCGGCGATCGAAAGATGGATCAGCGCGCCGTTCCACGGCCTTGCGATCCTGGCGCCGGACCTGCGAAGCTCCGGGTTTGGCAGCTATTGCGAAGGGAACTGGTGCGCAGCGGTGTCGAGCATAGGACATCCGCAGGAATTGCGCGGCGTTGCCAAAGTCAGGCAGCGCGACGTGTTCGATTACGACAGCGATGCGCCCGAAAAAGCGAACCGCGTCGAGCTTGAAACTCCGGTCAGATGGCCCGCGCCGGGAATGATGCTGTCCAGCGGCGCGTTTGCCGATCGCGAATGGCCGGATCCTTTGACCGCGTGCAAAGGTTACAAGCCGCCGACCGGAGCCGTCATCTTTGCTTCGTTCGGGCGGGGCTTCGCCGCAAAGCCGCAATCGGAGGAACTTACCTGCGACGGAGCGCCGGTCGAACATTGCGTGGTAACCGCCGACAACTATGCGAACCCGGACCCGAAAACCCAGGAACACGCGCGCCGGCTGCTGGCGAACGATGCGGCCGTGCTGCTGATTCCGCGCGCTCCGATCAAGCCCGGCGCCAATTGCGAAGTGTTCTTGACCGTGGAAGGCGATGAATCGCGATGGTCATTCGGCGTGCGCCCGCAACGCGCAGAGCCCGACAACGGAAAACCCAGTTGACTCTTTTGGAGGAACGACGATGCCCCGGATCAAAGCAGGCGATGTTCAACTTCATTACGACGTTCACGGCTCCGGAGAACCGCTCCTGATGATCATGGGGCTGGGCGCAAGTTCTGCGGCATGGGATCCGGAGCTGGTCGAGGAGCTTGCCCGGTCGTTTCGCACTGTCACCTTCGACAACCGCGGCACGGGTCAGAGCGACAAACCGGATGTGCCGTACTCGATAGAGATGTTCGCGGACGACGCGGCGGCGCTGCTTGATGCGCTGAACATCCGCCGCGCGCATATTTTCGGGGTGTCGATGGGAGGAATGATCTCGCAGGAATTCGCGCTGCGCCATGCGAACCGCACCGGCAGCCTGACGTTGGGATGCACCACCGCGGGCGGAGCGCATTCGGTGCCGCCTCCGCCCGAATCGCTCAAGGTGCTGACCGCGCCGCGCGAAGGAGTTCCGCCGGAGGAGATCATTCGCCGCGGATGGCCGCTTTCCTTCACGCCCGAATACATCCGATCGCATCGCGATGAGCTGGAAGCGCGCATTCCCCGGATGCTCGAGTATCCGACGCCCCCGTTTGCCTTCAAGCGCCAGCTCGAGGGGACATACACCCTCAAAACCTGGGATCGGCTGCCTCAGATCAAAGCGCCGACCCTGGTAATAACGGGCGCCAGGGATGTACTCATTCCGGCGCGCAACTCGGAGCTCCTTGCCGAGCGGATTCCCGGCGCAAGGCTTCATCTGATTCCCAACGCCGGCCATGGCTTTACGACCGAAGCCCGCGATGAATTCCTGCAAGTGTTTGTTCCGTTCGTGAAGTCGAATTCGATGGGGTCCTAGGACCCGGCATCGCCGGCCTCCGTCCGCCGGCTTGCCGTGTTGATGCCTGCACGGGTTTAATTCGACTGCGTGGCTTCCTTCTACGACTTTGCGCTTGTATGCCAGGAACTTGGGCAGACCCAGAGCCGTCTGCAGATGGCGGAGGCGGTCGGGACGTTTCTCGCCGCTCTGCCGATCGATGAAGCGGAAATTGCCGCGCGCTTCATGGTCGGACGCGCGATCGAGCAGGGCGAGGAAAAACGGCTTCAGATAAGCGGGCGCGCGATCTGGAAAATCGTGGCCGAGATGACCGGCGCGATGGACCAGAGCGAGGACATCTTTGCCGCCGCCGAGGATTTCGGCGAGGCGGTCGCAACCGCGCTGCGGCTGCGTGCGTCCGATCCCGAGCCGTCTCTGACCATCGCCGAGGTCGATCGCATCTTTCACGAAATCGCGGAGATCGAAGGCCGCCACGCGAGCAACCGCAAGCTCGACGCGTTGCACGCGCTGTTCGAGCGATGCTCGGCGATCGAGGGCAAGTATCTCGCCAAGATTCTCGTGCGCGAAATGCGCCACGGCGTGAGCGAAGGGATGATGCTCGAGGCGATCGCGCGGATGGCGAATCGGCCACTCGCCGAGGTCCGGCGTGTTCATATGCTCGAGGCCGATTTGGGCCGCACCGTGCGGATCTTGCGCGGCGGCGCGGCGGCGTCGCCCATCCCGGCGGCGAAGCCGTCGCCGGCCGTGAAGCCGCTCAAGCCGATGCTTGCGCAGCCGGCTGCCGACGTTGCGGAAGCATTCGCGATGCTTGGTCCGGACATCGCCTTCGAGCACAAGCTCGACGGTGCACGCGTGCAGATTCATCATGCTGCGGGTGCGACGCGAATCTTCTCGCGCCGGATGAACGAGATTACGCCGAGCCTGCCCGAAGTCGCGGAGATGATTGCGCGGCTTGGCGACCGTTCCGCCATCCTCGATGGCGAAGTGGTCGCGGTCGATCCGGCTGGGCGTCCGCTTGCGTTCCAGGAATTGATGCGGCGGTTCGGCCGCGTCCGGGACATCGACCGCCTCCGTATCGAGCAGCCAATCAGGTTGTACCTGTTCGATGTGCTCGCGATCGACGGGGCATTGACGATCGACCGCCCGTACTCCGAACGCATCGCAATTCTCGACGAAGCCACACAGTCAGCCGGCCTGGAGACCGTGCGCCGAGTGATCAAACCAACGCTGCCTGAAGCCGAGCGGTTTTTTCGCGATGCGATAGCGGCGGGTTACGAGGGAGTGGTCGCCAAGGCGCTTGGCAGTGCGTATATGCCGGGCGTCCGCGGCCGCGGATGGGTCAAGGTCAAGCACGCGCGCACGCTCGATCTCGTGATCGTCGCCGCGGACTGGGGTTACGGCCGCCGCCACGGATGGCTGTCGAACTATCATCTTGCCGCGCGAAACGAACAAACCGGCGGCTACACCGAAGTCGGCAAGACCTTCAAGGGACTGACTGATGATCAATTCCGTGAGATGACGGAGAGGCTGATCGCGCTCAAAGTCAGCGAAGCGCACGGGACCGTCGTGGTGCGGCCGCAAGTGGTGGTCGAGGTCGGGTATAACGATATCCAGCGCAGCCCGCAGTACGAGGCGGGCATGGCTCTGCGGTTTGCGCGAATCGTCCGTATCCGTGACGACAAGGGCCCGCACGAAGCAGATACGATCGAATCGGTCGCGCGCGATTTCGAACGCCAACTGGTGAAACCGCTCGCGGCCAAAGTCTGAGAATCATCGAGACCGAGGGATCTTCACCGGCCTGCGCTCCGGCATTGTCGCGGCGCAGATCATCGCGGTTCGCTTAGCGACTTTGAGTCGGGATTGAGATGAAACCGACGGTGGGACTGGCTCCGGAATCAGTGATGGTTCAGGTACTGCGGTTCGTGCGCATCGTGCAGCGCCATCGCAATCGCTTCCATCTCGCTCTCGCCGAAATCCTCGAAGACGAACAACTCCGACGATTCATCGCCGCGCCGTTCGAAGACATCGCAACACCATGACTGGGGACCGAGTTGCCTGGTCCGCAGCACCAGGATGTTGCCGCTCACCACTTCCACCCGCTCCATAGGGCTACCTCCGAAACGAAAGTGCCATGGTCGTTGGCGGCCGTGACATTAAAAAATTAGCACGATCCGCGCAGATGCGCTAATGATAATGAGCGGAAAAAGCCTAATTTTCAGACAGTTATGGAATAAGACCAACTATTGACCGTGCCTGACCAATTCGAGCCAATCGGTCAGCGCATCGCGTGTGCTCCGAAACGCGATCTCGTCCCAGGGAATTTCCTCGGGCGCGAAATAACGCACTTCCAGCGCTTCCGCCGATTGGGTTGGCGACCCTGCTTCCGGCCTTGCCAGGTACGCCACCAACTGCGCGTTATGGTTGGACGGGTCGGTGTAAACGCCGAGCACTCGCTCGACTCGTGCGCGAAGCCCGACCTCTTCGGCTGTCTCGCGCACCGCCGCATCGATCGCGCGCTCGGCGAACTCGACGAATCCGCCCGGGAACGTCCATTTACCCATCGCGGGCTCGAAGCCGCGTCTCAGGAGCAGAACACGGCCGCTTTCAACCACCAGACATCCGACGACCAGCTTCGGAGAAGGAAAGAAGACGAAGCCGCAGCGCCCGCAGACCGGATATTCGTTGCGATCCGGCAGCACGGGCCGGTGCTCCATTTCGCCGCCGCAGAGCGCGCAGAAACGAACTTCCTTCGGGAAGCGATGCTGCACGTGATGGTTGGCGTGGACGGGGTCTTTTTTCATCGGAAATCGACATCACGCCGTCAGGCGGCGGACCAGAGCCTCTCCGATCAAGATTAGCATCGCGGCGATGATGATAAACGAATTGACGGACTCGCGCCGCTCGAGCGTCGGGCGCGACAACCCCACCTCCGAAACGCTCGGATTAAGCCTGCCGCCGGTCGCCGATGCGATCCGTTCGAGCAGGCCGTAGTTGGGTGCGGGCCTCGGCAACTCCGCCAGCACCGCGGGACTCACGGTGTAGGCAAGAGGCGGGAAGGTGGGCGTCTTGGCTCCCGCGGGACCGCGCAGCGCGATGTAGTAGGTCCCGGGAGTGGGCGCCTCGATCGATCCTGAGAACTCGCCCGGCACTTGCTGGGATAGCGTGGTCTCGTAGCGGGTATCGCCCGGGCCGGTGGCGGTCACCGCGAGCACGCTCATCGCTTTGCCGACATCGGGCGAGTAGTCGTTAAGGCGGATATTGATTCTTCCGCCCTGGTAGCCGAGTTCCACATCAAACTTCTGTTCGGCTTGCGTTTCGGGCGTGAGCCAATTGAACAACCGGTCCCACAGCGGCCCGAAGACATTCGCCTTGACCCAGCTTCCGGACCATCTGCCGTTCGCATCGGTGGTTACCGCGAGGGTTTTGCCCGATCCGTACTTCCAGCTTGCGATTAGCGGTTCCTTGTGATCGCCCCGGTCGATGTAGGCGCTCAAGTCGGCGTCCGGCTTGATCTGCGTGGATACATATCCCTTCAGCGGCGGGAGCTGCTTGCCGGCGAAATCCTTGAGGACGGGATCGGGGCTGACGGTATGCGGCGTGAAATCCTTCGCCTCCTGCATCGTGGTCTCGCCACCATGCTGGCGGAAGTCCGATACGAAAAGCTCGGGCAGGTTCTTGGGGCTGCTGGTCTGATAGAAAGCTCCACCGCCGTATTGGCTGATTGATTGAAGCAGTGCGACGTTCGCCTCGTTGCCCACGGCGATGGTGGAAATTGTCGCCCCGCCCTCGCGATGCATCCGCGAGACGATGTCGTAATACATCGCGGGCGTTCCGCCGGTCTCGCCGTCGGTGAGAATCACGACGTGCTGGAGTTGCGCGCCGCTGGTTGCCAGCATCCGCTCCGCTTCCTGGAGCGACGGCAGCAGGTAGGTGGTACCGTGCGCGGCCAGCCGATTGATCATCTGATCCATGTAGGGCCGGTTTTTGGCCATCGTTTGCAGCGGCACCACGACGAAGGGCTGCGAATCGAAACCGATGACGGCGATAAGGTCCGAGTCCTTGAGCGTTTTGCTGACGGTTTCGGCGGCGGCTTTCGCGTAGGTCAGCTTGTCGTTGCGGCCCATCGATCCCGATTTGTCGATAATCAGCACCAGCGCGCGTTTGAATTCCTTGCGCTCGGGCGGTTTCATCACCACCGGCATCGTCTTTGCCACCGGGCTCGATTGCCATTGCCCCAGCCCAAAGCTCGCGTCGCCTCCGATCATTGCCAGCGACCCGCCGCGTTCAACATAGGTGACCAACGCGTTCTGCGCGGCCGCGGAGAAGTGATCCTCGGGCAGGTTATTCAAAAACACCGCGTCGTAGCCCGCGAGGCTTCCATTCCATTGTCCCGACGTGACCGGAACAACCGAGGCGTCAAAGCCGCGCCGCTCGGCCACGGTCTGCAGGTAGGAAGCATCCTTGCCCGAGTCGGTCAGGATCAGCACCTTGCGCTGCGCGCCCACTCCGACCCATCCCTGGAGCGAATCGTCTTCGAGATATTTGTCGAGGGCGGGATTGTCAGCCTTGAACGTTGCGCGATAGGAAGCGAGCCCGCTTGCTTCGTTGTGCACCGGAAAATCGATCCGCTGCGCGCCCCGGCCCAGTGTCACTTTGCGCTCCGCGATCAGCGAATCGCCGCGATAGACCGAGATGGTGCCGGTCACAGGCTGCGGATTGAAGTTGTCCATCGTAACGCCAAGGGCGAAGGGCGCGGCCTTTTCGAGTGCGGGCGGCAGCGACAGCTCCGTCATCGCGACGTTGGGAATCGAAGTTGCGCCGGGGGGAGTAAAGATGTCGAGGCGGATGCGCGCGGCGTAAAGCGCGTTGACCGCGCGCGTCGAATCTCCGACGTTCTCCCATCCGTCGGTTACCAGCATGGCCGGTCCGCCTTCCGCTTCCGGGTCGGCGGCCAGTCGCGCCAGCGCCGTCTCGAGGTTGGTATGGTCGGGGTTGCAGCCGTCGCATCCCGTCGAGTCCAGTTGCGAAATCACGGCGCCGATCGTGCCCGGCACTGTTGATGCGGCGAAAATCATCGCCGGGTCACCGGATCGCAGCTTGAGTTCGTTTTTCAACAGATGCGCGGTCCAGGTGCGCATCTCCGGCGTGATGCTCGCCGAGACGTCGACAAGCGCGGGTTGAGACGCGCCTTCATAGCGCATCACCGTCTCCGGGCTGGCGATTGCCAGCACGATCAACGCAAGCGCAATCGCGCGCATCAGCGGCGCCCAGATCTTGACCCATTCGCGCGCGTTGATCAGCGACCACAAAAGCACCGCCGCGGGCACCGCAAGCAGGTAGAGCGCCGCGGGGCGGGCGAGCGTGAGTTCGCTCCAGAATGCGCGCAGGTCCATCCCCTATGCCTCGAGCGGCTTGCGCCGGCGCCGGTAAACCACCATCGCCTCGAGCGCTCCGATGGCAAGGATCGCCGCCAGAACCATCGCGCTCAGCGGCGCCTTTTCCGTCAAACCCTCGCGCGATGCGAAAGCACGATGCGTCTCGACCTTCAGCATCGGCGTGCTCTGGAAATCCGACACGGCAAAGTCGTCCAGATTCACCGGGCGCGGCGTCGCCGGAACATCCGGACCGGACAGCTCGTAGATTCCCTGGGCGCTCACTTCAGTGAACAGCGTCCCGGGCGTCGCCTTTACCTTTCGGCCCGATGGCAGCATGACGGTTTCCACTCCCGCCGGCACGAGCCACGGCTGGCCCGTATGGTATCCGCCGCTGCTCGCGCCGAGGCCGGCAAGGTAGCTGAGGATGTTCAGCGTCAGCACCGACATCGGCAGGTTGCGCCGTCCGAGATAGGGGAACGGGTTGAAGCCGGTCGCGATGAAGCGATGGCCCTGCCGTTCTCCGCGCAGCAGCAAGCCGCCGCCCTGTCCCGATACGACAGCCGCCATCCACGGATGCACGCCCAGAAACTCTCCCTGCCCAAAATTCAGCATCCGGAAATTGACCGAATCGGTAAGCTGATCCGTGCTGCGCCATCCGGCAATCTGAATCGCAGTGGCGGGAGTGGTCTGGAAGTCGAAGACCGGGTCCCCCGGCGGCGGCATCACGATCAGCGAATTCACGCCGGGCAGTTCCTTGGGTGCGGAGTATTCGAACACCGCGAGGTCGGCGTTTCTCAGATCTTCGGGGGCAAACGAGCCCGGCGCGACGGTCCGAACGGAAACGCCGGGAATCGAATCCAGTCCGGCGGCATCGGCGGGCATCGGCGTTATGAAAAGGATCGATACCTTCTTTACCGATCCGCCGGTTGCGTACGCGACGTTGTCGAGCGGGAACGCATCGTCGGGCATCAGCGTCGCCCGATAGACCGACGCGGGTGTCAAGGCGCGAAACTCCAGCGATCCGCTTTCTCCGGCTGCCAGCGTTTCGTGCGCATCCCCAAGCCGCCGCCCATCGCCTTCGACGACGACCTCGATCTGCTTCGGTTGCGAGGAAAAGTTCGCGACCGCGATTCTGGCGTGCAGCGCTTCTTCGCCGAACATCTCGCGGCGCAGCTCGAATGAGCCGAGCGCAAGGTTCGCGATCGCGTCATCGACCAGGATTGTGTCGAGTCCCGGCGGCACGGGATCGGCCACCGCCTGGCTGCCCACGAAAATCACCTTGCTGAAGCGCCCTTCGGAGAGAAGCGAACCCAAAAGCGACGCGACCGAGTTGCCGTCGTTGGGCGCATCCGTCGGTTTCATCGCGCGGATAGCGATCAGGGCCTCGGTATTCGAATCGAACGGGGCGGCGATGCGATGAGGCGTGGGGGCGGTGGCGAAAACCGTGATCTGCCCGTTCGCATCGGTAGCCGCGATCCTGCGGCTGATCTTGCCGATCGCGTCCTCGAAACGGGTTGCCCCCGAATCGAGCTTCGCCTGCATCGCGGCCGAGTTGTCGATTACGACCGCGATCGGATAGCTCTTGCGAACGATGTAAGGACCCGCCATCGCCAGCACCGCCATCGACAGCAGGATCAACTCGACCAGGAACATCCAGTTGAAGCGCGGCAGGCCGCCGAAGCGTTCCTTGCGAAGTCCGCGCAGCGCGCGGAACGCGAGCACGCTCGAAACCGTAACGCGAACCGGCCGCTCCCGCGCGAGATAGGCCAGCACCAGCGCGGGAACGATCGCGAAGAAAATCAGCGCTCCGGGGTACAGCAGTCCCATGGCTCAATGCGCCAGGCCGAGGTCGGTCACGGCGCGCAGAAAAAACGATTGAAACTCCTGATCGGTAAGATGCAGCGAGTAGTGCAGGCCGCGTTTGAGGCAGAACGATTTGATCTCGCGCGTAAGCCGCATCAGGGTCTGCTTGTACTGCTCGCGTTCGCGCGAGCCGACGGTTACCCGCATGCGTTCGCCCGATTCCGAATCGACAACCTCCACGTCGCCTTCGAGTCCCTGCCCCTGAATTTCGCGGCCCCCCAGAATCTGCACCGCCGTCAGATCCATCGAGGCGGCGAGAAACAGCCCGAGTCCTTTAGTCACGGAATTCAGCATCATCAGGAAGTCTGAGACCACGAAAACCTTGCCCGCGCGCCGAATCGACAGCATCTCGCGCGCGAGCGCCTGGGCAAAGTCATACTGGCCGCCGGGCTTAATCTCGCGCAGCTTGCGCGCCAGCTCCACGATCCGATGCCGTCCGTACACGAACGCGGGCTCCAGTTTCTGGCCCGACCCGGCCAGCACCCTGATCATTACGCGGTCGCCCGATGTGAGCGCGACGTAAGCCAGCGCCAGCGCGATTGCAACCGCGCGCTCGAACTTGCGATCCGCCGCCGGGTACATCATCGAGGCGCTCGCATCGAGGAAGATGTACGTCAGCAGATCCTCTTCTTCCTTGAAGAGCTTGATGTAGTACTTGTCGGTGCGCCCATACAGGCCCCAGTCGATGTGCCGAAAGTCGTCGCCCGTCGAATAATGGCGGTAGTCGCTGAACTCCAGCGATGAGCCCCGCTTGGGCGACAGATGCGCCCCTTTGCCCATGCCGGCGTATTGGCGGCGGGTGCGGATGCGGAGTTCCTCGAGCCGTGCGAGAAACTGGGGGGTGAATTCGTCTGGAAGATCGAACATCGCCTAGGCGCGCGGCCGCTTGAGGCGCTTTTGCACCTGCTCCAGGATCGATTCGGTCGTGACGTTCTCCGCCTCAGCCTGAAAGTTGCGCAGCAGACGATGGCGCAGGCAGGGGACGATTGCGTCGTCGATGTCCTCGTAGCTGACGCTCACGCGTCCCGCCAGCAGCGCGTTCACCTTCGAGCAAAGAATGATTGCCTGGGCGCCGCGCGGACTCGGTCCGAAACGCAGGTACTGCGAAACTTCCGGAACCGCTCCGGGACTTCCGGGAGTGCAGGCGCTGATTATTCCGATCACATAGCGTTCCAGCGGCTCGGCGACCATCACGTCGCGCACCAGTTCCTTGAGTGCTTCGATCGCAGCCGGCGCTTCCTGAGGCTTGAAAATAGGTTCGGCCTTGCGCCGATCGCTGCCGGTTGTGCGGTTCAGAATCTCGCGCAGCTCATCGGGCTTGGGCGGATTCATGATGACCTTGAACAGGAAGCGGTCCATCTGCGCTTCCGGCAGCGGATAGGTGCCTTCGAGCTCGATCGGGTTTTGGGTGGCAAGCACGATGTACGGCGGTTCCAGATGATAAGTCACGCCGAACACCGTGACCTGCCGCTCTTCCATCGCCTCCAGCACCGCGGACTGGGTCTTGGGCGTCGCGCGATTGACTTCGTCGCCCAGCACCATGTGCGCGAAGATCGGACCTGGCTTGAACTGGAACTCGCGCTTGCCGTCGTGCTCGGTGAGCACCTGCGTGCCGATGATGTCCGACGGCATCAGGTCCGGCGTGAACTGGATGCGCTTGAAGGTCAACCCGAGCGTGTCCGCCGCCGTCTTGCACATCAGCGTCTTTCCCAGTCCGGGCACGCCCTCGATCAGGATGTGGCCGCCGCAGAACAACGCGGTCAGCAGTTTGCGGATCACGTCCTGATGCCCCACGATTACGCGCGCGACTTCCTGCTCGGCGCGCTGAAACACTCTCCGGAACTCAGCCACTCGCTGGTCGGCTGATGCTTGCGGTGCCGCTCCCATCCCTTGTCCTCGACTCTCCCTGTTAGTGAATCAGATCGCGATAGCGCGGTGGAACCAGTTGTCGCTCATCCGGAGGCGCGTCGTTGCTGGTCTCCTTGAGGGGGGCATTGACGTATGGCGTGCTCGCCTTGGCCCGGTTCGGGTCGATCACCGTGATGCCGCCAGGTCCGACCGGCGTCGCTCCCGGCAGCCGGAACATCACGTACCGCGCATCGTGGATATCAAGCGCTTCGCCCTTTTCGCCCGGCTTGAGGAAGCGCTGGGTTTTAACCGGCGTCGGAAACTCGCCGAGATGAGTATCGCCCATGTTCGAGCCTTGATCTTTTGCCGCCTGCTGCTGATTGCCGCCCGTTTGAGGCAAGTTGCGGTTGCCTTCGCCTTGTTTCGGGAGGTTGCCCGGCTGGCTCGGATTCGGCTCGTTACCGGCCATCTTTTCATTCGGCTTGTTGCCGGCCTGCTGATTGTCTTCCTTGGTCTGGTCCTTGCCCGGTCCTGAGCCGTTATTGGGGCTCTTTGCGCCTTCTGATTCCAACTGGGCCTCGGCCTTGGCGATCTCGTTTTGAAGCTCGATCGACTGCTTGTCCTTGCCCTGGTTTCCGTTGTCGTTTGAGCCGGCGCCCTTGGCCTGCTGATTTTGTCCCGAGCCGCCACCGCCGCCGTTGTTGCCGGAGGCATTCGATGTTCCCGCGCCTTGCCCGGGCTGTCCCGAACCCTTGGCCACTTTCGAAGAGCCGCCCGAGCCTGAGCCGCCGCCTTTTTCCTTGCCTCCGCCCTGCTTCTGATCGGCGTGCGATGCCATTTGTTGCATCACTTGTTCAAGCCGCTGCTTTTTCGCTTCAGGCGGAAGATTGGGATTCTCAAGCGCATCGGCGGCATCGCGCACGCTGGTGGCGAGCGCGAGGTCATCGGGGCTCGTCGATGACTTCTCGATTTCGTTGGCAATTTCGCGCAAGCGGGCGGCCTGTGCCTCGAGCGGAGTGGGCGGATGAATCAGACCAAACGTCGCGAGCGCGGTTGCGAGCGCAACCACGAACGCGAGCACCGACGATCGTGTGATCGATCGGCCCAACCGCAACGGGAATGCGCGGTTGGGATCGAAAGACTCCAGAAATGAGGCGGCGCTTTTCCAAAGTAGCGGAAATAGCGGGCTTCGTTTGGCCTTGGCCGTCTCCGGTGCGGCAGGATCCGCCAGGGTCGCAAAGGTAAGAATCTGTTGATGGCTCCCTACGGCGTCATCGACTTTCTCGGCCGCCGCGACGAAGTCGCGCGCTCGCTGATACTCGCGGAGGGCAAAGGCCGCGCCCGCTACCAGTGCGACGATAGCGACGGTAATCAGCGAATCGGCCAGAATGGCAGCCTGCGCGGCGCCCAAAACGTATCCCCATCGCTCCCAGGTCGCATGTCCGAGCGGACGAAGCGAGGCGGCAAGAGCGGCAGCCACCAGCGCGGGCAAAATCGCATAAGCCAGAGTTCGAGCTGCCGTTACCTGGGCGATACGACGGCTGGTGCGGACGAGAGTCTCAACCGGATTGGGCACGACGTTCGATTATAACCTATTAGCTATGGTGTGCGGCGAGAGCCTGTCGGGTGGCCGGATGCGCGAATTTTGCTCGCCGTCGCGATGGCTCGTTTGTGCTCATTGAACGTTTTGGAAAAGACATGAGTTCCGTCATCGCGCGCCACGAAATACAAAAAATCCGTCCGCGCGGGATATAACGCCGCTTCGATAGAGTTCAAACCCGGGTTTGCAATCGGTCCCGGCGGCAGTCCGGCTCTTTCGTAGGTGTTGAATGCGCTCGCGGTTCTCACCGCGATCGCCGGTCTATCGACGGTTCCGTCGAGACTATACTCAGCGGTCGGATCGGATTGAAGCGGCATTCCAAGCCGCAGCCGATTGTAAAAGACTCCCGCGATTAGCGGCCGCTCCCCAGGCACCTTGGCCTCCTTTTCGACGATCGATGCCATCGTAACCATCTGCCGCGCCGTCAGACCCATCTCGAACATCCGCTGCTCCACCTGCGGGGTCAGCACCCGAAAGAATCTCGTGAGCATCGCGAGCAGGATGTCATCTGAGGTCGCGCGCGGTGAGAATCGATAGGTTGCCGGAAACAGATAGCCCTCTGCGCCAAGTGGCATAAGTCCGAGCGCCCGCACCAGGGAGCCATGGCGGGCGGCTTCTTCGAAATTGCCCTGGCAAACCAGCCCGGCAGCCTCCAGCCGTTCGGCAATCTGATGGACCGTCAGGCCCTCGGGTATCACGACAGTAATCACCTTGAAATCGCCGGCGACAAGGTGATGCATCACCTCGGCAATGCGCTCGCCGCCCTTGAACTCGTAGTCGCCCGGCTTGATTCGGCGCGCATCACCGGTGAACTGGCCGTATAGCAGCATCGCGGTCGCGCTTCTGACGATTCCTGCGGCGGCAAGCTGATGGGCGACGGCGCGGAAGGACTCTCCTTTTTCGATGGTGATCTCGCGAGGAGCGGGAAGAATCTTGCCCGGAGCGACCCAATAGAAATGGTAGGCCGTCACTGCGCCCGCTATCGCAACCAACAGTGCGATCAGGAGGGCAAGTTTCGCGGGTGTTCGCATTAGAATGCTGGTGCAATTCGTAGAGTTTTGGGATGAATACTACGAGTCGCGATGCGCCGCGAGCCATTCCTCCAGGATTATCGTCGCGGCTACAGCATCGACAGCGCCGCGTTTGCGCCTGAGCCGGGTCTGGCCAGCCAGCCGTTCGCGCGCCTCGAAACTGGTCAGACGCTCATCGGCGTAATCGACGGGCAATCGCAGATGCTCCCCGACCTTCGCTCCGAAGCTGCGCGCCGCGCGGGCCGATGGTCCCTCGGTGCCATCCATGTTGAGCGGCAACCCGACCACGATTTGGGTTACTCCTCGCGACTCGATTCGCGCCGCAATGTGGCTGAGGTCGCGTTCCATCGAGACGCGTTCGAAGGTGCCTAGCGGATAGGCAGCCGAATTCGCAGACTCGGCGATCGCCAGGCCAATTCGGCGTTTTCCAAAATCGACAGCAAGAATAGCCATAAGAATGAAGCCATAAATTCTCAAAATGGTCATAAGCGGCAAGCGCTGGAATTTCCTGTGCAAAGAAATTGCTCTAAGTGGTTGCTTTCATTGAGGAAATCCCTTAACTTGGCGCGCGATGCATTCTCGGGGGAGAAGCAGCGAGGCGCTTTTTCGTGCCTTGACGGCACTGGTGGTCGGCGTTCTGGCTACGCTTGCGGCCTTGCACCTGTTTATCCGTCCGGAAGCGCAGCCAGCGCCACCGTTGACCGATAACCTTCCGGCGGGCCAGACGGACACGCCGACTTTCGAAGTGCCCGAAACCGCCGATCCCGCTCCCGCCTCTATCACGATCAGTTTTACACTCGATCGGACCGCTCCTGTAAGTGAATATCTCCAAGATGCCGGCATCGACCGAGATGAAGCACGGCGGTGGGGATTTGTCTTTCAAAGCGTGGCGGCAACACGGCTGCTTTCTCGCGATCATCCTCTGACGCTGTATAAAGATCCCGAAACGGGAGAACTGCGCGGGCTCAAGTACGATATCGATCTGAAGACCAGTGTGACGGTCGCCAACCTTGGCAACATGGTCATCAAGGCCGCCACCCAGCCCATCGAATACTATATCAAGCCGGTGCAGATGGCGTTCGAGGTCAAAGAGGACTTCAAACGCACGGCGGCGCGCCATGGTGTTCCGTCCCCGATTGTCGAATCGCTGCTCGATGCGTTCAGCGATCGCCATGCGCTGGAGCAATTGAAGCCGGGGTCCGGCGTCAAGCTCATCTACCAGGAGAAGATCAGCCGCGACGGGACTTACCATCTGGTTGGCGACGTCGAGGCTGCGCAAATTCGTTTCGGGTCACGTACGCTAAGCGCATTCGCCTTTCGCGATGAGCACGGCACCGCGCATCTGTATGACGAGCACGGACACGCGCTCGGGCCGCAATTCCTGCGTTTTCCGCTCAATTTCAAGTACATTTCGTCCGGGTTCACTTTCCACCGCTACCATCCGCTGCTTCACACCTATCGTCCGCACGTCGGAGTCGATCTCGTTGCGCAATATGGCACGCCGGTAAAGGCGGTCGCCGACGGCCGGGTCGAGCAGGCGGGATGGGCGGGCGAGCTCGGCAACGCCATTCGCATCGAGCATCAGCGCGGCATGGTCAGCATCTACGGGCATCTGTCCCGAATCAGTCCGGACGTCCATCCGGATGCGTGGGTTCACATGGGCCAGGTTATCGGATGGGTTGGATCGACCGGACTGTCGACTGGTCCCCATCTGCATTTCGCTCTCGAAAAAGAGGGCAACTATGTCAACCCGCTGACCGAGAAGATTGGTGTTAATCATCAGGTTTCGCCGCGGATGCGCGCGTTGTTCGACAATCTTCGCCAGCGCTATGAGATGGCGCTTGCCAAGCTCCCGGACTTCGGCGGACACTTCGCTCCCGTAGCGGGACGCGAACACGAAGCGCACTCGAACGGGTACCATCTCACACTCGGCCGGTCGCGCCGTCATAGCAGGCGAGCTTCACTTCGCCAGACCAGCGACTCTACGCCGTCCGCTTCAGGTGCGGACGAAGGCGCGATGTAGCCCGCGCCCGCGTTCGGGTTCCGCCCAGCTTTTCCATCGAAGATCATTGCCCGCGTTGTCGCCGTGCTTTACCGCGGTGATCGGGTGTGCCGGAGGCATCTGCCAGGCCGCAGCGTGTGGAAATTCGGGCCGCCGTCTCTTCCGTATTTTCCGCAAACCTGATTTCTTCACTCCCCCATGCGCCGCGATATCGATACCGACTTCTTTGCTCCACCCCGGCCGCGCATCTTCGGACATCGCGGTGCGGCCGGAGAATTTCCCGAGAACACGACGGCTTCGTTCGAGCGAGCGGTGCGCGCCGGCGCGATCTATCTTGAACTCGACGTGCATATGACCCGCGACGGCGAGGTTGTCGTATCTCACGACGGCAACCTCGCCCGAACCTGCGGCCGCGACGAGTGCATCCGCGACATGACGTGGGCGGAGCTCCAGACCGCCGACGCGGGCTACCTGTTCACGACCGATGGCGGGGAAACGTTTCCGTTTCGTGGCAGGGCGATCCGCGTTCCGCGCCTGATCGATGTGCTCGGTTCGTTTCTGGGCGTCAACTACGTAATCGAGATCAAGCAGACGGAGCCGAGCGTGGTGCCGGCGCTGATGGGGGTGATCGATGCAACCGCGATGCGCCGGCGCGTGCTGATCGCCTCGGAGAACGATCGGGTAGTTGAAGAAGTTCGCAACCTGGTTCCGCAAATTCCCACCAATTTTCCATACAGCGAAGTCGCCGAATTTCTGCAGGCGATGGCCGGCAACCGTCCCGGCTATCGGCCGCGCGGCGACGCTCTGCAAATTCCCCCTGAATATGAAGGCTGGAAGCTGGTGTCCCCCGAGACCGTCGATTTTGCCCATCGCCTCGGTATCGAGGTCCATGCATGGACCGTGAACGACGAAAGCGAGATGAACCAGCTTCTCGACTGCGGGGTTGACGGTCTCTTCACCGATTTTCCGGCCCGCGCGCTGGCGCTGACTCGCGCCCGCCGCGTGAAAGAACAGGGCGGCGGGACTCGAAGGACGAGATGAAACGGAGCGGCGGCTCCGATATCGGAGTCGCCGCCCCGCTGTTTTTTCGACGATCCCGCTTAGTCGCGCGAATGCTCGTGTTGATGGAAGTTGAACATATCCATCAGATCGCCGATAGCTGGCTGGTTGAGCGGAACGTACGGATTGCTCGCCGACGAGACCGGATTAGGCAGGTTGTCGCGGCTGAAGCTCGAAATCCGCGGCAGGCCCCAGTTGAATTCGACAAACTTGTCGAATGACACGTGGTCATAGTAGGTGTGCACCACGCGGCCGCCGGTCGAAAAGCGCGAGACCACCAGAAGCGGAATTCGCGACCCGTCGCCGAAGAAATCGATCGGCTGGACGTAGCCCGAATCCCAGTATCCGCCGCCTTCATCGACCGTGATCATGATCGCGGTGTCTTCCCATACCTTCGGATTTGCCTGCGCCATCTCGATGATCTTCTGGCAGAAGCCCTCGAACAGTCCGAACTTCGATGAAGCCGGATGCCCGTCCAGATAGCCGTCGGGCTTCACGATCGAAACCGCCGGCAGCGTGTCGTTCTGGATGTCGGAGTACAGATCCTGGATGTCCTTGTTGTTGGCGCGCAGAGCCGGATTGGTCATGATCTGCGTGGAGTAAAGGAACGGGTTGCAGATGTTGCAGAAGCTGCCGTTCTCTCCGTCCTCCTTGCCGCCGTCCCATCCCTCGCCGTAGTACCTCCATGAGACATGATGCTGCGCGAGCACCAGACCGAGGTTGTTCTGCCGGGTGGGAGGGATGGTGAACTGGGTCGGTCCGAGCGGTGCCGGCGTCCCGTCGCCCAGGTAGCCGGGGTTATAGTTGTTGACGAGGTAGTAGGCGTTCGTGAGGCAGTCGCCATTGCGGAACGGGTGGTAGGGGAGAGAATTCAGGTACGCCATAATCGGCGCGACGCCTGGCTGATTCTGATCGGAGCAGTCGACGTACGATCCGCCTCCTCCCGTTGTCGTGCTGCCATATCCGTCCTGGGTGTAGAAGTTGTTGGTGCCAGGCTGCGGATTGGGATTTTCGATTTGTCCCGGCGGAGGAGTCGCGGGATTGCCGTTGCTGTCCGCGTAGTACACAAGGCTGCCGAAACCGATAATCAGGTGGTTGGCGCCGGTCCCTCCCATCACCGCCTGATGATAGTTGTCCGAGAGCGCGTACTGCTTCGCTAACTGCGTGAAGTAGGGAACGTCTCCTTTGGCGACGTTGTAAAACTCCATCGCGGTCGCGCCCTCTCCGGTCGACTCATCGTTGAACCCCGCCGGTTGCGGCGCACCGTTGCTGCCCGCTCCCACACTGGTTTCAACCCACGGAAAGAGGTCGCTAAGGCATCCGCTCGGGTTCGCCGGAGTCGATGAAGCCGCGCTGCAATCGAGCTGCTGCCACATCTGGAAGAACCGATGCACCGGGCTGCTTGCATAGTCGTCGTAGGAAATCGATGCGTGCAGATCTATCGGTCCGTTGGGCAAATTCGAAGGAAAGCGGGTATCGATCGTCCGGTTCGGAAGCCCCGTTCCGCCGTCGGCCAGGCTGGGGTAGACCGACACCGGAAGCGCCGGTTCGACCATCTCGGCCAATTGCGCGGTAGCGAACGGCGGATTGGTCGGCGCGCCGTCGGTGTTGATGTCCGGAAGCGTCGAGTACGGCGCCGTCTTTGTCGGGCTCGGCGAGTACACGGTGGTGTCGCTCGCTTGCCATTGCTGAGCCTTGCTGAAGTTCGGACCCGGCGTTCCGTCCGCGTTCACGATCCCTTCGGAGAGAAGATTCCGCACCGTTTGACCCTTTGGCGGTGTGTAGGTGGCGAACAGATGATCGAAGGTCCGGTTCTCTCCGATGATCAGAATCACGTGCTTGATGGGGGTGCGAGTCTCAGCGCTGTGATCGTCCACGCGCCGTTCGTGTCTCGACCCTGCTGCGGCGGCCCGGCCTTCGGATGCCAGCGCCAGTGGAGGCGTGCTCTGGCTCGCCAGCATCGTCCCGATCGCAATCGTCGCGATCCACTTCCTGCGTTGCTTGTTTCTCGACATTCGGAACTTCTCCTTTCCTCGAGTTAAAGGGAGTTGCGGATGGAAAACGTCCGCGGGAGCAGGATGCACGAGGGGAGTGAGCGGAATCGCGCACAACTCATTGAAATTATTTTTAACAGATAGTAAAGAGAGCGGCGCTTCGAGTCAGCAGGCGGGGCTGTCGTGGGCAACGCCGCGCCCAGGCATGCGGTCGCGCTTCGCGAATCAGGGAACCGGGCTGGTTGGCGTTAATCGGAGCCTTTTGCGCGACGCCTGGAAATCATTTCCGGGCGATGACGCGCTCGAAAGAAGGTGTGCTTGTGCCACGCCCCTGCAAATAGGAAGATCGATTTATCCACGAGTTTCTGGCGATGCGGGAACTGTGATGCAAACGAACCGAAAACACCACGCAGTCGGATTGTTCTGGGCGATCGTCGCGACGGCGGCGATTTTTCTTGCGCCCGGGATTGTTTTGGCCGGCCAGCGCAACGCCCCGCCTCCGTTGGTGATTCCGGGCAATCAAGGCTCGCAGAGCTCGACTCTCGAGCTCCCGTCGACTCCGGGGAAGCAGGGCGGCGAGCTTGTCATTCCGCCGCCGGCACCGGCGCCGCAGGAAGGACAGGAGCTGACCATTCCATCGCGCGAGCTGCGCGAGCAGCCGGGCTACGCCCAGGTCACGGTCACCGTGACCGGACCCGACGGCGGCTATGTCACCGGGCTTCAGAAGGACGATTTCAAGCTGTTTCTCGACGGCCGGCAGCGTCCGATCGAGTTCTTTCGGCAGGACCTGAACACTCCCGTTTCGGTCGGAATCCTGGTCGATACATCCGGCAGTATGCAGTCGAAAATCCCGCAGGCCCGGCTTGCAATCCTCGATTTTCTCAACGAGCTGAATGCGCGTGATGACGTGTTTCTGTTCGCCTTCTCGAGCCGGCCCTACCTGCTTCAGCCCTTTACCACCAATCACGTACTGGTCGCGAACAAACTCAAATATCTGGCGGCGAATGGACAGACTTCGCTGTTCGACGTGATCATCGCCGGGCTCAGGATGGTCACAACCGGACGCTACGACAAGAAGGCGCTCCTGGTGGTTACGGATGGGATGGACAATACGAGCATGTCGCGAGTGGAAGACGTGGTCGCTCTGGCGCGCAAGATGGGCGTGCTCGTCTATTCGATCGGCATCGGCGATCCAAACGCCGGCGGTGGCGCCAGCATCGCAATCGGCCCCTTTGTCTTAGGCGGCGGATTGACCGAACGCGTCGATGCGGAAACGCTTCGCACTCTATCGACCGAGACCGGCGCCAAAACCTACATCATCCGCCAGGTGGGCGATGGCGCGGCGCTTAGAAGGGCCTGCGAACAGATAAGCCTCGAGCTTCGCGAGCAGTACACCCTGGGATTCGTCGCGCCCGACGCGCACTCCGGAGGGTACCGCAGCGTCCGCGTCGAATCGCCAAATCATCCGGACGACACCGTCCGGGTCCGCAAGGGCGTCGAGATCGGAGGGCCGGCGGCGTACGCCTCCGAACCCTACAGCGCTCCGGTTCGCTAGCGCTTTTCTCCGAGTCCCTTTCGGCCTACTCGAGCTTGCGTTTCCCGTAGTAGGGCAGGGTCGTCCCCTCCGCTTGCTTCTCTTCCGCGGCTTCTTCCTTACGCGGCCGTGATGACGCCGCGCTGTAGAGCGCGAGAGTGCCTGGCTCGATTATGTCCGGATCGGTGACGATATTGACGCACGCGACGCGGCCGCATCCCAGCGCCCGCTTCATCGCGGGTGCGATGTCCTCGACGCGCTCGACCAGTTCTCCGTGCGCGCCGAGTCCTTCCGCGGCGCGCTCGTAGTGCACCATGCCGAGTTCGGTCGCCATATGCCGTCCTTTGCCCCACATCAATTCCTGCCCGTGCTTCGACATCCCCCATTGCTTGTCGTTGTTGACGACCACCGTGATCGGCAGATTGTTTTTGGCGGCGGTATGAAACTCCGCGAAGTTAAGCCCGACCGAACCGTCGCCGATGATGCAGAACACCTGGCGATCGGGATGAGCGGCTTTTGCGGCAAGCGCAAACGGGATGCCTACGCCGAGGCATCCGAGGTAGCCGTGGCTTAGAAAGCGGCCGGGATGGCGCGCTGTCCACGCCCCTCCCATCCAGGCCGCGGTCTCACCTCCGTCGGCGGTGACGATCGCCTCGGGATCGAGCAGATTGGCGATCTCATGCGCCATCCGCGCGGGATGAATCGGGCCGGTTGCGGATTTAAGGGCGTCTTGAAAACGGCTTCGTCCGGCATGACGAATCGCGCCGAGCCGTTCGCGCCATTCACGATGCTCATCGAACTTGACGCCTTTGGCGGCTTCGATCGCGTCGCGCAGGAACTCGCGGCAATCTGAGACGACGCCGAGTTCGATGCCGCGATTGCGGCCGATTTCTTCCGGCTCGATATCCACCTGCACCACATTCGCATCCGCCGGAATCACCGAGTTGCGTCCTCCGGTGAACAGGCCGATTCGCGTGCCGAGCAGGAGAACCAGATCGGCGCTGCCGCCGTTTTTGGCATGAATGGCGGGATGAATCGCGCCAAAGCCGCCGAAGCAAAGGTCGTGATCTTCCGGAATAGAACCGCGAGCCTTTGAGTTGGCCATTACCGGCGTATGGGTCAATTCGGCGAACTGCACCAGTTCCCTGGCAGCCTGCGAAAACCATACGCCGCCGCCGGCGAGTATCGCCGGGCGCTTCGCTTCCTTGAGCCAGTCGAGTGCCTGGCGCAACGCGGCGCGCGAGGGGGAGGGAGCGGTCTTTGGCCGGTAATTCTCAGGGAAGGCAACCGATGCCTCGTCGACGCGCGCAAAGAGCACATCGATCGGCAATTCGAGAAAAACCGGTCCCGGCCGCCCCGACACCGCGTAGCGAAAAGCGGCCGCGACATACTCGGGAATTCGATCGGTATGGGTAACCGAACGCGCCCACTTGGTGATCGGACGCATCAGGCCCATCTGGTCCACCGCCTGCAGCGGCAAGCGGTCATCGTCGGAGAGCGGACTGCGCCCCCCGATCAGCACCATCGGAATCGAATCCATGAAGGCATTTGCGACGCCCGTAACCGCATCCGTAACGCCCGGACCGGCGGTTACCAGCGCCACACCGGGACGCCCGGTCGTTCGCGCCCATCCGTCGGCCATGTGCGCCGCAGCCTGTTCGTGGCGCGTGTCGATTACCCGGAAGTTATGGCGCATGCAGGCCGCGTAGATCGCGTCCAGATGTCCGCCGTGAAGGGTGAAAATTTCGTGCACGCCCTCGCGCTCGAGAGCGCGAACCACCATTTCGCCGCCATCGATCTTGGCCACGCGTGATCACCTCCGATGCTTACGCGAAGATTGTAGGTCCGCCAGGTCGCAATCGGCAAACCGCCTCGAAAGGGGGCGGCCAAAGCCGCAAGACTGGTCCGGCCCGCCGGCGGGCCGAAGGATGGAGCAGGGTCTATTGGTTGGCTACCTGGGCGCGCACGACTTCTCCGTCGGTCGCGGTTTGCCCAAGGTTGATCGCCACCAGTTCATCGCCGTGCAGCCCTCTCACGACCTGGCATCGGATCCCATCGTCCTGCCCGAGCTCCACTTCTCTCAGATGTATGCGGTTGTCCTTGACCACCGGCACGTAGGTCTTGCCGTTCTCGAAGATGAGCGCATCGTCGGGAACCAGGAGGGCGCCCGAGGAGCCGCTGACCGATATGTCCACGCGCGCGTACATTCCGGGAAGCAACAGCAGGTTGTCGTTGTGAAGATCGACTTCAACCAGCATCGTGCGCGTTTCGGTCATCAACGCGTCCGGATGGCGCGTTACCGCACCTTCGAAGCTTTTGCCGGGCAGTTGGCTTACGGTGACACGGGCGAGGTCGCCGTCTTTGACGAACGCGGCGTCATCCTGCGGCATATGCACATAGACGCGCACCGGGTTGAGCGTCGCCATCCTGAAGATTTCCCGCGCGCTCTGCTCGGCCGTGGCGGTTGCCACGAGCGCGCCCGGGTCGAGGTTGCGCTCGGTGATAATTCCGTCGAAGGGCGCGAGCACGCGTTCGTAGGCCTGCTGGGCGGCAAGCGACTTCCATTTGGCCTCGTCCGACAGCATCGTTGCGTGCGACTCATCCGCCTGTTCCTGGGAAATGACGTGTTGCTTTACGAGAATCTGGTAGCGGCTGTCGGTCAACGCCGCCATCTGATACGTCGCGCGAGCATCATCGACCATCTGGTCGAGTTCGGGCGAGACCAGGATGGCGAGAAGCTGGTTCTTTTTGACGCGCGCGCCCTTGTCGACGAAGATCGATTTGATGTAGCCGGGGACTTTCGGATAGATGGGGCTCTCGAAGAATCCGTGCACGTCGCCGGGGAAATCGAGGGTGTGCTTCAGCGGCACGCGCTGGACCGGAGTCACGAGAACGACCGGACCACGCTGCTCTTCCTGCTCCAGCTCGCCGGCCTGCCGGCGCATCCACACCTCGCGAGCGAGCACCAGCCCCGCGAGCGCGACCAGCACTACGATCACGCTGGCGAACCATCCGAAGTAGAACAGAGGGCCTGTGGCCGATTGAGCATGTCGCGAACTGTCAGTCATCGGTCTTTCCCATCGCGCGGTGCGGCGAAGCCGAACCTCAGTCTTTTTCCGCCTGTTCGACCATCGCTCCCACCAGCGCATCGCGTTCGCGCTTGCCGAGCCGTTTTTGCGTGAAGAGCGAGTACACGGTAGGCACGACAAACAGGGTCATTCCGGTTGCCGCGATCAAACCGCCGATGACGGCGCGGCCGAGCGGCGCGTTTTGCTCCCCGCCCGCGCCCAACGCCAGCGACATCGGCAGCATACCAAGAATCATGGCGAGCGCGGTCATCAGCACCGGCCGCATCCGGACGGTGGCGGCCTCGATCGCCGCTTCCATCGCATCCTTGCCTTCGCTGCGCAAATCGTCCGCGAAGGTAATCAGCAGATTGCCGTTTGCCACACCCACGCCCACCGCCATGATCGTTCCCATCAGCGACTCGACATTGAGCGTGGTATGGGTAGCCACCAGGATCCAGAGCACGCCCGCCAGCGCCCCCGGCACCGCCATCATGATGATGAAGGGATCGAGCCATGACTGGAAATTGGTGGCCATCAGCAGGTACACGAGAACGATCGCAAGCAGGAGCCCTTCGCCCATGCTGCTGAACGAATCGTGCATCGCCTGGCTCTGCCCCAGAATCTTCACGCTGGTGCCCCGCGGCAGGTCCTTGAGCTGATCCACTTTCGCCTGGACCGCGGCGCTCACACCGCCGAGGTCGCGTCCCTGCGTGTCGCAGTTGACGTCGAGCACGCGCTGCACGGTGTAGTGATTGATGCCCTGGGCTTCCACCTGGTGGCGGATGGTCGAGAGATTGGCCAGGAACTGCGGTTCGGGCGTGCCGCCGTCGATGTTCTGCGGCGTGAGAGGAGTACGGCCGATTGCCTGAATCGAATCCACGATGTGCTGCGGAGTCTGGACCGATACGGTGTAGTTGACGCCGTTGCGCAGGTCGAGCCATTGGTTCGGCGAAATTACCGAACTTGAACTGAGCGATGTGAGCACGCTGGTGGTTACGTCGCGCTGGGTAAGTCCGAGTTCGAGCGCCTTGTCCCGATCGACCTGAACATCCAGCGTCGGATAGTCGAGGACCTGAGCGATTCGCACGTCGGCCGCGCCCGGGATGGTTTCGATCTCGCTCTTGAGCTTCTGCGCGATCGCAAACGACTGGTTGAGGTCGCGGCCGGTGATTTGAACGTCGATAGGCGCCGACAGGCCGAAACTCAGGACCTGGCTTACGATATCGGCGGCCTGGGGATAAATGACTACCTGCGGGAATCTCCGCCGCACCCGTTCGAGAATTCGGCGCGTATATTCGGCGGAGGGGTGATGCTTTTCGGTGAGCTGAATCTGCAGGTCGGCATCCTGCGGACCCAGCGTGTCGGTCTGATAGAACAGCAGCGCCCAGTACACGGGCAGCCCTACATGATCGGTCATCAGCCGGAGCTCGCTCGGCGGGATGACATCGCGGATCTCCTGCTCGACGCTGGCAAGAATCCTTGAACTTTCTTCCAGCCTGGTGCCGACGGGCACGCGCACGTGCAGGCGGATCATGCCGCTGTCGACGGTGGGAAAGAAGTCTTCGCCCACCACCTTGAGCAGAACCATCGACGCAAGCACGATCACCGCGATGCTTCCGAGTGCCAGAGCTCGATGCTGCATGACGCGAACCAGTCCATTGCGGTACTGGTCGCGAAGCTTCTCGAAACCGCGCTCGAACCATCCCGTCACAAGCCCGAGTACTCCGCGCGCCTGATTTGCATCGTGCTCCTCGGCCAGCAGATGAAGCGCCATGCTCGGCACGAGCGTCCGCGACAGAAAATACGAAGCGAGCATCGCGTAAACCACCGCGAGTGCGAGCGGGGTGAACAGGAATTTGGCGACGCCGGTCAGCGCGACGACCGGAGAGAATACGATGCAGATGGAGAGGGTGCCGATAAACGCCGGGACGGCGATCTGGCGCGCCCCGTCGAGAATCGCGACCCCCAGCGGCTTGCCCATCGCGTGATTGCGGTGGATGTTCTCGACTTCGACGGTCGCATCGTCAACCAACATTCCCACCGCCAGCGAGAGCCCGCCCAGGGTCATCAGGTTTATCGTCTGCCCGGAAAGCTTGAGGCCGATGATCGAGGTCAGGATCGCCAGCGGGATCGAAGTGATGACGATGATGGTGCTGCGGATGGAGCCGAGGAACAGCAGCGTCATCAACGCCACCAAAAACGCCGCCACCGCGCCCTCCTGCAGCACGTCTCTGAGCGCGCGGCGCACAAAAAGCGACTGGTCGAAGGCGAGCTCCGCTTTCAGCCCCGGCGGAGCGATCGACATCATCGGCCCGAGCGCCCGCCTCACCGAATCGACGACAGTCAGCGTCGACGCGGACGGATGCTTGAGGATGAGCCGATAGGTCGCAAGCTTGCCGTTGACCCGCACGATGTCGGTCTGCACGGAGTGGCTGTCGCTTACCTTCGCGACATCGCCGATGTAAACAGGGGCGCCGTTGACGATCTTGATCGGCAGGCGGTTAAGTTCCTCGACCGCGGGCGGGCTGCCGTTGAGCACCACGTTGTACTCGAGGTTTCCGATCTTCGCGGTGCCGCCGGGGATAATCACGTTCTGGTTCTGCAGCGCTGCGACGACCTCGGCCGGTGAAACGCGCCGCGCGTACATCCGCTCCGGGTCGATATTCACCATTATCTGGCGCGAGGTTCCGCCGAACGGCGCGGGCGACGACAGCCCGGGAATCGTGAACAGAAACAGGCCGGCGAAGTTGAATCCGAAGTCGTACATCTGCCGCTGCGAGAGCGTGTCGCTGGAGAAGACCAAAAAGGCGATCGGCACGTTGGTCGCGTTGTAGTCAATGACGCTCGGCGGACTGATTCCGGGGGGCAGGACGTTCTTGATCGCCTCACAGACCGCGCTGAGCTGGGCGATCGCAAGCCCGGTGTCGGATCCGGGCTGGAAATAGAACTTGAGCAGCCCGATGCCGTTGTAGGAGATCGATTCGATGTGATCCACGCCGTTGACGGTGGTGGATGCCGCGCGTTCGCTGATATTCACGACACGCTCTTCCATCTCCTGCGCGGACAGGCCTGGGTAGTACCAGACCATGTTGACCAGCGGGATATCGATCGCGGGGAAGATGTCGAAATTCATGCGGGTCAGCGCGACGATGCCCAAAAGCAGCATCAACGCCGACATGACGGCGACCGTAACCGGTCTGCGCAGCGCGAGTTGTACGATCCACATTACGCTCGCATCCCTCCCGCGGCGCGCGCCCGCGGCGCTTTGACGATCCGTTCGTCACGCGGCCGGAGGCGGCGGACAAATGAACGGACAAACGCGGTCCATCGCGCCTGAAACCGCGGATCTCCGGGGTTCATTTTCGTGATCAGCCGGGTCAGTTGCGGAAACGCAAGCGGGAACGTGGTCAGAGCCATGTTGGACAGCAACAGCAACCGCGGATTCAGGTCCGAGGGAAGCTGGGATGCGCGCTGAAAATCGGCAAACTGGCCCACCGCTCGATCGTATGACCGCTTGCGCTGGGCGCGGGCGATCAGTCTGCTCGCTTTCGCATCCAGCGCCTCCCATTCCATCAGCCGCACCCAGAACCGATCGCGGCATCCGAACCGGAACCAGAATGCGACGCAGTCTTCGGGGGTAGTGTAGGCGGCGCGATCCATCTGCGCGGCGCGCAGAGCGAAACGCCGGCGCATCACCTCGCGGTAAAGGTCGTTCTTCGCCCCGAAATAACTGTAGAGCATGCGCTTGTTGATCCGCGCACGGCGCGCGATTCGGTCCACCCGGGCGCCCGCGAGCCCGCGTTCAGAGAATTCGCGCAGCGCAGCCGCCAGAATTCGTTCGCGGCTGCGTGCGGAATCGCGCCTCAATGCGTTTGCGAGCCGTTTTCGCGCCACCCCTTGGACTCCATCGGCTTTCGGCGGACCGGTCCATTAACCCGGCGTAACTGATTGGTTACTTTCTAAGCCAGTCGGCGGACGGGTGTCAAAGAGCCGGCGCTGCTCAGGGATCGATCGGAAACCGCGGGCTCAGGATGCCCCGGAACCGCCGGCCGGGGTCTTGCTCCTGAACGGAGGCAGAAAGACCCGCGACGGATCCGAGGTCAGGTTCAGAAATTTGATCTCGGCGAAATCTCCGGCGACCTGGATCCCGAAAAAGGTCGCGTTGTCGATCCGGATTCGCCGGAAGTTTTCCAGCCCGAGCTTCATGAAGTGGCAGAGCACCGTGCGGATAATGTCGCCATGCGAGACGAACAGGACGCGCCTGCCGGGATTCGCGGCCAGCGTCTGCCGGACCGCTTCGACACCCCGCGCCTGCACCTGATACATCGTCTCGCCCCCCGGCGTTGGTTCATCGAGAGGCCGATCGCGGTAATGGACGTAGTGAGCATCGTTGAGCAGATCGGCGTAAACCATTCCCTCCCATCGACCGTACTCGACTTCGGAAAGGCGAGGGTCTTCAACGATCTCGGTGACTCCGAGCCCGCTGGCGATGATTTCAGCGGATTGGCGCGCGCGCACCAGCGGGCTCGACACGATCAATTCAGGAGCGAGCGCGCGCGCAAGCGGCACCGCCGATTCGACTTGCCGCCTGCCGTCTTCATCGAGTTCGACGGGATTGCGGCCCATCACCCGCCCTTCGCGATTCCACGGCGTTTCGCCGTGGCGCATAAGAAGAGCGATTCCCCTGATTCCGCCTGCCTGCTTCAATTTCTCAGCCACGTAAAAGGGACCCAGAGCCATGAGAAGATTCCTGGCAACGAGCTAAGCAAAATCGGAGCCTCCGGAAAAGTTCGCATCGCCGATTTCCCCGAAGAATCTTCTCGAAGCGGGGTTGTTTCAACTTGAAATTCGGAGTGCCGCCAACAAAAAGGCCGCCGGTTTTGCCGGCGGCCTCGTTACAGGCGAATCGCAATTTTCGGCTCAGCGAGCCGCGGCGCTCACGTTCGTGCCGTTTTCCAATGCGGCGCCGTTGGCGCCGTTACTCGGAGCGAGCCCGCAGAAGGCCTCGTAGTCGATGAGCCCCGTCTGGGTGGGATGCTCGCTGCAAATCGGGCACTTGGGGTCCTTGCGAATCTTCAGAATTCGCACGTAGTCGCGGTCGGAGAGCGTGTCAAAGTAAACCATCTTTCCGATCAGCGGCTCGCCCGCGCCCAGCAGCAGCTTGATTGCCTCCAGCGCCTCGATCGATCCAATCAGCCCAGGCAGCGCGCCCAGCACTCCGGCTTCGGCGCACGACGGCGCCATGTCGGGAGGAGCCGGCTCCGGATAGAGGCATCGATAGCAGGGGCCGCCCGCATCAGGGTAGAAAACGGTGGCCTGGCCCTCGAAGCGGAAGATCGCGCCATCGACCAGCGGCTTTTTCGCCAGCACGCACGCATCGTTGATCAGATACCGCGTGGGGAAGTTGTCCCCGCAGTTTACGATCACGTCGTAGTCGCGGATTATGTCCATCACGTTTTCCGACGTGAGGCGCACGTCGTGGCGAACCACCTTGATTCCGGGATTGAGGGCGTTGATCTGCTTCTGCGCGGACTCGGTCTTCAGCATCCCGACCCGATCGGCGGTATGCACGATTTGGCGCTGCAGATTCGAGAGATCGACCACGTCAAAGTCAACCAGGCCGATGGTGCCCACGCCGGCCGCCGCCAGATAAAGCGAGGAAGGAGATCCGAGCGCTCCGGTTCCCAGCAACAGCACTTTTGAGTCGAGCAGCTTGGCCTGCCCCTTCTCGCCGACCTCCGGGATTACAAAGTGGCGGGAGTAGCGGGTGAGCTCTTCAGGCGTGAATTGCCGGTCGGCCACCCATGGGAGGCCGCGATCCTTCCAGGCATTGAATCCGCCCGTGAGGTTGAAGATGTTTTCGTAGCCGAGCTCGTGCAGAGTCCGCGCGGCGAGCAGCGAACGGGTTCCGGATGCGCATTGCACGATAATCGGAGTTTTGCGGTCGGGAACCTTCTCCTCGATGCGCAATTCCAGGAATCCGCGCGAGATGCCGATCGCATTCGCGATGTGTCCCTGGCGCCATTCATCGGGTTCGCGGACGTCGATCAGGACGGTGCCCGGCTTTTCCATCATCCGGCGCGCTTCGTCGATATCGACCTGCTTAATCTGCGCGCGCGCCTCGTCAAGGATATTTTTGGAAGTCTTGGCCATAGCATTCACCTGTCCGCCGGAGGGCGGACGTCCATTCTACATATGTAACCATCGCGAAGCGCCCATGCCTGAGGGGGCGCCCGCGTTCATCCGCCGAGCATCCGGTACGATTCCACCAGGGTGCGCAGGAAGTTCAGCACCTGTTGGGCATGGCCGCGAGGCGTCACCTCGTGAAACGCGCGCCGGACGTGAAGATCGTGATCGAGGACAAAGGTCGAGCGTTTGGCCAGCCCGCCGTTGAACACGCCGAAGGCGGTTGCCAGCTTGCCTTCCGTGTCGGCGAGCAGGATGAACGGAAACGCGTGCTTCTCCGCGAACGCGCGATGGCGCGCGACGGTGTCGGTGCTCACCCCGACGATTACCGCATCGAGGGAGAGGAACTGGTCGTAAAGCTCGCGGAACTCCTTGCCCTCGACCGTGCATCCCGGCGTATCGTCCATCGGGTAGAAAAAGAGAACGACGTTGCGGCCGCGAAAATCGGCGAGCTTGCGCCCTTCGCCGCCCTGGTCGGGAAGCTCGATCTGCAGCGCCGCGGCCAGCTTTTCGCGATTCTCAAGCATGAGCCTCGGCCTCGGCGGCCGCGCGCTTGCGCGTGAACTTGATTGCGGCGTTATCGACGTTGATCGAGCAGAGCGATCCGCACATGCTGCACACGTTCGAGCCCGCGGCTTCGCTTTCTTCCTTGTAACGGCGCGCCTTGTCCGGATCCATCGCCATCGCGTACATCCCTTCCCAATTGAGCGCCTTCCGATACCGGGACATCTCGTCGTTCCAGACCTTCGCGGCGCGAACGCCTTTGACAAGGTCGCCGGAGTGCGCCGCGATTCGGGTCGCGATCACTCCTTCGCGCACGTCGTCGATATCGGGGAGCCGCAGATGCTCGGCCGGGGTCACGTAGCAAAGGAAATCGGTGCCGGCGGCGGAGGCAATCGCGCCGCCGATCGCGCCGGTGATGTGATCGTAGCCGGGCGCGACGTCGCAAGTGAGCGGTCCCAGGACATAAAAGGGCGCACCCGAGCAAACGCGCTTTTCCAGCTTGACATTGGCCTCGATCTGATCGAGCGGCACATGGCCGGGTCCTTCGATCATAACCTGCACGCCGTTGGCCCGCGCGCGGTCGGTCAGTTCGCCCAAAATCAGCAGCTCCGCGAGCTGTCCCCGATCGGTGGCGTCACCGGTGGCTCCGGGCCTGAGCCCGTCGCCGAGCGAGATGGTCACGTCGTGTTCGCGCAGGATCGCGCATACTTCGTCAAAGTGTTCGTAAAGCGGATTCTCGTTGCCGGTCCGCTCGATCCACGAGGCAAGCAGCGCGCCGCCGCGCGAGACAATTCCTTCGATCCGCTGATGGCGGCGCAGGCGCATCACGCTCTCCCGCGTGACTCCGCAATGAAGCGTCATGTAGTCAACGCCCTGGCGAGCCTGGCGCTCGATGACTTCGAGAAAGAAGGCGGCGTCCATGTCCATGATCGAGCGCTCGGAGGCGACCTGGTAGATCGGCACCGTCCCGAGGATCACCGGGCATCGCGAGACGATCTCGCATCGAATCCGATCCAGGTCGGTGCCGGTCGACAGATCCATCACCGAGTCCGCGCCGTAGCGGACGGCGGTGTAGAGCTTTTCGATTTCCTCGCCGAGGAGCTGATGAAAGTTCGAGGCGCCGAGGTTGGCGTTGACCTTGGTGCGCAGCGTCTTGCCGATTCCGATCGCGCGGAACTGATGATGGTGATTGTGCGGGATGACAAGCTCGCCGGTGGCGACCAGCGCTCGAATTTCCTCGGGGGCGAAGCCTTCGTCCTCGGCCACCTCGGTCATTTCGCGGGTGACGATTCCCTGGCGGGCGGCTTCAATCTGGGTCATCGCAAATACCTCCGCGGACGCACGTTTCCGCGTCAATCTTCTCTATATTTTAGTCTTCACCGTAGTCGATGCCATGCTTCTCGCACAGCGCGCGAAGCTGCTGGATCATTCGCTCCGATCGCGCGAGATGCGCGATCGCGATGAAGTTCGCCAGCGCCACCATCAGCATCGCCCCCGTAGCCCAATACATGTGGGAAATCACGCTGCCGCCGTGAATCACGCCGACGCCTTTGGCGTATGCCACGAACAGGATCGCAAGACCGGCGATTGTCAGCGCAATCGTGACCCGGGTCATGGCGGGTTAGTTGCCGCTTCGGGCGTGATGGCGATCGATCGCCGGAATTTCGGGCGAAGGCTCGGTTTGGGCGTAATGCCGGGGCAACGCGCGTTCGGTGTAGGTCTTGAGCTCGGGGCGTTCGGGGTTGTAGACCTGCGCTTCCTGTTCGCGGTACCAGGCCTGCATTTCCTCCATGTTGCCTTCGCGGCCTTTTTCGGCGATGACGCGCGAGCGATGCATCAGCATCTCTTTGGTCTCGACGAAGTCCTTGCGATCGAAACCCCAGATGCGCGGATGCACGTAAGTGTCCATCCGGATTGCGTCGCACGGGCAGGCTTCCACGCACAACCCGCAGTAGATGCATCGCAGCGTGTCGATCTCGTAGCGAACCGGGAACTTCTCGACGTGAGGATCGGGCGACTCGCCCGCTTCGATATAGATGCATTGCGCGGGGCAGGCCGTCGCGCACAGGTAACAGGCCGTGCATCGCACGGCGCCGTTCTCGCGCAGGGTGAGCCGATGGCTTCCGCGATAGTGGTCGGAGTAGCGCTTGCGCTCCTCGGGGTACTGAACGGTGGTGAACGCGCGGCGCGATTTCGCCAGCCCGAAAAGATGGGCCGCGTTGATAACCAGGTTGCGCCCGAGATGATAGCTGGTGATCGCGAGACCCTTGACGATTTCGGGAATGTAAATCTTCTCCCAGAAGGTCATTTCCTCGCGTCTTTTCATCTCAAACCAGCGTAAAAATCCTTTGTCAGGATTGGATTTTCGCCGCTACGGCCGGCGCGGCGCAAATTACCGGACTACTTGCGGCCACTATAGGTTTCGCAAGGAAGGGCAGTCAAGGTTACGCACCCCGCCGCAAACCGCGGTCATCGATTCTCCCGACCGCGCCCGAAGCGATCGCCATCTTTCACCCGCGGGCGCTATCCGATAGACATTGCACGCCATGAAATCGCCCGCCGCAGCCATCGTCTCGCTCGAACGCAGGATCTCGCGCAGCGAGGCGGCTCATACTCTCACCGCCAGCTTCCTCGGATGGACGCTGGATGCGTTCGACTTCTTTGTGCTGGTCTTCGTCCTTCCAACCATCGCCGCCGAATACCACCGGTCCGTGGCGGATGTCGCCTTCACGATCACGGCGACGCTCGCGATGCGCCCGCTGGGAGCAATCCTCTTTGGATGGCTCGCCGATCGCTACGGCAGGCGCACGCCGCTGATGGCCGACATCATCTTCTATTCCGTAATCGAGGTGCTCAGCGGACTTGCGCCCAGCTATCACGTGTTCCTCTTCCTGCGCGCGCTCTATGGAATCGGGATGGGCGGTGAATGGGGAGTGGGGGCGGCGCTGGCGATGGAGGCGGTCGGGCCGAAATCGCGCGGATTTTTCTCCGGCCTGCTGCAGGAAGGCTATGCGGTGGGCTATCTGCTCGCGGCTGCGGCTTATTTCTTTGTCTTTCCCCACTTCGGATGGCGCGCGCTGTTCTTTGTCGGCGGCCTGCCCGCGCTTCTGACGATTTATATCCGCAGCAAGGTTCCCGAATCGCAAGCGTGGGAGCGCACGCGGCCTACAGCCCACGACGTCGCCCGCGCTATCCGCTCCAACCTGGCGCCGCTCGGGTACCTGGTGCTGCTGATGACGATGATGAACTTCGTCTCGCACGGAACCCAGGATCTTTACCCCACCTTTCTGCAGAAGCAGCGCGGACTCGATGCGCGCACGGTGGCGACAATCGCGGTCATCTACAATGTCGGCGCGCTGCTGGGCGGACTCATGTTTGGCTACTTTTCCGACCGATGGGGGCGGCGCTGGGCGATGGGATCCGCGGTCACGCTGGCGGCGCTGATCGTGCCGTTCTGGATCTATCCGAAATCGCTGGCGATGCTCTCGGCGGGAGCATTCATGATGCAGTTCATGGTGCAGGGCGCATGGGGCATCGTTCCCGCCCATCTGGCCGAACTCTCTCCGCCCCAGGTGCGCGGACTTTTCTCCGGCGTCGCCTATCAATCCGGCGTGTTCTTCGCGTCGTTCGCCGCTTTCGGGGAAGCGCTGCTTGCCGAGCGGTTCGGCTATGGGGCGGCGATGGCGGGAACGGCGGCGGTTGTGATGGTAATCACGGTCATTGTCATCGCATTTGGCCGCGAACGCTTCGGCGCGGAATTGTCCAGCTAAACATTGGCGACCGTAGTACGGCGCGCCGCCGCGCCGCATAAGCGGGACTTTCCCTGAACTCAGGATTGCGCTAAACGACCGGTATTGAAGGCGAGCGCCATCCCGCCGGAGGTGAACCCATGAAGTTTGGCCTATTCTACGAAATATCCGTCCCCCGTCCGTGGGGCCGGGAAACCGAAAAAACCGTGTATGACCGATGCCTCGAGCAGGTGAAGCTTGCGGATGAGCTCGGTTTCGATTCGGTGTGGGCGGTCGAACATCATTTCCTCGAAGAATATTCGCATTGCCCCGCGCCGGAACTGTTTCTGACCGCCTGCGCGATGGTGACGAAGAAGATGCGCGTCGGGCATGGAATCGTCGTTTGCGTGCCCGAATTCAACCATCCGATTAAAATCGCCGAGCGCACCGCCGTCCTCGACATCCTCAGCGGCGGCCGTCTCGAAGTCGGCACCGGACGCTCGGCTACCTGGACGGAGCTGGGCGGCTTTCGCGTGAACCCCGACGAGACCAAGAAAACCTGGGACGAAATCGTGCATTGCCTGCCCAAGATGTGGACGCAGGAGCGATACTCCTACCAGGGACGGTCGTGGTCGATGCCGCAGCGGACCATCGTTCCAAAGCCCTATCAGAAACCGCATCCGCCGATGTGGGTGGCGGTCACCAGCCCCGGCACCGAGATCGATGCGGCTGAGCGCGGGATGGGCAGCCTGGGGCTGACCTTCGGAGGTTTCGCCGAGCAGGAAGAGAAGGTCAAACGCTACCGCAAGATCATCCGGAGTTGCGAGCCGGTCGGCGAATTCATCAACGAAGCCGTCTCGACCGTTAACTTCCTGTTCTGTCACGAGGATGACGCGGAAGGCGTGAAGATCGGCAAGCGATTTACCGGGGCCTTCAACTACCTGGCGGCCCAGCTTTTGGCCGCCCGCGAGGCCTACCCGACCAAGTCGTATCCGTCGTTGGGATTGCTTCCGTCGCTGCGCCGCGATGCGGCCGGGCCGGGCGACGAATCGGGCGCACCCGAGGGCATCGCGATTGGAAATCCGGCTCGACTGGTGCGCGAACTCAAGAAGTGGGAGTCGGTCGGAGTCGATCGCGTCAACTTCCTGCTGAACGCGCTCGAAACCGTCCCGCAGGAGCAGGTGCTGAATTCGCTGCGCCTGTTCGCGAAGGAAGTAATGCCGCATTTCGAAAAGAAAGAGGGGCAGAAACACGAAGCTGCCGCCGCAGCCGCAGGAGCCCGCTGATGCCGCCGCGTTTTGGAACATTGGATTTGAACGCGTGGGCCCGGATGGCATCCACGATCAACGGCTTCAAGACCGAGGAATGGAAACTGAAAGGCGCGGAGATTCTCGAGCTTCATCTCGAGATCGACGACGATCCCGCCGATGCGCTGATTCCGCGCACGATGCATCCGGCGATCCCCGCCTACACGATCATCAACGTGATGCACGCGCCGGACAGCCCGGTCGGACCTTTCAGCATCGGCGAAGTCAGAATCGCCGGCCGCACCGGCGTCCGCCCGCGCGGATTCGTCCTGCGCAGCTTCTGCGACAGCGAGGCCGCGCGCAAGGAGCTTGCCGCGCGATGGGGTTTTCCGGTCGCGCCCGCGGACGTAAGCGTCTCGGTCCGCCACGACCGTGTCGTCGGGAAAGTGGCGGTCAACGGGAAAACTGTCCTGCACGCCGAGCTAATCGATCGCGACGCGATCTCCGGCAACGACATCCAGTACATCGCCTCGATGCATCTGGCGCGCAACCGCGACGATCAGAAGCTCGTGCTGGTGCAGGTGGACCCGGAATATACGTTCTCGAAGGCTGAGCGCGGAAGGCCGAGCGTGGTGACGCTCGACAACGATGCGTTCGGGGCGGATGGGCATCTGCGGCTGATGAATCCGATCATGGCGAGCTTCGCGGTCGCCGACGTCACGCTGCCGAAGATTCGCTACATCTGCAATCCCGAGCTTCCGGCGCTGCAGGGAACGACGAAAGTCGCCGCCTGAGGCGCAGCTCAAAATCCGCGGGTTGAGCAGGCCGGCCGCCGGAGACACTGGCGCTTGAAGCCTGCGAAATCCGCGGATTTGCTTTTCTCCGATGCCTGATCCCTGGCGATTCGAGCATCTTGCCCTCAAGAGCGGGCTCAGAATGCGCGTCGCAAGGGCGGGTAGCGGTCCCCTCGTCGTGATGCTGCACGGGTTTCCGGAATGCTGGTACTCCTGGCGGCATCAACTCCGCAAGCTTTCGGATTCCTTCGATTGCGTGGCGCCCGAGATGCGCGGTTACGGCGAAACCGACGCGCCGGTCGGAATCGAAAACTACACTGTCGAGAAGCTGGTCGGCGACGTCACCGATCTGATCGAGGCAATCGGCCATCGGCGCGCGATCGTGGTCGGCCATGATTGGGGCGGAGGAATCGCGTGGGCGACGGCGCTGATGCGCCCCGAGTGCGTCGAGCGCCTCATCGTTCTGAACTGCCCGCATCCGAAGCGGTTTTCCGAAGAGCTGCGGCGCAATCCGCGCCAGATGCTGCGCAGTTGGTACATGCTGTTCTTCCAGATTCCCGCGCTGCCGGAGGCGATGTTTCGCGCGCGCAACTTCGCGCTGCTGGACCGGGCGCTGATGGAAGGCACGGTGCGCAAGGATGCGATAACCGCCGAGGACATGCGCTACTTTCGCGCGGCATTCGCGAATCCCTATTCGATCACCGCGGCAATCAACTACTATCGCGCGGCTTTTCGGATCGGGCGCCGTCCGAGCGCGTACCAATGGCTCGATCGGAAAATCGCGGCGCCCACGATGCTCATCTGGGGCGAGCGCGATTTCGCGCTCGGAAAAGAGCTGACCCGCGGGATGGAGCCGCTGTTCAGCGGGCGCTTCGAGATCCGTTATGTCCCGGAGGCGGGACACTGGGTGCAGCAGGAAGAGCCGGAGCGGGTGAGCGCGTGGATGCGTGAATTTATGAGCCGGCCTATCGAGAACCGGCGATAATCAGGCTGTTACATTCTGGCAATTTTTCCGACAAAGTAGTCGCGAGGAGATTCGGCTTTACTCAACTTCGGCCCGCAGCTACTCTCATGAAGGGAACAAACGCTCGGACCGCAGCCTTTCTCGTAGATCCCGCCTAGATGATCGCAGGGTCTTCCGTTTTGGGGGCAGCCCGACCAAGCCCGGAAGGAGGGCTTTCAATGCCCACTAAGTTGTATGTAGGCAATCTTGCCTACTCCGTGAACAATGACGATCTCGCCCAGCATTTCGCGCAGGCGGGAAAAGTCGAGACTGCGACCGTCGTGACCGACAAATTCTCCGGCCAATCCCGAGGTTTCGGGTTCGTCGAGATGTCCGATCCGGCTGAAGCGGCGCGCGCCGTCGAAACCCTTAACGATACCGAGTTGAAGGGACGGCGGATTCGCGTCGATGAGGCGCGTGCCTCGACCGGCGGGCCGCGCGGTGGCGGCGGGGGAGGCTTCGGCGGCGGTGGCGGCGGAGGACGCGGCGGTGATCGCCGCCGCGGCGGCGGTGGTGGCGCGGGCGGCGGACGCCGCGAGCGCTGGTAGCATCGCAGTATCCAACTCAGGCGCGGCAGGCCCCATAAGCCTGCCGCGCGTTTCTTCGCGGCCCGGTATCCTCCGCCCCAATTTTCCGGTCGCGCCGTGGTTACTCGCGCTCACGCCTCTGGTATCTTCTTTCGCCGTGCGAATATCGAACCTGGCTGATTCCATCGACAGTACTCAAAAGACCTTGTCCCGCCCCGACCCCGGGTGGATCGAACCGTCCAAACCATCCATTGCGCAAGCCGCGCCGGCGCCGCGCACCCATACCGGCCGCCGGGGCATGAGCGCGGCTCTGTTCGCCGCGGCCGCGATCCTGGCGATCGCATCGGCGCCGAAACCCGGGATATGCGATCAAGGTGGACCTTCGCAGCCGCTGCGCAACGTCGCCGGCATCGTCACCCATCGCGACGGCAAGCAGGTTCCGGTCGGCACAGCTTTCTTTGTCGCGGTGCCGAGCCGTGTGTTCGAAGGGCGATCGTTCGTGTACCTCGTGACAGCGCATCACAACCTCCTCGATGCGGCCGGCAAGCCCGCCTCCGGCCTCTACCTCACGTTTGAAGATGCGAAGAGCGGGGCCACGCGCGAGGAACCCTTGCCCCCGGAGACGAAGTGGGTTCTGGATCCCGGCAACGAAACGACCGACGTAGCCGCGGTGCCGTTCAATCCGTCCGGCGCGAACATCGCGCCGATACCGCTGGGATCGATCATGGCGACGGAGACCGAGATGGCGGCGCTTGCGGAAACCGGCGCGCAGGCCTACTACCTCACCGCGGCCAGCGTCGGCATCAACAATCCCCGCTTTGAAGCGCTGGCGCGCTTCGGCCGAGTCTCGGTCGCGCGCCCGCTCGAAGCTGAAGTTCCGGGCGCCGGAATCCAGAATCTGTGCTTCATGGATGGCGGAGGAACGCCGGGTTTTTCCAGCGGAGCTCCGGTCTTCATACAGGCGGGTCTGCGGTTCGTGCTGTGGGGAATTCTGGAATCGACCAATTCCGCCAGCGCCAGCCCGACGTTTCAGGGATTGGCGGGACTGGTTCCGGCGAATTCGGTCGCGGAAACGGTAGAGGCGATGGCGGCGGCGCAGGAAAAAAATCTTCGCAAGCCGAGATAAAGGAAGAGCAAAGCTCCAGGTTTGACCGCATCTCTTGATTTGGGATCGCAAGCCCGATAACCAAGATAATTCCTGCCGCACGCTTAGGTGCTCCCCGGTAGCTCAGTCGGTAGAGCAGACGGCTGTTAACCGTCGGGTCGCTGGTTCGAATCCGGCCCGGGGAGCCAATCGAAAAATCCAACTAAATCAAGCGTTTATTGCCTTCTCTAGTTGAGAGCGGGGTCGGTCTTCTGCCGATTGTGGGGACTTTTGTGGGGATCCTGAGTCAAAATCGACAGCTTCACGATGCGCCCGGTGTTCAAGGCTCGCGATCGCGCCGCGCCTGCACGCGGATATGCGCATAGCGCGAGAGCATCCGGGGACTGACGTGGACGGCAAGCTGGCGAATTGTCTCATCGCTCACGGCGGGATTCTCGGCAAGACGCGTGACGAACGAATGCCGCGCGTCTTATGAAGCAAGAGCAACACACAAATCTGCGCCGTTCCCCTTTTCCGCATCCTCCGTTTATTGTCCCTGATTCCCCGATTCGCGAGCGCGAGGTCGGGTGCTATGCTCCGCTGTTGCGTCAGGACCAGGGTGTGAGCCTGCTGAAAAGAATCTTTGGAGGGCGCGTTCAGCCGGGCGCGGCAGCCCGAATAGCGCGTTCGCTCTTCGAAACCTGGGTCGAAAAAGACCAGGCGCCCCCGCTCGCTCAAGGCGCCCTCCCTGAATCGTTGTGGACGCTATATCAGCGAAAATGGCGCTTGCATCGAGAAGCGACGGTTCTGATGGTGCTCCTTGGAAAAGAACAGAAGGATCCCAGATACTCCGCGGTCGTCAGGGAATACGAGCGAGTCGATGGCGGCTCTTGGGTTTTGCGTGTTTTCGATTCATAGAGCACTTCGAACGTTCGCTTCCTCGTGCTGCGCGCCGCGGGACCCCAGGACGAGCTTGGGTGTTTCAGTCGTGATCCAGCGGCGCGGGAGGCCGCTGCCGTGATAACCGACTCGAAGCCGGCGGCAGATTCCCGCGTCGTCGTCGCCTCGCTGAACGCGCCGTAGGGTGGGCCGAGAGTGAAATCCGCGCTTGGATCGAGAATCCGTCCGGCTGGCGCACCGATAGCGCCCATAGCGACGGAGCGTTCTCGGGGGAACAATGCAAAGGGCGCGTCTGATTGGTCCTCTGGCTGCCGGAATTACTGCCATCTTCGCCTTTGTAGGTTCGAGTTGCGCACCCACCGGGCAAACCGGTTCCGCTCCGGCTTATTACTTGATGGCGGCGCCGAAATGGCCGATCAATCCGGCTTATCGCACCTACTTTCCTTGTAAGCCAGATTATTCCAATTCGCCATGCCATGATTGGGAAGAGCCTCACTGGTACGACACGAAGGCTCTCTTGCCCAATGGGTCGTCGTCCGAAAACTGAGTTTCGACGAGTGCAAAGAAGTTACGGACGTCCTCTGTCACGACCCGCGCAAAACCTGCGAAGCTCAATGTATCCTCGCTTCGGATTTGTTGAATCAGGCGACGGAAACCCGCGCACCTGGTTCGTCGGAGTCTTCGAGCACGCATCAAGTCCAAGGCACTTGGTTCTGCATGGGGCACCTAACAAACCCGGCCATGAGGGGTTCGACTATAAACCCGATGTGTATGCTCCGCTTTCCGAGTGGACGGTGCAGGATCGCTACGATAGCGAACAAGCGTGCGAAAAATTTGTAGGATCGGAGTGCAAGGACCCTCGCGTGAAATGCGACGAACAGTGCGTGCCTGAGAGCGCTTTGCAGGTGCCGCACAACGTCCAAAAAATTCCGCCCGCGATAAAACCCACGCAAAGGTCCTTGGGGGCCTTCTGATCCTCTCGGGCGGCTGAACAGCTTAAAAAGATCCCTGTCACGCGCCCCCGCGATGCGTCCGGGCCGCGCCGCCTCAAGGCATCCCGCGAGTGAGAAAAGGGACTCCTCAAATCTCAGAATAGCGGCGCTTTTGCGTGACGGGCACCACGGTCGAAGACCAGCGTAGTCCAAATAGAATCGGGCAGGGTCACAAATCCTCAGGCGTGAGCCCGGTCTGGCTGGCGATGCGCGCTAGCGCTGCGCGGCCGATTTCCGCGTCGTCGTGAAAGGCGAAGGTGTAATCAGGCCAGCCTGTGCGGCTGAGGCGACGATGCGATCCCGATTGGCGTTTGATCCGCCAGCCGATACGCAGAAGGGCAGCCAGCACGCGCTTGGCCTTGGTAGCTGGCCAGTCGCTCACGCCGCTGTCGCAAACAGGGGATCGGCAACTTCAGGCGCGCGCTCGCCGTGCTCGATTTCGTCGGCGATGACACGCAACGCCAGGACCTTCACTTTGTTGATCGCTTCGGCACGCGTGGCGCCGTAAGCCATGACACCCGGCAAGGCGGGAATGTCGGCCAGCCAGCGGCCATCGTCTTCACGCTCGATTTCGATTTGCAGCCGCATCTGAATACCCGTGGTTGATAATATCCATGCACGAAAAATCTGGCAACGGAGCCCCCCGATCTCTCTGGCGAGAGCCAAAATCCGAACTCGGTTTAAGGTGCCCTCACGCGGTCCGGGGATGCGTCCGAGCCGTACCGCCCAAGGAATCCTCGCAAGTGCAAAAGGGACCCTCTTAAATTTTCAAAATTGCGCCGCTATTTTCATCCTTCCGTGCTATTTCGCGTATGAGGGACTGTGGGGACTTTTGTGGGGACCCTCGATCGATTTCGGTATTATCCGGTATCGCTCGGAACTTCGACGCGAGAGCGAAAAAGCCCTTGGCGCCGTTGCTGTTCATGCATATTGAGCGCTACTGAGCGATACCCTGAGAAAGCCCTTCCAATCGGCTGTTAACCGTCGGGTCGCTGGTTCGAATCCGGCCCGGGGAGCCAACTTCAACTCGTGGTACGTGCACAATTTGTGGGCCAGAAGAGGTCTGGCCGAGAGGAAACGGCAGCCAGGTCTCGCGTATGTCGCTGAGTTCGACGACGACGGCGAGAGTTGCGCTTCAAACAAACCGCCAGTACCGGATGACTGAGGCGCTGGCTCGCATAGCGCAGACAGGCCTTGATATCTTCGGGCTTGAGATCTGGGAGCTCCCTCAGAACTTGAGCGGGCGAAAGCCCCGCTGCCAACAACTCCAGTTCGCCAACGACACGAATGCGCATCCCGCGCACGCAGGGTTGCCCGCCACATTGTTTTGGGTTGACGGTTATCCGCTCAGCGAGTTTTCGCCATGAGTACGAAGATAACTTATACCTTTGCCAAATCTCTCGATGAGATGTCGTCGGATTCTCCGAATGGAGAATCATTCGCCGAGGTTGGCGGCTTCTGGAAAACTCCTCATCACTCTTTGTTGCGCGCTCGCGGCCCCCTGCCCGAAGGACGGGTCGCAGGGCGGCCTCTTACGCACCATGCGGATGCGGCCGCGTTGGGAGCGCCAAACCATCCGATCGACTCAAGGCCGATGCGCAGCCTGTCGAACATCGCCGCCATCGACGACGGTTCGACGCGGATTACCGCCATCATCCCGTCATCCTCGTGCTCGGCGATGTGGCAGTGATAGACGAAGTTGCCGATGTCCGCGCCGCGGAAGTCGAGCCTGACTTTGACTGAGGGATACGGATGATCGGGATTACCGTCCCAGAACGGCACCTCGATGGTGTCGAGGAGCTGTCCCTCGATGAAGCCGGCCGGCTCGCTGCCATTAATCTCGAAGTTGTCCTGGGAGAGCACCAGGAAATGGACCTGGTGGATGTGAAAAATGTGATTCTCGAGCGAGCGGTTCTGTATCGTCCAATCTTCGACCGAGCCCTGCGTGGTCACAATCGCCGGCGGATTGTTGGGATCGAACAGCGCCGGCGTCGCCCCATCGACGGTGATGAAAAACTGCGACTCCGGATTGTTCTCGGAAAAATATAAGGTCCTCGCGGTGTTCGGGGTCGCAATGGCGAGACCGGAGAAGCGCTCCTTCCAGGCTCCGCCCGTTGCCGCGGGCAATCGAGTGGTGGATGAGGCCGATTGAGCGTTTCCCGCAGCGGTTTGAATCGTTGCCAGCGTGCGTTGCGGGTCGTTGTCGCCGTCGGGCCCCGTGTTGACGGCCAAGGTCATGAGGCGCGCGTCTGTGACCGCGGATGAGGGAGCGGTGACGATGAACTCGGCGCGGGCGCCGTTGGAAACCAGGATGTCGGTCGCGTTGACGATGTTTCCCTGCCGGGTTCCGTCCTGCGAGCCGGTTGGGACTCCATCGAGCGCCACGATTCCAAGCGTCTGCGGGACGCCATCATATTGAACCTGAAGGTCGATAATGGTGTCGGCGGCATTGTTCGACACTCGCCATAGCTGCCGTTCTCCGGGCTGCACCTGGATTACGGCCGGGACCTCGGAGGGATACGCAATCGGGATGTTGTTGAGGGTCAGATCCCACGAAGGCACATTGCCACCAGGCGTTGGATTCCCGGCTACGTTCTGATCGCGTATCACAAGCACCTGCTGGCGCAGGCCCGCCACCGCCGGCTGAAACTTCTCGAGACCCTGCACGACGATTACGCCCGATCCGCCGCCCAGCAATGCGCTTTCGACCAACATGTGCACGTGCGGATGAAACCAGTACAGCCCCGGAGGTTCATCCTTGGGAAAATGAAAATCGTAGCCGAACGAGTTTCCGGAATTGATCAGAGTGCGGACGACGTTGTCAGAGCGGCACTTCGGAGAGGTATTGGTGCCGTGCAGATGCACGTTCAGCGACGAGCCGGTCTGGTTGATCGCGCCGCAATTGGGCGGGTCCAGCCGCTCCACGGCCGCCGTGGCCGGAGTGTTGTTGGTAATGTTGATCCGAAGGTGGTCGCCCGGATTGACGGTGAGCGTGGGATTTTCAAGGCCGTCCGGCGTCATGAAGCAAAACAGCGCTCTCCCATCCGAGTCGACCGTCGTCTGATAGGAGAGATTGACCGTGAGCTCCCCGTTGTGGCTGACCAGAGCCGGAGGATTTTGGACGACGCTGCCGGCCTCGGGTCGCGAGCACGCGCCCGCGACCGGATCGACATGAATGGGCGCGGGACCGGAGCTGGAAGAACCACCGCATCCGGCGAGCATCGCCGCAATCGCAGTCACGAGGGCTAAGAGAAGAGGAGTCCGTGACGGCATGGAGGTGTCCTTTCTTGAGACAATTGAAAATGATTCTCAATTCCATTTAGCTTAACCGCATCCCCGAATCAAGCGGTTGGCCTTGTCTATCGCTGACTCACCTCCTTGCGTCCTCTGATGGAAATGAGCGTCTATCTGAGCGAATTGATGCATCCCGCCCTCGGCGGCTGACACTTCCCGCCGGCCGGACCAGGCGAAAGCAGCCTTCAGCACCACGAGAAGCAGCGCTCACTTCGGAATGAAAGATCCGAAGCACTACCCCTCGGGATCAATATCCGATTGCCGCCCGAACCGTTCCTCGTCCTGCGGGGGTATCGCTTTCGTCAAAAGGTTGAAAGCGGTTTCGCGCTCGCGTGGTGATGTCTTCGATAATCAGAGGCCATGGGATATCGCCGAAGACTTTGAAAAGCCAGTGCCACCCGCTCGAAAGCATTACGGTCGTCTACATCCCCGGATCAAAGAACTGTGTCATTTGGATACAGTTAGTCAGTTCGTACTGAGGCTCTACTCAGTCGCTCAAGTCGCCTTCTGTCGCTAGTTGGTTAGTCACAAGACTACATACGCTACTCGAGTCCATAATTCCGGAGCGTATGAATATTGGCTTTTTCTCACTTATGAACAGGAAGAAGCATTCTTTTTCTTCCCGGATTGTACTATCGCTACCCTCGCAAGTTCGCCGCCTGCGGCGGGCTGTTAATGGCCGATGGGGATAACGGTCGCTTGCAGTTGTATTCGGCTCGGCATCGGTCGAACTCGCGGTGCGGCTCCGATCGAGGAGCAGCCGAGGCGCGAACCGCAATCGCGTCCGACCCTTATTTCCTCACCAGTAATTTTCAATTCGAAGGAGATTGCCTAAAGAGACAACGGTTCGGACCGCGCAAAACTGCAGCTCTGGAACTGACTCTGCGGCGATCTCTGACGGATCAGGCGGAAGGAGGCTGACCATTATGCGTGGGAAACGAAACGTCTGGCGAGCCATTCTTGTCGCGGCCATTTTTCTGGCCGCGCCGCTTCGATGCCTGGCTGCCGAATCCAGCGGGCACGAGAGCCTGAGCGAGATCAGAAACGAGATTCATCAGCTCGAAGCCGATCGCGCTCGCGATCTGCAACTGATGGAGCGGCTCGAAAAGCGGGTCGATCAGCTCGAGAGCGAAAACGCTCAGCTCAAAGCGGCGAATGCCCAAATCAAGAGCGACGCGACCGAAGCCACCCAACAGGTGAAGACCCTCCAGGCCCAGGTCGAAAGCGGGCCCAATCCCAAAGCGATGGCGAGTGCGGTCAGCAGCTACCTGGGCACTCACAGCTTCACCGTCACGGGTTCGGCCGGCGTCGGGTTCATCTACGATCAGCAGAGCTCCGGCTACACGGGATTCCCGAACCAGACACAAAACGATTTCTTCCTTGATTGGGAGCCGATGGTTCTTTATCGGCCCAACGACTGGATGATGTTCGAGGGCGTGATGAGCGCCGCATTCGGCCAGAGCGGCACCGGGGTGGATCTCTCGACCGCGCTCTTCTACCTCTTTCCCTTCGACAAGCTCACCCTGGCGGGGGGACTTTTCGATCAACCCTTCGGCGACTGGTACGAAGATCAGAGTCCGATGTGGGTCAACCGCTTTGTCACAGCGCCGCTGCCGTACGGAGTCGAGCCCGTGGTGCCGCCGGCTGAGATGGGCTTGCAGGCACGCGGAGGGCTGCAGTGGGGCGACCTTGGCCAGGACTTTGACTACACGATCTGGGGCGGGCAGGGGCCGAGCTACAGTGAGAACGTGCTTGGCGCCGTCAGCACCTCGCCCACCGCGGCGGCGAACAAGCAGACCAACGGCAAATCGATGGGCGCAAGGTTCCGCGTTTATCCTTTTCCGCTCGATGCCAATCTTGGGCGCCTGGAGCTTGGCGCTTCCACCTACAACGGCAAATGGCTGAGCGGAAATTGGTTGACGTCGTGGGGGCTCGATTTCGCGTATCTCAACGGCAATCTGCAGGCGCGCGGTGAGTTCCTGCGCTCGTACCGGCAGATGCCCAACGGTTTGCCACAAGACAATCGCGAAGGATGGTACGTCCAGGCCGGCTATTTTCTAAGCGACCTGAAGCTGCCGGGCGCGCCCGATCAGGTCAACCAATACCTGAGCAGACTCGAGCCGCTGATCCGCTACTCGGGAGTGAATCAGCATTTCGTTGCCATCGATGATGTAAAAGGCGCAACCGGAATCGGACTGGGCGGCGTCCAGGTCGGCTTCATCCCCGACTTCGGGCTCAACGGCTCGCCGGCTCTGTTCGCGCCCCACTCGCGCGAGGTCGCCCTGGGTCTCGACTATTGGATAGCGCCTTCCATCGTTTGGCAGAACGAGTTTGACATTGAATTGCCGCACGCCGGCGGCACCTTTGTGAAAGCGGATGGAACGACAGTTGGGGTCGGCGCAACTCCCAACGATCATGCCTTCCTTAGCCAGTTCACGATCGGATTCTGAGGAGGAAGGAACATGAAAAGACTTGTCGTAACTCTAATACTGGCTACTGTGATGAGTGGATTGTGCTCGGTCGCGGCTTGCGCCGAGCAAATGACCCAAGCGGAGAGACGAAAGTTGTTCCAGACCGGCGCCAAGCTCTGGCCGGTTTACTGCGCGCAATGTCACAACGCGCGGCCGGGTTCGGAGTTTGCTCCCTATCAATGGGACCAGATCATCATGCACATGCGCGGGCTTTCCAACATGCCGGCCGAAGACGCCCGGGCCATCGTCGAGTACCTGAAGGGCGGCCGCGAATAGGGACGCCGGATGCTGAAACGAGGATTTGGGATGAAGAGATCAACGCTGTTTCCAGGATTGATTGCGGCCGTCGCGGCTTTTGTCGCGATGGCCGCGCCGGTGCGGGCCGATATGGCCGCTGCCGAGAAGAACTACAAGACCTTCTGCGCCAAGTGCCACGGCGATACCGGCAAGGGCAACGGTTCCGGGGCCGCATCGCTAAGCACCAAGCCGCGAGATTTCACCGATTGCGCCCGCATGCAGAAACTCTCGGATGACACTCTGTTCAACGTGATCAAGAACGGCGGCAAGGCCAACGGACTCAGTCCGGACATGCAGGCCTGGAGCGACGGGTTCGATGATTCCGAGATTCACGATCTCGTCGCTTACGTTCGCACGTTCTGCAAGAAGTAGCGCGCCGGAAAAGCACGATGGCCGATCGGCAGATACATGCGGTGCCGCGCGACCTCTGGTGGTTTCGCAAGAACGTGCCGTGTCTCGATGCGTGCCCGGTCAAAACCGACGCGGGCCGCTACGTGCAATTGATCGCCGAGGGCCGCTTCGAGGACGCCTACCGCGTGGCGCGCTCGCCGAATCCGATCGCATCGATTTGCGGGCGCGCCTGCGGAGCGCCGTGTGAAGATGCGTGCCGGCGCGGCAAAATCGACGCGCCCATCGCTATCCGCTCGCTCAAGCGCTTCGTCTCCGAGCAGTTCGGCCCCGAGGCGCTCGCGCCGATCGCGCTCGATCGGGCCCTGGCCGGGGCCGGCGATGGAAGTGTGACGCCGCTTCATGGCGATGCCTTGATGCGGTGCCGCGATCGCGGACGCAACGCGCCCGCGGTCGCGGTGGTCGGCGCGGGACCCGCCGGCCTTGCCTGCGCGCACGATCTGGCGGTCAGGGGTTATCGCGTCACGGTGTTCGAGGCGATGCCCAGTTCCGGCGGGATGATGCGCTACGGAATTCCCGCCTACCGCCTGGCGCGCGAGGTCATCGACCGGCAAACCGAAGAAATCGAGAAGCTGGGAGTCGAATTTCGTTTCAATACCCCGCTCAGCAAGGACTTCGGCGTAAGCGACCTTCTGAAACAGGGCTTCGGCGCGGTTTTTCTCGCCGTCGGCGCGTCGCGCGGCCGCAGCGTCCCTGTCGAGAATTCCGACGCCGAAGGCGTGGTCAAGGCGATCGACTACCTGCTGAACATCAACCGCGGCTACCGTGTTCCGCTCGGCAGGAAGGTGGTGGTGATCGGCGGAGGATTGGTTGCGATCGATGCGGCTCGGACCGCGGTGCGCGAGATGCTCTCCGGATTGCAAATCTCGGCCGCCGACGAGCAGGCGGTCGAAGCAGGGACTTACCGAGTCGCCCTCGATGTCGCGCGAGAAGCGGCTCGCCGCGGAGCGCTGGAAGTGACCGTGGTCAGCCTCGAATCGGAAACCGAGATGCCCGCGATGAAATCGGAGCAGGGCAGAGAAGAGGCGGAGACCGCGACCGAGGAGGGCGTCCGTTTCTTGCCGTCCTGGGGACCGCGGCGCATCGTAGTCCGCGACGGCAAAGCGGCGGGAATCGAGCTGGTGCGGTGCGTGCGCGTATTCGATGACGCCGGGCGCTTCAAGCCGGAATTCGACGACCAGCAGCGGCGGGTGCTTGATGCGGATACTGTCATTCTCGCGATCGGACAGGCGCCCGACTTGTCGTTCATCAGGCCCGGCGAAGTTGAGTTGACCGCCGCCGGCACCCTCAAGATCGATCCGATTACGCTCGCAACCAGCATCCCCGGGGTTTTCGCGGGCGGCGATGCCGCCTTCCCTCCGTCGCTGCTGATAACCGTCGCACAGCACGGCAAGCTCGCCGCGCAATCAATCGATGCTTACCTGCATGGCGAGAAACTTCCGTCGCGCGAGCTGCACGTTCAAATCGAAGAGCTTCCCACCGACTCGTATTCGATGCCTGAACAGTTCGAGCAGCGCCCGCGAGCGATTCCGATCGTCCCTCTCGATCGCCGCAGCGGTATCACCGAAGTCGAGCCGGTGCTGTCGGCCGAGCAGGCGCGCGATCAGGCGGGCCGATGCCTCTATTGCCATATCCATCCGATCTACAACGGCAGCCGATGCATCCTGTGCAATCGATGCGTGGATATATGTCCTGAGCATTGCCTGCACTTCGCCCCGGCGAGCCGAATCGCGGATCAGGTGCCGCTGGAGGGGGTCGCGGACGAAAGCGGCGTCACCAGCGTGTTTCTCTACGATGAGGAGAAGTGCATCCGATGCGGCCTCTGCGCCATACGCTGTCCGACGGCCGCGATCACCATGGAGCGTTTCTGGTTTGAGGAGGTTGCCGCACGGTGAGTGCCGCCGACAAAAAGAATGTTCCACCCACCGATACGGAGCGGCGCCGGGTTCTTCGTCTCCTGGGCAAGGGCTCGGTGGTTGCCGCGTTCGCCGCGCAGATTGGGGCCGCGGCGCGCGCTTTTTTTCCCAATGTCCTGTACGAGCCGCCCACGAAATTCAAACTCAAACGGCCGGAGGAGTATCCGCCCGGGTTCACGTTCGACGCCGCGCATCGGCTGTTCGTGGTTCGCGAGGAAGACGCCTTCCACGTCATTTCAGCCGTTTGCACGCATCTGGGATGCACCGTGCAGTGGCGCGAGAACGAATTCGACTGCCCTTGCCACGGCAGCCGCTTCAGGCCCAACGGAAGCGTGATCAGCGGTCCCGCGCCGCGCCCGCTCAGTTGGTTCGACACGCGCCTCTCGCCGGACGGCTTCCTTGAGGTCGACAGCGCCGTCGATGTCGCGCCGGGATTCCGGTTCGTTCCACCCAAAGGGCAGGCCTGAGATGGGAGAGCAACTGGCAAAGCTGTGGCGCAAAATCTCGTGGTCGTGGTCGCCCGGCAGCGAACGCGAGTCGTCCGAAGCAATTGTGCGCAACCTCTGGTTGCATTGGTTTCCCGCCAAGATTACGCGCGCCGCGATGAGCTGGAACTATTCGCTGTGGCTCGGCACCGCGGCGGCTTCCCTGTTTTTTATCCTGACCGTGACCGGTGTGATGCTGATGTTTTTCTATGTGCCGTCCACCGAGCGCGCCTACGGAAGCATCAAGGATCTTCAGTACGCCGTCAGCTTCGGCCGCGTCCTGCGCAACCAGCATCGATGGGCCGCCGAGGGGATGGTCGCGGTGGTGTTTCTGCACATGGCGCGCGTGTTCTTCACCGGCGCCTATCGCGGCACGCGAGCCGCCAATTGGCTGGTTGGTGTGGGACTTCTGCTTGCCACGCTGTTGTTGTCATTCACCGGATATCTGTTGCCCTGGGACCAGCTCGCGTTCTGGGCGGTAACGGTCGGAACCAACATCGCGCGCGAGGCCCCTGTGGTCGGCGGCACGATGCGGTTTTTGCTGCTGGGCGGCACCCAAATCGATCAGCAGACTTTGCTCCGATTTTACGTGCTGCACGTGTTCTTTCTGCCCGCCGTGCTGTGGGTGATGTTCGCGTATCACATGTGGAGAGTGCGCAAGGATGGCGGGCTCGGCGCGGTCGAAGCGATCAAGGCCGACCGCAGGATGGCGCCCAAGCCGATGCCCGCGACCAAGAGTTACTCGCTGTTTGGGCTTACGCCCGGGACCTCCGTGCAGGTCATGAGTTCCACCGAGCTGGAAGCCGAAGACCAGGTGGTGTCATCGCCGAACCTCACTCGGCGCATCGTGCTGGTATTCCTGATCGTGTTCAACGCGACGTTGCTGGCCTCGATCTTTTTCAACGCTCCGCTCGAAGAAGCCGCCAATCCCGCCGTCACGCCGAATCCGGCCAAGGCCCCGTGGTATTTCGTGTGGCTGCAGGAACTGGTCGCATCGACAACCGTGCATATCGGGCCGCTGACGATCAGCGGCGGCTTTCTGGGCGGAATTCTGTTGCCGGGGGTTCTGCTGGTTTTGCTCGCGGTATGGCCGTGGCTCGATCGGTCTCCGCTAAGCGCGGAGGGGAGATGGTTTCCATCCAGCCGCAAGACGCAGAACCGCGTATTCGTGGTAGCGATGATCGCGATCGTGCTGCTGATCGTGGTCGGAGTTTTCTTGCGGGGGCCGAATTGGCGAATCTACTGGCCGGGGATGCCGCGTCCGCAGGCGCCGACCGTTCTCTGAGCCATGGAACGTCCTGACCAATCATATGAAGGGCGCGACTTCGGCTGGCTGGTCGCGATGTCCTTTATCTTTCTGGCGCTGGTGGCTTTTGCGCTCTGGCGCGAGTTTCATCCCGGTTGGGCGCCGGTGCAGGCGCGCTTTCGCGCCGCGATGGAAAAATACGGCGGCACCGACCGGGCGCGCGCATTCACGCCCGGCATCAAGCAGATCTGGGTCCCGAAAATTCACATGGTCGATCGATGCATCACCTGCCATCTCGGCTACGAATGGGGCTCGATTCTGCCGGCCACTCTGCCCGAGCCGCTGACACCGCATCCGAACCTGCCCTACATGGACAAGCATCCCTTCCAAAACTTTGGCTGCACCACTTGCCACGGCGGCCAGGGATGGGCGACGACAGCGTCAGCCGCGCATGGCGGCAAGGACTGGAACGATCCGATGCTGTCGGCCGGGATTGCGCGCCGCTACGATCTTCGAGAGGCCGATCTTATCCAGATGCGATGCAACTTCTGCCATCGCCACGACGTTACGACACCGGGCATGGATCAGATCAATCTCGCAAAGAAACTCTATAAGGAGAACAAATGCCGGCTGTGCCACGCCGTCGAAGGCCACGGAGGAACCAAGGCACCCGAGCTTACCTACTTCGGCGACAAAGACCCTGAGCTGGTCGATTTCACCCACGTGACGGGCGCGCACACGCTGTTCAACTGGACTTACGAGCATCTGATGGCGCCCGACAAAATTTCGCCGAAAACGACGATGCCGACTTTCGGCTTCAAGCCGGAGGAAGCTCGTGCGCTCACCCTGATGCTCCTGAGCTGGCGGCGCGAAGTTTATCCTCCGGAATACATACCGCCGCCGATCGAAGAGGCGCCGCCGGCGGCAGCCCCTCCGCACTAGTCCCGTTCGGCGCGAGGTTTCCGCTGCTTACGGAAACTGCAGGGGCCGAATGTTCAAGTGCGGCGGCAAATACGCGATCAGGAACGGTCCATACACAATCAGGCTTAGCGCCACCGACGCGACTACCCAGTACCGCAACGCATCGAGCTTCGCTTCCCATCCCGTCTGGGCGGGAGGCTGCACCGTCTCGGTGAACGGGACGTCGCCTTGCGCGGCTTCTTCACCAGCCGCGACCGTCATCACCAGGTTCACGAAGAAGAGCGCCACGGAGACGAACATTATCGTGCCGCCGATTGCGGCCATGATTCCCGGTATGTGCCAGGCCGGCAGGTTGTAACTGGCAAGCGCGAGCTGCGTGCGGCGCGGCATCCCCTCCATGCCGCCCATCATCATTCCGCGCGAGAAAATCAGCACGCCGCCGAAATATACGAACGATTGAATCACCCCCAGCCGCGGCGACCACAGGCTGCGCCCATACAGGTACGGAATCAGCCAATAGGCGATTCCCATATACGAGAGCGCGACCGCGGTGCCGAGCGTCAGATGAAAATGTCCGGGGATGAAGGCGGTGTTGTGCACCCGGAGATTCATCGAGAAGCTCGCGTTCATCAGTCCCGAAATTCCGCCGAGGAAAAACGCAAGCATCGCGAGTACCTGCGCGCTCAGCGACGGATTGTTCCACGGAATCCGGAAAAACCAGCTCACAAGGCCCTTGGCGCCCGCGCGCCGTCCGGCAATTTCAAGCGCGTACATCACGGCGAACGCCGTCATCAGGCTCGGAAAGAAAATGCCGAAGGTCAGCACCGCCGAAGCATACTTGAGCCCCACCGGAATGCCGGGGTCGGTGAACTGATGATGGAACCCGACGGGGACGAGCAGGATGAACATGACGAACGCGATTCGCGTGAGCGTGTCGCTGAACAACGCGCCGCCCGCCTGCTTCGGGATCATCCCGTACCACGAAATGTAAATCGGCAGGAGCCAGAAATAGACGATCGGATGCCCCGTGAACCAGAACAGCGTGCGGGTAAGCAGCGGATCCGTACCCGCCGTCAAGCCGAGCGACCACGGGAGCAGCAGGAACACGACCTCGATGGCGATGCCGGCGGAGGCGATGTCCCACATCAGGTATGTCGCGACCGACATGAAGGCCATCAGCGGGATGCGCTCGCCGCGATGCTCGCGCCGCCAGTTCCGCAGCGTGACGATCTGGTTCGCCGAGGTTACCCAGGTGCTGATCACCACCAGCGCCAGGCCAAGGTAAAAGGTCCAATGCGCCTGCAGCGGGGCGTAGAACGTATAAAGAACGCTGGCCTGCCCGGTCAGCATCGCGAACGCCGCCAGCAGCGATCCGATCAACAGCAGCCAGAACGCAATCCGCAGCAAAGCGCCGTTGAGCTTTCTTCCCAGTCCGCGCGCCGTGGTCAGCGCGACGAATCCGTTGGCGAATGCCGTCGTCAGCACTAGCGCATTCAGCACGCCGTGCAGGGTCAGTCCCTGGTAGTAGGAGTGGATGCCCGGGTAGTCTTTGATCAGGTCAACCTTCGCGTAGTTGAAGGCCTGGTCGAGGCCGAACAGCACTCCGATCGCGAAGATCGCGAATCCGAAAATTATGTTCCAGCGAATAACCGCGAGTTGTTCTCGCGGCAGTTCGAAACCCTTTGACTCCGCTACGATCGGGGTACTCATTTGACCACTACCTTTCCCGACATCGTGTGATGCAGCCGGCCGCAATACTCATGGCATAAGAGCAGATACTCGCCGGGCCTGGAGAACTTGTAGGTCTCCGATGAGACCTCGCCCGGAACCAGCATCATGTTCACGTTGGTGCCGACGATCATAAAGCCGTGAATCACGTCCGACGAAGTCGCGCGGAATGTCACCTCGGCTCCCACCGGAAGCTCGATATTGTCCGGCGCGAACGACCAGGTCTGCCCAATCACGACTACGTCGAATTTGCCCGGGGCCGTTTCGTGGACGCCGGGATTGTCGAATGGCGGTGTCACGCGCAGCACTTTGCGCAGCTTCTGATCCGCGGTGCACGCGATCATCTCCATGCGCCCCGGCATCGAGATGCCCATCGCAAAGACGCTGTAGGCAAGCGCCAGAAGAAAGGCCACCAGAACCGCTCCGGAAGCCACCAGGAAGCTCTTCTCGTACGCTTCCATATCAACTCCTGCCAATCAGTCCGAGAAACATCAACGCCCACATCGCAGTGAGCAGCAGCATGTAGAGCGCCATTACCAACGTGGTCCCGGTTGGCGGCGGGACTTCTTCTTCGCCTGGACGATATTGGTCAGCCATGTTGCACCCATTTCCGCGCGTTTGCGCCTTGAAACCTCGAACGACAAACGAACTCACACGAAAAGCATTCCGATCGAGTTTGAGTTTTATGTCAATGTCGCCAAAGGAAACACCGACGTGCCCTGAAATCCGCGAGCGGCGCGGATTGTTCGTGGCCAGGATGGCCGCGCTACCGGGCGATCATCGGTCTGGGAAATCGAAGTAGGTGTCTGGATAGGGTTCCTTCGCCAGCGTGAAGTGCCACCACTCGTACGGGTAAGGATTGAAGCCCGCTTGAACGAAGAGCCGTTCGATCAACATCCGGTTCGCACGCTGCTGCGCGGACAGCCCTTCGGCATGCGTATGAGCGCGTTCGTCGAAGCAATCGAAACCGGTGCCCATGTCGAGCGCGCTCGAATCAGGCAGGCCGCACGATGGTTTCGCGCGGTTTGCATCGCCGTGGCTCGAAACGATGGTCGCATCCACGGTGCTCCCGCGGCTGTGAGACGAAGGTGAGGCGACATAGCCCTTTGCGAAGAGTTCGCTCTTTGGTACGCGCGGGTAGAATTCCCGCTTCATCGCGGCTTCGGATGGATCCTTGGCCCAGCGCACGAAGTAATCGACGGCGGTCCGCGGCCGGTAGCAATCATAGACCTTCAGCGAGAGCCCGAATTCCCTGAGCTGTCTTTGAATCGCGGCCAGCGCTTCGGCGGCGGGCCGCGTCAGCAGGCATCGATTGGCAGAGTAGCCGGGTATCGGATGTCCGACGAAGTTGTTGCCGACCGCGTAGCGCATATCGATCACGATCGAAGGGTCCAGCGCGTGCAAATCGACAAAGTCCGACGGCATCGACTCCGTATTCGCGCCACGCGCGACTCCGACGCGAAGGAGGATCAAAACCGCCACGACAGTCAGGCGCAGTCCCATGGATGGCGTGATTCCCGTCGCTGAGAACCGGGTCCAAAGGGGGGTCCGATAGCCGATTATTTTGCCGCACCGCGCAGCGCGATTGTGGGACTGTCTCACTCGCGAACACTGTATTAGACTTTTCGTCCAATGAGCTACCTGCCGATTTTCATGAACCTCGGCGGGCGTCGATGTCTCGTTGCCGGAGGCGGCGAGGTCGGCGAGCGCCGAGTTGCCGCCTTGCTCGATGCCGGAGCGATCGTTCGCGTTGTCAGCCCGGATGTCACGGACGAACTCGATCGTCTTGCGAAGAGCGGCGCGATCGAGCATCGCTCGCGCCGATGGCAATCCGGCGATCTGGAGGGATGCGCGCTGGCGTTCGCGGCCACCGACGATCCCGAACTGAACCGCGCGATCGCCGCCGAGGCGCGCTCCTTGAAGATCCCGGTCAACGTGGCGGACGAACCCGGCCTGTGCGATTTCATCATGCCGAGCGTCGTCGGCAGGGGAGATCTTCGGATCGCGGTTTCCACTTCCGGCGCAAGTCCCGCATTTGCTTCGCGAGTGCGGCGCGATTTGGAAAATCTTGTGGGTCCGGAATACGAAGTTGCCGTTCAAATCCTGCGGGCGGCCCGGATACATCTTCGAGCCCATGAGCGCGACGCGCTCGAGCGGGCGCGGATTCTGCAATCGCTCGCCTTTTCAGATATCGTGGACCTGATCCGCGACGCGAACTGGGCGGGAGTTGACCGGATGCTCACGGAGAGCCTGGGAGTCGGCCTCGACGGCCTCGCAATCGCGTCGCACAATCTTCTTCGAATCGCCTGACGATGGAAACGCTCTGGCTGCTGCCCGCCGTGGGTTGCTACACGCTTTCGGCAATCCTGTTCCTGTCGGACCGGATGTCGGGAAAGGCGCGCGCGGGCGCGGCGGCGTTGTTCCTGCTCGGGGCGGGAGCGGTGCTGCATGCGCTGGACCTGACCGCGCGCGGGCTGCAGGCAGGCAATATTCCGGTGGCGAACTTCGCCGAAGCGCTTTCATTCCTTGCCTGGGTGACGGCGCTGGCGGCACTTGTCCTAATCGTGCGGCTCAGGATGATGGTGATCGGCGCGTACGCGGCGCCGGCTGTGGCGATTGCGCTGGGAGTGTCGTCCGCGATGGCATCGCAGGGGCGCGTGGTTCTGCCCGCGCCGCTGCGAAGCGTGTGGCTTCCGATTCACGTCAGCCTTGCGATCGTCGGCTACGCGATGTTCATCCTGGCGGCGAGCGTGAGCCTGGTTTATCTCGCGTATGAATCGCGGCTCAAGGCCAAGCGGCCCCTCAAGTCCGACGGCGATCGGATGCCGAGCCTCGAGAAGCTTGACCGGATAAACTATTCGCTCCTGGTCTGGGGCTTCGTGATGCTGAGCGCGGCGATCATAACGGGAGCGATATGGGCGGATGCGACCTGGGGCCATTTCTGGTCCTGGGAACCAAAGGAATCGTGGTCGCTGGTGATCTGGATCCTGTATGCCGGACTGCTCGAATCGAGACTTACGGTAGGATGGCGCGGGCGGCGCGCCGCCGCGCTTACGATCGTGGTCTTTGCGGTGCTGGTCAGCTCTTTCGTAGGCGTTAGCCTGGTATTTCCGGGCAAGCATGGAGGCACTTTCGGCTAGCACGATGGCGCAGACGCTGTTCATAGTCGGCGTGAACCACCAGACCGCGCCCGTAGCCGTGCGCGAGCGCCTGGCCTACGCCGAGAGCGACATTGCGCAGGCGCTGGTGCGCCTCAAGCAGAAGGTTGCGTCGGTGGCCGAGGCGGCAATTCTTTCCACCTGCAATCGGGTCGAAGTGGTCGGGGTTGCTGCAGATCCCGAAAAAGCCTCCGACGAGATTGCCGCATTCCTGGCCGCCGACCGCGGCGTCGACAGGTCCGCGTTCGCGGATGCGCTCTACCGGATGCAGGGACGGGAGGCCGCGCGCCATCTGTTCCGCGTCGGTGCGAGCCTGGATTCGATGGTGGTGGGCGAGCCTCAGATACTCGGACAACTGAAGCTCGCCTACGCGCAGGCGGCGCAATCGGGCACCGTCGGCCTCGTGCTGCACCGCGCGTTTCATAAAGCGTTCTCGACCGCCAAGCGTATCCGCAAGAACACGCTGATCGGACATGGCGCGGTCTCGGTCGGTTCGGCAGCGGTGGCGCTGGCAAGCCAGATCTTCGACAAGTTCAGCGACAAGACGGTGATGCTGATCGGGGCGGGCAGGATGGCGGAGCTGACGGCGCGCCAGTTGAAAACCATCGGCATCGAATCGCTGATTATCACCTCGCGCACCTTTGACAATGCGGTTACGCTCGCGCGCGATCTCGGCGGAACCGCGGTGCCTTTCGACAACTACAAGCCCTACCTTCGGATCGCCGACGTGGTGATCGGATCGGTGTCCGTGACAAAACCGATTTTCGGGCCAGAGGAATTCGAGGCGATCATCAAGGAGCGGCGCTACAAACCGATGTTTCTGATCGACCTGGGTGTCCCGCGCAACTTCGACGAGCGGCTCAATTCGATCGGGAACGTTTACCTCTACGACATCGACGACCTCGGGCAGGTGATCGACAAGACCCGCGCCGAGCGGGAAAAAGAAGCCGACAAAGCCGAAGAGATCGTCGAACAGGAACTGGAAGCGTTCGAGCGCTGGATGGCGGGACTTGACCTGGTGCCCACCATCAAGGACATCCGCTACAGCATCGAGCGCCTGCGCGAACTCGAGCTCGGACGCAATCGCGGCTGGATCGCTTCGCTCGAACCGTCGGAGCGCGAGCGCGTCGAATCGCTGACCCGCAGCCTCACCAACAAGCTCCTTCATCGCATCCTGCTGGGACTTCGCCAGGGCACGAACAGCGCCGACGACAACGCATACGCGGCCGAAGTCGCGCGCCGCCTCTTATGCGGCGAGTTCGATCTCGACGAGTCCGAGTTCGAAGCGATCGAAGAAGACGACGACGGCGGGATCTAGTCCCCGGATGGCTCTCAGGCTAAGGATCGGTTCGCGTCCCAGCCGGCTTGCCCTGGCACAGGCTGAAATCGTCCGCGCCAGCCTTGCCGCGATCGTTCCCGGCCTTGCCGCTGAAATCGTCGAAATCCGCACCAGCGGCGACAAGATGACGACCGCATCGCTCGCCCGGGTGGGAGGCAAGGGACTGTTTATCCGCGAGCTCGAGCAGGCGCTCAGACAGAAGCGAATCGATCTCGCGGTTCATTCGATGAAGGATCTTCCGGCGGTGCTCGCGCCCGAATTTCACCTCGCCGCCGTGCCGCCGCGCGAAGACGCGCGCGATGTGCTCGTGACGCGTGACGGCGCCGCGCTCGCCGCTTTGCCCAAGGGGAGCAGGCTCGGGACGTCGTCGCCGCGCCGGCGCTTCGCGGCGCTGGCGGCGAATCCAGGCCTCGAAATCTCCGCACTGCGCGGCAATGTTGATACCCGCCTGCGGAAGGTATCCGAAGGCGCTCTCGACGCGATTATCGTCGCGATGGCGGGGCTGAAGCGGCTTGGGCAGCTCTCCGCGGGTCGGTTCGCGCCGCTCGACGAACGCGAGTTTGTTCCCGCCGGCGGGCAGGCCGCGCTCGCAATCGAAACGCTCGCGCATCCGCCGCGCGAACTCGAGCACGCCCTGGCCGCGCTCAACGACTCTCGTGCCCGCTACGAAACCGCCGCGGAACGCGCCTTCCTGGCAGCGATCGGCGCATCGTGCGTGACGCCGGTCGGAGTGAAAGCGACGCTTTCCGATGACTCGATCTGCCTGCGCGCGCGGCTTTTCTCACCTGACGGCTCGGCGGAATTGTCGGATGAGATAGCCGAGATTGCCGACAACGATCTGGCGCCGTCCGCGGCGGAGGCGCTCGGTGCCCGGCTTGCCGAACGGATGCTGGCGCGCGGCGCGGACCGGATGATCGCGGATGCGTGAGCGGCGGGGCAGGGTTTACCTGGTCGGCGCGGGTCCGGGCGCTTTCGACCTGATCACGCTGCGCGGAGCCGAGTGCCTCAGGCAGGCGGACTGCGTGGTCTATGACTACCTGGTAAATCCCGATCTCCTTCAGCTTGCGCCGCCCGGCGCGGAACTTGTCTTCGCCGGAAAAAAAGGCGGTGGCGGAAAGGCGATGGACCAAACGGAGCTGAACGCTCTGCTGGTGGACCGCGCATCCAGAGGCAGGCGGGTCGTGCGTCTCAAGGGCGGCGACCCGTTCATCTTCGGGCGCGGCGGCGAGGAAGCGCAGGCGCTCGCGCGCGCCAAAATTCCGTTCGAGGTTGTTCCTGGAATTACTTCGGCAATCGCCGCGCCAGCGTTCGCGGGAATTCCGCTGACCCATCGCAAGCTCGGCTCGTTCGTCGCCTTTGTTACCGGCCATGAAGACGAACACAAACGCGGGCGTTCCGGCGTGCCGTGGGCTGACCTCGCGCGCGCCGCGCGTGGCGGTGGAACGGTCGTGCTCCTGATGGCGACGGCGAGGATGGATGCGTCGCTCGCAAGCCTCATCCGCGCGGGACTTTCCGCGCGAACCCCGGCCGCCGCCGTGCAATGGGGCACAACCGCCGCGCAGAAGACCGTGACCGGGACATTGGCGACACTGCCCGCGCGATGCGCCGCCGAAAGGCTCGCGGCGCCCGCGATAATCGTGATCGGCGAGTCGGTCGAACTGCGCGAGCAGCTTCGATGGTTCGAGAAGATGCCGCTGTTCGGGCGAAGAATCGTAGTGACTCGTTCGCGCGAAGCCGGAGCAAGCTTCGCCCGCGAGCTGCGCGCATTGGGCGCCGACGCAATCGAGTTTCCGACCATCGAAACCGCGCGCCCCGCCAGCTACGCCGCGCTGGACAAGGCAATCGACGAGATCGGCCGCTTCGACTGGATAATCTTCACCAGCGCAACCGGCGTTGATTCGTTTATCGCGCGGATGAAAACGCTACGCCGCGACATCCGATCGATCGGCCGCGCGTCGCTGTGCGCGATCGGGCCCGCCACCGCCGCGCGCCTCGATCAATATGCGCTGCTCGTCGCGGCGACGCCCGCGGAATATCGGGCCGAGTCGATCGTCCCCGCTATAGGCGCGGACCGCATTGCGGGAGCAAGCATCCTGATTCCCCGCGCGCAGGTCGCGCGCGAAGTTCTCCCCGCGATGCTGCGAGAAAGCGGCGCGCGCGAAGTCGTGGTCGCGCCGGCCTATCGGACCGTCAAACCGAAAGGCGCGGCGGTCGAGAGGATGCGATCGCTGATCGAGGCGCGCCAAATCGACCTGGTAACATTCACCAGCTCCAGCACGGTCACGAACTTCTGCCGGATGGTAGGCGCGGTCGAGGGACTGAAGGCGGGAGTGATAGGCCCGATCACGGCCCAGTCCGCCCGCCAACGCGGCTTCGACGTGGCCGTGTGCCCCGAACAATACACCGCGCCTGCCCTGATCGCCGCAATCCGCCGCCACTTCGAACGCACATCTTAATCGCAAAACGCCCCCGTATCCGATCGTGCGCGTACTTAGCCGGCAGCCGGTTCCGGGAGCGGGAGATGGTGACCAGTCAGAAGCTCAACGAAATGCCGTACTCGGGGCCGTAGGAGAACCAGCGAATAAAATTTCCGTCCTCGTGTGAGTCTTCCAACTGGCTGTAATAGTACGCGAACATCCCGACCATCGGATGCACGGGTCCGAGCCACGCCGGGTTCGAATAGAGGATTCGGACGTGGCCTTCCACCTGGTTCTGCGATGCCCACACGGTGCCGCCTTCGTCGCGCAGCGAGTTCCACCGGTTCATCCATCCTCCGAAGACCGACCCGTCGGCGATAAAGCTGTCGCCCAGACGGCGGATTGCTTCCAATCCAATCTCCGGCACGGGCATCGCCTGATGATAGAAATCCTCTTTGGTCTCTTCGCCCTTTGAAGTTGAGGTGACCGGAGCGTGGCCGCTGTCGATTTCGAAATTGATATACGTGTACTCGATGCCGGCTTTCGCCCGCACGTCCCATCCTTGCAGCCACTCCGGCCAGTTGCTTTCGTATTCCCGATAAAAGGGTGTCAGGCGCCGCTCGTAATAGAGCCCGAGTGAAAACCATTCGGAAGGGTTCGTGTTCAGGGTCTGGCCGCCCTTGATCTCGGAGCCGTTGAAAAGGATCGGAGTTGCCTGAAAGTGATTGCCGCCGATATCGAAGTAGCGAAAGCTCGCGGCGATCGCGTCGAGCTGGTTGAACCAGTAGCGCAGCTCCAGCGTCGGCATCTGCTCCGTGTTCAATCCCAGCGAGGGGAACTCAAGCCCGCTGCCCTCGATGTTGAACTCGCGCACGCGCACGATGCTGCCAGGGCCGGTGAAACCCGACAGGTTCTCAGCGACCAGATCAAACTGATGTGCCCGCGGAAGCAGAAGATCGTAGGGGCCGGTCGGCTCACTCGGCAGCGTGGTCGGATAGTTCTCGCCGACCCAGTGTCCGACCGCCGCGCCCACCAGGCCTCCGGCCACCGCGCCGGCCGCGATCAGCGGCGCGGTGCTGGCCGCGCCATTGCCGACCCCCTGGCCCAATGCGAGCTGAGCACTCAGGTAAGTTCCCGCCATCGTTCCAATGGCCGCGCCCTCCGCGGTGGGCCGAGTGATTTCCGGAGGGCTCCCTGAGCATCCCCAGAGAGCGAGAAGAATTACGAATGCGGCAGCGGACGCTGTCGATTTGAACACGACGGTCGCTCCTCAACTGAAAACGAACCGGTCCCGTCGCCCGCCTTAAACGAAAGTCCTCCATCTGTTTAGCGTTGCACCACACCGTAGATCAAATCGTTTCGCGAACCACACAATCCGAAGATGTTCGAATTCAGAGAGACAACGGTATGGCGGGTCGGTCGCGAGAGAGCGATTGCGTACGGGAGGGATGGAGCGGGCGGCGCGAAGGGGTGGCAGGCCGGGCGAAGATTAACGTTGGCTCTCGATGTATAATCCCCGCAACGACACAATTGGCGGTGCATCCCAGCATGGCATTTCCAATCACTCGGCCGCGGCGTCTCAGGCGCAGCGACACGCTCAGACGGATGGTGCGCGAGACGCGGCTTTCGCCCGACAATCTTATCCATCCCCTGTTCGTATGCCCCGGGCGCGACGTGGTGCGTCCGGTACCTTCGATGCCGGGCGTGGCGCAGATGTCGGTGGACAAGGTCGTCGCGGAGGCGCGCGCGATCCACAAGTCCGGCGTTCCAGCGGTGATTCTGTTCGGAATTCCCGAGCGCAAAGATGCCCTCGGCAGCGAGGCGTGGAATGACGACGGCGAGGTGCAGCGCGCCATCCGCGAAATAAAGGAACGCGTGCCGGGGCTCGTCGTGATCACCGACGTATGCATGTGCGAATACACCGATCACGGCCATTGCGGCGCAATCAAGGGCGGCGACGTTGACAACGATGCCACCCTCGAGCTGCTCTCGCGTGAGGCGCTTTCCCACGCCCGCGCCGGCGCCGATATCGTGGCGCCGTCGGACATGATGGACGGACGAGTCGGTGCGATTCGCGCGGCCCTCGATCAAAACGGGTTCTCCGACCTCGCGATCATGGCCTATTCCGCCAAGTTCGCATCCGCATTCTACGGGCCGTTTCGCGATGCGGCCGAATCGGCGCCGCAGTTCGGCGATCGCCGTTCGTACCAGATGGATCCGCCCAACGGCGATGAGGCCCTGCGGGAGGTCGCGCTCGACCTGGAAGAGGGCGCGGATATCGTGATGGTCAAGCCGGCGCTTCCCTATCTGGACCTGATCTGGCGCGTGAAGAACGAATTCAAGGTCCCGGTCGCCGCATACAACGTCTCGGGCGAGTATTCGATGATCCGGGCGGCGGGAATCAATGGATGGATCGACGAAGAGCGCGCCATCCTGGAGGTACTTACCAGCATCCGCCGCGCCGGCGCCGATCTCATCCTGACCTATTTCGCCAAGGAAGTGGCGAAGATGTTGTAATCGGCGGCGATTGAGTCCTGAGTCAAATATCATCACCCCTGTGAGCGATGTGATCATTCGCGGCCTTGAAGAGCGGGACCTCGATGAGGCCGACCGGATTGTGCGCCTGGCGTTCGGAACCTTTGTCGGATTGCCCGACCCGATGAAGATGTTTGGCGATGCGGACATGGCGCGCACGCGGTTTCGCGGCAATCCCAACGGCGCGTTGGCGGCGGAACTTGACGGGCGCCTGGTCGGCTCCAATTTTCTGGCCGATTGGGGGTCGGTCGGGTTCTTTGGCCCGCTCTCCGTCGATCCAGCTCTATGGGAGCGCAAGATCGCCAGGCGTCTGCTCGACGAGACCATGGAACGGTTTCGGCAATGGGGCACGCGCCATATCGGGCTGTTTACGTTCGCCCAAAGCCCGAAGCATCTTGCCCTTTATCAGAAATATGGATTCTGGCCGCGGTACCTGACGGCGGTGATGACGAAGCCGGTTGCGCCGCCGCCTCGCGCAGAGGAAGTGGCGCTGTTTTCTGAGCTGGATGGCGGCAGGCGCGAATCGGCGCTCGCGGATTGCCGCGCGATGCTCGCGGAAATTTACCATGGACTCGACCTGACCCGCGAGATTAAGTCGGCGGCGCGCCAAAACCTCGGCGACACTGTGATGCTTCGAAGCGATTCCGCGGTCGATGCGATCGCGGTGTGTCATATCGGCGCGGGCACCGAGGCGGGAAGCGGCTCGTGTTACGTAAAGTTCGCGGCAGTGCGTCCCTCGACCGGCGCGGCCCGGACTTTCGAAATGCTTCTTGAGGCGTGCGAATGGCTGGCCGCGTCGCGCGGAGCCCGCAAACTCGATGCGGGAGTGAATACCGAGCGGCACGCCGCGTATCGCTCGATGATCTCGCGCGGGTTCCGCACGTTCATCTCCGGCGTCGCGATGCAGCATGGGAACGATCGCGGCTACAATTCGCCCGACGTGTTTGTGCTCGACGATTGGCGTTGAACCGCACGGCTTCTCGCGCCCGCGTGGACTGAAGAAGCGAGATATTTACTTCAGGTCGCGCGGCCCTGCCGGTTTGATGTTCTTCTCGTACCACGGGCGCATCGCCGCCAGCGCGCGCCCTTGATGATGCGCCAGTTCGTCGTCGGGATAACGATGCTCGGGGCCCAGCACGCACGCGATTCGCGCGTGGCATCGCGACGCGCAGTCCGGCTCCGACTCGATGCGGTAGGTCAGGCAGCGAGGGATATCCCATCCCAGCGGATGCGCGATCGCGCCGGCCGGGCATGCTTTGATGCAACTTTTGGCGGCGCAGGCCGGGCATGGATCGAAACCGCGGGCTTCACCGGGCGCGTCGATTGGTTGATCGATCAGAAGCGCGCCGCGAAACGCTATCCAGGGACCGAAACGGGGATGAACGATGACGCCGAGGATGCTCGGTCCGGCGATTCCCGCCGCCTTTCCAAGCTCGACGAAATTCAGTGTCGCGCTCCCGTTCATGAACGGAAACACGATCGTGCATCGCGCTCCGGCCTCGCGCACGGACGGCACGATCCGCGTTTCAATGACCGAGCGTGTGAAATCGTCGAGCGGATGTTCCCGATTCCACCATCCCGGACTTCCCTCGGCGTGCGTCTTCAAAGCGGCCCAGAGCGCACCGCCGCCGTTGGCGATCACCACGATCGACCGTGCCCGCGCATCAAGAGCGCCGGCGCGATAGGGCGGATTTACCACCGCGTCGTAGCGATCGACGGGCACCGCGGCGACCAGGTTCAGCCCGAACGGGTCTGCGGCGGCGCGAATTTTCTCGATTAATGAAGTCATCCGCTACGCGATCTTGTAGGTCACCAGCGCGTCCGCGATGAGCGCGTTTTTCGAGTCGCGAATCTCGACATTCAGGCTGGCAATCCGCTTGCCGTGACGGCGAAGCACGGCCCGGGCGATAAGGTCGCTCTGTATAGCCATCCCCGTGTAGTTGACCGTCATCGAAATCGTCGCGCTTCGCTGGGTCGCATCGATGCTCCAGACGGCAGCGCACGCGGCGAAGTCGGCAAGCGATGCGATCGCGCCGCCATGGACGGGCGCCGACGCGCCTCCGTCATTGAGCAGAGCGGGCCGAAACGGCATCCGGGCAACCGCCACACCATCCGAGGCTGATTCAATTTTCAGCCCGAGCATCGCCGCGACCGGAGCGCGCTGAATCGATTCGAAAGATTCCCGCCGGGTGGCCATCGTACCTTCAACTCCCGCGGCGAGCGGCCAGCTTAAACGCCAATGCCACCGCGTCGGCCGGGGTTTCCGCTCGATGCAGCCCTTTGATTTCCGGCCAGGATTTGAGCGCAACAATCGGACGCTTCATCTTCTTTGCGAATCCGATCTCCGCCATCGTGCCGCCCTCGCCCGCAAGCGCGATGACCGCATCGGCGCTGGCCACGATAATAGCATTGCGCGCCTCGCCCATCCCGGTCGCGATTGCAAATTCGATGTGCTGGTTGGCGGCGGAGCGGTCGTTGCCGGGCAGAATTCCAATCGTATGGCCGGCCTGACTGCGCGCGCCCGCGGCGGCCGCTTCCATCACGCCGGTTCGTCCGCCATTGATGAGCACGGCTCCGCGCCGAGCTATCTCGCATCCGACTTCAAAGGCGAGCCGGCAGACGGCCCTGGAAGCGTCGCCGGCGCCGATAACGGCGATCGTCCGCGCCCGCTCCATCGTCAGCATCCAAGCAGGTCGGGCAATTCGGCCAGATCGCCGATAGTTATCTCGGGCGCAGAAATTCCTTCGGGGAAGGGTTGTTGGTGCTTGTTGATCCAGGCGACCGGAATGCCGGCGCGTTTCGCGCCCACGACGTCCTCGTGGGCGGTATCTCCCACGAACAGCACCTGATGGGGCGGGAGGTTGAGGGTTTCGAGAACCCGCTTGAACAAGGCGGTGTGCGGCTTGCGCAGCCGGAACTCCGCGGAAATGACCACAATTTCGAATAAATCGAGAAGGCCGGTGTCGGCCACTATTTCGCATCCGGTGGAATGATCGTCAAAGTTCGACAGCAGGCCGAGCCGGAAGCTGCGGCCCAGGCGGCGGACCGCCTCGATCCGTCGCGCGGGCGCCTTGGTGACCGCGCGCACGCGCGCCATGTGGGTTCTGCGCAGCCGGTCGGCAAGCTCAGTTAACTCGCTGTCGCCGATAATTCCTTCCAGGCCGAGCCGACGAAGCGTTCTTTCAAACCGTTCATGGCAGGTGATTTCCGCCTCGGTGCTGGAGCGCTCGGCGAAGATTTCCTGGTACACGTCGTAGTGCGCGTCCATGAACCGGGCCCGATCGAACCGCTCGCCGAGGGCATCCTCGAGCACGGGAAAGAGCAGCGGCATCGTGGTCCGAATCTCGCGCCCCTTCCAGGTCATCAGCTCCAGACCGGAGGGATCCCAGGTGACGATAGTATCGAACAGGTCAAGGACGACCGCTTTGAACTCGTGGTTAGCCACGCGGAGTGAGCGCCCTGGCGGTGCCGGCAACCGCCGCGAGATTAAGCAATAAAACGGCGCCGTTCAGGTAAACTGACAGCCGATGAAGCCGGTCGAATTCGGCTTTGCGCGCCGGGTCGGGATTCTGCTCTTCGGCCACGGTCCGGATCGCATCGACACGCGGACGAATCACCAGGCCCGCGTAAAAAGTGAGGCCAAGAGCGAGCGCGAGAAAGGCCGCCGTCACTCCCCACGACAGATGCGCCTGCTTGACCACCGTGAAGTAGGCGGCGAGCACAAAGGCAACCGTTCCCGCCACGTAACCGAGCAGGTAGTAGCGGGGAAAGATGGTGCTGATGACCTTGCCGGCCTCGGGGAGCTGAATTATCCCGGAAAAGATTGCGGGAGCGACGAAAAAGGAGAAGAAGACGATTCCGCCAAGCCAGCATGCGATGCTCTGCAGGTACAGGAACAAGGCGATTATCATATCGGGTGCGAGACTCTCTTCGGCTGCATTAATGGAGATATGGCTTGGAAGCGCCCGGCAGCGGACGGCGGGCCGAGAATCCGCCGTCGATGGAATGCCAGGCGATTAGCTGGGGTTCCCCGTACTGCCAGCACAGGAACGCGACTTCATCGCCGTTCTCGAAGGGGAAATCCACCAGCCCCTGGTCGATATCCTTGAGAAAGCCGCCCATCGCTTCAATCTGGGAAGCCGCCTGAGCCATCACTTCTCCCGCGCCGCGCAGCTCGGGATAGCGCTCGATGATCTCGGGGAGGGTCAGATTGATCAGTCCGGGGTCACTGTTGGCAAGGTCCGCGACCCGGCTGCGCAGGTGTTTAAGCGCCGTCTGCATCTCGCGCATCAGCAGTTCCAGGCGGGGAATGAGCTCATTGGCCTCCGCGGGGCTGAAGAGCTTTTCGAATCTGATGCTTGGCAAGGCGATCCTCTCCAGTGGCGCCGAACCGCAACCGTGATTACCTTTGTTTCTGGAAGGTTAACCTGTTGGTCCGACGCTCGTATTTTAGAGTAAAATTCAGTTTGGGTGGAAGCGCGCGCCGGCACAAGGCACTTCCGATGAGGTTTTCACTGTCCTATGGCGGATAAACCGAAGACGGAAAAGCGCTTCGAGATCGAAGAAGACCTGAGCCAGGTCGAAATTCCCGAGGTTCTACCGGTGCTGCCTCTGCGCGGCATCGTGATTTTTCCGAGCCAGATATACCCTTTCCTGGTGTCGCGCCAATCGTCGCTCAAGCTGATCGAAGAGGTTGGCCAGGAGCCCAAAATTGTTGCGCTTACCGCGCAAAAGAACCCGGAGGAGGAAAATCCTGCCCCCGAGGGGCTCTACGAGCGCGGCACCGCCGTGCGGATTCTCAAGATGCTGCGCTACCCCGACCAGAGCGTGCGGGTGCTGGTGCAGGGTCTTGCCCGCATCGAACTGCGCAACTTCATCCAGCGCGATCCCTATTTCATCGCCAACGTGACCCGACTGCAGGAGATGGTTCCGGCGGAAAAGGAGGTGGATGCCCTCCACGCCCATCTCGTGAGTCAGTTCTCCAAGTTCGTCTCTTTGGTGCCGTACCTGCCCGATGAGTTGCAGGTGATGGCGATGAAGGTGCGTGAACCGGCGCGGCTCACTGATATGGTCGCGTCGTACCTGAAGATCGCGGTCGAGGAAGGGCAGGATCTGCTTGCCACGCTCGACGTGCGGGCGCGGCTCGAAAAGCTAATCGCAATCCTCGGCCGTGAAATCGAGCTGCTCGAACTGGGCCACAAAATCCAGTCGCAGGTGCAGACCGAGCTCAATAAAAATCAGCGCGAGTACTATCTGCGCCAGCAGCTCAAGGCGATTCAGAAGGAACTTGGCGAGGGCGACGGGCGCACCTCTGAAATCGAGGAGCTGGAAAAGAAAATCGAGGAGGCGAAGATGCCTCCCGACGCGCGCAAAGCCGCCGACAAGGAACTCGACCGCCTTAAGATGATTCCGCCGGAGTCGGCGGAACACACCGTCGTGCGCACTTACCTTGACTGGCTGGTGAGCCTGCCGTGGAGCGTGTCCACCGACGACAACCTCGACATCGCGCACGCCCGCAAGGTCCTGGATGAAGATCACTACGACCTCGAGAAGATTAAGGAACGCATCCTGGAATTTCTCGCGGTTCGCAAGCTCAAGAAGGACAGCAAGGGACCGATTCTGTGCTTCGTGGGGCCTCCCGGCACCGGCAAGACTTCGCTCGGCCGATCGATAGCTCGCGCGCTGGGGCGCAAATTTGTGCGCCTGTCGCTCGGCGGCATCCGCGACGAAGCTGAAATTCGCGGTCATCGGCGCACCTACATCGGATCGCTGCCCGGACGGATTATCCAGGGATTGCGCAACGCGGGCTCCAACAACCCGCTGTTCATCCTCGATGAAGTTGACAAGCTCGGGATGGATTTTCGCGGCGATCCGGCCGCCGCGCTCCTGGAAGTGCTCGATCCTGAGCAGAACAGCACGTTCCAGGATCATTACCTTGACGTGCCCTTCGACCTTTCCAAGGTGCTCTTCCTGACCACCGCGAACATGCTCGACCCAATTCCGCCGGCCCTGCGCGACCGGATGGAGGTGCTGGAGCTTCCGGGCTACACCGAGGAAGAAAAGCTTCAGATCGTCGAGCGCCACATCATCCCGAAGCAGCGGATCGAGAATGGTCTGGGCGAAACGAAGGTCGGGTTCAGCCGCGAGGCCGAATCGGAAATCATCCGCAGCTACACGCGCGAGGCTGGCCTGCGCAACCTGGAGCGCGAAATCGCCCGAGTCTTCCGCAAGGTCGCTCGCGCGATGACCGAAGGCGAGCCCCTGCCGGAAACGATCGGAGTCCCCGACGTTGCGAAGTACCTCGGTCCGCCCAAGTTCTTCTCCGAAGTCGCCGAGCGCACCAACGAGCCCGGCGTCGCGACGGGACTCGCCTGGACTCCAAATGGCGGAGACATCCTGTTCATCGAAAGCACGCGGATGGCGGGAACCAAGCAGCTCACTCTGACCGGTTCGCTGGGCGATGTGATGAAAGAATCAGCACAGGCCGCGCTGTCTTACGTCCGGTCGCGGGCCGAGAGCCTTGGTATCCAGCCGGACTTCTTTGAGAAGTCGGACATTCACGTTCACATACCCGCCGGCGGCATCCCCAAGGATGGACCTTCGGGCGGCGTGACGCTCGCCGCCTCGCTCGCATCGCTGCTGAGCGGCCGCCCGGTGCGATCCGACGTCGCGATGACCGGCGAGATCACGCTGCGAGGCAAGGTCCTGCCGGTTGGCGGCATCAAGGAGAAGGTGCTTGCGGCGCGCAGGGCGGGAATCAAGACCATCATTCTGCCCAGGCGCAACGAGCGCGACCTCGAGGACATCCCGCCCGAGGTTCGCAGCGAGTTGACGATCCAGTTCGTCGACACGGTTGACGAGGTGCTTAACCTCGCGCTGCGCGACGGGGCCGCGGCCGAGCAGGCCGGCGACTCCGAGCATCGCGAGCGCACCGTGCTCAACTGACAACCATCAGCCGGCGCGATCGAACGCCGGCGCAAAAGGCGCAAGGACCCGGATGCGGATTGATCTTTCCGGGCGCTTTGTGCCTTTGTGTTTGTAAAGGAGCCTGCCTCACGCAATCCTTGGAAGTGGGAGAATAAAATCATGCCGGGACTCGTGCTGCGCGAAGACAGAGATGGTCTGGCGACGTTGATCCTGAACCGCCCCGACAAGCTGAACGCATTGAACGTCGAGATGTTCGCCGAGCTCGGCGAGCATGTCGAGCAGATTGAGCGGCAGACCGATCGCGTCGGACTCGTCATCGTACGAGGCGCCGGCAAATGCTTCTCCGCGGGACACGACCTCGCGGACATCGCCAAGGGCGAGCGCCCGCCCAGGCCGAATTTTCAGTCCCACATTATCGAGCGGCTTGCGAATCTTCCGCAGCCGGTCATCTCGGCCGTCCATGGCCATTGCTACACGGGGGCACTCGAACTCGCGCTGGCGGGAGATCTGATCGTGGCGGCGGAGTCGGCGAAGTTTGCCGACACGCACGCGCGATGGGCGCTGGTGCCGGCGTGGGGGATGAGCCAGCGGCTGCCCCGCAGGGTGGGGAGCTACAAGGCGCGCGAGATGATGTTCACATGCCGCACATACTCGGGCGCGGAGGCGCTGGCGATGGGTCTCGCAAACCTGTGCGTTCCGGACAACGACTTCGATCGCGAGCTGCAGTCGCTCGCTGAAACGATCCTCGCGAATTCGTGGTTCAGCCATCGCGCGAACAAGCGCCTGATTGTCGATACTGACAGCCTGCCGCTTGAAGCGGGACTCGCGCATGAGGTTTTTCGCAGCGCAGGCGTGGGGCCTGACATGCGCGAACGAATCGCCGCATTCACGAACAAGAGCGGCCGCCGCGCCTGAGAAGTTTTGCCGCTTAATCGCATCCGGCCTAAATGAAGGTTGCGATAGTAGCAGCGGAGGTCTCTCCGTGGGCCAAGGCAGGCGGGCTTGCCGATGTGATCGGAGCGCTGCCGGCGGCGTTCAAGCGCGCGGGCGCGGATCCGGCCGTAATTCTGCCCGGCTACTCGTCGATCATGACGAACATCGCGGCCCGGCAGGTTGGCGGGCTGATGACCGCGTATGTCGGAGTCGATCGGCAGGATTTCAGGGTGCTGCTCGCCGAGGATTCGGAGGGAACGCCGCTTTATCTGATCGATCATCCGGGTTTTTTCGGCCGGGAAGGGGTGTACGGAGAGCGCGGCAGCGATTATCAGGACAACCTGCGCCGGTTCATTTTTTTCGGCAAAGCCGCCGCGATAACAGCCGCCAATATCGTTAAGCCGGACGTCGTTCACGCGCACGATTGGCACGCTGCGGTCTCGGCGATCATGCTGCGCGCGGACGGCGGACTCCGCGCGCGCAGCGCCAACGCCACGGTGGCCTTCACGATTCACAACCTCGCGTTTCAGGGAATTTACGACGTTGGCGAGTTTCCGTTGCTCGGGATCGACTGGTCGTATTTCACAATCGATGGTCTCGAGTTTTACGGCCGTATGAACCTGATGAAAGGCGCGATCGTGCTGGCGGATGGCGTGTCCACCGTCAGCCCGGCCTATGCGCGCGAGGTAACTTCGAGCGCCGACCTCGGCTTCGGATTGGAAGGAGTGCTCCGCGCCAGGGGCGACCGCTTTGTGGGAATCCTGAATGGCGCCGACTATCGGGAATGGGATCCGCGCAACGACCCCCTGATCGCGGCGAAGTATGACCCAAAGAAACCCGCCGGCAAGCGCGTCTGCAACCGCGAACTTCGCGCGTCGCTCAAACTGCCCGATCGCCCCTGCCCCGTGATCGGGATGGTTACGCGGATGACCTCGCAGAAAGGATGCGACCTGCTTCGCGCCGCTCTGGCGGACCTGATGGCGCTCGACGTTCAACTCGTGATGCTGGCGAGCGGCGATGCGGCGCTGGAGGAGTTCTTTCGCACCGCCGAGAAGCGCTACCCCGATCGTCTGCGAGTGCTGACGCATTTTGATAACGCGGTGGCCCATCGCATCCAGGCCGGATCCGACGCCTTTCTGATGCCGTCGCGATTCGAGCCGTGCGGACTGACGCAGATGTACGCGCTCAAGTACGGCACCGCGCCTATCGTGCGCGCGACCGGCGGCCTTCGCGACACGGTGACAGAGTTTGATGCGGCAACCGGCATTGGAAACGGCTTCGTGTTTGAAGACTACCTCCCGCAGGCGCTGGTCGCGGCGGTGGGCAGGATGCGCGAGACGTTCAACCGTGCGGCGGCGTGGAAGCGGCTGATGCAGAACTGCTTCGCGGCGGATTTCTCGTGGGACCGTGCCGCGCGCAATTATATGGATTGGTTTTCCAGCCTGCGAAGCGGGTCAAAGATGGAAGCGGCTCAAGGATGAAGGTACCGGAAGGATACGATTTTCTGATTTACGCCGACGGCTCCTGCATCGGAAATCCGGGACCCGGAGGATGGGGCGTCGTCGTGGTGCGTCCGGACGGGTTGGAAAGCGAATTTCACGGATCCAATCCCGCCACGACCAACAACCAAATGGAGATCACGGCTGCAATCGAGGGGCTTCGGCGCACCGAGCCCGGAAGCCGCGTATTGCTGCGCAGCGACAGCCAATACGTGATCAACACGATGAACCTCAACTGGAAGCGGCGCAAAAATCACGAGCTTTGGGCGGCGCTGGATTCGGAAGCCGCGCGGCGCAAAGTCCGGTTTGAGTGGGTGCGCGGCCACGATTCCGACCCGCTGAATGATCGCGCCGACCGGCTTGCCAACCTCGGATCCCGCCGCGGAATCATCTAGCGATACGCGCCGCGGCACCGTCGGGGCGGAAGTTTCGCTGCCGGCCGGTGGAGTTACCAGATGCTGGGAATCAGCGCGTCGGTGGTCCGGCGATATTCCTCGAACTCTTCGCCGAAGCGCGCCAGCAGCATTTTTTCATCCGCCACGATCTGCCGATGTGCGACAATCGCGCCGATGATCAGAGTGGCCAATGCGACGATCCATGCGCCGTACACCAGCGGCCAGGCAAGCAGCACCAGCAGCACGCCGGCATACGCGGGATGGCGCACGTATTTGTAAAAGCCCGTCTTTACGAGCATCATCCGCTCCCGTCCGCTTTGATCCGACGAAAAGAAATGAAGCTGGATTCGCGAGCCCAGGGCGAGCCACAATCCTGCCAGCTCCAGTAGCAGCCCCAGAGCTCCCAGCCATGCGGCCGCCTCGCCGCCATAGAGGTAGGTTCGCTCGAACGGAGCGGCCGCAAACAGAATCAGAACCGGCAGCTCGCTTAGCACTTGCTCCGTTACCCCCGAGCCGATCGGCTTTCGCTGATCCGGGTCCTCGCCGACCAGAAGATCGGCGAAGCGAAAGCCGACGTACGCGAGCAGGTAAGCGGCGACATAGCGATGCTCGCCGATGTAATCGGTGATGCCGAGGCCTAAGGCGACCGCGCCGATAACAGCCGTGACGAAGATGACCTGTTCGACCGCTCGAACGAACATGTAGCGGCTGAAGAAGCTGGGAACTGCCGAAGGCTCCTCTGGCGTCGCTGTCGCGAGCGATTCATCCAGTGCACGGGTGGCTCGCCCGGGCTCGGGCTTGTTGGAGTTGGGCTGGTCGGCGCTGGGCTGGTCGGCGTCCATAGGTTCAGGCTCCGGCAGATCGCGGTACTACTTGATTGCGCCGATGGCAGGCCGAGGAGACGCCTGCAGTGATGCGCAGTTCGCTGATTGCGGCAATTCGCAAAAATCGAAAATTAATTGCCAACGAGGTCGCAGGTAATTTGCGTATCGCAAATTGCAAAAAACCAAAAAGTCTAGGAGTTTCGGGCAGTTTGTCCGAAATGGGCAGTCTTTTGCACAGCCTGACAATGTTGGAGACGTAGCAAAATCCACAAATATTCGCTGGCACGTCGCTTGCTCTAAAGCCCGACAACACCGTGATGGAGGATGCAGTGATGAACGCGACAATCAATGAGGCAAGGCTCGAAAGGTTTGCGGCGATAGAGAGAGAAGCGGCGGCGAGCGATGCCATTCGGTTTGCGCAGTATGCGTGGCTGAACGAGCTGCCGGGAGTGGTGTTCGGACTGATCACGGTTGCGTACATCGTGACCTCTCTGCTCGCCCTCGCTTAACGACGTTTCGAAGAACAAGTGGAGGAACTTACCATGAACGCGACGACGACCAACCGAGCCAGGCTTGCGGGTTTCAACCGAGCGGCTGAGCCGGCGGCGCCGACCGATTCCATACGTTTCGCTCAGAACAGCCTTCTGACCGAGCTTCCGGGCGTTGCCTTCGGCCTCATCACGCTCTTTTATCTCGTAACCTCGCTTATCGCTCTCGCCTAACCATTCGATACGCGCCTCGCGCGCGCCGCTGGTTCGACGGGAGAGTCAGCCAAAAGTGCGGCGCGCGCCGGACGGGTGCGAACTTCAGCATCAACCGTAGCGCGCCGCACAATCGTTAGCGATACCAGGACCGTAACCGCGGTCAGCACAATCGTCACCCACACCATCGCGCGAATTCGCGCCAGAATTGAATTGACCTGATCGATCGTGAACGGCTCGCCGTCTCCATGCTCGGCGATTTCTTCCTGCCGTCCGATCCTGAATGCCAGCCCCAGGCAGATGTAGGTTTGAAGGAAGATGATCAGAAAGGCCAGCCCCAATTTGAGCGCGAGCGGTTCGCCGATTTTCGCAAAATAGTCGAACTTCATCTCCGCTTTCAGGTCCGTCAGCCGCATCGCCCCCGTGATCACGATCACGAGCATCATGCCCAGCGAGAACGGATTGTAGAACTTGAAGCCGGCGATCAGGCTGGCGCGCCGATGCGCTTCATCGGGCGCGCGCTCGGCCGCCGGTATCAGCATGTACACGACGGCGAACTGGCCCCCGAAGTACGCGGCCCAGGCCAGTATATGGACCCAAACCAGGATCTCGCTTTCTGACATCGGCTGGAATCTTTCCCGGGCGACGGCTTACGGCGATTCGTACGGCTCGCCCGGATCGAAATCCAGCGCGTTGGTCCGCGCCACTCTCGAATACCATCGTCCGCTCTCTTTGATGATCCGGTTCTGGGTCCGAAAGTCGCACCATACGATGCCAAAGCGCTGGCCGTGCAGCCCCTCGGCCCATTCGAAGTTATCGGTCAGCGTCCAGGTGAAATAGCCGCGCACGTCGGCTCCCTTTTTGATCGCGCGGTTCAGCTCGGCCAGGTAACGGCGCATGAAGCTGATGCGCCGCTGATCGTTGACTTTGCCGTCCGGCCCCGGTCCATCGCCGTACGAGCATCCGTTCTCCGTGATGTAGATGGGGAGGCCCGGATAGTCATTCGCGATCCGCAGCGCCATCCGTGACAACGCCTGCGGAATCACTTCCCATCCGAACTCGGTTACTTCCTCCGACCCTCCGCGAATCTGCTTCGCCGCGAGATGATGATCGTGAGGATCGTGCGCGACCACCGCGCGCGAATAGAGATTGATGCCGATAAAGTCGAGTGGAGCCTTGATGGTCTCCATGTCGTTCGCCTTTATCTCGACCCGATCCGCCATCGTGCCGCGCAGATAAGCCTCCGGATAGCGGCCGTTCATCACCGTTTCGAGAAACCAAAGGTTGGAAAAGCGATGCCACCTCTCGGCGGCCATCCGATCTTCATCAGCTTCCGACGCCGCATACACCGACGCCATGCTGAACGCCGTTCCCACCATCTCGGGCTTGCGATGCGATTCGCGCAGTGCTCGCACCGCGAGTCCCTGCGCGAGGTTTACGGTATGCGTCGCGCGGATAGCCTGGCTGGCTTCACGCCGTCCGGGCGCGTGAATTCCCACCAGATAGCCCAGGATCGTGAAGACCCACGGTTCGTTGAAAACCATCCAGTGTTTGACGCGGTCGCCCAGATGATCGACGACAACCGCCGCGTAGTCGCGAAAGTATTCGGCAAGATCGCGATTGGGCCATCCGCCCTTGTCTTCCAGCGCCTGCGGCAGATCCCAGTGGTAGAGCGTGAACCACGGCTGGATATTGTGGGCCAGCAGTTCATCGACCACGCGGTCGTAAAAGTCCATCCCCTTCGGATTGATGGCGCCGTGGCCTTCAGGGATGATCCGCGGCCACGACAGGGACATCCGCGCCGCATTCAGGCCGAGTTCCGCCTGAATCGCGATATCCTGACGGTAGCGATGGTAGAAATCGCAGGCGACGTCGCCGGTCTCGCCGCGCTTTATTTTGCCGGGCGTGTGCGAGAAGCGATCCCAGATCGATTCGCCCTTGCCGTCCTCGTTCCAGGCGCCCTCGATCTGGTACGAGGCGCTGGCCGTGCCCCACAGAAAGCCCTTGGGGAAACTCATGTCCGCCATAGGCGCGTTGCTTAGCACAGCCGGCGCCATCGTGGCGACCCGTCGTGGGCCGGCGATGGTTCTAGATATTGCTGCGACCTTGCGCGCCGTCCACCGGCACGCAAGCGCCGGTTATCCAACTGGCGCGCGGTGACGCCAGCATCAGCGCCGCGAAGGCGACCTCCTCGGGACGTCCGAGGCGTCCCCAGGGAAATTCGTGCGCGATGAAGTCCTTCTCGAACGCCGGATTCTGTTTGAACACGGCCTCCCACACGCCGCCCGGATAGATGATCGACCCAGGCGCGATGGCGTTGACGCGAATCTGATGCGGCGCGAGTTCCCGCGCCAGCATCTTGGTCAGCGAATTGAGGGCCGCCTTGGACGCATTGTAGCTGACGGGTCCTCCCGCCTCGCGGCCATAGATGGAGCTGATATTGATAATTGCGCCGCCGCCGCGCTTCTGCATCTCCGCCGCGCACGCCCGCGCCAGAGACACCGCCGAGAAAAAATTCTGATCGAACGCCGCCTGCCAGGCTTTTTCGTCCAGCGCCGCGAAGGGCCTGGGGTCGGCGCCGCCGGCGTTGTTGATTAAAACGTCCACCGCGCCGAAGCGTTCAACGGTTGTCCCGACCCACTTCGCCGCCGCGGTCGCATCGGCAACGTCAACCGCCTGCGCCACCACCTCCGCTCCGGCGGCGCGAAGCTGCTTTTCGGCTTCGGAGAGCGCGTCTGCTCCGCGCGCGCAGATGCTAAGTCGTGCGCCTTCCGCGGCGAACGCCTCGGCCATCGCGCGCCCCAACCCCTTGCTCGCGCCGGTGATCATCACGACTTTTCCGTTCAGCTTCAGGTCCATTGCGTCACTCCTCTGGTGGCCGCTCGCGGTTATCGTGCAAGCCACTGGTCGAGCAGATGATGGAAATGGCGAATCTTCGTTTCCTGGTAATTCGCCAGGGTGATCGTCTTCTTGCTCATCGCCCTGAGCCCCAGTTGCACCTTGGGCAGGTTGAAGGTGTCCTGGTTGAAGACGCGGGCGAGAAAGCCCAATTCGGGCGCCTCCGTCCAGTCATCGTCCGGACCCAGCCAGTGAATTCGCGCTGAGGGCGGCTTCGCTCCGGGCGGGCAAGGCACCAGGTACATGCATTCCATGATCGATTCATCGACATTGGCGCCATGCGGACGGAACCGGTACACGATTCTGTTGTATGCGCCCCACGGATGAAAATTCGGGAAGACCGTGTAATAGAAACTATCGACCAGCTCCGCATCGGATAACTCGTCCACCGAAGGACCGAGGGCGGGCCGCAGCATTTCGCGGCCGCCCGCGGCGGCAGCGATGCGCGCGGTAAGCGGGCCGCCGACCTTGACGAGCGCAGGCTCGTCGAGCCGCCGATCCACCATCGCATCGAACATCTCCTGCTCGCTGGGCTTCCAGGCAAGATGCGGGCTCGGCGTGCCGTTCGCGGTGATCGCGCGGGAAAAGTTGCCCCAGGCATCGTACTGCGAATTCGCATCGCCGATTCCCGGCAGCAACTGCGGATGCGTTGCGACGACGTGGAATGCCTCCATAAAAGCTTCCTGCGCGACTTTCCAGTTGCAGCGCAGAATCTTGGCCACGTGCGCCTGCTTGTAACGCAGCTCCAGCGGCCATCGCTTGAACTGATCCGTGAGTTCATCCCCAAGGAATTCTTCAAGCGAGCTTGCGTTCGGGTCCGGATTGATGAAGACAAACCCGCCCCATGTGCCGACCTTCGCCTCGGGCAGCGACCATTCGGAAGGCTTGACGTGGGGAAAGTCCCACTGGCAGGGGATGTGCTTCAGCGTTCCGTCGAGGTTCCAAGCGAACCCGTGGAAAGGGCATCGAAACTCGGTCGCGCGCAGGCCGTCCTTCTCGCGCAGCAGGCGGCCGCGGTGCAGGCAGGCATTGACGAAGGCCTTGAACCGAGCGGGCGCGACCCGCGCCACCAGGAACGACATCCCGGCGATCTCGTACACGATATAGTCGCCGACGTCGGGGATGTCCTCCTCGCGACACGCCATCTGCCATACTCTTTTCCACAGCCGCTCTACTTCCAAATCGAAAAAGGCGCGCGAGGTGTAGCGTTCGACCGGTATTTCCGAGGGCGGCAGCGAAATCGGATTTTCGCGCCGCAGCACATCCGGCACAGGATGCGTGTCGCTATCGAGCAGGCGCTGATAAGTGAGCCAGTTTTCGGGCAGCTTCGGCGCGGGTTCAACTCTCGACATGATTCATCTCCACCCGGTTCGGATTCCCGAGCCAGGAGCGACGGGCGGCAGCGTCATCCGGCGAGACCGCGATTGAGCGCCGAGCTCGCGCCCGCCAATCCATCCGCACAGATGAGGATCGGCGAAATAGATCTCTCCGGATATGTAGGTTCCGTCGGGTTCGAACACGCCGGATTTGCCGTCCTTCTCGACCCGGATAGTGCCATCCGGCTGCAGGTCATAGAGCGCGCCGCCAAGCGGATGTCTTATCGATCGCATCCTCGAAACTACCTTGCGGCCGAGGCTCGCCGCGCGAGACGGACCGAGCTTCGGCCGCGCTTGACCGCCCGCCGCACCATCGCGCGCGCGAAATCCAGAAAGCGATCGCGCTCGGCGGGATCGGCGGGTTTGGTCCGATAAAATGTGGCGTAACCGACCATCATGCCGAGCAGCGCCAGCGCAAGGCCGTCAGGATCGTCGGCTTTGGCCTCTTTCAGTGCCTCGCGCAGCAGCTCGCGCAGGCGGAAGTGAAGCCGGGTGTAGAAGCGATCGACGGTGTTTTTGCGGACGCAGGCGGCCCAATACTCGATAATCGCAAGCGTCGCACGCCAGTTCTCGGTGGTGCGCATCACGTACGCCTCGACCAGGGCTTCGATTCTGCGTAGCGGATCGCGCTCGCGGGCGCTCACTTCCCTGAGAGCTTCGAGGCCCGACTCAAACAAACGCTGCACCGCCGAGTGCATCAGCTCGTCCTTGTCTTTGAAGTAATAGTGCAGGATCGAAAGAGGGACTTTCGCTTCCCTGGCCACTACCCGCAGCGAGCACTCCGCAAACGCGTGCTTGAGCACGCTCTGCAGGGCGGCCGCTTCGATCCGATCGCGGCGCATTCGCCGCGCTTCGATGCGGAATCGATCGGTGGCGTACTTCGGCATCGCGATTCTTGGACGACTGTCCTACGATTCGGACATTCGCTCAGGAAATCTCCGGATGTCAAGTGGAATTGCGCGGCCGGCTGGCGGATGCCGAAGCCGCGCGCGGAGGGCGTCCTTCAGCCGTGCTGCGCTTCGAGCCAGCGCTCAGCGTCGATCGCCGCCATGCATCCCGTGCCCGCGGCCGTCACCGCCTGACGATACACGCGATCGGCGACGTCGCCCGCCGCGAAGACTCCTTCGACATTCGTGTACGTCGATCCGGATCGAACCACCAGGTAGCCCAGCTCGTCCATCTCGAGTTGTCCCTTGAACACGGCCGTGTTGGGTTGATGTCCGATCGCGATGAAAACGCCGTCGGTCCTGAAATCCTGGGTCTTGCCGGTCTTGACGTTCTTGAGCCGCACGCCGCTTACACCGTCTTTTGGATTTCCGTAGATCTCGTCGATCACGGAGTCCCAGGCGAATGCGATTTTGGGATTCTTGTTCGCGCGATCCTGCATGATCTTGGATGCGCGCAGCGAGTCGCGGCGATGGACGATCGTCACCCGGGTGCAGAAGCGCGTCAGGAACGTCGCTTCCTCCATCGCCGTGTCGCCCCCGCCGACCACGACGACCTCCTTGTTCTTGAAGAATGCGCCGTCGCAGGTTGCGCACGCGCTCACTCCATAGCCCATCAGCCGCTTCTCGGACTCGATGTTGAGCAGCTTGGCGGAAGCTCCGGTCGCGACAATCAGCGCCTGCGCCTTTATGATCTTGCCGTCCACCACGATCTCGAACGGCCGGTTCTTAAGCCGCGCTTCGGTGACCTCGCCGGAGATGAATCGGGTTCCAAAGCGTTCGGCCTGCCGCCGAAAAATGTCCATCATCTCCGGCCCTTGAACCCCTTTTTCGAACCCGGGATAGTTTTCGACCTCGGTCGTAATCGTTAGCTGCCCCCCGGGCGACGTTCCTTCGACCACGACTGGTTCGAGATTCGCGCGCGCGGTGTAGAGAGCGGCGGTCAGGCCCGCGGGGCCGGAACCGAGAATGACTACCTTGTGCATTTCTTCTGCCATGACAACTTCCAAGCTGGGCGTGTGCGCAGCAGTTTATTGTATATCCCGAGGCGGTCAACATAAGCTGCGAAGCGATGGCGAAAAACAAGAAGAACCGCACGGATGCCGCCGCGCGCCTTACGCATCTGGATTCCCGGGGGAAAATCCGGATGGTGGACGTCGGCGAGAAACCGGTTACCCGGCGGGAGGCGGTGGCGCGGGGAAGAATCACGATGGCACCCGCGACGCTTGACGCAATCCTGCGCGGAGGCCTGAAAAAGGGCGAGGCGCTTGCCGCGGCGCGTATCGCGGGCATCATGGCCGCAAAGCATACCCACGAGCTGATCCCGCTCTGCCATCAGCTTCCGCTCGAGGTGGTTGAGGTGACATTGCATCCCAACCGATCGCGAACCGCGCTCGAGATCGAGGCGCGCGCCGCCACCCAGGCCCGCACCGGAGTCGAAATGGAAGCGATGGTCGCGGTCAGCGTTGCGGCGCTGACTATCTATGACATGGCGAAGGCGATCGATCGCGCGATGGAAATCGGCGCGATTCGGCTGGTCGCGAAGCGGGGAGGGCGCAGCGGCGAATTCCTCAGGCCGGGTGAGTCCGCGTGGCCGGAGAAGTAAGCGAAGCGCGGGCGGGGCGCATCTATCTGCGCGCGGGCCGCGACGGTCCGGTGCGCGGCGGGAATCCGTGGATCTTTTCGCAGGCGATCGCGCGCGTCGAGCCCGGCGAGCTTCCGCCAGGCGCTCGCGCCGAGGTCTACGATGCCGGCGGCGATCTGATCGGCGCCGGCTACTACAATCCCCGCACTACGATCGCGGTGCGGATGCTTGTGTGGGGAGAAGCTCCGCCGCTTTCGGAGATCATCGCCCGGCGTGTTGATCGTGCGATCCAGCTCCGGCGCAGCTTTGTGCGCGGCGATACGGATTCGTACCGGCTCATCAACGGCGACGGCGACGCGCTTTCGGGCGTAGTGGTCGATCGCTATGGCGATGTCCTCGTGGTTCAGCTTCTGACCGCAGGCGCAGACCTGATGCGCGATCGCGTGGTCGAGACGCTTGCCGCGCGCATCGCCCCGCGCGCGATAATCGAACGCAGCCAGGGTGCGGTCCGCAAGCAGGAGGGACTCGGCGATCGCTCGGGAGTCTTGATGGGAGAACCGGTGGCGGAGGTTGTCGGGCTTGAAAACGGCGTCAGATTTGTCGCCGACCTCGAGCGCGGACAGAAGACCGGATCTTTTCTGGACCAGCGCGAGAATCATGCGCTCGCGGCGGCTCTGTCGGCGGGCGCGCGAGTGCTCGATGCGTGCTGCTATGGCGGAGGCTTTACGCTCGCCGCGCTCAAAGGCGGCGCGAAAAGCGTGGCCGCGGTCGATACTTCCGCGCGCGCACTCGAGATGTTGAAGCGAAACCTCGAGCTCAACGGCTTCGAGAATGCTCAGGTCGAAGCCATTCACGGCGAGGCGGCTGAGTTCATGGCGGCCAGCGAGAAGAAATTCGACCTCGTGGTTCTCGATCCTCCGCCGCTGGCTCGCAGCCGTGCGGACGCCGAACGGGCGGGACGCCTGTACACCGAACTGAATGCGTTCGCGATCAGGATGCTCGCGCCGGGCGGTAGGATGCTGACCTTTTCGTGCTCCGCGCATTTTCGCGGCGAAAGCTTCGTGCAGGCCGTGCGCATCGCGCAGGCAAAGGCGCGGCGCGGGCTGCGGATGCTTCGGCATCTGGGTCCCGGGCCCGACCATCCTGCCTTGCTCGGCCATGCCGAAGGCGAATATCTTACGGGGTTGCTGCTGGCGGACCTCTAACAGTCGGTAGGCAGCGAGATTTGGCGCTTGCGCAACGCCTTTCTTTCCTTGAGTATAGAGCAAATTTCCCAATTGAAGATTTCAATCATGCCAAAGATCTGCCTGCGCCGGATGGCGGTGCTGACGCTAGCGATTGGCGCCCTCATGGCAGCCGCGTGTCATCGCGAGGTCGCGGTGCCGCCGCTCCCCGATCGCCCGGTGACGCTGAAAGACCAGTTCTTCGATGTATGGCCGACCGGCCCCGACCGGGCCTTTATCGTGGGCACGCGCGGCAAGGTGCTGCTGACCGAGGACGCAGGGCGGCATTTCAAGCCGATCGACATCGGGACCGACGTCGCCATCTACGCAATCCAGATGGTCGACGATCAGAACGGTTACCTCGCCGGGCAGGATGGCGTGGTGATGCGCACGCGCGACGGCGGCAAAACCTGGGAGCGCCTGAATTCCCGCACGCATCTGCATATCTTCGCCCTGTCGTTTCCCGATCGCCTTCATGGCTTTCTGGTCGGCGATCGCGCCCTGGTGCTCAGCACCAGTGACGGCGGCGAGAGCTTCTTCAAGCGCAGGCTCGAGCGATTGTTTCCGCCCGAACTTCAGGACTATGCGCTGCCTTACGAGGAGCCGACCTACTACGGAGTCTCGTTCGTGGATCCGTCGCACGGATGGGTGGTCGGAGATTTGGGGCGAATATGGGCGACTTCCAACGGCGGCAAAACCTGGCAGGAGCAGCAGAACAGCCTGATGCCGCAATGGAAGTTCGAGCTCGGGCCGAACGGCGATCCGCGCTTTGCGGATTTCAACCTGCCTCCCTTGTTCGGAGTTTCATTTCGCGACCAGCTTCACGGCGCGGCGTGCGGAGTGCAGGGATGGATCATTCAGACGGACGATGGCGGCAAGACCTGGCGCTTTGTCCATCAGGCGGACAGACCGGATGGTCCCCCGGATGATTTGGTTCCGGGCGCTCTGCGGCTGGATCTGCCGGCGCGCGATCCGCTTTTTTCCGTCGACCTGTACGGCAAAGACCAGGGAATGGCTACCGGATTGACGGGTATCGCTTTGCGCCTGCAGAACAACGGCGCCTGGGGACCGCTGCCGGGCTTTCCGTCGATGCCGCTTCCGTTGACGCAGGTGCGGTTCTTCGACGACACGCATGGATGGATCGTAGGGTACGGAGTGATTCTCTACACCGACGACGGAGGCAAGACCTGGCGCTTCTGCACGGGGCAGGGCTAGGGGGGATTCTGACCGGAGATCGCGATGATCTGGTATCGATTCGGAGAATGGATAATCGAGCGCCGCTTCCGGGTGCTGCTGGTGCTGGGGGCGCTCACGCTGTTTTTCGGCTTTTTCGCCGCGCAGACGGAGCTGGTGACGAGTTTCGGCGATTTGCTCCCGCAGAACCATCCCTTCATCAAGATTGCGCACAAGTACGAAAGCTTTTTCGGCGGCACCAACAACGTCGTGATAATGGTCGAAGCGCGGCACGGTACGATCTACACGCCGCAGATCATCGCCAAGGTCGCGAAGATGACGCGCGACCTCGACCTCGTTTACGGCATCCAGCACGGATCCGTGCGGTCGCTGACCAATGCCGCATTTTTCCGCCCGCTTCCCGGCGGCGTCATCCTAAGCGCTCCGATCCTGCCCGAGGGCAAGGTCCCGACCACTCAGAAGGAACTCGAAGAGCTCCGCAGCAACGTTCACAAGAACCCTGGCGTCGTATACGGAACGTACGTCTCTCTGGATGACAAGGCGGCGCGAATTCAGGGGAGTTTCCTCGAATCGCGACTCGACTACCGCCGCATCTTCAACGAAACCTACAAGCTGGTTGTCGATCCGGAAAAGGATTCAACGGTCCACATCTACGTAAGCGGGCAGCCGATTCTGTACGGCTGGGTTTATAACTACACCCCGCAGATCTTCAAAATTTTTCTGGCGACCGTAGTCGCCCTGTGGGTGCTGCTCTACCTCTATTTCCACGACTGGCGCGGCGCGCTCAGGCCGACCATCTCCGGCGTGATCTGCGCGATCTGGGGACTCGGGTTTATTCGTCTGATTGGCTTCGCGCTGGATCCGCTGGTGCTGGTTATTCCCTTCCTTATAACCGCGCGTGCGGTGAGCCATTCGGTGCAGATGCACGATCGGTATTACGAGGAATATTACCGGCTGCGCGACAAGACCAAGGCGATCCTCTCGGCTTTTTCGGAGCTGTTCGTGCCGTCGCTGTCGGGCATCCTGACCGACGCATTCGGCGTGCTGGTGATCCTGCTGGTCCCGGTCCTGTTCCTGCAGCGCCTTGCGATCACCGCGTCGTTCTGGATCGCCGCGATTATCGTAAGCGAGCTGCTGCTCAACCCGATCGTTTACTACTACCTGGAACCGCCGCACATCGAGGTTATCGAGCGCCGCGAGCGCGGGTTTTTCAAGCGGATGCTGGAGTCGATCGCGCGGCCGATGCTGTTGCCGTCGGGACGAATCGTAACCATGCTCGCGACGGTCGCGGCAATCGCGCTGTGCGCGTTCTTCTGGACCGGGCTGAAGGTCGGTGACCCGACTTCCGACACGCCGCTTCTCTGGCCGGATTCGGCCTACAATCGCGCCACCGCGCAGATTCAGAAAGAGTTCGGCGGAATCGAGCCGTTCGTGGTGGTGGCGGAACTCAATGGGCGCGGGGTGCTCGACGATCCCAAGCTCTATCACGTGATGGATTCCTACCAGCGTTACATCGAAGGCGATCCCGCCGTCGGCAGCACCTATTCGCTGGCGGATCAGCTCGCCAACAGCGGCGCCGCCCTGCAGAATTTTCAGCTCAAATGGAACGTTTTGCCGACGACCAGGCGCGCGACCGGGCAGCTTCTCGGGCAGTTTCTCGCCGGCTCTTCGCCGCTTTCGACCGCTTTCATCCTGACCCCGCGCCGCGACGCGACCCAGGTGACGGTGGACCTGAAAAATCGGGAGGGCGAGAACGTCCAGCGCATCGTTGCGCGCACCGAGAAGTTCTTCGGCAACCCGAAGAACAAGGTTCCCGGCGTCGAATTCAAGCTGGCGGCGGGAATCATCGGCCAATTGGCGGCCGCCAACCAGGAGATTATCGACAACGACCTGCGGCTTAACATCCTCGCCTTCGCGACCATCTACATAATCGTGCTCGTGACCTACCGATCGTTCATGGCGGGTCTCTATCTGTTGTTTCCGCTCGCGCTCGCCAACGCCGCCATCAACGCGTACATGGGCGCCCATGACATCGGGATCAACATCAATACCCTTCCGGTGGTCACGGTCGGGGTCGGCTTTGGAATCGACTACGCGATTTACATCGTAAGCCGCATCATCGAGGAACTCGCCCTGGGCCGCGATATCGCCGACGCGACCTATCATGCGCTGGTTACTTCGGGGAAGGCGGTCGCATTTACCGCGCTCACCCTGGTTGCTTCGGTGCTGTTCTGGTACTGGTCGGCGATCCGGTTCGACGCGGAGATGGGTTTGCTGCTGGCGGTCTGGATGTTTGTATCGATGCTCGGAGCGATGACGATACTGCCGGTGCTGATCGTGATGTTCAATCCGAAGTTCATCCATCGCGAAAAAGACCGGGTCATAGCGTCGCGCCGCCCCGACCTCGCCCAGCGCAGCGTCGCCGCCGCATCCGCGTAAATCGGTGCCGGCGGGGAGTCTCGGGCTGGCGCTCGAAGAAGGAACTGGAGCCGCGGGGCTCGCCCGCCCGAGCGGGTTCGCGATACAAATATAAAAGCCAGCTTGGCGGGCTATGAAACTCCAGCGGCTTGATCACTTCGGACTCGAGGTTGCGGACCTGAAGCGCGCCGAACGCTTTTATGTCGATGTGCTTGGACTTCGGGTGGTTGCCCGGATGGGAGATCAGGTCCTGCTCGACTGTGGCGGGCAGAATCTTGCGCTGTTCGAGGTCGCGCGATCTCCCCTGACGGAGGCGCAACGAAGCGCGCGAATTCGCAATCCTCTCGGCAAAGGCCATCACGCCTTTCTCGTCAGCGCGGACGATTTTTCCGCCGCGCGCGAGCGCCTCACCCGCGCCGGCGTCGAGACCGCCAATCCCATCGATTGGGGAGACCACGACTGTCTGTACTTCCTTGACCTCGATGGTAACCTGCTTGAGGTCGTGTCGTATCGCGACCACCAGTGACGCCGGCCTTTTTCGAATGATTCCGCAAATCGAGGCGCATGAGCTTCGCAAGGCTTACGGCGGGCGCATCGCGCTCGATGGCGTCTCGATCCAGGTCTGCGCGGGCGAGGTGGTTGGATTGCTGGGTCCCAACGGCGCCGGCAAAACCACCACGCTTTCAATTCTGTCCGGCGTTATCAGTCCCGACTCGGGCGAGGTGAGGATCGGCGGGATGGCGATGAACGGAGCTTCAGCCCACGCACGGCGCAAGCTGGGACTGGTTCCGCAATCGATCGCGCTCTACCCGACGCTCACTGCGCGCGAAAATCTTCTGTTCTTCGGAAGGATGCAGGGTCTCGGCGGCGATGCTGCGGCGAAGCGCGCCGAAGCGCTGCTTGATGAAGTTGGCCTCTCGGACCGGGCGGAGGATCCCGTCGGGCGGTTTTCCGGCGGCATGAAGCGGCGGCTCAATCTCGCCTGCGGCATGATGCATCAGCCGTGCGCCCTGCTGCTGGATGAGCCGACGGTCGGCGTGGACCCGCAATCGCGCGGCAGGATTTTTTCGATCGTCGAGAATGCGCGCGAGCGGGGCGATGCGATCCTGTACAGCACCCACTACATGGAAGAGGTTGAACGGCTTGCCAGCCGGGTCGTGCTGATCGACCGGGGCCGGGTGGTCGCGGAGGGCACCAGCGCCGAACTCATCGCGCGCGCCGGAGCGGAACCACGCATCGAGTTGATAACCGCGAATCCACTCCCGCTGGGATGGGCGCACGGTGTCGAGGGAGTACGCGAACTCGGGCGCAATGGCGACAGTGGATCCAGGGTCTCGCTTGCCCTGGGCACGATCGATCGAGCCCCGGAAATACTGCGGATGGCGGAAAGAGACGGCGGGCAGGTTATCGAGTTCCACCTGCATCGCCCCAATCTCCAGGACGCGTTCCTTGCCCTGACCGGGCGCGCACTTCGCGACACTCCCTGACCGGTGCTCCGCGGCCAATCCGGGAATACGGCTCGCCAGCGGACGCTAAATACCGTCCGGCCGGCGCAGGATGCATTTCTTTGCCGGCCGAGAAACTTCCTGCTTGCGAAGGCTTGGGCGAGATGGGAAACGATAATCAGGAGTATGGCGCGAATTCTGATCGTGGACGATGACTCCAACGCCGGAGAGGCGATGTCGGAGTTCCTGGCGCACGAGGGCTTCGAGGTCTCGGTTGCCGGCGACGGCGAGAGCGCGCTCGCGAGCCTGCGCCGCGCGGAAGCGCTCCCCTCGGTAATTCTCCTCGATCTGACGATGCCGGTGATGAACGGATGGCAATTTCGCCAGGAACAGCTCGCCGATCCTCGCCTGGCTTCCGTTCCCGTGATCGTCCTGACGGCGGCCGCCGCGAGCGATGCCAGCGTCGCGCGTCTGCGCCCGGCGGGCTTTCTTCGCAAGCCGGTGATGCTCGAAGCGCTGCTGGCTCTTATCGAAAAGGTCTGCGGCTGAGCCCGATTCAGATCGCCCGCGAAGCGGGCGGCTCCGCCTCGTAGATTTCCGGCACGGCCGGCGATTCCTTTTCATCCGATCCGGCGTCGCCCAGACGCTTCAGGTTGCTCAGATGAACGGATCGGTCGATGTTGTAAAAGAGCAGGACGGCGATCGAGACCGCGCCGAAGCCCACGATGATCGGCAGGTAGATGACCGCCAGATGCCGCAGAATCAGCGGATCGACATGGCCCTGGATGGCGCCCTGCGGGAAGTGCACGATGGTGAGAATTACTCCCGAAAGAAAAGTCCCGACGCCGGTCACGCACTTCTGTATCAGCCCGTTGGCCGCAAACAGCAGTCCTTCCGACCGCTGGCGCGTCACTACCGCCACGTCTTCCACCACGTCCGCCATCATCGAGGTGATGATGATGAATCCGGTGAGCGCGATCGTCGCCGTGACCAGGTAGCAGGCGAGAAGGATGAAGAGCAGAGAGGTGGTGTGGTTCGCGGGCATCAGCCCGACCAGCCGCAGCGCTATCGGTCCGTTGGCCACGATCGTCGAGATCACGAACAGGGAGATCATCGAGCGCTTTTTGCCCATCCGGCTGGAAATCGAGGGGGCGAGAACGACGCCGAGGAACGCGGCGAACAGGGCGATTACCGAAAAGTAGGAAATCTGCGCGGGCGTCAGCTCCCAGTAGTAGTTGCTCATGTAGAGATCGAGCGCGCCGCTGATTCCCATCGAGATTGCGCCAAAGATGCCCGAGACCATCAGCGCGAGAAATGAGCGATTGGACAGGGTCTTGACGACCTCGCCAAACTTTTCCTTCCAGCTCTGCGGGATTCTGGGCTCATGAACGAGGCCGGCGATGAAGCGATGAGTGCCCAGGCACGAAATCAGGATCGAAAGGAACATCACCACGCCGCCGACCAGCCCGTAATGGCTGTATCCGGCGCGGTTCAGCACGCCGAGCGGATGGGTCGCGTCCTTGCGCAGAAACACCTGGAACGCCAGCACGCCCATCGCCGCGCCGCCCAGAGTGCCGAAGAAAAACCGCCAGCTCATCAGGCTGGTGCGCTGGTCGTAGTCCAGGGTGAGCTCCGGCGCCAGCGCCTGACTGGGAATTTCGTAGAGACTCAGCAGAACCCGCACGGTGACCAGCAGCGCGACCAGGTAAATAAAGATGCCGCGATTGGTCCATCCGTGCGGCGGGTTCCATAAGAAAAAGAACGCGAATGCGATCGGGAGTGCGGATGCGTACATGAACGGATGGCGCCGGCCCCATCGCGACCGCGTATGATCCGACCATTCGCCGATCAGCGGATCGCAGATCGCGTCGAAGATCAGCGTTACCATCATCGCGGCCCCTACCCACGCGGCGGGAATCCCGACCACCTGGTTGTAGAACAGAAGCAGCAGCGAGCTCAGCGCGGTCAGATGAACGCCGAAAGCTGCCGACCCGACACCGTACAGGATATTGGTGCGCGCCGTCAGGATGGGCCGGGTCGAAGGGCGTTCGTTCATAAGCAGATGCTCCGGAAATCAGGCGCGCGTGGCCAGATCGAAAATCTCGGCGAGTTCGGCCCCGTACGCATCCAGATCGAGGTTTGGATTTGCCACTATCTGCGGCGCGACTCCGTCGATCGCCTGCCGGATGCTTACCGCCATCACGCGCGTCGAGAACCGCCGAAACTCTCCCGTGCGCTGCCCGCGACGCAGAATCTGCTCCAGTTCCATCAAGCCCGACTCGTATTCCTTCGCATCGATGAGCGGCTTGCCGTCGAAGCGGCGCTCATGCGTGAGAATATCGACGAGCACCAGAACGTGCTTGCGATGCGTCGCCATGAAGGCCACGTTGGATTCGATATAGACGCGCAGCATCCGCGCCGCCGAGCCGCGCTCCGCTTCGATGCGCGGGCGCATGTACGAGTCGAAGGCCGTGAGCACCTCGTGCACGACCTGACGGATCAGTTCGTCCTTGTCCGCGAAATAGTAGGAAATAACGCCTTTGCTGATTCTGGCGCGGCGGGCGATCTGGGCGAGCGATGCGCGCGGATAGCCGAGCGCCGCGATCGCATCGATGGCGCATTCGACGATCTGCGCGCGGCGCGCCGACTCGATAAACGAAGGCGCCTCGCGCTCGCCGGTTTCTGACCGCATGGCCAATTTTTAGTCCAGCCGTTCAATCGCCGTCAAGCCAATGGTTCCCGTCTTTGCCGCCGGTTGCCGCTCGCTCGATCGCGCCGGGCATTTTGTTATGCGGCCCGTTCATGTTAATCCCCTTCAATGATTCGCGCCGTTCTGCTCGCGATTGGCAAGGAGTTCCGCCTGTTACGGCGCGATCCCATCGGATTCTTCATGCTCATCGTCGCCCCGATCGCGGTTATCGCCGCGGCGGGCTTTTCCTTGTCCAGCCTCTACGGCGGCGGTGCATCTTCGTATGCGATCGCCGTCGCCAATCAGGATGGTGGCAGGCTTGGACGCGCGATTGTCGATGGACTGGGGCGCGATCGCTCGCTCGTGGTCCTCGATGCCGCCACTCCCGAAGCGGCAAGGGCGATGGTGCGTGAGCAGCGGCGGGCAATTGTCGCGATCGTGATACCGGCCGGAACGTCAAAAGCGTTCGAGGACGGCCTGTCCCCGCGACTTGTGATTTACAGCGACCCTGTTCGCTACCTCGAGACGGTGAAGATCGAACTGGCTCTGGCGGAACTGAGCCGCCGGCTGAACATGGCCGCGAATGACGAGGCGCGCCAGCGCTTCCAATCGGCGCAAGCCCGCCTCAAGAGCGAGATCGACGAGGCCGCGCGCCAGGCCGAACAGGTGCGCGACGCCGCCGAGCGGCTTGCACGAAGCGCGGAGCGGTCACAGGCGGATGCGAAGATCCGGATCCGCGGGCAGATCGACGCGGCGATTGCCGACGCGCGTGAGAAGACGATGAAGGCGTTGGGCGAGGCTGTCGCGCAGATGTCGTCTCAGGCGCGCGCGCAGGCGGCCTCACAGCGGGCGCTTCTCGGCCGGGTTCGCGATTACCTGCAAAGCCTCGAACAAACACGGATTGCGTTCCAGAAATGGTTCGCCGAGCTTCAGGCCATCGCCGGATCGCGCGCATCCAGCATCCCGCCACCGCCATCCTTTCCGCAACCGCCGACCGATCTAACCTCGATTGGCGCATCCGAACCCGCCCCGCCCGATTTCGACAGACTTCGCGCGCAACTGGAGAAGTCGATCGCGACGCCCGAGGTCAGCATCGACCTCCCCGCGATGCCCGTCGCGCATATCCCCGAAGTTCCGAAGATGGCGCTTGCGCCGGCGGTGTCCGCGACGATTCCCGGCACAATCGGTTTCAGGGAGGAAGACTCGAATGGAGCGGAAGCCGCGCCGCTTTCGGGCTTCAATGCGTTCGACTTGCAGGTCCCGGGGTTCGCGGTGACCTTTTTGCTGATCGGGATGCTAATGGGAGTATCGCTTGCGCTGATCGACGAGCGCGAATGGGGCACGCTCGATCGCTTGCGCGCCGCGGCCGCTCCGCTCGGGGCGACTTTCGCGGGCAAGCTCCTCGCGCGCTTCGCGGTCGGCTTTGTGCAGATGGCGGTGCTGTTCGCGGCCGGATGGCTCTTCTTTGGAATCTCGCTCGGCCGCTCACCGTGGGCATTGTTCGTGCCCTCCGCATCGATCGCTTTTGCCGGCGCGGCGTTCGGTTTGCTGGTGGCTGGAGTAGGCCGCAGCCGCGACGCGGTCCTTCCGGTGGGGGCAATTGTGATCATGACGATGGCGGCGGTGGGGGGATGCTGGTGGCCGATTGACTTCGAGCCGCATTGGATGCAGACCGCGGCCCTCGCCGTGCCCACTACCTGGGCGATGCGCGCGTTCAACGACCTGATGATTCGCCGGCTCTCGGTATCGAGCGCGCTTCTGCCGAGCGCGATCAACCTGGCGTACGGTGTCTTCTACATGATTGTCGGGATAGCCGTCGCTCGCCGGAGGTTTGCACCGTAGCGCCCCGCCATGTTGTCCTGAGGCATCGATGAGGCGCCTTTTGAAGTGCCATGAGAACCAATCCCGCAGTCGCGGGCTGAGCCTGCTCTCGCGCGCGCTTGTAGCCGCGGTTGTCATGTACGCGAGCGCCGCGCGAGCCGAACTGATTGCACTTCACCGTCGATCCGGACGCGAGCGAAGTCTCTGCGAGTGTGCCGGAACCGATGGCGGCGATGCGCGGCAGCGCTATCGGCCGATTTCGTATTGTCTCGGGCACGATCGTCGCTGATTCCGCGAGTCCCGCGCGCACTACCACCGTCAAGCTGGTGTTTGATGCGGCCAGCTACACGAGCGGCTCTTCGATGCGCGATCGGTCGGTGACGGACTCCGCCCTCGAAGCTCAGACCTACCCCACGATCACCTTTGAAGGCGGCGACGTGGACAATATCGTTCGCAAGAGTCCGACAACGGGAACCGCGACTATTCGCGGCGCGCTTACCCTTCACGGCCAGACCCGCACGATAATCGTGCCCGTCGCGGTCGAGCTAAAGCCCGACGGCAAACTGGAAACCAACGGAGCCGTGACGATCAGCTACCCTGACTGGGGCATCGCGGTTCCTTCGATGCTGTTTGGCGCGATGCGCGCTGGCGATCAGGCGACGATTGACTTCCACATCGTCGCAACGCCCGGCTGACCGCCGAACCGTTAGCGCGGATGCGGCCCGCTGGCCGCGGCGTTGATCTGCAGATCGTCGAAGTCCGACACGGTCGCGCTGTGGGTCTCCTCGCTGTCGCTCGCGAACGCGATCGTTTTGACCCATCCGGGCGCGATGCCGAAGGCGCGCTGAAAGTCGGCCACCAGGTTGACTTCCTCGCGCACCCATTGCCCTGCCTTCGTCGATCCGCTTTCGAGCACTATCGCCTTGACCGTATCGGGTGAGTAGGGGTCGGGAATAATGGCGCCCGCGGGATGGTTGGTATCCCAGACGTATTCGAGCCTGCGATGAGGCGAATGGTCGGCGGAGTGAGCGTCGCGAAAAACCACATACAGCCGCGCGGCCGCGTCGTCGCCCTGGCGGACCGAAATATCCGCGTTCGACGGCATCCGATCGACACGCCATCGCCATTTCAAAACCGGGTAGCGCTCGGGATCGAACGGCGTATCGATCCCGAACGAATAGAAGGTTCCGTCAGTATGAATCCGCAGGAAGTGATTTCCGCCTTGTTCGAGATCGGTTTCCACATGTCCCTGGTCCTTCTGTGGGCCCATGTGTTCGACGGTCCAATCCGGAGGAATGCCGTGCTCGAAATCTTCCTGGAGTGGCGGCGGCGTTGGACTTGAAACCGCTGACAGCAGGCATATGGCGAGAATCGATATGGCGACTGCGGAATATCTCATCGTGCGTTCGCGAGAGGTCTGGTTGTTGCGACCGGCGGAGTGCGCAGCTCCTCCAGGAGAACGTCGGGACTATAGTCCTTTGCGGTCGTGATCAGAAGTGAGCCGAAAATGTGATCTCCGGCGCCGAGTTTTTCCCATCCGGTTATCGAGTAGCCGATTCCCGGATGCTCCCCCGGCACGTGCTCGGGCGGATCGGCCCGGCCGGGATTATCGTTGAAGTAGAGCCGGCGGTCGAGAAGCAAAAGCTCCGGCGATCCCGCCAGCGCCTCCACCGTCATCCGCCCTCCCCCGCGAATTCCGATCCAGGAGATCGGCACCGAACCTCGCTCGTCGATTCGCCGTTCCATCTCGCGGTCGCCGATTTTTACCGGCGCCATCGCCATCCTCGACCACAGCAACTCGTAACCGTCAAGGTCGTTGAAGTCGAGGTCGATGCGCACGCGGATGTCGCTGAAGAAGATTCGCGGCGCCACCGGCAAACCCATCCGGAAGAGACTCTCCAGGCAGTCACGATAAAAGACATCGTCGCGTTCGAAGGCCGGAGAATCCAGTCCAAGTATGAGATTCACCGAATGGCTGAGGCGGCGAAGTACCCGGATCGGTCCCGCCTTCCACGCCAGCACCGTGCTGTGAATATCGTCCTCGGAGAACGAGAACGGTACCAGGTGAAAGACCTTCGTACTCAGCCTCACTTTCATGCGATCGATCAGGTTCGGCGGGTTTTCCCCCGGGCGGTTCTGAGTGGCGAAGTCGCTCGGCAACCCGCCCGTGAACCCGATCCGGAAGTGATCGGATTCGAGCACCTCCTTTTGCGGGTCGAAGCTGACGTAGCTTTGCGCGCTGAGGCGGGGAGAATCAACGGCGGCGATATAGCAGTACCGGTCCGGTCCGCCGAGAGGATCGTGAACCTGAATTTCGATTGCGCCGGGCACCAATTGCGAGCCCGTGGGAGCCCGTTCGCCGAGATCGGAGATCATCAGCGCGATTTCGTCGTCAGCGGAGAAAGTCTGGCGATCGTCGTGCATCGCCTGGGGACCATTCGGCAGCAGATACGAACCGTCGCTCGCGCGCTCATCAACTTGAAAAGGGATCGGCTGGATTTTGCCGGCGTGAACGGCGAGCATCTCGAGCCGGTCAATTCTGGCCCCGTTAAGCGATCGCAACGTCCCGCCGCCGATAACCATCGGCTGCCATTCGCGCGGACTCGCGGCCGCAACCGCGGGCCAGGCAACAAGCGCGACGACGGCCGCATACACCCAACGAAACAGGGCACGGCGGCCGGCTTGGCGCGAGTGGTGGCGATGCACTAGAAAGTCCAGCATGGCCGATTTTGCGGTTTCTCCGAAGTCAGGCAAGCCTCCCAAAGCGGTGACCGATCTTGCTGACGCCATCGAGGCCGACGGCGGCGATGCCTTGGCGGCGTTCGAGGAGCCTATTGGCGGGCATTGGCACGTGTTTGCCCTGCTGCCGTTGAGCAAGGTCGAGGCGACGCCGTATCAACGCGACCTTTCGCCCGCGCATCTTAAGCGGATGGTCGAAGTGATGAAGAAGCTCGATCGCTACACCGAGCCGATCGTCGCGGTGCGCTCGGACGGGCGCTACTGGACACCCAACGGTAATCATCGGCGGGCCGCTTCCGTGAAGTCCGGCGCCAAGACCATCCCGGCAATTGTTATTCCGGAGCCGGAAGTCGCCTTTCAGATACTCGCGCTCAACACCGAAAAGGCGCACAACCTTCGCGACAAGGCGCTCGAAGTGATCCGGATGTACCGGGCGCGTCTGGAGGAGCATCCGCGCCGCCAGGAAAAGGAATTTGGGTTCGAGTTCGAGCGCGCCCATTTCATCACGCTCGGCCTGCTTTACGAGAAGAAGCCCAAATTTTCCGGCGGTGCATTCGCGCCGATCCTGAGCCGCGTTGACAACTTTCTGGCGAAGCCGCTTGCCGATGCGCTCGAAGAGCGGCACGAGCGCGCCGCCCTGGTCGAACGCGCCGAAGAGCTGGTGAACGATCTCGTAGTGCGCGGCAAAAGACGCGGCCTGGTTCATCCCTATTTGAAGAACTACATCATCGCCAGATCGAATCCGCTCACGCGCGCGCGAAAGACGCTTCCCTCGTGCAATGCGGCGCTGAACAGCCTTATCAAGTCGCTGTCGGAGTTCGATCTGGGCAAGGTCCACTTCGGACAGATTCGCGAGGCTGCGCAAATCGCCGCGGCGACCACGACGGAATAAAGGCGGCGCGCCGTTTTGTAGAGCGGGCTTCCGTTACGCGGCGGCGGGTGCCTGGCTTAACTCGAAGGCGCCGGGTTCCAGACCTTCCTTGGAGCGCAGGACGATCTTCGCGCCGAGTTTTTCTTCGAGCATCTCGAGGTCTTTGGCGCCGTTGTCGTAGAGATAGCGTGCGATCTCCGGGCTGAGCTTCACGATCACCATGTCGCCCAGCGCGCGCCGCCCCGCCTCGCGCCGGATTCCGCGAACCACCTCGGCGGCGAGCGTCGCGACCGATTTGACCACCCGCCTTCCCTGGCATCGCGGACATTGCTCGGTAAGCAGCGCTTCCAGGCTTTCGCGGGTGCGCTTGCGCGTCATCTGCACCAGCCCCAACTCGGAGATCTTGAGCGCCGAGGTCCGGGCCTTGTCGCGCTTGAGCGCGGAGGCGAGCGCCTCGCTGACTTTCTTGCGATCGGCTTCGCGCGCCATGTCGATGAAATCGACGATGATGATGCCGCCGATGTTGCGCAGGCGAAGCTGCTTGACGACTTCCTCGACCGCTTCGAGATTGGTCTTGAGGACGGTTTCGTCCTGGTTGCGTTTTCCGACAAAGCGCCCCGTGTTTACATCGATCGCGGTAAGCGCCTCCGCCTGATCGAATACCAGGTAACCGCCGGATTTGAGCCAAACCTTGCGTTCCAGCGCGCGCTCGATTTGCGGCTCGATATTGAAACGATCGAAGATCGGCTCGGCTTCCTGATGCAGCATCGCCCTCGCGCGCAAGCGCGGCATATAGGTCTGGATGAACTGGACGATGCGGCTGTAGGTGTTGGGATCGTCGCACCACAGCCGGTCAACTTCGCTCGAGAACAGATCGCGCACCGTGCGCAGGGCGACATCGAGGTCGCTGTAGAGCATCGAAGCCGGCGGGCATTTTTCGCTCTTCTTCAGAATCGACGCCCAGGTCTTGGTGAGAAACGCGATATCGCGTTGAATCTCGCGGCGCGACAAGCCTTCGCACGCGGTGCGCACGATGAACCCGCCCTGCGGCGGCCTGAGCTCGCTGACCGCGGCTCTAAGACGCGCGCGTTCTTCCGCGCTCGCGATCCGGCGCGACACGCCGAGATGATTGCTGGTGGGCGTGTACACCAGGTAGCGCCCGGGCAGCGAAATCGACGAGGTGAGCCGCGCCCCCTTCGTGCCCATCGGCTCTTTGGCAATCTGGACAATTATTTCCTGGCCGCGCTTGAGCTGCTGCTCGATGGGCAGGCGGCTGCGATGCGATCGGCGCTGCTGCCTGCGCCGCGGACGGGGCTGCTGCTCGGCCGCGGGGACATCAAGGTTATTTCCGATATCGTCGGGCTGCGCGGAGTCATCGAGGATCTCAGTGGGCGCGGACGCAGGCTCGTCGGTTTCGACGTCCTCCTCGCCGAGCACCTCGGCGATCGAGCTGAGTCCGTCGGACTCGCTCTGAAAATCCGAGACATGCAGGAAGCCCGCTTTTTCAAGCCCGATATCGACAAACGCTGCCTGCATCCCGGGCAGCACGCGGGTGACCTTTCCCTTGTAGATATTGCCCACCAGTCCGCGGTGGGCGTTGCGTTCGAGATAGAACTCAGCGAGAGAACCATCCTCGAGAAGCGCGACCCGCACTTCGAGTGCGGATGCGTTGATTACGATTTCACGTTTCACTTGGAAATTCTTGTACGCTCCCTGGCGGCGGTGTTTCAAACGCACGCGCGGCTGGGGCGAATGCTTGCGGAATTATGGCGCTGGAATGGTCTTGCCCGACCATAGAACCCCCGCCCCTCTGCCACCACCAAAGCTAATCGCGATCATACGAGCGGACTTCATCGGGCGCAAGGCAATCCGCAAAAAAAGCCTGAATTCACAGGCTTTTCATCCTGCCCGCCTTGACTTGCTAATCGCAGGCGGTTACGAGACTACTGATGTCTTCGGCGGCCGAGGCTTTCGCGGCGCCAATGCCGGGCGCCTCGATTCTGAACACCAAGGTCCTGGTCCTCAACCGGTCCTACCTGCCGGTCCATGTCACCTCGGTGAAACGCGCATTTGCCCTGCTTTATCAGGGGGTTGCGCGAGCTGTTGACGAGCAGTATCGCACCTTCGATTTTGATTCCTGGCGGGACCTTGCGGTCGAAGTTCATCACGAACGCGTAGGCACTGTGAGCGGATTGATCCGTGTTCCGCGGGTGTTGCTGCTGACGGCGTACGAAAGAGTGCCAAAGCGCCACGTGCGGTTTTCCCGCTTCAATATCTTCGCGCGCGACAACAATACCTGCCAATACTGCGGCCGCAGGCTCCCTCGCACCGAGCTTAACCTCGACCATGTGATTCCACGCTCCCGCGGCGGCACTTCGACTTGGGAGAACATCGTCTGCTCCTGCCATCACTGCAACCGCAGAAAGGGCGGCAGAACGCCGGAAGAAGCCGCGATGCTTCTTATTCGGAGGCCGAGGCGGCCGGAATGGACCCCGTTCAGCGCCGAGATGTTTTCGCTGCGGCGCTACCGTGAATGGATGCCGTTCGTTTCGCAGGTCGACAGCGCTTACTGGAATACCGAACTCATTCAGGACTGATTCGCACCCGCGTTGCGGAGCGAAACTTTGAAATAGAAGCGGTGGAAGGGCCGCGTTGTGGTTTTGCCGAAAGACGGCAAAACCACAATTTCTGGCGGTCAATCGGCTTATCCGCACGATATGTAGGGGCATCTCTTGATTGATGCCGCGATGTCATGGGATAAGCTTGATGAGGTGGCGGTGTGGTGGAGGCGATGGAAGTATGCGTCTAAAAAGCCTTGAGTTAGTAGGCTTCAAATCCTTCCTCGAACCAACGACGATCAGTTTCGCTCCTGGGATGACCGCGGTGGTCGGTCCCAACGGATGCGGCAAATCGAACGTCGTTGACGCGATCCGCTGGATTCTCGGGGAGCAGGCGCCTACCCGTCTGCGCGGCAAAAGCGCCGAAGACCTCATCTACGCCGGCAACGATCAGAATCCGCCTGCCGGTCTTGCCGAAGTTTCGCTGATCCTGGAGGCGGAGGAGGGGAGCCAGCTGCCGGAACCCTATTCGGCCCTGAGCGAGGTGGCGGTCACGCGCCGCGTGTATCGTTCGGGAGATTCCGAATATCTGATCAATCGCATCCCCTGCCGCCTCAAGGATATCACCGAGTTTTTCATGGCCGCGCAGATCCATAGCCGCGGCTATTCGCTTATCGAACAGGGCAAGATCGAAGAAATCATCCAGGCGAAGCCGCACGAGTTGCGCTCGATGATCGAAGAAGCGGCGGGCCTCTCGCTCTTCAAAGGGCGCCGCGAAATTTCCGAGCGCAAGCTCGAACGCGTCAAGGAAAACCTCTCGCGGGTCAACGACGTAATCAGTGAAATCGAGCGGCAGTTGAACTATGCGCGCCGGCAGGCGAAGAAGGCTGAGCAGTACAAGATTATCCGCGCGGAGTTGTCCGAACTGGAGAAGCTCACGGCCGCGCGCCGGCTGATCGCCGAGCGTGAAACGCTTGCGCTCGAGAGCGAACGCGCCGCCCAACTGGCGGCATCCATCGAGGCCGCCCGGTCCGAAGCCGGACAGGCTCAAGCGGCGGTCGAAAGCGCCACTACCGAGACGCAATCGGTCCGGGGCGAGTTGTCGTCCGCGGAACGCGAACTCGAAAGCCTTCACGCCGGCAGTGCGCAGCGCGAGCGAACCCGCGAATTCCTGACCCGCAAGCTCCGCGATCTGACCGAGTCGGAGCCGGCGATTCTAGCCAAGATTGCGGAGCTGGAAAATCGCGCGACCCTCGCCCGCGCCGCTCGGGCCGAAGCGGGTGCGCGCCTGGCGCGCGAAACCGCCGCCGCAGAATCGACGGGGGAGTCGGCCCTTGCCGACCTCACCGCGCAATTGCGCGCCGCCGAAAGCGATCTCAAAGAGGCGGAACGCAACTCCGAAAATCTCAGGGATGACCTGGCCGATATCGTCCGGGAAGCCGCGGTGGTTCGCGGGCGGCTTGCCGATCTGGCCGGCGAGCGGGCTGAACTCGAACAAAAACTCGCCGAGTTCAACAGCGGCGACGATGGGATGCAGCGCCTCGACGCGCTCATTTCCGCCGCCGCCGGGCAGCTTGCCGCCGAGGAACAAAGGCTCGAGCGTTGCCGCGAAGAACTCGCGGGGTTTGAAATAACGGAGCGCGAAGCCAAGGAACACGAGATCGAGGCCCGCGCCACGCTGGAGCATCTGGCGCAGCGGCTGAAGTCGATGCGTGCGCGGCTTGCGCAGGCCCAATCCGCGCATTCCATATCCGAAAAAGATCAGCGGCTGACTAACGTCCTGGAGTCGATGAATGGCGACCGTCCGCCCACGCCGCCCTCGTGGCTGCACGATGTCCTGCGCGCGCCGGCTGAACTCGCGCCCGCCTTGCAGGCGGTGCTCGGCGGCGAGCTTGAGTCGGTAGTCGTCGATTCGCCGGCATTCGCGTTGCGCGCGATCGAAATTCTCAAGCGCGATCAGGCCGGCCGCCTGTCTTTCGTCCAGGAGCCGGACACCGAAGTCGTGCCTCATCCCGCAATTGAAGCGCCCGGAGTGGCAGGCCGGCTGGTCGATATGATCGAGGTCGATCCACGCTTCCGCCGGCTCGCCGAAGCGCTGCTCGGGCACGTGCTTGTTACGGACGACCTGAACGCCGCGCTGGCCGCATCCAATCTGAACGGCCGCGGCACGCTGTTCGTCACCCGCGAGGGCGACGTTCTGAATCCGGGCCGGATGATCGCGGGCGGCAGCATGATTGATAGCGGCGCTGCCGGCCGCGCCGCCGATGCGATGGCGCGCGAGGCGGCTGCCCGCGAACTCGAGCAGGTCGAAGAAGAGCATCGAACTGTCGCCGCGCGGCTTGCGGAGTCCCAGGCCGCGCGTGAAAAAGCGGCCGGCGAACGCGCCGCGGCTGCGGCTCGACTGAAGGAGTGCGAACGCGCGGTCGCGGAGCATCGCGATGCGGCATCGCGCGCGCGGCAGGCTCTGGCGCTTGCCCAGGCGGAAATGGCTGCTGCCCAGCGCCGGCTTGGTGAAATCGCCGAGTTGATGGTGGCGGCGAACGTTCGCCTCGAAGAACTGGCCCACGCCGAGCAGGATGCGCGCGGCCGGCTGGCGGCCGTCCGCGAGGAATTGGGCGGATGCCGCGCCACGGCGGAAAAGCTTACGTCCGCCGTCGCCGACGCCGCCGCGCACGTCGAGGCGCGCAAATCCGAAATCGCCTCGATGGAGCGCGAGCTGCGCCACGCTATCGAAACCGCCGATCAGATCGACGCGCAGATTCGGGAGAACGCCGCGAGCCTCGATCGTTCGCGAGCCGAACGCGCCGACTTCGAGCGCGAGCTGAACACGCTCGCCGAGCAGCAGGAGTTTGCGCGCGTTCGCGAGGCCGAACTCGCGGAGATCGTGGAACGCTTGCGTGCGGAATGCGCCGAGCGCGAGCAGGGCCTGGAAGCGAAGCGTCTCGAGCTCAAGGCGGTTCGCGATGCGCTGCAAAAGCTTGAGAGCGACGCGATGGAATCGAACCTGGCGCGGGAGCGGGCGCGCACACTGAGCGAAGAGCTCTCGCGCAGCTTCCATGAAAAATTTGAAGCTGATTTCGATTCGATGGCGCCCGAAATTATTCCCGCGCTCGAAGGACGCGATCCCGCGCAGGACGAGGCTCGCCTTCAGGAACTGCGCGCCCGCGCCGAACGTATCGGCGAAGTCAATCTGGCCGCCGACAGCGAAGTCAAGGAACTGGAAGAACGCGCCGAAGTGCTGGGCAAAGAGCGGGCTGACCTCGATGCCGCCCTGCAGGACTTGACCAAAACCATCACTCATCTGAATCGCGAGGCCCGCAAGCGCTTTGCCGAAACCTTCGAGGGCGCCGCGAAAAATTTCGAGGAGCTGTTCCCCAAGCTGATGCGCGGAGGCAAGGGACGGCTCGAGCTGACCGAAGCCACCGACGTGCTCGAAGCCGGCGTGAACATCATGGTTCAGCCCGCGGGCAAGAAGGTGAAGGAAATCGGGCTTTTGTCGGGCGGCGAGAAGGCGCTGTCGGCGATGGCGCTGATATTCTCGTTGTTCCTGCTCAACCCGAGCCCGTTCTGCGTGATGGACGAAGTCGATGCGCCGTTGGACGAGTTCAGCCTCGCTCGCTTCACCGATCTGCTCGGCGACCTCAAGGCGCGATCGCAGTTCATCGTGATCACGCACAACCAGCGCACCATGCAGCGCGCCGATCAGATTCACGGCGTCACGATGGACCGTCCCGGCATCTCGAAAGTCATCTCCCTCAGGATTCCCGAAGCCGCATAACCTCGCAAAAGCAGCCTCCGATACTTCAAGGGGCTCGCTACGGCTTGGGAGGCGGGGGCTTACTTCTGGGTGCGGGCTCCGAGGTCCAGCACGAAGAATGAACCGCTTGCGACGGCGATCAGTTTTCCCGTGCTGTCGCGCACCTTCGAATCTAGAAATACGATCTGCCGCCCCTTGCGGACCACCTCGGTTTCCGCGCGGACGATGCCTTCGCGCACCGAGGCGAGGTAGCTGATCTTGATCTCGATGGTCGCGCAGGCCTGGTTAGGATCGAGCGCGGATGTCGTTGCGGCGCCCATCGAATAATCCACCATCGCATAGACGGCCGGCCCCGCCAGCACTCCGTTCGGATTGAGGATTTCGGGAGCGATTTCCTGCTCGAATACCGCTCGGCCATTGCCCATTTCCACGCGGCGGATCCGGAGAAAATCGGTGAGCGGGCCGGAGCTCGCGCCGCCGGATGGCGGCGCTCCCGGCTTTCGCGCCATCATCCGAATCCATGCCCCGATAGTTGGAAGCCGTTCGTCCGAAGTTGTGTCGAGCAGCGCGTGAAGTTCGGCCAGCGTTTCCTGCCTTGTAGCCATCGCTCCCCTTTCCGGAGTTCAAGTCCGCTGGACTATGCACCAGCTCGGGATGGCTAACAAGGAGTGCCGCTTCACGGGCGTGAAACTTCTCGCCCCGGGGCCGAGCTATATCTGGCTATAACCGCTGCCTTTGCGATCGAACCCGATTCCCCGGCCCTTCTCGATCAATCCGTATTCCTTCAGCAGTTCCTGGCTGTACGTTACCCGTCCGGTAATCTTGTTCACCGGCTCTGTTGCCAGGAGCAGAGCGGCTCGAGCCATGTATTCGACGGGCTCGCCGTCCTGAGGGCTGGTCACGAGGTGATGGTAAACGGTGCCCGGGGTGACCACGACTTCCGACGGCGAGAGGCAGGTGACGGAGATGCCGTCCTCGAAGACCTCCGATGCCAGCCCTTGCGTCATTCGTTCCAGCGCGGCTTTTTCGGCGCCGTAGCATACATGGCCAATCCTGATTTCGTCTTTCTTGTAAGGGCCGCGTCCGGGGCCTATCGCCGCTCCCGATGAGATGTTCACGATAGCTCCGCTTTTGCGCGCGATCATGTCCGCGAGCACGAGCTTGCTCAGGATGAACGGTGCGTGCAGGTTCACTTGAAACGATCGCATCCAGCGTTTGGTCGGGAAATCCTTGACCGGGATGAAGTAGGTCAGCGCGGCGTTGTTCACGAGGACATCGCAGGGTCCGTAAATTCGTTTTGTCTCGGCGACCAGCTTTTCGCATTCGGCCTCCGACGATACGTCGCAGGTGACTGCGGCCGCCTCGTGGCCGGCGTTCCTGATTCCCGCCACGGTGGTTTCGAGCGAGCCCTCCAGGGGATGTTCGCCCTCTTTGAGGGTGCGCGCGGTGCAGACGACTTTTCCGCCCTCGCTTGCGAACAGTTCCGCGATTGCCTTTCCGATTCCGCGGCTTGCGCCGGTTACGATCACAACTTTCCCGTCCAGCTTGCCCATCGAATGTGCTCCCATAGTTGCGCGTTGCCGAATTGTTTCGAGACGATGATTCGGAACAGATATTTTATAATCGCTGCGCGCGTCCTCAGGCCACCCTGCGGCGTGTCGCCTGGCGCCGCTCAAATCGCGTTGCGGTTTCCGATCGGTTTGGCGGCTGATATGGTGATGGCATTCGGAGTTCGATCGTGCTCTCTCTCGACATCAACACCGTCATCATCATCGCGATTGCGCTCGTGGTCGGAGGCGTCCTCGCGTTCGTCGGCGTCCTGATTCAATGGAGCCTGCGCAAGGCGCGGCCGCCTGCGAAAGAGCCGGCTCCCGAGATGCCCGCGGCTGCCCAGCCGCCGGAGGTGCGCGCGGAAGAGAAGCTGTACGAAGAGGTCCCTGAAGCGGCGCCGGCCGCTGAAATTCCGCCGCCTATCGAGGCTGTCGCTCCGCCACCCGCGCCGCCTGAGCCTGCCCCAAAGCCGCGCGAAGCAAAGCCGCCGGTGCGCATCGGGGTCGGGCTTCGGAAGACCCGCGAAAATTTCCTGGGCCGAATCAAAGCGGCGATCACCGGCAGCAAGAAGACCGATGAAATCTACGAAGGCCTGGAAGAAGCGCTCATCGCCGCCGATGTCGGCGTGGATGCGAGCATGAAGATCGTCGAAGCGGTGCGCGCGAAGCTCGGCAGCGACAGCCGCCCCGACGTTATCCGCGACGCGCTCAAGGCGGAGATCGCGCGAATACTCGATGCCGCGTATCGCGCGCCCGCCGACCCCGGCGACTCTCCGCTGGTCGTGATGATGGTCGGCGTAAACGGGGTCGGCAAAACCACCACCGTTGCCAAGCTGGCCGCGAAGTTCAAAGCCGACCTCGGCAGCGTGATCGTTGCCGCGGCAGACACGTTCCGCGCCGCCGCTATCGAGCAGCTTCAGGTCTGGTGCGACCGGGTTGGCGCGGAGATGATCAAGCAGTCGCAGGGATCGGATCCGGCGGCGGTCGCCTTCGATGCGGTCAGGGCGGCCGTTGCGCGTAAGGCCAGGGCCGTTCTGATTGATACCGCGGGAAGACTGCAAACCAAGGTCAACCTGATGGAGGAGCTTAAGAAAATCGCGCGCGTGGTCGGACGCGAACTGCCCGGCGCGCCGCACGAGACATGGCTCGTGCTGGATGCGAACACGGGCCAGAACGCCCTCAGCCAGGCGAAACTGTTTGGCGATTCGGTGCCGCTCACCGGGGTTGTCCTGGCGAAACTGGACAGCACCGCCAAGGGCGGAGTCGTAATCGCGATTGCGGAGCGGCTCAAAGTCCCGGTACGTTTCGTGGGACTTGGAGAAGGCCTTGGAGACCTGCGCGAGTTCGACCCGCGCGAGTTTGTCGAGGCGCTGTTTGAAGCAGGGGACGGGGAAAAGACAAGCGGCTCTTATGCAGCTTGACAGGCGGCTTTAACAAAAACTAAAGTAAAGGTAGAAGTTCCAGCTATGTCGACACCGATCGATGTCCTAAAGCAGCTTGATGAACGGATTCAGGCATCGGTAAACCGCATTCAACAGTTGCGTAAGGAAAATGAACAGCTTCAGCAGAAACTCGCCGACAGTGAACGGCGAGTCGCGGAAGCGATGGCTCAAATCAAGCAGTACGAGCAGGAGCGCAAGCAGCACGAAACTGAGCGCGGTGAAGTGAGAAGCAGAATCGAGAAGATTCTGGCGCGCTTTGACGGGCTGGAACTGGGCTAAGTTGTCATGAAGGGCGTCAACGTTGAGATCATGGGGCAGAACCTGACCATCGCCAGCGATGCGGGCGATGAGTGGGTGAAGGACCTGGCTCGAACCGTTGACGGCAAAATCAGGAACATCCGGGCCGGAACCCAGGCGGTTAGTTCAATCCATCTGGCGATTCTGGCGGCACTAAACTTCGCCGACGAGCTCGAACGCCTGCGCCAGGAGCACGAGGCAATGGTCGAGCGTATCGAGGCGATGAACAAGAGGCTGAGCGCCGCGATTGAAGGCAAGGATCTCTAAGGCCATGCCCGCACGCGCACATGCCCATGAGGATCTTGTAACACGGTACGGGGGCGGGGAACTGGGTCCGGTGACTAGCCACAACGCGCGGCCCGCATGGGCGTGGCCCGTGAGAGGATTTGTCGGTGCAACGGCGGACGGTTCGCGATCGCATCGCGATGCGATCGGGGACGGTCCGCCGGGGCGTGGTCCGGCTTCAAACCAACAAGCGTTCAGTGGTGGTTGAGTAGTTGATCCCGCTCCCGCCATGGCACGAACCATGGCGGACCAGAAAAAATATCTGCGCAAAGTGCTCGGCGATTGCCGAGCCTCATTGACGCCCGAGTTCGCGCGATCGTCCTCCCTCGCGATTCAGCGCAGGCTTCTGGCCAGCGACTGTTATCGGCGCGCGCGCACGGTCGTCCTTTACTCTTCAATCGGCAACGAAGTGGCAACCGGCCTTATCGCTGCCGAGGCTTTTGGCGCAGGCAAGGAGGTCTGTTTTCCCCGTCTCGATCGCGACCGATCCTCGCTCACGATCGTGCGGATTCGCGATCTATCGGAGCTGGTTCCCGGTGCTTTTGGCGTTGCGGAGCCGGCTTCCCTCGATAGCGCGGTTGCGCCGGCCGATCTGGCCGGCGCGGTCATTTTCGTCCCGGGTGTCGGATTTGGAGTGCGCGGCCAGCGGCTGGGCCGTGGTGGAGGCCATTATGATCGTTTCCTTGCGGCGTTGCCGCAGGAAGCGATCACGGTGGGTCTCGCCTATTCATTCCAGCTGCTGGACGAGGTTCCTGAGGAACCCCGCGACCGGCGGCTCCAATTCATCTTTACCGAGTCCGCCGCCATTCGCGCGTCCGAACCTTCAGTTCGGGCCGCCGATGTGGCTGCGGGCCGAGGAGGTACACCTGGGTGGATCTGATAGCCGCAATCCTGGGTTTTGTTGTTGGAAGCGTGATTTTTTTGGTCTGGGGACTGATGAGCCGTCGTTCAGCCGCGGTTGATCTTGAAGCCGCGCGCGCTCAGGCGGACGAAATCGTAAAGGAGGCACAAACCAGAAGCGAACTGATCGTAAAAGAAGCCGAAGTCAAGGCGAAGGACCTGGTCGTCGGCGCTCGCGCCGATGCCGAACGCGAGGTGCGCGACCGCCGCCGCGAACTGCAGCAGGCCGAGGCCAAGCTCGAATCGCGCGAGGAAGCGTTCGAAAAACGCCAGGAAGCCTTCGAGCGGCGCGAAGCCGATCTCAACCGCCGCGACCAAAGCCTGCGATCCCGCGAAAAAAACCTGACCGAAAAGGAAGAAGAGCGCCAGAGACTGGTCGATGAGGCCCGGTCCAGGCTCGAAGCCGTTGCCGGCCTCACTCGCGAGGAAGCCAAGCGCACCCTGATGGACGAGATGATCGGCCAGGCGCGCACCGATGCCGCCAAGCATATTCGCGTTGTCGAGGAAGAGGCGCGCGAAGAAGCCGATCGCCGCGCCAAGCGCATCGTCTCGATCGCGATCGAGCGGCTCGCCGGCGAGTTTGTCGCCGAGCGCACCGTCTCGGTAATCGCGCTCCCGACCGACGAAATGAAAGGCCGCATCATCGGCCGCGAGGGCCGCAACATCCGCGCCATCGAGGCTGCCACCGGCGTCGATATCATCATCGACGACACTCCGGAAGCCGTGGTCATCTCGTGCCACAATCCGATTCGTCGCGAAATCGCGCGCGTCGCACTCGAGCGGCTGATCTCCGACGGCCGAATCCATCCGGGCCGCATCGAAGAGGTCGTGCGCAAGGCCGAGCAGGAAGTCGAGGAATCGATTCGCGAGGCCGGCCAGCGCTCGATCATTGAAGTCGGCGTCCACGGCATCCATCCCGAGCTGGTCAAGCTGCTCGGGATGCTCAAGTACCGGTACAGCTACGCGCAGAACGTGCTGATGCATTCGATCGAGGCGGCGTTTATCTGCGGCGCGATGGCCGCCGAACTGGGCCTCAACGAGAAGCAAGCCCGTCGCGCCGCGCTGCTGCACGATATCGGCAAGGCCCTTACTCACGAGGTCGAAGGTTCGCACGCGCTGATCGGCGCGGAGCTGGCGCGCAAATACGGCGAGTCGGCGAAGATCGTCAACGCCATCGCGGCCCATCACGAAGAGGTCAAGGCCGAAACGATCCTTGCCCCGCTGGTCGATGCCGCCGATGCGCTCTCGGGCGCTCGGCCCGGAGCGCGGCGCGAAGTCCTGGAAAGCTACGTGAAACGCCTCGAGGACCTGGAACAGATTGCCAAATCTTTCAAGGGCGTCGAGAAGTGCTTCGCGGTGCAGGCGGGACGCGAGATGCGCGTGATCGTGGAGCCCAACCAGGTGTCGGACGAAGACTCCGCGATGCTGGCGCGGGAAGTCGCGCGCAAGATCGAAACCGACATGACCTACCCGGGCCAAATCCGGGTGACGGTTATTCGCGAGACGCGCGCAACCGAGATTGCGCGCTGATCGAAGCGGAATCCGGAGCAAAAGCCAGGGGCGCATCTCGGGCCGAGATGCGCCCCTGGCGCGTTTGGAGACATTTTGCGGCCTCGCTTCTCGCCTCCCGTCCTTTACGCCGAATCAAAACGGAGAGTATCATCCTGTCTAATGGCTACTACGCGCGAAGCTCTGCAGACCGCAATCGCTCTCGAAAAGGAGAGCATGGCTCTGTATGCGCGTATCGCCAGAATCTTCGCCGACGACCCCAAGCTGCAGGATTTCTGGTTTGGGATGGCCCGCGACGAGGCTCGCCACGTCGGCGCGCTCGACCTTGTCTGGACCGTACTCGACCTGGAGAACAAGCTCGATGCGCCCAGTCCGATTTCGCTTGAGGATTCAACGATCGTGAAACTGCGCGCGCTGCTGGAGCGTTTCCAGGGCGAAGCCCGCCCGGGATTGCGCATCGAACGCGCGCTCGAGATGGCGCTCGAGGTGGAGGAAACCGAACTCGAAGACCTCGTCGCCGATTTGCTCAAAGCGGTTCAGAATCCCGATGAGTACGAGCGATGCCTTCGTCTGCTTGTCCACGATCTCGGAGAGCTCGGCTACATGATCGAGACTTACTGCCAGGACGCCGCGCTGCTCGCGCGATGCGACGATCTGTGCAATCGCCACGCCGAGAGCCTGCGCCATTCCTCCGTCCGCCAGGCGATCTGAGCGCTTTTTCCTTGCCACAAAGCTCGGGCGGCGCGTATCGTGACGCTCCTATGCGTAGTCGCTTCGGCAGCTTGCGCATCATCCGGGCGGCAATTCTTTCCATTTCAATTCTTTACGTACTGGTTACCTCCGCGTTCGCCGGCTCGGCGGCCGTGGTTGCGCAATTCTCGCCGCAAGGAACGGTGAAGAATGTCCGGCAGGTGACAGCGCGGTTTTCCGGCGCGATGGTTCCGCTGGGCGATCCGCGCGCCAGCGCATCGCCGTTCGACTTCGATTGTGCCGCGAAAGGCTCCGCGCGATGGGTTGACAGCTTCACCTGGTCTCTCGACTTCAGCGCCGACCTTCCCGCGGGAGTACGATGCACTTTTACGCTGCGGCCCGGTGTGAAGTCGCTCGACGGGCAGGCCGTCGAGGGCAAGCGGGTCTTCTCGTTCGACACCGGCGGCCCATCAATCGTCGAGTCGCGCCCGTGGAACTCCAGCGAAGGCATCGACGAGCAGCAGGCGTTCGTGCTGATGCTCGATGCGGCCCCGGACGAGGCCTCGGTCCTCGATCACGCGAGCTTTTCCGTCAAGGGCCTTCCGGAGATGGTCGAAGCGACGATCCTGCGCGGCGGCGATCGCGATGTTCTGGCGAAGCGATTCGAGCGCTCGATCGATAAACGCCCGTTCGTGATTCTTCAGGCGAAACAGCGCTTCCCCAACGGCGCCAAAGTCAGACTGGTTTGGGGCAGGGGAATCAGGACGACCTCGGGAATCGCCACCATCCAGGACCAGACGCTCGAATTCAAAGTGCGGCCCGCGTTCGAGGCCAAAGTCACGTGCGAGCGGGAGAACGCCAAGGCGGGATGCATTCCGCTCACGCCCGTGCGCGTTTATTTCACCGGAGCGATCTCCCGTGAGCTCGCGCGCCAGATCGCGCTTGTCGCGCCCGATGGCACGCGTTCGGCGCCGAAGATCGAAGAGGGCGGCGAGATCTCGTCCATCGAGTTCGCGCCGCCGTTCAAGGAATCGTCACAGTACACGATCGCCATTCCCGACCATCTGATCGACGATTCCGGCCGCATTCTGTCGAATGTCTCGCGGTTTCCGTACCCCGTCCGGTTCGATCACTTTCCGCCGCTCGCGAAATTCTCGGCCCGCTTCGGAATAATCGAATCCGCCGATCCGGTGCTGCCGGTAACCGTGCGAAACCTCGAGGCGGAGATTCGCGGCGATGAATTGAAGATCGGACCCGCGCTCGGCGCATCCGCCGGAATTCGGGGTCTAATCACCCGGGTACAAGCACGGCTGTTTCGGCTGGACAATCCGGATCCGAAGTCGATTCTCTCCTGGCTGAAGCGGGTTGCGGAAGCGAGTCGCGCGCAATCCGTCTTCAAGGATTCAAAGACCAATCCACGCGCCTTTGCGCTGCCGAAGCCTAACGGAGCCCAGGCTTTCGAGGTGATGGGAATTCCGCTCAAGGCCCGCGGCCTGTTCGTGGTCGAACTCAAGAGCGAGCGTCTTGGCGCGGCGCTGCTCGGCGAGACGAAACCGATGTACGTGCCGGCCGCGGCGCTGGTCACGAACCTTGCCGTGCATTTCAAGCAGGGCAAGGCGAATTCTCTGGTGTGGGTCACGGAGCTTGAATCGGCCCGGCCGGTGAAGGGCGCCGACGTCTCCATCGCCGATTGCAACGGGGCCGAGCTCTGGTCCGGCCCCACGGACGCGCGGGGAATCGCGCTGGTGCCGCATCTCGATGCGATCGACAATCCGCCCCGCTGCGATTCATCCAGTGACGCCGACAGGGAGTCCGACTACTACTCGAACCAGACCGAAGCGCTGCGCGATCTCTCGACCGGCGTCCTGGTCACGGCCCGGCGCGGAAGCGACTTCAGCTTCGTTCATTCGAGCTGGAAAAACGGCATCGAGTCCTGGCGGTTTCATCTGCCGATGGAGTATCAGCCGTCCGCGATAACGGCCGAGACGGTTTTCGATCGAGTTCTGCTTCGCGCGGGCGAGACCGTGCACATGAAGCATTTCGTACGGACCAGGACCATCGATGGGTTTGCCATCCCGCCCGCGGACCAGCTACCTCACACCCTTACCATCCGCCACGCCGGCGATGAGAAAAAATACGATCTCAAGCTGACCTGGAACGCCGACGGCACTGCTACTTCCGACTGGAAGATTCCTTCCGCTGCGAAGCTTGGCCGGTACGACGTTTCGATGACGCTGCCGAGTCCTTCCGCCGCGACTCCATCGGAGGGAGACGCGGGAAGCTCGGAAGTCACGCTCGATTCCGGAAACTTTCGCGTCGAGCAGTTTCGGGTTCCGCTGATGAAAGCGGCGGTGAAGCTGCCTGCCGGGCCGCAGGTCGCGCTAACGCAAATTCCCGTCGATGTCAGCATCGTTTATCTGACCGGTGGCGCGGCGCGCGGATTGCCAATCGTGCTGCGAAGCCAGATCACCCCCATCCGCTACCAGACATTTCCCGATTTCGATGATTTCACGTTCGCCAATGGCCCCGTTAAGGAAGGCACGTTCAAGTCGGAGGAATCAGAGGAGGGTGGCGGCGAGGAAACCCCGGGAGTGCATCAGCAGAAGAACCTGACGCTCGATACGGCCGGCGGCGCGCGCAGCGCCATCACCGACATTACTCGCGCGGATATTCCCCAGAACATCCGCGCCGAAATCGAGTTCCGCGATGCCAACGGCGAGATCAAAACCGCCGCCAACGAGGTAACGATCTGGCCCGCAAAACTCAGTCCTGGAATACGCGTCGATGATTGGGCATCGTCGCCCGGAGAAGTTCGCGCGCAAATCGCGGTCGTGGACGATTCCGGAAAACCGGCCGCTCACGTGCCGGTGCAGGTCGCCGCGCTTACCCGCAAATATTTCTCGTATCGCAAGCGGCTGATCGGCGGTTTCTACGCATACGAGAACACCGAGGAAGTGAAACGCGCCGGAAACCTCTGCTCCGGCACAACCAACGCTCAAGGCCGTTTCTTCTGCGAGGCCAAAGCTCCTGTTACCGGAGAAGTGATCCTTCAGGCCTCGGTTACCGACGCGTCGGGCAACACCAGCATCGCCCATGCAAGCGCGTTCGTGCCCGGCGAGGAGCGGATGTGGTTCGAGAGCCGCGATGACGACCGGATGGACGTGATCGCGGAGAAGCCCGAGTATCAGGCGGGCGAAACCGCGCGCTTCCAGGTGCGGATGCCGTTCGCGGAGGCGACCGCGCTCGTCACCGTCGAGCGCGAAGGAATAATCGCCGCGTCCATCGTCCATCTGTCCGGAAAAAATCCGATCGTCACGCTGCCGGTGCGCGATTACGCTCCCAACGCGTTCGTTTCCGTGCTCGCCGTGCGCGGCAGAGTGGCCGGCATAAAGCCGACCGCCACCATCGATCTCGGCAAGCCGTCGTTCAGGCTCGGGATCGCCGGCTTTCGCGTCGGATGGCGGGATCACAAGCTTGCGGTGACGGTCACTCCCGAACGCGAGGTCTATCACGTTCGCGAAAAAGCGCGCATCAAAATCGCCGTGCGCGCGCCTGATGGAAGCAAGCCGCCCCCGGGGAGCACAGTGGCGATTGCCGCCGTCGATGAAGGCCTGCTGGAGCTCAAGCCGAACGATAGCTGGAAGCTTCTGGACGCGATGATGGGACTGCGCGGCTACCAGGTCGAGACCTCGACCGCGGAGATGCAGGTGGTCGGAAAGCGCCATTTCGGACTCAAGGCGATCCCGCCCGGAGGCGGCGGCGGACGGCGCGTTACCCGCGAGCTTTTCGACACTCTCCTGCTGTGGAATCCGTCGGTGCCGCTCGATGCGTCCGGCGATGCGACCGTCGAGGTGCCGCTCAACGATTCTTTGACCAGCTTCCGAATCGTGGCGATCGCGGCGGTCGGCACGGGCGACTTCGGCACCGGCGCCGCGAGTATCCGCTCGACGCAGGATCTGCAGCTTTTCTCGGGCGTGTCCCCGATCGCCCGAACGGGGGATTCCTTTCCTGCCGAGTTCACGGTCCGCAACGCGTCCGATCGCGCCTTCGACGTCAGCATCTCCGGCGCGATCGAAGGAATCTCGGCAAGTCCGCCCCCGATGAAGATTTCGCTGGGGCCGGGAGACGGAAAGAACTTCAACTGGAATATCGTGGCGCCTCGCGGAGTCAGTGCGCTCAAGTACACCGTCGATGCGGCCGCATCGTCGGGCGCATCCGACCATCTTCGCATCTCGCAGCAGATTCTTCCGGTCGTGCCGGTTCGGGTCTGGCAGGCGACGCTGGTTCAGTTGGACAAGCCGCTCAGCCAGCCGATCGCGGTTCCTGCCGGGGCGGTTGCGGGCGAGGGCGGTATCCGCGTCGATTTAAGCCCGTCGCTGCTCGCCGGACTCGGAAGCATCGAGAGCTGGATGCGGAACTATCCCTATGTTTGTCTCGAGCAGCGAATCTCGCGGGCGGTCGCCCTGCGCGATCAGAACCTGTGGAATTCGATAATCGCGGATTTGCCTTCGTATCTCGACTCGGACGGGATGCTCAAATATTTCCCGTCGATGCGTGAGGGCAGCGATGTCCTCACCGCGTACTTCCTTGCGATCGCCAACGAAGCCGGGCTTTCCGTCCCTGCGGAAGCCGAAGCCTCGATACAAACGGCGCTTGCGGATTTTGTCGAAGGCAAGCTCATCCGCAATGAGCCTTTCGCGGTGGCTGACCTGCCGATGCGCAAGCTTGCCGCGATCGAGGCGCTTGCCCGCTACGGCAAGGCAAAGCCGTCGATGCTCAGCACGATCGCGATCGATCCGAATCTGTGGCCCGACTCCGCGGTGATCGACTGGTGGAGCATCCTGGAACGGATGCCCTCCGTTGACCGGCGTGAATCGAGGCTCGCAGAAGTCCAGCAGATCATCCGGGCGCGGCTGAACACGCAGGGAACGGCGATGCATCTCTCGGCCGCGGCGAACAATGAGATGTGGTGGCTGATGGTCTCGCCGGCGCGCAACATGGTCCGGCTGGCGCTGGTCGCGCTCGATGCGAACGCGTGGCGCGACGACATTCCGCGCCTGATGCGCGGCGCGATCGCCCTTCAGCGGCGCGGCGCGTGGCCGAGCACGATCGCGAATGCGTGGGGAGTGCTCGCGCTGGACAGATTCGCGCGCGCTTTCGAATCGCAGCAGGTCGCGGGTGAGACCGATGCGGGGATCGGCGCCGTGCTCAGGCATCTCGACTGGGCGCATGATCCAAAGGGCGGGTCGATTGATTTTGCATGGCCGTCCGGTCCCGCTTCGCTCGATCTCTCTCATCACGGTTTGGGCAGCCCCTGGGCGCAGGTGAGCGCGAGCGCGGCGATTCCGCTTACCGCGCCATTTTCGAGCGGATATTCGATTACGAAAACGATCAAACCGGCCGATTCGGCGCATTCGGGCGGATGGAAACCCGGCGACCTCGTGCGCGTGCATCTGTCGATCAATGCGCAGGCGGACATGACGTGGGTGGTGGTTGACGATCCTCTGCCCGCGGGCGCATCGCAGGTCGGCGTCGGGCTTGCGGGCGAATCTCAAATCGCGACCGCCGGCGAGAATCAGAACCTCGAAGGCTACGTCTGGCCGGATTTTATCGAACGCGCGTTCGGAAACTTCCGCGCGTACTACGACTACGTTCCGAAAGGAAAGTTCGAGATCGAGTACACGATCAGGCTCAACCAGCCCGGCACGTTCCAGCTCCCACCCACCCACGTGGAAGCGTTGTACGAGCCCGAGATGCTCGGGGAGCTGCCCAACGCGCCCTTTACGGTGGAACCATGAGGTTGCCCCGCACCCGCCTTGCCACGGGATTAGCATCAGCCGCTCTGCTGCTGGCCGCGGCCGCCCTCGTGTTCGGATGGAGCCTGACGGCGCCATCGCCGTTACCCTCGTACGCGGAAGTTCGAGGGCATTGGAAACCCTCTGATGCCGAGCTGCTCGACCGCAACGGCGATCCGATTTATCAGATGCGCGTCGACGCGCATGGCCGAAGGCTCGCGTGGACCGACCTCGCCGATGTCTCGCCGGCTCTGCGGCGCGCGGTGATCGAATCTGAAGATCGCCGCTTCCATGCCCATCACGGCGTCGATTGGATTGCCGCGAGCGCGGCCGGCGTGCGCTGGATGATGGGAACCAAAGTGCGCGGCACCAGCACCATCTCGATGCAGCTCGCCGCGATGATTGACCCGACGATCGCCCGCCGGCGGCCCCGCAGATCCATCGCGCGCAAAATCCTCCAGATGCGCGCGGCGCTGGCGCTCGAGCGCGCATGGTCGAAGCGCCAGATTATCGAGGCCTACCTCAACCTGGTTACCTGGCGCGGCGAGATCCAGGGCGTCGCTGCCGCATCGTGGGTGATCTTCGGCAAAGCGCCCCACGGCCTGGATACGAGCGAATCGATCGTGATGGCCGCGTTGCTGCGCGCGCCCAACGCCGGACGCGATGCGATCGTGCGCCGCGCGATGGCGCTGCGGTCGAGGAGCGGTCCCGAGGCGGCTTCGGCGAGCGATGTGGCGGCGGCGGTCGAGATGGCTGTGGGGCCGCATCGCGGCGGGGATGCCATCAGTCTCGCCCCGCACGCCGCGGCGCGGCTCCTTGGCGACCGGCGGCGAATTTCCGCGCGATGCTCTCTCGATCGCGATTTGCAGGCATTCGCGGTCCAATCTCTCAAGCGCCACGTTGCGGAAGTCAGCGATCGCAACGTTGACGACGGCGCGGTGCTGGTGGTGGAGAATGCGACCGGCAGGGTCTGGGCGTATGTCGGCAGCGCGGGAGACTTTTCTTCCGCGCCGTGGGTCGATGGCGTCCGCGCGATCCGCCAGCCTGGGTCCGCGCTGAAGCCGTTCCTTTACGCCTGCGCCATCGATCGCCGCCTTCTCACCGCGGCATCGCTGGTCGAGGACACGCCGCTCGAAGTATCGGAGCCGCGCGGACTTTACCGGCCGCTCGATTACGATCGCCGGTTTCGGGGATTGGTCTCGGTTCGCACCGCGCTCGCATCGTCGCTCAACGTGCCCGCGGTGCGAACCGCGGATCTGGTCGGTGTCGATGCGTTCGCGGAGAATCTGCGCGCTCTCGGCATCGGCGCCGTCGCAGAGGAGGGCGACTACTATGGCGCCGCGCTGGCGCTTGGTTCGGCGGACGTGACGCTCTGGGACCTGGTCAACGCCTACCGGACCCTCGCGAATGGCGGCACGGCATCGCCGCTCACCTTCGATGCGGATGCGTCAACTCCGGCGCCGGGGCGCCGCGTATATTCGCCCGCAGCCACGTTCGTGATCTCGGACATCCTCGCCGATCGCGCCGCGCGCAGCGAGACCTTCGGCCTCGAAAACAGCCTTGCCACCCGCTACTGGAGCGCGGTGAAGACCGGAACCAGCAAGGACATGCGCGACAACTGGTGCGTCGGCTACACCGATCGCTTCACCGTGGGCGTATGGGCCGGAAACGTCTCCGGAGCGCCGATGCGCGATGTGACCGGAGTGACCGGAGCTGCTCCGGTATGGATCGAAGTGATGGACTATCTCCATGAGCGCTACGGCAGCGGCGCTCCGAAACCGCAGCCGGGCTTGCTTTTGCGGCCCGTGTCTTTCGTGAACTCCGCCGAGGCTCGCCGATCGGAATGGTTTCTTGAGGGGACGGAACCGGATTCCGCGCCCGCGATGCTCGACGAGCACGCGCCGCGAATCGAATCTCCCGCCGACGGAACCATTATCGCGATCGATCCCGATATTCCGGGCGGCCAGCAGCGCGTGATGTTCGAAGCTGGCCGAGGCGCGGCTCTGGCGCATTGGGAGCTGGATGGCAGGCCTCGATGCGGCGCGGCGACGCCGTGCCTGTGGCAGCCGGTCGCCGGCCGCCATACGCTCGCTCTGGTCGGAAACTCCGGGCGGATGCTCGATCGCGTGGACTTCGAGGTCCGCGGGTCGGATTCATCCGGGCCAGGCCGGTAGTCACGGGTGGCGTGAGAACGGTTCCTTGGTTATATTTTCCGATGCGCTGAGGAGTCGGCTAATTGGCAAGCCACCTGACTCTGGATCAGGCGATTGAAGGTTCGAGTCCTTCCTCCTCAGCCAACCCCATCAATCCCGCAGGCGATGGGGGCGTCGCGATGGATGGTCCCATCGTCTAGTGGTTAGGACACCGGCCTCTCACGTCGGGAACGCGGGTTCGACTCCCGCTGGGATCAAATCAAAAGACTTCCTGAGTCAGCCAATGTCAGCGGTCGCTTCGCGCCGGATGCTGTGGCGCATGATATTAGCCCTAAGCGTGTAGCCCACGGGTCAGTCTCAGAGCTCGACCGGCCCGATCGAGATTGTGCGGCTGTTGCCGCCGGTGCAAAACTGACCCTGGTCGCCGATTGAAAATTGACCCACCCCGGCGTGGGCTACTCCGCAGCGGAGGGGCCCATGCTGGTGGCGGAGGAAGCGGTGGAGATCCGGGTCTTGAGA